>VOFB01003515.1_pt1 | contig 422228 bp, 365 predicted proteins | sample 5384141 | NCBI WGS metagenome assembly VOFB01 (sample SAMN12384721, study PRJNA508395) | human gut metagenome | isolation source: healthy gut A | host: Homo sapiens
CAATGAACGAATCATTCCAGCAAGCGGCTTGGCTGTTGTAGGAGCAATCCTTGGAAATCATAAAATTCTCTCAGCCTGTCTACCATAGATCTCAGAATCAGTTCCCTGCTCATGGCATTTACCAAAGACACCTCAATCGCTGATAATTCTATGTTGGCCGGGATAAGGTCCACGCCTTCCTTATGGTGTAAGATTGTCTTTTCTATATTCAGTTTTTCATCATTCACAATGTTCATCATCAGTGTTGCCAGAGAATACTCCATTTCATCCGGCTCCTCATAACCTAAGCTGATTGTAAGACTTCCTTGTGGATCAGCGTCTATCATAAGCACTTTCTTTCCTTCCTGTGCCAATCCTATTCCTAGATTCACACATGACACTGTTTTACCTACTCCACCTTTTTGATTTGATACTGCTATTACTCTGCACATAATCTGTTCCTCCTTTATTCATCCCAATATTTGTTCATATTTAATTTCAACATTTCCAAAATTTCACGCCTCATCTGCTCTGCCGTGTAACTGACAGGGAAAAATCTGTGAAGCTGCTCCGTTTTGAATACTACGCGGTCTATCTCTTTTTGCTTAATTTCACTTAGGATATCTTCCATATCCCTTACTGTAAGGTTCCCATCCGCGCTCAATTTCTTTATGCGGAGTGCCTGGGAAAGTGACGGGGTACACTGTGCAAATTCCATTGCATCCAGCATTTCCTTTTGCTCCTTCTTTTTCAGAAATGACAACTGAACCGCCGGAGTAAATCCCATACTTCCGTCATCCACCTTTTCAAGCATTTCAGGAATAAGTTCTGTTATTTTGATATATCTTTGAACCTGCTTGGGGCTGTCTCCACATTCTTCTCCAATGAGCTCAATGCTTTTCTTTCCCAAATTATGGTCTACCTGACCACATTTTCTTCTTCCTGCCTTCCTTTTGATTGCTTCATACTTCATTTTGTAAGCAAATGCTTTTTCACTTGGACTGATCATTTCCCGTTGTAAATTTGAATCAACCATAGATACAACCGCTTCATCATCTTTTAATACGCGAATGATCACAGGTACCTTACGATAACCGATCTTTTCAGCTGCAAATTTTCTTCTGTGACCCGATATGATCTCATAAGTTCCATCCTGCCTCGGTCTGACTATCAGAGGATTTAATATTCCATACTTCTTAATGCTCTCCTGTAATTCAATCATCTGACTGTCCGCCTGAACCTTGAATGGATGGTTTACAAATCCCCGAAGTCTTTCCAGCTCAATCTCTACAACTCTTTCATCCTGATCCAGCAATTCCTTCTTTTCTTCCATAGGCAACTTCCTTTCTCTGAACGCAAAAAAGCCCGTCCAGAATAGATTGTTTTTATCTAATCTGAACGGACTCTTCCGACAGGCCTGATATCACAGGCAAGAATATAGTGTTTTGTCTCACTGCTTTTCCTAATTTTACACCCCAAAACTCATCCTACACTGTAGTTAATCCCTCTAGGTGACAGACCAGAAAATGTGAATCGGTGACAAGCATCCATCCCCGCTGACAAAATCAGTATTTTCAGCCTTGTTTCGCTGACAAATTTGTCACTGAAATTGCAATTCTGCACATGAAAAAAGCGGCAATGAAACTATCTTCATTACCGCTAAAAATGAGCGTCTCCTATAGGAATCGAACCTACAATAGAGTCTTAGGAGGACCCCGTTATATCCATTTAACTAAGGAGACAAATGCCGTATTTTCGGGCTTTTCAGCTCTTTTGGCTCCGGCTGCCATATCTATGAATTCAACACTTAGTGATGAATTTCCATTGTATCTTATTTTGACATTCAGGTCAATCCCTGTTGGAATCGAACTCTGACTTTTTAGACATAAACCAATAAAATATAACACAAAATGCTAAAGCAAACACAACACCAAAAACATTTTGAATCACTCTAAGACTAACCGCTCCTTGTAGTCCATAAGTCTCTGCAGCAATGGCTAAAGCACCAAATGTGTTAAATACTGCCTGCCAGCCATATTGTGCTGAAAATCCTACACCGATTCCACCAAGAATTCCTATATATGCATAGATTGACGAAGGAAGCAGAAAATATAATACTGTAAAACATATAACACCTGCAATATTTCCGACAATCCTTTTACGGACTCTGTAGTGCATATCTTCCATAAACGGCAAAATCGCGGACATGGCCGCAATACCAGCCCACATTGCACGTGGCATATTACAAAGTTCTGCAATGCAAAGGACAATCGGTACGCATAAAATCTGACATATCTGCCATTTTGTTCTGGAAGAAGTTATATCAAATTCCTGTATCAAATCTTTCAAATTTCTTTTATACGTTCTGTTTTTATGATTTCGATAAAATACAAAGCAGGTAAGTGCTGCACCTAATGCCATTCCGGTTAATCGCATCTGATAGCTTTTTCCTGTTACATCATATCCATACAATAACAGATAACCAAGAACCAATGTAGATTGATTAAACATGAATGGATTATGGCATCCGAACAGAATCAACACAGCCAGTGCCGCAATATTTAACAGCATTCCCAATACTGGTGAAAACTGATTTGCTAAATGCGGACATACAGTCATAATTACAAAGAACAAAGCCAAAAGCATCGTAGATTGTCCGGTGTGGATCCCCAGATCCGCATTCCGAAATACCATAAGGCATAATAAAACTACTACACCCACAATACTATTCTCATTTCCAAATAAGATACTGAAAATAGTAACAAATAAAAAACAAAATGCCATTGTAACAGCTATCTTTACCAAATATACCAGTATATGATATGATTTTTCTTTCACTGTTTCACTCTTTTTCAACAGATTTTTAGAACCTGCCTGATTTAACTGCAATTCCTGATAAAATGTCATGTAATTCCTCCTCTATCTGTTTTTCTTAAACTTATATGGCCTCATCTTTCTGTATTGGAAGCTCTACAACAAATCTGCATCCACCATATTCCCGGTTTTCTGCCTTGATTGTCCCACCAGCACTATCTACGATCCGTTTCACAAGTGCAAGGCCGAGACCATTTCCTTCTGCTTTGTGAGAACCGTCTGCCTGATAAAATTTATCAAATATTCTGGTTTTCACATCATCCTCTATTCCCGGTCCTTCATCTTCCAGAATAAACATTACAGAATCCTTTTCCTGCTTCAGAAACATCATAATTGTCCCCTTTGCAGGACTGAACTTAATCGCATTATCTAAAAGATCATCCATATATGCATAAAAAGTCCTTCATTCCCAGTATATTTAACTTCCTCCAGCTCTACCTGGAAACCAATTTCTTTTTCTGTCCATTTTGTCTCCAGGGAAAGAAATGCCTGGCGGATCTGTTCATCCAAACGATATTCTGTTTTTTTCATTGGTATGTTCTGATTCTCTAACTTGGATAACAGCAAAATATTACCAACCAATCCGGAAAGCCTTTGGGTATTAAACAGGATTTTTTCTACATATTCCTCTTGCTCCTGAGACAGTTCTTCTCCCTGAAGAAGCATTGTATACCCTTCAATGGCATTGATCGGGGTCTTAAACTCATGAGAAACATTAGATACAAAATCCATCTGCAGTACCTCTGTTGCACGAAGCTCTTTTGTCATCACATTAAAACTTTGATAAGATTCTCCAACTTCTGCTATACGGCTGTTCGTTTCCAAATGCTGTTCAAAATCTCCCCGAGAAACTTCCTTCATTGCTTTGCTAAGTCTGGTAATTGGTTCCAGTAACTTTGCATTAATAAAGGAAGTGATCAGCCCTGCAATCAATGTATTGAAAATCAAAAGCCAGCCAAGCACAGGTATGCTGCCCGGCAGATTAAAAAAATGATTCAAAAAAGCAAATAATAAAGCAGATATGACTGTTGAAAATACAAGTGCCAGCCAGATTGCACCAGTCAGACAGGATCGGATCCGCAATCCTTTTTCTTTCTTTTGTTCCATTATTTTTTCACCACCTTGTATCCAATTCCACGCATTGTTACGATTTCAAAATCAGGGTTATCTTTAAAACGCTCTCTGATTCTTCCTATATGTACCTCTATCGTATGTGGGTCTGCCTCCGTCTCGTATCCCCATACTTCATCCATCAACTGTTGTTTTGTAAATGTTCTGCCTGGCGAAGCTGCAAGCTTATATAAAAGCAGGAATTCTTTTTTAGGCAAAACAAGACTTTCCTTATCAGTTGTAACCGTCATTGCATCATAATCAAACTCTGTTGAACCGATCACAATTTTGTGTTCATTCAGTATCTGTGCACGGCGAAGCAGTGCTCCGACTCTTAAAACCATTTCATTCACATTTACCGGTTTTACCATATAATCGTCACTTCCCGAAAGAAATCCCTGGCGCATATCATCAAAGGAACCTTTCGCAGTGATCATAAGAACAGGTATCTGATATCCTGCTGAACGAAGTTCTGACACCAGTTCATAACCATCCATAACCGGCATCATAATATCAGAAATGATCAGATCAATATATTCCTTAACCAATACTTCTAATGCCTGTGCTCCATCCGATGCACTTTTGACTTGATATCCATTCTTCTCAAGCACTTTTTGGAATAGCTGGCTTAATTCTTTATCATCTTCTACAATCAATATTTGAAACATTTCCTTCCTCCTTATTAAAACAGATACCTTGCCCATCCAAGCAGATGCTGTACCAAAAATATTTTTCTCTGACGTTTCTTTGTTAATTCGATTGGCTCTACATGATATGGATCACGATAGGTTCCATCTTCCAATACCTGGCGGGACACTCTTTCATATTCCATCATGCCCTCTTCCAACTGTTTATTAATATCTTTACTGCGAATTACAAGCATCAGTTCCGTATCCAGATATGCACTTCTCATGTCCATATTAAAGGAACCGATTACAGACAGATCATCGTCAATCAGAATACTTTTTCCGTGGTATGAATAACCGCCTTCATATTCCCAGATATTAATTCCTGTACTTAAGATTCTATTTCTGTTTTTCGCATAATCGGCAGCCCCAAATGGATTCCCATTATTCGCAACTGAATTTGTCATGATAGAAAAATCTGAAACGTTCTCTGCAATCTCCTCCCATGTATTATACATCATATCATTACAGATAATATATGGTGTATGAATTTTCACGCGCTCTTTTGCATTTTTCATTAGTTCTCCCAGTTGATACCAGACTACTGGTTCCTTGGGACCTGTATGGATAGGATTTGACACTAATGCAATCTTTTCTGTCTCAAAAGTTTCGTCCGTGTAATCGGTATCGCAGATTCTTTCCTTATTCTCTTCAAAATATTTCTGATAGCCGTTCTGCAGCTCTAAAACTGCGTTCTTTACAGATTTTCTATTTGCCAGTTTTTTATTGTCATGAAAATAATCACTGTCTTCTTGTTCCCATATCGTTTCAAAATACTCTAACAACTGGTTAACTGAATTTTCTTTCTCAGGTTCATCGCAAACCACTAACACGTCTCTGTCATAGTTCTTATGTCCCGGAAAATCACCCAGGAAATAATTGTATGTATTTCTTCCCCCAAGAATATATCTCTTTCCATCTGCAATCAAATATTTATCATGCATTCTACCCATTATTTTCCACGGTTTCAACGGATTGGCTTTATTATATAGTTTAATTTCAACATTCTCATGAGAAGATAATCCATAGAAATACGGATTGCCTTCCATATCAACCCAGCTCTCCATTCCATCTACTAACAGACGAACATGCACACCTCTGTCTGCCGCATCATGCAGTGCTCCTAAGATTAATTTTCCACTTTCATCGGATTTAAATGCAAAAGTAGAAAGAATAATTTCCTCTTTTGCATTCTTGATCAAACGCACTCTTTGTAAAAGCGCTTCTGGATTCTTTTCTATGATTACTGCCCGTTCTGTATTTTCACTGCATTCGTTCCATGACCCATTTTTTGTTTCTTTTTTGGTTGTATTGGACACTTCCGGCTGCTTTTTTTATATGCAACGCAGATTCCGAGCAATTCATAAAAAGCCACACACTAAAAAAATTGCCAGTATAACAAGAAGGATTTTACATATTTTATGCTTTTTCATTGTACATCACCGGATTCATTTTTATTTCTTATTCTTATTCATTAGCAATACAAAGTCAATAGAAAACTCAATTTAACCTCAACAAGATTTGTTTTTTTCATCCATGCAAAATCTTCTTTGTACAACAGACTGTTAAATATAACAAAAACGGCCTTCCAAAAACAGTTAACTTCTAAATCAACTGTTTCTGAAAGGTCGTTTCATCAGATTCTTATAGCAATCCAGCAAATAATCTCATAAATAATTGTCCCAGTCGCAAATATGCACTTCGTCTGGTTTGATATTGGTCTGTCACATCACGACATTCTCCCATCGTTCTTATCAAATCATTTTTTATTTCCACAACTGCCTGACAATCTGCCATAAAACAGCCGTTTTCAAAATGGTGATATAAGCTTCGATAATCCAGATTAATTGTTCCACAGGTTGCCATACAGTCATCTGCCACACTCATTTTTGCATGACAGAAACCAGGAGTCCACTCATAAACACGAACACCATGTTTAACTAATCCATGATAAAAAGAACGAGTTATATTATAAATGAATTTTTTGATACCAGGTGTGTGATAATTCTTACGTCTACCCCTCGCTTAGCAGCCAGACATAACGCATGCGTCATTTCATCTGTTATGATTAGATATGGAGTCATAAACCAACAATATTTTTCAGCTTTATTTATCATACTGATATAAACTTCTTCTCCTACTTGCTCATTATCCATCGGGCTGTCTGCATAAGGTTGAACAAACCCTGTTTGCTGTGCTTTATAATCATAATGGAAAAGGTATTTACTAAAATCAGAATCATTAGCATCCTTATTACTTACTGCATTCCACATTTCCAAAAATGTCACCGTAAGCGACTGAACAGCATCTCCTTCTAAACGAATACCTGTATCTTTCCACTGTCCATACGGGTGTGTGTAATTAAAATATTCGTTTGCTAGATTATATCCACCTGTAAATCCGACTTTTCCATCAATAACTGTTATTTTTCTATGATCACGATTGTTCAAAAACAGATTTAAACCTGGCACAAACGGATTGAATACACGGCAATGAATTCCTATTGCCTCCATTTTTTCACAAAATCTGTGTTAATCAAGCCTATAGAACCCATATCATCGTAGAATACTCTAACTTTCACACCGGCTTTTACTCTCTCTTCCAGAACATCTTGAATCTTATGCCATGCTTCAGCGTCTTCTATCGCATGATATTCCATGAAGATAAACTTTTGTGCTTTCGCAAGTTCTTCAAGCTGTGCCTCTAATCCCTTCACTGCTTCATCAAAATACTTGATATCCGTATTCTGATAGATTGGATACCACGAATTTCTTTGTATGTAACTTGCTATATTTCCTGCTTTCGGAATCTTTTCTTTTATTCTGCTTAAACACTCCTGATTGTCTGGAAGCATTGGTAACAATTTGCTATCAATTTCTGCATATCGCTCTCGCATTTTATGTGTGCCGCCATTCAAACCAATCAACAAATACAGGCCTACACCCATAATTGGGAAAATTAGAATTAAGATGACCCAAGGCATTTTCATAGAGGATGTCTTATTTGATGCGTACAATCCCAAAACCAAGATCCACTCAAAATCCTTGTAAATAAATTTATGATTTCTGCATATTCATTCAAGCGTGTTACGATAGTAATAATAAAAATCACTTCCAGAAGAATGCAGATTATGGAAAAACACAGCCGTTTTACCCCATTTTTTGTTTTTGCTTTGCCCTCTAAAGTATCTTGTTTCATATATATTCCACCTTCCTACTTGCTCAGTTTTCTCCCTAAATTTCGTGGAACATACCAATTTTGTCTTTTATTCTCTGCATTTCATTATCTGCTTCAATGATAGCTCTTGCAGAATGAAGTAATTCTTCACTTATCTCATCATAGCCAGGCATTTCTTCAATTCCTTTTTTATAGCGAAGTTGATGTTCCAATGTTGCCCAGAAATCCATTTCAACAATCATATTATAGCTTCGATAACCATTTGGTTTGGGATTTTTTATATAATCTTTTATTTCAATAACTTTAATATCATCTTGTTGTGTGATCAAATCTGATATCATATAAATATCGTCAATAAACGCACAAACTATTCGAACGCCTGCTACATCATTGAGATATGTCTGTATATTTTCTGTTGTAAATTCATATCCCATCTTCTGCAGTTTATCGTAAATACTATTGGGCTTCTTAATTCTTGTTTTTATAAAAGAAATAGGATTTCGATTGTTCTCAGCTGAAAATTCATCATCCAAAACCTCAAGTTTAGTTTGTATCTCCCGAATAGCACAACGATACATCATCATTAAATTATAAAATTTTGTAGCATTATTTAAAAACTGTAGTGATTCCGGACTGTCCATCCTGAGTTTTTTTACTTCATCTTTTGTCATGGAACTTTCCTTTCTACCTCATCCCTGATTTCAAAACATTATTTATTTTGATAGTTGATTCGTTCTCCTTGAATTACTGGATAACAAATCATTTTATCACTATCCAGATTTTCTACATGCATATCTACTGCACTGATCTGATGGTTTTCATAAGTATTGTAATAATAAATACCTTTTGTAACATTACAACACGACGTATACAATGTGATTTCATATTTTCCATCCGCTACTTCGCAACATCCTCGTTGCTGATCCACAGATCCGAGAATGTGGAAGAATTGGCTAACGCTTTCTTCCTCTGATTCACCTGAAATTGCATTTACCTTTGTAAAAGCTACACGTACAAAGCGTGAGGAAGATGAGAGATCTCCCGGAAGACCTAATCCTCCCATACCTCTACTATATGCATCAAGAGCCAAATTCTCGCAGAAAGTATTTCTGGGCTGTTTAGGAGATAAATACATATAATTATTTAGTTGAAACATCTGCTGTGGAAATGGCGGATTATTCGTAAGCACTCCTACTGGATTGTCATAAATATGCAAACCATCTGACATAGATTCTACCGTAATTGACTCATTCTCATCAGAAATGATCCAGTGTAATTGTGCTAATGGTAATTGCTCGCTGAAAGGAGTATTAACAATATTAATTCGTTCAAGAAGCTCGCGAACTTCAACTAAAGAAGAACACTGACTTAAAATCCACGGAATAAATTCAAACTGTGCAATATTTTCCACATCTGGCTTAATCGCGGAATAAACAGCATTTCCGACAAAATTCAGTCCTGCCATTGCCACTCCTTTTTCATTCATAGCATCATAATACAAAGGATAATCCTCTGCAACATGAGCCATTCCAATAATTGCATAATGATTTTTCATATCGCCAACATGACGAAAATGAAACGAATAATTACGTGGTGTAATTACTATCTGATCACCATAAGAGAATTCATAATCGAGGGTTCGTCCAAAGTAAAAATCTTTTGTTTTATAAGTTGCTGCTCAGTTGCGAGTTTTTCGCACTTTTAGCCAAAATCAGGACTTCTTTTTTGTCTAATCCTCATATTTAAAGTAGTCAAAATCCGCTGCTTTGCGGCTTCCACAGCCTCCGTTGTTGGCATAGATGCCTACCAGCGTACCGGTATGGCGTTTAGGATCATCGGGAACACCCTCGTCACAGAGGTAAATGCAGTTCTCCAGAACTCCGACCTGCTCCCAGTTCTCTCCGTCATAGCTGTAATAGAAAGTTCTGGTCAGCTTCTCCACCACTACTTTCAGATACAGAGCGCCTTCCTTCACATGGTCCACTTCCGCCACCAGCTCCTCGCCGTGGTTGCGGTTGATGACCAGTTGGATCTTCCGTCCGCCCTCATAGCACAGAGAGCATCTGGCATAGGTGGCTGTACTGTAGTAGCAGGTCAGTCCCGCCTGTTCTCCGTCCTTATCCGGGTAGAATTCCAGCTTCGTCTCTGCCACGTAGGACAACTCCTGTTCTCTGCGTAACAACGTATTTTTCGCACGGATCTCATTCAACTGTCCGTCTCTGGTCCAGATCCTGTAATACCCGGGACGTTCCGTCAGTGACCAGGATCCGTTATCCGGGTTGCGCACGAACTCCCATTCCAGATTCAGCCTGGTATCGTTAAAATCATCAAATAAGTTTCTCTCGTAGATACACTCGGGAAGATCCGGTGCAATCTGTGTCAGGCTGGGGCCTTTTCCTTCGTTGACGGTAAACCAGCCGTCCTCCGTCCACTGTACGGGATCCAGAGCAGACTCTCTGCCTACGGTAGTATAGTTGCCCTCGTTAGGTCTTCCGCAGAGATAATAACACCACCACTGACCGTTCTGATCCTGTACCAGCTTGCCGTGTCCGGCTCTCTGAATGGGTGCCGCAGGGTCCTTCTGACGCATGACCGGATTATAGGGAGAACACTCATAAGGACCGTAGAAATTCTTACTTCTTCCCACATTGATGCCATGGCCGTAACCGGTGCCACCCTCAGCCACGATAGCGTAATAATAACCGTCCTTTTTCATGATATGGGGACCTTCAGAGCAACGCTCGCCCGTGCCTTCCCATGCGGTCTTCGCCGGACCCGCCACTGCCAGTCCGTCCGCCGTCAGGGGAACCGCCTGTGCTGCCTTGGCAATGATCATATATCTGCTGCCGTCATCATCCACGAACAGAGACGGATCGATATCGTCCACTTCCAGACATACCGGCTTACTATAAGGACCCTCCGGCCTGTCGGACACCATCACCAGTTGTCTGCGCATTACGTTGTTATCACGCTTGCCGTCCGCATTCAGGCGTAAGGTAACATAGATATAGTATTTTCCGTCCACATATTCAATATCCGGTGCCCAGATTCCGTGGGAATCCCGGATGTCGCTGAGATCCAGCCATTCCGGATTCGTGATGGCATGACCGATAATATGCCAGTGTACCATATCCCTGGAATGGGAAATGGGGATCGCCGGAAAATACTGGAAACTGGAATTCACCATGTAATAATCGTTACCGACACGGATCACGGAAGGATCCGGAAAAAAGCCTCGTTGTACAGGATTGTGATAGGTTCTCAGTTCGCTCATAGAAATCTCCTTTTATCACTCATAATTATACTGTAAGTGTAGCTTCTTCCCGGACTTCTGTCGTGCCAGTTTTCTTTTTATTTTATGACAAATATTGCGTTAAATACAGATTGATCCTCCGGAATTATTCCATGATGGAGTACTGCATCCACTCGTACAGCAGCTTCGTGCCCTCCATAATCTCGGGTGGAAGCAGTGCACGGGCCACCAGCTTTAATTCATCGGATTCGATGTCCATTCTGCGGAGATGGGCGTAATCGCCGTCAATGCTTTCTACGATATATTCAAAACGATTCATAAGGGTACCTCTTTCTTTGATGTGTTTGAGATAAGTTTAAGAGGTTTTTGGGGGAGAGTCAAGAGGATCTGACGCAGCAGCGGCTTATCGCATAAATTGCTTCGCAATTCATGCGATATCCGCTGGACTTCGCCATATCCGTGACATAAAAAATACCCGACCTCTCAAGCAAGCTTGGAGATCGGGTACTTTGCACATCCACGTTTATATCTTCGAAAATCGCTCTGCTTTGCAGAGCGATTCAGACTGTAGACAAAACGCTTTTGGTCAGCACTCCAGAAGCGTTTTTCTTGTTTTGGGTTCAAAAAGTGTGTACTTGATCAATAATAAACACTTTTGGGTTCCCCTTTTTCCCTTCCTGGCTATCATCTTTGCCAGTTTTTTCAGATTCATGCAGGCAAACGTAAGCCCGACTTTCATTTCCATCCGGGCTTTTCCTATCATCTGTGTATAGCGTAATCCGTGGTTTTCTTTTGCTGTTCCGAAGAGGCGCTCTACGGTCTCTTTCCGTTGCGCATACACTTCCTTCATCCCAATCGTATGCCGGATATCCTCACACTTTTCCATGTACGGCTCCCAGATATGCCGGGTCACTACCTCACATGATCCCTGCTTTCTGTGCACTGCTTCAGATATGGACATCCTTCACAGACGATTCCGCAGCTCTTGTATTCCCGGTATCCGGAACGGTTCGTCGTATGATAAGCCAACACCTGATCGTTCGGGCATACATAGCAGTCAAAATATTCATCATACACATACTCGGTTTTTTTGAAAAAACCATCTTTGGTCATGGGGCGTTTATACGGCAGAAGCGGTGTGATACCATCATCCAGAAGTAACTTTGCTATCGCTGGTGTTTTGTATCCTGCATCGGCTACCAGTGTCTGAATGCCAATGTCTTTTATCTTATCATACAGGGATTTAAATGTCCGGCTGTCATGCTGGTTGCCGGGATTTACACTATAACCCAGAATCCATCCGTTTTTGTCACAGGCTGTCTGCACGGAATACGCAAAAACATTTTTATGTTCACCCTTTCGGAACCATCCGCTTTCCGGATCCGTTGTACTTTCCTTGACCGTTTTTCTTCTTTTCCATCAGAGCTGCCACCACAGGAGGGGGATCTTTGGGATCTTCCTTCTTTTTCTTTCAGAGGCTTTTTCCCATGCGCTTCCCGGTCTTCATTGATTTCCTTCTTTAACTGCTCTTCGAAGAACAGTGCTTCCTCATCTGCAATCCGTTTCCGCATCTTTTTGCTGTTTGCCCGTGCTTTTACATGGGTGGCATCCACGAAGACCTCGGAAGGATCAATCAGTCTGTATTTATAGCATTCCTGCAGGATACGGGAAAAGATCTGTTCAAAAAGATCAGTATTCTTAAAGCGTCTGGTATAATTCTTTCCAAACGTAGAGAAATGGGGAACCTTGTCCATCATTTCCAGACCGAGGAACCATCGGTATGCGACATTGACTTCGATTTCTTTTACTGTCTGGCGCATACTTCGGATGCCGTACAGATACTGGATGAATGGAATTTTAATGAGCATGACCGGATCCATGCTGGGGCGGCCATTGTCTGCACTGTATTTATCGATCACAAGATCATAGATAAAACTCCAGTCGATTGCCTGGTCAATCAGGCGCAGCAGATGATCCTGCGGAACAAGGTCATCCATGCAGAACATCTGAATCTGTTCTCTTTTCTTATCTGCATTCTGTGTCATCATAGGAAACACCGCCTTTATTTTGATACTTTCATTATACCAAAAAAGTAGTGAAAAGTCCCGTAAATACGGCATTTTCACTACTTCTTATATGCTTGTAAGTACATAATTTTTGCAGTCATGACACAAGAAAAGCTCCCTCACAGGAAGGAGCTTTGTCTACAGTCTGAATCGCTCTGCTTTGCAGAGCGATTTTCTCGATAAACACCCATAAAAAACAAATGCCACACCCGAAGGTGTGGCGCTTGTTTTTTCTATGGGTGTTTACATCATTCCGCCCATGCCGGCTCCACCGGCGGGCATTGCAGGGGTATCTTCCTTAATGTTAGCAACAACGCTTTCGGTAGTAAGCAGTGTGCTTGCTACGCTGGTAGCGTTCTGCAGGGCGCTTCTGGTAACCTTTGCGGGATCCAGGATGCCTGCACTTACCATATCTACATATTCCTCTTTCAGAGCATCGAAACCGACACCGACCTCAGACTCACGTACCTTGTTGATGATAACGCTGCCTTCCAGTCCTGCGTTTGCTGCGATGTGATACAGAGGTGCTTCCAGTGCTTTCAGGACAATGCCTGCACCGGTCTTCTCATCACCTTCCAGACTTGCTGCCAGTTTGGCAACTTCCTTGGATGCATGAATGTATGCGGAACCACCACCACAGATGATACCTTCCTCTACGGCTGCTCTGGTAGCTGCCAGAGCATCTTCCAGACGAAGCTTAGCTTCCTTCATCTCGGTCTCGGTAGCAGCACCTACACGGATAACTGCAACACCACCGGACAGCTTAGCCAGTCTCTCCTGTAATTTCTCTCTGTCGAAATCAGAAGTGGTCTCTTCGATCTGCTTCTTGATCTGTGCGATTCTGGACTGTAATGCTTCCTTATCGCCTTCACCGTCTACGATCACGGTGTTCTCTTTCTGTACCTTAACGGATTTTGCACGACCCAGCATATCCATTGTGGTATCTTTCAGTTCATAACCAAGCTCGGAACTGATCACGGTACCACCGGTCAGGATTGCGATATCCTCCAGCATAGCTTTTCTTCTGTCACCATAGCCGGGAGCCTTAACAGCTACTACGTTGAAAGTACCACGCAGCTTGTTAACGATCAGGGTGGTCAGTGCCTCGCCCTCTACATCCTCAGCGATGATCAGCAGCTTAGCGCCGGACTGAACGATCTGCTCTAACAGAGGCAGGATCTCCTGAATATTGGAGATCTTCTTGTCAGTGATCAGGATATAAGGGTTATCCAGAACAGCTTCCATCTTATCCATATCGGTTGCCATGTAAGCGGAAATATAACCTCTGTCGAACTGCATACCTTCTACCAGATCCAGTTCGGTCTGCATGGTCTTGGACTCTTCAATGGTGATAACACCGTTGTTGCTTACCTTCTCCATAGCATCTGCAACCAGCTGTCCTACCGCCTCATCCCCTGCGGAGATTGCAGCTACTCTTGCGATGTGCTCCTTGCCGTTTACTTTCTGGCTCATCTTACCGATGGCTTCTACTGCACATGCGGTTGCTTTCTTCATACCTTTTCTCAGGATGATGGGGTTAGCACCTGCTGCCAGGTTCTTCATCCCTGCATTTACCATAGCCTGTGCTAGAACGGTTGCGGTGGTAGTACCATCACCGGCTACATCGTTGGTCTTGGTAGCTACTTCCTTTACCAGCTGTGCACCCATGTTCTCGAATGCATCTTCCAGCTCGATCTCTTTTGCAATGGTAACACCATCGTTGGTGATCAGGGGTGCGCCGAAGGACTTATCCAGTACTACGTTTCTTCCTTTGGGTCCTAAGGTTACTCTTACGGTATCTGCCAGCTGGTTTACACCAGCCTCTAATGCTGCACGGGCTTCTGCGCCGTATTTAATCTCTTTTGCCATAATAATCAGCCTCCAATTTATTTGTTCTTAGTCTTAATTTCTTTTTAGGTTTGCAATTACTGAATGATTGCAAGGATGTCGCTCTGCTTTACGATGATGTACTCTTCATCATCCAGCTTTACTTCGGTTCCTGAGTATTTGGAATAAATGACCTGATCGCCAACCTTAACTTCCATCTTTACTTCCTTACCGTCTACGACACCGCCGGGGCCAACTGCAACAACTTCTGCCTGCTGGGGCTTTTCCTTATTCTGACCGGGGAGCACGATACCGGACTTGGTAGTCTCCTCTGCAACTAACTGTTTTAATACTACTCTGTCACCTAAAGGTTTCAAACTCATGACAACTGCCTCCTTATAACTATTTAAATATCATATTACTCTTTTTCATTTGTTAGCACTCATTTTTATCGAGTGCTAATTTCTATAGTTTATATTAGTTTTATATGCCGAGTTTTTCAAACGCATTCACAGTTGTTTAAATAACTATTTCTTTTATTTTCTCGTTTTATCTCCGTTTTTCTAATGTTTTTATATTACATGTGTAAAAATGCGATTTAATATTTCGTTTATAATTCTGAAAATCCATATCCGGTTCATCCCTTGCAAACTCCTGTGCAGGCATAAAGCTATACCGGTTACATCGTATAAGCAAAAAGCAGCCGGGGATCTTATCATTATCCCAAGCTGCTTCTGTTCCGCTCTGTATTTACTTTCCCGTCCTATGCGTTCTTGGATTCCTCATGCCATTTCTGCCACTTCTTCTTATAAATAAAGTAGCAGGGGATTCCTACGAATACCATTCCGCCTAAGATATTGCCGATGGTAACGGGAATAAAGTTGTTCAGGCTGTGCAGTACTGTCAGTCCCTGGATCTGCTCTGCGGTCAGGCCGTATGCTTCCTGTGCCTTTGCAACATACGCGGGATTCTGTGCAGCCATCATGCCTACGGGAATGTAGAACATATTTGCAACACAGTGCTCGAAACCGCCGACTACGAAGGCCATGATCGGGAAGAAGATCGCCCAGATCTTACCGACGATATCCGTAGCTGCCGCTGCCATCAGGATCGCAATACATACCAGAATGTTACACAGGATACCGGAGGTAATTCCTTTCAGCGGAGAAATGCCTACCTTGCCGACTGCCACTTTAATGGCATAAGCCCCCAGCAATCCGCCGGTGTAGTCCAGATTTCCGGAAAAGTAGATCAGGGTATCAATGATCAGCGCGCCGATCAGGTTGCTGAAATATACCACGATCAGATTGCGGATACATTCGAACCAGGTCACCTTTTTGCCTACCACGTCCATGACGATCAGGCAGTTGCCGGTGAAAAGTTCTCCACCTACAAATACAATGATCATCAGTCCCACAGGGAAGATGATACCGGCTACGAATCGGGCCAGACCTACGTTGTCAATAGCATGCGCCGCAGTACTGCTGGTAGCTCCGCCCAGTGCAATGAAAGCACCTGCCATAATGCCTAACAGGATCATCTTGCCCAGAGGAAGATGTGCCTTGCCCTCTCCGGCCTTCATGTTATTATCAATGACTTCTGCCGGGGTATTAAAATGCTGTTCCATATTTTCCCTCATTTCCGTACAGCCCTTATCTGCCGTACTTTCTCATACTCATTTACTACCTATATTACACGAAATCTGCGGCGGGAATCAAGCTTTTCCCCCTATGTATCTGATTATATACATTTCCTCTCACCGTTTTTGTCATAACACAATCTTTTTTTGTAAAATTTATTTGTAAAATTTATGCAAAAAAATAGTAGACAAAAGCCGAAATGTGTAATATACTTAAGATGTTCGGCGAGAGCCGAACCGCTTATATAAGTAGATTTCCGGAAGAATTCCCCTTTTACACAATTAAAGTGGCTGCAGGTTTCCCGCCTGCGGCTGCTTTAATTGTGTTATAAGGTATTTTTTGTGATTTTCCTCGGAATTGCAAAAGTTTTTGCAAAAATTTAAAATTTTCACTTGCTAAATGATAAACATCTATGCTATAATAGCTTTCGTCAGTGATTCAGCTGATACAATTTCATAGGGGAATAGTACAGCGGTAGTGCGGCGGTCTCCAAAACCGTTAACGGGGGTTCGATCCCCTCTTCCCCTGCTTTAAAAAGTCGATTTTATCGGCTTTTTTTATTTTCTGTTTTGGTAACACTTTTTACCTCACCATGGCGCGATCTGAAGAATCACGCCATGATGGGGTGTTATTTTAATGTGAATTAACAGGAATGTTTTTCATCATGATATTGAACATATGTTCGATTTATGTTATACTGTATTTGTGTAATCGAACAGAAAGCGGATGCGATTTTCCGATTGTTAGATGCCCTCTAGTCTTACAAAGGAGGGTGATGCCCATGAATACGATGGAAGTACTTACTCTGTTGTTAGTTGTCTTTACAGCTTTATCATACATTGACAGACATGGTGACGATAATAACAAAAAGAAATAGCATCCCCTCGCCAAAGTAGATGCTATTTCTTTTCTAGTATTTTACTGAGGGCAAATCGGAATTTTCACCTCCGACTTACTTTCTAAATAGATTATACACCAAGAGGGATTGAGAAATCAATCCCTCTTACTTTTTTATTTCTCAAATCTCCTCTTTCTCCGCATCCGGCGCAATCACCGCCCCAATAGCGGTAGCATAATCAGAATACTCCGGAATAGTAATCTTTACATCCCACAGGCTCTTGAAGTCTTCGATGATCTGGCGGCACTCGAAGAATTTGGTCAGGCCGCCGATGAGGATATAATCCTTAATGCCGGTGTTCCGGGAGGCCAGGATTCCGGCCTGGCAGATGTTCTCGATGACCATATGGACGATACCAGCCGCGATGTCTTCGGGCTTGGACTGGGCATCCGCTTTGCCGAAGTTGGACGCAGTCACGTCCAGGTTCAGGCCGGGGAGCTTTTCCTTGGCCAGATCGCCGATCCGCAGGTCGATCTTTGCCACATCACCTTTCCGGGACAGAGGGACGATCTCATGGATGTCCCCGGTATTCAGTATGATCGAGGACAGTCCGCAGATGGTTCCGCCACCGAGGCCGACACCACCCAGGTGCTTCATCTCCTTCTCCGTCACTTTGACGAAGAAGCTTCCGGTACCCATACTGATGACAATGACTTCCTTTTTATCCGTAAGATAATATCCTCCGGTACCTGTAGCGACGAATTCATCCACTTTATAGGTCGGACAGCCGTATACCGCTTTCTCCACATATTTGCTTCCCACGCCGGTGATATAGACACCTTCCACATCTAAAAGTTGCAGATTATTTTCATACAGATATCTTCCGAAAGCACCGTAGAGGGATGCCACCTGGCTGTCTGCCTTGACTGCCATGGGCGGAAGCATATGTTCTCCTTCAAAAGCTACGATCTTGGTGGTACTGCTGCCGATATCAATTCCTATTCTTACGGCCATATCTTTGTCCTCCTCATAATGAAATGCTAAAAAGCTTCTTTAGAACAATCGGTCCATGGCATCCTGCACGGAGCTGACGCCGATGACACGGATTTTGCTTCCTTTTTTGCACTCTTCCAGTGACACGTAGGGCACCACGCATTCCTCGAAGCCCAGTTTCTCCGCCTCCGCCACACGCTGTTTTGCCATGCTGACCGCGCGGACTTCGCCGCTTAATCCCACTTCTCCGAAAGCTACCATTTTCGGATTCAATGCCTTATTCCGGAAGCTGGACAGAATCGCCAGCACGATTCCCAGATCAATGGCCGGCTCCTGGATCTTGATACCTCCCGTAATATTCACGTAGGCATCGCAGGAGGACAGCTGCACTCCCGATCTCTTCTCCAATACCGCCATCAGCAGGTTCACACGGTTGAAATCCGTACCGGTGGTCTGTCTTCTGGGGATGCCGAAATTACTGTGGCACACCAGTGCCTGCAATTCGATCAGAAGCGGTCTGGTGCCCTCCATGGTACACGCCACCACAGAGCCGCTGGCATTCTCCGGCCGTCCGTTCAGCATATATTCCGAAGGATTCTTGACCTCTGCCAGTCCCGTTTCCCGCATCTCGAAAACACCGATCTCGTTCGTAGATCCAAAACGGTTCTTCACCCCCCGCAGAATACGGTAGGACGCATGTCTGTCCCCTTCAAAATAAAGAACAGTATCCACCATATGTTCCAGCACTCTGGGACCTGCCACCGTACCTTCCTTGGTCACATGGCCTACAATGAAGATTGAGATTCCCAGTCCCTTTGCCAGCTGCAGCAAAATACCGGTGGATTCCCGCACCTGAGACACGCTTCCCGGCGCCGCCGACACGTTCTCGTTGTACATGGTCTGTATGGAGTCGATGATCACGACCTCCGGCTTGCTCTTGCGGATCACTTCACTGATGATATCCAGATTCGTCTCACACAGTAGCAGCATATGCTCCGAAAAAGCCCCCAGACGATCCGCCCGCATCTTGATCTGTACCTTGGATTCCTCACCGGAAATATACAATACTTTATGTCCCGCCGTGGATAAGTTATGGCAGACCTGCAATAACAGTGTGGATTTACCGATACCGGGGTCTCCGCCTACCAGCGTCAGAGATCCCTGCACAATGCCGCCTCCCAGCACCCGGTCCAGTTCCTTAATTCCGGTGAGAGTCTTATTTTCCTCCCGGATAGCGATCTCCGACAGCACACAGGGCTCCGAAGCCTCTCTCCTGTCTCTCTTTGCACCGTTTCCGGTATTTTTCAATTCCGTTTTATCTATCGTCTCTTCCACGAAAGTATTCCACTCTCTGCAGCCGGGACATTGTCCCAGCCATTTCGTGGATTCATAGCCACAGTTCTGACAGAAAAATACAGTGGCCGTCTTTCCTTTTGCCATGCTCTCTCCTCAATCATTGTAATACCTATTCAGCCCCCGCAAAACCGCCTCCGGAAACTCTGAATATTTAAAAAAAGCCCAGTCACGAAGTACTACAATGTCCTCCGTGCCTGGACTCCTTTGCAGTGCGTCCTTACGCCTCTACGATCTTAACAGGTACTTCACCTGCTGCTTCCAGTTCTACGCTCAGGCTCAGTTTGCCGCCAAGTCCGGTTTTCATGGTTCCTACGTTCTTACCGTCGATAAATACTTCGTACTCGGTATCGTCCTTCAGTCCTACAGTGATCTGGGAATCCTCGTCACCTTCTACGATGAACTCCACACTGTTGTCAGCTTCCTTGAACTCCAATACACTGGTTCCGGGAACAGATTCATATAAAAACATGCCGTTCTTTTCCAGCTTTGTCATCTCATTGTAGGTCTTAACCTTCAGCAGATCTCCTGCATGCTCATAATCTTCCACTTTTGCCTTCTTGGCCAGCTTGTGATTACCAAAACTGATAGATCCGTCTGCTTCACTGCGAAGTATTTCTTCCACTACTGCCATCTGTCTGTCCTCCTGAAAGTAACTGCATCCGCAATACATCTTTCTCTTTCGTTCTTTGCGAATGGGGTTTGAATAGTTACAGTATAATATATCTCACCCTGTTTTTCTACAAAAAGTTTTATTTATTTTGTAACTATTCAGAGTCATGTAAATTGTGTCATAGGTACGTCGAATGCTTGCATTCGTAAGAACCTTTGACGTAATTTATAGGACGAAGTAACCTCAATGAGCAAAAGGAACGCTCTGCAAGAGCGATTTTGCAAATTGAGTGACTGAATAGTTACAAATACTTAATTTTTCACGGTAAATACAACTTTTCCATCCTTGAATCCGGCGGATACCTTATCTCCCGGTACCACCTTTTTCTGCAGGATCTCCTCTGCCAGAGCATCCTCTACCACGGACTGGATTGCACGCTTCAAGGGTCTTGCTCCCATCTTGTTATCCGCATATTTGGATACCAGATGCTCCTTCAGCGCTGCTGTGATGGTCAGATGGATCCCCAGCTGATCCTCACATCTCTTGTACAGATTGGATGCCAGAAGATTCACGATCTCCTTCATGTTCTCATTGTTCAGCTGGTGGAACACGATAATATCATCAATACGGTTGATAAATTCCGGCTTGAAGCTGCGCTTTACTTCTTCCATGACATTGGATTTCATCTTCTCGTAATCCTTTGTCTCGCTCTTCTCTGTGGCAAAGCCCAGATTCTTGGGATCCACGATACGCTGTGCACCCGCATTGGAAGTCATGATCAGCACAGTGTTCTTGAAGCTGACCTTGCGTCCCTTGGAGTCCGTGATATGACCGTCATCCAGTACCTGCAAAAGTACATTAAATACATCCGGATGCGCTTTCTCGATCTCGTCAAACAGAACAACAGAGTAGGGATTACGGCGAACCTTCTCGCTCAGCTGTCCGCCTTCTTCAAAGCCTACATATCCGGGCGGTGATCCGATCATCTTGGAGACCGAATGGCCTTCCATGTATTCGGACATATCAACACGGATCATGGCATCTTCAGAGCCGAACATGGCTTCTGCCAATGCCTTGGACAGTTCCGTCTTACCAACACCGGTAGGACCTAAGAACAGGAAGGAGCCGATGGGACGGTTGGGATCTTTCAGACCCACACGGCCTCTGCGCATGGCCCTGGCCACTGCGGTCACTGCTTCCTCCTGGCCGATGACACGCTTATGCAGCGTCTTCTCCAGTTTTAACAGTCGTTCGCTCTCTTTTTCCGCCAGCTTCTGTACGGGGATCTTGGTCCACTGGGCAACGACCTCGGCGATTTCATTCTCACCGATACTGATAACATTGCCCGCTTCCTGTTTCTCCCGCTTTTTCATCAGGCGGTCATATTTTTTCACCAGCGCATCCTGCTGCTTCTTGATCTCTGCCATCTGGTCAAATGCTTCCATGCGGATAGCTCTCTCCATCTCCTGATCCATCTCGTGGATACGATCAGCGATCTCCTTCGCTTTATCCGGGGCATCCAATGCACTCAGTCTTGCGCTTGCCGAAGCTTCATCGATCAGATCGATGGCCTTATCCGGCAGATTTCTGTCATTGATATAACGGCTGGACAATCTGACAGCAGCCTCAATGGCCTCCGGGGTGATCTGCACATGGTGATGATCCTCATATTTTCCTTTGATGCCCTCCAGAATGCGGACCGCCTCTTCCTCTGTAGGTTCTTCCACAGTCACCGGCTGGAATCTGCGCTCCAGAGCCGCATCCTTCTCAATATACTTGCGGTATTCCGCAATGGTGGTGGCACCAATCAGCTGGATCTCTCCACGGGCCAGGGAAGGCTTCATGATATTGGACGCGTCAATGGCGCCTTCCGCACCTCCGGCACCAATGATCGTATGAAGTTCATCCAGGAATAAAATAATATTCCCGTCCTCCGTCACTTCCTTCAATACCTTCTTGATACGTTCCTCGAACTCACCACGGTACTTACTTCCTGCCACCATTCCCGACAAATCTAATGTCAGTACTCTCTTATTCTGCACGGTAAAAGGTACGTCTCCTGCCACAATGCGGGCTGCCAGACCTTCTACCACGGCGGTCTTACCTACACCGGGTTCTCCGACGAGACAGGGATTGTTCTTCGTGCGGCGACTTAAGATCTGCACTACTCTGCGGATCTCTTCTTCTCTGCCTACCACAGGATCCAATTTTCCTTCTCTGGCCAGAGCCGTCAGGTCTCTGCTGTATTGTTCCAGTGTAGACTGCTTCGCCTTGCGGTCTCCCTTTTTCCCCAGATCTTCCTTGTACAGATTGCCGTCCTGTCCGATGGCGATCAGGGTATCTACATAGATCTTCTGCACATTGGCTCCCAACGTGTTCAGCAGACGCACGGCAACATTCTCGCCCTCTTTGATCAGTGCAAGAAGCAGATGCTCCGTGCCGGTCTGCTTCTGTCCGAAACGGGCAGCCTGGCGGTGTGCCTCTTCCAGAATCCGGGCAGCTCTGGGAGAATATCCCTCTTTGTCCTTCACGGCCACACCGTTTTCAAAGGCGATCAGATCCCGGATCATTTCCATGACCTGATCCACTTCTACTCCGTTATCCGCCAACACTTTTGCGGCTACACCGGTATCTTCCTTCAGGAGTCCCACCAGAATGTGTTCGGTCCCGATATAGCCCTGTTTCAGGCCTCTGGCACATCTGCCGGCCTGGGCAAGCGCATTCTGCGCTTTATCCGTAAACTGTGACTGCATCAATTCAGTCCTCCATATTCTTCATAAATTTCATCAATCAATTCATGTACTTCCTGCCTGGAAATATTTTTGCAGCTGCTCTTAGCAAGTATTACCTGCAGTTCCTTCCGCAATTCATCCACCGCACGCATACGGTCCACATCCAGAGCGATCACGGCTCCCTTTCGCCTGTCGACCTTGACATAGCCCTCCTGCTTCAGAACCGTATAGGCCTTATTTACAGTATGCATATTGATCCCGATGGTATCCGCCAGCTGCCGTACACTCGGCAGGGAATCTCCCTCATGAAACTGTGACGTGGCAATTCCCATGATGATCTGATTGCGCAGTTGCATATAGAGCGCTTCATCACTGTTGAAATCTATCTCTATTATCATCAAAATCACTCCCTTCCCACTGTCACCGATTGTTATACGTCTATTATAACAGTGAGGGCGGTGCTGTCAACTGCAGACCGGGAAAGTTTATCAAAATTTTAAAAAGAAAGCGGCATCCCACTCTCGTAAGATGCCGTTTCCGGTCTTTTTATTCCTATTGTTCTTCGTCGCCGTCCCAGTTCAGGAATTCGAATTCGAACTCGTCATCATCGGACATGAAGTTCTTGGACTTCCAGCCGGGATCCTGCGGATTACCGTTATTCTGTGCCGGTTTTACCGGTCTGTCTACTTGCGGTGCGGGTCTTCCGGTCTGGGGTGCTGCAGGTCTGGTTCCCTGCGGTGCGGGTCTTCCGGTCTGGGGTGCTGCAGGTCTGGTTCCCTGCGGTGCGGGTCTTCCGGTCTGAGGTGCTGCAGGTCTGGTTCCCTGCGGTGCGGGTCTTCCGGCCTGGGGTGCCGTAGGTCTGGCTCCCTGTGTCGCGGGTCTTGCCTGCTGGCCTGCCGGTCTCTGTCCCTGCACCGGTCTGCCGCCCTGTCCGGCGGGCTTTCCTGCGGGACGTCTCTCCGCTCCCACTTCATGCATCACTTTCTGGCCACCCTGGGTTCTGCCGCCCTGAGGTGCCGGTCTTCCACCCTGACCTCTGCCGGTCTGGGGTCTGTCCACTCTTCTTCTGCGAAGTGCTGCTTCCTCCGCATCAGAGAAATCAGCCGCATCCGTCATATCCTTGATCTTGAAGATCAGCAGAGTGACTGCTGCCGCCGCTGCCACCAGAAGAATGACAAGAATAATGATCACGACCTTCTGACTGGTGATCTTCTTCTGATTGGTCTCAAACTGCGCATTGATCTCAGTAATCTGGTCAATAGAGCTGAACAGATCATCGATCTTGTATTGTTTCTGTCCTACCATATCTAACAGATACCATGCATCTCCCTGCAACTGGGTATCCCAGTCCTTGGAAGTGGTCTGTGTATCCTCGGCGGGCTGTTCTTCCGAAGGCTGTTCTTCCGCAGGCTGCTCTGTGGAAGGTGCCTGCAGTTCTCCGGATAACGCCACATAATCGGAACGGATAAATCCGGTCACTTCGGTATTGTTGGCGATGAAATTCACCTGATACCAGGTATTGCCGTCCGTACCGGTAGCCTGTCCGGTGACGGTCAGAGCCATTCCGTTCTCTGCCGTGGTTACGATCTGGCTCGTGGTAGATGCATTGCTGCGCACACGCACCGACTGTCCGCCCGTCACGGTAGCACTTACAGGCTCCACCGCTGTGACATCCACCGGTGTTTCATTCACTGCCGGAGCCGGTGTTGCTGTGGTAGTCGTCGTTGTAGTTGTCGTGGTGGTCGTAGTTGAAGAAGACGGCGGGGTAGATCCGTCGGTAATGCTTACCAGATCGGAACGAATATATCCCAGCGTATTCGCATCCACATATACCTCATACCAGGTATAGCCATCCGCTCCCTTGGTCTGGCTCTTGATGGAAATGGTCTTATCCTTTGCCGCACTGCCGATGACTTCACTGGAAGAATCCGCGCTCTTACGGATCTTTGCACTGGATGCTGTTACCTTGGCTGCGCTTTCCGCATGGCTGACAAACGCCAGATTCTCGGCAAAAAGTCCTGCTCCCAGCACAAGCACCAATGCAAGCATTCCCCAGAAAGCCTTGAATTTACTTGTTCTCTGTACTGTCTTTTTCATCTGCAACTCCTTCTGTATCCTGACATGTCTTACGCTTCATCGATTGCCTTGCCAATGTCATGACGCATGTATTTGTTCTCGAAGGTGATCCATTCCGTTGCCTCATAGGCATTGGCACGGGCCTCCTTCAGGGTAGCTCCCTTGGCTGTCACTCCCAGAACACGTCCGCCGTTTGTCACGATTCCCTTGTCTGTGAGCTTCGTTCCCGCATGGAAACAATAATAGCCGTCTTTTCCGTTGAACTTCTCCAGTCCGTTTATCACATAACCCTTCTCATAGGATACCGGATAGCCATCACTGGCCAGAACCACACAGACTGCAGCATTGTCTTCAAACTGCAGATCGATCTGATCCAGAGTACCGTCCACACAAGCCTCCATGACCTCGATAATATCGTTCTTCATGCGGGGCAGTACCACCTGTGCCTCCGGGTCACCGAATCTTGCATTGTACTCCAGTACTTTGGGACCGTTCGGTGTCAGCATCAATCCGAAGAAAATAACGCCTTTGAAAGGTCTGCCTTCCGCTGCCATGGCATCCACCGTAGCCTGGTAAATATATTTCTTGCAGAATGCATCCACTTCTTCGGTATAGAACGGGCTGGGAGAAAAGGTTCCCATACCGCCGGTATTCAGTCCCTGATCGCCGTCCTTCGCTCTCTTGTGATCCTGTGCAGAAGTCATGATCCGGATGGTCTTGCCATCTACAAAGGAAAGTACACTGACTTCTCTTCCGGTCATAAACTCTTCGATGACCATACGATTACCAGCCGCACCGAATTTCTTGTCCAGCATGATCTCATCCACGCCTGCCAGAGCTTCCTCCAACGTATTGCAGATCAGTACGCCTTTTCCCAGTGCCAGGCCATCTGCCTTCAGCACGGTAGGGAAACTTGCCTGCTCCTTCAGATATTTGATGGCATCCTCCGCATTATCGAAATTCTCATAGGCTGCGGTAGGAATATTATATTTTTTCATAAGATCCTTGGAAAAAGCCTTGCTGCCCTCCAGGATTGCTGCATTTTTACGGGGTCCGAAAGCACGCAGGCCCTCTGCCTCCAGTGCATCTACCAGTCCGCCTACCAGAGGATCGTCCATACCTACGATGGTCAGGTCAACGGCCTGTTCCTTCGCAAAAGCAACGATCTTGTCAAATTCCATGGCTCCGATGGGAACACATTCTGCGATCTGACCGATTCCGGCATTGCCCGGAGCACAATAGATCTTATCTACCTTAGGACTCTTTGCAACACAGGTTGCAATGGCATGCTCTCTGCCACCGCCACCTACGATCAATACTTTCATACCCATATTATGTTTCTCCTTATTCCGTAACTATTCACCCCCCATTCGCAAAACCGCCTCTGCGAGGCTTTCCTGAATAACATGTTTGTATGCTATTTGCTCATGGTGATTACTTCGCCCATTGGCTCTGAATAGTTACTCATTTGTTATGCTTTACTTTGCCGTCTACGACGCAGATCCGTCCATTGGCAATGTCATCCACCGCCTGAGGCAGAAGCAGCCACTCAGCCTGTTCCATGACACGTCTCTGTAAGATTTCCGGGGTATCATCATCTTCCACTGCCACTGCTTTCTGTGCAATGATAGGGCCTTCATCCATGCCTTCATTCACAAAATGCACGGTGGCTCCGGTGACCTTCACACCGCGCTCCAGTGCCTTTTCATGCACATGAAGTCCATAGTATCCCACACCACAGAAAGAGGGGATCAGAGACGGATGAATATTGATGATACGATTACTGTATTCATGCACCATAGTCTCCGGGATCTTCACCAGGAAGCCTGCCAGCACGATCAGATCCGGGGTAAATTCCTTCACCTTTGCAAGCAACGCATCGTTAAATACTTCTCTGCTCTCATAATCCTTCGGAGACACACATACCGCAGGAATTCCTGCATTACGTGCTCTCTCCAGGCTCTTCACCGTCTTGTTGTTGCTGATGACACCGACGATCTGCGCATTGGTGACCTTGCCCGCTGCGATAGCATCAATGATCGCCTGCAGATTCGTTCCTCCACCGGATACCAGTACGACTACTCTTAACATAGGGTCACACCCTTTTCACCGGCTTCGCAGGTACCTACCACGTAAGCGGTCTCCCCTGCTGCCTTCAGTGCTTCCAGAGTCTTGTCCACATCTGCGGGATCCAGTGCCAGCACCATGCCAAGACCCATGTTGTAGGTGTTGTACATCATCTCGTCAGCAATGTTGCCCTTTTTCTGCATCAGACGGAAAATAGCGGGTACTTCGTAGCTGTCCTTCTTCACAACTGCGCGGATGCCTTCAGGAAGCATTCTGGGAATATTCTCATAGAAACCGCCGCCGGTAATATGGCTGCAGCCTTTTACCTTAACGCCTGCGTTCTTCACAGACTTCATAGCCTTCACATAGATTCTGGTGGGAGCAAGCAGTGCTTCACCCAGAGTCTTGCCCAGTTCGTCATAATAGGTATCCAGGCTCTCTTTGGTCATATCGAATACCTTTCTCACCAGGGAGAAACCATTGGAATGTACACCGGAGGAAGTGATTCCCACCAGTACATCACCGGGCTTGATGTTCTCGCCGGTGATCAGATCCTTACGCTCTACCACACCTACTGCAAATCCGGCCAGATCGTACTCATCCTCAGGCATCAGTCCGGGATGCTCTGCGGTCTCACCGCCTACCAGTGCTGCGTCAGACTGCTTACAGCCCTCTGCCACGCCCTTTACGATGGTAGCGATCTTCTCGGGAATATTGCGTCCGCATGCGATATAATCCAGGAAAAATAAAGGTTCACCGCCTGCACATGCCACATCGTTCACACACATGGCTACACAGTCGATTCCGATGGTATCATGCTTGTCCATTAAAAATGCCAGCTTCAGCTTGGTGCCTACACCATCGGTTCCGGACAGGAGCACGGGATCCTCCATATCTTTAATGGCACTTAAGGAAAATGCTCCGGAGAAACCACCGATGCCGCCCATTACTTCGGGACGCATGGTCTCCTTCACGTACTTCTTCATCAGTTCTACAGACTTGTAGCCTGCTTCGATGTCTACTCCAGCTTTCTTGTAATCCATTTTCTCCTCATTTCCGCCGCAGGGGCTCTTTCGTTTTATTTAGTGGGACAGCCTCTTAAGAGGTCCCGGATTCTCTGTCTTATCTTCTTATTTTTTCATGCCTTCCAGATATGCTTTATAGCCGATTTCCTGCAATTTTGCATCCTTGGCTTCTACCTGTTCTTTTAATTTGGTGCTGTATGCTTTTAACTTTCCGAGAAGTTCTGCGTCGGAAGTAGCCAGGATCTTGGCTGCCAGAAGTCCTGCATTGGCGCCGCCGTTAATGGCTACTGTGGCAACCGGGATGCCGGAGGGCATCTGAACGATGGAATACAGAGAATCTCTGCCTCCCAGGGAAGTGGTGTGCATCGGGATTCCGATGACGGGCATAGGGAAAATAGCGGCACACATGCCGGGCAGATGCGCTGCCATACCGGCTCCGGCAATGATCACCTTGAAGCCTTTTTCCTCCGCACTTTTTGCATACTCAAAAAACACATCCGGCTCTCTGTGAGCGCTGATCACGGTCATCTCATAAGGGATGCCCAGTTCTTCCAGAATGTCTGCGGCTTTCGCCATCACAGGCATATCGGAATCACTACCCATTACAATGCCAACCTTAGGGCAATTCTCTGTATTTGCCATAATGTCCTCCTCATGTATCGGTTGCACCGATTTTATCCATATATATTTTATCTTACTAAAATCTTTTCAATGATGCAATGGTTTTATGAAATCTTATGATAACTATTCAGAACCATGCAAAATTGCTTTCTGCAAATGCTTGCTGAATAGTTTTAATCCAACTCCCTCAGCGGCTCATTCAGTTCTTCCGTTCCGTGAAGGACAAATCTGCCGTTCGCAATAATGGGGATCCGCCCGCCGTCCTTTTTCACTGCAGTCAGCTCTGCCAGTTCATCGTAAGGAATGGTAATGTCCGTATGGCAGTTAAAATAAGCCTTGGAAGGGTTCACACTGCGAAGGGCGGCCACCTCATTGTCTCTGGCCACGATCTCTTTACCGTCGGGATTGTATACCTTCACCTCTTCCGCATGGGAATAGCAGGTATCGCCCACTGCAAAATGCGGTCCCATCTTCTCCGCGATCAGGATCGGCATCCTGGCTTCCACGCCCAGACGCTTTGCCGCCACATAAGCCGTAGTGTTTGTGCCGATGGCAAATTCTCCCAGCGGCAGTGTCTTATGGCGGAACAGGATATTTTCCTTAATGAATGCCTTGTTCTCTTCCTCCGTGGCAAAATTAGCACAGTTGTAGTTTTTAATCCTGCCGTTTTCGAAGGTGATCTCCAGATTCTTATATTCCAAGCCGTTCAGGAACACTTTTGTCACATGCAGCACACCGTTTGTGCCTTCCAGCACCGGAGAGGTAAATACTTCTCCCACGGGAATATTCACGTCTGCCACGCAGTTTTCAAAAATAGTTTCTTTGGCAGGATCTTTGAGCTTCCACAGATTCACTGTGATATCCGTGTGATTACCGTTACAGCCCTTCACCTCACAGTGGTCTGCCTGATCCAGCGCATCGATGATGGTCTGCTGGATCCTCTGATATTTTTTATAATCCAGGGTGTTGATCCGAATAGTCTCCCGGAAAAGTTCTTCAAAGCAGTCCCCTACCTCCGGGATGGGGAACGCAATAATCGTAAAGCTACGCTCTTCCTCAATAATATACTGTCTCTGCAACTGTCCCATCTGGGCGCGGTGCTCCACCATAAGAGTGCTCTGCTCATCCGTCATTTTCACCGCTTCCGGCTTGTTCACCGGTGCGAAATCTTTCTCACCGAAGGTCTCCACCACGGCCGGGCCCGCATAGCCTCTGGCCTCTGTCTTATATTTTTCAAAAGCGGTATGCATGACTTCCAGTTTCCGGCTGCAATACATTTTATCCAAGAACAGTGCCTTGTCATCCTTGTGATCGAACTCATACTGTCTGTTGGGGCTGACACTGTAGAAGCCGTTTTTATAAATGGAGGGATTATATAAAATACTGGCAGCTGCACGGTAGATCACAGGCTGCAATCCCATTTTGTCAAAATTCTCCAGAGCTCTCCGCATCATGCGTTCGAAGCCCAACTGATAACGGACATCCACCGCAGCTTTTTTCGACAGATCCTTGCCGGTCACTTCAAAACCGATGCGGTACCCCTCGGTATAAGTGTCTGCCATGGTATTTATGGTTTCTTCCGGCAGGGAATTCAGGAATTTCGCCATTGCCAGTTCATTTTCCCCCACGTATTCTCCATAGGCATAGAGATAACGCAGATCGGTCAGTTCCGCCCTTCGGATAATGTCTGCCGCAAAATTATTCCCCGGGCATACCAGTTCCCGTACCCGTGCTTCCGCCGCCACATCCGCGTAATCGCTGACGAACCAGTAAAGGATCTCGCGGATGGACGCATAAGACGGAAGTCTGTGATTCTCCTGCTCCTCATATACAAATGCCGCATATACCTCAGAAAACAGTTCCATACGGATCACCAGTTCGTCCAGTCTTCCCTCATAGGTAAAACCGATCAGGCTCCGCATTTCCGTATAAAGGAAGGCGGCCAGTGCGCCGAATTCTTCTCCCAGACACTTTACAGCCACCGCAGGATTAGCAAAGCTGTTCTCATAATTTTCCGGTAAAATATCTTCATACAGGGCATGGTTACGCTGTTTCAGCTCTTCCAAAGTGGCAGTGTTCTGTTTTCCCTGCTCCAGGAACTGTCTGGTATCCTCGATCAGCAGTAAAAATTTTGCTACCGCTGTAAAATATTCTTTCCAGTGCTGCAGGCTTTCTTCCTGCCAGTCCTCCCCGGGGATCTCCCGGATCCGGTCTAAGGCCAGTTCCAGACGTTCCAGTAATAATTCTCTTTCTTCCATAGATCTGATTGCTCCTTCTATCTAAATAACTGCTGTGTGATCCAATGCTTCTGTTCCAGAATATCCGTTACAGACGGCTTCCCAGATACAGCAAAAAGCTGACACCTCCAAGGGCAACAACATTTAATATTGTTCCCAGCACGGGAAAGATACGATAGATATCTTTTTCCCGAAGGGTCAGTATTCCCAGGATCAGTCCGATCAGGGAATAGATGGTGGCCAACACACCGGTAACACCGTATCCACCGTGCATCACGCCGCCCTGACTGTAGGACAGATACGTCACGATCCCCAGGGACACCAGACTGATGCCCCCCAGGATGGTCGACATGATCGCCCTGTTGGAATGTTTTTTATTCGTAAAAATGTAGTTCTTTTTCCGCATACTATTTTCAAGCCTTTCAGTAACCTGCAATCCCCCATGGAACCCGAAAAGGGCACTTCCGGTATGGAAATGCCCAATTTTCACGCCCTAACGGCGTTTTCCTTCTCATTTGTGATCAGAACAGAATACGTGATTTGCCGGAGACCAGCTTGCCGCCACTGATGATCAGCAACACACCTGCCGCGATTCCGACTACCAGGGAAATGACTCCCAGTACAATATTCAGAGCACCTGCTCCACGCATGATCTTATAGATTTTCTCTTCCATGGAATCCTCCTGTCTTCTATCCAAAACTTTCGAAGCCGTCTGCTTAAGCACCGTATACAGCATAATATTCGTCGATTGCCTTCTTCAGAGTATCATCAATGTATACCTGTCCCTTGTAAGGCTTGTTGTACAGATGATCGATGACATCCTGCATGGTTACGATGGCATGTGCATCAAATCCGTACTTTTCCCTGATCTCTTCCAGTGCGCTGACCTTGCCGCCCAGACCCTTTTCCATACGGTTCAGGGATACCATCAGACCAACGATTTCTACATTGGCTGCTCCTCTTACCTTGGGAACGGTCTCTTCCATAGATTTGCCGGAAGTGGTAACATCCTCGATCATGATGACTCTGTCGCCATCTTTTAAGGAGCTTCCCAGGAAGCTTCCCTTATCTGCGCCATGATCCTTCTCTTCCTTGCGGTCGGAACAGTAACGAATCTCTTTGCCGTATAATTTGCTGTAAGCCACTGCGGTTACAACACTGATGGGAATGCCCTTATAGGCAGGTCCGAACAATACATCAAAATCGTCACCGTAGGTATCGTGAATTGCTTTCGCATAGCTCTCGCCCAGCTTCATCAGCTGAGAACCGGTGACATACGCACCCGCATTCATAAAGAAAGGAGACTTTCTACCGCTCTTTAAGGTAAACTCTCCGAATTTCAATGCCTTACAATCCACCATGAACTCAATAAATTCCTGCTTGTACTGTTCCATTGTATCTAAAAACCTCCGTGATTCTCGTATCTTTGTCAGTTCTGCCCTTTATCATACCATACTTTTTTTTAACATTCAATGAGTTTCCTTGAGAAGAAAAAAGGCAGTCCATCGACTGCCTAATAGGTATCTCCCTGTAAAGGTCGGATATTCACTTCCTCCAGTACTGCCTGTGGGGACAGACGGAAGGTCAGGGTGATGACTTTTCCGAGGTCGGAGGTCTCTAAAAGTGACCTGTCCTCTTCGGAGGATTTCTTTCTGGTCTCGGTAAAGGTGCCGCCGGGATTGATGAGGGATACACCGATCCCCATAGGCTTGCATTCCTCCCGGAGGGCATAGGCATAGGAACGGAGCGCCCATTTGGAAATGCCGTAGATGCCGCCCCTGTCTCTGCGGATTCCCGAAGTGGAACCGATGAGTACGATGCGGCTGCCCGGTGCCAGCAGCGGAAGAAATTCCTTCACCAGACGGTAATATGCCGTCACGTTGCTGTCAAGCATTGCCTGCAGTTCCTCCGGCTCCGGCTGTACTACGGATGTCTTCGTGGCCGGATTGGGAAATACCGCCGCACACAGGATCAGTCCATCCACATTATCTCCGAATCCCGCTATTTTACCGTTCTTCACTGCATCCACCAGTCCAGTGGTTTCCTCTGCCTTCCCGGCATCACAGGAATACGTTGCCGCTCCGGCCAGTTCTTTCCCTGTCTCTTCCAGTGTCTTCGGATTTCTGCCGACGATCAGCACGTTATTTCCATCCTGTAACAATTCTCTGGCGGCCGCCTTGCCGATGCCGCGGCTGCCGCCGATGATCACAATATTCATGCGCCGTTCTCCTTCTTCCTAGTATCTTCCGAGAATCGTATCCTTTACGTCCCATCTCTGAGGAGGGTAAGGGGTCTGGTCACCGTATCCTACATCCACATAGGTCACCAGGCGGATATAATCCGGCAGATTGAAGCGTTTCCGCAGTCTGTCACAAAATTCTTCTCCGGGGAAAGTCAGCCAGACACCTTCCAGTCCTACGGCGTGGGCTGCCAGAACGATATTCTGTCCGGCGGCTCCGGCATCCAGCAGCTGGTTTCTCACCGGGGTAAAGGAGTTGGCTCTGTAGCATCTCATATCCTGTAAGATCACCAGATGCACCGGACCTCCCGGCACGTCACTGCCGCGGAACAGTCCCGGCTCGTTTTTCTCCCGTACCACCACATAGCGGATGGACTGTACATTACAGCCGTGAGCAGCCCAAAGCCCCGCTTCCAGGATCTTATCGATCAGTTCATCCGGTACTTCCTTGTCCTTGAATTCCCGGACGCTTCTGCGTTCCTTTACAATCGTGAAAAAGTCTTTCTCCATCTGTTCCGTCACCGGCGTAGGTTTGTAAGGTGTCAGATCCACGTCTTCCCCCTTTACCAGTTTCTCCGCCGCATCGATCAGGAAAGAGGCATACCGATATTCCGGCAGATCTTTTCCCAATCCTCTTTTCTCCCACAGTTCCAGCAGATGCTTCGTATAATCTGCCTGGTTGGGTTTTAATTTCTGGTGGCGATATGCGGTGGCATATACCTGGATCTCCAGGGTATGATGGGAACGTTCTCTCACTCTTGCCCGGAATTCTGTCTCATCCATGGCTAAAAGCTGCTCGTCTGTCAGACGCATATTGTTATTCCAGATCTCAAGTACTTCATCTCTGGAAAGGTAATCCATACTGGTGTCACGAAACATACTGCTGCCTCCTTATTCTCTGTATTCTCCGCCTATAAGTTGCCCCAATAGTTGTTGGGAATATCCTGTCCGCCACTGTTAATATCTTTGGCAATTTCCGCTGCGATCTTTAACAGCAGAGGATCACTGCGTCCTCTCTTCTGCTCCAGCGGAATCTCGTAGATCTTCTGGATCGTACTGGGTCTTGGGCTTAACAGCACGACTCTGTCTGCCAGAAATACCGCTTCGTTAATATCATGGGTGACGAACAATACCGTCTTGTTCTCTGCCTGACGGATATTGATCAGTTCCTCCTGCAGTGTGCATTTGGTCAGATGATCCACGGCACTGAAGGGCTCATCCATGAGGATGACCTTGGGATTCATGGCAAGGGTTCTGGCGATGCCGGCTCTCTGCCGCATACCGCCGGACAGCTGTGCCGGATATTTGTTCTCAAAACCGTTCAGGCTGACCATGGAGATATAACGCTTTAACCGTTCTTCTCTCTCTTCCCTGGGTACTCCGGCGATCTCCAGTCCGAATGCCACATTTTTCCGTACGGTTCTCCAGGGAAACAGGGAGGCATCCTGGAATACCACGCCAATATCTCTGCTGGTACCGTGTACCGGCTGTCCATCCAGCAATACTTCGCCGCTTGTAGCATCCAGCAGGCCCGCCACGATCTCTAACAGGGTACTCTTACCGCATCCGCTGGGACCTACGATGCAGACGAATTCACCTTCTGCCACATCAAGATTGATGTCATGCAGTGCCTGTACTTCGTTTCCATCCTGATCGATATAGGTTTTGTTGATATTTTTAATGGATATTGCGGGCATTTCCATTACCTCCGTTTCCTGTGTCTCTTATTTTCAGAGCATTCTCAATTATTTTGCTTCCGGGTCTGTCATTCCCAGGGTATCTGCCGCTACCTGCGCGAATTCGTTGGTGTAGGTTCCTTCGTAGCTGACATTTTCATCTACCCAGCCGTACTCCTTCAGATATTCAAAGGTGGTAGCCAGACGATCTTCGGGGATTACCGGATAATCCAGCCATACATCGATTTCCGACTCGATGGCCTTTCTCATAACCTCTTCGGAAGTATTCATCTCTTTTGCTGCCCATGCAACAAATTCGTCGAAATAGTCATTCTTAACTTCTTCATGTACCTGATAATAAGCGGTCAGGAAGCGCTGCAGCTTCTCCGGCTCATTTTCAATAAAGCTGTTGCTTGCGATGATCGTTCCGGTATAGTAGTCGGGGATGTAGTCCCAGGCTCTTCCCAGGATATGTCCGGTGCCGTCTGCCTCAGCCAGTGCCGCATACGGGTTGTGAATGATCGTAGCGTCCACTTCGCCGGAAGTCAGGGATGCATAAGCGGTCTGGTATACGCCGTTGGCGATCAGATCCACGTTATCCGTGCTGACACCGTTCTTCTCCAACATCTTCAATACGGAAAGTCTCATTCCGCCGGAAGCTCCTGCGGTACCGACTTTTTTGCCTTCCAGATCGGAGAAGTCCTGTATATCATTGTTTGCCACCAGCCAGTAGCATCCGGAATATCTCCACATATTTCCTACCAGCTTGGCAGGCACACCGTTGTAGATACCGGGGATATAAGAACTGGGATCTCCGTCTGCCACATCGATCTCTCCTCTGGTGATCAGGGACATTACTGTGGAGTTGGTATCAGCGCTGGCCTCTACATTTTCGAACTCAATACCAAGCTCTTTATACAGACCCTTTTCAATGGCAAAACGGTTCACCGCACCGGTCATTCCGGTAGCGAAGCAGGAACGGATCACGATGGTGTCTCCGGATTCCTCTCCTGCGGTAGTTGCACTTGCTGTCTGGCTTCCCTCATTCTGTGCGGCTCCGGTTGCTGCATTGTTGCCGGTTGCTGCACTGCTGCCGCAGCCTGCCAGTACTCCGGTTGCCAGTGCCACAGTCAGTAATACGCTGAATACTTTCTTTTTCATAACATTTTCCTCCTCGTCTATTGAAAAAATTTATTTGCTTATACATGTCTCCATCGATAGCTGATAGCATATTCGATGGCATCGATCAGTTTCACTGCGCTTACAGATAATAAGGTGATCAGGATGATCAGGAAGAACATCCTCGGGGTGTTCAACAGGTTCTGGGACTCTGTCAGCAGATAGCCGAGTCCCGCTCTCGCCGACTGCATTTCCGAGAACAATACACCGGTCAGTGCCGTTGCCGCTGCCAGCTTCAATCCGTTGAAGATCGACGGCAGTGCCGCCGGAATGATGACCAGAAATACGGTCTGGAAACGGTTGGCCCGAAAGACCCTTGCCACCTTCAGGTATTCCTTTTTACACTCCTTGGCTCCGGTCACGGTATTGTACAGGATCGTAAATACCGAGAACAGAAATACCAGAAATGCCTTGGACTGAAAGCCAATGCCGAACCACAGGATCAACAGCGGCAGGATTGCTACTTTCGGAACTGCCATGATTGCCGAACAGAATACATTCATGTACTTCTCCGATACCGGAAACAATGTCCACAACAGACCTACCGCAATACCGACTACCACTGCGGACAGGTAACCTGCCAGTGCCTCCTGGATCGTCAGCAATAAGTGGGGCCATAAGGTTCCGTCTGTAATGATCTTAATTCCCTCTTCCACGATGAAAGTCGGGGACGCCACGAAGATCGTAAGCACCCTGCCGGAATCTACTGCCCATTGCATCCACAGAAGCAGTGCCGCCACGGTGAGCAGCTGTGCCAGATTCACCCAGGTAAAACGTTTCTTATTCTTAGTTTTCTTCTTTTTTTCCATAAGTGTATTCTCCTCGCTTCACCTTATCGCTTTCAAAGTACTCTCTCTTACAACAGGTACCTTCCAGGATGACATTCTGTGTGATCCTGTGGGAGAGACATTTGGAAAAGTTCTCAATGGTAGTAGTGTCGATCACGTCACAGTAAAACGGTGCGATCTCTCGGAACCAGGGATATTTGTCAAAATAAGTTCTCCACACTTCCGCATAGGGACAATGATCTTCTCCCCACTCCGGGATCCATCCGGTAAACGGAAGGTCGATAACACTCATGAAATCTTCTACGGAATCTGCCTTCAGGCCTTGCGCCAGTGCCTTTTCCCTCAGCTGATCCGACCGATCCACTGCCAGCTCGAATACGGTCTGTCTCACGATATCTTTGGTCTTCTCCAGTCCGAACTGGTCATATAATACTTTACTGAAATGGAAGAACTGCATGGCGAACTGTCTTGCGGCCTTTCTCACTTCACTTACCAACAGTTCTCTGGGAACCGTTCCTTCTATTTTATAATCTGCTTTACTCAATGTCCGCTTCCTCCACCTTATTAAAGCTGTCCATAAAGGCTATGTATTCCTGTTTATCAGCGAATCTCGGATGATATTCCTGTTTGGTCCGCTTCGTCACTTCCGCGCCGTCCTTCAACATTCGGTAAGCACTCAGGGCAAATATCTTGGCGGTCAACACATAAGCTTCTTCCTCATCCACAATATCGAAATCCACCTGATGTAAACCACCGACGGCACCACCGGTATTGAAAGTGATCACAGGAAGCAGATGCTGTACATCTCCCACATCTGTGGATCCTCCGCTGTGTTCCTCCGGTCTGACCTCGTATACCGTTTTTTCTCCTGCCAGTGCTTTCACCGCATCGGCCATCTCTTCCGGTGCCGGCTGCCAGAGAGAAGGAAGATAGCCCGGCATAGTCTCGATACGATACCCTGCTCCCATGGCAAGTGCTCCTGCCTTGAAGGAACGATCTGTCTTGACGGATGCATCTGCGAAAGCCTCCAGGGTCTTGCCTCTTACCAGTGTCTCCAGCACCGCTTCGTTGGGAACTACATTGACCAGATCTCCGCCCTTGGTCAGGATCGGATGAACCCTCACGCAATCCTCATCCCGGAAGGTCTCACGGTTCAGTGCCAGTGCCTGTAACCCCAGGCTTGCTGCCGATAAGGCGTTGACACCTTTTTCCGGACATCCCGCCGCATGGGCTGCTTTTCCTTTGATACGGATCACCTTGGATACAAAACCATTGCCGCTGTTGCTTCCCAGCCGGATTCCCTCTAAGGAAATATGATGCGCCAGTGCCACATCCACATCATCGAAAGCACCGATGCGGATCAGTTCACATTTTCCACCACCGTAAGCGATCTTGCCATCAGCGATCAGCTGATTCTTGAATTCGATCTCACCGTACTCTTCCGCCGGTGTGGCGAAGAAGATCACCTGTCCATCCAGCTTCTGTGCCACCTCTGCATCCGTAAGTGCCAGCGCCGCTCCGATGACTCCTGCCAGCTGTGCGTGATGTCCACAGCAGTGAGCTGCCTGTGTCTCCTGATTTGCATGTGCATGCTGCGGAATCCTCAGGGCATCCAGTTCTCCGATCAATGCCAGGGATGCATTTCCGGCCTTTTCTTTATTTAAATAGGCTTTTGCTCCGGTGATGGCCAGATCTGTCTGTACCGGCAGCTGTAAGCTCTTCATAAAATCCACGAACTTTTTCGAAGTGCGGAATTCCTTGTAGCCCAGCTCTGCATGATCGTAAATATCTCTTGCGAACTCTACGATGGTCTCCCGGTTGTCATCTATGATCTTAAGGATTCTCTGTTCTGTCGTATCAAAGGTTGCCGCCACGGTGTCATCCTCCTCGTCTTTTATATCCTAGTAAGTCTATATGTTTTCTATGTTTTAGATGATATTACCTTATATTTCCTAGTTTGTCAATAGGGTTAGTATACATTTATGCAAAAAAGTTAGGTAACAGTTCAGATATGAACATATTTGCCCGCAAAATCATGCAAGCATGATTTCTGTGCCCAGATATGTTCATGGCTGAACTGTTACCTATATTTACTTACTTATTTACTCTCTATTCTTCAATACTTCCGCAGGCACCAGCTTGTTCAGTCTGCCCACCAGCAGGAAGTTGATCACCAGATAGCAGATCAGGATGCCTCCGTAGATCATGCCGTACAACTGCGGCGGGAACTGTAAATCCATTCCGATGGCCACATTGGAAATAAAATACGGGAAGATCAGATCCATGGACCATTTTGCCAACGGTACTCCCAACAATGCTCCCAACATTATAATATAGAAGTTCCCGTCCAGATACAGTCTACGGATCTCTCCCTTTCGGTAGCCGAATACTTTCATCAGGGAAATGGAGAATGCAGAACGGTCGATCATGACCTTCATCATCAGATACATGACGATCATGAAGATCAGTGCGGAGATGGCCGCCAGCATGCTGACCATAGGTCCCATCATATCCGTAAATATCTGAGAGCTTTCCTCCACGTTTTCTCTGGATACCGTAGAATACAGTCTGCCGTTGTCGATGTCCAGTGCATGATCGGCGAATACTACATTATAATAGTCGTCTTCCTGATCGAACAGTTCCTGCATGGCATCCCGGTCTAAAAATACATAAACACCGGAGGCAAAATGAACGATATCTTTGACAGTAAACGCATAATCTCTCTCGTTCACTTCATCGGAAAGCACCAGTTTGTCACCGACCTTCACGCCAAATTTCTGTGCTGCGGCGCTGGAGATCACGATCTCATTTTTCTTATTGCTGGTCTCCACCGGAAAATATGGATTATCCTTATCGATTCCCAGTACCGTCACATCCAGATTATAACCGTAAGCCTCTTTTTTCAGACTCTCCACATAAGCCGGAGTACCATCCTCCGGCACATCCTCCGTGGGATATTTGTAAGTATACATATAAGCATAGGTCGTCTCATCCAGGCAGGCGTCTCCAAAGTTCTTACACAGAACATAGCAGTCTGCAGAGATCAAAAGTACCAGCAGGCAGATAAACATACCAATCACCACCGCCACGGCAGAACGCATCTCCCGAAGGAGCTGACGGACCTGGAATCTGTGAAGGAACTTCATATTTCCCAGATTTACATCTTGTATCTTCCCGGCCCTGCCTGCGGTCTGTTCATTTCGAAGCAGAGACAGTGCCGTGCGCTTCAGCTTCTTGCTGATCACCAGACAGTTTACCAATGCGGCCGTCACCGGCGGCATGACCAGACTGTAGACCAGCAGATAGGCCGGAGTCACGATTTCCATGGGTGGCAGGGAAAAATACACGATACTGTCCTGCATCTGCCAGCCGGTACCATACTTCGAAAAGCCCAGGACACAGCCGACCGCACCTCCTAAGAAGGAGATCATCATGGGATTGAGCAGATAATGGAACAAAATCTGCCCTCGCGTCACACCCAAAGCGTACAGCGCACCAATGACGCTGCTCTCTTTTTCAATATTATGTACCACAAATACGGAGATCACGTAAGTGAACATGACCATCAGGATAATACCGGATACCATACCGGCATATTTATTGATGATCACATCCCCGCTGGCGGCATCGATTCTGGGATTATCCCCTGCCACCAGAAACTGTGTCAGATTGTCGATATCGAAAGTAAAATACTCATCGATCATATCATTGGCTTCATCCTGCAGTTCCTGCACACCGTCCCGCAGTTCCCTGCTGCCATCCGCAATCTCATCCACGGCATCCGTATAATCGATGATTCCTTCCCGGAAATCCTCCAGATCCGCCAAAGTATCCTTCGCGTCCTTCAAGGAATCCCGCAGCCTGGCATCCACACTGCTGCCCTCTGCCATCAGCTGGTCCAGCTCTTCCTTATAATTGTCGGCAGTCAGTTCTACCTGAATATCACTTTCTTCCAGCTGTGCCTCCACCATATCCATCAGTGCATCCACCACGGCATCTGTGCCGTCTACCAGAGGCTCACTGGCGGTATAAAGCACGCTCAGCCCCTGGAACAGCTCCTGGGATCCTCCGGCTGCTTCTCCGACACCGGCGGTATAGGCTTTCACCCCATCCCGAAACTGTGCCACGGTGTCCAGCTGACTTTTCACTGCAGACAGCTGCACCGCTGCCTGGGATGCCCCCATCTGTGTAAAGACAGTTGCCAGCTGATCCAGCTGCTCTCCGTAACCGCCAGCCGTCAGTCCCGGAAAGCTGATCCCGTATGCCGCATAAGGTTCCAACTCTGCCTGGAGCTGTTCATTCACCATGCCCAGAATGGCATTAAAAATAGCATCAGCTCCCTGATTCAACGCAGCACTGTTTTCCGTGATCTGACTCATACCGCCCACCAGTGCTCCGCCGCCGGCAGAAGCTGCATTAACTCCGTCCGTGTAGGATTTCACACCATCCCGGAACTCCTGCAGATCTTCCAGAGACTTTTTCGCGTCCTGCAGGTTCTGCCGCAGGGATGCGGTGTAGGCATGAGGATTAGCGATCATGGCATTCAGCTGTTGTTCATAATTGCCTGAAGTCAGTGTCACTTCCACTCTGGCATCCTTCAGGCTGTCATTCACCTGTTCCAGCATGGCATCAAACAACTCATCCGCCGCATCCGTCAGTTCTGTATTATGATCCGCCAGTTCATCCACACCGTCCACCAGCTCATCCACGCCATCCAGAAGTTCCTGGATACCATCCTGAATATCGTTCTTCGTCTCTTCCGCATCTGCCAGCATTTCCAGAAAATAAGTATCCGTCACCTTACTGCGGTCCAGTTCGAAGGATTGTAACAGTTCCTTCAGTTCCTGATCCGTCATGGTATCATTCAGCAGATAGGTGTAAGTATAATCCTCCGTCCGGAAATTCTGTCCGCCTGCTTTCAGAGCTTCATAATCCTCTGCCGTGACAAATCCGAAGCCAAACAGATTGCTGTCTACAGTGGTATCTGACGTTTTCTCAAAAGCAGCATCGTAATCCGGCGTGCTGCCGATTCCGGCAACGGTGAACTCTTTTCCCCCAACGATAAAGATATCTCCTAATTGCAGCTCATGTTTTTCCGCATAATGCTGTTCCAACAGGATCTCTCCCTGTGCCGGAATTTCCTCCCCTTCTGCTGGAACGAACAGATCTACCGATTCTCTTGCCTGATAGACACGAAACGTGGACTGTCCCAGATGAAAATCCAGGGAAAAATCCCTCTGCAGTGTCACACCTTTTTCCGTGATCTGTGCGGTCTCTTTTTCGGTCAGCGGAACAAAAACGCCAAACTGTCCGTCCTCTCTGTGATGGACACGTCCGCTCTCCTTCGTCCCCTGCATAATAGTCTCGGCAGCTCCCACAATAGCCACCACCATATACATGACCAGTGCCACCAGGAAAAACAGTGCCAGATACCGAAGCAGGTTTTCCCGGATATCCCGAAGTACTCGTTTGCTTAATATCCTCTGCATCCTACAAATCCTCCAGTTCTGCCGCAGGAACACGTTTCTCGTTCCGATAGTTCTTGCTGATCTGTCCGTCCTTGATCATAATGACCTGATGTACCATGTTTTTAATGGAATTATTATGCGTAACAATAAGCATCGTAGTGCCATACTGTCTGTTGATATCCTCCAGCAGTATCAGGATGTCCCGGGAAGTCCTGGAATCCAGCGCACCCGTAGGCTCATCGCATAACAGAAGGCTCGGATTCTTGATTAAGGCTCTGGCGATGGCACAGCGTTGCTGTTGTCCGCCGGAAAGTTGTGCCGGGAACTTGTTCTGATGTTCCGTCAGTCCCAGTACCTGCAGCAGTTCCTCCATATTCAAAGGATTCTTCGTCAGATACTGGCAGATCTGGATATTTTCCTTCACCGTCAGATTCGGCACCAGATTATAAAACTGGAAAATAAAACCCAGCTTCTCCCGACGGTAATTGGAAAGTGCTTTACTGTTAAGCCCCGCCACCTCCTGTCCATCCACTACGATGGAACCGGAATCCACGGTATCCAGTCCTCCGATGCAGTTGAGCAGCGTGGATTTGCCGGAACCGCTGGTGCCCTGGATGACACACATTTCACCTTGTTCCACTCCTGCGGTGATTCCCTTTAATACCTGTACATAACCGCCGCCTTCTCCATAGCTCTTCTTCAGATCCTTCACTTCCAGATACATATCCTGCCTCCTCATCACTAATGATAATGATTTTCATTAACATAACACTGTTATGTTAATGCTCTGAAACAGCACCCCTGCAAAGTCCAAACTTCCTTGGGGTGCATTGTATTTTAGCTTTCTGTCATTATGCCCATCCATCCGCGCACCAGATACATCGTCAAGGCATCCACATGCTTCAATGCCACTCTCTCTTCTGTCTCATGCAGAAACAGGTGTACAAAAGTATCTACCATAATGTGAGCCATCCAGTGTGTCATGTAATCATCGACCCGCGGTCTTCCGGTGGCATTCGTCACCATATCGCATAATCTGCGGTACTGCTGCTCCGAGATATCCACGACCTCATCCAGACAATTTTCAAATCGGGACCCCTGAGATTTCGTCAGGAGCAGCAGAAAGGCCTCCCGGTTCGCATACATCTGCCGGATGATCTGTCTGGATGCTTCCAGATCCCCGTCATCCGCAATATCCAGCTGTGCCACCTGATCCTCGTTGTGCATCTCTGTGGCATAATGTTCTTCCATTATTGCATACAGCTGCCGCAACGGCTCTTCCACCAGTGCTGCCAACAGATCTTCCTTATCCTTGAAGAAAAAATACAGCGCCCCTGTGGTCACTCCGGCCTCTTTACAGATATTCCGCAGGGAAGCTTTCATATATCCTTTTTCCAGAAACTCCCTTTTGGCACATTCCAGAAGGTGCTGCCTGGTTTCTTTATTCTCATTTTGCGTTTCCTGTTTTAAGGGCATTGCGATCTCCTTCGGGAATAATACTCCTCTCATAGAAAGCATCCCCTGCCTGCAAGCAGTCAGGTATGTTTTCTATGGAAGAGTTTATTCTATCATATGTTCACTCGTTCACATAACGTTGTTATGTCTGCATTATAAATAAAAACAGGATTGCTGTCAACCCTGTTTTTATTTTCGTCATTTCGTTTTATTTTGTTTTCAGCTGTTCGATCTTTTCCTGTAAATCTGCAATGGCTCTCTGGCTGTTCTTAATGGTCTCGCACTGCTTCTCAAAAGGAGGCTCCGGCATATCGCTGTACTGTTCAAAATAGATCTTGCCGATCTCCAGATAGTTCTTCTTCATGACTTCCTCGCAGGTAGAGATCTGGCTCTTCAGATTAGCAATGGCTGCCAGTTCTTTTGCTTTGTCTGCCGCTACTTTTCCCTTTTCGGTGATGGTATCACCGATCTTCTCTATAATATCCATCGTATGATCTCCTTTCTCTTCCTACCGCCCGCACTTTGGATCTGTCTGTCCTTCCCGTCCGGGCTGTTTCGGTTTCCATATTCCGTGTGTATTATTGTACCTTCTTCCGGATACCGCGTCAAGTATAAGCGCTACTTGCGCATTTCAAAGAATCTGTGCTATAATCGTCTTGTAATACTATTGGAGGTGACATCATGCAGCCGCTATATACCACTCTGAAAGTTAATAATGAGATTGAATTGTGCGAAGTATCCGATCCCGATTGCAAGCAGCTCATCGAGAGAGCATTGCTGAAAAACCGGATTTCTTATTATATCCGCTGGCCGAAGGCTTCCTTCTTCAGCCGCAAAAAAGATGCCTGCATCATCTGCATCAACGACAATGTCAAGGATGCTGCGGAAGAGATCGTCCGCGGGATCTGTGACGAATCCGGATACAATGTGCGCTTTATTTTAAAACGTTCCTCTAATAACTATTTATAGACCCTTAAAGCACATAATTTTATGTTTTTTTCGTTTATTGATTGATTTTTTCTCACTAACGGATCATAATGATGATATCATTTAATACAAAGGAGGGGCTTTCTAATGGAAAATCGTGTTAACAAGCATGTATTTGCCTGGGTTTTCTGCTTTTTACTTGGTGAGTTGGGTGTTGATAGATTCGTCAGAGGTCAGGTTGGTCTCGGAATTTTGAAGCTTCTCACTGCCGGTGGCTGCGGAGTATGGAGCCTGGTCGACTGGATCATTGCTCTTACCAAGGCATACGGTGCTGCTTATGCCGGTTCCGAAGAAGTTGTATTCGTAGACGGTAAATATACAGCATAATCACAGGATAAAAAAAGCTTTTGCCAGAGACGACAAAAGCTTTTTTCTTTTTATAGGTTGCTGATCATGAATAAAAACATAAAACAAACTATATTTCTTATTTCTATTATTGCACTACTCCTGCTTTTCCTGTGGTTCTCAGGATATCAATGCCCCTTACTATTCTTTTTTGGCATTCCATGCCCTTTCTGTGGAATGACCAGAGCATTTTTATGCCTATTAAGCGGTGATCTTACAACAGCCTTTTATTATCATCCTCTCTGGCCTGTAGTATTGGGAATTTTTATTATTTTTCCTCTTTGGAAATTCCGGCTTCTTCACTTATCGGACAAATGGATCGATCATGGGGCGTTTGCGATTGGAATTCTGTTCTTGCTCTGCTTTATTATAAGGCATGTAACACATTCTCCCATTGTACAGATTGATTTTACAAAAGGTATTTTTCATTTCTTTTCATATATGAATATATGAAAAAGGAGCTGTAATACAGCCCCTTTTTCAATGCTCTTATGCAATCGCTTTATCCGTTTTCTCAATCAAAATCGAATTTGGTGTAACGCTCATACATAGCGCCATAACGGAATCTTGCCATTTCATTCTTCTGCAGGACATCTTCCTCGGATCCCCTGTACTGACAACGCAGGCAGTAGTATTCTTTCTTATCCTTATCGTAGAACATATCCATATCGATATCTCTCATGAAGCAAGAGGGACATCTGTAGTTTAATTTGCCTTTTCCAGCTTGAGCCATGTTGCAACGACCTCCTTATCCTTGATTTTGGAATTGTAACCCAGTGTAAACATCGGGGAGAATGCATATCCTTCCTTCACATATCCGACAGCGCCTTCTGCATTGGTGCTCATGGATACTGCGGTCTCGATCTGAGGAATGACAGCTCTTACTTCGTCAGCCTCTGCCTTCTCCATCTCACGGCACTTGTACTCGTAATCCAGAGTCTCTACCTCGTCACCCTTTTTGGTGCTCAGGGTGATACCCAGCATGTCCTCAGAGTACTCAGTGGTACCATAGCATGCTACGATGTACTCGTTCAGTTCTACTTCTGCGTTCGGATCGCTCATCTCCAGGATCTTACGCTCGATCTTGATCGCTGAGCTGCCTTCCTCGAAGGAAACGATGGTCTGTAATTTTACGGTCAGATCATAGAACTCGATATCTACGGGATCCAATGTCAGGATTCTGGTGCTGCCTTCCTGAGAGAAATGAGCCTTGGTACGGCACAGGCACAGATCCACTTCTTCACCGTTGTGTTTTAATTTGGCACTTCTAACGGTACCTTCTCCTGCATAATGTGTGAAGTAACCTGCACGGTACTTCTCCTGGATCAGGAAAGGATAGGAAGCATCGGTCACATGCTTGGTGCCGATACCTACCGGCCACTCCAGCTTTGCAGCGTAAGGGCGCAGGTCTACGATAGCACCGCCCTGATCCATATTTACGCAGGCACGCATGAAGGGATCACAGTACCAGAACAACTGCTTGTCGGAACCGTACAAAATATCTCTCCACAGAGCACACTCAGGCTCGGTGTAGGTCTTCTTCTGACGATAGTAATCAGCGAACTCCGCCATGGTCATATCGGTAAGCTTGCCTTCCTTCTTCAGGTCGCCGTAATACTTCATACCGTCTTCATAACTCTTCTTCAACAGTTCGTAAGGCTGCTCCCAACGGCCCATTTTGTTCAGCCAGCCGGGTCCTACGAACATCATGTTGTATGCGTATCCGTTGTTGTACTTCTCCAGGGAACGATACTGATCGATCAGGTTGTACAGATAAGGATACTCCCAGGTCTTGGTGTCATAGATCATACCACGCAATACGTTCTGAGGATGGGTTCCGAAGTTGGAGCCATTGCCGTCATAGCATGCCAGCAGGTCTCTGGACAGGTGAGGGATTGCTACTACACCGCTGTCCTCAGCTTCGTTGGCTGCAGGTGCATGGGTATTCTGCTTGGAAGGGATCCAAGGTGCCCAGGGGCCGCCATCCATGAAGGTATACCAGGAGTTGTTGCAGGTATGATATGCCTTTGGGCCTTCCTCCCAACAGGTTGCTACCGCACATTTTACGGTAGGATAGGTTGCTTTGATATAATTGGTCAGATCTGCATCCATGTAGTAAGATCCGGTGGATTCGGGATAGAATCCGAACTTTTCATGGAACTTTCCGAATACATCATCCACGATAGACTTTTTGTCTTCCATGGAGAACATCCAGATACAGAAATCCTTGGTCTTGTACTTCTCACGGAACTCTGTGCAGGGCAGTCCTAACAGAGACAGTGCGATCTCATCACCGTACTTCTCGTGATCTGCCTTAGCCAGTGCTACCGCTTCGTCATTGAACAGGGAAGCATAGGTCATCTGAATGGTAGTCTTCAAACCATTCTTGTGTGCAGTTTCCTGCTGAAACTTGAAAATATCCAGAGATTCTGTTAACAGTGCTTTTCTGCCCAGATCCTCTTCTTTGCCGTGTCCGGTTACTTTTTCCGCATACTCGGGAACCATCTCCGGACGGTGAATGATATTCACGATAAACTTATCCATCTTTTCCTCCATCTCGCCATTTGGCATCTTATATCGTGAGCATAGCTCACTCAATGCATTTCACAAAATCACACTTGCAAGCAAGTGATTTTGCTTCAGTATATCATGATTCGCACCTACGGTGCTTACCGTTGCTTCGCAACGATCATGATCAAATTCGCCGTTCGCCAATTATGCAAGCATATTGGCTCACTTGCACTCATTATATCATCCTCCCCGCATTGCGGGAACGAATATCACATTACTTCTGAAAGTCTCTGATCACTTTCAACGCGGGCAGTGCATTTCCATCATAATCGAACAGTGCCTGATTGGCCCATTCGTTTCCGCCCGGACCGGGATCCTGAATATAGTTCAGGGATTCCTCGTTGGCCCAGCCACAACCAGGCATTGGGATCCATGCCGGCTCCCAATAGTAGAAGCCCTTTCCTCTGCCCTCCGGAACCTGTGTGATCCTCTCCATGACCTTCTGCATAAATGCAGACTGTCCTTCCGGTGTCATAGGATACTCCACCGCCTCTGCAAGGTGGGGCTTGGTCGCAATGCCCTTGCGCTGTTCCGGTGACAGCTTTTCCCTGTCTGCATAGTCCTCCATGGTGAAGCCCATGGATACCTCTGCCACAATGACATCCTTCTGATATCTCTGAGAGAGATCGTTCATATTATTTGTCAGATCATCAATGGTTCCATGCCAGAAAGGATAATAGGACAATCCGATGACATCGAAGTCCTCTCCTCTCTGTACATAGGCATCAAACCATTCTCTGCAGCGGGCATTGTTGCCGCCACAGTCCAGATGAAGCATCACGCGGCTATCCGGGGATATTTCTCTCACTGCACGGATGCCCGCACTGATAAACCGGGCGATATTGTCAACATTGTCCCATTTTCCATGAGGCCACATCAGGCCATTGGTGATCTCATTACCTACCTGTACCATCTCCGGAAGCAGATCCAGACGCTTTAATTTCAGCAGCACATCCTTCGTGTAATCATACACATACTTCTCCAGTGCATTGGCATCTGCATACGCCCACTCCTTGGGAGGAAACTGTTTGCCGGGATCTGCCCAGAAATCACTGTAATGCAGATCCAGCAGATAGCTGTAACCCAGCTTTTTGCCTGCGGAAGCCAGTGCCACCAGTTTTGTAAAGTCACTGGTACCGGCTCCGTAAGGCTTGCCGTCCTCACTGTAAGGATCGTTCCAGAGACGGATGCGCAGAGAGTTGGCACCGTATTTTTTCAGGATCTCCAGTGCGTCCCCCTCTTTGCCTTCGTCATAATACTTTGCACCGAGAGCTGTCTCTTCCGGCAAAGTCGATACATCCATACCTTTGATAAATTTATCCATAAATTAACTCTTTATCTCCATGTCATACATTTATCCGGAGAATCCATTCCATGGATTCTCCTAGGTTAAACTGCCTAAGCAGTTTAACCTTTCACTGCGCCACCGGTGATACCTTCCACATAGAACTTCTGCATGATCACAAATAATACAGAGATAGGAATAGATACCAGTACACCGCCTGCACAGAACTGACCAAAGTAAGTGTTGATCAGGCTCTTATCCAGCATATTGTACAGACCGATAGCAACAGTCCACTGGGAAGATATGCCGGCATTTAACATCAGCTTTGCATATACGAAATCCATCCAGGGGGACAGGAAGGAGCTGATAACGGTATATACAATGATGGGACGGCTCATGGGGATAACAACCTTCCAGAAGATCGTAGCCTCACTGGCTCCATCCAGATAAGCAGCCTCGCGCAGGGAATTCGGAATCGTATCGAAGAAGCCCTTTGCGATCAGGTAACCCAGTCCGGCGCCGGCAGAATATACCAGGATCAGTCCGAGGTGAGTGTTGGTCAGGTTCAATGTCTTCAGGATAAAATATACTGCGATCATGGACAATACACCGGGAAACAGATTCACGATAACTGCGGCGTTCATCAGCGGCTTACGTGCCGGGAAACGCATGCAGGAGGTCGCATAGGCCACCATCAGTACAAAAGCGGTGGAGATCACACATACCACACATGCAATGATGAAGGTGTTCTTGAACCAGTTCGGGAACTGTGCCACACTGTCCGCAGAGAAAAGCAGATTCTTATACTGCGCCAGACTCCATTCCTTCGGGAAAAAGGTGCTGGTATTCATGCCGGTGTATGCGCTGAAGGAGGTGACCACCAGCCATACGATAGGCACCAGCCAGACAAATGCCAAAAACGCCAGTAACAGGTTATGTAATAAAGTCTTAATAAATCTCTTCATTAACGGAACGCCTCCTCTCTGTCACCCTTCAGGAATCTGCTGAAGGCAATGAGGGTAAATACCGCACATAGGATAAACACAATAATACCGATGGTGGATGCCATCTTGTAGTTGTAATAGCTCTGTGTCAGATTGAACAGCCAGGTGATCAGCAGATCCACTTCCTTCGCCTGGGAGTTCGCCATGGCCTGATTTGTGGTGGTATATACACCCTGGGTCAACAGATAGATTACGTTGAAGTTATTAATATTCTTGACAAAATCCGTTACCAGAGAAGGACCCGTGACGAACAGCATATACGGCATAGTGATATGAATAAAGCTCTGCATCGGAGTAGCGCCGTCGATCTTCGCACTCTCCAGCTGGTCAGAAGGAATATTCATCAGCACACCGGTAGCGATCAGCATCTGGTAAGGAACACCGATCCAGATATTGATCAGGATGATCATGACATGTGCCCATCCGGGAGCGGACAAAAACGGAATATAACTGGTACTGATCGCGCCGATATCTCTCAGCCACTGGGTAATTCCCGCATTGGCACAGATTGTGTTCATGATGCCGTTGTTCGCGAAAAAGTTACGTACCAGAAGTAAGGAGACGAACTGGGGAACTGCGATCGTTACAATGAACAGCGTTCTCCACAGCTTGGGCAATTTGGTTCTCTTATTATTGATCAGCAGGGACAACAGAATACCGCCGATGTAAGTGGTAGCGGTTGCAAACAATGCCCATACCAGCGTCCAGATCAAGATCCTACGGAAGGCATAACCGAAGGTAATGGTCATTCCACCGCTGGAGAACAGATTCTTGAAGTTGGTAAATCCCACCCATGTAAACAATGCGGAGGGAGGCATATGTCCCTGATCATAGTTCGTAAACGCAACAGCGATCAGGATCAGCAGAGGAACGATCGTGAAAATAACAACACCCATGACAGGAAGTGCCAGCAGTGTGATATAGAATTTGTCATTCTTGAACTGCTGCAAGTCTTCTACAAACGTATTGATATGTTCTCCTGCCTGTGCTTTTTTCTGAAGCCGGTAAACGGTCACTTCATTCTTAAGCCAAATCACCAGGAATGTGAACCAGACCACAAATGAGATTACGGAGAACAATAGGATCATAAATGAGTTGTCATAATCATTGAACTCATTCTGCATGGTTACAATATTGAAAACCGTCTCCTGCTGAACCGTTCCCAAAGTTCCAAAATCACGTACATACTCTGTGGCAAAGCCAAAGGTGAATACAATGACTGCCACTTCGAGCAGAGTCATTAAAATACCTTTGATAATTTGTTTTCTGCGGATATATCCTGCTCCCATCCAGACCAGGGATAATTTTACGAACAGATCTCCTTTTACGACTGCTTCACCGAACTCCTTGAAGAATCCGCCGATTCCGCTCTTTTTCTTCTTCATTCTCTGCCCTCTCCTTTCTTCATATTAATATAAATTTTTAGTAACTGTTCCGAACATCTTCCCACGTTCATCTGACCAGTTACATAACCCGGCAGGCAGGAGTCGAACCCGCTTACCGGAAACGTTTCCTGTAAAAAAGGCATCCCTCCACTACGTATTATTGTTCATAGCTTCAGGACGCCTTTCTATTCTCTGTATTCGTTCTGCACCAGAACGTTTTCATCATTCATTTGTCACAGAACCGGAACAGATCATCTTCCCAAACTTATTCAGCGGGTACGGAAACACCTTCTACCAGCTCATCCAGGGCTGCCTGGATACCTGCTTCATCATCAGCCTTCAGCTGACCCTGAGCTACCTTCTCACCAAAAGTCTTGGAAGGATCCCAGTACTTGCCGCCAACGATCTGAACTACACCATAAGCGGACTGCTCAGACAGAGCTGCAATAGCGGTATTGGAAGAAACCTCCTCGGAACCAGCTACATTGATATTGGAAGGTCCGATCTCTCTCTCTGCGAAACGGATTGCCTGGTTGTCTTCGTTGGTAATCCAGTCAGCCAGCAGAGTTGCCCAGCCTGCATTTGCAGAATACTTGTTAACACCTACCAACTTGAAGCCTGCTACGGAACCCTGCTGGATCTGCTTGTCACCACAGGTATAGGTAGGAAGCTTGGTAGCTGCGTAGCCTTCACCGAAAGCGGTCTGAGCTGCAGCTGCATCCCAGGTACCGGAAACTACTGCACACAGTTCGCCGGAAGCGATCTGGTTAGAAACATCACCATCAGCGATCGGAAGGAATGCGCTGTTGCCGGCGATACCCAGCATAGCCTGTACAACCTGTACACCGGTAACACCATCAGCGCTGGTGCCGTTCCAATCCATAGCAGTACTGCCGTCATCGTTCAGTGCAGTAGTAAATCCTGCGCCATAGAAGAAGGAAGCATTGTACCAACCGGAAGCAAAAGTCATACCAACCTTCTTGCCAGCCTTCTCAGCTGCTGCAAGTAAGGTATCCCAGCTCTGTGCATCTTCGGGAGTTACTAACTCGGAATTGTAATATAAGAAGTAACCGTTATCAGCACTCATAGGGAATGCATACAGTGTGCCGTCCTTGGTTGCTGCGTCTACAGAACCGGGCGCGTTTGCACTCTTGACATCAGCTACGCTCTTGCCAGCGTAAGCTTCCAGAGCTGCGTCCATATCATCAACAGACTGCAGAGCACCTGCATTTACCAGATCGATCAGCTGATCAGATGCGAAAGAATACACATCAGCAGCAGCCTCAATATCGGTTAAAACAGTATCCTTAGCTGTGGACTCGGATTCGGTACCAAGCTGGATATCGAAGTTTGCATAATCTGCGTAATGCTCCTTGAAGGAATCGATCATGCCCTGTAACATGGGCTGATCTTCCTCAGCACCCCACATTCTCAAGGTAACGTCCTGCTTCTCAGCGGGAGCGGTCTGCTGTGCAGCCTCGGTGGTGGTTGCTGCTGCAGAAGTTGCTGTGGTATCTGTTCCGGCATTTGCAGAAGCATCAGAGTTTCCACAAGCTACCAGAGAGAATGCCATAGTCAGTGACATTGCTAAAGCGACTAACTTTTTCATTTTGTTATCCTCCTGTTTTGTTTTGCAAGTTTGTGCGTATTGCGCAACCGCTTGTCTACGATAATAGTTTAGCAACATTTCCTTATGTTGTCAATTTATAATAATGACTGATATTGAGATTTAAAATTGTGCATTTTGCACAATCATGCTTTGAAAGTCTTGATTTTACTTGGTTTTCAGCACATCCTTTTTTTGAAAAAAAATGCTTTTTTTATAATTTTTTTGAGCAAAATTAAGGAAAACGTTTTTCCTGATCATGATTTTCACACTCTTGTCAGCCTTTTGTAGACTCCTTCAGGATGATCTCATAGTCCAAAAGTGTTTTGTCAGGTACTGTTTTGCCATGGATCATATCCAACAGCACCTGACAGGATCTCCGTCCCAGCTCTGTGATATTGAACTTCAGCGAGGTTATGGTAACCGGATAATTTTCCAGAATGCGGCTGTAATGACAGGATGCCACCTTCATCTGGTCCGGGATGCGTACACCCATGCGGGCAAGCTTTCTGACTACCTCATCGCAGATGTAGTCATCCTGACACAGAATGCACTCCACACCGCTCTTTTTCAGCTCTTCCACTGCCTTTTCCACCATGGCTTTATTGCTTAAATCCGTGTACACCAGATCCTGGTTCAGCTTGCGCTTTCCCTTGCGGTAGGCTTCCTCATATCCCTGATACCTGCAGCGGTTTACCATCTGATCCATATTGCTTCCCAGGTAGGCAATATTCTGGATCCCTTTGGCGAACAGAACCGTCACCAGTTCCTTACAGGCTCCCACATTATCATGGTCTACCTGTACAACATCATCATCCGGGAATTTCCCCACAGCCACAAAGGGAATCTGCTTCTGTTTCAGGAATTTAACGTATTTGTCGTTCTCATAAGTTCTGGTAAGAATCATTCCGTCCACTTTCCGGTTCTGGATCAGCCGCTCCAATGGTTTGGTATCGTTTCCGTTCGTCGTGACCACGATAATATCATAATCATTGGCCTGTGCCACTTCTTCCACGCCATACATACAGGTATGGAAAAAAGGCATATCCACAAGGGTATTGACCTCCGGCAGGATAATGGCGATATTATTGGTCTTGGATTGTGCCAGGCTCTGTGCTGCCGCATTGGGATAAAAGCCATGTTCTTCTATGTAGTCGAGAATCCGGTCTCTGGTAGCGGCTCCAATACGGCCTTTTCCGGAGATCGCCCTGGAAACTGTGCTGGCAGACACCCCCAGTTCCCTCGCCACATCATGGATCGTCATTGTCTTATCATTCCCAGAATTATTGTTCATACCTTCATCACGCCTTTCCGTGACCTGCAACCTACAGATTGCAGGCACACTTTCCTCCCCATCCTTGCGCAATCCGTTATTTTCATACCTCTTTATTGTCACAATATGCGCAAACGATTGTTCTTGTTTATAGTATCATCTTGTGATGTAGCTTTCAATGCATCTTTTTACACAAATTGCCTCCTCATTTCTATACAATAGTTACAAAACAATCAAGTTTCTTGAAGTTATTTAACCTGTTTTGCCGCATTTTGTTCCGGAACTGTTTCCAATCTCATTCTTTATGATACTAATTTTCCAGGAGACTCTCCGCCACGCACAGTTTCCCATACCCCACCCGGTCATTGGGATATTCAGTCTCCCCCCTCAGTGGTCTGGCTCCTTTCCTGAAATATGCTTTTACTTTTTCGCCGTAGAGGAAGGGATCATTCCCCCGTACAATGCCCCATTCCATCAAAAGGGCTGCTGCCCCGCTGACAATGGGTGTCGCAAAAGAGGTCCCGGTCACGGGAGTAAAGCTTCCGTACACATCCGGAGCCTGGATATTCACACCCGGGGCCACAAGATCCGGCTTGGTCAGTCCCGCAGCTGCCACGCCGATGGTACGGGTACTGTCTGCATAGCCTCTGCCGGAAAAATCTGCATAGGTATCATAGACCTGGTCATAGGCTCCCACGGTGATCACCTTGGCTGCGGTAGACGGAATGGTCAGTGTCACCTGGGGTGTGGCACGGTAGAATCCGGTACTCTCCCCGATTCCGCTTCCCGCTGGGAGATACAGATAATATTGTCCTGTCACGGTCACTACCGGTTCCAGCCGGATTGTCCAGATCCCTGCATTGATGTAGCTTCCCTCTGCCGGGATCATGTCCAGATAGATTTCCTGTGCCACCGCATAGGGCAGAGGCTCTCCCAGATAAACCAGTATTCTAGTCTGTTCCAATTCCAGCGTGTATTTTCCTCCCTGGATATTTGTGGACAATTCTGCTTCCTCACCTCCCGGGGCCTGCAGTCTTATCCGGAACACATCGCTGTAATTTTTCCATAGCTGTATGTTCAGGTTTCTCTCATAATTGCCCACAGCCAGTTCCACGCGGCCGTCCCTTGTTATATTGCCGGCAAAATGTCCTCTGGCGGCTCCTTCGTTGCCGCTGCCCACGCATATCACCGTCCTGCCGATCTCCGAAGCATTGTCCAGGAACCTCTCCAGCAGAGAACTTCCATCGTGGGAACCGTAGCTGTTGCCGAAGCTCAAATTGATGACAAGAGGCATATTTAACTGTCTGGCTTTCCGCAGCGCATAAGTAACGCCTCTCATAATCTCCGTGGTCCGGGGAAAACCTTCCTCCCTGGGAAGTCCCAGTTTCACGATGATCAGTTCCGCCTCCGGGGCTGCCCCGGTATAGAGACCGTCCGCACTTCTCCCGGCGGCAATCCCTGCCACTGCCGTTCCGTGGCCGGTCAGATCCCTGCTGGGGATCAGGCCGTACCGTTCCAGTACACTGCTGTTCAGTGCCCGGTTGATTTCCTCCTCCGTATATTCAGTCCCGATGGGAAATCCATCCGGTGTCCTCCCATATCCCGTATCGCCCGTTTCCTCCGGCATTATCTGATTCTGTGGCAATGTCGGATTCCGCAGCGTCTCCTGCTCCCGTGATGCGGCCTGCTTTCCCGGAATCGTCTGATCCCATGGTATCGTCTGATCCCATAGATACCGTATCCTCGTACTGCCATCTGCCTTGCGGAACACCTCCAGATCCCAGGTGATTCCGGAATCCAATACAGCCAAAAGAACGCCCCTTCCATTCAGAAAAGGCGTTCTTCTTGTCACCGGTGGAAAGCAGGATGCGCCGTCCGGATCTGTCTGCTGATAGTAAAACCGCTTAGGCTTCTCCACATACTCGATCTCCGGAGTCTCCGATACGGTATCTACCAGTGTCTCCGGTACCGTAAGGATCGCATATCCGGCAATCAGCTCTTCCACCACAATATTCTGTTCCCGCAGTCCGTCCAGACTGCCATGATATTTTACGATCAGCTCCCAGCTGCGGCTCTCCGCACTGTAACCGACATTCAGACTTTCCGTCTGTTCCCGTTCTTCCTCCGGGGTCTCCAATGCAAGATTCAGGATGTTTTCCAGTTTCTGGTCCATGGGCACTCCCCATTACTTCCGCTTCTTACATCTTATGTCCCATGTGGGAAATCATTCCGGAAAAGTCAGGTCTTACGCCTCCTTCGGAATCTGTCCATCCACATGAAGGATATGGTTGATCAGCCAGTCTGTCAGGTAATTCAGAATATCCATGATCTGCTCATCCTGATTTTCTTCATCTTTCTCATGCTGATCAATAAATTCATCCAGTTTGTTGATAAATTCCTGATGCTGAATCTTCTGGGTAAAAATCTTTTTGTACTGGATGGATTCCATATACGCTTCTTCATCTGAAAAATGTTTTACGGTATAATCACGCAGTTTTTCCAGAATTGCATCAATCTTGTCATACTTGTCCGGTGTAAACTCTTCCTGCAGCAGTTCGTATGCTTCACTGGCATAGTCAAACAACTGTTTATGCTCCTGATCGATCATGTCAATTCCAATATAGTATTCCGGTTTCATTTCAAACATAACTTCAGCCTTCTTTCGTATCTTTTTTGTATCTTTTCCTGTATCCTAAATATGCACTTTTCGTGCAGAACTTTCAAGTGCTTCCACGCTTTTTATACTTTTTTAAGAATTCCCGCTGCCAAAATCATTCGCCCCAGAATTCCTTCAGCGCCCGGACCGCATATTCCGTATCCTTCATGCCTGCTGTCTCCACAGCGGAATGCATGGCCAGCTGAGGCAGTCCGATATCCACGCTGGACACTGATACATGTGCGGTGGAAATATTGCCGAGAGTGGAACCTCCCGCAATGTCGGAACGGTTGGCATAGGTCTGGTAAGGTACCTTCGCCCGTTCGCAGTAATCCTTCATCCTTGCCGCGGAAATACCATCGGTGGTGTATTTCTGGCTGCCATGATATTTGATGACGATTCCGCCGTTTAAGTACGGACGGTTGGTAGGATCTGCTTTTTCGGGATGGTTGGGATGTACCGCATGGGCATTATCCGCAGAGATCAGGAAGCTGTCCGCCACCCAGCGCAGATAGCTGCTGTGATCCGCCTGCAATCCTTCCGCGATCCGCTGTAAAATATCTTCCAGAAAAGTGGAATCTGCACCCTGTCTGGTACCGCTTCCCACCTCTTCATTATCGAACACCGCACAGACATTGATATACTCTGCCGGAGTACTCTCCGTAAAAGCTTTTGTCAGGGCAAAAGCGCTCTGCAGATCATCCAGTCTGGGAGACAACACGAATTCTCCCTTTGCTCCTATCATTTTTCCTTCCTGTCTGGTGTACAGGAACAGGTCTTCTCCGAGAATCGTCTCAGCGTCCACGCCTGCCGTTTCTGCTGCCAGCGCTACCAGTGTGGGCTTCTCTACTGCTTCCGGCTGTTCCTCCGCATTCTCCGATGCGGTCTGTGCATCGTATGTAGTATGTGCATCATATTCGTCAAATGATACGTCCGCAAGCAAAGGCAGCAGATCCACCTGGGGATTGTACTCCACACCCTTGTTCATTTCCCGGTTCATATGGATGGCCACATTGGGGATCACGCAGAGATCTCTGTCGATATTCACCAGTCTGCCCTCTATACCGTTCCCGTTCTTCACAGCCAGTCTGCCAGCGACGGAGAGTGGTCTGTCCAACCAGGTGGACAAGATCATGCCGCCGTATTTTTCGGTGTTCAGACGCAGATAATGCTCCTCCACGGTCAATTCCGGCTTCTCTTTGATCTTAAAGCAGGGGGAATCACTGTGGGCTGCTGCCATATGAAAGCCCCTGATGCCGACCTCCTTTTCCGGAATCACAAACGCAATAACGGAAGAATCATTGCGCTCCGTATAATACCGTCCGCCCTTTTCCAGTTTCCATTCTTCCTTTTCCTGTAACTGCTGAAAGCCTGCTGCCTCAAGCATCCTTCCGATATTGGCCACTGCATGAAAACAGGTAGGACTTATTCTTATAAATTCCAGCATCTCCTGTGCTGTCTTCCGAAAATCATTCATTCTGTTCACTTCATCCTTTCCCGGGCCGTCTGTCTGCCTGCGCTGTTCGTGCCCGGAACCATTAGCGTTCCGCACGCATGGGATTATTGAGGAAATCCTCATAAGTCAGACGGATACCTTCTTCCAGCTCCGTCGTATAATGGTAGCCCAGGCTTTCCAGTTTGCTGACATCCAGAAGCTTTCTGGGAGTTCCATCCGGCTTGCTGGGATCCCATTTGATCTCCCCAGTATAACCTACTACCTTCGCTACCAGTTCCGTCAATTCCCGGATGGTCAGTTCCTTGCCGGTTCCCAGATTCACTGTCTCATCGCCGCTGTAGGTATTCATCAGATACACGCAGGCATCTGCCAGATCATCCACATAGAGAAATTCCCGCAGTGGGGTTCCTGTTCCCCAGCAGACTACTTCCTTCGCGCCGGATACTTTTGCCTCATGGAAGCGGCGGATCAGCGCCGGAAGCACATGGCTGTGGGTGGGATGATAATTGTCGTTGGGCCCGTACAGATTCGTGGGCATGACACTGATATAGTCGGTTCCGTACTGTCTGTTCAGGAACTCGCAGTATTTCAGTCCGGAGATCTTCGCCAGTGCATACGCCTCATTGGTTTTCTCCAGCTCAGAAGTCAACAGGCAGCTCTCCTTCATAGGCTGCGGTGCCATACGGGGATAGATACAGCTGCTGCCCAAAAACATCAGCTTCTTGCAGTTGTTCTGCCATGCCGCATGGATCACATTCATCTCCAGGATCATATTTTCATACATGAAATCCGCCAGTGCCTCACTGTTGGCCATGATGCCGCCCACCTTGGCTGCGGCCAGGAACACATAGTCCGGCTTCTCCCTGGAAAAGAACTCCTCCACGGCATCCTGTCTGCACAGATCCAGTTCCTTATGGCTGCGGGTGATGATATTGGTATATCCGTTTCTCTGGAGTGCTCTACAAATAGCACTTCCTACCATACCCTTGTGGCCGGCTACATATATTTTTGCGTCTTTTTCCATGATATTACAGTACTTCCTCTCTTTATTTCTCCTGTTATTCCGCGGTTTCCTTCAACACTACCGCTTCAGCCTTTGCCAGCTTCAGATCGTGCTCTGCCATCAGACGGCACAGTTCCTCGTAGCTGGTTCTCTGGGGATTCCATCCCAGCACCGTGCGGGCCTTCGTCGGATCTCCCCACAGATTGACCACATCCGTGGGACGGTAAAAGGCCTCGCTGACCTCCACCACCACCTTGCCGTTGGCCTTGTTGATTCCTTTTTCATGGATACCGCTGCCCTGCCATTCCAGTTCGATTCCCACATAATGGAATGCCAGTGTGGTAAATTCTCTTACGGTATGCTGTACACCGGTGGCAATAACGAAGTCCTCCGGCTTGTCATGCTGCAGCATCAGCCACATGCATTCCACATAGTCCTTCGCATAGCCCCAGTCTCTCTTGGAATCCAGATTGCCCAGATAGAGTTTATCCTGGATACCGCAGGCGATTCTGCCGGCTGCCAGTGTGATCTTACGGGTAACGAAAGTCTCTCCCCGGCGCTCGGATTCATGGTTGAACAGAATGCCGTTGACTGCGAACATATTATACGCTTCTCTGTATTCCTTCACGATCCAGAAGCCGTACTGTTTTGCCACCGCATAGGGGCTGTAGGGATGGAACGGGGTGTTCTCATTCTGAGGCACTTCTTCCACTCGGCCATAGAGTTCGGATGTGGATGCCTGATAAATACGGCAGGTCTCAGCCAGTCCCACCATACGCACAGCCTCCAGAATCCGCAGCACGCCCAGTGCATCTACATCTCCGGCATATTCCGGTGCCTCAAAGCTTACCTGTACATGGCTCTGCGCTCCCAGATTGTAGATTTCATCCGGTCTGACTTCTCCGATGATGCGCACCAGGCTGGTGGAATCCGTCATGTCTCCGCCATGGAGAACGATCTTGTCCTCCCGGATCAGATGGTCGATACGACCGGTATTGCTGATGGAAGATCTGCGGATCAGTCCATGCACTTCATATCCTTTTTCCAGCAGGAACTCTGCCAGATAAGAGCCGTCCTGTCCGGTAATTCCTGTAATTAACGCTTTTTTCATTTTCTGTCCTCGTCTTTCTCTTCAGCTGCTTACGGCTGAAATACAATAGCGTGGGCGCAGGCATCTGCCTTATCCTGTCCACAGAATACACCGGCGATCGCCAGACCAAAGGGAATGGAAGTCCCCATTCCGCGGGAAGTGATCACGTTACCGTCCACTTCCACGGGGCCTGCAGTCACAGCCGCACCTTCCAGATGATCCTCGAAGCAGGGATAGGCGCATGCTCTCTTTCCCTTCAGGATTCCTCTGTGTCCGAAGATACTGGGAGCCGCACAGATTGCCGCAATGTATTTTCCCGATGCATAAAAAGCATCGATCTGCTGCATCAGGTGCTCACAGGCCTCCAGATTCTTCGTTCCCTGTCCGCCACCGGGCAATACCAGACAATCATATTCCTCAAAATTCACCTGGGACAATGTCATATCCGCAGTCACCGGAATCTTATGTGATCCCATCACCTGTTTTTCTTCCGTAATGGACACCATATCAATGGTCAGTCCACATCTGCGGCAGATATCCACTACCGTCAGACCTTCTATTTCCTCAAACCCATTTGCCAGAAAAATCGCTATCTTACTCATGGTTTTCCCTCGCTTTCCGTTTTGTTTTCTGTCTCATTTGCAAGTCATATACTCTGACTTTGCACAGTTATGATTAGTATACACAATTTGGAAGCGTAATTCAATTCCCATGGGCAGATATTTGCAGATTTCACTGTATTTTCAAGGAAAATCATGTTATACTAAAGAAGTGTTTTTAAGTCTTAATTACAGAAGCGAGGCATTAATACTATGGAAATCGAGCGAAAGTTTACCCTGAAATCCTTACCCGACAATCTGGAAAGCTATCCTTCTCATCATATCGAGCAGGTATATCTGAATTATAATCCTGTGGTCAGAGCCAGAAAACAGGATGATGAATATTATCTCACTTACAAAGGCAGCGGCATGATGGCCAGAGATGAGAGCAATCTTCCGCTGAACGAGGCATCTTATTATCATTTACGGGAAAAAGCCGATGGCAGCGTAATCTCCAAAAGACGCTATCTGATCCCTCTGGAGCATCCCGGATTCAAAGAAGGCTTTCCTACTCCTCCGGCAGATTATTCCCTGACCATCGAGCTGGATGTTTTTGATGCCCCCTTCGCCCCTCTGATCATGGCAGAAGTGGAGTTTGGAAGTAAAGAAGCAGCAGAGGCTTTCGTCCCTCCCGCATGGTTTGACAAAGATGTCACCTACTGCAAGGAATACCACAATTCCTATCTGGCTCTGGAGCTGCATCACGCTCCGGAAAATTCCTAAAATGTAACTGCAGTCATTCAAAATGCACGGTAATTCCCCATCGGGAATCCCGTGCATTTTATTTTTTCTGTCTATACCACTGTAAAACAGCGGATACTTTCTTTCAACTGTCCCACTGCACCGGTCAGATCATCCACCGCATAGGAAATATCCTTCATCTCCTGCTGTAATCCCCGGTTGTTGTTCTTTACCACCGCCAGCTTTTCCGTACTGTCCTCCACGGTTGCTTCCATCTGTGAGTTAGCACTATTGACATCCTGCAGTACCGACAAAAGTTCATCGATCTTCTGTCGGAATTCATTCATCATCTCATCCACATGATCCGCAGCCTCATGATAATTTGTGCCCGTATCCTCCAGAGCATCGTAATCTCTCATGACTCTGGTATTCATAAAATCCAAAAGTTTTGTAGCATTTTCGGAAAGTTCTTCCACGCTTTCCACTACCCGGTTACTTATCTCCTGGATATTATTGGCTGACTCTCTGGAGCTGTCTGCGAGCTTGCGGATCTCCTCCGCCACGACTGCGAATCCCCGGCCTGCTTCTCCTGCTCTGGCAGCCTCGATAGACGCATTCAGTGCCAGCAGATTCGTTGTTCCAGCAATTCCCAGGATTTCTTCCGTCAGTTCCGTGATCTTGTGGATCTGCCTGCTGTTGGCGATGGACTCCGTCATTGCCGTGTCGATCTCCTTCATCACCTGGGTTGCCTCCTGCTTACTCGCCACCGCCGTTGCCTTCATTTTTCCGGCCCTATCCTTGATATCCGCCGCATAATTGCGTCCATCCTGTGCCACCTCCAGCATGTTCTCCACCGTGGTATCCAGCACCCCGGTATCCTGTTGCACCCCTCCGATAGCCTCCGTGACAGACTGCATGCCACCAGCCATCACTCCCAGCTTCTGGGTGGTGTCCTCCGCGGTGGCATTTACCTTTTCCACATTGGAGATAATACCGGTCTGTTTTTCCTCCATATGTCCGCAGCTCTCGGTAATCGCCCTTATGATGGTCTGCATCTGCGCCACCAGATCATTGATGGCCATGGATAATCTGCCGACTTCATCCCCCGATTTCACCCGGATCCGTCTGGTGATGTCACCTCTGTTATTGCGAATGCCCTCCACCAGTTCATCCACCTGCCTCGTAGCATATTTCACCGGACCGATGACCCAGATCCGCAATCCCAGCATGATCACCACGACTACTGCAAGCAGTACCAGACTTGCCACCGCCACGATCATGGGCACTCTGGCCGCACTCTGCTCCATCTGTCCCTGTGCCTGTGCCATCTGCTCTCCGGTGATCTCCAGCATCTGATTCATATAGCTTTCAATATGTTCATTGAACATCGGCAGATTCGATGTGGCAGACACATAGGCCTGCGTCTTATTCTCTGCACTGGTGACCAGCAGACTCTCCACGGTCTTTTTGTATTTTGCCAGTTCCGCAGAAGCACTGTCAAACGCCTCTCTCCGGGCATCCCCCTCAGACAGCAGTCCTTCGAACTCCGTCATCTGTTGTTCCATATCAGTGATCTCCTGCAGGATCTTATCCGACAAATTTTCCATTGTCACACTGTTGGTGGTCATGACATGGGTCAGCACCTGCCCGTTAATGTAAGTAAACTGTCTGGAAAGCTCCGAGATTTTCTCCTGTTCAGCCACCTGACCGGCCACGATTTCATCGTTGGTTACAATGACCGATTGCAGCGTCTGCACCAGCACTCCCATACAGCTGAGTGCAGCAACTGCCAGCAGCAGTAAAAGCGCCACGATCTTGACTCCGATCCCGACTCCTTTTTTCTGCTTTCCTTCCCGCTTCTTCCGTTCTTTGCCCTTATTCATGCTCTTCTCCTCCTCCCAATACCATCAAAAGGGCCTGCAGCGCATATGCACCGGGCCCTTTTGATTAGATATGTAGAAATTAATTCTTGGCAATTAATTTTCCACCACGTTTGGATACAACATCGAAGATAACTGCTGCCAGAAGTACCAGACCCTTGACTACCTTCTGCATATTCTGATCGACGCCCATCAGAGACATACCCAGGTTAATAACACCCATCAGTACAGCACCTACGATAACTCCGGGTACAGTTCCGGTTCCGCCGTATGCGGAAGCACCGCCGATGAAGCAGGAACCGATGGCATCCATTTCATAGTTCTGTCCGTATGTCGGCTGTGCGGAAGTCATACGTGCAATGGTTACCATACCAGCTAACGCTGCCAGGAATCCCATGTTCATATAAGCCAGGAAATAAACCTTGTTGGTATTGATACCGGATAATTTGGTGGCCTTCTCATTACCGCCCACTGCGTAGAAATAACGTCCTACAGTAGTGTTGGAAGTGATGTAACCGTATACCATGATAACAATCAGTACCCAGATCAATACACTGGGAATACCTTTGTGCTGTGCCAGACGATAGCTGAATGCCAGAATCACTGCAGCGATCACTACGATTTTGCCGATCGTGGAACCCATGCTGGGAGCTTCGTATCCTTTTTTCACCTTGTCGGCTCTATTCTTCAGCTGTAACACTGCAAAGATCACTGCAGCGATCACACCGGCAAATACACAGGTCAGATTGATGGGACCATTACCGAAGAAATCGGGAATATAACAGTCAGCACCGCCACCGAACAGATTTACGAATGTAGTACAGTCCTTAATGGATACGGTCATACCCTGCAGGACTACGTTGCTTAATCCTCGAAAAGCCAGCATGCCGGCCAATGTCACGATGAAAGGCGGGATTCTCACATAAGCGATCCAGAAACCCTGGAAAGCACCGATCAGTGTACCGATAACAAACATGATCAGAATAGCCAGCCACATGTTCATTTTCATGTTGACCATGAGTACCGCTCCGATGGCACCGACGAAACATACAACAGATCCAACGGACAGATCGATGTTACCGCCGGTCAGGATACATAACAGCATACCGGTTGCCAGAATAAACACATATGCGTTCTGCGAGATCAGACTGCTGACATTCATGGGAAGCAGGATTGCTCCTCCGGTTCTCCATGCAAAAAATGCCGTAACCACGATCAGTACGAGGATCATGGTATATCTTTTTATAAAATCGAGGCCCTTTGTTTTATTCATGCCAATGCTCCTTTCTTACCGGCTGATAATATCTTGGACATGATAAGCTCCTGTGTTGCCTCACTGCCCGCCAGTTCTCCTACTATTTTTCCTTCGTTCATTACATAGATCCGGTCGCACATGCCAAGAATCTCAGGCAGCTCCGAGGAGATCATGATAACCGATTTTCCTTCTGCCACCAGTTGGTTAATGATGCAGTAGATTTCGTATTTTGCACCAACATCAATACCTCTCGTCGGCTCATCTAGGATCAGGATATCCGGATCTGTGAACATCCATTTTGCCAAAAGTACCTTCTGTTGATTACCGCCGCTTAAGTTTCCTACATTCTGCTCCACAGTTGGACATTTCGTATTCAGTTTGTTCTTATAGTCTACCGCCACATTGTACTCTTTGTCTTTATCAATAACAGTATGTCTGCTGATGGCATCCAGATTTGCCAGAGTTGTATTAATCTTGATCGGGTTGCTCAGAATCAGTCCGTTGCCCTTTCGATCCTCCGTCACATATGCCAGATGATTTTTGATGGCTTCCTGTACAGTATTCAGCTGTACTTTTTTGCCGTTGATATACAGTTCGCCGCTGATGTTGGAACCATAACTTTTGCCGAACAGGCTCATGGCCAGTTCCGTTCGTCCCGCACCCATCAGGCCGGAAATTCCCACTACTTCACCTTTTTTCACATTAAGATTGACATTATCCACCACCTTACGGTCAGAATACAGTGGATGATGCACGGTCCAGTTTTTGACCTCCATCAGGACCTCTCCGATCTTCGGCTCTCTCTTCGGGAATCGGTCGGCGATCTCTCTTCCTACCATTCCTTTGATGATCCGGCTCTCGGTAATATCATCTTTTCCCTTCACAAGCGTTTCGATGGTAGATCCGTCACGAATGACGGTGATCTTATCTGCCACATAAGAAATCTCATTCAGCTTATGAGAGATGATGATGGATGTCATTCCCTTTTTCTTGAGTTCCAGCATCAGATCCAACAGTGCCTTGGAATCCGTCTCATTCAGAGAGGCAGTAGGCTCATCCAGGATCAGAAGTTTTGCGTTCTTGGCCAGTGCCTTCGCAATCTCTACCAGCTGCTGTTTTCCTACGCCAATATCCTTTATCAATGTCTGGGGGCCTTCCTTCAGGCCTACGGTCTTTAAAAGTTCTGCCGCCCTGGCATTGGTTTCATTCCAGTTGATTTTGTACTTATGTCCCCGTTCATTGCCCAGAAACATATTTTCCCCGATCGTCATATAGGGAATCAGTGCAAGCTCCTGATGAATGATTACGATACCCTTTTCCTCACTGTCCTTGATCTTATCAAATTTGCAGACCTCACCGTCATAGATGATGTCCCCTTCGTAAGACCCATACGGATAAATACCGCTCAATACATTCATCAATGTGGACTTTCCTGCGCCGTTTTCGCCTACAAGTGCGTGGATCTCTCCCTCTTCCACCTGCAGGTTTACATTGTCAAGTGCTTTTACACCGGGGAATGTTTTGGTTATATTTTTCATTTCCAATAAGATTTTTGCCAATGGTATTCCTCCCAAGTCTTATTTCCACATTATCTAATCAAACCGTTCTATTTTGCTTTCCCATGAATACAGCAGGCGGGAAACGCCCGCCTGCCGTAAGGATCCCGCAGGATCCATATTATTTTATAAAATTACTGTAAATCTGCTTCTGTGTAGTAACCGGAATCGATGAGCAGCTCTTTGTAGTTGCTTGCATCAGCGAATACGGGCTCGCACAGGTAAGAAGGAATGACACCGGTACCATTGTCATAGGTTGTGGTATCGTTGACAGGTGCTTCGCCGCCCTTCATGACTGCGTCTACCATCTCTACTACCTTGGATGCCAGAGTACGGGTATCCTTGAAGATGGACATGGACTGTTTGCCGGAGATCATATTCTTAACGTTGGGCTTATCGCAGTCCTGACCGGTAATGATAGGCCACTCGCCGGTGTAGTTAGCTTCCAGAGAGTTAGTTACACCCAGTGCAGTGGAGTCGTTGGAGCACAGAACGGCATCCAGCTTGGTTCCGTCTGCATAGTTAGCGGAAATGATAGCGTCCATTCTGGACTGTGCGGTCTCAGTAGACCAGTTAGCGGTTGCAACGGTTTCGAAATCGGTCTGTCCGGATTTTACTACCAGCTTACCTGCGTCAATGTAGGGCTGCAGCACATCCATGGCACCGCCGAAGAAGAATCTTGCGTTGTTGTCACCGGGATCACCGGTTACCAGCTCGATATTGAAAGGTCCTGCTGCATTGTCCAGATCCAACTGATCTCTGATGTATTCACCCTGTTTCGTACCTACCATGTAGTTATCGAAGGTTGCGTAATAAGTAACTGCATCGGAGTTCATGATCAAACGGTCATATGCGATAACCGGAATGTCTTTTTCCTTTGCCTGCTCCAGAACGGTTCCAAGAGAGTCACCGTCGATGGATGCGATGACCAGAAGTTCGCAACCGGAGTTGATCATATTCTCGATCTGGGATACCTGTGTGGGAATATCGTTAGATGCGTACTGCAGATCTACATCATAGCCTGCTGCCTCCAGCTGAGCCTGCATGTTGCTACCATCCTGATTCCATCTCTGCAGATCCTTGGTGGGCATTGCTACACCGACCTTACCGCCGCCTGTTGCACCAGAAGTCTCTGTCTTTGCTTCTGCGGAAGTCTCCGTCTTTGCTTCTGCGGAAGTCTCCGTCTTATTGTCCGTTGCCGGTGTGGTTGCCTGCTGTCCCCCATTGGATCCACATCCTGCAAGCATTGTAACAGCCATGGCTGTTGCAAGAAGTGTGCTTAATAATTTCTTCCTCATAAAAAGTAACCTCCCTTGTTTGGTTTGTTTTTGTTGACAAGTAGAGAATACCATAGATCAAATAGCATGATTTTATGACCTTCTGCACTTTTCTGTGCTGTCCGGAAGGCAAAAATAAGCTGTGCTAGCAATATTTTGTCTGCAAGCACAGCTATCTTACCAAATTTTTCCTAATCCTAGTTTTCTGCGTTCACGATCCCGTCAGGGCATTTCGGCAGGGACATTCAGATAGACATCTTCCTTCAGATGGAATCCACTGCCTATGATCACATCATTGATATTGGTCTTATCCACGCTGATGGGTTCCAGTCCGATATAGGGCACCTGATAGTTTCCGCTTTCTATCGTCACAGTCTCTTCTGGAAGCTCCTTTCCTTCTGCCAGAAGCACGGCACATTCCGCAGCCTTCTGGGCCAGCTTCTCCACTGGCTTATAAACCGTCATGACCTGTGTTCCTTCTACGATCCGCTGACAGGCTTCCAGATCGGCATCCTGCCCAACGACCATGATGTCTCCCGCCATCCTCTTTTCCTTCAGGGCATGCACCACCTTACTGGCCAGATCATCGTTGCCACACATGATGGCATCCGCTTCCGAGACAACATCCATATGGTCATAGACATAGGCCGCTGCGAGCTCCGCTTTCCATCCGTCCGCATGCATGGAATCCAGGATTGTCACCTGATGATCCTCCATCACCTTCCGGAATCCTTTCTCTACCATAGCCACGTTGCTGTCCACCGCAGAACCTCCCAGCATCAGCACTTTTCCACCAGACAGCCCGTTATCCACCAGTGCTTCTCCCATCATGGTGCCGACGCGCTCGTTGTCGAAAGTGATATACAGATCAATATCCGAATCCATGATCATTCGGTCGTAGGCGATGACTTTAATCCCTGCTTCCTTCGCCTTTTGCACCTGCTCTGCCAGCCCCTCGGAATCAATGCAGATGATGACAATAACGTCCATTCCCTTATCAATGAAATAATTGATCTGTTTCTTCTGCTGTTCCAGATCCCCGTTGGCATTCTGTACATTGACCTCCGCCCCCAGTTCCTTGGCTGTGGATACGAAGATATCCCGGTCTGTCTGCCACCTCTCGATGACAAAAGAATCGAAGCTCATGCCGATCTGGATCTTCCGGTCCTGTGCGGCATCCCCGGACGTTTTACTGCTGTCCAGATTACCGCAGGCGCCGAGTGTCAGCACACAGACAAGCACAACCGCTGCATATTTCCACATTTTTTTCATTTTACACACTGCCCTGTTCATATATTTTTCCCCGATTCTCCTTATAGACCGTCGGAGTGACCCCCACGTTCTTTTTAAAGCTGCGGCTGAAATAATTCGGATCTGAATATCCCGTTCTGACGCAGATCTCCTTCATGGAGCACTCCGTGGTCTCCAACAGTTCCTTTGCCTTATCCATTCGCAGATTCGTCAGATATTCGATGAAATTCTCTCCCGTGGTTTCCTTGAAAAGCTTGCTGAAATAATACGGGCTGATATTGACCTCTCTGGATACATCATCCAGGGAAATGTCTTTGTGGTAATTATTCTTAATGTAATTTTTGGCCATTTCAATGATACTGCCGGACTTCTCTTCTCTCTTGTTCAAAACATTGCGGCAAGACTCTTTTACCTTTTCCAGGAACCAGGTCTTCATGGCCGATGGCTCTGCCATCTCCATGACCTGCGGCAGATAATCCGCCCGGGAGTTCAATTGATAAGTCATACCGCCTTTCTCATAGGCAATGTGTTCCGACCACAGCACAAATTCCAGGATCTTCAGGCGCATGTTCATCAAATCCGATCCGATGTCCGTCATCCAGTCAAAAAATGCCGCTGCCGTTGCCGAAGCATTATCGATGTCTCCGTCCTCAATCTCCGCAAACAGCTTCTTCTCCAGTTTCACCGGATAGTTTCCGGCAAATTCGCAGCGGATCGGCAGATCATCCACATGAGCCACACTGCCCGTGGATGCCACCAGTGCATTCAGCGCCTCGGTATAGGACTCTGATGCCATGAGAAAATCCTTCGGTCCTCCGATGCCGATACGGAAGCTGATATCCGTACGCTTGCGCATGTAGCGCACCAGTTCCCTGGCTTTCTCGATCAGTTCAATACGTTCGTTGTAATCCATTATTTCTTTTTCGTAAGGAACCAGCACCGCCAGCTTATTGGCCATCACCGTTCCCACGATACAGTCAAAGTGTTCCTTCAGACAATCCCTTACCTCCTGATAATGCTTCTGCATCCGGACACTGCTGCCCACTGCGTTCGTCATATGATTGCCCTGCTGCTCGTCACCGCTGACCACCGCGATCATATAAGCATACTGCCGCGTAATCCCCAGAATGGAACGGTAATTCTCGATATCCTCCCTGAAATGCTCCTGCAGGAGAATATTGTGGATCAGTCCACTTTCAATAATGGGAACCACTGTCTCCAGCTTTTCCTTGATCAACAGCTCATTTTTCCGCTTCAGACGCTCGGCATCGATATTTTCCATGGCCTTGCGAAGCGCGTTCACGATCCTGGTCTTCTCCATGGGTTTGGTGATATACTCCATAACTCCCAGCTTGATTGCTTCCTTGGCATAGTCGAATTTATCATAGGCCGACATCACAATAAACACCGTGTGATTATTGGTCCTGCGGATCTCTTTCATGGCATCGATGCCGTTGATCCCCGGCATCTGGATATCCATGACTGCAATGTCCGGTCGGAAGCTCTCCGCCAGTTCGATGACACTCCTTCCGGTTTTGGCATACTGCACTTCACAGATATCCTTAAATTCTTTCTCAATAATGAACTTCAGGGAATCGATCACGATTCCTTCATCATCTGCCAACATGATCTTATACATCTGCTTTTTCTCTCTCCTTTACCGGAAGATACAGGATCACTTCCGTGCCCTGGTTCCTGCCATCACTGCGGATCGTCATGACATCTTCGTTCTGGGTGAACAGCTTCAGTCTTGCTATGACATTTCCCATGGCGATACCGTTGGAACCGGAGCTCTGCCGCTTTTCATGGTAGGTTCCGTTCTTCAGCTTCTCTATGATCTCCGCATCCATACCGATGCCGTTGTCCCGGATACTGATGACCAGCGTATCTTCTTCCCCGTGATACACCTTCAGCCAGATCCGTCCTTCTCCACTCATCTCCCGGATACCGTGATTTACACAATTTTCCACAATGGGCTGCAGGATCATGCTGGGCACGGCACAATCCAACAGATCCTCCGAAATCTCCTTTTCATAATGAATATCTCCGGAAAAGCGGACATTCAGGATATAAATATAATGATCGATCAACTCCAGTTCCTCCCGGAGCGTGACGATATCATTGCCCTTTTTCACATTATAGCGGAAGAAATCCGCCACATTCTGTATATAATCATAGGTTCGGTCCGCCCCCTCCATCATCGCCAGCTGAGCTCCGGCATTGAGGGTGTTGAACAGAAAATGGGGATTGATCTGCGCCTGCAGATATTTCAGCTGCGCATCCTTCAGATGGGATTCCATCAGAAGTTCCTTCTCCATCAGTGAACGCTGGATCTCCATACTCTGCCGCAGTCTCTCCAGATATTGTCTGATACTGATAACCATCTGGTTGAACGCTCCGGTTACCACGCCGATCTCATCCTCCGACTGCACCGGCAGAAGTTCCGTATCAAAATTTTCACCCGCCACTTCATTGGCCATTACCGTGAGCCTCTTCAACGGACTGATGATTTCTCCCGTCAGTTTTACCACAATGGCCACGCTGATCACTGCCACGATCGTCAGGGTAATGACACTGAACAGTTCAAAGCTGCGGAATGCCACTGACAGGCGGCTGTAGTTCTCGGAATTACTGCGGAACTGTTCGTTATTCAGACTATATATATAAGTATTTATGTACTCATACATCTGGGTGGCATTTTCATAGCGCACCCTGTATTTTTCCACGTTTCGTCCTCTCTTGGCTTCGATGGTCTGCCCCACCAGATCCAGATACTCCTCAGACATATGCCGGATGCTACGCTCCATCCGTCGAAAGGCGGCTTCCGTCACGTCATCACTCAACCCCTGTACCATCTGGGCATAAATCTGTTCACTGCGATAGAATTCCTCCAGGGAATCACTGGTCTTGGAATCCAGATACTCTGTCATGCTGTCCTGTACTGCCGTCAGGGCATCCGACAGTTCATTCAGCCGCAGATTCCCCTGATAGACCATATCGATTTCAGAGGACATGCTGTTGATGCCAAGGATCAGAATTACCGTCACTGCAAATACCACCAGATTTACCAGAATAAAAATGCTGCTCATCTTCGCCTGAAGAGACAGCTGCCGAAATTTCTTTGTCATACCCCGCCTCACTCTGCCTCTTCCTGTTTGCCTAAATACTCTTCCACGTTGCTCTGATCGATCACGGTAACATCTGCCGTAAAATACTGGCTCGTATAACCGTAATTGTAATATTCCTGCAACGCATCCACACAAAATGCTCCCATCTGTTCCGTGTCAATGGAGATCGTTGCTGTGATGACATTGCGTTCGATGGCCTTTAATATAGTATCCGTGTCATAATATCCGAGAATGGCGATCTCTCCCACACAGTTGTAATCCACCACAGCCTGGTAGACACAGGTCGTACTCAGTTCGTTCAGACAGATGATAATATCCGGAAGAGTCTGATCCATAAAAATATCCCGGATGGACTCCTCAACGGAGAAGGTATTGGTGTCATCCACCGTGATCAGAGACATCTGGATCTCCGATCCCTGAAGCTTCTCCTGTTCCAGAGCATCCTGAATTCCGGAACACACGATATTCTGGGTAGAATTCAGTGCGTGAGCATTCATCAGTACCGCTACCTTTAACGGATCTTCTGTATCCTCTGCCGCTGCCAGTTTCAGCACCTGTCTTCCATACTCTCTTCCCAGATTATAACTTCCCACACCCACAAAGCTGCATCTGGCACTGTGGGTATTGTCTCCATACAGGGTAACTACCGGAATTCCACGGTCTACCGCCTCATCAATCAGCTCCGACATCTCGTCACTTTCATCGGATTCCACCAGAATACCGTCCACACCGGATGTCATGGCGATCCGCATAAGGTCGGATCTGGAATATTCCTGAGACAAGTGCTCCCCCAGCAGGTCCACATATACATTTTCCGCCTGCCCCCGCTCATAGGCTCCGCGGTATACCGACTGCCAGAAGTCCGGCTTCCGATCCTCCGTGATCATCACATAATACTGGTCATATTTTTCCTTTTCTGTTACTTTATGAAACTCCCGCACATAGGAACGAAAAATAATTGTGCATATCGAAATGACTGCAATAACAAACACCAGAAACCCTATAATGATCCCCTGGCCTCTGTTTCTGCCCATTTTTTCAGCCTTATGACGCATATGTATCTCTCCCAAACCGGAATCCCTGACAGAATTCCGCCCAATCTACTGTTAAAGATACCATATAAAAATGCTATTTTCCACATTCGTGCAAAAATGTCCAAAAATATACAGATAGTCCACTAAAAAATGCTATTCCCCGGAACTAAAATACGGAAGGCTTATCGCCTTCCGCATTTTTATACTCTTGCATATAATTTTGCCATTTTATAAATCTTCTTCGCCAGCTTTGGATCCAGTGCATTCTTATCCATACGCCATTTCCAGTTGCATCCCAGAGTGGAGGGCGTGTTGATCCTGGCGCTGCTGTCCAGCTCCAGATAATCCTGCATGGGAATGATTGCGGTATCCGCACAGCTGGACAATGCTGCCCGGATGATCTCAAAGCAAAGCTTCTTGTCATTCTTATGTCCCAGATATTTCTTTGCAAATTTCTTGTCCTTCTCCGGCATATTCTGTAAGAACCCCACCGCAGTATCGTTATCGTGGGTTCCGGTATAGACCACACAGTTCTTGTCATAATTGTGCGGCAGATATTCACTGTCATTTCCGGCATCAAAAGCAAACTGAAGAATCTTCATTCCGGGATACCCGGTCTTCTTCACCAGCCGGATCACGCTGGGAGTCAGAAATCCCAGATCTTCCGCGATCACTTTCTTCCTGCCCAGTTTCTTCTTCATGACATCGAATAATTCGTAACCGGGGCCTTTTTCCCAATGGCCGTTCTCCGCCGTCGGATCTCCGTAAGGAACGAACCAGTATTCATCAAAGCCGCGGAAATGATCAATACGAAGCACATCATACAGCTGATAGCAATAGGCGATCCGCTGCATCCACCACGCATAACCGGTCTTCTTATGATAACTCCAGTCGTAGAGTGGGTTGCCCCATAACTGTCCGGTCTCGGAGAAACAATCGGGTGGACATCCCGCCACTCCGATGGGCCGGCCTTCCTTATCCAGCTGGAACAGCTTCGGGTTTGCCCAGGTATCGGCACTGTCAAATGCCACATAGATGGGAATATCCCCTACGATCTCAATACCTTTCTTATTGGCATAGGCTTTCAGTTCTTTCCACTGTTTTGCAAACAGGTACTGTTGGAAGCAATAAAATGCGATTTCTTCCGCCAGCTTCTTACGGTATTTGCGAAGTGCCGCTGCTTTTCTGAGACGGATGTCCTCGTCCCATTCCATAAAGCAGACACCGCCAAAAGCATTTTTCACCGCCATATACAGAGCGTAGTCATCCAGCCAGTACGCATTTTCCGTAAGGAATTTCTGATAGTCTCCGGTCTCTGTAAGGCCCTGTTCCCTGGCATTGTCAAACGCAATTTTCAGGACTTTAAAACGGGACAGATAAATCTTCTCATAGTCCACATAATGCTCATTGTCTCCGAAATCATAGCTGTCACAGATCTCTTTTGTCAGATAGCCGTCTTCGATCAGAAGCTCCAGGTCAATATAGTAGGGGTTCCCCGCAAAGGTGGAAAAGGACTGGTACGGAGAATCGCCGTAGCCGGTAGGGCCTAACGGCAGGATCTGCCAGAGATGGTTGCCTGATTTTTCCAGGAAGTCCACAAAACGGTAACTTTCCTTACCGAAAGTTCCGATACCATATGCCGAGGGAATACTGGATATCGGCAGCAGAATTCCCTGTTTTCTTACATTTTTCTTCATAGCTTTTGTATTCCTTTATATGTATTCCTTTATATTTCTGTGCTTTCGTACATTACTTATCCGATGCTCTCTGATTAAAAAAATAACTATTCAGTCCTTGTCATGAGCTCTGAATAGTTATTTCGAGTGGAAGCAAGGGGGCTCGAACCCCTGACCTTTCGCGTGTGAGGCGAACGCTCATCCCGGCTGAGCTATGCTTCCATAATTACGCAATGCGGATAACAGGACTTGAACCTGCACGTCTGTTGACAATAGAACCTAAATCTATCGCGTCTGCCACTTCCGCCATATCCGCTTACTAACTGCCATATCTGACGATTAGCTTAAAACCTTGACAAACGGGAATGCTCTCTGCCAAAGGACCTTGAATAATTATACTCTTCCTTCCTTTTGCTTGTCAAGCATCCCCGCCGCATCTGTTTCTATTTTATTCTGTAATCTCTCTTGTCGTTACCGGTTCTCCAATGTGGCATATGATCTTTTTATAGATCCTTACGAGGAAATAGGTACTTAAGAGCAGGCTGGCCAGTTCCGCGATGGGAAAGGCCCACCAGATCAATGTCACTTCACCGCTTAAGGACAAAAGCTTTGCCACCGGAAGCAGCACGCACATCTGTCTGGCCACGGACACGATCATACTGTAGACGCCGTTACCCAGTGCCTGGAATACGCTTCCCACCACGATACAGAAGCCAGCAAACACAAAGCTTAGGGAAATGGTCTCCAGCGCCGGAACACCGATGGCGATCAGGCTTTCCTCCGCATCAAACATACGCATGAGCTGTGCCGGGAAGATGTGCATTACAATCAGTCCCACGCACATGATACCCACACCGTAAGCCACACTATGCTTAATCGTCCTAATAACCCGGTCCTTATGCCTTGCGCCATAATTGTAGGCAATAATAGGCACCATGCCGTTATTCAGTCCAAACACCGGCATAAACACAAAGCTCTGCAGCTTAAAGTAAATGCCGAACACTGTCTGGGCGGAACCGAATGCCGCCAGGATCAGGTTCATTCCATAGGTCATCAGGGAACCGATAGCCTGTACCACGATGGAAGGGGCTCCCACCTTATAAATCTGTCCGATCAGATGACCGTTGGGATGGAATCCTTTCATGGAAATATCCAGTTCCTTATTGAATTTCAGATTAAACCATAATGCCATGGATGCGGCAACGATCTGTCCAAACACGGTAGCCACTGCAGCACCGGCGATTCCCATGCGGGGCATACCGAAATACCCAAAGATCAGTATCGGATCCAGAATGATATTGATGATCGCGCCGGTTGACTGGGTAATCATCGTATATATGGTCTTACCGGTAGCCTGTAACAGCCTCTCAAAAGTCGTCTGCAGAAAAATACCTATTCCCGCCACACAACAGATCGTCAGATAGGTCACACCGTATTCCCGCACCTCCATAACCTCCGTCTGGCTGGAAAAAAACGGTCTGCTGATCAGTGCACCGATCACTGCAAAGCCTATATAGCTGGCAATTGCGATAAAAATACCGTTTCTGGCAATAATATTGGCTTTCTCAAAATCCTTTTCTCCCAGGGTTCTGGACAAGAAGGCATTGATACCTACCGCTGTTCCCACCGCCACAGCGATCATCAGACTCTGGATGGGGAATGCCAGAGATACAGCACGTAGGGCATATTCGTTGATCCTGGACACGAAAATACTGTCCACAATATTGTACAGTGCCTGTACCAGCATGGAGATCATCATGGGCAGTGACATGGAGATCAGTAATTTGTCTATGGGCATGACGCCCATCTTGTTTTCTTTCGTCTGCATAGTATTTCCTTTCTTCTATAAAAATGGAATAAAAAAAGCCCCGAAAGGGGTTTTCAAAATGTGAGGATGCTGTATAAAAGAACCAAGTGAGGCATGGGGGATCTCGACCAGGGGGTTCGAATCCCCAAATCAGGATATCACAACACCTAGTGAGGCATGGGGGATTCGAACCCCCGACAACTTGATTAAAAGTCAAGTGCTCTACCGACTGAGCTAATACCCCATAATGAAACAGGGCTAGCTGGATTCGAACCAGCGAATGCAGCAGTCAAAGTGCTGTGCCTTACCGCTTGGCGATAGCCCTATAAATATGACACCAAGCGTGCCATTACGACACTTCACTCATAATAAAGGTGGATAAAGGGATTCGAACCCTTGGCCTCCAGAGCCACAATCTGGCGCGCTAACCAACTGCGCTATACCCACCATGCGAGACAGTGATGACCAAAAGTCTTCCTTATCTCAAATGTGCTCGAAGGGATTCGAACCCCCGACCCACGGCTTAGAAGGCCGTTGCTCTATCCAGCTGAGCTACGAACACATATCTGTCTGTTATCTACATCAGCGAACCGACGAAGCATATTGTAACTTATCCGACATCATTTGTCAACAGTTTTGTATTAATTTTTTGAAAAATAAATACAAAATCCAAGTTACACGTCGGGGTGACAGGATTCGAACCTGCGACCCCCTGGTCCCAAACCAGGTGCTCTAGCCAAGCTGAGCCACACCCCGAAGCTGCGTTATCGCGGATTTCCGCAACGCAGATGTTATTATAACCCAGAAATTTTCTATCTGTCAAGAGAGAAGTTTGAAGCATTACTGGCGAAGATAAGCAATCGTAAAATGCACCTTTCCCCTTCTGTCAATCTCCATGATCGCATAGGAAGGCTGGCGTCCCTCCTGTCTCGGATAGGACAGACTTCCCGGGTTCACGGCAATGATGTCATCATCAATATCGATCACCGGCCGATGGGTATGTCCGTACAGCACGATATCAACGCCCCGGTCAATGGCCTCTTTTTTGATAGTCTCATTTCCCATGGATACATAATAATTGTGTCCGTGGGTCACCCATACTTTGTAGGATCCGATATCCAGTGTGATCTCTCTGGGGAGATCCGAGAAAAAGTCATTGTTGCCCAGAACGATATAAACCGGGCATTCTGCCGCAGAAGAAAGTGCATACTCACTGCCCTCCGCATCTCCGCAGTGGATCACCATGTCCGGGTGGTGCATCTCCAGTACTTTGAAATAATTCTCATTCTTTTTATGGGTATCACTTACGATCAGTATCTTCATATTTCTTCAATTCCTCTTTCATCAGCTCCAATGCCTTACCTCTGTGACTGACCTGGTTCTTCTCTTCTTCTGTCAACTCCGCCGTAGTCTTGCCGAATTCCGGTACGTAAAAAATAGGATCGTAACCGAATCCGTTGGTCCCCTTCTCTTCATATCCGATCCGCCCTTCGATGGTGGCTCTTGTGGTAAGTTCTCTGCCGTCCGGGAGCACTGCTGCAATGGCACAGACGAATCTGGCAGTACGCTTTTCCTCCGGCACTCCTTCCAGTCTCTGGATCAGATTTGCATTTTTTATGGAATACGGCGTATCCTCTCCCAGATATCTGGCAGAATAGATTCCAGGTTCCTTATTCAGGGCATCGATCTCCAGTCCGGAGTCATCCGCCATCACGATATCTTTCGTAAAAGCAGCCACCGCACGGGCCTTGATCAGTGCATTCTCTTCGTAGGTCTTACCGTTTTCTTCAATATCTGCTTTAATGCCCGCATCTTTCATGGATACGACTTCCAGACCGGTATCCTCCATGATCATGCGGATCTTTGATTTTTCCGGCATTGCCGGTCGCGAATACGATTCTTCCCTGCATATTAACTCCTTGCCGCATTTGTGTTCTTATATAGTCATCATTGCGTATTAGTATAAACCTCGGAAATAGCTTCTGCAATACCTTCCGCCAGCTTTTTTTTGATAGCTTTCCTGTTCCAGCAGCTGTCTCTCGCTGCTGTTGGTCACATATCCGAGAGAAATTCTGGCTGCCGGGATCTTCAGCTGCCACAGAATGTCATCTTCCTCCGCCGGGAACAATCCAATGGCCCGGTTGCTAGAAGCCACCGTCACTTGTCTGGTCACGCAGTCGGCCCATTGTACATTTCCGAAATCCGGCAGATAATACTCATCATTGTATTCTGCCCGGATGCCGTAGGTACTCTCCTGTGCATCATCTGCTGACAGTCCGATCTCCAGGTACAGATCTGCATCCACCCAGTCAGCGAAGCTACGCCTTACTTCCTGTGCGACCTCTGTATCTTCTGTACGGGTAAGATATATTTTTACCATGCTTCCTTCCAACAGCTGTGCCGTCTGTCTTGCCACCTCCAGAGCGATGTTCTTCTCCTCACATCCGGAATCGGCAACGCCTCTGTCCCTTCCGCCTCCCACGGGATCCAGCACTACGATCCGGTCGTAAGATTCTCTGGGATTGACAAAATCGATCTTCAGAGTTCCCTCTTCCAGAGTACTGTGATACTCCAGGATCTCCTTCATGGACAATCTGAGCAATACGCCCTCGTTCTGTGCTTCACAGATGCCGTTTCCCACCAGGCTGAAATCTCCGGTAAGCTGATGTTCCCGGTAAAAAGATTTTCTGCCGTTCTGCACATAGATCCAGAGTTCCCTTTCCATGTAATGATTTTCCACCACTACATTTTCCGCTTTCGTACCGGTCTCCAATGGTATACAGATCTCCCGTTCTGCCTTCCTGTCTTCCGCCATGTCCAGCTGCATTTCATGGGACCGTTCCGCCTGATTCTCTGTGACCAGACCGCCCTGTTCCTGACTTAACGCGGAGATCACCACCGTCTTATGCGCTGCCGTCCAGAGCATGATGCCCATAGACATACTTCCCAGCAGGAGCCAGAGGATCAATGTAATGCGTCTATTCTGTTGTTGATCCCTGATCTGCAGTAAATTTTTCATTTCTTCTAAACGTCTCTTCTCTTCGGAGGCTTCGGTCCCAGAAACTGATAATAATAAGTCTTCATCATTCCGTTGTAGATCTTGCGGTTCTTGTCCGCTTTCCTGCCGATATCCTTCTCTGCCTGCTCATAGGCAGTGATCAGATACATACTCCAGGAATCCAGTTCCCGGAATCGTTCTCCGATGGTACGGTACAACTGCGGCATCTGGCTCTTATCCTGCAAACGCTCTCCATAGGGAGGATTGGTGATAATAAAGCCGTATTTCTTCGGGTGATGAAGCTCTTCCACACCACGACGCTGGAAATGAATCAGCTTGTCCACACCCGCCATCCGTGCATTTTCTCTGGCGATCTTCACCATATCCTCGTCAATATCATAGCCCTGAATATCTGTCTCCACTGACAGATTGATCATCTCTTCCGCCTCATCCATTGTATCATACCATACCTTTTTTCCTATGATATGGGGCCATTCTTCCGCCGTAAAACTGCGGTTCCTGCCGGGTGCCATATTGGCCGCCATCATGGCTGCCTCAATAGGGAAGGTGCCGCTTCCGCAGAAGGGATCCACCAGGATCCTTCCCGCATTCCAGGGAGTCAGTTCGATCAGTGCAGCAGCCAGATTCTCCGCAATGGGGGCTTTTGCCGTCAGCTTACGATATCCTCTCTTATGTAAGGACTCTCCGGTGCTGTCCAGTCCCACGGTCACTTCATCCTTCATCAGGAATACCCGGACAGGGAAATTTTCTCCATCTTCAGGGAACCAGCTGATCTCATACTGGGCCTTCAGCCGCTCCACCATTGCTTTTTTCATAATGGACTGAATATCCGAGGGGCTGAACAATTTGGACTTTACACTAGCTGCCTTGGCCACCCAGAATTTGCCGTCCTTCGGAATGTATTCTTCCCAGGGAAGATTTTTCGTGCCCTGAAACAGTTCTTCAAAAGTCTCCGCATGAAAACTTCCGATTTTGATAAGGATTCTTTCTGCCGTCCGCAGAAAAATATTTGCTCTGCACAAAGCCTCCTCATCTCCGAAAAAGGTGACACGACCATCCGCCACTTCTGTAATATCATATCCCAGATCTGTGATCTCTCTTTTTAATACTGATTCCATACCGAAATGGCAGGGAGCAATCAATTCAAAACGTCTCATTCGTTCCTCCGGATCTTAGTCATCAATTATTGCACATATAAAGTTATTATATATGGATTCTGAAAATATGTAAATAGGGCTGCCTTGCGGCAGCCCCTGAAAAATTATGCACCCGATTAGCAGCTCTTGTTCTGCTCCCTGTTGTTGCTCTGATTCTTATTCTGATTCTGGCTGTTCTGCTTATTCTGGGAGTTCTTACTGTTCTCGCTCTCGTCATAAGAGTTGTTATACTTGTTCTGATTGTTCTGTTCATAATTGTTAGACATATTTGTGACCTCCTGATAGGAAATATCTTTTTTAGTTACAGGAGTAGTATGTCTATTTCGCACAAAAATATGCCCAAAAATTATGGTACTTTAGAACTAAATTTCTTCTTGCATTTTTATATCATTAGTACTATAATCATAATTGTAAATAGAAACCCCTTCATGATTCTATTTGCACCCTTATGTATTATTTATTTATACTCCCCTCATGAGAGCCACCAGCTTCCCCCTGGCGGCTCTTTACGTTGGAACTATTCAGAGTCAATAAATATAATCGGAGCAACCGTCAGATGCTCGCATCTGTAAGGTACTCCGATTATATTTATTTGACGAAGTAACCTCAATGAGCAAAAAGTAAGCCTCGCAGAGGCGTTTTGCGAATTGAGGGACTATGAATAGCTGATTTATATAGTTGCTAGTTAAGCCAGTCCCGAAATAATTTCACCAGGAACAATACTACCACAATCGGAATCAGTACCGGTGCCAGAAAAGACAATACGGAAAATACCGCACCGAAGATCAATACTACCACCAGAATCCCAAGGATCAGCCACACCCAGCCCGGAAGCTTCGCCAGAACATTTCCCACCTTACTCTGGTGTGTTCCGTAGCCATCGTCTTCCTCTGTATAACTACGATGGACATTCTGTCCGGCAGCCTCCCGATACTCTCCGTTGCCGTAGACCGTGTTCCGGTATCCGGAACGGTTGTCTCCACCGTTGGTCTGAATGATTGTGCGGGCGATCAGTCTGGGATCTCCCAGGCTCTCTAAGACTTCCTCTTCTGTCCTGCCCTTGCGGATCTCTGTATTTATATAATCCTGGTAATAATTTACATTATCCATGACCAGACCGGGAGAAACACGCCCATTCAGCGCCATCCGCAGTCGGTCCACAAATTCCTGTTTGTTCATACTTTCACGACTTCCTCCATTTACATCATCATTTTAGCATGACATAAGTACCACGTAAATATACGGATCGGGAAGTATTTCTAAAACTTTTCTAAAATGCAAAATAAAAACCCCGGAGACATCATCTCCGGGGCCTTAGATGTACGTGACAGGATTCGAACCCACGACCTTCTGGTCCGTAGCCAGACGCTCTATCCAGCTGAGCTACACGTACATTTCATTTACAGGTTTTCGCCTGCAACAGTATGTATTGTAACTGCTGCGGGCGAAAATGTCAATAGAATTTTTCAATTTTTTCAAACAATTTTATCTGCTGCCTGCTTTTCCGTAGCCTGTACGACTTTTACGTCGTATTTTTCCAGGATGGCCTGCTTGAATTCTTCGTAATTGTCTTCATCATCATAGCAGGCATATTCGATCTCCAGCGGTTCCTCAGTCTTCATCAGGAGCATTCCCAAAAGTGACTTTGCATCCATTGCCATCTTCTGAATACGGATGTCGATTGCATCGTCGAATTCGTTGCAGGTATCTACAAAATGTCTGATATCATCCTCCGAGTGGAAGGTAATATATAACTCTTCTTTCATCCTCTGTTCTCCCATCTGTCCGCTTGTGGACACCCCATACATTTATCACTATTCAGAGCCAAAAGTAAAGTCTCAAAGAGACGATTTTGCGAATGAGACTCTGAATAGTAGCTGTTTTCTGCCTAGCGTGCTGCCAGCGCCTGTGCGATATCTTCACGCATATCCAGTACTGCCGCACGGGAAGCATCTGCATAATTCTGCTCGCCAAACTGTGCGTATTTCTCCTGCTGGTATGCGGCAATGATGCCACGGGAAGAGTTGATAATGGCACCCAATCTGTCCTCATTGAAAAAATGTACCAGATCTGCGCCCTTACCGCCCTGTGCACCGTAACCGGGCACCAGAATAAATGCCTTGGGCATTATCTTACGCAGTACTTTGCCCTGCTCAGGATAGGTTGCTCCTACGACAGCACCTACATAGCTGTAGGAATCACCCATACAGTCAGCTCCCCAGGCTGCTACCTTTTCTCCTACCAGCTCATACAGAGGTCTGCCGTTCACCAGCTGATCCTGGAACTCGCCGCTGCTGGGATTGGAAGTCTTCACCAGTACGAAAATACCTTTTTTCTCTTCCTTACAGATCTTCACAAAAGGATTTACACCGTCGGATCCCAGATAAGGGTTCACGGTTACAAAATCTTCATCAAAACCGTAATAGCTCTTGCTGCCTACCTGTACTTTGCCCAGATGTCCTACCGCATATGCTTCGGAAGTGGATCCTATATCGCCGCGCTTGATATCGCCGATGACGATCAGGCCTTTTTCCTTACAATAATCCACAGTCTTCTTAAATGCCACCATGCCGGGAATACCGAACTGCTCATACATTGCCACCTGAGGCTTCACAGCGGGTACTAAATCATAAATAGCATCCACAATCCCCTTATTGTACTGCCAGATGGCCTCTGCAGCACCTTCCAGTGTCTCACCGTATTCGGTGAATGCTGCTTTCTTAATATATTCCGGCACGAATTTCATCATAGGATCCAGTCCTACCACGATCGGTGCGTTGGTTTCTTTGATTCGAGTGATCAGTTTGTTGATCATATTTCCTCCGTTCTGCAATAGATCTGCTTTTGAATTTATATTATTACACAGCAAAGGCACCGCCTTCGGGCGATGCCTCCTGACCTGTTTCTATTCTACCCCAACTAATGTCAGTTGGTCAACGTACTTCTTGATATTTGAAGCATTTACATACTTTTTATGGCTGTCACCGTTTACCACCACCAGAGTCGGTGCCTGCATTACACCGTAACGTCTTGCCAGCTCCATATTCTCCTCCGCATCGATGGTCACGTAGGGTACATTTTTCAGATATTCCTTCACCAGCTTACAGTTAGGACAGGTCTTGGTGGTGAACAGATACTTGATGTTCTGCGGCTGCTCCACTTTTACATCCACCTCTTCTGCAAAATTGGACAAGGTCACCACGCTTCTGGTGGGACGCTTCAGGGAAGAATGTGCAATATCATACTCTGTTCTGTTGGCGTATTCCTGTAGCTTACCATCATTCCAGTTCTGTACCGGACGATAGTAACCGGTGATACGGCTGTAGACCTCGGTCTTCGCCCCACAGTGAGGACATACCTTCACTTCGCCCGCCAGATAACCATGCTCCTTACAGATGGAATAAGTCGGAGACAGGGTGTAATAGGGCAACTTGTAATTGGAAGCTATGGTGCGTACCAGAGAAGCCGCTGCCTTCCAGTCGGGAAGCTTTTCTCCCAGGAATGCATGGAACACTGTGCCGGAGGTATACAGAGTCTGCAATTCATCCTGAATATCCAGTGCATCGAAAATATCCACGGTATAGTCCACCGGCAGATGGGAGGAATTCGTATAATAAGGGGTATCTCCGGGCTTTCCGGCCGTCTTGATGCCGGGCCAGCGCTTTCTGTCGTGCTTTGCCAGACGGTACGTGGTACTCTCCGCAGGGGTCGCCTCCAGATTGTAGAGGTCTCCGTACTGCTCCTGATAATCCGACAGACGCTCTCTCATATGATTCAGTACTTCCTTGGTGAACTCCTGGGTCCTGGGATCGCTCATATCCGCTCTCAGCCAGTTGGCATTTAAGCCCACTTCATTCATACCGATCAGACCGATGGTAGAGAAATGATTCTCAAAGGTTCCCAGATACCGCTTGGTATAGGGATACAGTCCCTCGTTCAGCAACTTCGTAATGACACCGCGCTTGATCTTCAGGGATCTGGCTGCAATGTCCATCATGTGGTTCAGTCTTGCGTAAAACTCATCCTTGTTGGCAGACAGATATGCGATTCTGGGCATATTGATGGTGACAACGCCCACGCTTCCGGTGCTCTCGCCGGAACCGAAGAATCCTCCGGTCTTCTTGCGCAGTTCCCGCAGATCCAGACGCAGTCGGCAGCACATACTGCGGACATCACTGGGCTGCATGTCAGAATTGATATAATTGGAAAAATACGGTGTACCATATTTTGCGGTCATCTCGAATAACAGTCTGTTGTTCTCGGTGTCGGACCAGTCAAAATCCTTTGTGATGGAATAAGTCGGGATCGGATACTGGAAACCACGGCCGTTGGAATCGCCCTCGATCATGGTCTCGATAAACGCCTTGTTGACCATGTCCATTTCCTTTTTACAATCCTTATATTTGAAATCCATCTCCACACCGCCTACCAGCGCCGGCAGCTCTGCCAGATCATCGGGCACCGTCCAGTCTAGCGTGATATTGGAAAAAGGAGCCTGCGTGCCCCAGCGGCTGGGGGTGTTGACACCGTAAATAAATGCTTCGATGCATTTTTTCACTTCGGGATAGCTTAAATTATCTACCTTTACAAATGGGGCAAGATAAGTATCAAAGGAAGAAAATGCCTGTGCTCCCGCCCATTCGTTCTGCATGATCCCCAGGAAATTTACCATCTGGTTGCATAGCACGGATAAGTGTCTCGCCGGAGCAGAAGTAATCTTGCCAGTGATGCCGCCCAGTCCTTCCTTGATCAGCTGCTTTAAGGACCATCCGGCACAGTAGCCGGTCAGCATGGACAGATCATGGATATGGATATCCGCATTCCGATGTGCCTCTGCAATCTCTTCATCATAGATTTCAGACAGCCAGTAGTTCGCCGTCACCGCACCCGAGTTGCTTAAGATCAGACCACCTACGGAATAGGTCACCGTGGAATTCTCTTTCACACGCCAGTCTTCCACCTTGACATAACTGTTGACCACATCCTTGTAGTCCAGAATGGTAGACTTCATGGCACGCATTTTCTCCCGCTGCTTGCGGTACAGAATATACGCTTTCGCCACCTCTTCATAGCCGGCCTGTCCCAGTACACGCTCCACACTGTCCTGAATGTCTTCCACGTGGATCTCGTCATTCTCCACCTTTTTCTGGAAATCCGCAGTTACCCGTAACGCAAGAAGATCAATAATGTCATTATTGTAGCTCATCTGCGTCGCAGTAAAAGCCTTCATAATGGCATCATTGATCTTCGTCAGTGTAAAGTCCGCTTTGGAACCATCTCGTTTGATTACCTGAAACATCTTATGTACCCCCTTACCTTCGTGTCCCCATGGGCTTTCGCCCGTAAAACCTATCACGGTCTATTCTACAATACTTTGTAGGGGAAGTCAATTAAAGGATACAAGATATTGTGTATACATCAGTTCACCCGTCGATTTGTGCGGAGACGGCTTTACGCTTGCGTAAGGAGCCGGCTCTGTGCAAATCGACGAGGGGAGCGCCATCTCATGAGCAAAAGGCAGCTGCGTAGCAGCGGAAAGCCTCGAAGAGGCGATTTTGCGAATGGCGCGGGGTGAACGGCCGCTTTACGCTCTCTTCCACACCCTGTGGTACAACACATACGCCACCACCGCAGTCACGCTCTCCGTGCAGACAAATGCCCACCACACACCGGTGACGCCGATCAGGCGGCTCAGCACAAATGCCGCAGGGATGATCACCGCCACATACCGCATCACGGAGATCACCAGGGAAGCCATGCCCTGTCCCAGCGCCTCCAGTGCACCGGAGCTGGTCACCGACACAGCGGACAGAATAAAGCCCAGACTGATGATGTGCAGTGCTGTAATACCGATGGTAACAGTCTCCGGATTCTCGGTGAACAGTCCGATCAGTCCTCCGGGGATCAGCCAGCACAATGCCGTGCCGATAGCCATGATCCCGGCAGTCAGTTCCAGCGTCAACCGGTAGATCTGCTCCACACGCTTCCGCTCTCCGGCACCGTAATTGTAACCAATCAGTGGCCGGATGCCCTGAATGATGCCATTGGAGGGCAGATAGATAAAGGTCTGCAGCTTGTAATAAACGCCCAGTACCAGCACATACGCACCCGAATAAGCCGCCAGAATACCGTTCAGTGCGGAAATCAACAGAGACGGTAGTGCCATATTCAACGTAGCCGGAATGCCGATGCCGTAGGTCTTGCCACAGATCTCTCCTTCCGGTCGCAGATAAGTTCTGCGCAATTTTACCGGCAACGGATCCAACACGTAATAGATGATATATACTAATAACGTGATCACCTGACCGATTCCGGTAGCCAAAGCCGCTCCGGCGATCTCCATCCGGGGAAACGGTCCGATACCGAAGATCAACAACGGATCCAACACAATATTCGTCACAAATCCGGCGATCATACTGACCATGGTGGCACGCATCCGGCCCACCGCCTGAAAGATTTTCTCTAACGTGATACCTCCGGTGACAATGGTGGAAAACAGGAATACCACATTGGAATATTCCATACCCAGTGCCCGCACGGTATCGCTCTTCGTAAACATCCCTAAGAACCAGTTCATGCCGCAGAGGAATAAGATCATAAGCAGTACGCCGTGCAATACTCCCAGCACCATGCCCTGGGTTGCCGTCTTATCCGCTTTTTCCTGATTCTGTGCTCCCAGATAGAAGGAGATCATGGCATTCACACCCACACCGAAGCCCACTGCCACCGCCGTCAACAAGTTCTGTGCCGGATAGACTAAAGACAATGCCGTCATGGCATCTTCACTGAGCTTCGCCACGAAATAACTGTCTACAATGTTATAGAGGGAATTAAATGCCATGGACAGCATCATGGGAAGTGCCATGGACATGACCAACGGGAATATCTTCTTTTCTTTCATATAAGTCTGGTTCATTTTTCCTCTCCTTAAACAACAAACGCCACACAACATTCCTGCTGTGTGGCGAAAATAAGATCGATATCTTGAAAAATCCACTCCCTTACGGGTTTTATGACCGGTTATTCATTTTGTTCCAGAGCGTATTATAGGGAAGAAATGCCTTTCTGTCAAGCCTGTACGCCCAGTATTTTTGCAAATAACTGTGCCCCTTCCTCCGCCTGATAGATATTGATACCGTCAATGTCTGTGCTGTGGTTGGCAAAGGCAGGGTACAAAAATCCCGCCTCCGGTTTTCCGGCCTCGTAGTCTCCGGTCACCGGACTGATCGTGCCGATGAGAAACTGATAGACTTCCTCGGACTCCCACTGGTTCTCTTTGTCTTTTCCCTTGGTGGGTACATCGTAGCTGCCGAAGAAAAGATAAACGGCATAAGGATATCCCGGCTGGTATCTCTCCCCAATATATTCATAGAGGGAGTACAATAATGCATCATTTTTCAGTTCGCACTGCCGTAATGCCTCCAATAACTGCATAATGCTGCCCGGTTTCCGGGCTCCCTGATCCAGCCGGTAATTTTTCAGATTCACATTGGTATTGGAATAAGGTACCGTCTTGGCAATATTCAGATTTTTCTCTTTTTCGCTTCCGGACAACTTCAGAAAATGAGTATTAAAAGTACCGTCAATAAACCCTTCTTCGTCCATATAGGCTCCTGCAATTCTGGAAAAACAGTTGCGGGACACGGTCATTCTTCTGGTCAGTTCCAGCATGTCTTCTCTGTCTATGTGCATTCTTAACCTCTCACCTTTCAGCAGTCTGCAAGCTCTGTATCCGGAACTTACAGCAGTTTGCTCTTCGTATTTACACTTTCACTGTCCTGATATTCCAACAGAGACAGCTTTCCTTCCCGGCATTCCAGAATCGCAGTAGCACAGTTGCCCATATGGAAATGCCAGAAGTCGCTGACCGGAATATCCAACACCGCATTCAGGATACTGCGATTCAATGCTCCATGAGCTACCACCAGCACTGTTTCATAAGTTCCCTCCAACGGCAGCAACACCTGCTTCACGAACTCGCCGCTTCTGGCATACAACTGGGCAAAACTTTCCGCTCCCTCGGGCGGGAGATAGCTCCCCGGATCCGTAAACGGACTGTTGGCCCCCTCCCGGATTTTACGGACATCGGTCCCTTCCCATGGTCCGAAATTGAGTTCCCGGAGTCTTTCGTCTGTGGTCAGCGTAATTTTCCTCTCGCCCACAATGGTCTCTGCCGTATGTCTTGCACGGATCAGCGGGGAACAAAACGCGATTTCAAAAGGAACTTCCTTTAATCTCTCTGCCGCTTCCGCCGCCTGCGCAAAACCTTGAGCATCCAGGTCAATATCCGTCTGTCCCTGCAGCCGCCCCGCCTGGTTCCAGTCTGTCTCCCCGTGTCTTACCAAATAGATTTTCATATATCTGTATCCTCATTCTTCTGTCGTAACTTACTTTTCTTCTGCCTACATTTTTCACTTGCCCTGTTATCCACAGTGGTCTGTTTCAAAATACTACGGTTTCCACCGTTCTGTCAACCTGCTCCCCGGACGTATACGCAAAAACAGTGGGTTCCGCTCCCGGTTCCCGCTGTCTTTTTCATAATTGCCTATATCGATTTTCTTATTTTTCGATCTCCGCCGTCATAATGGACTTTGCCTTTGATGTCAGTTCCGCACAGTACTCTCCCAGCCGCAGATACACCGGAATCTCTTCCTCCGTCCGGTTTAAAAGCACCACCGTGATCCGCCCGTCCTTTTCAAACGCCGTCACCTCGATCTTATCTGTGTATCTGGTAACACCGATCCGCTGTGCTCCCGCTTTTAGGAAATGTGTAAAATGCCACAGGTGCCCGCGGCTGCGGTATTCCTCAATGTAACGGCAGATATACTCTGCCCAGCGCTTCCGGTATTCCGGCTTTAATTTGCCGCCGTTGTTCCGCTCTCCATTGGTCTTCATGTAGACCGGCGGACTTCAGGGGGGACAGGAGGATATCCAGCTTCCCGACGTAAGCTTTCTCCGCCGCATCCAGCAGTGGCAGAATGTATTTTTCCACTCTTTCAAAAGAAAAGTGTTCAAAATTCTCATCCGCCTCTTCCCCGTCTGCTTCGCAATGCGTCAGGGAAAAATCGCAGCTGTCTATAGGAATCCGGACACGATAGGTCTCTGTTTTGGCATCTGTCGTTGCAGCGCCTGTTCCTGTTGCTTCATTTGTTCCGCTCTGTCCACATCCGGTCAGCCTGGATACTGCCATGGTTACCGCAAGTACGGTAGATAATAATTTACGCTTCATACACTCGTCCTCCCAATAGGTAAATATTGTTTTTTGTATTTATCATTATCACTGACGGCCGTCTGTTTTATTTGATAATTGAATTCTACCATTAGTTTCCATCAGGCAACAGATAGCAAATTTTCAAAAAGGGGGATTTTTTTCGAATGGAAAAAGGTGGATAATATTACACTGTAAATGGAAAGTTACGCGAGCAATGAGCCGCGCATAGGCATAGTGAAGACAGCGATGGGCGCTCGCGCATGATTCGCTGTCTTTACTTATGCCGAGATGCGGCGAACGCCGCGATATGAAATAAGATTGGCAGCGTTTTATGCTGACAATCTTATGAATAGCGTGGCTCATTGCGGAGGGGTTTATCTTCGGGACATAGTAGAAGAAAAATGTAGATTTCGCCCCACTTGTCGGAAACTTTCGGGGCTCAGCAGAGAAAAAACACGAATTACGCCCCGCTTGTCGCAAACTTCCGGGGCTCAGCAGAGAAAAAACACGGATTACGCCCCGCTTGTCGCAAACTTCCGGGGCTCAACAGAGAAAAAACATGGATTACGCCCCGCTTGTCGCAAACTTCCGGGGCTCAGCAGAGGAAAAACACGAATTACGCCCCGCTTGTCGGAAGCTTCCGGGGCTCAACAGAGGAAAAACACGAATTACGCCCCGCTTGTCGCAAACTTCCGGGGCTCAACAGAGAAAAAACATGGATTACGCCCCGCTTGTCGCAAACTTCCGGGGCTCAACAGAGAAAAAACATGGATTACGCCCCGCTTGTCACAAACTTCCGGGGCTCAACAGAGAAAAAACGTAGATTACAGGGCATTTCGTAACGTAGGCTATAATAAATGCCGCGATGCCCACCGTGGAAGGATGTTCCGTTTGCTGTGGACGTTCGTGGATTTGAAACTACCATCCGCAATGAGCCACGCTATTCATAAGATTGTCAGCAAAGAACGCTGCCAATCTTATTTCATATCGCGGCGTTTGCCACATCTCGGCATAAGTAAAGACAGCGAATTGTGCACGAGCGCCCATCGCTGTCTTCACTATGCCTATGCGCGGCTATGCTTTCGTAACTCTCTAGTTAAAACTCTACTTCTCAAACTTATCATGCAGATACTCCGAGAGCTTGGTATTTTCGCTGTAGTCCACAGGACAGTCGATGATGCAGGGGACCTTCTGCTGAAAGGCATCCTCCAGGATCGGCAGCAGGTCTTCCGCCTTCTCCACGCGGTAGCCTTTGGCATGCATGCTTTCCGCATATTTCACAAAATCGGGATTCTGGAAATCCACAAAGCAGTTGTGTCCGAAGTGATCCATCTGCTTCCATTTGATCAGACCATAGCTGGCATCGGAGAAGATCAGAGTCACAATGGGTGTCCCCTCTCTGAGGGCTGTCTCATACTCCTGGCTATTCATCATGAATCCGCCGTCTCCGGAGATCGCCAGTACCTTTTTCTCCGGGTAGATCAACTTGGCTGCCACAGCCCCCGGCACTGCGATGCCCATAGTGGCAAAACCGTTGGAGATGATGCAGGTATTGGGTTCGTAACAGTTGTACTCTCTGGCAATCCACATTTTATGAGCGCCCACATCCGAGATCACGATGTCATCCGCACCCATAAATTTCCGGACATCGTACAGTATTTTCTGTGGCTTCATGGGAAAAGAGGTGGCATCTGCATAGCTTTCATATTCCGCCACCATTTCTTCCCGCAGTTTGAGAAATTCTTCCGGCTCCTCTTTTGCGTCACTGCGGTACAGGATCTGCTGTAAAGAATAGGAAATGTCTCCGACAACTTCCACCTCCGGCTGGTACAGCATGTTGATATGCGCCGGCCTCTGGTCGATATGAATAATCTTATGTTTCCCCTCTCCGTTCCATTTGCCGGGAGCAAATTCCACAATATCATAACCGACGGCGATCACCAGATCTGCCATATCCAGCACCTTGTTCTGGTAATCCTTCTGGGGGATGCCTATGGTCCAGAGGGAATATTTGTTGTTATAAGGAATGATGCCTTTGGCCATCATAGTATTGACCACCGGGATCTTCAGGACATCTGCGAAGCTGGTAAGAGCCTCCCCGGCGTGATTGCGCACCGCACTGTGTCCCACCAGGATCACCGGGTGCTTTGCCTTGAAGATCATGGCCGCCGCCTGATCGATACTGGAAAAGGATGCGTACTCCTTATCCCTCTCCGGCTTTTTCAAAGGCTGTGCGGCAATACCGGAGCTGACCGGAAGCTTCGCCACGTTCGTGGGAAGATCCACATGACAGGCTCCCGGCTTCTCACTCTCCGCATATTTAAAAGCGATCCTGACGATTTCATTGACGGAATTGGGGTTCACGATCTGTTTGCTCCGCTTGGTGATTGGTGCAAACAGCTCTACCAGATCCAGATACTGATGAGAAGTCAAATGCATCCGCTCCGTTCCCACCTGTCCGGTAATGGCAATCAGCGGTGCACCGTCGGAATTAGCATCTGCCGTGCCTGTGATCAGGTTCGTGGCACCGGGGCCCAACGTTGAGAAACACACACCTGCTTTTCCCGTCAGTCTTCCGTACATATCAGCCATGAATGCCGCTCCCTGTTCATGCCGCACCACGATCACCCGGATGTCCGATTTTTCCAGTGCATTCATCATATCCAGATTTTCCTCCCCCGGAATCCCGAAGACATATTTCACGCCCTCGTTTTCCAGACATTTTACTAACACCTCTGCAACTGTATTTTGCTTCTTTTCCTGCTCACTCATAAGTTTCACCTCGTAATTTCCTGACTTTTTCTACAAAATAAAAGAGACAACGCTTTCCGTTTCCACGGACTTCGTTGTCTCTTTATTTGCTCATGTTAGCACACTCACAGATGATAGTCAATTATACTTTTTCTATCCAATATAAATCCCACAACAAATCCAAAGACATTCCGCACTCCGGGGCCTGCGAAAAAGATCTGCCAGCACAGCGCCATGGGGAAGTTCTGGACGGTCTTCTGCAGCCACAGGGCGATGATCTGGTTGCCGGGGTGCATGAAGAGGCAGGTGGCGATAAAACTCATCACCGGGCACATCAGGCATACGATCATGGAAGAGATTGCTAAAGTAATGAAAACGGGCTTATCCTCCGGGGATACCATGCGGAATGCCAGCTTCCGGGACAGCTTTTCCACTGCAAAATACTCCAGAATACAGGCGATGGGCCACATAATGGGAATTTCGTGGAACGCTAACAGGAAGATCTCGTTGGTCATTCCTCCTTTGTCCAGTGCGATGTTGTAGCAGACCATTGCGTATACCATAACGAATGCCATGATCAGGGTGAAAATAATGTTCTGTAATCTTGTTTTCGGCATGAATTAATGCCCTCCTTTTCTAAAAATGGGCGCAAAAAGACACATGTGTGTTGTTCGTTAATCAGTGAGCAGTGCGCACATGTGTCGTTTCCAATTCTTACCTAAAGTCTTTATGCTGTTTTACTATTTTTGCAACGGTGAGATTTTATCACATAGGTTTCGGAAAAGTCAATATGAAATAATGTATTTTTTCTTCTGCGGCTTCCTTCGGCTGTTCCCGGGATCTTACGCCATTTTCCCTGCCGCTCTATCTTAGATACAGATGGGAGAAAAAATGTTGCAAGGTTTTTAAAAAAGAAAAACGCAAACGGGACTGTCCTTTCGAACAGTCCCTGAAGAGAAAAAGAGAAACCAAAATAGTTTTGGGTAAAAGCAAATTAATTCTGAACGTTGAATGCGCCCATGCCGGGATATACGGCTGCTGCACCCAGTTCTTCTTCGATACGGAGCAACTGGTTGTATTTTGCCACACGCTCGGTTCTGCTGGGAGCACCGGTCTTGATCTGACAGGTGTTCAGTGCCACTGCCAGGTCGGCAATGGTGGTATCCTCGGTCTCACCGGAACGGTGGGAGGAAATAGCGGTATAACCGGCCTTGTGTGCCATCTTGATGGCTTCCAGAGTCTCGGATACGGATCCGATCTGGTTCAGCTTGATCAGAATGGAGTTACCACAGCCAAGGGAGATTCCCTTTGCCAGTCTCTCGGTGTTGGTTACGAAGAGGTCGTCGCCGACTAACTGTACCTTGTCGCCCAGTTCTGCGGTCAGCTTCTTCCAGCCTTCCCAGTCTTCCTCATCCAGTGCATCTTCTATAGAAATGATGGGGTATTTCTCCACCAGTTTCTTCCAGTGTGCGATCAGTTCTTCAGAGATAAATACGGTGCCTGCCTTAGGCAGCTTGTATTCGCCGACCTTGCCGGTCTTCCATTCGCTGGAAGCGGCATCCATAGCAATCTTGAAGTCCTTGCCGGGCTCGTAGCCTGCTTTCTTTACAGCCTCTAAGATGGTCTCGATAGCTTCTTCGTCAGACTTCAATGCCGGTGCAAAACCACCCTCATCACCTACGGAAGTAGCCAGTCCTCTGTCCTTTAAAATAGAAGCCAGTGCGTGGAATACTTCAGCGCACCATCTTAAGCATTCCTTGAAGGAAGGCGCACCTACGGGCATGATCATGAATTCCTGTACATCCAGTCCGGAAGAAAGCGCATGACAGCCGCCGTTGATAATGTTCATCATAGGAACCGGAAGTCTGTTACCGGAGATACCTCCTAAAAAGCGATACAGGGGAATATCCAGGGAGATTGCTGCTGCTCTCGCGCTGGCAATGGATACTGCCAGGATCGCATTGGCTCCCAGTCTGGACTTATCCTTGGTTCCATCTGCGTCGATCATTGCCTTATCAATCGCATAAATATCGGATGCATCCATTCCCTGCAGAGTCTCATTGATTACAGTATTGATATTTTCTACAGCCTTCTGAACACCCTTGCCCAGATATCTGCTCTTATCGCCATCTCTCAGTTCCAGTGCCTCGAACTCACCGGTAGATGCTCCGCTTGGAGCCATGCCGCGTCCGATGGTACCGTCTACCAGAGTTACCTCTGCTTCTACGGTAGGATTGCCTCTGGAATCCAGAATCTCTCGTCCAATGACTTTTTCAATCTCTAAATAGTTCATCTTGTTCTTCTCCTTTATCCTCTATTCTAAACTTTTTATTCCCAAACCTTCTCTTTCGTGAATCCCTCATCCCTGTGTATAAGGGCTGAAAAACTCCTCCCGGAAGATGACCTCCCGGTAGTCCGCGGATTCAGCAGCTCCGTTTTCTCTGAGGAGTTTCACATGATTCACTCATTAGTTAGTTGTACCTAACTCTTGGATTATTATATCCGGCTTTCTTCAAAATAGCAATAGGTGTTAATGAGAGGATTTCTCAATGGATATTTTCCTGCATAATTTTTACTTTTTAGTTAAAATTAATTCTATGAGCATTTTTTCATTATTTTCCTCGATTTCTAAATTCATATTCCTTTAAAACTAAAATATAGTAAAATAGAATTTATCAAATCTTAAAAGAAAACATTTAAATAGGCTGCATCTGCGGCAGAATGCGAGGCATTATGAGGAGTTTCGGTGAAATTCTGGCATCCCTGCGGGAAGAACGGGGCATTTATCAGAAAGAACTGGCTGCCATACTGAAAGTATCCGTTGGCACCATTTCGAATTACGAGAACAATATTCACTTCCCGGATCAGGAAGCTTTAATACAATTAGCGGAATATTTCGATGTAACCATCGATTATCTGTTGGGTCGGACTCCTTATCGTTACAATCCGGAAGTTCTGAGACAGGAATGTGTCCCCGGCACCACCGTATCCGATGTGGTAGAGGTGATACAGCATTTTAATCCGAAAAACATGGCTTCTCTGCTGGATTTTGTGGATCTGCTGCAATTAAGAGAAAAAGCAGAATCTTCCTCCCGGGAAAACTCTGCCAATGATTGATCCATAAATTCTATTGTCTTTTTATCTGGTGGACAGGAACTGTTGCTCCCGGATGGCTGTCTGGTCGTCCGGGTAATTTTGTAAATAAGCATTCATCAGTACTTCTGCCTGCTGATAATCTTCCAGATACTCATATGCTACAATTTCATTAAAGCACAAGGTCTGCATCAGGCTGTTTCCTTCGATCTGTTTTCCCGCCTGAAATGCCGCCAGAGCATTCTGATACTCCTTTTTTGCCATTTCGCACAGACCCAGTTCATTGTAGATTTCTGCATTCGGCCCCTGCTTGGAGAGATAATTGTTGTACACACTGGACGCATAGTTATAATCTCCGGTAGCCGCATAGGCTCTTCCCAGATAGAGATAGCTGTCCGCGCCTCCCTTATCCCGGGCTTCATCCAGCGCCAGATAAGCTTTCTGGTATTCTCCCAGATAATAATAAATCCGTCCGCTGTCATAAGCATCCAGTTGTTTGGCTGTGTCCAGTACATTTTGCAGATATTCCTGACCGACCTCACGGTAGCCGTGCGCTGCCAGGGCTTCATAGATTTCTATTAACCGGTCATAATTTTTCGGATCCATGGAGATTGCCTGATCAAAATCCGCTTTGGCACTCTCATAATCTCCCAGCTCCAGTTCTGCAGAACCTCTGAGAAAATAAGCGTCCTTTTCCTCCGGCTTCAGGCCCAGAATGGCATCGTATACCTTTTTGGCTTCCGCAGGCTGTCCGTTCTTGGTGTATGCCGCCGCCAGATAGTAATTCATATCATAGTCCACGTTCTGAACCCAGCCGTCACTGAGTTCCAGGGCCTGTGTAAAATATTCTACGGCCTGATCATACTCTGTCAGCCCCATGCTGGCGATTCCCCGGCCTCTTGCGATCAGACGGCTGTCCTCTTTCTGTGCTTCCGCTTCGTCAAAGGCATTCAATGCCCCCTGATAATCCAGAGTTTCCACCAACTGCATTCCTTCGGTGATCTTCGTGGTATCACTTCCGCAGCCTGTCAGCATGCCTGTCATCAGACAGCAGACTCCTGCTGCCACTATTTTCCTGTGTATTTTTCCCATGCTTTCCTCCACGGCCGTATCTGTATTACCGGTTCCTATTTGTCTAACTGAGAAGTACAATGAGGGCATCTTGTGGCATCGATAGCGATCTCGCTCTTACAGAACGGGCATTTTTTCGTCGTGGGCGCTGCCGGTGCTTCCTCTTTGTGATGCAGGGTGTCTCCCAGCTTATTGATGAATTTTACCAGACAGAAGATCACAAATGCTGTGATCAGGAAGTTGATAACTGCCGTGATAAAATTACCGTACATCAATACCGGTGCCGTATCGCCACTTCCCAGCTTTACATATAAATTCGAAAAATCCGTGCCTCCGAAGATGGCCAGAATCGGTGTCAGGATATCTTGATTCAGAGAAGTAACGATAGCGGTGAATGCTCCGCCGACGATCACGCCGACTGCCATATCCATTACATTTCCCCTCAAAATAAATTTTTTAAATTCCTGAATGAATCCGCTTTTCTTGCTCATTTTTCTCTTCCTTCCTCTTATGGTATGAAGGTCGAACCGCGCTTTCCCACGTTCGAACCGCGCCATTCGCAAAGTCGCGCTGCCGCGCTTTCCGTCACTTCGTGACTACCTTTGCTCATGAATCGGCGCTTAACTCATGGACATATTCGTTCGCAAAATCATGCAAGCATAATTTTGTCTCTCGTATATGTCCATGGTCGAACTGTTTTGTTCCATAATAGCATACCCCCCTTGAAACCTCAATAGGAAATGGGGTATACTCTTTTAGGAATCTAATGTAGAAGTAACCGCATTTTCCCAGAAAGGATCAATTCATGCAGCGGATCAATGAAGACATCAAAACCGGCAATTTCAAACAGATCTACCTGCTCTACGGAGAGGAACGTTATCTGAAAAACCAGTACACGACCCGTCTGCGTAAAGCGTTGTGTCAGGACGGCGACGAGATGAATACCCATTTCTATCAGGGGAAGGATTTCTCCTTGGGACAAGTCATCGATCTGGCAGAGACGCTGCCTTTTCTGGCAGAACGCCGTGTCATGTTTTTCAAAGATACCGGGCTCTTCAAAGTCGGTGGGGAAGAGCTGGCGGAATACCTGGCAAGTCCCAATGACACCACCTTTTTCGTGTTCACGGAGAGTGAAGTGGATAAACGGAGTAAACTGTATAAGACCGTGCAATCCAAGGGTTATGTGGCAGAATTCACGGTACAGGATGAGAATTCCCTGAAACGCTGGATTGCCGGTATCCTGGGCCGCGAAGGGAAAAAAATCTCCGAGAACACCGCACAGCTCCTTCTCTCCAAGACCGGCACGGATATGGAAAATATCCAGATGGAGCTGGAGAAGCTGATCTGCTATTGTCTGGACCGGGATATAGTCACCGCAGAGGATGTGGAAGCCGTCTGCACCACCCGCATCACCAACCACATCTTCGATATGGTCAATGCCATTGCGGAAAAGCAGCCGCAGAAAGCCTTGCAGCTCTATTACGATCTGCTGGCACTGAAGGAGCCGCCCATGCGGGTGCTGTTCCTGATCGCCAGGCAGTGTAACCTGCTGCTCCAGACCAAAGAATTAAAAAACAGAGGCCACGACAATAAGACCATTGCCTCCAAGATTGGTGTACCGCCCTTTGCCGCCGGAAAATATGTGGCACAGGCATCCCATTTCAAGACTTCCGTGCTGAAAAATGCGGTAAAGCAGTGCGTGGAGACTGAGGAAGCCGTGAAATCCGGACGGATGAACGATATGATGAGTGTAGAGATACTGATTTTGTCGGTATTGCCCTCGTAAGCTTACGAAATGCATTAAATGAGTTCTGCTCACGATATAGAAAAGTCCATGGACAGTTTTCCTGCTCATGGACTTTTTATTTGCATTACTTTTATTACCATGTTACATATTCAGATTCAAAGTAATGGTCTTCTTCAATGATACCTGTGACGCCTTGAACTTTTTTGGATATACATCTTTGTATCTGTAAATACTCAGGATAATTCCCACCAGTGCGTAGCACAGTAAAATATTATTTCTGCCAAAGGATAAGAACGGCAGGAAGGTCGATGTCAGCGGGATCCATCCCAACATTCCCGCAAAGTTCAGAGAAATATTTAATAAAATGATCATTCCGCATCCGAATCCCATCACCATGCCTAGTTCATTTTTCTGTCTGACCGACGCTCCGAACAGAAACACTACCAGTGCCGCCAGGATCGCGGCTACAAAGATTCCGGCCAGCAGTCCGTAACTGTTCAGAATATAAGAGAAAATGTAATCCTGATTGAATTCCGGCAAACCTCCCACCACATCTTTTCCACTGTTGCCCCAAAGTAAAATATTTTCATTAAATTTATGAAGCATGGCCATCATGTAATTGGCATCTCCGGAATGGGATAAATAGGAGCGGATCCTGGCTTCCTGATAGGCTTCCAACATGTGAAGTGCATACATTGCAGTCAATACCAGGACAGGCCCTGCCGTAAAAAGCAGCCACATGCCGATAATCGTCTTTTTCACAGGCAGTTGAAACCACCCCTTCCAGACAGCCACCGTAAGTTCTATCAGCATACTGACCATCATGATGACAGCCACACCGAGGCTGGGGATTCGGGATGTAATAAATACAGGAAGAATCAGCCACAGGATCGCCCTGCACAGTGCGGATACACCACCGTCCCTGTATTTATATAGGATAGCGCCGTAAATCGGCACATAGAACATCATCAGGGAAGTAACCGCCACCCGGAGCCTTCCAAATCCGATCCAGTTGCCGATTCCGTCGACATCCAGACCACCGAAGCCTGCCACCCGCAGCCCTCCCAGAATCAGAATAGCTCCTCCGATGAACCTGGAGTACTTTGCAATTACGGTATAATCCAGGAAGTAGATCACACACATGAGGAGGAATCCAATAGCAACGGCTGAGACAAACCCCTCCGTAGTATAGCGGTACACTTCTTGTCTCCATGTTTCCAGCTCCTGATAACCGGGTTGTCTGAGAATGGATTGCTGTATCAGAATGCCCAGCAGGCTTAAAATTCCTACGATCACAAGTAACTTCCATGCAATCTTAGGCTTGTGGATCCTGTCCAGCGAGATCCCCACTTCTACCGGATCTCCCATGTCCGTAACCGCATTTTTCTCTGCTTCCTCAGAGGTCATCCCTTCGGAAAGATTGTCTGCAATCTGGCATTCTATATGGTCTCTTATCTCCTCAGCGATATAAGGTCTTGCTTTTTTGCAGCGGATCTGTGACAACAGTTTTTCCAAATATGTTTCCATCCTTATACCCCCATTGCCAGAACGCTGGTCACAGCAGACTGATATTCCATCCACTCCGCTTTTTTGGTTTCCAGTAATTTTCTGCCCTCTTTCGTAATACTGTAATACTTCCTCGTCTTGCCTGAATATTCCTGCTCATATACCGTAAGCAGGCCCTTCGCTTCCAGCCCATGCAACAGCGGATACAGCGTACCTGCTTTTAACTCGAACACGTTACAGGATTTTTTCCGCAGTGTATCGATCATCTCGTATCCGTACATATCCTTCTCCGCCAGTAATCTGAGCAAAAGCATCGTCATACTTCCCGACATCAGTGATTTGTCCACAGCCATTTTTTGTCCTCCTTATATAGATAGCCGATATATATCGTTGTCTATAATATATATCGACTATCTATATATGTCAATATTTATTTTTCAAAGCAATCACTAATCCATCTCAACTTCATCTACGATTTTGTATTTGTTATCCGTATAAAGCCGGATTCCCTCGTCCGGGCTGGCTTCCTCTGTCTCGGTCGCAGGCCACCCTTCCTGAAGCTTCGCTGTCCATTCTACAGGTCTGTCTATGCTTAAGGTAAACCCTGCTGCCTCATTTGTGTACTCACAGCGGATCATCTCCTGCTTTCCACAACCGGTCATTGCCCATACTATTTTAAAATCATCAGATACTTAATCATTTTTTACCCATAGACACCTCCGCCATCCTACTCTGCTGTTGCTATCTCTACAACCTGGGCAATATCTTCCGCCATCGGATCATTGCTCCTGATATATCTGGCACTATTTACGGTCCGTTTTATCAACCTGTCCCCATATATAACCGCCTAACATTCCGGTCAGGATAAATACCATAAAATACAGTCCCGGAACACCTGCGACAAAAGCATAAAACGCTATCTGGAATTTCCAGATGGGAATTAGCAGATTGAGCGCAGCCACACAGACAACAGCAAAAGCAACATATTCCACAGCTTTTACTTTGTCCCGTCTGATCCTTGTTGCCAGCAGGAATCCCCATGCTATGTAGAGAAGCACGCGTACCACCTGCCAGATTCCGCTCATTTCATCAAAGGTGTAATAATCCTCTCCCAGTGCCACCAGGACAACCAGAATAACAACCGACAAAATAATTTTGTAGTAATTTGAAAAAATTTTCTTCATAGCTGCTCCTTTCATTCTACATTCAGGAAAGTATATCCTCCCATATCCGTATCCTTCCACGCCAGGGCGTCTTCCTTGTTCCTGTAGTATACAGTCTTGACAACATTGGTACCCAGTTCTTCCCGGTCCACCGTTTCTCTCACTTCACGCAAATGCTCATTAAGTCTCTCTGCCGTTACTTCCCCTTTTACCACATACGAAATTTCAGATACATTCCCCCAGTCAGGATCATCGATGTATCTTGTGCCTATCTGCTGATAAGTAGGTTCTCTATGCTTTATCATATATCCCAACAGCAGTCCTCCGACGATCACCAGTATTCCCACCAGGACAGCAGTTTTTACTATAAGGCTGTTCTTTTTCTTCGGGGGCTCTCCGTCCGTTTCCTCTGTCTCTCCTTTCTGCGGTTCTGGATTCGCTAATCTCTCCAATGTCTTTTCCGGATTCAGCAATTCATCACAGGATATGTCTTTGCTCCTCAATTGTACTTGCTAATGACATAATTATACAATTGAGCAATTGGAAAATCAATTGAGCGAACGGCAACCTTCCTCTTTGTTAATCATAACGAAGAATTTTTCGCTATTTGTTACAAATTTCAAAAAAGCGTGCAGATCTCTCCACACGCTTTTCGTTCATCGTCTTATTTATTCAAAAATTATTTCCACATTCCCGTCGCAAAGCACATCAATGCCGCCCAGGTATATAACGGGTAAAAAAATCCCTGGTCATCCACGCCGTCTTTTAAGATTTTCTGTGCTTCTTCTTTGGTCAGCAGCAGAAAACCATCAAAACATTCCGTTCCAACGGCGCCTTCCTGACTTACCTTCGGCATCTCTTCACGGTTCAATATGATCTGCACCAGTGCATTGCTCTCATCCGTCATACCGGGGGTACTGAATACCAGCGGATTCACCAGACGGATGCTGTCGCTCTCTTCCAGTGTGATGCCGGTCTCTTCCCGAAGCTCCCGGGCTGCCGCATGGAATACGGGATTTTCTTCCGTTGCATCCTCCGGGTCTAAAAGTCCTGCCGGAACGCTCAGCAGAAAATGTCCTGCCGGGTAACGATACTCACGGCTTAAGCAAAGTCTCGGTTCTTGTCCTCTGATCTTCAGGATCACAACGCAGCTGACTGCATCCGGCAGCATCTGTCTGAATTCTTCGTCGCTCTTTACCGCTGCCAGATTATCTTTGGCTCTTCTGGTAGCATCAAAATAATGTTTTCCCGGCTCATATTGCAGATCAAATACCTTGATAAATCTGCTGTCGTAGACGGTCTCTACCTGTTCCTTTTTTATGATCGGTCTGTTCTCCATAGTCATTTTCCTCTTTCTGTTCTTCTGTTCCGCACGTTGCACACTATCTGCCGTTCGCTTCTGTTGTGCGGCTGTCATTTTGCAATTTTTCCGCTTCCCCGGCCGCTCTTTCCAGTCTGCAAAGTACCTGTTCGTAACGTCGTCCCGCTTTTTTCCAGTGGATCAGCTTATGCCATCCTTCCACGTAATCCGGCCTGCGGTTCTGATACTGTAAATAATAGGCATGCTCCCACACATCTATGGGAAATATGGAGGTATACAATTTCAGATCCGGGACATCCTGATTCGCTGTAGTAAGGACCATCAGAGTACCGTCCTGGTCACTCACAAGCCATGCCCATCCAGAGCCAAATACCCCCGTGGCTGCCTGTGACATCTGTTCTTTCCATTGTCTCACCGATCCAAAATCCCGGACCAGCGCCTCCTCCAGAGCTCCACAGGGCTCCTGTCCTGCCGGGCTTCGCATACTGTCAAAATACAGCTGATGATTATATACACCGCCACCGTTATTGTGAATGCTTTTCCGGGCTTCCTCCGGCAGGGACGCAAGTATATTATCCTCCGAAGTGAGCAGTTCCGTCAAGGACATCTGCTGTAACTGCGGATAATCGGCAAGGGTGGCATTCAGCTTATCCACATAGGTCTGATAATGCTTGTCGTGATGAAAATGAAGTGTTTCCTCATCTAATACCGGAAGCAGGGCATCATATTCGTAGGGAAGAGGCTGCGCAACAAAAGGATAATGTTCTTCTAACATGAGACTCCAATCCGCCTGCGGGATACAGGCTTACGATCATACAATATTTACCATACGCCTAGTATATGCTGTCCCCACGGATTTTATTTTCAAATTTGTGCTTTTACAGCCGACCGCTCCTATGCTCTCTTTCTCTGCACGGCCGGATAGATCTCTCTGGCAACTTCCAGACTTTGTCCGGATCTAACTTTCTGCACATCCGCTGTCTCCTGGGCTAACAGCCATCCACAGACTTCCTCTGCCAGTGGCTCTCCCTGTTCTCTCAGCCAGAAGCTGACATTCGCCAGCATCTGTAAATGATTCAGGATCGTATTACGGCAAAGTCTTCGGTCCGTAATGCGGGTTTTCCAGGGCTCCCCCTCTACGTACAGTTGTGCCGCCTCCCGCAGATAAGCCCGGATCAATGCGGTCTGTTCATGATTGCTCTTCTGCAGTTCCGCACTGATCTTCTTGGTCTCCCAATACAGTTCTTCGCTGCATCGGCCAGCGGGAACGATCCCTTCCATGTATTTTTGTATAAAATGCAGGCTTTCATTTACCTGTCTGCAATATTCTCTGATCAGTTCTTCTCTTTTTGACATAATAAAAAACCGCCCTTAAATTAAAATTTAAGGGCGGAACATTCTTCCGCGGTACCACCTTAATTCGCCCATCTCTCACGGGATCAGGCCTCTGCAACTACGGATAAACAAACGCCCATCGATAGTCAGGTACGATAACGGGTACTCCCGTTGCAGCCTGTCCGCATCTGCCGGATATCCTGTCCGAATACGAAGTCGGTGCAAAGCTCCGAGACCATGTTCAAAGAAGCCTTCCATATCCCTTCCCACCTGCCGGGACTCTCTGCGACGTATCTCTTCTCCTACTCTTCTCTTCACAGCCTTTATGTCTTTAACTGTTTGTATTTTATTCCTTTCGCGGACATTTGTCAACACTTTGTTTTTGTCACAAACACAAACAGTGGAGCAACTTTCGCGACTCCACTGTTCTTATCCATTTTATATCTTACAGTTGTGCAATATCCACCAACGTCAGTTCCTTACAATCGTTCATATGCTCCATGCTGGTCACGAGAGCATTGGCGGTGTCCATTGCAGTGATGCAGTAGATACCGGTCTCGATAGCGGTACGGCGGATCAGGAAACCGTCTCTGGTCTTGTCGCGGCCCTGGGTCGGGGTATCGATGACAAGGTCGATCTTGTGTCCCAGGATCAGGTCCATAACGGTCGGGGATTCCTGAGAGATCTTGTTGACCTTTCTTGCTTTCACACCTGCTTCATTCAGAGCAGCTGCGGTACTTCTGGTAGCATAAATGGTGTATCCCAGCTTTTCGAAGCGTCTTCCGACTTCAATGGCTTCACCCTTATCCGCATCCTTCACGGTGATGATCATGTTCTTGTACTTGGGCAGTTCTACGCCTGCTCCCAGGAATGCCTTGTACAGAGCCTCATTGAAGGTCTTGGCGATACCCAGACACTCACCGGTAGACTTCATCTCCGGTCCTAAGCTGATCTCGGCACCGCGGATCTTCTCGAAGGAGAACACGGGCATCTTGATGGCAAAATACTCTGCCTCAGGCTGTAAGCCGGGCTCGTAGCCAAGCTCACGGATGGTCTTGCCGATGATCACTTCGGTCGCCAGATCCACGATAGGAATACCGGTTACCTTACTGATATAAGGTACGGTACGGGAAGAGCGGGGGTTAACCTCAATGACATATACCTCGTCACCGATGGCAATGAACTGGATATTGATCAGTCCCTTGACATGCAGTGCCTTTGCCAGTCTTCTGGTGTACTCTGCAATCTTCTCTTTTACTACTTTATCAATGGTCGGAGCCGGGTATACAGAGATACTGTCTCCGGAGTGGATACCGGTTCTCTCGATATGCTCCATGATACCGGGGATCAGGATATCGGTACCGTCGCATACGGCATCGACCTCGATCTCCTTACCCTGTAAATACTTATCTACCAGGATCGGGTGATCCTGTGCGATACGGTTGATGATCTCCATGAATTCTTCAATCTCTTCATCGGAGATAGCGATCTGCATGCCCTGTCCGCCCAATACATAGGAAGGACGCACCAGTACGGGATAGCCCAGTCTGTTAGCAACCGCCTTAGCTTCCTCTGCGGTGTATACAGTACCGCCGGCTGCACGGGGGATCCCGGTCTCTTCCAGAATCTTGTCGAACAGTTCTCTGTCCTCAGCGGCATCTACATCCTCCGCCTTGGTACCTAAGATAGGCACGCCCATCTTCATCAGGCTCTCAGTCAGCTTGATAGCGGTCTGTCCGCCGAACTGTACCACAGCACCATCGGGATGCTCAATATTTACGATAGATTCCACATCTTCCGGAGTCAAAGGCTCGAAATACAGCTTGTCCGCAATATCGAAGTCGGTACTTACGGTCTCCGGGTTATTATTGATGATAATGGTCTCATAGCCTGCCTTGGAGAATGCCCAGGTAGCATGTACGGAACAATAGTCGAACTCGATACCCTGTCCGATACGGATAGGACCGGAACCCAGTACCAGGACTTTCTTGCGTCCGGTGGTCTCCTTGGCTTCGCACTCGCCGCCGAATACGGAATAGTAATAAGGAGTAGAAGCTGCGAACTCTGCAGCACAGGTGTCTACCATCTTGTAGACAGCCTTAATGCTGTTGTCATAACGCATCTTCTTGATCTCTTCCTCGGTCTTGCCGGTCAGTCTTGCGATCACGTTATCCGGGAACTCGATTCTCTTGGCTTCCTTCAACAGATCAACCGTCAGCGGCTGTGTCTCCAGCGCATGCTCCATCTCGGTCAGAATGGCAATCTTGTCGATGAACCACAGGTCGATCTTGGTAATGTCGTGGATCTGCTCGTAGCTGATGCCCTTACGGATAGCTTCCGCAATGACATAAATACGCTGGTCATCCACGATCTTCAGACGCTCTAACAGTTCCTCCACAGACAAAGCGCTGAAATCATAGCTGCGCAGGCAGTCCACATGCTGCTCCAGGGAACGGATAGCCTTCATCAGTGCTCCCTCGAAGTTATTGCAGATACTCATAACCTCACCGGTTGCTTTCATCTGGGTGGTCAGAGTACGTTTTGCAGTGATAAATTTATCAAAAGGCAGTCTGGGAATCTTCACGACACAGTAGTCCAGTGTCGGCTCGAAGCTGGCATAGGTCTTGTGGGTAATGGCGTTCTTGATCTCATCCAGGGTAAAGCCCAGTGCGATCTTCGCTGCTACCTTTGCGATAGGATAACCGGTCGCCTTACTTGCCAGTGCGGAAGAACGGCTGACACGGGGGTTAACCTCGATAACACAATATTCAAAGCTGGTGGGATGCAGTGCAAACTGTACGTTACATCCACCGGTGATCTGCAGTTCGTTGATGATCTTCAGAGCGGAAGTACGTAACATCTGGTACTCCTTGTCGCTCAGGGTCTGGGAAGGAGCTACTACGATACTGTCTCCGGTATGCACGCCGACGGGATCGATGTTCTCCATGTTACATACGGTGATGCAGTTGCCTGCGCTGTCACGCATTACCTCGTACTCGATCTCTTTCCAGCCTGCAATACAACGCTCTACCAGTACCTGACCCACACGGGACAGACGTAAACCGTTCTCCAGGATCTCTTCCAGTTCTACCTGATTGTGGGCGATACCGCCACCGGAACCTCCCAGGGTATAAGCGGGACGCAGTACGACCGGATAGCCGATGGTATTGGTGAATTCCACACCGTCTTCCACATTTTCAACGACCCTGGATGCTGCACAGGGCTCACCGATGCGCTCCATCAGGTCTTTGAACTCCTGACGTCCTTCGGCGTTACGAATGGTAGCTGCGGTAGTACCTAACAGCTTTACATTATGAGCAGCCAGGAAACCGGACTCCTCCAGCTCCATACCGAGGTTCAGACCAGCCTGTCCTCCCAGGGTGGGAAGGATGCTGTCGGGCTTTTCCTTTTCAATGATCTGCTCCAGAACCTTTACGTTCAGGGGCTCGATATATACCTTATCTGCGATATCTTTATCAGTCATGATGGTCGCAGGGTTGGAGTTCACCAGGATTACCTCTACTCCCTCTTCCTTCAGGGAACGGCAGGCCTGGGTACCTGCATAGTCGAATTCCGCTGCCTGTCCGATGACAATAGGACCGGAGCCGATTACCATTACTCGTTTTACATTAGGATTCTTGGGCATCTTAGTTCTCTCCTCTCATCATATGAATGAACCGGTCAAACAGGTAACCGGAGTCCTGGGGTCCCGGACATGCTTCCGGGTGGAACTGTACGGTGAAAATGTTCTTGCCGGTGTAGGACAGACCCTCGTTGGTACCGTCGTTGACATTGATAAATGCGGGAACCGCTACGGAAGGATCCAGCTTGTCGGTATCTACCACATATCCATGGTTCTGAGAAGAAATATATACTCTTCCGGTCATCAGATCCTTTACCGGATGGTTGCCTCCTCTGTGTCCATATTTCATTTTGTGGGTATCTGCGCCGGTAGCCAGAGCCATCAGCTGATGTCCCAGACAGATTGCGAAAATAGGAATCTCGGTATCGTATAACTTTTTGATCTCGGCGATCACACCGGTACACTCCTTGGGGTCTCCCGGTCCGTTACTTAACATGATACCGTCGGGATTATCATCAATGATCTCCTGTGCGGGAGTTCCAGCGGGGTATACGGTCACCTCACAGCCTCTCTCTGCCAGGGATCTGGCGATATTTCTCTTGGCTCCCAGGTCTAACAGAGCTACCTTTAGTCCCTGTCCGGACAGCTCCGTTACCAGTGCTGGCTTGGGCTCTCTGACACCCTTTTCATAAGCTTCTTTATCAAAACGCGCTGCACCGGACAGAGGGCCGTTCTGTGCCAGATCCGTGGTGGGATTCACTACATACTTCTCCTTGCAGGTCACCTTTTCCACGACCTTGCCTGTGGTATATGCTTTCAGCTTCGGAAGCACTTCGTTCAGGTCATAGGCTTCGTTGGTGGTGATCATACCGTTCATGGTACCCTTCTCACGCAGGATCTTGGTCAGCGCACGGGTATCGATTCCGGCGATACCGGGCACACCGTTCTCCTCTAAGTATTCCTGTATTGTGCAGTCACAGCGGAAGTTGCTGGGAATACGTGAAAGCTCTCTGACGATGAATCCATCCGGCCAGGGTCTCTCTGACTCGCAGTCATCCCTACATATGCCATAGTTACCGATCAGGGGGTAAGTCATGCATACAGCCTGTCCTGCATAGGACGGATCCGTCAGGACCTCCAGATATCCGGCCATGGATGTGTTAAATACGATTTCACTGATGATCTCTTTGTCTGCACCGATGTGCGTTCCTTCGAACACCGTTCCATCTTCCAAAATCAAAAATGCCTTCATTCTTTCCTCACATTCTGCCGCTTTTTGCGACGTTTGTATTTCTCTCAGTCTCCTACAATACCTGCGAATTGCTCCGCTGGGTATCTGCATTGTCTACGATACCCACGAATTGCTCCGCTGCTTCGCAACTCCCGCACTTCTGAAAACATTCGGATTCCACTGCATCCTCATGTTTTGGCGATTTAAATCGGCACCTGCCTCCCCGTGCAAGCACGGTCGGCCTCTGCCGTTTAAATCTGGTATCTGCATAATCGATTTATTATATCACAAAAAAAAATGCGTCGCAATAGACCCTGTCTGCATAAAAACCTACAAAAAACCTCTCCGCAATCCCGATACTCCTTGGAGAATCTGACAAAGCTGTGTAAAAGCTTACATTTTCCATTGCTTTTTCCCCTGGGTCTGATATAGAATAGATATGTATTTTCTATTTTTCAATTATCACAAAACGTTGTTTTCATACAGCAGATTGGACAGGCATCTATGGATCGTATCGAAAATGCTCAAATGAACTCCCAGGGAACCCGCAAACTCTATTATGAAAATGTGCACCAGACGGATTTTACCGCTGTGGTGATGGAATGTGTTCCCGACAAGGAAGAGGGATATTACAGGATCGTTCTGGACGCTTCCGCTTTTTTCCCGGAAGAGGGCGGTCAGTCCGCCGACAAAGGCACCTTAAACGGACAGGAAGTACTGGATGTCAGCATCAAGCAGGGCATCCTGTATCATAAAGTGGCCTGTGAGTTTCCCGTCAGCACCCGGGTCACCGGTCATGTGGACTGGAACCGCCGGTTTGATTTCATGCAGCAGCACTCCGGTGAGCATATGATCTCCGGCTTACTGCACTCTCATTTCGGACTGGAAAACGTAGGCTTCCATTTAAGCGACAGAGAAGTGACACTGGATATGAACGGAGAAGTCTCTCTGGAGCAGCTGCGTCTCATCGAACAGGAGGCCAACGCTTATGTCTGGAAAAATCTTCCGGTCAACATCAGCTGGCCCTCCTCCGAAGAACTGTTAAGCTTAAACTACCGCAGCAAGCTGGCTCTCACGGAAAATGTACGTATCGTCGAGATCCCCGGCGTGGATCTGTGTGCCTGCTGTGCTCCGCATGTAGATACCACCGGACAGATCGGTCTCATCAAAGTTGTAAATGTGCAGAGCCACAGAGGCGGTGTCCGCATCAATATTCTCTGCGGAAACCGTGCTCTGGCAGATTATACTGAAAAACAGGATTCTGTCTGGGCAATTTCTTCTCTGCTCTCAGCGAAACAGCCGGAAGTAGCAGGTGCTGTTGCCCGCGCCAAAGAGGATGCAAGGCTGCAAAAAGAGCGCGCCAATGCCCTGCAGGCAGAGCTACTGAACGTACAGATGGACGCACTTCCCTCCCCGGAAAAAGTACGCCACGTGCTTCTCTTCGTCGGTGAACTGGATGCCATCGCCCTACGAAACGCTGTGAATACCCTGACCGGAAAATATTCCGGTTACTGTGGTATCTTTGCCGGAGATGATACAAACGGTTATCGATTTATTGTAGGCAGTGCTTCCTGTAACTGTCAGGAACTGGCAGACCGCATGCGCCGGGAACTTTCTGCAAAAGGTGGCGGATCCGCTCCCATGATCCAGGGGAATGTTGCTGTCACGGCAGATACCCTGCAGACAATGTGGGTGTCGCTGTAATGACCATACTTTCTGCCTATATATGCATTTCGGCACATGAATTCCGTATTCAAAATTTCCACATGGAAAACCCCCGGCATGACCATCTGTCATACTCCGGGGGTCTGTTTGTATATTTTATATATTTTTCGTTTCGGGAAATCTGATTATTTCTCTTCTGTTGCTGCATTCTTCTTCAGTGCTACGCTGACTGCCTTCGCAACGCCACCACCTACTACACAGCTCATAGGCATCTCCAGTGCTCCGTTGATACCACAGAATGCTACGGCGAACATAAACAGATTCGCTCCGGTTGCATTCATGCTCTGCAGATACTCGGTATGACCGAAGCAGATCATCAGAGTAGACATGAAGAACAGGGTGTTCATAAATGCTCCCAGCAGACCGGTCACGAAGTAAGTTACGGTCTTCGTCTTGTCAATCTTCCACAGTGCCTTGAAGATCACGCCGGACAGCCATCCCATCAGAGTTCTGGTAGGGATGCATACCAGGAAAGTGAAAAACGGATTCATTGCTACCAAAGCTGCTCCAAAAGGGTCTCCTGCAAAACACTGGTAAAAGCTAGTAAGTCCAAATACCAGTCCCAGTACGGCTCCGCCTGCGGGTCCTAAGATCATTGCACCGATTACTACGGGAATGGTCATCAGGGAGATTGCTAACGGTCCGATGCGCAGATACCCAAGCGGGGTAAACGCCAGAATCAGCATGATCGCGATGAGTACGGCCAATTGTACCATCTCAAGTGTCTTGTTTTTTTTCATATGAAATTTCCTTTCCGCGCTTTTTGCGCCTTTGCTACTATTCCTCCATCTGGCGTCCTTTGGACTGCCGGAGGATATAATTACAAGTCATTCAAGAAAATAACATAAATGTATACAAAACACAAGTACATTTTTTAATACAATCAACGTACGGTGCGATACCACTTCAACGCCGATGTATAGGCTTCATATACTGTATTCATATCAATATTCTTTAATAGCATCAGGCGGGATACCTCCGCCCAGTTGGCTGTCTCATACTGCAGCATAAAATCGTACACCGGTGCCAATACGCCGATGCGGTAGATCAGTGCATTGCTGATCTCGCCAGCCACATGGACCACCTTCAAAGCCTCTGCCATGGGTTTCTCGAGGATCACATCCAGCACGGAGAACAATCCCATCAGGAACAATTCATCCTTCTGCGCCTTCAGGCCAAACGCTTCCGCCAGATTCTCGGCAAATTTCGCACGAAGCAGAGAAAGTCTGGTAACCTCATTCGGCTTATCCGCATACAAAGCATTGGCTACTGCCGTGTTGATCCACTTTTTCAGTTCCCGCTGTCCCAGCATGGCAGCCGCATGACGGATAGATGTAATCTCCGAATTTACAGCCAGTGGCTGAACCATTTTCAGCAGATCGATCGTAAGTGCGGTATCACGGCTGATGATATCCGCCGCTGTCGTGAGTTCAAAATCCGGGCTGTTCACAATATTCAGCAGGTCAATATAGTTACCCTTCAAGGGTGCCACATCCGTCTGTCCCTTCGTAATGGGAACTCGATAGAACTTACCCTCATAGAAACGATATCCGCCGGTCTCCTTCAGTCTCTCGAAGTCCTCCATGGTATCAATATTACCGGCACACAGACTGATATTCGGGAATAATTTTCCGAAATAAATCTTGGCTTTGTCAATGGCGATTTTACGATTATTCAGAAGAACATAATCCATCAGCTTCAGGACTTCTCTGTAATTTTCAAAATCACTGACCGCAAGCTTGCGAATGGCAAGTTTATAGCCTTGCTGTTTCAATTCCTTCAGACGATTGACATACATTTCAATCGGCGGAATGGTATTATCGATCAAAAGTACGATTTTTTCATGAGGTGCATCGCACTGCTCCGGAATATCCGCAAAAATCGAGATATTGCTGATCGGTACGAAGATTTCTTTTCCCTGAGACAAGGTATCAATACCCATTTTCTGGATCAGTTCCAGACCCGTGATCTGGGATGCCCCGTCGAACTGTGCGGTTCCAAGCAACAGAGGATTCAACAGGAAATTCTCCCTCTGGGTAAAAAAGGAGTAGGCACAAACGGCCATATTTTCATCAAAAAGCGGTACTAATGTAAGCAGCATATTTTTACCTCCCAATCTATCTATATTATACCGATTCCGACAAGACTTTACAAGTGGTACTATCAGCACAGAGATGTAAATAGAGAGTTAGTAAAGAAATGCTATCAAATCCCCGTAGCCCTTGGCAGGGTATAAGAAACGCGGCACGCTCGTACTTTAGTACGATGCGCTCCTGTCGCAGAGCGTAGCGGTACATAAGCGGTCACAATACGACCGCAATGCGTCCCTTGGGACGCTATGGTACCGACGTCTGCTTACGGCACTGCTTATTCTTATACCCAGCCGGGGCTACTGGTTTTTTGAAAGCTTTCCAAAACGCAGAACTCCCGGCGTATGCGGTGCCATGTCGAAGATGTTTGTCGGAGGATGTTGATATTTTCTAGAAAAGTGCTGAAAGGCAGGGGGAAAGCGGACACGATGTCCGCGTCAGCCGATTGTCGACATGGATGTCGACTGTAGGCGGCCCCGTCATGACGAGAACTACTCATCACTTTTCGTAGAAAATTCACATCCGGAGACCTTACATCGAGACATGTGTATCGCATGCTCCGGGAGTTCGTGGATTTTGCCAATGTATTTAACTAACTCTCAATTTACTTAAAGTACTGTACCCCGGATTCAAAGATCTTCATATCCTGCTCGCCATAGATGTTCATGGCCACAGCGGTATCTCTTCTCTCGGAGTGTGCCATCTTACCGAGGCATCTGCCATCGGGGGATGTGATACCCTCGATCGCACAGTAGGAACCGTTGACATTGTATTCCTCATCCATGGATACATTACCGTTCTGATCAGCGTACTGAGTAGCGACCTGTCCGTTAGCAAAGAGCTTGTCGATCCACTCTTTCGGTGCTACGAAACGGCCCTCTCCGTGGGATGCGGGATTGCAGTAGGTAGCACCCAGTGTAGCGCCCTGTAACCAGGGAGACTTGTTGGATACGACTTTGGTGTATACCATCTTGGAGATATGACGGTTGATGGTATTGAAGGTCAGGGTAGGTGAATCCTCCTTCTGACCGGTGATTTCGCCGTAAGGAACCAGTCCCAGCTTGATCAGAGCCTGAAATCCGTTACAGATACCCAGTGCCAGTCCGTCTCTCTCATTTAACAGCTTCATGACCGCTTCCTTCAGCTTCTCATTCTGGAATGCTGTTGCAAAAAACTTCGCGCTGCCGTCAGGCTCATCACCTGCGGAAAAGCCGCCGGGGAACATGATGATCTGTGCCTGTGCAATGGACTTCTCGAATTCCTCTACGGATTCGCGGATATCCTCTGCGGTCATGTTACGGAACACTCTTGTCTCCACATGGGCTCCGGCACGTTCAAATGCCTTGGTGCTGTCGTATTCACAGTTGGTTCCGGGGAATACCGGAATGAATACGGTAGGCTTTGCGATCTTGTGCTTACATACATAAATACTGTCTGCCTTGTAAACATTGCTTGCCACTGCCTCAGTACCCTTCACTGCCTTGGTGGGGAATACCTTCTCCAGCTTGGAAGTCCAGGAAACAAGTGCCTCTTCCATGGTGATCTTCACATCACCATATACGAATACAGGCTCCTCGGTCACGATACCGATCACGGTGTAATCCAGTTCCTTCTCTTCCAGTGCAGCCATCTTGTCTGCGGGGATCTCTGCCAGAATATCGCCCAGTCCGTTGTCAAACAGGTCGTCTGTGGTTACCTCATCGTCGATCTTCACACCCAGCTTGTTACCGAAGGCCATCTTTGCTACAGCTGCTGCCACACCCTTGGAATCCAGAGCATAAGCGGATACGATCGTACCATTTTCGGTCAGTTCGTGGATCTTGCCATATAATTCTGCCACATTCTCATACATCGGAATGTCGAAATCGTCTTTATTAATAGAAAAACGTACCAGCTTATTGCCGGGGGTCTTCAGTTCCGGAGTAATAATATCGCCATATTTTGCCACGTCCACTGCAAAAGATACCAGTGTGGGAGGTACATCAATATCATTGAAAGTACCGGACATACTGTCCTTACCACCGATGGAGGGCAGCCCGAACCCGATCTGTGCATCGTAGGCGCCTAACAGTGCTGCGAAAGGCTGGCTCCAACGCTCAGGATCGCTGGTCATTCTGCGGAAGTACTCCTGGAAGGTAAAGCGGATCTTGCTGAAATCACCGCCGGAAGCCACGATTTTCGCCATGGACTCTGTCACTGCGTAGACAGCTCCGTGGTAAGGACTCCAGGAGGACAGATACGGATCGAAGCCGTAACTCATCATGGTCACGGTATCGGTCTTACCTTCCAGTACAGGCAGTTTGGCTACCATGGTCTGGGTCTCAGTCAGCTGATATTTTCCACCGTAGGGCATCAATACACTGCCGGCACCAATGGAGGAGTCGAACATCTCTACCAGACCCTTCTGGGAACATACATTGAGGTCATTTAACAGTGCCACCCAGGCACCCTTCACATCGCCCTCTTCCAGTTTCTCACCTACAGCGGGAACAGCCCATTTATCAAAATAATTCTCTTCTTCGGAAGGAATATCTACTTTTACTTTGGTCTCCTGATGGGCACCGTTGGTATCCAGGAAAGCTCTCTTCAGATCCACGATGGGCTTGCCTCTCCAGTTCAGTACAAGTCTGGGTTCCTCAGTAACAACTGCTACGGGAACAGCCTCCAGGTTCTCTTCCTTTGCATAGCCCAGAAAAGTATCTACATCCTTAGGATCTACTACCACTGCCATACGCTCCTGAGACTCGGAGATTGCCAGTTCCGTGCCATCCAGTCCGGCATATTTCTTGGGTACCTTGTCCAGATCTACGGTCAGACCGTCTGCCAGCTCACCGATGGCAACGGAGACACCGCCGGCACCAAAGTCGTTACATTTTTTGATCAGACGGCTGACTTCCTCACGACGGAACAGTCTCTGGATCTTACGCTCGGTCGGTGCATTACCCTTCTGTACCTCAGCACCACAGGTCTCGATGGAAGTATCGGTATGTACCTTGGAGGATCCGGTCGCACCGCCGCAGCCGTCACGTCCAGTACGTCCGCCTAACAGGATGATGATATCGCCGGGATCAGAGGTCTCACGGATAACATTCCTGCGGGGAGCTGCGCCCATAACGGCACCGATCTCCATACGCTTTGCCACATAAGAAGGATGATAGATCTCTTTTACAAAGCCGGTAGCCAGACCAATCTGGTTACCATAAGAGGAATAGCCACTGGCTGCGCCTCTTACCAGCTTCTTCTGGGAGAGCTTGCCGTGCAAAGTCTCGGATACAGGAACGGTAGGATCCGCAGCACCGGTGACACGCATTGCCTGATATACATAGCCACGGCCGGACAGGGGATCACGGATGGCACCGCCCAGACAGGTGGCAGCACCACCGAAAGGCTCGATCTCTGTAGGATGGTTGTGGGTCTCGTTTTTGAAAAATACCAGCCACTCCTCGGTCTCTCTATGGTCGCCGTAATCCATCTCCACAGGAACCACTACGGAGCAGGCATTGATCTCATCGGATTCTTCCATGTCATCCAGTTTGCCGTCTTTTTTCAGCTTTCTCATGGCCATCAGTGCCAGATCCATCAGGCAGACGAACTTGTCCTCTCTGCCTTTGAAGATCTCTTCTCTGGTATCCAGATAGCTCTGGTAAGTGGTCTCTAAGGGAGAACGATAATAACCCTCACCGAATTCCACATCGGTCAGCTCGGTGGAAAAAGTGGTGTGACGGCAGTGATCGGACCAATAGGTATCCAGTACACGGATCTCCGTCATAGAAGGATCTCTCTCTTCTCATCATCATGGAAATATTTCTGGATATGCAGGAAATCTTTGAAGGTCATGGCAAGTCCCAGAGATTCATACAGAGCTTTTAAACTGCTCTCGTCCATATCTCTGAAGCCGTCAAAAACAGCAACATCAGCGGGATCATCATACACCGTGATCAGAGTATCCGGCTTCTCCATGCCGGTCTCTCTGGAATCTACAGGGTTGATACAGTAAGATTTGATCTTGGAAAATTCTTCGTCGGACACCTGTCCTTCGATCATATAAGTCACAGCGGTACGGATCACAGGTTCTTCGTCCTCTTTTAAGAACTTCACACACTGCACTGCGGAATCCGCTCTCTGATCGAACTGTCCGGGAAGGAACTCTACGGAAAATACTTTTGCATCCGCAGGAATCTCGATGGTCTCTTCATACAGATCATCTACGGGAGGCTCGGAAAATACAGTCTTGCAGGCTCTTGCAAACACCTCATCCGAAATATTCTCCACATCATAGCGGATAAACTCACGAACCTTTGCCACATCGATACCCAGATAATTTTTCAGTTCGTCGTGCAGCTCTTTTGCCTTGACGGCATAAGGTTCCTTTTTCTCTACATAGATACGTCTTACGTTGCTCATGTCTCTCCTCCGAAATTTTATACTATGCGACACTATTCAGAACCCCATTCGCAAAACCACATCTTGCGATGCTTACTTTTTGCTCATGTGGTTATCTCACCATATAAATATCATCAGATGCCCTTACAATGCGAGCCTTTGACGTACATATGATTATATTTACATGGTTCTGAATAGTATCATACAACATACTATATTTTCCCACAATAGCAGAAAACAACAAATTTAGATAGATTTTACCTGCCTTTTTGAACGGTTCGTCATTCATGCAGTCTGTGGATCAGCCGGTAAGCGATGTCCTTCTCGCAGATCAGGGCCTCCGTGTGGGCGAAAAATACGATGCCGTCCGTGGGGGCCAGAATCTTCTCCCTCACCGTTCCATCGTAAGGGTCTATAATTTCTGCCATCTCATTTCCATAGCGCACATCGTCTCCCGCATGTACTTTTCCCCGGAAAATTCCCGCCCGGTTCGCAGGTACATCACTCAGATCCTTTTCATATATAACATGACTGATATAGCCGGAATGACTCTCGTACCGGATCAGCCCCATACGTTTCAGGAAACGTAAGACCGCTGCCACAGCCTGCCTTGCGCTTGCCTCATCGATCTGGGTATTCTGATTCGTGTATACCGAAAAGGCGGCCGTCATCTCATCCTGCCAGTTATAATTCAGTGTCTTGGTATCAATGGGTACCGGCTTGCGCACCACCACATAAGGAAGTCCGAACAGATTCGCCAACGACGTATTCTGATAGCCTGTCTCCATCATACGCACATGGGGCACGAATTCTCCCGGTCTGTAAAAGGACGTAAACTGGATCCCATAAACGTAGTCCCGGATCTCCGTAAGCAACGCATTGGTCAGACGGTCCGCCGGCTCCCCGTAATCATTTCCCGGAAAACTCCGATTGATATCCGCTTCCTTGACACCGAAAAAGCGGCGGCTGATATTCACGGAATAGGCATTGATGGTAGGAATCACCAGAATCTGTTTGCCGGCACTGATACAGCCGTTGTTTTCCAGTTCCCGCAGTGTCTTCACCAGTTGGGAACAGATATACATCTGCTGGATCTCATTGCCTCTGGCTGCGCCAACGATGCAGGCAGACTTCTCGCCCTTGCCGAACTGAAAGCCCTTGATGCGCATATCTTCTCTGTAGGTCGAATGTATGGTATAAATATCTCTCTCAAACATAATCTTTTCACTCCGTCAGGATCCGCGCCAGCAGATCTCCTTCATAGACCACCGGATAAGCTCTCAGGGTAAACAACAGCCCTCCTTTTGCGGTACGGATCTGCTGCTTCACCGTCCCTTCAAATGGATCCACCACTTCCCCGATCAGATCTCCTTTTTTCACATAGTGGTTGTGCTCGATCAGCGGCAGGAACACACCGTCTGACTTGCTGCGGATAAACTCCACCTCACCGTCACTGGATATCGCAGGCTCCTGCACCTTTGGCTCAGGGCCTGTCCAGATCCCCATTTCACTCATGATGTGGAAAATACCGTCCACGATCTGATTACCGAAGGATCTGTGGATGTCATGCCCCTGTCCCATCTCCAGCACCAGTGTGGGAACTCCCAGCAGATTCATGGAATGGGCCAGCGTCGATTCATGCACCGTGGCAGTGGCATTCATCCAGATCATGTCGGCATTGGTCATTTTCGCATAGGGAAGCAGTGCCTCCGCAAAATCTTCACTGAGTCGTACCTGTGGGATCTCACGCACAAAAATATCACTGGCGTGCAGATCGATACAAATATCGGATCCGATCAGGGAATCCACCACAGTTGCCGTGATCCGCTCCATCATATCCCCCGATGCGTCTCCCGGAAACATACGGTTCATATCCATATCCAGTCTCGGCACCGTCCGGCTGGCCATGTCGATTCCCAGCGGATTCAATGCCGGATAGATATCTACGATTCCTTTCAAATACTCCGGATGCTCTTTTACTCTTCGCGCCGTCTCATAACAGATGTACTGTCCCTCCAGTTCATCCCCGTGGATGCCGGACACCAGACTGATTCTGGATAAATTCCGTTCTTCTCCCTCCGGACGGATCCGGTTCCTGCGGATTGCCAGATGTCCTCCCGCCGGAAGTTCCATGCTGATGATCGTTTCTGTCATACTTACCTTTTCCCTCTCTTTATCTCTTTGCAGCTTTTCTACACAGAAAATGCTTCAGGAAACTTTCCCTGAAGCATCATCACCCGTTGTCTTATTAATCTTCTACACCCAATCCGCGCAACAGATACAGGATCTCACGATCCACCGCTTCCGCCGTCACGCCGATGGTCTGGGCCGAAATCTTCAGTCCTTCCAGCACAAACATAATATTTCTCGCAGTTCCCTCACAGTCCTCGCAGATAAACTCTCCGTTATCCACACCTGCCTCGATCAGTTTTTCAATGATCTTCACTGCGGAATCAAACTGCTTTTTTAAAATATTGTCTCTCTTGGGCAGTTCGTTTTCAAAATAGAATTCATAGGTAGCCTGCGTCAGTGTATTCTTCTTGCGCAGAAGCTCTTTCTTCTGCTCCTTTAAAAACAGAAGCAGGATATCCGCTGCGGTAGCATCCTCCGTAATACTGTCGGAAAATACGTCATCCGCCTCCTCACTCTCCATGCGCAGCACTTCCATGAAGATCTGACTGGTATTCTCAAAATATAAATAGAGTCCGCCACGGCTGATGTCGCAGGCCTCTACAATATCCTTCATCGTTACTTTTTTGAAGCCCTTCTCCACAAATACTTCTCTTGCTTTCTCTACGATATATCGCTTTTTCTGTACTGATTTTTCTCCCATGGATCTATCCTGCCTTTCCCCACTCAAAGCTTTCCGTTCGCCGGTGTCTTATCCCAGAATTCAATGATCTCCTGCATCTGTTTCAGTACCAGATAAAAGATCTGCTCCGATACCGCCTCGCTCCACAGATTTCCCTTTGTTCTGCCGCCTAAGACATATTTTGACAGGATTCCTCTGAGGATATCCCATTCCTTCCATCCTGCTTTCTGAATAATATCCCGCTCCTCCTGATGAGTGCGGATCCGGTGTCTTGTGTATACATAGGCATAGTTGCGATCCATCAGGGGACTTTTCGTCGCTTCCCTGACGAAATTCAGGAGAGTCCCGTCATATACCGGAAAAGACACGGAATTCACTCCGATATCCTGTCCGCTGTAGATAGAGCTGGCTCTCTTGCCGGCGCTCTGCTCCAGCCAGGGCAGGTAGGGAAGTAACGGCCTCACTGCCTGCTTATATGATTCCAGCAACTGCTCTCTGTATTCACTGCTCTGTTCCATAACCCCAATATACCTTTCCATGTACCGTTTTCTACCGAAAACATCGCTTTTTTCGTCTGTCAATGTAAAAGTGACACATATGTAGTTTTATTTTATCACATTTCTATCAAAAGTACAGTAGAAAATTGTTGGTATTATGGTGTATAATGTGTATTAAATATTTGTATGATAAGACGAGGTATTGGAATGGCTGGAATCGTATTGGAGAAGGGGAAAACTATATATAGCTATGGGCAGCCCATGACTGCATTGCATCTGATTACCAACGGTAAAGTAGATGTATCATATCCCGGCGGCTCTTATACTCTGGGAAAGGGAGACGTGATCAGTATCTGTGAGATCTGCTCCGAGATCCATCTGCTGGGCTATACCACGTTGGAGGATACAACGATCCTGACGTATCCCCTGACCAGTCTGGATTCCCTGAATGATATTCTACAGAAGCACCCGGACGTAGCACGTCTGTTCTGTCTGTCCTGTTTCCGTCAGATCAATATTCTGCTGAACCGCAGTTCCATTTCGGAATTGAACTGCAGTGAGCTGTATCGTACTCTGACAGATGATATTGCCACCTACAATACACTGTGTAGCCGTTACCGTCTGCAGGCGAGATCCTTGGAACATTTCGATGAGCTGAATGCTTTTCTTGGGGATGATTCACCGGACATCTGGCTGAACGGCTATTACATGGGCTTAAGCAGGATCCTGGCTTCGGACAATTACCGGATCCTGGTACAGGAGTCGGATCTGTCCATTGGTATGCTGCGTAAGGGAAGTCTGGACTTCCGCCGTACTTACCAGAGCCTGGAGGAACAGTTCCACTATCTGCAGCAGGTCGGTTCCTTCTATTTCCGGGAATCCGGCAACGATCTTTTTTGATTTTTATACTTCTTTGTTCTATAAACTGGGACAGGATAATGAAGACAGCAAGGCGGTCTACGACCGCATTCACCGTATGCTTTCTAAGGCCGGCGATCTGTCCTTCATCGATCAGGAACTGTTTGCCTCCAGATCCCAGACCTTCCAGAGCAGCCTGAATCTCATGGAATCCAATGATTCCGCTGAGGCAGGTTCTTCCGGAGATTCCGAGATCCTTGGCAAGCTTGCCGGATCGCTGAACACTATTCTGGATTACGCCGGTTCGGATCTGGATACCGTGACCAGCTTCCGTCAGCATGTCCACGCTTACAAGCTGCTGTCCGACCGGGCTTCCCAGGATCAGGATGTCGCTCTTTTACGCAGACAGCTGACCGAAGAATTTTATCTGCTCTACTCCCTCCTGTTCACCCAGACGCTGGAACAGCCGAACATTCCCATGCCGGTCAAAATGTTTCTGTATTTCGGTTATGTGGATGAGGAGCTGGCCGGTCTGAAAAATGCAGTCACCCTGTACCGCATGGCAGAAGCCATGTCGGATCACAGCGATATCGGTGTCTATACCTTTTATGACTGGCTGATGGCCATCTTCCGCGGGAAGAAATCTCCCAGCCGGAACGAATTTGACCAGGATTATTCCGATTATATTCACAAACAAAAGGTCGGTGGCAATATTACGGATGCAGAGCTCAAGGCATTGGAGAACAATCCCATGGCCAAGGTCAATTACGAGCTCCGGAATATGTTCCCTCAGGTCAACAAGATCACCTTCGGACGGATCACTACTTTCTGTCCGCTGTTCTGCGCAGATGATGTGCTGAAGGATCTGGAAAGCTCCTATGTCACCGTTTCCCGTGTCTCCCAGATTCTCGAGGAGATCCGCCGGGTAGATTACACGGCATTCTATAGAGAAAGTCTGGATATGGAGCACATAGATGTCATGGGTAAGGAGACAATTCATCTGGAATATCTGCCGGACATCATCCTGATGCCCAACGTCGGTATCCGCGGTGTCATGTGGCAGGAAATTGAGGGCAAGCGCCGTAACAGCCCCGGTCGTATGGTCTTCTCCATTTTCCATCTGGAGGATCTGAAGACGACTTTCACCCACCTGACCGGTGAATTCCGCTGGGAGCTGTGCAAGAGAGTCCAGGGTAACCGCTGGAACGATGTCTCCATCAGTTCCCTGACCAGTGAATATTTCGATTATATCCAGTTCTACCGCAAGAACCATGATCTGAGTACAGAGGCCAAGGAAAAGGTAAAATCCAGCCTGCAGCGTGCCAAGAACAGTTTCAAGGAAATGTTCGTAAGGGATTATATGATCTGGGTGCTCTTCGAAGGTGCCGGTTCCCCGAGACTGAACAAAGTAGCCCGTCAGATCATGTTCACCTACTGCCCGTTCCCTGAGGATATTTGCAATACACTGGCTCAGAACCCGTTGTATGCCGATCTTCTGGATCGCCGTAAGATCAAGGTAGCCCAAGGCTTACATCATCTGGATGTTCTGACCCGAAAGCTGCAAAACGGTAATATTCCGGTTCCCGAGACCGTGGCACAGGAACGCTATTATTTATGTGGCAGCAAAAAAGCATAGCACATACATATAGCAAAAAGATTCACTCTCCACCCGGGGAATGAATCTTTTTGTTATGTTGTCTTATTTGCTTTCAGATACCTTATGCGTTTGCCAGCTGTTTGCCAAGTTCTCTACACTCTGACAGGCCATCCCCGTCCGGTGTCTCATGGCAGATCAGGCCCTCACCGTTCAACACAGTAGCTCCTGCTGCTTCCATACGGGTGGTCCAGTCTCTCATCCACTCACCGTCTCCCCAGCCATAGGAACCGAACAGTGCGATCTTTTTGCCGGAAGCAAAGCCTTCCACATCACATACAAAAGGCTCCATCTCGGATTCCTCCAGGACTTCCGCTCCCATCGCGGGACAGCCCAGTGCAAACTTGGGAGCAGCCTTTAGTTCGTCAAGGTTGGCGCCGGTCACAAATACTACCTCCGCTTCCTTCCCGGCTTCCCGGATACCCTCTCCGATGGCCTCTGCCATAGCCTGGGTGTTACCACCCTGTGTCCAGAATACTACATAAATCTTATCCATTTATTTTTCCTTCCCTTCCGCACCTTTCCGTGCCTGTTTCTATGCTGCGGTACATCCGCAGATATCTATGATTTCTGTCATCTTTAATCCATAATGCAACAGCTGGATCAAATTTTCCCTGGCATATTCATATTTTTCAAAAAGTCTCTGTTTTCCTTCTTTATCCGCATATACTTTCCAATAACCGGTGCAGAGGCTGTTCTTCCCCTGATGTCTGATAAATCCTTCCACATCCTCCGGGGGATATCCTAACAGCAATCCCAGTTCGTGGGGGAACGGCTTCCCTCTCTCTGTATAGGTTTCATAACGATCGCAAAATACCGGCAAAATATCCTCCAGTCGATCGGATTCGTACCCTGCCTCCCGCAGCAGTTTCTTTACCTGCGGCATTTTCAGATACTTTTCCAGCCGGTCTTCCCGATACAACAGTATTACCATTTTCTCCTCTGTCTCCAACAAGGGATACAGGGAAAGCACACTGCCTTCAACGATCCTTCCCACCTGTGTAAAGCCTTCCGGGGAAATCGTCAGCAGATTGGAAATCTTAAGTCCCGTGATCAGCGGTGCACACTGCAAAGCCAACTGTAGTTCCACATCGTCTGCTTCCATTTCACACAGGATCTCCCACGTTTCCTGACTCAATCAGCGCTTCACCTCCTGCCATCCAAAAGTCATTGAGTTAGTTGTAGCTAACCTATATAAATAATATAGAAAAAAGCAGTTCCCGTCAAGGGAACTGCCTGATAGAAATTCTCAACATATAAACTTTCAAAATAGCTTTGGGGATTTCCATTCTCAGATCTTTCTGCGGTCCAGCCCTGTACTGCGATAGTATTCTGCCTTGTCCTGATACATCCGTCTCTCGGACTCCGTCAGTAAATGATCCTTTCCCACGGCTTCCAGAGTGTTCACCGCTGCTCCTACTGCCATGGAGACATCATGAGCTGCCAGCTCTGTTTTTAATTCCTCCACCTTTTGATAGAATTCCTTTTCAGAAATTCCAGTGCACAGAACCACCAGTTCATCTCCGCCGATACGGAACATTCCATTTCCCTCAAATACACGTTTCAGGCAGTCACAGCACCTGCGGATCAGGCGGTCTCCGGCGGAATGTCCTTCACTGTCATTGATCCGTTTTAATCCTGTAATATCACAGTATACCACGCCGATGGGCTCGGTATGGTCCACCTGCTCAATGTACCTCTCCATAGCATAACGGTTCCCCAATGTCGTCAGCGGATCCGAATAGCTCATCACTTCCAGCTCCCGTACCAGATTTCTCTGCTTCAGGGACGATACGATAAAGTGTCCCATGATCTGCAGCATCTCCGACACAAATTCAAAATATCTGGTCGAAGGATTGTCTACTCCGTAGAAGCCGATTACTTTCCCATCATCATAAAGCGGAACCACCACCAGGGAATGAATATTCTGTCTTACCAGAACTTCATACATCTGCGGATCCACATCTTTCATTTCTTCCAGATTCTCTGTGACAAAACTCTGATTCTCATCAAACTTCCGATACCATTCCGCACAGATCTCCGGCGGTAGGTCCTGAAGGGTATCCTTTTCCGGTGCGACTCCCTTGGCTACCCATTCGTATGTATTGTGGTCATGATCGTGGTCATCCTTTTCAAAAATATAGGCCCGTCCCGCTTCCAGATTCTTTCCGACGAATTCCAGCAGCACCTGCAATGTCTGATCCATGCTCTCCTGCCGCTGTGCCACACGGATGGCTTCATTCAACGCAACCTCCATATTACGGTAATCTTCGGATTTGTGCCCTCTCCCATTCAGATTGCCACAATCTATGGCGATTTCCATACGGTATTTTCTCCCGTCTTCTTCTACCAGTGTGTCCTTGATATGAAGTTCTCTTCGCAGCAGCGGATTGTAATATTCCCATTCCTTAAAAAAACCCGGCTTTAACTGTTCATTATTACACATGCCACAGGGCAGAGAATTTCCCTGCAATATCTCATAACACTTTAACCCGATGATCTCTTCAAGACTTTGAAATCCATAGCTCTTCAGAGTCTTCTTGTTCATATATATCAATTCATGAGTCTCTGCATCTGCCACATATACATATTCACCCAGATTCTCGAAAAATTCCCATATTTTACTCATATACACCAACCTGCTTCCGTATTCTTCCCCTCTTTATAACTAATCAGTATACACTTGCAAACGCTTTACGGCAAGCCTGTTCTCTCAAAAATGTCTGTAATAATCTCACATCATCCGTGATCACACCGTCCGCCCCACAGTTTACGATCCGAAGCATGGCACCGGAAGTATTGGCTGTCCACCCGTATACCGACTTTCCGCAGTAATGAATGGCATCTACCATATCCACTGTAAGATTTCTCCCCTCGATGCTATAGCTGTCGGCATAGTCCAGCTCATAATCCTCTTCTTCCAGATCATGGGCAATAAAAACTGTTGAAATCCCCGGTTCCAGCTCCTTCATTTTCTGCAGGATTCCCTTGTTCATGGAGCCTATAATACACTCATCCACCATATCATAGTCCTGCAGCAGAGTCAGCACGCTTTCCTCCAGTGCATCCTCCTGTCCGGTATATTTCAGTTCGATCATCAGAGTGATCCTGCCTCTGGCACAGGCAAGCATTTCTTCCAGTGTCGGGATCTGTTCTCCCCGGTATGCTGCCGAAAAACCGCTGCCCACTTCCAGGGTTTTGAGAGCATCTGCCTCCGCATCCCATACGCAGATATCCTCTCCTGTGGTCCGTTTAAAATTACTGTCATGCATAACGATCAGGGTTCCGTCCGACAACTGCTGCACATCAATCTCTGCAATAGGCGCTCCATCCCGGATGGCCTGTTCCAGGGCCGCCACCGTGTTCTCCGGAGCTACTTTTGCCCCCGCCCGATGCGCTACCACGATCACAGGAGCGTCTTTACCTGCGGCCTGTACCTGCGGCAATACACCATATGTCAGAAAATAGAGGCAGAGAAGCATAACAATCGCTGTTTTTCTGATAATTTTCATCACATTGCCCTCCCATGAAAGTTATTTGTCAATTTTATTGTAACTATTGACTATAAACTCCATACAAGGAAAATGTTAACTTTTTGTAAATATTCAGAGCCACGTAAATATAACCGGAGGAACGTCGAATGCTTGCATTCGTAAGATCCTCTGGCTATATTTATGTGGCGAAGTGACCACATGAGCAAAAGGAAAGCATCGGAGATGCGATTTTGCGAATGGGGTTCTGAATATTACGACTATTCAGAGCCATGTAGCTTCAGGCAGGGTATTCGGCAGATGCTTGCATACGCAAGAATATCTGCCTGAAGTTATAGGGCGAATTATCGTTCTGAATCGTCGGTAAGCCCGGATAAGCGTACTCACTTCCGTAACATCACTACCAGCTCATGAGCCAGCAGTGGAAATGCTGCCAGTACATTCAATAGCAGCCATTCCTGTCCGGACAGATGGGAGGTTCCGAACGCTCCGATGAGAAACGGTACTTCCGTTACCGCAAACTGCAGCGCAAATCCAATAACACAGGCCAACACCATCAGCGGATTATCCCAGGGTCTCATGGCAAATACGGACTTCTGCATATCCCGCATTCCCACTGCATGATACAGCTGGCACATTCCCAGTACTGTAAAAGCATAAGTCTGGGATCGGGCAAGTATTTTTTCCCGGGACAGTAATTCACGAAGTCCCTCTACCCAGTCAGACAGATTCCAGGACAGTTCTCCCCTGCCTGCCAGGATCCCACAGGGCAATACCAGAAATGCCGCCAGACCGATACCGGTGATCAGCGCTCCATAGAGTAAGGTACAGGCCATTCCGCCCCGGGCGAACAGACTCTCCGCTGCTTTTCTTGGAGGACAGCGCATCAGGCTTTTTCCGTCATTTTTATCCACTCCCAGTGCCAACGCCGGAAGGGAATCCGTGATCAGATTGATCCACAGTATATGACTGGATTTTAGAGGGGAAGCCAGCCCCAGAGCCACTGCTGCGAACATGGTCATCAGTTCCCCGAGATTGGAAGACAGTAAAAATATCACCGACTTGCGGATGTTTTCATAGACGCCTCTGCCTTCCTCGATTGCCTTTTCAATCGTTGCAAAATTATCATCCGTCAATATCATGTCCGCCGCCTGTTTAGCCACATCCACGCCGGTTCCCATGGCTACACCGATATCTGCTGCTTTCAGAGAAGGAGCATCGTTCACACCATCCCCTGTCATGGCCACAATCTCCCCATTCTGCTGCAGCCCCTTCACGATCCGTACCTTCTGGGCCGGAGTCACTCTGGCATAAACCCTGATATTCCTGATCCTCCTGGCAAAAGAAGCATCATCCAGATGATTCAGTTCTTCCCCTGTAATACACTGACTGCGATGCCCTGCAATCCCCAGCTGTCTGGCAATGGCATAGGCGGTATCCACATGATCCCCGGTGATCATTACTGTAGATACACCTGCACGGCGGAAAATCTCCACCGCTTCCTCCGCCTCCGGTCTGGCAGGATCACGCATCCCCACGATTCCCAGGAATGTCATACCTTCTTCCCCACACCCGGGAGTGTTTCCGCTCTGTGCTGCCGCCAGTGTCCGAAGCGCCAGGGAATTCATGAGTTCTACAACCTCACTGATCCTTTTTCTCTGTCCGGCTGTCATTGGCACACTTCTTCCGTCCTGTAAAATATGAGTGCAGTGCTGTACGATCACATCCGGTGCCCCCTTCGTATAGGCAATGCTTCCCTTATGCCCTCCGTTTTTCGGGATTCTGTGATAGGTCGTCATCATCTTCCGGTCCGAATCGAAAGGCTTTTCATCATAGCGGGGGTACTGCTTCTCCAGACGTTCTCTATGCATCCCCATCTTCTCTCCGAAGTCTAAGAGCGCCAGTTCCGTTGGATCTCCGATCCGTTGCTCTCCCTGCAGGGAAGCATCGTTGCACAACAGCATTCCCCGGAGCATCTCCTGTACGCATCGGGATTCTCCCCTGCCATTGCTGCCGGCAGCATCCTCCAGCACATCATACCACCAGCATTTTTCCACCGTGAGCCGGTTCTGGGTCAGTGTGCCGGTCTTATCCGAGCAGACCACGCTGACCGCTCCCAGAGTCTCAACGGAAGGCAGTCTGCGGATGATCGTATGTACTTTGACCATTCTGGTCACTGACAATGCCAGACAGATCGTCACCACTGCCGGCAGACCTTCCGGCACCGCAGCCACCGCCAGGGAAATCGCCACCAGCAGCATTTCCGGAATATTTCTGTGTTGAAATACCGCCAGCAGAAACAATGCCGCACATACTCCCAGCGATAAAATACTCAGAAGCTTTCCCATATCCCCCAGACGTTTCTGTAACGGTGTCATTTCCTCTTCCGCATCTGTGATCATGGAGGCGATCCTGCCGATCTCCGTGGCCATGCCCGTAGCTGTCACGATTCCTTCTCCGTGGCCATGGGTCACCACAGTAGACATATATACCATATTGACCCGTTCAGCCAATGGAATCTCGTGTCTGCAGTCTGCCAGAAACAGCGCATCTTTTTCCACAGGTACCGATTCTCCGGTCAGGGCGGATTCCTCTACCTGCAGATTGGAGCTTCTGGTCAGCCGTATATCCGCAGGTACCTGTGCCCCTGCCTCCAGGTCTACCAGATCGCCCGTCACCAGTTCCGCCGCCGGAATCTCCTGACGGATACCTTCCCTGATCACAATGGTCTGTGGACTGGTCAGCTTTTTCAACGCTTCCAGTGCCTTTCGGGCTTTTCCCTCCTGCAGCATGCCCACCAGGGCATTGACCACTACCACAGTGCCGATGATCACGGCATCACTGAGCTCCCCCAGAAAGACGGATACCACAGCTGCGATCAATAATATGTAGATCAGCGGGTCCTTTAACTGCTCCAGAAAAAGCTGTATTTTCGTCTTTTTTCTGGCAGCTTTCATTTCATTTCTGCCATTTTGCTGTAAACGACGAAAGGCCTCACCATCGGTAAGGCCCTTCACTGCGTCACTTTTCAGTTCATTTACGGTTTCCTGTATATTCTGTTTTTCGAACACGGCTGCCTCCAATGCTTGTTTCTATTAAGCATTGTATGTCATATCTTCAGAATTCATTACACCGAATCATCGTACATTTTAATCTCTTAACTGGAATGCTGCGGTCAGCTCGTTCATGTTGGTGGCCTGCGCAGACAATTCCTCACTGGTGGCAGAAGTTTCTTCTGCGGTCGCAGAGTTGTTCTGCACCACTGTGGATATCTGTTCAATGCCCTGTTCAATCTGCATCATGGCATCTGCCTGTGCCTTGGATTCTTCCATGGCTTTCTTGGACTCGTTGGCCAGATCCTCAATGCCTTCCACGACCTTCTGCAATGCTTCGGCTGTCTTGTCCGTGATCTGGTTGCCATGCTCAATCTCCTGCAGGGAAGTCTCAATCAATTCTCTGGTATGTACCGCAGACTGTGCACTGTCATCTGCCAGCTTACGGATCTGATCCGCAACCACTGCAAAGCCTCTTCCGGCCTCTCCTGCTCTGGCTGCCTCAATGGCTGCATTCAGGGACAACAGATTCGTCTGGGATGCGATGTCCTCAATCTCACCGATAATATCGCTGATCTGCCTGGAAGTATCGTTGATCCGCTGCATGGCATCCGTCAGACCCTTCATTTCCTCTCCGCTGTCCTTCGCCTGCTGCTGGTAATCCATAGCCTTCTGGTAAGAACCTCCCAGTGCCTTGGCATTCTTCTCCACGATCTCGGTTACATTCGTGATGGTAGCCTGCAGTTCCTCTACGGAACCGGCCTGGTCGGTAGCACCCTCCGCAAGTCCCTGGGCAGCATCTGCCATCTGGTTTGCCCCCAGAGATACCTGTCCCACTGCCGTCTTGATCTCATTAAGTGTCTCACTGAGCTTATGGTTCAGCTTACGGATAGATTCCAACAGTCCCTGAAAGTCTCCCACATAGGCTTCTGCGCAACCTGTAGTCAGTGCAAAATTGCCCTGTGACATCTCTCCCAACAGATAATCCGCATCGCCAATCACTTTCTGCAGGTTACCGGATAATGCGGCGGTAGCCTCTGCCAGGATCTGTGTCTCATCCTGTGTCCGGATCACTGGTGCCGGAGTATGCAGATCGCCCTCAGCCAACAGACGTAATCTCTCGGTACACTTTGCCACCGGTTCACCGATCGCCTGACCGATCTTTTTTGCCCTGCGCACACTGAAACATAAAGCTGCAGCACCTATTGCTACACCAATGACAATACATACAACGGTAGAACCAAGGAAATCTGTCAGTGGTGCATTTACTGCCACGCTCCATCCATTGGTTCCTTCTATTGGTGCATAAGCCTGTATTGTGAGGGTTCCGCCTTTCATATAAGTGCCATATCCGGTTGCTCCGGTCATCATCTTCTGCTCTACCTTTGCAATTCCCCGCAAAGATCTGTCCGTCTGAGACAGTTCAATGTTGCTCTTCTGCTCCTGGGCAATCGCAGAATCACAGTGAGCAATGGTGATACCCGTTTCTCCCAACAGATAGCACTCGGAATTCTTACTGACAGAGACTGCCGCAGCAATATCATTTAAGAACTCCGGATCCGGCACAACGAATACCACGCCGACAATATCACCATTCTTATCTCCGTCTGCATATACAGGTGCGGAAATGATAACGCTGAGCTTACCGTCTGTCTTTGCAATCACGGGATCCGATACCACGACCTCTCCCTGCATGGATCTCTTAAAATAATCACGGTCACTATAATCGGTTCCGTCATAAGCACAGATACCGTTGGAGCCGATCAGCTTGCCTCTGACCATTCCATAAGCTTCCACACGCTGGTTGATATACTGCTGCTTCTGCTCCTGGGTAAATACCGGAGAAGACAGCTGATAGCTGCATCCGAGTTCGGATACGATCGTTGTTGTCACCCGTAGTTCCTCTTTGATACGGTCTGCAGAGATCTCTGCCACCACCAGCATATCGCCTTCCAGTGTTCTCATGGTACTGGACAGATTCAGGATCACGGTAAGGATGACCAACGGAATAATCGAGAACACTACCAACCTGCTGATTGCCTTCTGCAGACGTTCCCGGATCGTCGTCATGCCGGGTGTCTGCCCCTTTGTGCCCTTCTGTGATGCTTTTGTACTCATATGTCCTCATTTCTGCGCTGCATTTTTATTATATGCTTTATTTTCCTGTACTCTGTGAAGTGACCACTTGTCCGGCAGCGCCCGGATATTCCATTCATCTCCCTCATTTGGAACAGTGATCTTCTGCAGAGATACTCAATTTTATATGTCGATTTTATTTTACCATGATTCAGGAAAATTTTCTATCTTTTGAAGCCCAAAAAGAGAGTTAATATTCCGTTAAGAATATCAACTCTCTCCTGTCATTTATCTCTCTATCCCCTCATGATAAGAAATACCCTGTTAATAGCCGAACTCCTGGGCAAAATACAACTTGCCATTGGTCTCATAGACCGCAATGCTGCAGGTGGTAAAATCGCCTGCCAGGATATTCGCTGCGTGTGTAGGAGAAGCCATCCAGGCATCTACTACACTCTGTGCGGAATCATAGCCCTTCGCCAGATTCTCGCCCCACATCAGTTCACTGTTCACTGTGTACCAGTCCTTACCGTTGGGTCTGGTATGGGAGAACTTGGAAGCTGCTTCGGTTGCTCTTACCATAGCGCAGGACTCCAGACCGTTGCTCCAGTTCAGTGCTGCCAGGCCGTTCTCTGCTCTCTTCGCGTTTACAATATCCAACGCATCGATAGCCATGGCACGAAGTTCATCTGCACGGGCCAGCTCAGCTTCACTCATACCGGCTTTTCTCACAGAACCCGCCAGTGCCACTGCCTCTTCATCGAACCAGACAGTTCCTTCATCCGTGGCAGGATCACGGCTTACAGAGGATAATTCTGTACTCTTGCCGCAGCCTGCAAGGCTCAGCACCATGATGACTGTCAGAACAAGACTCATCCATCTTTTTTTCATTTGTTCTACCTCTTCTTTCCTTGATTGTTTATAGTAAATATATGTTTATTCGTTATGATTGCTTCTTCTTAATAATAAGCCATGCTCCCAGCCCTGTCAAGGAAAGGGCAAAGCCCCGATTCCATGTATTGGAATCATCGCCGGTCCTGGGTCTTCTGGAAGCTCCCAGGACTGCTCTGTCCGCCAATGGTGTAGGATCATCGGTAATGCTTACAACCCGCTGACGTCTTACACCAAGCACCTGAGGTGTTACCGGGGTTGCCGGCTCAGACGGTGTACCGGGAGTATCCGGGGTATCGGAATCATCCGAATCGTCCGGAGTATCCGGGGGTGCGGTCGGAGTAGTGGTCGGCGTCATGGGTGTGGTATCCGGTGTGCCTGTCGGCGTAGGCTCCGGAGCAGCACTGGGAGTCGGTTCCGGGCTGGTAGTCACGGGCGGAGTAACCTCCGGCTCTCTGGACAATTCAAACTGCATTCCGAAGCCGTATCTGGTCATCTGATAGCCGTTGTTGGCCAACACACCGTTAAGGTTAGTGGTGATCTTCACTTCTCCGTCCTTTAACAGGTCGGATACCCGAGTATCTGCATAGGAACCTTCCTGTCCGTTTTTCAGCATCCGGTCATACAGACCTTCACCGTCAAAAGTATATACATTATGATATGTCGTGTAATATAAAGCATCTGCTACTGCAGAACAGCTCTCCGCTACTGTGGTATCGGCGGTTCCGTTGGTCAGGATTGCCAGTTCCTCTGCCGTAAGTTCTGAAAAGCCGTAGACCTTATTTCCTTCTTCTCTGGAAGTATTGTTGAACCAGTCTAAGTAATACTGTGCCAGGCAGCTCTGCGTAACCTCTTCCGGCTTCATTTCTTCGCTGCCATATCCTTTTTTCAAAAGAGCCTCTCCGACAATCGCATCCGTAACCTTACCTGCGGTGATTCCGAGATCCCGTAACGGAGCATTTAAAATACGGCGGGGCAATGTACAGAACGCTCCCACTTCACCGATCTCATAACCTTCAAAACCACTGGACAGAACCGTTACTTTCTCTCCTGCCTTAGGCGCTGCCGGGATCGTACCGATCGTGGCCTTTGCAGGATCATACTGATACTCCTTATTACTCTCATTTACCAGCTTTATGTTGTAGTACAGGGTATCTCCGGGCTCTGCCGCATTTCCTCCTGCCACGGTACCGTTCAGATAACCGATGGCATCGGACAGATTGATTCTTACCTTGTCCGGGGCATTGCTGTGGATCGTAATGGTGATCGTTGCATCATAGGTCACCCTGCCGGTGCCGCTTTCCCAATGCTGTTCCAGTTCCGGAGTTGTAGTAATGGTAATACCTTCGGAAATATAATGGAACACTGCGCCGTTCTCATTCTGTTCAAAAGTTACCGTTCCCGTGGGATATTCATAATAATCTACTGCGGATACCCCGGGAATCCTGTAATCGTATCCGTCATAATTGATCCAGGTCTCTGTGGGTGTGGTCACATACCATACCGTGGCAATGGTGACTCCACTGAAGGACCGACCAGTGGTGAGCAACTGATCCATAAAACTTTCCGTTACATTTTCACCATACAAGACGCCGTTGTTGTCATTCACATACTGTTTTACATCCTCAAGGGTTTTTCCGCAGTTTTCTTTATAATAGGAAGTGCCTTCGCTGTCTCCACCGTAATAAACATAGTGTAACAAATCTGCGGGCTTGCAGTCAGAATATTTGTTTACATCTAATGCTACGAATCCAACGCACTGCCAGCTTGCTCCGTTACTTCCGGTTAACTTTCCTTCGGCATCTACACCTGTATTATCCACAGAAAGATATTTAAAGGTTTCAGCATCATCCAAAGTCATCTTATGACCTGCAAACAATGAAAAATCTCCGTTTGCCGGCTTGTAATTATTGGGCCATACGTTGGGGCTGGCTACCTGTCCTCCCACATATTTTGCCATGGTGCCTCCAGCAAGAATCACCGTTTTGATGGTGGGATAGGTTTTCTCTTTTACAGCAACAACGCTGTCGTTTCCGCTTACACTTGCCATTTCAACAACATCGTTCTGCTCATTCTGCGTTGCTTCTTCCGCCTGTACCGTAAATCCGGTGTTGGAGATGCTGCCGATCATCAGTGCCGCTACCAGAGTTTTTGCCAGTTTGGTCTGTATTACGTTTTTTAACTTCATTTCTGTTTCCCCTCAAAACCAGTATTTCTGTTTTTATTACTTCTTTTTACTCTCCTAATAAGGAAGACTGCGCCAAATGGAAAAAAGGACCAGAATTTGAAAAATTTTTCAAGATTCTGATCCTTTTATACTTTTACAGCTAAGATCGGCTGTCGTTCCGTTCCTGTTTAATGTTCTTTTCGCTTAAGAACAAGCCATGCTCCCAGACTCGTCAGGGAAAAGGCAAAGCCCAGATTCCAGGCATCGGAGTCATCGCTGGTCTGCGGTCGTCTGGATGCTCCGAGGACTGCTCTGTCCGCCAAGGGAACTGTCTCATCCTCGATGGTCACCATTCTGCGGCGTCTTGCACCAAGTACCTGCGGGGTATCCGGGATTCCACCGGCCGGTGTGCCGGGATCTGCCGGGGTACCGGGATCATTCGGGGTGCCGGGATCATCTGGTGTATCATCCGGAGTATCGGGTTCATCCGGGGTGTCAGGTGTTGCTGTTGGTGTTGCTGTTGGTGTAGGTTCCTCGGTTACTACCGGTACCGTCGGCGTAGGCGTAGGTTCCTCGGTTACTACCGGTGTCGGCGTAGGCTCCTCGGTTACTACCGGCGTAGGCGTAGGTTCCTCGGTTACTACCGGCGTAGGCGTAGGCTCCTCGGTTACTACCGGCGTAGGCGTAGGCTCCTCGGTTACTACCGGCGTAGGCGTAGGCTCCTCGGTTACTACCGGCGTAGGCGTAGGCTCCTCGGTTACTACCGGCGTAGGCGTAGGCTCCTCGGTTACTACCGGCGTAGGCGTAGGCTCCTCGGTTACTACCGGCGTAGGCGTAGGCTCCTCGGTTACTACCGGCGTAGGCGTAGGCTCCTCGGTTACTACCGGCGTAGGCGTAGGCTCCTCGGTTACTACCGGCGTAGGCGTAGGCTCCTCGGTTACTACCGGCGTAGGCGTAGGTTCCTCGGTTACTACCGGCGTAGGTGTAGGCTCCTCGGTTACCACCGGCGTAGGCGTAGGTTCCTCGGTTACTACCGGCGTAGGTGTAGGCTCCTCGGTTACCACCGGTGTAGGTGTAGGCTCCTCGGTTACTACCGGCGTAGGCGTAGGCTCCTCGGTTACTACCGGTGTCGGCGTAGGCTCCTCGGTTACTACCGGCGTAGGCGTAGGCTCCTCGGTTACTACCGGCGTAGGCGTAGGCTCCTCGGTTACTACCGGCGTAGGCGTAGGTTCCTCGGTTACCACCGGTACCGTCGGCGTAGGCGTAGGTTCCGGCTCATCCGGTTCGCACGGACAGTGAATCTCTCCACCCTGCTTATACTTATCCGCTATGATGCCTCCGACAACAGTTCCGCCATTATAGACAGTTGCATTCGGAGCCAAAATATATCCGAAAATAGAATTTACATTAACTTCTGTTGCATTGCCAAAGTTCCAAATAATTCTGTCTGCCCACAGCTGATGTTCCAATGCTTGCTTTTTTGCACCATGCGCATTCATCCAGCCGGTAATATTCACAGTTCCGGAATCACTTACATTTACCACAACTGTTTTTCCATAAAAAGCTGCGCCGGTGATCTCTTTGTCATAGTCTTCCATCCTGGTATTTAACTCAGCACTTGTTACATTCAATACCAGTTGTGTATCGTTATTTTCATCCGCCAAAGCATACAAGTCGTTGCTTTTCTGTACCATATTACCTGCCAGGACATTGCTGATCTCAGATGCAATATCTGTATCCCATACCTCACAGTTCTTCAGAAGATTTCCAGTATATAATTTATTTTCACCAGCTATAATATTATAACCCTGTCCAGTCACTTCCCGCTCAACAGAGTTCTGTGTTCCGTCAGAATTAGTAAGCGGAATTATCAGTTCCTTTTCGTCTGTTCTGCCTGACGCTGTATATTTAAGAATCTGATTCGGAGCAGAAAGATCTCCCAGATAAGATTTTCCCCCATAGCTTACCATGGAAACCTTTAATTCTCTAATTGCGGCATTTCCCTCAATATGGTCCAGATTTGAGGATACAAATTCATTTGTATATAATACAAATGAAAATGGATCATTTAAATCCGCACCTGCTGCCTGCACAGCAATCCCTTCGTTCCCTGCAACAGAACCTATAACCAGTGCTGTCACCAGAACCTTTACCACTTTTTCCCTTACATACCTGCTCAATCTGCTCATCTGATTTCTCCCTCAATGAAACTGCGTGTTTCAACGTCTTTAAACGTTTTCGTTCCTCTTTACAATCATTAAGACTGGCGCTATTTCAAAAAAGGTTCAGATTTTTATTATATTTTTGATCTTTTCAGTATCATTTGCTATTTTTGTAACATAAGCCTTAGTATACAGCCGTTTCTGTCAGGACTCCATGGATCAGAGCCCGCCTTTTTGTACCGGATGAGCCGTAGCAGGTAGATAGGGATACGATATTTCCCCTGTCACTTAAGTCTGCATCTGAAGCATACAGGGAATGTTCCGTGGCCCACTGCACATAATCATCATAGGAGGCATCTGAGGTAAACGTGGCAAAACGGTCACTGGTACTCTTTGTTTCATAATAGGAAAAAATCTCATAAATGTAGACTTTATCTTCCGTGTATATATAGAAGTAAGGATTCTCCTCGCAGCTTGCCGTCCCCTTCAGCAAATTTTTAAAAGCCCCAAACATGCTCTCATCCCGCATATTATGTCCGAATACAAAGGTATTCCTGTCTGACCAGTCTGCTGAAGCCCCACAGTCCATGAAAATGCATCCAGCATTCACACTCTCCCCCTCGAAGGAATGCTTCAGATAATAGTCATTGTCCTCCCCCTGTACCACCGGATAACTGATGTCCAATGCCGGGAAATAGAGCCATCCACGAAAATCCGGGTTGTTCCTGATAAGTTCGGCAAAGTCGATCTGTAGCTCCGGATAATTTTTCTCCGCAATCTCTTCCTGTGTTTCCCCCGCCGCAGGCTCTGCCACCACCTCCTGGCGGATGGCATCGTATTCATTTTTTGCTCTCTGCTCTGACAGATAAGAATGCAGACTCATTCCTCCGGTCAGCAGTACCGCTGCCGCCAGCACTGCTGTGATCGCATTTTCCGCTTTTTTATTTTTCATGCCAGTTTCCCCTTCCTGCAAGAATCGTTATAATTTGTTAATGATTATACCTTATTTTTCCGCATTCGTCTTTACGAAAGAGTTATTTTTTGATATTTTTAAGGTATGACTTTAAATAAGAAACTATTGGGGGAATAAAATCTTATGATACATCTTTTTGCACTGCTTTCACTGCTTTTGTGCGGTGTCTGCTATACAGGCTTTCAGAACAGTTCTCATTTCCACAATACAGGCAACCGGCGTTCTCTTCTGTTGCTTGTATTTGGAGGTGCCCTGCTTCTGCGCCTGCTCCTTGCATACACCACCCACGGCTTCAGTAATGATATCGCCTGTTTTGCAGCCTGGGCTGACCGGATTTTCACTTTAGGGCCAGGGCAGTTCTATTCTGCCGAGATGTTTACGGACTATCCGCCAGGTTTCATGTATGTATTGTATCTGATCGGAGCGTTACGATCTCTGCTGCAGATTCCTTATTATTCCGATCTGCATATTTTACTGTTAAAATTACCCGCAATTCTCTGTGATATTGCCTGTGGGTTTCTACTCTACAGAGAGGCGGTAAAGCGACTGCATTTTTCCGATCTGCAGGGAATCTTTGCTGCCTCTGCGTATCTGTTCCAACCGGCGGTCATTCTGAATTCTTCTTGCTGGGGACAGGTGGATTCCGTATACACGCTGATGATCATCCTTATGTGCCTGTTCCTCATGAAGGGAAACCTGCTTCCTGCCTATGCTGTCTACGGACTGGGTGTCCTGTTAAAGCCACAGATGCTGATCTTCACGCCGATACTGCTGGCAGGGATCTGGGACCATGTGTTCTTACAGGATTTTTCCTGGCGGAAATTCTTCTATAATTTGTGCGGTGGTCTGGTTGTCATCTGCGGGATGCTCCTTCTGTGCGCTCCTTTCGGATTAACCGCTGCAATCTCACAATATACTTCAACGTTGGGATCCTATGAATATGCAGCCATCAATGCCTACAATTTCTGGGGACTATTAGGAATGAACTGGGTCGACCAGAACACGATTTTCCTCTTCCTGCCCTGTAAGACCTGGGGCACTATCGTGATCCTGCTGATCGTACTCTTTACCTTCCTTATTGCAGCCCGCTGCCGGAAAGAGCCTTCAAGATATTTCTGTCTCGGTGCCTTTATCATCCTGACGATGTTCCTGTTCTCCGTCCGTATGCATGAGCGTTATATGTATCCCGGTCTGGCACTGTTGCTTTTCTGCTGCCTGTACCGGCCCTCTACACCTCTCTGGAAATGCTTCAGTGGATTTGCAGTGCTGCATTTTTACAACACCGCCAATGTGCTGTACCATTACGATCCGCAGAATTATGACCGCAAGGCTCCCATCATTCTGCTGGTATCTGCCGGAATGTTGTGCTGCCTGTATTATTTCTATAAGATCATCTGGAAATATTATGTTCACGATGAAACAGGGACTGCCACCAATGCGAAGACGCAGACCGCAACAGGCCGCAGAGCTTCCGGGCATACTGCTTCCACAAGATCTGCCGCAGGACTCGGACAAAGACTTCGAGAATATTTTCTCTCTCCCCTGGAGCCCATTCCTTCCGAAGAGAGAATCCATTTCACGAAACCGGATCTGTGCCTGTTGTTGGCAATCGGTATTCTGTACAGTTGCTTTGCCCTCTATGATCTGGGAGACCGCAAAGCTCCGACAACAACTTATGATATGTCGGGAGAATTACAGGCCATCGAGCTGGAATTCCCCGAAGATGCGCTGCCTGTGACTATGGCCAGTTATCTGGCTCCCTGGCACCAGCGACATTTTGGGATGGATGTCAAAAGTAATGCCGAAGACTCCTGGACTTATCTCGGTGAGATCATTTTAAACAATGTCTTCACCTGGCAGGATGTCTCCCTGCAGGATCTGCTGACACAGGCCACAGAAAACAGTACTTCTGATATGTCTGCCACAACCAGATATCTGCGTCTGTCATTGACGGATAATGATGCCTCTCTGATTGAACTGGTCTTCCTGGACGCGAATGGCAACATCACACGCCCGTTGAACGCAGATGCCTACCCTACACTGTTTGACGAAAGCGATCTGTACCCGGAACGCTATTCCTTCCGCAACAGCATGTATTTCGATGAAATCTATCACGCACGCACGGCTTACGAGTTCCTTCACGGCCTGCCGACCTACGAAAATACCCACCCGCCTCTGGGCAAGATCTTCATCGCCCTGGGTGTTGCCATCTTTGGAATGAATCCTTTCGGCTGGCGTATCATGGGTACTCTGTTCGGCATTGCCATGCTGCCGTTTATCTACCTGCTGGGGAAAAAAATGACAAGGAATACTCCTGCGGCAGCTCTGGCCTGCTTCCTGTTTGCCTTTGATTTTATGCATTTTACGCAGACAAGGATTGCCACCATCGATGTTTATATCACATTCTTTGTGATTGCAATGTACTATTTTATGTACTACTATTGTTCTATGAGTTTTTACGATACACCGTTGTATAAGACCTTTGTGCCTCTGGGCTTATGCGGCATCTGCATGGGACTGGGAATTGCCAGCAAATGGACCGGTATCTATGCGGGCTGTGGACTGGCACTGCTGTTTTTTGCGCATCTGCTGCGACGCTACCGGGAATACCTCTATGCCAAAGCCCATCCCGGAAAAAGCACCAACGGCATGGAGCATCAGCAGATTGTAAAGAAATTCCCGGATTATACGGTAAAGACGATCGACTTCTGCCTGACCTTTTTCGTGCTGGTTCCGGCAGTGATCTATCTGTTGTCCTACCTGCCATTTGTAGACAATTCCCATCCGGGACTTTTTGACCGTATGCTGACCAACCAGACTTCCATGTTCAACTATCACAGCGGCCTGGAGGCAACGCATCCTTATTCCTCTTCCTGGTATCAGTGGCCCACTATGGTCCGCCCGATCTGGTACTATTCCGGATATCTGACCGATGCAGTCAAAGAGGGAATCAGTGCTTTCGGCAATCCTGTTGTATGGTGGATCGGTATTCTGGCATTTATTTACATCCTGTACCTGTTAATTCGCAACAATGCGTTTCTCTGTTCTCTGACAGGACACACACAAACAGAGTGCTCCACAGATACTGCGACCACCCTGTCCCACAGAGAATATGCAGCAGCTGCTTTCCTCGCAGTCGGCTACCTGGCGCAGTACCTGCCCTGGTTCTTCGTCACCAGAATTACCTTCATCTACCACTATTTCCCCAGTGTTCCTTTTGTAGTGCTGATGATCGTGTACAGCCTGATGCAGTGGAAGAAGCATATGTCTGACCGCACCTTCATCATCGTCTGCTGCGCTTATGCTGCGGTGGCGTTTGCCCTGTTCCTGCTGTTCTATCCGGTATTGTCCGGGCAGCCGGTGGATGTGGATTTTGTAATAAAATACTTGCGTTGGCGGGATTCCTGGGTATTGATCTCAGGTTAAGTCCTCTTTATAAAATACTTCATATAAAAAACAGTGCCAATCCAGGCACTGTTTTTTGGTATAGCATATCTATTCACTTACCCCTCAGCGATCGCATTACCGGTATACAACTGATAATATCTGCCCTTCTGGGCGATGAGTTCATCGTGGTTGCCGCGCTCGATGATGCGGCCCTGTTCCAGAACCATGATGCAGTCACTGTTCTTGACAGTAGAAAGTCTGTGGGCGATGACGAAAGTGGTTCTTCCTTTCATCAACTTATCCATGCCGTCCTGTACAATTTTCTCGGTACGGGTATCGATAGAGCTGGTAGCCTCATCCAGGATCAGTACCGGAGGATCCGCTACGGCTGCTCTGGCAATAGAAAGCAGCTGTCTCTGACCCTGGCTTAAGTTCGCACCGTCACCGGTGAGGACTGTGTTGTAACCATCCGGAAGCTGACGGATAAAGGTATCCGCGTTAGCCAGTTTTGCTGCGGCAATGACTTCCTCGTCTGTAGCATCCAGCTTACCGAAACGAATATTGTCCATAACGGTAGCGGTGAACAAATGGGTATCCTGCAATACGATACCCAGAGACTTCCGCAGATCCGCTTTTTTGATCTTGTTGATATTGATGCCGTCATAACGTATCTTACCATCCTGAATATCATAGAAACGGTTGATCAGGTTCGTGATCGTGGTCTTGCCGGCACCGGTGGAGCCTACGAATGCGATCTTCTGACCGGGCTTTGCATACATCTCGATGTTATGCAGCACGATCTTGTCATCATTGTAACCGAAGTCCACATCGTCGAATACCACTTCACCCTGTAATTCAATATAATCTACAGATCCATCCGCCTGATGTACATGCTTCCATGCCCACATACCGGTTCTCTCGGTACACTCCACGATCTTGCCGTTTACCTTCTTGGCACGGACGATGGTCACATATCCCTCGTCGGTCTCTACCGGCTCATCCAGCAGATCGAAGACTCTCTTGGCACCAGCCTGTGCCATAACGATACTGTTCAGCTGCTGGCTGACCTGGCTGATAGGCATGTTGAAGCTCTTGTTAAAAGTTAAGAAGCTGGCAAGCTTACCCAACGTCAGTCCTGCGAAACCACCCAGCGCCATGGCACCACCGACGATGGCACATACCACATAGCTTAAGTTACCCAGCTGGGCATTGATGGGTCCCATCAGGTTTGCGAACTTATTCGCATTGTATGCGCTGTCGCACAGTTCATCATTCAGAGCCTTGAACTCCTCCAGACTCTTATCTTCATGGCAGAATACCTTGACTACCTTCTGGCCTTCCACCATTTCCTCAATGTAACCGTTGACTTTACCGATATTCTTCTGCTGCTTTACGAAATATTTTCCGCTTAAGCCCGCTACCTTACCAGTGACGAACATCATCAGTGCCACCATGATCAGACTGACTGCTGTCAGAGGCACACTTAATACCAGCATACTTCCCAGGGTACCGACTACGGTGATGAAGCTGGAAAATACCTGCGGGATACTCTGGCTGATCATCTGACGTAAAGTATCAATATCATTGGTGTAAATGGACATGATATCGCCGTGGGAATGGGTATCAAAATACTTGATCGGCAGCTTTTCCATGTGTTCGAACAGATCATCACGGAGATTCTTCAGTGTTCCCTGAGTTATGGTTACCATGATACGGTTGTAAGCATAAGTGGCCGCCACACCGACCAGATAAAAACCAGCCACACGGACAATTTCCCGGAACAGATTGCCAAAGTCCGGAGTCTCCTGTCCGATCATGGGCATGATATAGTCATCGATCAGTCTCTGCATGAACAGAGTACCCTGAATGCTTGCCACAACGCTCAGTACAATACAGACCAACACAAAGATAAAGTGAATGCCGTAATTTTTAAAGATATACGCCATCAGTCGTTTAAATACTTTTCCCGGATTCTCAATACGTGTACCGCCCTGCATTCTTCTGCCGGGTCCACGCATTCCGCCGCCCATAGGTCCTGGCATTATGACTCACCTCCATTCTCATCAAAGTCGCCGCCACCCGTCTGGGTCTGGGCTTCATATACTTCCTTATAGATCTCATTAGTACGAAGCAGTTCTTCGTGAGGTGCAAATGCATCGATCTTACCGTTATCCATAACGATGATACGATCTGCATCCTGAATACTGGAGATACGCTGTGCAATGATGATTTTCGTCGTACCGGGGATCTCCGTGGCAAATGCCTTACGGATCTTCGCATCGGTAGCGGTATCCACGGCACTGGTAGAGTCATCCAGAATCAGTACCTTCGGCTTTTTCAGCAGTGCTCTGGCAATACACAGTCTCTGCTTCTGTCCGCCGGATACGTTACTTCCGCCCTGTTCAATATAGGTATTGTATTTCTCTGGCATCTTCTCAATGAATTCATCGGCGCAGGCCAGACGACAGGCACGGATGCATTCCTCTTCAGTAGCATTCTCGTCGCCCCAACGGAGATTCTCTAAGATGGTACCGGAGAACAGCACGTTCTTCTGTAATACTACGGATACTTCGTTACGCAGAGTCTCCAGATCATAGCTTCTGACATCCTTACCGCCGACATAGACCGTACCCTCATTTACATCATACAGACGGCTGATGAGGTTCACCAGACTGGTCTTGGAACTACCGGTACCACCCAGAATACCGATGGTCTCTCCGGCTTTGATCTCAAAGTTCAAATCATCCAGTACCGGCTTCTCACTCTGTTTGTTATAGCGGAAGGTCACATGATCAAAACGGATACTACCGTCTGTCACATCGTAGTCAGGTTGTTCGGGGTTGGTGATGTCCGCCTTTTCATTTAATACTTCCGCGATACGCTTTCCGCTGGCAGCGCTCATGGTCATCATAACGAAGATCATGGCTAACATCATCAGGTTCATCAGAATCGTCATACAATAGGTCAGCAGGCTCATCAGTTCACCGGTAGTCAACTGGCTGGCAACGATCATGTGAGCGCCAAGCCAGCTGATTCCAAGGATACAGCCGTATACGGTAAACTGCATTACCGGCCATACATAAGTCATGGTACATTCTGCTTTTTTGAACATCTTGTAGATGTTGTAGCTGGCCTTATGGAACTTGTCGATCTCATAGTCCTCACGCACATAAGCCTTTACCACACGCTGTGCGGCTACGTTCTCCTGTACGCTGGCATTTAAATCATCGTATTTCTTGAATACTTCACTGAAATACTTGGACACTGCTCTCATAATAAAAATGATAACGATTCCAAGGAACACTACCGCCACCAGATAAATACTTGCCACTCTTGCATTAATCAGGAACGCCATCAGCATAGCACAGATCAGGCTGACCGGTGCGCGGAAGCACATACGTAAGAGCATCTGGTAAGCGTTCTGGATATTGGTAACATCCGTGGTCATACGGGTGACCAGTCCTGCCGTGGAGAACTTATCAATGTTGGAGAAAGAGAAGGTCTGAATGTTCTCATACATGGCCTCTCTTAAATTTCTGGCAAAACCGGTGGATGCTTTCGCACCGTATTTACCACCCATGACACCGGCGAACAATCCGACAATAGCTGCCAGGATCATGTAACAACCGATGGCAAAAATATGTTTCATATCTCCCGCCTGCACACCGTCATCAATGATGGATGCCATCAGGAGCGGAATCACCATTTCCATGGCTACTTCCAGGATCATGAAAATAGGAGTTACAAGAGATGCACTCTTATATTCCTTGATCTGTTTTGCTAATGTTTTGATCATAGCTGGTTTCCTTTCTTGTATTTTTCTATCCTATAATAAATGTTTTGTAACCTCTCTGTTATGCATGACTGCCAGCATCACTCGTTCCGGCATGGCCCGTTACAACGTCCGGTCCGCCTGCTGTCCTGCCCCAGATTCTGCATCATCTTATCTAAAATAGTTAAGAATGTCTGCTTCTCTTCTTCGGTAATACCGTTCTCCAGCTCTCGATTGAAATCCCGGATCTGCTCTTCGATCAGATTGTGATGCTCGATCGCTTTCTCCGTCAACAGGATCCTTTTCAGTCGGGCATCCTCCGTGGATGCCACCCGGACGATATAGCCCTTCTGTTCCAGATTTTGGAGCATTACCGTTGCCGTGGATCTGCGGATTCGGAATTCCTTCTCCACATCCTTCTGATATACATCGCCGTTCCGGCTCTTGTGATACAGATATCCCAACAGCGGCCCCTGCATTCCGTTGATTTCATTTCCTTCCATCTGAGCAAAGATCGCATCGATCTTCCGGCGGATCATGTTGTTGGCGGCCTTGATCTCAAATCCAAGCTGACGGTTCGTCAGTACACTTGTCTCTTCGTTCATCCTGCCTCCTTATCTCCTATGCCTCTAATGCGGTGTTCGTCAAATCCTCATGCCAGCATGGGATTTTCCTCTCTACTCGCGCAAACTATGAGAAACACGCTTCGCGAGTTTCTCAAGTTATCGCGGCAGTCGCCAAGGTCTCGTGCAAGCACGGACTTTGGCTCGTTGCTCGCGTAAATAAAAATGTTAGATAGCTAACCATTTTTGTTAGCCATCTAACATTATAACGCAATCTTTTATGTTTGCAAGAAAAAAAGTATAAACTCTTTATAAACTCCGTCAATCCTCCAGTACCCGGTTCAGAACTTCATCTTCCAGCACCAGTTTCTTTGCTGCTTCGCGGTATTTTTCCTCGTGGAGATAGGTATGGCGGTGGGGTTTGATGGTGGGAGCCATGTCGATGGCTTTGAGGAAATCGGCCTTCTTCATATGTAAGGTTGCCACGTAATCCCAGAATCCGGTATCTTTAAGTACCGTGCTGACACGGATGTAACGGTGATCCTGTACCTTTGCCATGATATAGGTGGCAATACCTACCTGGATGCCATGAAGCTGCGGCACTTCCAGGATCTTATCCAATGCATGGGAAATCAGGTGCTCACTTCCGCTGGTAGGGGCACTGCTGCCGGCAATCTCGTTGGCAATACCGCTCATGGCCAAAGAATCCAGCAGTTCTTTTAGGAACAGCTCGTCCTTGATGCTCTCATAAGGGGTACGAACGAAGCTGTTCACCGCTTTCTTTGCGATCATCACTGCAAAATCATTCACCTCACCGCAGCCGGCCTTTTCTTCGAAAATCCAGTCATAGAGTGCCGTGATCTTGGAAATCATATCTCCGATGCCGGAGTAAATGAACTTCTCCGGAGCGGTACGGATCACCTGGGTATCCACGATAATGCCATAAGCCAGTCTGGCAGGGACAGAAGTTCGCTTTCCCTGCACCAGAAGGGATGCGCTGGCACTGGAAAAGCCGTCGCTTGAACTGGAAGTCGGCACACTGATAAAAGGAAGGTTCCGCAGAAATGCCGCATATTTTCCGGCATCGATGACCTTGCCTCCACCGATAGAGATCACCGCCTTTGCCTTGTTGGGAATAGCGAAAGCCAGCGTAATGATATCGTCAATATCCACCGTATCCAATTCATTGTATTCCAGAACATTCACGTCCGCTTCCTTCAGTGAATTCATGACCAGCTCTCCGAACATATCGATCAGTCCGTTACCGAAAAATAACACTACCTGATCCAGACCTTCCGTTTTTAAATAACTACCGATCTTACCTAATGCCCCGTTTCCGATCTTCAGGATGGACGGGATCGCCATCTCTTTTCCTATCTGCATGGTAATCTCTCCTTTAACATTTCATAAAAAAACTTTGCCCGAAACCGCGTCCGGACAAAGTCATTTTACACTGTTTTCTATTTCAGTTCAACTTACAATTGGATCCCGAACATCTGCAGCACCCAGCAGATCAGTCCCAATGCCCAGCTGGCGAAAATTCCGTACAGGATCACAGGTCCTGCAATGGTGAATATCTTGCAGCCGATACCGAATACCTGTCCTTCTTTCTGGTATTCCACCGCCGGGGCTGTCACGGAATTGGCAAAGCCGGTGATGGGTACTAAGGCTCCTGCACCTCCCCATTTGACGATCTTGGGATAAATATGCAGTGCCGTGAGTACCACCGATGCAAACACCAGGATCAGGGAACACCAGCTGCCTGCCGTCTGGGGATCCATTCCCAGCACATTGCCGGTATAGTTCAGGATTCCCTGCCCAATACAGCAGATGATCCCACCGGTCAGAAACGCTTTTCCCATCTGTGCCCACAGATTGTGGGTGGGGGTCACCGATTTGACATACTGTTCGTATTCCTGCTTCTGCTGATTGCCCTGTTTTGTTTCTTCCTGTTTCATAGATGTACCATGCCTTTCCGCCGCCCGGCCGCTTGCACGGCAGGCAGACTCTGTGACTGCTCTCTCTGATAACAGAATGTCCTTTTTCACTCTTTTTATGTATGCTTCTATTTACAAATTTTCTTTTAACACAGTTTTCTTCCATAAAAACAGACTTCTCAACAGCTCCGCGACCTCTGCCACGGCGGTATCCATATCATTTCCGGTATCCGTGATCTGTTCCGCATCCATAAGATTATGATCTTCTGCCAGTGTCTTGTGCACCATATCCGGTGTCGCCACCATCTGCTGCAATTTCACCGCGTCATAATAATACCCCGGTGTCACATCCACCGGAAGCCATCCAATACCGTCGAAATAGACCTCCGCCCAGCAGGATCCTGCGGCCGCGGAACGCGTTATCCGCATTCTGTTCCCGATTCTCTGTTGTCGTTTTCTCTTCGATACTGCCTTCCTCTGCCAGAGGCAGCTGCAAAAACACGGTGAAATCCGAGCCCTTATCTTTCAGACTCTCTACGACGATTTCTCCGCCCATGAGCTGTACCAGCTGATCCGTGATGGCCATACCGATTCCGGTGTCATGTACCCGGATCATGAGGTCCACACCGTTTTCCTGTAAAAAAAAATCTTTTCTTCTTTCCTGTGGTTCTGACTGTCCACCGGATTCCGGCTCCCCATCTTTTTCCGAAAAAAAAGAACCAGAATTTTGTTTTTTCTTTGGTATTTTTTCAGATTGTAAGCAATTACACTGTTTGACGCTCTCTTTTTTTCATGCGATAATGGGCGATGAGTATAAATTTTATTTCATGAGGAAGATTATTATGAAAAAAAGAACAAGGAAAAAGTTACGGGCCCTTTGGGGTCTGCTGCTGGTCCCCGTGGTTCTGACCGGGTGCCGCATCCGTACCACGCCTATGGGCGTATTTGCACAGATCCTGGAATATGCCGGGCAAAACAATTCGCAGGCATCCTCGTCTCACGGTCATGGTACTTACCATACCGAATCACAGCCGTCTTCCACCCCTATTCCCCAGATGGATTACGACTCGCTGGATGCTATCGGTGAGGTCCAGACCATCATGGTCTATCTGGTAGGCTCAGATCTGGAATCCGATTACGGTAATGCCAGTCTGGATCTGGACGAGATGGAAACGGCCGGAGTGGACACAGCGCACAATAATATTCTGGTCTATGCCGGTGGTGCATCCGAATGGCAGGACCGCGGCCTGTCCAGTGACGAATGCACCGTCCTGCTGTTGACCGACACCGGTTTCGTCCCCGTGGATACCTATCCGGCGGAAAACATGGGGGATCCCCTGACTTTGAGCAGCTTTTTAAATTACGGTTTTGATTTCTTCCCGGCAGATTCCTACAGCCTGATCCTCTGGGATCACGGCGGCGGACCAGTGCTGGGCTACGGCGTAGATGAGAATTTCCGTGACCTTCTGACGCTGGATGAACTGTCCGAGGCGCTGGAAGATTCCGTGGGTGCACACATGACAAAACTGGAATGGATCGGCTTTGACGCCTGCCTGATGAGTTCCCTGGAAGTGGCTTCCGTGCTGGCTCCCTACGCCAACTATATGATTGCCTCCCAGGAGACCGAACCCGGTTGGGGCTGGAATTACGATTTTTTGTCAGAGCTGTCCGATGAGGTGATCCCGGGCGATGTCATGGGGGAATATATCGTGGATTCCTACATGGATTACGGGGAATACGTCTTCGACATCTATCCGAATCTGTATTCCGACCTGACGCTCTCCTGCGTCGATCTGAACGCCTATGCTGAAGCCGAAGAAGCTCTGAACGATTATTTTGCGGAACTGGACACTTCTCTGGATGTGCAGAATTACCCCAGACTGGTGCGTAACCGTGCACGGGTGAGAGACTTCGGTACTTACTCCTCCGATATAAATTACGGCATGGTGGATGTCCTGCATCTGTTAGAACTGGTGGGGAATGATTCTGAAGCCGCACAGGCTGCCACAGAGGCCGTAGAAAACTGTATCGTCTATTCCGACACCAACATGGACAATGCCGGAGGAATCTCTATCTGCTATCCTTACCAGACGGATACGGATTACCGGGATGCCTGCATTGAAATGTTATATTATCTGGACTTTGCTCCCAATTACACCCGTTTTCTGGAAGATTTTTACGCCATTGAAAACGGTGACACCCTGCTGGCAGATCGAGAGATCTCCAATGCGGAGACTTCCGTCACCACCCAGAACGACGGTGCTTACGATGAATCCGACATTACCTTGCAGCTGACCCCCGAACAGCAGGCGAACTTTGCCTCCGGCGGCTACTACATCCTCTGCAAAGCCAGGGACGAAGGCTATATTACCGCGGAGGAAGACGAACGTGCCGATGATATGTATCTCTTCATTCAGGGAAGTACCCGTGTGACTCTGGATGAAAATGGTTTCTTACATGCTGCTTACAAAAATAACGCTGTCTACATGCAGGATCAGGACGGTCTCTCCGATATTCCCATGATCCTGACAGAGACCGATATCAGCGACACAGAGAATCGTTATCTGGCACATGCGGTGCTGATGAATTATACTGACAACTGGGAATCCCAGACGGCGAAAGTACAGATCGTCGTCAGCGACGAATATCCCGATGGTATCATCCGTAGTGCGATTCCTCTGGATCATGACGATGCGGAATTGCAGAGTGCCAGCAAGCAGTTGATCCATCTGGATGACTATGAGACTATGTCCTTAATGGCAAGATGCAGCTACGTGACCCGGGATGATAACGGTAATCTGTTGAACTTCTTCGACTGGGAAAAATCCGGCTGGATGATGGGCTTCGATGTGGATCTGACCGGTGATTATCATACCGTGGTACAGCCGCTGGATCACCCGGAAAATTACGTATGCATCTTCTTCATGAAGGATTCCCAGGGGAATACCTCTTATTCCGAAATGATTCCGCTAAAATAAGGGAAGGTCAGCTTTCCAGCTCTTTTCCTTCTCTTCCTGCTTGTTCGATCAGGGTCTTATCCACGTCGGTCTCGTAGTTTTTGATGGAGACTTCGACGGGGGTAGGATCCTTGGTCAGGCGCCTGCCACCGACATGATTGAAGAAAACGATAATGCCAGCTGCCAGCCCAAGAGAATAGAATACTTCCAACGTATTCAAGCCTCCGGGTTCAGCACCCATGGCCATCCGGTACACTTCCGTGAAAACCTCATTGATCCCCACATCATTATGGTAAGCCATGATCGTATAGGCTGTACCGAAAAAGCTGATCAGGCACACAAAAGCAGCCTTGATCCACTGCTGCCAGCCTTTGTGTCTGTTCACACAGATCCATTCCACCAGCACATCTGTCTCTCCAACCACCTGCACATCGATCTCCGGACAGATTTCTTCCATAAGACTTACCAGTTTCAGACAACTGATCACACATCGTTTTTCGCCGTCCTTTGGAAAATGGTAAATTTTGATGGCTTTTAGTTTTGCCTGCAATACCGGATCCTGACAGCGAATCTCTGCCACATCTTTCAGGAAAACATCCTGTGCCTGCACCTCCGCACTTCTGTCACATTTCAGATAAACCGTCTGCTGCTTCATATACCCTGTCCCTTCCTGCCGTTTCTGCTCTGCATAGACATATTTTCCCAGATTGTCCATATCATTTGTGTACTTGCTCCTCCGGAAGAATTCCCCTGCTTATTGCACGGTCCGATGCAGTTCTGTGGCAAAATAAAACAGTGACCCGCAGATCTTTCCCGCTGCCATCCCCAGAATGGCCCCGCCCAGCCCGTGGCGGAAAGAGATTCTTCTGGCAAAAATAGGAATACTGTCCAGCATCTCAGCAATGGCCAGCGCCAGACAACCGATGAACATTCCGGCAAACAGCCCGAAAACCGCCTGTGCTCCAATGCCCGCTGCCGTCCACAGCCTCATCTGTTCCGGGAAGTGTTCCCGCAGATAATTTCCCCACTGACTGTACTCTGGGAAAATCGTAACAAAACATCCCGCCAGCGTCCCGAAAATGACCATTTCCTCATAGAGAAGTACATAACGTGCGGTATGGGTCTTGCCTGCGAACCGGGGGATCAGCCCCACCGCCACCAGCACTGTAAACACTCCGGCTGCCGACAGCAGGCCGTAACTGGCCCCGGTTACTATGAGCAATAATTGTCTGATCAGCATCTCCGTTCCCCTTTCGCAAAGTTCTGCTCCCGGCAGTTATCAAAGGATCTGCAAATGATCTTTTTCTGCACACAATAGAATATCCCAAAACCGAAAATCATATACGGATGGCACTTTTTTCCAAAATGTGCTATACTATCTTTATATATGTGCAGACGCTGCCCCACTTACTGTTTGCGCCGTTTTGAGTGAAGAATTTTAGATTTCAAAATATATGTGAGGTTTTACAACTATGAATACAGCAGATACGACTGAAAATACAGAAAAAAAGACGAGTGCACTTCCCGCGAAAAAAGTCTCCGATTCCGAGACACATCAGCTGCATGTGGTCATTCATCCGGATATCAACGGTTTCGGGCGCCTGTTCGGCGGAAGACTGTTAGAGTGGATCGACGAAGTAGCCGGTGCCACCGCCAGACGTCACTGCGGCAGAGACGCTACCACCGTAGCCATCGATAACCTGTATTTTAAATCCGGCGCTTATCTGAATGATATTATTGTGCTGATCGGCAAGGTCACCCATGTGGGACACACTTCCATGGAAGTCCGCGTGGACACCTACCGCGAAGAACAGGATGGTACCAGACACCCTATCAACCGGGCTTATTTTGTCATGGTAGCCATGGGCGACGATGGAAAGCCCACTCCGGTTCCCGGCCTCATTTTAGAGAACGACGGGGAACGCATGGAATGGGATAATGCCATTAAGAGAAGAGAGTTACGATTAGTTCGTAAGAAGGAAGGATTCTAAATCCGATTCTCGTCGCATCCGCAGATCGGAGAACTCAGAAATCTCCGATCTCCCGGATAATGGATCAGCGGTTCGATCACATTATGGTAATTTTCCCGATACAGGTCATCTCTGATCCAGAAGATTTTTCCGTAATCCTCGTGTATCTGAAAAGAAGTAAAGCCTTCCGGAGATTTTAAAAGACAATATTTGTTTTCTCCGCTACGGAAATCGCATTCCAACAGTTCCATAAACTTTTTCATGATTCTTCCTTTTCATTCTCTGAAAGCACGATCACCAGCCGCTTTGGCGGCAATGTATCCGCATCGGGATTATCCTCCATACCGATTCCATATACGAGCCTGTCATCGTATTTCTCCGGTATGTCATCTCTGTACTTATACATTTCACCGGACCAGTTGTCTCTGTCCACTACAGAAAAATATCCGAATATCTGTAAATAAGGTTTCAAATCCCGAAACAAAAGCTTTCCTTCCGTACTCCGGGCAATATCTCGGGGTTTCTGATACAATACGATCTCCACCCGGTCGATCCGGTAAGGAACACGTCTTCCGTTTTCTTCTGTGAAAAATCTTTCTTTAAAGATTCTTTCCAGCAAAAGTTCTCTGGCATCTTTCCAGTATCCCTTCCCACGAAACTCCGGATACAGCACCGGAGATATCTTACAGGTATTTTCTTTGACTTCCAACGCAACATAACCGGGAATCAGCCTCTTATGTTTACTTCCCTCAAGGAACCGCTCTTTTTCATCCTCTTCTTCCAACTGTGTCAGTTCTACCTTAAGATCCTCCCTGTAGAAATAATTCCTGTACATAAATATCCTCCTCCCGTTTTCAGACGTAAAATCGCTCTTTTGTCTCCAGACAGAGACAGGCAAGTCTTCCACCGGCAAAGCCACATCCGCAATCTAAGAGATATACGTTATGTCTGTCGTTGCACCAGATGGAATTGCCCGGCTCGTCCAGATATCTTCTGTCCTTCTTCCACACAATGCTGTCCGTGGGCGTATGACCGCACATGGAGATATATCCATCGATACCTTCAAAGAAAAAGCTGTCAATATCCATCGTCCCCCGCATGTAATATCGGTCCTCTTCCCGGACATCCGGATGGGAAGTCATGGCATGGGCAAACAGATATTTCTTTCCCTCCAGCTCCAGTTCCTTCTGTAGCGGCAGTCCCTTGATCAGATCAGCAATGTTCCGCATGTCTACTTCGGTAATACGCTGTCGCAGCAGTTCAAAACTGTTGTAACCATAGGGAGCTAATTTGTGCCGTTTTTTCTCCGGAGTATTAAAGTACTCATAAGTATAATTTGCCAGCCAGTCATCGTGGTTGCCTCGTATCCAGGAGCACTTTCCCTGCAAGCCGGCAAGGGCACAATATACTCCGAAGGGGTCCGCAGTTTCTCCACCCCGGTCAAACACATCACCAAGGACGATCAGTTCATCATCCCTGGTGATATTGATCTGCTTTAGGATCTGTTTCAGTTTCTTCAGGTTGTTATGTATGTCGCCAATAACATAATGCATATCCTTCCTCCTTTTCTCATTTCCTTCGGTAGCACTTCTGATATCTGTCGAGCTTTCTGGAAGCGGGATCGCTCCTTGCTTCTGTTCCCCTTCGCCTCATATACCGGCGTATGCTTATAGCTTCTGCTCATTCAGACTCCTTAATATACTTTGTCCCATATAGTTTCTGCCTCACCCGCAAACCCAGTGTGCTCTCTGCTTCTCATCCTGCACCTCTTCCATCTCCGGAAAATCTGCCTCCAGATACAGGGGATTCGGAAAAACTGATATTCAAAGCGATCCTTTCTCTGGGAATCCACCCGCTCCTCTTCCTCCGCAGGAATCTCGCAAGAATCCCATGTCAGACATTCTCCACCGGCTTTATGCATGCTGTTCCCACTGCTTATTCCTATGCATTCCTCCCTGCCGGGAAGTTCTGGCTGTAATAGTCCTCAAATTTCACCTGAAATACAATTCTGGACCGCATACCGAGATTTCTGTCAAGGAACCCCTGCATAGGTTCCGGGTACCCGGCAAATATCACAATGACATCCTCTCTGTGGTTTTCCATTTCCCGAAGCAATGTCGTAATAGCGATCTCGCCTTGCAGAGAATATGCTTCATCAATGAATAATACGCCTCCTTTTGCTACTTCCCGGATTTCCTCCGAATATCATATGCATCATAGATGCCTGATAATGCTTTCCTCCCCGTCTCTTCCTCTCTTTCTCCACAACATCTATGGCAATATTTTTGTAAATAAGTGGTAGTATATTTAGAAAATAAAATGATTTTTGGATATGGGGATATGGATAAGGTTATAAAAAATTTCTGGCTACATAAAACGAGACGGCCGCAACCGTCTCATTTAAAGTCTTACTTTTAAAAAGTATCATTATTTGTATTATAGGAGCTATATTCGCAAGTGAATGAATATCTATTCAGGCTTTCAATTTGTCTCTTTCTTCAATCATTCTTTTTGCGTTTTCGAAATATTCCTTCCAATCCTTATCCGTTGCGTTTGCTAATTTACTGGGACCATAACTCCAAAATGGGATTATTTCCTTACGCGGATCCTTATCCACAAAATAACACTCAAATTTATTGGTCTTTACATAATCAACCCACGCTTTTTCTTCTTTTATATACTTCTCATGTATGTTTTTCAGTTTTGCATCCCAATTATCCAAGGCACCACCCCTGGATGTCACCGCTGCACTTGTCATATTGCCCACGGCATAAACTGATCCAAGGAACCCCATAAATGCATCTATAACGTCTTTTTCTATTTTTTCCCCTGTTTTTTCATGCCGAATTTTTGATAAGCTTTCTCGGAGTTGCTCTTCATCCTTCCCCATAGGAATCCGTTCCAATAAGACTTCCTCCAATTCTTTCCTTGATTTTTGCATTAACTCCTTCTTATTTCCCAATAAAAAGATTTTAGTCGGAGTCCACCAGCTTGTCATGATATCATTTCTCATCTTTTCATCACTCTGCTTCGGCATCAGTGAAGCATCTGCTACGCTATTTTCAACATCTCCAGGATATAATTTAGAAAACATAAGAGAATTATATAACATATTATTGTTGTCCCAATCCTTCGACAGCTTCACAAATTCGTCCAGTAATGTCCTTCTACAGTCTTTCATCTAGATCTTCTCTTTCATCGTAATCACCCTTTAGAAGTCCCCGAACCAGATATTCAGATCCACTTCCTCATTAATACCGTCCACAGCACCTTTTTCGCTGTACTGCCATACCTTATAGGCATACGGATAATACAGATCATCATTATAATAAGCGAACCACTTATCGTACTGTTCCAGCTGTCCCAGATCCAGCATCAGTGTTCCCATCTCCATGTTGTGATAGATCATGGGCTTGTAGCCGGCATACTGGATGGTCTGGCAGAACAGGGCGGTCAGGCGGGTTCTCTCTTCCACGCTCAGTTCGTTGGCACGGCCCTTGCCGCCGCTGACTTTTTCCACGTCGAAGACGATGGGCAGTTCGATGTTATAAGGTTTTACCTTTTCCAGTACCAGATTGGCTTCTTCCAACAGTTCCTCGTCTGTGATGGCCTGAGAGTAGAAGTAGACACCTACTTTGATTCCTGCCTGTAATGCTCCCTTGACATTCTGCTCAAAGTATTCGTCCTCCACCAGCTTACCCTCAGTGCCGTAGCCTCTGAGGCCTACACGGATGAATGCGAATTCCACACCGTCTGCGGCTACCTTGGTCCAGTCGATATTGCCCTGATGCTTGGAGACGTCGATTCCCTTGTGGGATACTACCTGACCGTCCTGCATATACTGCACTTCTCCGTCCTCGAGAATGTTCAGGTTCTCCAATACATAATCATTTTTCTGCAAATCATCACGAATGGGTACGAAATTAAAGGTTCCGTTGCTCACAACGACCAGTTCATTGGGATAGTAAGGACGCAGGGTCTCTACCATGGTAGTGCCGGAGGTCAGACCATCACGGATCCCGGAGAGGATCTTGTTCTCTTCCTCGTCCTCAGCCTGCTGCTTTGCTTCAGCGATCAGGGCATCCACTTCCTCCTGCGTATAGGTCTTCACCACTTCCTGTGTGCTCTCTTCCGTCTGGCTTCCGGCTTCCGCTGCTGCCGCCAGATCGTTGGCATTATCCTGGAACTTGCTGTCGATCCAGGAATACAGGATTCCCGCAACATACGTTACCAGTACTAACACCAGCAGGCATCCGGTCATGACCAGAATGGATGCTATGGTGTTGTTTTTCTTACGCTTATTTGCTCTGCTCAGACGGTCCTCGGGGATCCGTCCGTTTTCGTTTTCTTTTTTCATAAGTACCCCTGCTCTCCTTTTTCATGCTGTCTCTCTATAACTATGCAGCATTGCGGTCTATAAGATTATATATAACTATTCAGAGCCGTGCAAATTATGGCAATATATACGTCGAATGCTTGCATTCGTAAGAATATTTGACATAATTTATACGGCGAAATAACCACATGAGTAAAAAGCAAGCTCTGAAAGAGCGGTTTTGCGAATGCGGGCTGAATAGTTCCTTTATATAATATAATCGAATTTCCGACGGAAAGGAAGAGGAAAAAATTTGTTTTATGAATTATTAATGAATTGGCCCTTATCCGGCCATCTCCCGCATTTCCCGCAGGATCTTTTTCTCCAGACGGCTGACCTGCACCTGACTGATCCCCAGGATCCCGGCGATCTCCGTCTGGGTCTTGTTCTGAAAATAGCGCATGCGGATCAGCTCCCGGTCTCTCTCCGGCAGTTCCCCAAGCAGCTGTGCCAGCAGCATCTGATCCAGCAGCCTGTCCTTCTCCACATCATTTTCCACCGCACCGCTGCTTCCCATGCTGGCTCCCACACAGCCGTGGGCCGCGGCCACCACCCGGTCCGCCAGACACAGCTCGCTGCCGTCCTCCTGCCCGCTGCTGCTATAGAGGGATTCCACCTCCGCTCCGGCCTCCATGGCCAGAATCACATCTTCTCTGTCCAGCTGTGCCTCCTCGGACAATTCTTGTAAGGTGGGCTCCCTGTGCAGTCTGCTCTGTAAACGCTGTCTTGCCAGTCTGACCTTCAGCCCATCCTCCTTGATGGTACGGGATACCTTTAACAGACCGTCATCCCGCAGAAACCGTTTGATCTCCCCAGTGATCATGGGGACGGCATAGGTGGAAAACCGTACCTCCAGCTTCAGGTCAAATTTATCGATGGCTTTCATCAGGCCGATCACGCCGATCTGGAACAGATCCTCCGGGTCATATCCTCTGCCCAGAAATCTTTTCACAATGTGATGCACCAGTCCCAGATTTTTCTCGATCAGTACTTCTCTCGCTTCTTTATCTCCGCTTTGTGACTTTCCGATGAGTACTGATACTTCTTCCATGCCTCAGTCCTCTTTTCCGATCCAGTCTCCGCAGCGCATTTTCTTCCACATATGTACTCTTGTGCCCTTGCCCGGGATGCTCTCCACTTCCAGCTCATCCATGAAGGCTTCCATAAAGGCAAATCCCATGCCGGACCGTTCCAGTTCCGGCTTCGTGGTAAATAACGGTTCCATGGCTCTGGCCACATCCTCGATGCCTTTTCCCTGATCCGATACCTCGATGGAAAGCGTATCGTTCTCAAGAATGCAGTGCAGTCTTACCTTTCCCGGATGGATAATGCTGTACGCCGGGCGCATCTCCCCATGCTTCGTATAACCGGACAGATTCTCGTATCCATGGATAATGGCATTGGTTACTGCCTCCGATACTGCGGTCTTGATATCCGCCAGTTCTTCCAGTGTGGGATTCAGATGGGTAATGAAAGCCGCCACCGCCACTCTGGCAAAGCTTTCATTACAGGAGACCGCATCAAATACGATTTCCATCTCATTCCGGCTGCCCTGCGTTCTCTGCTGCAAAAGTTCTTTTTCTTCCGTCACCTGAATGTTTTCCCTCTCTGCTACCATGTTCTCCTCATTTCTGCGCCTATTATTGCACTGTTTTTCATAATTTTTTGAATAATTTCTTTCATTTTCGACAGAATCTTCCTTCCAACGTTTAACCCGGCAGGATCTCGACGATCCTGTGAAGCCCGGACATACGGAAGATCCGCTGGATCTGCCGGTCTGCATGGATCGCATAGACATGTCCGCCGAAGCAGGAAATCTTGCGGTACCGCCCCATGATGATCCCGATCCCGGAAGAATCCATGAACCGGGTATCCTCAAAATCAAACACTACATTTTCCACGTTTTCCCTGACCAAGAGCCTGTCCGCCCCTTCGCAGATATAGGAGGCTCTGTGGTGGTCCACTTCCTCCGGCATGCGCACCATCAGGCAGTTATCAATGATCTGAAAGTCTTCCATATTTCCTCACATTCCGCTGTTTTCCAGCATTTTTACTCAAAAGAAAAGAGAACCCGCGCTTTACTTTACGCAAGTTCTCTTTCGTGTGTTGTGTGTCATTGTCTGATGGTATGTTGTTCTTCCCTACTGTGCCGTATTCTCTGCCAGCTGGGAACGATATCTCTGGGCACTTCTGGCCGTTTCCGTATCCGGGAACAGCTCTATGATCTTGTCATAGGTGGTGATGGCATTCTGGGCATCGTCACTCTTACGGTAAGAGTTGCCCAGGCTCAGCCAGGCATCCTTGTTGGTCTCATCGTAAATGACTGCCTTGGACAGGTTCTCGATAGCCGTCGCGTAATCCTCGCTGCGGTAAGCATTGTAGCCTGTCTCATAATACTGTGCGGACAGCTGCGGCCCGATCAGGCCAAGCAACGTCTTGTACAGCTTCTGGAATGCTTCGGAAGTACTGTCCACATCCACGGATGCCGAAATGCTTTCCAGGTTAGCCGCCGTCTGGGTAATATCCTGCGTCTCCAGATATGTGGTGGCTGCCGCTAACAGGCTGTCGATGGTCTGTAGCGTACCGTCGGTTCCCACATACCCCTGCAGTTCCTGATTCAGCGTATCATTCTCTGTCTGCAGTGCCTGCATCTGGGTCTCCAGTTCCTGGATCCGGGAGGTCTTGGTGTCTAACTGATTGCCGATGTCGGTGATGGTCTTCTGGGCCTCATTGTTGGCATTGGATACCGCTGCCGGAACCACCAGAAAATACATCACGGCCAGACCAATGATCAGACCGATGGCAATATTGATCAGGGAAGAGAGACCTGCACTCTTCTGCTCCTTCACATTCAAAGGCTGAATGATGATCTCATTGTCACTCTGGTAGCGAACCGCATCATCCTTCTTCCGCCGGCCGGTCTGCTTGCTATTCTCGTCCGGAGTCAGCTGCATCTCAACTTCCTTCAGATACCGCAGGGTCAGCGTATTGTTGCGGTCGATGTCCATGCACTTACGCAGTTCTCTCTCCGCTCTGTCCCACTGTTCACTGTCCATATAAAGCAGGGCTAACAGCTGATGTGCCCGGATGAACTTCGGGTTCAGGGACAGTACCTTTTTCAGCTGGATGATAGCCAGATCCTTGCTGTCCTGATTGCAATAGACCAGTGCCTGATTGTATTTCTTGATGGTCTGGTTAATGGCATCCAGGCGGGCCGCATTGGACTGCAGCATATTGATGTAATCGTCCGCGATATTTTTCTCAGGCCGCATATTTTTGCTGATGACCCATTCGCTCAGTGCCGCAACGACCTCTCCGGTCTCAAAATACACCAGTCCAAGCAGATTTCTGGCTTCGATATTGTTCTTATTAAATTTCAGGCTCTGCCGTAAGCTGTTGATCGCACCTGTGAGATCCCGTACTCCTGCTTTCTCCAGACCGTCATTGTAGAAACGGTTGGACATACACATGATCTTCTTGTAGAGGGATACATCTGCTCCGCAGGACGTACAGAAATCGTGCTCTGACAGATGGCAGCCGCAGTTATAACAAAACATGCTCTCCCTCCTTATTTCTCTTCTTTTTCTTCGGATTCTTTTATCATTTTCACCAACAGATCCGCCGCATCGGTCAGATCCTGATTGTAGATAGCTTCCTCAGCGTCTTCCACTTCCAGGCTGGGATGAAATTTCTTCAGTTCTTCTTCAAAATTGATCATGGTCCAAAGACTCCTTTATTTCCCCGACAAGATACAAGCTTCCCGCGATATAGAGCCGTTCTCCTGGCTGTCTGCCCGAGACTTCCGTCCGCAGTGCCGTATCCGCTTCCGTATACATAGTAAACCGGTCTTCCGGATAAGCTGCCAGTAAACCTTTCAGTTCTTCCAGCGAAAGCGACCTCGCCGTCCGCATATGCGTAAAAGCGATCCGGTCGAATAATCCCGACGTGATCACCCTCTGTATCATATGCCTGCAATCCTTATCCGCCGCCACACCAAATAACAGTCTCCTGCCCTCCGTGCAGCCGTCCTGTTCCACGGTATCCAGAAAAGCCCGGATGCCGTCATCATTATGCGCACCATCCACGTACACCTCCGGAAGTACTTCTTCCATGCGTCCCTGCCAGAAGCAGCCAAGGATTCCCTGTCGGATCTCTTCCACAGTGGGACACCCTGATGCGGCACACATTCTGCCGTCAGGCATGTCCGTACTGCGAAACAGCACTTCCACGGCCCGCACTGCCAATGCCGCATTTTCCATCTGGTAGCGTGCAATGGTATGCAAAGTAAGACTAATATAATTATAATACTCAGAGCGCAAGGAAAAATCAATGTATTTCTTCCGAAATCCAAGGAAAGTATAGTCCTTTTTCGACACCGGTATCTGTATCGCACCAAGTTCTGACGCTTTGCGGCAAATTACCGCACTGGCATCCGCATCCCCGTCCAGATACACCACCGGAACACCGGGGCGCAGGATCCCTGCCTTTTCCGCAGCGATCTTCGCTGTGGTGTCTCCCAGATACTGTACATGATCCAGACTGATCCGCGTAATGACGGTCAGGAGCTTATTGTCCACATAATTCGTGGCATCCAGTCTTCCCCCAAGTCCGGTCTCAATGATGCAATAATCCGGCTTTTCTTCTGCAAAACAGAGTAATGCCATGCAGAATAGGTATTCATAAAAGTTGAGAACGAATTCCTGTGGCGCTTCTTCCCCTCGCTGCCCGTCCCCAGTATTCGCAGAATTGGTCTCCTGCAAAGCGTCCCATACCGCAAGAAACCCCTGTAAAAAAGCTTCCTCTGAGATCATTTCACCGTTCACGGCAAAACGCTCCCGCATATCCACCAGATGAGGTGAAGTGAATACAGCCGTGCGATAGCCTGCTTCCCGCAGGATCGAACTCATGTAGGCACAGACGGAGCCTTTTCCATTGGTGCCCGCCACATGAATGATCCGCAGATCCTTCTCCGGATTTCCGAGTTTTTTTTAAAAACCATTTAAGGTCCCTGCTGTCCGCAGGATTTTTTTTAACAGTAAAGCGGGGCATATCCTTCAGATATGCCACCGCTTCTTCAAACGTTATCATGTCATTACCGAATCTCATCGTATTCCTTATGCTTTACGTTCTTTTTATTCTGTACGTTTCGTTGCAGATCATGCCAGCTGTTCTAAGCGTTTTGTCACCTGTTCCATCATCTGCTCGTATTTTGCCAGCTTTTCCTTCTCCTCTGCGATCTTCGCTTCGGGAGCCTTAGACAGGAATCTCTCATTGGACAGCATTCCCCTGGAACGTGACAGCTCGCCTTCCAGTCTCTTCTGCTCCTTCTTCAGTCGCTCGATCTCCTGTGCGATGTCTACCAGCTCTGCAAACGGAATGTACAGAGTTGCACCGGGGATCACTACGGATACCGCATCCTCTGCGATTCCGGTCTTGTCAGCCTGGATCATGATCTCATTCGCATAGGCAAGGCTTGCGAAGAACAGCTTACCCTCCTCAAAAATCCTGCGGATCTCGTCATTTTCGCTGACTACATACACACTTGCCTTACGGCTGGGTGCTACGTTCATCTCAGTACGGATGTTGCGGATACCGCGAACGGCTTCCTTGATGGTTTCGATGGCCTTCTCCTCTGCGGGGAATGCACGATCCTCGCTGTACTCCGGCCACTTGCTGATCATGATGGACTCTTCTTCATTCTGAATGGTGCAGAAGATCTCCTCAGTGATGAACGGCATGTAAGGATGTAACAGCTTCAGAGCGTTGATCAGGACAGTCTTCAGCGTCCACAGTGCCGCATTCTGGCTGACTGCATCGTCGGTGCTGTACAGACGGGGTTTTACCATCTCGATGTACCAGTCACAGAACTCATCCCAGATAAAGTCATATACCTTCTGTACGGCGATACCCAGCTCGAAGTGATCCATGTTGTCGGTCACATCTTTTACCAGAGTATTTAACTTGGACAGGATCCACTTATCTACGGGCTGTAAATCTGCTGCCGCAGGGGTGGTGATATCTTTTCCGGTCTTCTCCAGTGCCTGCTCCATGTTCATCATGATGAAACGGGAAGCATTCCATACCTTGTTGGCGAAGTTACGGCTGTTCTCTACTCTCTCATAGTAGAAACGCATATCGTTGCCCGGTGCGTTGCCGGTGATCAGGGTCAGACGCAGTGCATCGGCACCGTACTGGCTGATGATCTCTAAGGGGTCGATTCCATTGCCCAGAGATTTGGACATTTTCCGTCCCTGACTGTCACGTACCAGTCCGTGGAACAATACGGTCTTGAAAGGCTTCTCTCCCATCTGCTCGTATCCGGAGAAGATCATACGGATCACCCAGAAGAAGATGATATCATAACCGGTTACCAGGACATCGGTAGGATAGAAATACTTCAGATCCTCGGTCTGCTCCGGCCAGCCCAGGGTCTCAAACGGCCACAGTGCGGAGGAGAACCAGGTATCCAGCGTATCGGGATCCTGCGTAAAGTGGGTGCAGCCGCACTTGGGACATACCTTCGGCATCTCCTTGGCTACGACTACTTCACCGCAGTCATCGCAGTAATAAGCGGGAATCCTGTGTCCCCACCACAGCTGACGGCTGATACACCAGTCGCGGATGTTATCCGTCCAGTTGAAATAGTTCTTCTCCATACGTTCGGGGATCAGCTTGATCTCGCCATTTTTCACAGCTTCTCTTGCAGGTTTGATCAGTTCATCCATCTTAACGAACCACTGGTCTTTTACCATAGGCTCGATGGTGGTCTTACAACGGTCATGGGTACCTACGTTGTGTACATGATCTTCGATCTTTACTAACAGGCCCATCTGATCCAGTTCTTCCACGATGGCTTTTCTCGCCTCATAGCGGTCCATGCCCTCGAACTTGCCGCCGTTTTTATTGATAGTGGCATCATCGTTCAGGATATTGATCACAGGCAGATTGTGACGCTTGCCCACCTCAAAGTCATTGGGGTCATGAGCGGGGGTGATCTTAACGACACCGGTACCGAACTCTCTGTCTACATAAGCATCCTCAACGATGGGAATCACACGGTTTACGATAGGAAGCAGTACCTTTCTGCCATGCAGATGGGTATAACGCTCATCATCGGGATGGATGGCTACTGCGGTATCACCTAACATGGTCTCGGGACGGGTAGTGGCAAAGGTCAGAAACTCTGTGGTGCTGGGCGTTCCGTCCTCGTTCATCAGCGGATACTTGATGTGCCAGAAATGTCCTGCCTGCTCCTGATATTCTACCTCTGCATCGGAGATGGAGGTATTACATACGGGACACCAGTTAACGATACGGGCACCCTTGTAGATATAGCCTTTTTCGTGCATCTTCACGAATACTTCGGTGACTGCCTTGTTACAGCCCTCATCCATGGTGAAACGCTCTCTGTCCCAGTCGCAGGAAGAACCCAGCTTTCAGCTGACCAATAATACGTCCGCCGTATTCCTTCTTCCACTCCCAGGCTCTCTCTTAAGAACTTTTCACGTCCCAGATCGTGCTTGTCGATGCCTTCTTCCTTCAGCTTCTGGATGATCTTGACCTCGGTAGCGATACTTGCATGGTCGGTGCCGGGCTGCCACAGTGCATTGTAGCCCTGCATTCTCTTATAACGGATCAGGATATCCTGCATGGTGTTGTCCAATGCATGTCCCATGTGGAGCTGTCCTGTGATATTTGGGGGCGGGATCACGATAGTGAAGGGAGTCTTACTGTGATCTACCTCCGCATGGAAATACTTTTTGTCAAGCCACTTCTGATACAGTCTGTCTTCTATGCCGTTTGGGTCATAGGTTTTGGCTAATTCTTTGCTCATTGCTTCCTCCTTAAATTCTCCTGAAACTAAAGAAGCCCTCTGCCGACTCTCGTCAGCAAAGGGCGTCAGTAACGCGGTACCACCTTTGTTCACAGCTTGCGCTGCCTCGCGACTTCTTACAAAGTCCTATCCGGTAACGGGGATAACTCGTGAGAACTTACGCCCGGAATATCCGGTCTCGGCTCTCCGGCTTGGAAGCTACCTTCCACATTCCTGTCTTGAAGCAGCCTTCCAGCGCATACATGCAGCCGCTCTCTCTGGTAAGGGGAAATGTGTACTCCTCTTCGTCATTGCCTTTTGGATTTGGTTAATTACTAATAAAAAATATAGTACAGAAATTCCGACTTTGTCAAGGAAATCTTGTTTTCCTGCATAATTTTCCTTCAGAATGTATGGTTTTCATGTATAAACTGGCATGGTAAAAAAAACATATTCTGGCTCTTTTAAGCAAGCCACTTTTTCTATACACTGAATCCTAACATATCCCACCGAACAAATGGGAATTATGAAAAAGAAATTAAAAGAGGAGATCATCATTATGGAAAAGAAAAAATCATACGGTGTATTGATTGCGGGAGCCATTCTCCTGATCCTGGGAATCGTCCTGGCAGTCATTACCCACAATAACAGTTATCAGGAATCCGTTGCTTATGGCAGCCAGTTAAGCGATGTCAAGGCACAGCTGGAAGAAGTAGAAGCTTCCATCGAGGCAGTCACCGGCGGCACAACAGACGGTGATCTGGATGCCCTGAATGCGCAGAAGGATGAATTGTCCGCTCAGAAGTCCACTCTGTCCGACCAGAAGCTGTCCGCAGAGCGTCCTTACTCCTACAGCCTGGTTCTGGTATTCTTCGCTATCCTGTTAACTGCCAAGGGATTGTACAATGCCATCGCAGGCGTAATTCCCGCACAGAAGGCGGATGTGAAGAAGCTGGCGCAGGCAGGTCTGTTAGCAGCTCTGTGCTATATCGGATTTGCTTTCTTCAAGATCGACATTCCCGTGGGTCCCGAGAAGACCGCATTCCATCTGGGCAATGTATTCTGCGTACTGGCAGCTCTGCTGCTGGGCGGTTACTGGGGCGGACTTGCCGGTGCCATCGGCATGACCATCGCCGATCTGACCACCGCTTATGTAACCAGTGCCCCCAAGACCTTCTTATTAAAGCTGTGCATCGGTCTGATCGTAGGACTGGTTGCTCACAAGATCTTCCATCTGAGCAAAGAGCATTCCGCAAAATATGTGACCGGTGTAACGATCCTTGCTTCTGCCTGCGGTATGGCATTTAACGTGGTCGCGGATCCACTGGTTGGTTACTTCTATAAAATGTATCTGCTGGGTGTGCCTCAGGATATTTCCAAGGCTCTTGCCAAGATCAGCACCGTAACTACCGGTGTCAACGCCATCGTTGCTGTGATCTGTGCTTCCGTATTCTATCTGGCACTTCGTCCGGCACTGAAGAAAGCAGGATTATTCCATGACATCTAATTTCGATACTTCTGATAGAAATGCACAAAAAGGCGGGGATTTCGTTCCCCGCCTTGCTATGATCAACGATATTGCCGGTTTCGGACGCTGCTCCACCACCGTGTCCCTGCCCGTGATCAGCGTAATGAAGGTGCAGGTATGCCCTGTGCCTACTTCTGTTTTATCGAACCATTTGGGATTTCCTCTCTGCCATTTTGATGACTATACCTCTCATATGCGAGATTATATAAAAGTATGGAACGAACTGGGACTTACCTTCGATGGGTTATACTGTGGATTCTTAGGAAATGAAGAGCAGATCGACATTGTACGGGGGTTCGTGGAAATGTTCCGGCCGCCCCTGTTTTTGCTGGATCCGGTCATGGGAGACCACGGCAGGGCCTACTCCTCCATTACAGAGACCCATGTTCAGAAGATGAAGGAGCTGCTGCCTCTGGCGGATATTATCACGCCGAATATCACGGAAGCCTGCCTGCTGACCGGGACTCCCTGGAAGGATAGGGAATGGACGATGCAGGAGCTGTCCGGATTGTGTGAACGGCTGACTGACATCTGTCAAACAGCTTCCATTACATCCGACGAAGCCTCCACGGGCATTACTGCCAGTGGTTCTGACGGGAGTTCCGTTGGCACTGTCTCCATCGTCATCACCGGGATCCGGCAGGGCGATTCTCTGGTGAACTTCCTATGGGATGACGGCGTCTATACCACTGTTTCCACCCCCATTGCCGGAGCATCCCGTCCCGGCACCGGAGACATCTTCGCCTCCATTCTCGCCGCCGATGCCGTCCGCGGGGAGACCTTACTATCCTCCGTGCAAAAGGCAGCGAACTTCGTAGGTCTGTGCATCACCGGAAGTGAAAAGGCGGGAACGCCCGTGCAGGAGGGCGTGGTGTTTGAGAAGTATCTGGCGGCGCTGTTGTAAAAAAGGCGACGGCTTTTTCTTTTACCGTCGCCCGACAGAGCGGATTATTTAGTCATTCCAATTGGGTTCACCAACATTATAACTCTGATCTGCAACAGGTTCGTTAGGGTTATCGTAGCAGCTTTCAATAGTCAGGTGAAACTCCGGTAAGCTATCACAAGTGTTCGACTTATTTTCCAGTTTACTTGATGCATCGTTTCCGGTTACATTCTCTGTTGTTCCGCGCCCCGTGTTAGTTCTATAACCGAGAAGCGTTCCCATGTTATCCCGATAGTAGGTATAAATGTTCTGAACTCGTTCCCAAACCTGCTCGTCAAAATAAACGTCGCTCCTTTGGCTAACCATGCTTTCCACATACTGACGAAGATCGGAATAGAACAAATCGCTGACATCATAGCAGACATACTGTTCGTCCTCATAGATCTTGTACTGCTCCATCTGTTCAAAGGTCAAAAGTTGACCGCGGATAAAGGCATAGTCCTGCGTGGTATGAATTTCATTTTTTTCGTATATGAAAACATAAATCAAGGGAATATCCACACCGCCGTCGATTTCACCTTTGTGCTGCGGGATGTAGGCGCTTAAAACCATCGCACATTCTTCCGCGGAGGCGCCAATGATTTTGTCATACCCATCCGTTGATCGGCGATGCAGACCAGTTAGCTGCAATTGCATATCCGCAGGCACAGCAGGGTCAAAAAGGACTCTTTCGGCGCTGTCAATCAAAGTTAACTCATTTGGTGACACGGAGGGCACGATGTTTATATCCATTTGTTCCAACACCCTCTGGCAATGTTCCAGATATTCGCCAGCGAGCCGATTTCTTTCATTAATATCCAAAGTGTAGCTTTCAAAGTATGGTCTGAATTCTTCCATAATTTCTGATATCAGTTCCGGATCAGCGTCAACCGGAGTAATCGGCGCCACGTCAACTTTTTCGGTTGGGACAGATTCTGCAAATTCAACCGTACACATCCAATCCTGTCCAAATAAGAAGTTGTTATTTGTCAACACCAAGTAGTACCAATCATCATCCGAAATCGGTGTCTCCAACAGTGATATATCATAGGCATCTGAAAGATCAATTACCATCGTACCGCTTGAGTTAGCCGGTATCCCGGTGTTGCTGAAAGACACCTTTCCCGAAAGCGGTTTAACTTCCTCGCTGGTAGACCAGCGCATTAGTTTAAGTTTCGATTGAAAATTAAGCTCTTTGTCAGACCTATTTTCTACTTGAACAGAAATTACACCATTTCCCTCATATGTGGCAGACAGAGAAAGTTCATCTCCGGATAGGGAGGAAAACAAACTGTTTGCAAAAACAGTCATAGAAAAGAAACAAAAAACTGCTGCAACTACTCCCCATTTCACCCATACCGTCTTTTTCTTCACCCGTATGTTGGGAGCTGCTTCCTGAATATACTTTGTGCTGATGTTACCAACCGCCTCGGAAATATCTTCACGTTTCATACTGTAAATCCCTCCCCCTTCAAATAATCCCGCAGTTTGTCCCTAATACGGGAAAGTCGCACTGACACGGTATTACTCTTCAGACCAAACTGTTTTGCAAGTTCCGAAATAGAATAGGCATACCAATATCGACGAACAAAGAGTATTCGACTCTCTGCATCCAGTGTATCAAGAAAATAGTCAATCTGCCGGGTAAGCTCCTTTGCGGAAATCTCCTCCTCTACACTTTCAGAGGAGGATACACATTCCCCCAGTTCGTCTAAAGCTGCATCGTAAAAGCTGTTGCGCTTGACAGATGTATTCGCATGATACTTTTTTATGGAGAGGTTACGAACAATTCGACAGATATAGGTAAGCAACGGGTTTGGATTTTGAGGCGGTATTGTATTCCATGCTCCTAAATAAGCGTCGTTAACACATTCCTCTGCATCGAGGATATTGTTCAAAATATTTTTTGCGACCTTGTTACAGACATTTCCGTACTTCGCCGCCAACTCCATGATTGCCCGTTCAGAGCGCATATAGAACAAATCAATAATTTCACTATCGTTCAAATCATCACTTCCTTTCTGCCTCACTTATATACTACGAATTAAGAGAAAGATATTACAAGAAAAACAAATATTTTCAAATTTAACAGACAGTGTCTGGGATATTGAGTATCCATTCCTGATGATCGAAAAAAGCCAGATTTCTACTTTTCTCTATGAAAGCTAATTACCTTTTGTGCCTTTTCATTTATAACAATTTTAGAGTCTTCCGTATTCACTTTTACCTCCCATGGTATCATAAGTTCAATTTTAGCTTTGAATATACTCCAAGCGGTATTATTTTTATCAAATCATAGATAGAACTTTCAAAAATACCGCCTGATGGATAGTAACTCCATTCAGGCGGTATTATAACAATAATTTTTCAAATGAAAGAAGCTTTTTTACTGCTGCGATATAAAAGTAACGCTGTCCGGCAGTATTTTATTCAAACTCCACCACAACGCTGCCCATAGCACATTCCAGCTCCATATTTTTAGAAGCGTTGTTGTTGATCTGTTTCTCCTGTGCCAGGCCGTTGTAACTGTCATCACCGACTTTCAGTTCACCCATACCGCAGCTTAAATCGTAGTTGAAATCCGTCTGCGTTCCTGCCAGTGTCAGTTTCAGTTCTCCCATGGAGCACTCTCCGTCCAATCGTTCGGTCACATCTCCGTTCAGACGGACGGATCCCATTCCTACTGACACCTCTGCCACGCGGCTGCTCAGTTCTTCTACTGTCATCTGACCGGCACCACAGTCTAACTCTACCTGGTCAGCCTCCAGTTTCTCAAACGTCATCTTGCCGGCACCCACATTGGCTTCCAGCGCCCCCGTCTGCAATTCCTCTACACTGAGGCTTCCGGCGCCCAGATCCAAAGAGGTATTTTCAAAATAATATCCCTCAGGCACATACAGGCAGATGGAACCGCCCAGATTACCTTCACTGTTGCTGCTTACTTTTGAGGTTCCGCGGATCTCCATCGTACCGCCTTCCACATATCCCTGGAACTTTCGCATTCCATCGGCTTCTACCCGGAAGCAGTTATCCTCTGACACCTGAATCTTCATGACACAGCCACCGGCCTGCACCTGTAGATCCGTGATGCCCTGACTGTCATCCCCCAGAACATACAGCTCTATCTTTCCCGACCTAACTTCATAATCTGAGTCATAATCCACATTGTCCTCCAGATCATAGTGCACATCGCCCATATTTTCCCGGATCTGCTCCGTCACACCGTTGCTCCAGTCATCCACCTCTTCTCCGGAGATTCTTCCCAGGGTAACCGCTGACAGGATCTCCCCCGGCGAAAAATGCGTGGAGCCATTCCCCAGGCTTCCGCTCACTCCCAGGATCAGTCCCAATAATATAAATATCAACGCTGTGATGGCACAGCCCTTCATAAATTTTCTCATGCTTCTTTTTTACCTCTTTTCTGGAATAATCCTCCGATCCAACAACAGATCGCCGGTGTAGCGATTCCCGCCATGGCCACGGTCAGCATCAGGAACAGAAGTCCGACACCTCCGCAGATCAGTCCGGCACCGATCAGGCACATTCCCACGAAGGGATGCGTAAACATACTGATGATCCCTACTGCCACCAGTGCGATCAGAATCAGTATCAGTGCTGCTGCCGTTGCTCCGAAACCGATGATCAGTCCGAACCATGTGGCGATCAGCCCTGCTGCCACGCCGATACCGGCGGAAGCTGCTCCCAGGATCACCGGGGATGCCAAAATACATAAAATTACGATCAGCACGATCATACCGGTGGACATTCCTTCTTTATTCTGTGGAGATACCACCTGTGCCTGTGCAGTTTGTGACGCATCGCTCTGCCAGCTGCGCTGTTCTGTGCCGCCGTCTTCCTCATTGGAATATGCCGGGTAGAGAATCATTGCTTTGGTTTCGGCATTGATCTTCTGGCAGCTATTCTCTCCATAACCATTCCCGAAAATGTCTTTTTTGATATTCTCCGCTACTTTCATCGGATTCCCCAGTGCCTCAATAACATTCTGTTCATTCTCCGGTCCCGCATCGTTAAAATATTCATTATAATATTGTAGCGCTTCTTCCCGCTCTGTAGCGGAAATATTCTGCAACAGACTTTCCAGCTGCCTCATAAACTCCGTTCTATTCATTCTACTATGTTCTCCCATCTGCGCCTGTTTACGCCTCTGACCTGTCACTTAGTTTTCCTTCAAACAATCCCGTGATCTTATCGCTGTAGCTGCGCCACTCACTTTCATATAAATGAAGCTGCGCCCAACCTCTGCTGGTGACTTTGTAATAACGCCTCGTTCTGCCACTGCATTCCCGGTCATAGACTTCCAGACATTCGTCCTTCTGTAATCGCCGAAGCACGGGATACAGGGTGGATTCCGACAATTCGATCACCTGCCGGACCTCCTGCGTGATCTTGTAGCCGTAGGTTCCTTCCGATTCCCGGGCCACCACCGCCAGTACGATAGCATCCAGCAGAGCTGCTCCTGTATTAAAAAGCATCCTATCGCTCCTCTCTGAAATTTGCGGCTATCCGCCTTTCCTTACAATATTATATGCCGTATAGTATTGCTCTGTGGCTATACTATACGGCATATAATATCATGCGTCAATATAGAGAAACCGTAAGAAATTCTAAAGACTTTCCAAAGATTCCGTCGACTCCTCCAGAAACTCCTGACGGATACTGTTTTTATGGATCACAATGGCAGAGATCAGAAGTGCTCCCCAAAATACCTGCCGTGGTATTCTCTGTATCATCAACAGAACCGCTGCTCCCACGGCAAAAAAGATATAAGTGATACGGGTTCTTCTGGTGTGCGGTCTGATCAGAAGGGCAGACCCCGACAAATACAATATGATCAGCAACAGCAGCAGTTCCGGCTGTACCGGTGCCAGTCCGATCAACACGCCGAAGGATACCGCAATGGCTTTGCCCCCATTCCCATGATAAAACAGGGAATAGGCATGCCCCAGTACCGGTGCCGCCATGATAAGCGGGAACCAGCTGTCTGTCACAAGCCCCATGCCAACTGCCATGTATACCGGCAGTGCTCCCTTTAACAGATCTCCCAGCAGGCACAGGATCCCGACAGGCACTCCTGCGTATTTCATGGCATTGGCAGTCCCCGGATTATGATCGTTGCTGACCTCAGTGACATCAATTCCTTTGATCCACTTCGGTAATACCCTGCCGAACAATATACTTCCGCATAACAATCCGAAGACTGTCATTCCCAGTTCCCGTATGATCATCTGTCTCTCCTGTCTGCCGTTTTCCTCTGTGCCTAAGCTTCCTTCTGTGCTGCTTCCGCCGCTTCCTTTTGTCCGCAGATAAATTCACAGACTGCGTCTGCAGCATAAGGCTTTCCGTATTTTTCCTGACACTTCCGCATTTCGGCCTGTGCCTCCGGATCCCGCAGAAGCTTTAGTCCTTTTTGTATCACGGCATCTTCCGTATCTCCTGATACAGACATCCCATGTTGTGTGAAAAAAGCAACATTACGATCCTCACATCCGGGGATCGGCTTAGTGTGTACCAATGCAGCTTTCGCAGCCACCGCTTCCGTAGAGGTCAGTCCTCCCGGTTTGGTGAACAAAATATCCGCCGCTGCCATATAGAGATGCGCTTCCGTGGTAAAATCCAGCACATGCACCCGCTCTGTATCGGCATATCTATCACGGAGTGTCTTCTTCAGCTCTTCATTGGTTCCCCCAAGGATATACAGATGGGTATCCTCGCCGGTCTGCTCCACCAGCTTTGCCGTCATGTTTTCCACACGGCCGTACCCCATACTGCCCGTCATCATAAGGATACAGGATTTATCTGCCGGAATCCCCAGCTGCACTCGCGCTTCTCTTTTTTCCGGAAGCTTCAGGAACCTCTCCGATACCGGAATTCCCGTGGGAACCAGTTTTTCCGCAGGGATGCCGCGTTTGATGAACTCCGTTGCCAGTTCCTCATGCGGGATAAAATAGTAATCCACCTTTGTCTCCTCGGTAAAAGGAATACAGGTATAATCCGTGGCAATAAAATAAGTCTGTACCTCCAGCTTATGCTGTCGTTGCAGCCAGGTCATTGCCTCAGCCGGGAACAGATGCGGCATTACCACTGTATCATATCCGTTTTCTGTGATATAGCTGCACAGCTTATCCGCATACAAAGCGTTGGCAAAATACACCGGTGACTTTAATCTGGCAGACGAAATGACCCTGCCTACCCGGTACGCTCCTGCGAACACCTTTTTCGCCCGGACCGTACTCCAGATGTAGATCCGGCGTCCGTAAGCGCTGGCCTTGTCCGAAGCAAAATTAAGTACATCCGCCAACTCACAGGGAATGCCCCGTTTTTCAAACTGTTCTTTCACCGCTTTTGCAGCAGAATTATGTCCCTCACCGGTTCCGGTGGATAAGATCAGTACCTTCATAAATAAATTCTCCGTTAGTTTTCCATCAGCCAGAAATACGCACTGTACGCAGGCAGAAGACTGCCGCCGCCAAAGTCATGTTTCTCTCCGGTGATCAGATCCACCGCCGTTCCGCAGCCGGCATCAAAATGTGCCATGAAGTCTTCTCCGTCTGCATTGATAGCCACCAGTACTCTCTCGTGCTCCGACTTTCTCTCGAAAATACACTGCTTATTGGTCAACAGTACCGAACGAAAGGCTCCGTAATTCAGTGCCTCGGAATGCTTCTTGGCCTCTGCCAATCTGCTGATCCAGTCACACAGGCCGTTCCACTCCGGCTTGTCAAAGCAGGGACGCAGTGCAGGGTCTCCATCTTCTTTTCTGGCTTTGAAGCCCCATTCGCTTCCATAGTAGACACAGGGGATTCCCGGCATTCCGAATGCCATGGCATAGATCAGGGGCAGATGCTTCTCATTACTCAAAATGCTGGCCACTCGGGTCACATCGTGGTTATCCACAAAAGACAGCAGGTGTTTTCCCTTATACAGTGTCCAGTTCTCCGGTCCGAACTGGCGCAGCAGGGAATGCACGATCTCGAACATGTTCATACTGTTGAAGCTGCTGTAAAGTCCCTTATAGCACTCGTAGTTCGTCGCAGAATGTAACATCTGATCATTCATCAGGCGGTTATAATCTCCGTGAAGCATCTCCCCTAATAAGAAGAAATCCTGCTTGTAGGCACCGGTCACTTCCCGCAGTCTTCTGACAAAGTTCTCATCCAGGCTGTACGCCACATCCAGACGCAGACCATCGATACCGAATTCATCGATCCAGCCCTTCACGCTGTCTAACAGGTAATTCACTACCTCCGGGTTCTGCAGGTTCAGCTTCACCAGATCAAAGCAGCCTTCCCAGCCCTCATACCAGAGTCCGTCGTTGTAATTGGAATTGCCACCGAAGTCGATCCGGTAGAACCAGTTCACATACGGTGAATTCTCCCGGTTGCGGATCACATCCTGGAACTGGGCAAAGCCTCTGCCCACATGATTGAACACACCGTCTAACACAACCCGGATTCCTGCCGCATGCAATGCATCACATACTTCCTTAAAATCTCCATTGGTTCCCAGTCTTACATCAATTTTGCGGTAATCCCTGGTATTGTAACCATGAGTATCCGATTCGAATACCGGGGAGAAATATACCGCGTTCACTCCCAGCTTCTGCATATGGGGGATCCAGTCCTCCACACGTTTGATCTCATGTCTCTGTACTCCGTCATTTTCAAAAGGAACTCCGCAGAATCCCATGGGATAGATCTGATAAAAAACACTTTCATAAGCCCACATATTAGTCACCATACCTTTCATTGACTGATCCAGTACCGTTTTGTTTTTTTATCCACAACGGTTCTTTTGCTATTATACACCATTTTTGAACCGTCTGTCGTTTTTTCTGTGTAAAACCACAAATAATCCACAAAATCCACCGACTTATCCACATATACACATGTGTCATATGTGGTTATGTGGATTGTCATATCGGATATCAACTCGTGTATCACATTGAAAATCATCCCTTTTGCCACAACCAGGCATCCCAGAAGCGCTCCACCTTTTTGGCTACCGTATCCACGGTCACAGGCTGCACCTGTTCCCACTCTCTGGGGAATAATCTCCGGTAGGAATACTGCTGAAACCGATCATCCAGCAGAACAATGATACCCACATCCTCCGCCGTCCGGATCACGCGGCCTGCCGCCTGCAATACTTTATTCATTCCCGGATAGCGGTAGGAATAATCGAAGCCGTTCTCTCCGTCCTCATCAAAATAGCCCTTGAGGATCTCCCGCTCACAGCCTACCTGGGGCAGTCCGGTTCCTACTACAATGACTCCGATCAGACTGTCCCTCTTCAGATCGATGCCCTCTCCGAAGATTCCCCCCAGCACGCAGAAGCCGATCAGCGTCTGCTCCTCTTCCTCCTCGATCTCCATACCGATGAGACTTTGCAGGTCACATTCCTCATTGCCCCGGAAGCGATTCAGGAAGTATTCACGCTCTTCCTCATTCATGGATTCCTGTTGGACGAGACATTCTTCTTCCTCTGTCATAAAATACTGTTCATAGATTTCGTAAATATGATTCATAAAGGAATAGGACGGGAAAAATATCATGTAATTGCCGTGCCGGTTCTTCACCACTTCGTGAATGTAACGGGCAATATTGTAGTATTCTTCCTGGGATCTTCTGCTGAACTTGCTAGTCACATCCCCGGCGATCAGTATGGTACGCTTCTCGGGATCAAACACCGAGTGGGCATACACCTCGTAATCCTCCTTCTCACCGCCCAGCAGGTTCTTGTAATACTGGATGGGCAGGAAGGTAGCGGAAAAAAGGATCGTACTGCGTCCTCTGAGCATGCATTCCTTCAGGTTTTCTCTGGGATTCACGCAGAACAGCTTCAGTTCAAAGCTGCCATCCTCACACAATCTGGTATATTTCACATAGTTTTCATCTTGTCTCTCGTAAATATCCAGAAAATGACTGAGCTTGAAATAGAAGTCCAGCAGATTCTCCCGTACTTCCAGGCTGATCTTCTCCTGCTCCTCCAGATAATCACTGATCACAGCGTGCAGTCTGGTCAAGGGCTGCACCAGCATGTCAATATCATCCACCAGCCGGTACCCGTCACAGTCCCGCTTCATGGACAGCAGCTGTGCGTTGCATTTCTCCAACAGCTGGCTGATCCGTTCCGCATAGCCTTCCCGCACAAAGGTACTCTTTCCGTCAGACTTTTTCCCTTTGTGTCCCCTTACATAGAGAGAATCGGTACCGTCTGTTTCCTCCAGGGTAATCTCCTGTGGCAGTTGTTTTGACATGCCTGTCATTTCTAATGTCATCTGCCCGGAAATCCCGTCTTTATCACGCTTTTTCTGGGCTGCTTCTTCCATTTCCGACGTGATTGTCTGTTTGATCTCCCGCTTGAGTTCCAACAGATCTTCCTTCCGTAGCGGTGCACTGTACATCTCCCGGCCCCGCTCTAAGAGGTTATGTGCCTCATCGATCAGAAATACATAATTACCCTGACTGCCATCTCCAAAGAAACGTTTCAGATACACATGGGGATCAAAGAGGTAATTGTAGTCTCCGATGATGCCGTCAGCGAACAGGCTCAGATCCAGTCCGAATTCAAAAGGGCATACCCGATATTTCAGGGCATATTCTTCTATTTTGCTTCTGGTAAAGCTCTCTTCCCGGGTCAACAGATCATAAATTGCATCATTGATCCGGTCAAAATGACCTTTGGCATATGGGCACTGCTCTGGATTACATTCAGTACGTTCCTGAAAACAGATCTTCTCTTTCGCTGTCAGAATAATACTTTTGAATCGCAGTCCCTTCTCCCGCAACAGAGAAAAAGTGTCCTCCGCCACCGTCCGGGTGATGGTCTTGGCGGTGAGATAGAACAGCTTGTCTCCCATATCCTTTCCCATGGCCTTTACCGTGGGAAAGATCGTGGATATGGTCTTACCGACTCCCGTAGGAGCTTCAATAAATAATTTTCTCTTATGATAAATGGTCTGGTACACATAGCTGACCAGCTCTTTCTGTCCATCCCGATAGTCGAAGGGAAACTGCAGCTCAGCAATGGACTGCTGCCGCAATTCTCTCCACTGCCAGGTATAGTCCGCCCATTTGCGGTAATCACTGATCAGCTGCTGGAACCAGACTTCCAGTCTGACGAATTCATAATCTTCATAAAAATAGCGGATATCTTCCGTCTCTATATTGCAATAGGTCAGCCGCACCCGGATATAGGGCAGCTCCTTTTGCAGGCTGTACATATAGGCGTAGCATTTCGCCTGGGCAATATGTAAAGGCAAGGGTGCCTTCAGCTTCGACAGATCTCTATAGGTTCCCTTGATCTCATCGATGGTGGTCTCTCCATTCTGCTCGATGATGCCGTCGGCCCGGCCTTCCACGATGATGACATAGTCCTCCGTGGGATGGGTGTATTTTAATGCCACTTCTGCCTGATACTCCGCACCCATACGGCGCTGGATCATACGGTGGATCCGGCTGCCCTCCTGCATGGCATTCTCCGGGGATCCCTGCCTCCTGTCGTCGATGTCGCCACTGCGCAGGATGAACTCTACAAGATTACGTACCGATATTCTGACTTCTCCTGCCATGTAACTTCACCTCCCTCAAACAAGTCCCTACGATACCCAGATGCCTACGGCTTGTTTCGTGCTGCGCACTCTCACAAGCCTCCCACTATTCGCATATCGTGGGATTAACATCCCACGATATGCTCATATTGGGGGCGGGGCTAAAGGTCTTTCATCCACTTATGAGCAAGCTCAAGTGGATTTAGACCTTTGCCTCTAGCATCATATAATAAAACTACCCAGGTAAATAGTACTCTATCTTACCTGGGTAGTCAAATGACATTCTGTTGTAGAGAAATACTGACCTGTCAGTGCATTAACATGCAATCGCACACTGCTTCAGCATCTCTTCGAATTTATCATTGTAGCCGTCATAGGACACGGTCAACGGCTTCGTGAAATCCAATCCATACACTCCAAGGAATGATTTGGCATCGATTACGTATCTGTTATAGCATATATCAATATCAAAATCACACTTTGAAGCTACATCAACAAAATGCTTCACGTCTTCAGGTGTCAAACGGATCGTCTTTAACATTTCTTGTTCCTTCCTTTCAATAGTAAGTTCGATCGTAAGTAAAATAATACACCGGGTACTTTCCCCTCACATCTGAAATCATTACTATTATAGCCAACCATCCCCAAATGTAAAGCGGTTTTTTTCTTCCAGAAAACGCACATTTTGGGCATTTTTACCACTCTGTTATCATTTTCACAATATATGTTCGCCGTATGGAAAACCTTTTCGGCGTTTTGTATATTTGTTGCGTTACCGCGGTAAAATATAAATCCCAATTTGGCGAAATCTACTGAAATTCCACCATATATTCTTGGAACCTGAGGGGCAGCATATTTCGTTGTAATTCCCTGTTTTCCCGCTCTTTTATAGCTATTGTATGACAAAAGGAGCGGAAAAGTTCCCGGTAATGCAGCTCCGCCGCAGACAGCTTATCCGTCTCAGACTGTACTCTCTCCCAGGCATCCTTCCCCTGCAGCGTATACCATGGTCTCCCGGCGGGATGTACCCCGAACAGATATCGACCCGCATCAAACAGCAGAAAATCTTCCATGGGAAAACGGTCGGCGAAATGTACCATTAAAAAGGTCAGGATATTGTTCTTCGGTGCGATCTTCGAGTAGAGGATCGTATTCTCCAGTTCCTCAAACCGGGCAAACCCCTTCAGATGATGATATTCATTCCCAGCTGCCCTTGCCAGGCTGAAGGTCTGGTTCACATAGGTGTCTGCAATGGCATCCATAAGATGCCCCGCCGTACACTTCTCAGTCAGTCCCTTCGCAATGGTCCGGTATACCGCCTGTGTCTTCTCCGGCTTCGGCGATGCCAGTGCCAGACACAGGGTCTCATAATCTGCTTCCCCGAATCTGCGCTTTAACGTACGGATCACCTTGATCGTCTTCTCCGGATCCGGCACCACCTCCACAGACTCAGAGAACAACAGATTCTCCTCGATGGTCGTGACCATGGTGTCCCGAACGGAAGAATGATCTTCATAAGTATTATAAATGGCAGTGAATATCCCTTCTAACGAATCCTCACAATGATATATTTTCATATAATAAGTTTCACCTCCCGCTGTTTCTGTTCTCTTCCCCTTCTGCCTCTGTCAACCTATCATTTTGCATTGCCTTGCTTCTGCAAACGGCCGTCATCTACCGGTACAGGACCTTACGTTTACCTGCCAATGCAGGCAGTCAGGAAATGCTTCCCTGTACGCTGTGCGCTACAGTTCTCCCACTGCTGCAGGCAGCACTTCCTCCTGCCGAACCCCTGTCGAAAACACCCCGTCATCGAACAAGGTCATCTGCCGGTAACTCATGCCATCGCTGCCGAACCGGATCCGTTCCTTCGGATCCGTCAGATTCCGCACGATATAGTCCTCCTCCAGCTTCGTGGGATACATCATCCTGCCACCACAGGTAATAAAATAAACAGCCCGTTTCATCACCACGCCCAGCTTCTTCAGATCCTGAAACGTAAGCTTTGTACTCCTCCTGGCACTAAGGATCCGTCTGGCACTTTTCACGCCGATCCCCGGCACCCGAAGCAGATCTGCATAAGGTGCCCGGTTGATCTCCAGCGGGAAACATTCCAGATGCCGCACCGCCCAGTCCTCCTTGGGATCCAGCATCACATTAAAAAACGGTCTCCTCTCGTCCAACAGTTCCTCCGCCTTAAACCCATAAAACCGCAACAGCCAGTCTGCCTGATACAGACGATGCTCCCGCAGAAGCGGCGGCCCCCCGGGAAGCGCCGGCAGGCTCTTGTCCTCATTGACCTTCACAAAAGCGGAATAGAACACACGCTTTAACTCAAACTTCTGATACAGATTCTCTGCTACATTTAAAATCTGATAATCCGTCTCCGGGGTTGCCCCTATGATCATCTGGGTAGACTGCCCGCCACTCACGAAAACAGGGCTCTTGCGGTACAGGATCAGTTCCTCCTTATTCGCATGAATTCCGTTCTGGATCTGCCGCATGGGCGTCAGAATATTTTTCCGGTGCTTGTTCGGTGCCAGTGTCCGCAGCCCCTCCGCCGTGGGCAGCTCCAGGTTCACGCTCATACGGTCTGCCAGATACCCCATCCGCTCCACCAGCTCGGGATCCGCTCCCGGAATCGCTTTTACATGGACATAGCCGTTAAAATGGTATTGATTCCGTAGCAGCCATATGGTCCGATACAACAATTCCATGGTAAAAGTAGGATCCTGTATGATACCGGAGCTTAAAAACAGTCCCTCGATATAATTACGCCGGTAAAACTCCATAGTCAGTGTACAGATCTCCTCCGGGGTAAAGGTGGCTCTGGGAACATCATTGGACTTTCGATTCAGACAATATTTACAGTCGAAGATACATTCATTGGTCATCAGAATCTTCAACAAAGAAATGCATCTGCCATCCGAAGAAAAGCTGTGACAGATCCCGGCCTTCGTGCAGTTCCCCATGTGCTTCCCGTCGCCCTTACGTTCCACTCCACTGGAAGTACAGGCCACATCATATTTGGCTGCATCGGTCAGGATCTCCAGCTTCTGCATGATGGACAATTCCCCGTTTTGTATAAGATATTCCACATTATCACCGCCTTTTACCGAAAATTTCCAGAATCAGAACGTTTGTTCTTGTATATATTCAAATTAGCACATATGTTCGATTTTTGCAAGTGGTTATTTTTTCCGAAAAAAGGCTTGCAAAATCGTGCATTTCGCAGTTAAATAATATAGGAATATTTTGTAACACACGCCGCCCGGCGGCAGAATGAGAGGTCAGTATGTCAGATATTGTCATACCTAAAAATTATAAGTCTCAGCTGAACCTGTACGAGACACAGGTTGCCATTAAGACAGTGAAGGACTTTTTCCAGGGATTGTTAGCAGAGCGTCTGCACCTGTTGCGTGTATCTGCTCCCTTATTTGTGGATCCTACATCCGGACTGAACGATAATCTGAACGGTGTGGAGCGTCCCGTGAATTTCCATATTGCAGCACAGGGAGACCGTGAAGCAGAGATCGTACAGTCTCTGGCCAAATGGAAGCGTTATGCCTTGCAGAAATACGGTTTTCAGCCCGGCGAAGGTCTCTACACCGATATGAGTGCCATCCGTCAGGATGAGGAGACCGACAACATCCATTCCATCTATGTGGATCAGTGGGACTGGGAAAAGATCATCACGAAGGAAGAGCGGAATCTGGAGACTCTGAAAGAGACCGTCCGCACCGTATACAAGGTTCTTCGCAAGACCGAGAAGTATATGTCCATCCATTACGACTACATCGAAGAAATCCTTCCTCATGACATCTTCTTTGTAACTACCAGTGAGTTGGCAGAGATGTTCCCCGACTACTCCCCGAAGGAGCGGGAATACTACATTGCCAAGGCAAAAGGCGCTGTCTGCATCATGCAGATCGGTGAGACCTTAGAGAATGGCAAGCCTCACGATGGCCGTGCACCGGACTACGATGACTGGGCGCTGAATGCCGATATCGTGGTATATTATCCGGTTCTGGACATTGCTCTGGAGCTGTCCAGCATGGGTATCCGTGTAGACAAGAAGGCTCTGTTAGACCAGTTACAGAAGGCCGGCTGCCCTGAGCGTGCAGAACTTCCTTATCACAAGGCAGTTATTGGCGGCGAGCTTCCCCTTACCATCGGCGGTGGTATCGGTCAGTCCCGTATCTGTATGTTCTTCTTAAGAAAAGCTCATATCGGCGAAGTACAGTGTTCCCTGTGGTCCGATGAAGTGATGGAGACTGCAAAAGAGAACGGCTTACAGTTGTTATAACATCATAACACTCAAAAATCCCCGGAGATTTTCTTCTTCCGGGGATTTTTCTGCACACGGCTGGCTCTACACAACTCCATGACTCTATTCATAGATCACAAATTTCTCATTTTCAAAAGTCTTCTCATACCCATAATCTTCCATGAATTTTCCGATCAGCAAAAGCTTGGGATTGTCCACGATCAGGCTGCGCTCTTTTTCCGTGGGCTGCAAGGCCTCCAGTGCATTCTCTCCGGCTTCCAGATACACGGCATATTTCTTCTCCAACAGTACCACCGGGCGATAAGAAGCATCCGCATCCATCCGCTCCTGCATCTTAAGCATATCCTGTTCCAGTTGTCCGCTCTGGTAGGAATCCAGATCCGGCCAAGGATTGAACGCTGCAGGCATCTGTAAATAATAAGACAGCGCCGGGATCTGTCCGTAGATCAGTACATCTCTTCCGGCAAGTCCCCGTTCATTCACATACTCTGAGATCCCCTGCATCCATCCGGCCCGTTCCTCGCTCATCCACACACCTTTTAATGTCTCATTATTCGTCACCTGCGCATCGATATCCTGTATGCCGGTACCTTCGGCAAATGCAAAGTTTCTGCCGAACAGTCCTACCTGGACAAAGAACAACAGAAAGAAACCGCCCAAGAGACATTTTACCGGCATAGCAGATATGGTGATCCGCTTCCACCGAAAGCTGCCAACATATTTGCAGAACCTGTAGAACTGCCAGTACATATAGGGCAATGCCAGAAACAGATTGTTCATGCTGGGGTATAGCTTGTTGTTACTGCCCAGGGAAGTGATCCATACGATCAGGAAGATCAGTCCGCTGATCAGCTTTTCTTCCCTCGGCGCGGAGGGCGTAAAGATCCGCCACAGGGTCACCAGCAGAGTCAATGTCAAAAACGTCACTCCGGGCCAGATAATGGCACCGTAATTCGTATATTCTCTGGCACAGAAGCCCTGGCGGTACAGCCAGAACACCATCACAGCCGCCAGTGCGATACTTCCCGCCCATTCCAGGATCCGCAGAACCTTTGTTACTGTATCTTTTCTCACGTAGGAGCCGATGAGTTCCAATACTCCCACAGCGACAATCCCCACTACAAGGAACACGCACATCCGGATCTCCCAGTACAGATTCTGAAAATACCAGTCGAACATGCCCATGATCATGGATGCAGCCGTATAGTCCGTTGCCACCTCCGTCATGGAAAACAGTCGCAGAATGCCCTTCACATATTCATCCATGCCGTAGCGGATCTGGATATAACCGAATAATACCAGCAGTGCCGTCAGATACCCTGCCAGACACATGCCGGTATCCTGTAATAATTTCTTACGGATTTTCACCCCCGCTGCCTTTTTCCGCGCTTTTATTTTTTCCGCAGTTTCTGTCGTCTCCCCAGCCTGACCGAGACTCTTTCCAATCTCTTTGCGCGCTTCCAGCCAGCAGATGATTCCGTAAGCCCACACGCCCACGATCATGGCCGCCTCCGGCAGATTGGAGAATCGGGACAGCACATTACAGCCCAGCGCTACTCCGGCGGCAAACAGCCACCCCTTTTTCCCCCGGGCAAGGCCCAGATACAGACAGACCACCGATACCAGATAGAACACGTAGGTCACATAATTGTAAAAAGAGCCCGTGGGGCACCAGCAGAAGCTCACCGCCGTAAATTCTCCCAGGAATACCAGAAGTGCCGGGATCTTCAGTACTTTCGTGCAGAAATAATACCCAAGCACCGCCAGCAGACTGATACTCAGTCCGGTATAAAAGTTCATGCCGATCAAAGTCCCGGCCCCGGGCAGCAAACTGAAAAAATGTCCGATGGCTGTGGTCAGATAAGTGGAAAACAGCCACATGGGATCCATATGCTGCGTCCCCATATATTCAAAGTTCGCATAGCCGTAACCGGTATCCCACAGATCCAGTCCCCAGGCAATATGCCGCAGAGGATACAGCACCAGGATTGCCACGAATACAAATTCCCAGAGACGTCTCTGACTGTCAATACCCGCTTTTTTATTTTTTATTATCTCTGTCACTCCATTACCTCTCTTTTGAACATAGTATCTACGTCCCGTATTTTCTCTGTCAGACTGCGATAGGGACGGATATGCAGGAATATCTTATGCAGTCCGTCGCAGATAGCTTTCCGCACAAAATCCACCAGAATTCCCAGTACAAATACTACCACAACAACAAGTACCGTCCACAACAGCAACGGCAGTACACCGTTGATTTGCTCCACACCAAGCCACTTCTGCCAGGCATAGCGCACACCCAGATTTTCATGCAGCAGATACACTCCCAGCGTATAGGGCGCGATCCTCACCGCCACACTGCCGATCTTTCCCTGTATGCTGCTGTCCAAAAACAGGCAGAACAGCCCCAGTGAAGCCAGAAACGGGAAAATATGGTTATACTCATACGGAATCTTCAGGATCAGCTCCAGACTGCCTGTTTTCAAATAAAACAGGTGCAAAAGCATGGCTTCTCCAAAGGTTCCGAAGATACCGATCAGATACAACAATAATGCCCGGGATTTTTTCTGTAAAAACGGGATTCCAAATCGGCGCAGGTAAGCCGCCGCGCAGAATACACACAGATACCAGAGACAATCATAGCCTTTACCGTCTTCTTCCAGCCGGAAGGGCAGCACAGATTTTAACAGGCAGAAGGTGACAAACAGCAGTACTAATGCCACCTGAAACTGCTGCTTCGTCATCCGCCGCAGTCCTATTCCCACAAAGGGGAGCAATATATATAAGAAAAGATACGCTGTCAGGAACCAGTAATGTCCCATAGTCACCGGGAACAACAGGGTCAGATAATAGTGAGTGCTGACTTCCGCCGCGGGAACGATCCCCGTCACCGCCGCCAGCACGCCGATTCCCACAGAATACAGCCACAGCTGTACCCACAGCGTGAGCAGTCTGCTCAGTTTAAAGGAGCTTTCGCATAAAAAGTAGCCGCTGATCATCATGTAGACATTGACCGCCACGATGCAGAATGCTTCCAGCAGCCATGCCACGGTATCCTGTGCGGACAGCGGAGCCGTCAGATCCGGCAGCAATCCTCCCTTGCCCAGATAGTGCAACACGACCACCATCATCATTGCCACACAGCGCAATACCTCCAGATTTGCCATACGTTCTTTTTTCTGCATAATGCTCCTGTTCCTTCCTGCCATTGATTCTACACCCATTCGGGTCAATAAGGCATAGCTCTCTTCCTTCAGGCAGGAACGAGTTATGACCTTTGACTCTGTATCATTATATTACTTTGCGGCACGGGATGTAAAGGATAGAAATTGCTATACACTCCATAGAAAATATGTTATACTGATTACATCTTCTGACAAAGAAATTTTTAGGAAAAATACATATAGAGAGGTAATCTTATGAGCAAAAAAAGAGTTGTTGTATCTCTGGGACATGATGCCCTGGGCTATACCACTACCGAGCAGTGGGATGCGGTAAAAGTAACCGCAAAAGCACTGGCAGATCTGGTGGAGGCTGATTATCAGCTGACCATCACCCACAGTAACGGTCCTCAGGTCAGCATGATCCACAAGGCCATGACAGAGCTGCGTCGTGTCTACATCGATTATACCCCCGCACCTATGTGTGTCTGCTCCGCTATGAGTCAGGGTTATGTGGGCTACGATATCCAGAACTCTCTCCGGGCAGAGCTGCTGGACCGCGGTATCTCCAAGCCGGTCAGCACCATCCTCACCCAGGTAACCGTAGACCCTTATGACGAGGCTTTCTATGAGCCCACCAAGGTCATTGGCCGTTACATGTCCAAAGAGGACGCCGAGATCGAAGTGAAAAAGGGCAATTATGTCAAGGAAGATCCCGGTAAAGGCTTCCGTCGTGTCGTTGCTGCTCCCAAGCCCATCGACATCGTGGAGATCGAAGCCATCCGTGCTCTGGCAGCCGCAGATCAGGTCGTTATTGCCTGCGGTGGCGGCGGAATTCCCGTCATTGAGCAGAAGCATGCGCTGAAGGGTGCCTCCGCTGTGATTGAGAAGGATGCCATTGCAGGTAAGCTTGCTTCCGATTTAAGCTGTGATGAGCTGATCATCCTGACCAGTGTTCCCTGCGTTTATAAAAATTACAGCAAAGAGGATCAGACTGCATTGGAGACTCTCACCGTTGCGGAAGCCAAGACACTGATGGCAGAAGGTCAGTTCGAGGAAGGCACCATGCTTCCCAAGATCGAGGCAGCCATTGCTTATCTGGAGAAGGTTCCAGCAGGAAAGGTCCTGATCACTTCCATGGATCACGTCAAGGATGCCATCAGGGGCAAGGCCGGCACCGTGATCACCGCTTAATTTTATATCGTAAGCAGTTAAGGCAACACAAAAGGAGATATCCGCCACGGATACCTCCTTTTTACATGTCATGATTCTAATATCTCTGGGTTCTATATCTCTGATCTCTATGCCTCTTTTCCGGTCAGATGGTTCGACAGGATATTATACAATGTCTTCGGGTTGATGGGCTTGGACAGGTGATAGTTCATTCCGGCCTCCAGCGTCTTTTTCTTCTCCTCTTCAAAAGCATCCGCTGTCATGGCAATGATAGGTACCGTTTTGCAATCTCCACCACACATCCGGCTTTTTCCAGGATCAGCTGGGCCACATAAATGTTGATCTCGTTATCTTCCACCAGTAAAATTCTGGCATCCATCAGATTCTCCGTGATGTTTTCCTCGGAACGCTCCTGGGAGAACGGATCGTACAGGTGCGGCAGGAACTCCGGACTCATTCCGATACCGTTATCCCTCACACGAAACCGGATTCCCACCTTGTCATCCTACTTCATTTCTACACCACAGATACAATACCAACATTTTCTTTTTCGTTCTGCATACCATGCCATACTTAACTTATACTCTCCCTCTAAATAACTGCTATCTCTGTATAGATGTACTTCTGTAATAAACATTCCTAGGCCAGCCATCTACAACAAACTGATCGGCAAATTTATAGCCTGTACTCTCTATGCTACATACAGACGGAGTATTATTAGGATGAGCACAACACCAAATAGTATCATAACCCATCTGTCTAGCTTCTCTTATAGTAGCATCCATGAATCTCTTCTGTATACCATTACCTCTATATTCCATATCAACCACAACGAATTCATGACACATAATTTTATTGCCAGGAATTTCCATCCAATCAGTAATAGGCTTAGAGAAGAACAAACCACCTTCAAATGCAAAGCTTGCTGCAATAAGCTTATCTTTATTATATGATGCCAGGGTCAAAAGGTCTAAGCCCACATGAGCTTGCTCATAGGTGGGTGAAAGACCTTAGGACCCGCCCCGATATGAGCATAAAAGTGGGATGATAATCCCACGATATGCGAATATTGGGTAGGGTGCTATGTGCCAGTGGCACATGTCTAGCACGGACCGAAGCGGAGCGGAGACGTGGGAGTGCGTAGCACGGAACAATCCGTAGGCATCAAAGTCGGGGGCTTTTGACCCCGACATCATTATCTACGCCTAATAAGATATAATCACCATCCAAACATTCCTGTATAGTTCTTTCATCTGTAGGATAATAATATTCATCATGCAGCAAAGTCTTATTAACTTCATCCTGTAATTTAATAACAGGTTTCAAGTCTCTTTTTGGTTTCTTTATCTCAATCCTTCTTATTGATAAATCAAAATATTGACTCATATGAAACCTCCATTTACTCCGGCTTTTTTACTCGTATTTTTCCAGATAGAAGGAATACAGGATCCTCTCCTTCACGGGCAGCTGCATCAGCTTCGTCAGTGCCTCCTCATAGTATTGGATCTGGACGCTGTAGCGGTTCCAGAGGGCTTGCAGGGAATCGATCACATCGGTCTTGTAGTCCAGCAGGACGATCTCTCCGTTTTCTATAAAGAAGACATCGATGATACCCTGAATGAGAACCTTTTCCCCTTCAGGAAGGTCCTGATCCAGGCGCTTCGCATCAATGCCCAGCACGAAGGGCTGCTCTCTGTACAAAAGGCCCTGTTCAAAAGCTCTCCACATGCGGTAGGCCAGCTCCTGTTCCAGAAAATGCCGGATTTTGGGAAGGCTTACGGCCTGCGCATACTCTTCTGTCAGTCGTAGGGAAGCTGTCTCCCGCTGCAGGAATTCCTTCAGACGTTCCTGTAACCGGTCCGTATCCAGGCCCTGACGGTATTCCTCATAAGTCCCAGGGCATCCGGCAAATAGTCCGGATTCCATAAACAGATAAGAAAAGTCCAACAGTTCCATGGTCCGGTGGAACGCGTTACCGCGGACGGCTCCGCTGACCTTTTCCTGTTCTCTGCGGAAAGCCGGGATATAAGGCACCACTTCTTTTTCTTCGAAGGTATGAAATGCCGCTTCATCCTTCTCCGCCATGGCCGCAATCTTCAGTTCCGATACCGTGGTCTTGGTATAGAGCTTCTGCAGGCCGGGATACGGATAGGCATAGGCAAATCGCTCCCGCAGTTTCGCAAGCTTTCGTTCGTTCTCCTCCGGGTCCCCAGGCAAAGGAGTCTCGCCGTCCGTCACACGCTGCAACAGTTCCCTGCGGTCTCCCATGCGCAGTTGTTCCCTGATCTCCTCTGCCGCCAGGTCTTCTGTTCCCAGCGTTGTTACTGCAATTCCTGTCTTAGGCAGGATCGGCAGCAGAAAATCCATATAGCTCCCCGCCTCACAGAAATCCAGATAGGTCAGCTTCTCCTGTCCTGTCATCCGGGACAGCTCCCATTTTTCCTCCGCCTTATCCAACACCGCTGTCAGGATCAGTTTTTCTCTGGCACGGGTCAGTGCCACGTAAAGCACACGCAGTTCCTCCGCCAGATTGTCCTCCTTCATTTTCGCTGACAGAACGGCCCGGCGGAGGGTCTTATTTTTAATGCGGCGGCCGGAATCCACATAGTCCACCGCTACTCCCAGATCCATATCCACGATCAGGGACTGGTTCGCATCCTGCATGTTGAAACGCTTCGACAGCCCGGAGACAAATACCACGGGGAATTCCAGACCTTTACTCTTGTGGATGCTCATGATCCGCACCACATCGGCATTTTCGTCCAGGGTATCCGCCTCACCGTAATCCACATCGTATTTTTCCAACTGTTCCATATAACGGATGAAATGGAACAGTCCAAAATAACTGGTCTTCTCAAAAGCAGAAGCCTTCGTCAGCAGCATCTCCACGTTGGCCCGGCGCTTGCTGCCAGCAGGAAGTGCCGTCACATAGTTCAGATAATCGTAATCGTCCAGGATCCGCTGCAGCAGGTCGCGGATGGAGGTGAAGGGAGTCAGATCACGGTAATGATCAATACGTTGTAAGAAAGTATCTGCCTTTTGGGAAAGTTCTGTCTCCGCTTCCATGTCCTCCGGTACTGTTGCAGCTTCCAATGCGCGCTGCCAGTACTGTCCGGCCCCGGCGGTTTCTTCTCCGGCGCTTTCGCCCGCTGATGCCTCTTCTCCCGCTTCCGCCATCCGTCCCCTCTGCGCCACTTCTTTCAATGCCTCATACAGTGTCATTCTCTTCCGGGAATGCCCTTTGCTTCCGCTGCGGATCCGGGCGATCTCTTCCTGGGTAAAGCCTCCGAAGATCGACTGCATCACGCCGAACAGCGGAATATCCTGTCTCGGGTTGTCCAGCACTCGTAAAAACTGCAGCAGTTCCTGTACTTCCAGGGCCCCGAAATATCCGGTCTTGGATGTAATGTAGACAGGGATTCCCTGCTGTTCCAGTACTTTCTTGAATTCCTCATCCCAGCCACTGGTGGTACGAAGCAAAATCACCATATCCGAGTACCGCACCGGGCGCAATTCTCCCGTAGCCTTCTCCATGACTTTCAGACTGCCCTTCAGCTGCTTGATACGTGCCGCAATAGCCAGTGCTTCCAGCTGTCTTACGTTGTCATAGTCCACGGGACCTCTTGCCCCGTCGGGACGCTGTTCTCCGCTGCCGCCTTCCGCACCATCCCCCTTCTCCGGCTTACGGATCAGTAATAGTTCACTGCCGTATGCAGGATCCTCTGTGGCGGGATATGTGGCCCCGGGATACAATGCTGCCTTATCATCATAGGCAATGCCGCCGATCTCCTGGCTCATGATGCGGGAAAACACATCGTTTACCGCATCCACCACCTGCACACGGCTTCGGAAGTTCTTCGCCAGGTCGATCCGGCACAGATCCCCACTCTCCTGATAGGTGTCGTATTTTTCCAGGAAAAGTTCCGGTCTGGCCAGACGGAATTTATAAATACTCTGCTTCACATCACCTACCATGAAGCGGTTATAATGTCCCTCCGCTTCCCCGGAGATGGCACTTAACAGATATTCCTGTACCAGATTACTGTCCTGGTATTCGTCAATGAGGATCTCCTGAAAATACTGGCGATACTCCAATGCCACGTCACTTGGCACAATGTCATATTTCACACCGGTGCTATCCATTCCTGTATCACCGGTGCTGTCCGTCCCTGCATCGCCGGTCTCTTCCACTTTTTCCCGTTTTAGCAGAATCTGTAACGCATAGTGCTCCATGTCGGAAAAGTCGATCAGATGTCGCTCCTGTTTGGCCGCAAGAAGCCTTCTGTCGAATTCCAGTACCAGGTTAAGCAGCATCCGGAGCGGCTCCCTGCAGGCTTTTCCCTGTTCCACCACCAACTCTAACGGTGTCTTGAAATATTGTTCCGTCAGATCCGCCAGCGTGTCTTTTACGCTATTACGGATGGATTTCGCCAGCTCCCGTTTGGCGGGATCCACGCTCTCATCCTTCTTGGAAGAAAGACGGCCGAAAGTCACTGCTGGAACCTTTGCTGCCTGTTCCTTCAAATCCTTGCAGGCCGCCAGGCGTTCCAGCTGTTCGCTCTCCGCTTCTGTCAGTTCTCCATACATATATGGACCGTCCGGCAGCTCACACAGCTTTTTCACTTCCACCAGTTTTTCCAGACACCCTTGCAGGACACGGCTCACACGCTCTGCCAGATATTGTCCGTAATCACTGTGCAGCAGGGCATCCAGATCTCCCGCCGCATAATCGTTTTTACGCTCTTCCAGCCATTCTGCGGGCCAGGGAAAACTTCCGGCATAGCGGGACAGGTTCAGGATATGCTGTTCCAGCACGCTCTCTCTGCCGCCGGGGCAGAAATATTCCACACAGGCGTGGAAACGTTCCCGTGCCTCCCGGGATGGGTCCTCCCTGTCACGTTTTCCCGGAACTTCTTCCGCAAAATCATTCCCTGACGCTTCCTCCGGTATCATTGCTCCGCTGTCACGGTTTTCCCGGGACGTCGGAACATCATCCGGAACAAATTTCCCAGCATAGGCATCCTCCAGCAGCTGTCCCAGCACCTCCTGCTGCAACAGCTTGATCTCACCCTCGTCTGCCACACGGAAATCCGGATCCAGACCGATCTCATTAAAATGATTCCGGATCAGGAACAGGCTGAAGCTGTCGATCGTGGTGATCTGGGCATTGTGTAACAGGGCGGACTGCTTCTGGATATGGTCGTTCCCCGGATCCGCTTCCAGTCTGGCGGCGATCCCGGCTGCGATACGCTCCCGCATCTCCGCAGCCGCCGCATTGGTGAAAGTCACGATCAACAGGCGGTCAATGTCCGCCGGATGCTCCCCCTCACAGATCATACGGATGATACGCTCTACCAGTACCGCCGTCTTACCGCTTCCTGCGGCCGCCGATACCAGAATGTTGCTGTTATGCAGTTCGATTACCTTTTGCTGTTCCGGGGTAAAATTCATTCCCATACGCTACCTCTGTTCCTGTTTCTTTTCTCCTGTTGCCGTCCTGTTCCTCCGGGCAGCGGGCGCTTTCTCTTCGAGCTTCCTGTCAGGCACACACTCCCGCCGGGCACCCTTTGCCCTAAGCTTCCACGGTCTCCTGCATCCGCTGCATCAGCGCCTGCTTATCCAGATCTTCCAGCTGTCTCTTCTCATAGCCCGGAATACTGCCATCGAAACCGCAGACCTTTTTATAGGCGCAATAAGTACAAGCCTCTTCATTGCCTTTCTCATAGGGATTGGCTGCTATTTTTCCGTCCAGGATCTCCCGCCCGATGCTGCGGATCTTGGCATCTACATAAGAAGATATCAGCTGCATCTCCTCCCGGCTTAAGACACCGGATCTGGCACTGAAGCTTCCATCCTTTTTCTTCTCCACCGGAATGACCACAGACTTATCCTGCATATAGCGGTCCAGCCGCTCCACGACCCCAGGATCACTGTTTACTACACCGTTCATACGAAGCTTTGCAAGGATCTGTTCATTGATCTGCTCATCCGTGAGCTCCACCGGTGTCTCTATGGTGGGATCATCGATGTGATAATACAGAAGTGCCGCCGGAACGATCTCCTTGTCCGGATGCTTTCGGCTCTCCATCTCCATGGCTGCATTCATATATACCACCAGCTGCAACTGCAGACCGTAATACAATGCCGCCAGATCAAATTTCCGGTTGCCGGACTTATAATCAATGACCTTGACGTAGACATGCTCTGTATCTTCCGACACATCGATACGATCGATCCGTCCCTGCAAATGCATCTTCTCGTCCTCAGACAGATCCACATGAATGCTGTCCAGATCCTCCGCAAACCGGAAAGAAAGTTCATAATCATCTGGCTGGAAACTGCCCTGTTTCAAATGTTTCTGCAAGGTCAGCACTGTGCGGGTCAGGATCCTGCTCATGCGGGTAATGGCATATTCATTCCGCGCAGAGCTGTATAATACCGTCTCCCCGTAGGTTGCCGCATAGGCTTCCACGGATTCTTTGACGGCTTTGGCTGCAAAATCCTCCGTAAAATCCCACCATGTCAGGTTGGATTCTGCAAGTTTTCCTGCAAAGTTTTCCAGTACTGCATGATATACCGTACCCATATCCGAAGCCTCGAAGCCGAATTCTTCCCGTTCCTGCAGGGAAAGACCATATTGCAAAAAGTGTCTGCAGGCACAGGCAGCATAAGTTTCCAGACGGCTGACACTGTTTTCCAGCTGCTGTCCGTACAATGCTCTGGCCACGATCCTGGATAGACCGCTCTCCCTGTATCTGCGAAATGCCGCCCGGGTCAGCAGGTCTCTGCCCGCCGCATCCGCCTCGTAGGCACGGTACATGAGATAGAAGTCCTGCCTCTCTTCTTCCGGCAGGGTTCCTTCCACATATTCCCGCAGTTCCTCCGCCAGATATCTGGCACCTTCCTGTCTGCCCTCGATCTGTTCCAGTCGGCTGCGGTTCTGGGGATACTCCACGCTCATTGCCGGGAACAGCTTCCGCACCGTATCGATCAGGTAGGAAGGTCTTATGCCCTTTCCTTCACTGTTTACCTTGGCATAGGACAGATACAGCTGTTCTGAGGGCTTGGTCATATTCAGATACAGATATAATCTCTGGATATACATCTGCTGTCTCGGGCTGGGTGCCATCTCTGTCCCGGATTCAATCAGGAATTCCCGATCCATATCCGAAATGATCCCGCCCTTGGAAGCATTTTTCGGAATATTTCCGTCATTGACTCCCAGGAAAAACAATACCTTCACCTGTTTCAGACGGGTTCGCTCCATATCGCCCACCACGATACGATCCACGCTCTGAGGGATCGTACCGACAGTGATCTCGCCGAAACCGGCCTCTAAAATATCCGCAAATTCCTGTCTGGAGATTTCTTCCTCTCCCAACAGTTCATAGACCTGATCCAACAGATCCATGACCAGCCGGTAAATCTGTGCATACTCTCTGGCTCTGGATAAGTCTCCCTCTTTTTCAAACTGCTGCTGATAGTTCAAAAGCTTTTGCTGCACCTGATTCTGTTCCAGGAAATCGTACAAATGGCTGACATAGTCTCCAGCCTTTTCCCGGCTTCCCATGTGCAGAATCTCCACCGCATCCATGAACTGTTGCCGGATACGGTTCAGACGCTCCATGGTCTTCTCTTCCGCCTGTTCGCTCCCCTCCGCATTTCCCTGCAGTTCTTCCGTTCTGCGGGTAAACAGACGGCTATAGGTCCGATAGCCTCTCGCCCCGGTGCGGATCACATAGTTTTCCAGCTCATCAATCTCTTCTCTGGAAATATCCGCCATGCCGCTGCGCAGAAAATGAAACACCGTATCATAGGAAAAATCCTTAATATACAGCTGCAATGCGCTCTTGATATATTCGATCATGGGATTCAGCACGATCCCTCTGGTACGGTCCAGGAAACATGGGATCTCCAGCTGTCCGAATTCTGTTTCTACATAGGAAGCGTATCCTTCCAGATCTCCGATGACCACGGCAATGTCCCGGTAGGTCATCCCCTGCTCTCTGATCAGGTGCCGGATGTACAGCGCTGTCTGGTGGACTTCCTCTCTGGGGGAAAGGGCTTCAAACATATGGATCTCTTGCTGTTCTCCCGCATACGGTTCATACTGATACCGGAACAGATTCTGTTCCAGATAGTGTAATGCCGGTGCCTTGGCGAAGCGATTGGGCCCCCCCTTGACAAAGAGATCCTCTCCCCGCTCTACCTCTGCCTCCGCTGCCAGCTTTTCCAGATCCGCCACCGTCTTCTTGCTCAGATGGAACAGCTTCTGTTCACCATCCATTTTATACGGATCCTCTCCCACTCCAATGGTCACGGTAACGATGGTCTCTGCGCACACACGCATCAGTTCCTGGATCAGCCGGTTCTGTATGGGAGTAAATCCCGTAAAGCCGTCAAACACCACTACACTGCCCTTTAAGATCTTTGATTTGGACAGGGATCTGCGCAATACATCCAGTGTCTCCTCGGTGGTGATAAAATGATCCCTGATATAATTCTGAAAGCCCCGGTACAGAGTCTTTAAGTCTTTCAGTTTCATGGCCAGCGCGCCACGTTTCTGTGCACTGGTGATCAGCTTGTCCATATCCTGTGTGCTGATACCGTATTGCATGAACTCGGAGATCGCACTTTTCACCTCATGGATATAGCCCTGCTTGTGCAGGAGACTTCCCATGGCCGGAAGCTGTTCCTTCAGATCCGCCGCCACTTTTTGCAGCACCAGGCTTTTGCCGGTGTCATCCAGTACCGGCATCTCTTTGGTCCCCACTTCCTCCAGAATGCGGTGGCTGAGTCGGCCGAAGCTCAGGACATCGATATTCAGGATGCCATCCCGGTCACTGCGCATGACCAGATCCTTCTGGGTCTGCATGGTGAACTGATCCGGCACAATGATCAGGAAATTCCTGCCCGGTTCCTCTGCCGCCCGCTGCATGATCTCTTCATAGATTCTGTGGCTTTTGCCCGACCCGGAAGGGCCAAAACAGAAACGTAAGCTCATAAGTCTCCTCCGTTATGCTGTCCGTTTATTTCAGATCCAGTTCAATGGGACAATGATCCGATCCCAAAATTTCCGTGTGGATCTTCGCATCCGCCAGCCGGTCTTTCAGACACTCCGATACCACGAAATAATCAATTCTCCATCCGGCATTTTTTGCTCTCGCCTGGAACATATAAGACCACCAGGAATACACCCCGGTCAGGTCCGGATAAAAATAGCGGAACGTATCGATAAATCCGTTCTCCAGTACCTTCGAAAAGCAGGCTCTCTCTTCATCAGTGAAGCCCGCATTGCCACGGTTGGTCTTCGCATTTTTCAGGTCGATTTCCTGATGCGCCACGTTCAGGTCTCCCGCATAGATCACCGGCTTTTTCTCTTCCAGCTTCTTAAGATACGCCAGGAAATCCGCTTCCCACTGCATGCGGTATTCCAGTCTCGTCAGCTCTCTCTGGGCGTTCGGCACATAGACTGTCACAAAATAGAACTCCGAATACTCTGCAGTGATCACCCGGCCCTCATGGTCGTGTTCCTCCACGCCGATGCCGTAAGTCACCTGTATGGGCTCTTCCTTTGTAAAAATTGCAGTGCCGGAATAGCCCTTTTTCTCTGCGTAATTCCAATACTGATGATATCCGGGCAGATCCAGTGCGATCTGTCCCTCCTGCAATTTTGTCTCCTGCAAGCAGAAAATATCTGCATCCGTTTCCTGAAAGAAATCCAGGAATCCCTTCTGCATGCAGGCTCTCAGCCCGTTCACATTCCATGAAATCAGTTTCATATTTTCCCTTTCCTGTCAGTCCTACTGTTATTATCTATATTTTTTGTCCCATTTTCAGGACACCATCTGCAATCTAAATAATTTATCACCGGAAGTCACATCTTTTTAATCTTCTACCAGATTATGGTACATCACATGGATATCCTCGTAGACACCGTCCTTATTGAGGAAGCCTCCCGGAATAATGCCCAGATCCACGAATCCCAGTCTCTGGTATAGATGGAACGCATGGATATTGGAAGCCACCACCGCATTGAACTGCAATACGCGGTAACCGTTTGCTTTTGCCTGCTCCAGACAGTCTTTTACCAGCAGTTCGCCGATATGCTCTCCCCGGCAGGCTCTGTCCACTGCATAGCTGGCATTGGCGATATGCCCTACTCTGCCGATATTGTTGGGGTGCAGAATATATAGTCCCTTCACATTGCCCTGTTCATCCTCTGCCACAGCACTTACCGTCTGTGCGGCAAAAAATTCTGCGGCCTCTGCCCCTGTCAGTCCTTCCTCCTGAGGAAATGCCACGCCATCCTCTACCACCTGATTCCAGATTTCTGCCATTCTTGCTACATCTTTTGCTTCAAATTTTCTGATTGTTATCATTTTGTCTGCCTATTTCCTAATTTGTCTTATGCCATCTTATCCCGGTCATAATTTTTATCCGCTTTTCTGTCATCTATTCGTTCTATCCGCCGTGCTTTTCCATCCATTCACATTCCTTCCGGGCAGCCTTCAGAGACGCTTCGTACCCTTTCAGGATCTCCATAAGTCTCTGTACATCGATGATGCCGCTGGCTTTATTTTCCGGGTGATCCATCCATGGATGCTGTTTTTCTGGCGGATAAATATTTTCTATGGTATTTTCCCCGATCCGATACCATTTCTTCTGATAGCAGATCGTGTTGTCCGCCGGGTTTAAAAAGGTTTCCAGTTCCGTCAGTGGATAGGTCTCTGCCGGTGTACGAGGATTACCTTCCAGACCTCTCACGGCAGTGACCTTCACAGTCCCACCCTCCGGTACTACACACAGCCACATGGGCTCTGCCGGTTTTTTCCATAATTTATCCAGTATAAAGTTCAACGGTCCCAGTAACAGGATCGTCATGAAAACCGCCAGCGCTCCCGTCAGTTCCGGAATCCAGTCACCCCACAACAGCATCTGGAACAGCAGATGGTCACTCTCCCGCACACCCCAGACCTTCATCACTACCAGCACGGTTGCTACCATATAGATCAGTATAGTGATCAGGGCAAACGGCATCAGTACTTTTTCTTTTTTCATGCCCCATGCGGCATAAGCCTTGCATTCATCGTCCGTAAAAAGCACGGGCAGTTCATAGCTCTCTGTCATGCTCCGCTTCTCCCTCTTTTGCTATTCTCCGAGAATAATATGCAGGAACCGCTTGTCCAGCATCAACGTCCGGTTCCAGGGATTCAGGATCACACCCTCGATACCATCGGCAGTCAACGTCATGCGGAACAGCTGCTCCATATCCGTGAGAAAAGTGGACATTACGCTGCCGCTTCCCTTTAATTCTTCCTCAAATCCGGTGAAGGCCGACCACCATTTTTTCCCATCGGAGGTCTGCACCGCCTGCAGGCGCATGGCAGTTCCGGCGGCCTGTGTCACCGCTTCCTGCACATCTGCTGAGGGCGGTTCCACCGCCACGATAAGCTGTCCCTGCTCCCGCATACGTCTGCGCACCACCGTCAGAGCATGCGCCAGAAGTTCTTCTGTCGGCTCCTGCTGTAATGCCAGAATTGCCTCCTCTATTTTCTCATTTCCCTGTAAACCTTTATCTTTCTTTTCGTCCATAACCGTAATGTTGTCCTTTTTAATTGTAGTCGTTAAATCACTTCATCCTATTTCCCATGTCCCTTGCGCAATCTTGTATGCAATCTGTCGAATTCCATAAGAGCCACAGGCAACACAGCTCATGCCTATGCCCATCATACCATAAATGCCTCCGCAATTCCACTCACGTTTCCCTCCAGAAGCCGTCTTTTCCTTGACAGTGGGGATATTCGTTGCTAACATGAACCTGAGCGTTTGATGCTTAGAAATGAGGATAATTATGGATACTTTTGACCCGAAGCACATTTACAGCGATGCCGCAAAGCTGGCTCGTCTGAAAGATAAAAAGCTTTTCCTGTTCGATATCGACGGCACCATTGCCGTAGGCGATACCTTGTATGCGGGAAGTGCGGATCTTCTCCGCTACATTCAGGCCATCGGCGGCAGGGCTTATTACATTACCAACAATTCCACAAAAAGCGGACTGGACTATGTGAAAAAATTCCACGATGCATTTCACCTGGACAGCACGGAGGATCATTTCATCACCTCCGGCTATATGACGCTGCGTTTTTTGAAGGAGAATTATGCAGACAAGAAAATCTTCGTGCTGGGAACCGCTTCTTTTGTGGCGGAACTGCGAAAGAATGGCCTCTTGGTAACCGAGGTCTGCGAGGACGGCATTGACTGCGTGGTCGTTGCCTATGACAGTGAATTAAATTATGCAAAACTTACCGAAGTCTGCAAGGTTTTATTCACCCAGGATGTTCCTTTCTACGGCACCAACCCGGATTTGCGCTGCCCCATCGACTTCGGCTTTATCCCCGATTGCGGTGCCATCTGCGACATGATCACCGCCACCACAGACAAACAGCCCATCTATCTGGGCAAGCCCAGCAAAGAGGTCGTAAAGCTTTGCCTTGAAGTCTCCGGCTTCACTCCCGAGGAGACTCTGGTGGTTGGCGATCGTCTGTACACCGATATTGCCTGCGGCATCAACGGTGGTGTGGACACCTGTGTTCTCTTCACCGGCGAGGCACAAAAAAAGGATATTCTGACTCCAGAGGGGGAGCCGAATACCCAATATCTGCCGGACTATGCTTTTGAAAATGTGCAGGAATTATTAAATGCCTGCCAGGGTGAAATAAATTTTAAATAGCTCTCTTCACGACACCGATTCCCAACGGATAAGGTCCGGTGTGTACGCCAATGGTGGCACCGATCTGGAAGATGGGAATGGTGTCGATGTCGTATCCCTTTTCTTTCAGTCTGCCTGCCAGTCTGTCGCGGAACTCTACGGCTTCTTCATAATCGTAGCCATATCCCACGCAGACGTTGTAATTGGCAATATCTGCCTTTTCCTCTGCAAAATATGCTAACAGCAGATCGATATTTTTATCTACCGTCTTGCGACGGCTTCTGCCGATACCGGAGGGGAAGATTTCTCCCTCTTTTAAGGTAATGATGGGCTTGATGCCAAGCAGGCTGCCGGCCACGCTGGCTACTTTGCCGATACGTCCGCCGTGCTTTAAATATTCCATATTTCCTACGGTGAAAAAGATTCTGCCGGAGCTCTTGATCTCATTCAGGCGGTCGATACTCTCCTGGTAACTCTTCCCCGCATCTCTAAGGCGTACCGCTTCCAATACATAGATGCCCTGCAATACGGTATTCACAGTAGAGTCGCAGACATAAATCTGTACATTGGGATATTCCTCTTCCAGGATCGCTTTTGCATTCAGAGCAGACTGCATGGAGCCGCTGAACTTGGTTGTGATACAGATGCAGATGATGGGAATTCCCGCCTTGACAAAAGGAAGAAATGCATCTACATAATCCTGCACGGAAGGCATGGAAGACTTCGGATATACATCCGGGTGATCCACCATTTCCTGATAGAACTCACGGACACCGATCTCTATCATTTCCTTCTGGTATTTCCCCTCTTCAAAAGATACATAAAAAGGAACTACCGTAATGTCTTTTTCTTTGGTCAGCTCCATGGGAAGATCACAGGAACCGTCTGATATAATATGAAATGCTTCGCTCATTCTCGCATACACCTTTCTACTTGTTTGCAGAGTTTAGCTTACCACGTTGTGGAGTAAAAAGCAATGAGTTTTTGTTATTATATTTCATTTCGTGGTGTTTTATGCTGTTTTATGTAGTTTTTATAACTATATGTATGAAAAATCCGAATTACGCGATATTTGTCGATGAAAGTTTGTCAACCGACATACGGCATTCGTTGACAATGGGCAGTTCTCTCGATATACTTGAGTTGTTAACCATTCATTCCCCCGGTTAACATTTTCTGCAGGAATGACCCCCTTTCATTCTTTGCAAACCCAAAAAACAGCCCGGCAGGATCTCCTGTCGGGCTGCGTTATTGTCTTCTATTATTCCTATCTTTATATGGAGTAATCCAGATTCTCCAGGCGCTTGTTCCGTCGTTCCACCAGATCCGCAATGGTGACTCCGTCCACTACCTTGTTCACTGCATCATACAATTCCTGCCATACCTCCAGAGTCTCACAGGTATCACATCGTTCGCAGATGTCAGCGCCTTCCTCCAGACATGCCACCGGGGCCAGTGAGCCTTCCGTCAGTCGTAAGATCATTCCTACGGTAAAATCTGCCGGATCCTTGGCAATACGATAACCGCCCTGGGCACCACGGACGCTTTTTACATAACCTGCCTTGTTCAAAACAGCAATGATCTGCTCCAGATACTTTTCGGAAATCCCCTGTCTGGCAGCAATTTCTTTTACCTTGATACACTCTCCGTTGTTGTTCAATGCCAGATCCAGCATGACACGTACTGCATATCTTCCTTTGGTTGAAATTTTCATCCTATCCTCATTTCCGAGCATCTTCCTGCTCTGTTTCACTTTTAATATCAGCCTGCTTATTCCAAAGCAGTTCAAAACTGCTCCGATCTTTCTATGGTTTCCACAGATTCTACCTTATTTTTTCTTTATTTTTCTTTTTCCTATAGTTCATATAGGATTTGTGGAAACAACAGAAAAATCTGGAGAGCATCCACTCGAATGCTGTTCGGAAAAATCTCCTCCCATTCCTCGGAATGCTCTCCGGATTTTCGCATTACTTTACTGGCACTTCACCTTACTTGTAAGGGATAACGCCACCGTTATAATTGTCGTTGATGAACTGCTTGATCTCATCGGACTTCAGGGTATCTACCAGTGCCTTGATCTTAGGCAGATTCTCGTTGCCTTCCTTAACAGCGATTACATTTACATAAGTAGCGGCTGCTTCGGAATCATCGCTCTCATACAGCAGAGCATCGTCTGCAACAGTCAGGCCTGCTTCCATAGCATAGTTGCCGTTCAGGACACCGAAGGATACCTCTGGAAGGGTTCTGGGAACCTGTGCTGCTTCCAGCTCTACGAAGGTGATGTTGTGAGGGTTCTCTACGATATCCTTGGTAGTAGCAGTCAGACCCACACCATCCTTCAGGGTGATGTAACCGTTATCCTGTAACAGTAACAGAGCACGTGCCTCATTGGTGGTATCGTTGGGTACTGCGATAGTTGCATTGTCAATGTTGTCTAAGCTGGTCTCAGTTCCGGGATACAGTCCGAAGGGCTCGTAATGGATACCGCCGGCATTTACCAGATGGGTACCTTTCTCCTCGTTGAAGCTCTCCAGATAAGGAATATGCTGGAAGTAGTTTGCATCGAAATCACCGGACTCTACTACTAAATTAGGCTGTACATAGTCATCAAAAATCTGAATCTCCAGAGTATAACCCTGCTCCGCTAACAGAGGCTTTGCTGCCTCCAGGATCTCTGCATGAGGTACTGCACTTGCAGCTACCTTGATAGTGGTATCAGTGTCAGCTACTTCCTTGCTTTCTGTTGCCTCGGTAGTCTGGGCAGCGGTTTCCTGGTTAGCTGTTGTTGCAGCTGCCTCGCTGGTCTGCGCAGCTGTTTCATTGCTTCCGCAGCCGGTCAGTGCGCTCACGGACAATGCTGCAACTGCAATCAAAGCGATTACTTTCTTTTTCATAATACTTCTCCTCCTAAATCTTTTGGTAAAAAATTTTAGTCTATTGAATCAGATGCCTTACATCTGCCTCAATCTTTTCGTTTTCCCTAACGGGTTCTCTTATCCAATTTCTTGGAAATCGTCATTCCGATATATTGCAGCAGCTGTACCAACAGTACCAACAATACTACTGTCACCAGCATAATATCGGTCTGGTAACGATAATAACCGTATCGGATCGCAATATCACCGAGTCCGCCTCCACCTACGGCACCTGCCATAGCGGAGTAGCCTAAGATTGTTCCCAGTGCAATGGTCGCATTCACAAGCAATGAGGTTCTGGATTCTGCCAGCATAACCTTCCAGATGATCGTCCACAGGTTAGCTCCCATGCTCTGTGCTGCTTCAATTACTCCGTAATCTACCTCCAACAGAGAAGATTCCACCATTCTGGCAATGAACGGTGCCGCTGCCAGAGTCAGAGGAACGATGGTAGCCGTCGGACCGTAGCTCTTTCCTACAATGATACGGGTCAAAGGGATGATCATGATCAACAAAATCAAAAACGGAATGCTTCGCACAATGTTGACTATCACATCCAGAATCTTATAAATGATCTTGTTCGGACGCAGTCCCTTCGGTGCAGTGATCACCAGGGCAATTCCCATAGGAAGTCCGAGTACATACCCCATAAATGTGGAAACAAGGGTCATATACAAAGTAACAAAGGTGCCTTCCACCAGCATCATAATCGTTGCGTTATCCCACATAGTCTTTCAGCTCCTCCACTTCCAGTTTTCTCTCCTGTAAATAATGGATCATCTTGTTCGCTGCCATTTCATCCTCCGGCAGCTGCAGGATCATCTGTCCATGGGCGATACCGCCAATGTCCTTGGTATCCGCTAACAGGATATTAACGGGAGCCTTGCACTCCAGCACCATATTGGCGATCACAGGCTCGAAAGAAGAATTCTCGGTGAAAACAATGCGGATGCAGCGTTTGCCGGACATTTCCTTTGCCTTGGGATCCACCATGAACACCAGCTTTCTTGCAGCTGCGGACTGGGGTCTGGAGAATACCTCCTCCACAGTACCATGCTCTGCCAGTTCTCCGGCATCGATGATGGCTACATGGGAACAGATCTCCTGTACCACAGCCATCTCATGAGTGATGATCACGATGGTGATACCGTACTGTTTGTTGATATCCTGTAATAATTTCAGGATCTCCTTGGTCGTGGTGGGATCCAGTGCACTGGTGGCCTCGTCACACAGCAGGATCTTCGGAGTGTTGGCCAATGCTCTTGCGATAGCCACACGCTGCTTCTGTCCACCGGAGAGCTGGGAAGGATAAGCGTCTGCCTTTTCCTTCAGTCCTACGATCTCAAGCAGCTCCATGGCACGCTTTCTGGCTGCCTGTTTTTTCACACCCACGATCTCCATGGGGAAGCACACATTGTCGAGGACACTGCGCTGCATGAGCAGGTTAAAATGCTGAAAGATCATAGCGATGCCCGTCCGCACCTTGCGGAGTTCCGCCTCTGTCAAGGTCGAAAGATCCTGATCCTCTACCACAACAGTTCCGGTGGTGGGCTTCTCCAGGTAGTTCAGGCAACGCACCAGGGTAGACTTTCCGGCACCACTCATACCGATGATGCCATAGATATCTCCCTTGTTGATATCCAGGCTGATGCCCTTCAGGGCCTCTACCTGATTATCCTTACCTATAAAAGTTTTTGTTACATTCTTGATCTGAATGATCGGTTCCATAAGTTCCTCCATTCCAGGTTCGTGCTTTTAAGGGGAGAAAAGCGCGAATTCCTTGAATTCCTAGTACCATGCCATACATTCTAACACAAGAATGCAAGTCTGTAAAGTTCTTAGGAAATGCCTTAGGCTTCTGCAAACATCGGGGTGGACAAGTATCTGTCACCAGAATCGGGAAGCAGCGCTACGACTGTTTTGCCTGCATTTTCAGGACGTTTTGCGATCTGTGCTGCTGCGTACAGAGCTGCGCCGGAGGTGATTCCCACGAGGATACCTTCCTTATGAGCGATGAGGCGGCCGGTGGTAAATGCCTGATCGGTAGTAACGGTAAAGATCTCATCATAAATGCCGGTATTCAGAACGGAAGGAACAAATCCGGCACCGATACCCTGCAGCTTGTGGGGTCCGGGCTGTCCGCCGGAAAGTACGGGAGAATCCGCAGGTTCTACTGCTACGACCTTCACATTGGGGTTCTTGGATTTTAAATAAGTACCAATGCCGGTCACGGTTCCGCCGGTACCTACACCTGCTACGAAGATATCAACCTTTCCATCAGTGTCTTCCCAGATCTCGGGACCGGTGGTAGCTGCATGTGCGGCGGGGTTCGCGGGGTTATCGAACTGTCCGAGGATCACGGCTCCCGGGATGGACTTCTCCAGCTCTTCTGCCTTGGCAATGGCACCCTTCATGCCTTTGGCACCTTCGGTCAGTACCAGTTCTGCGCCATAAGCTTTCAGGAGGTTACGACGTTCCACGCTCATGGTCTCGGGAAGGGTTAAAATGGTCCGGTAGCCCTTGGCAGCAGCTACACTTGCCAGACCGATACCGGTGTTGCCGGAGGTGGGCTCGATGATGGTGGAGCCTTCCTTTAAGATGCCCTTCTTCTCAGCATCCTCGATCATTGCCAGTGCGATTCTGTCCTTAACGCTTCCTGCGGGATTGAAATACTCCAGCTTTGCCAGAAGTTCTACACCTTCAATGTTCTGGTCTTTCAAGTAATTGTTTACTTTTAAAAGGGGTGTATGTCCGATCAGCTGGGTTGCGGATGTGTAAATCTTACTCATAATGAAATCCTCCTTATACTTGAAAATTGTGTTCGTTTTCTATTTCCTACTTATCTGATAGGGATGTTATGATTTTATACTATACTATTCCGCTAGGAATGTCAACCATTATTTTTTAAAATTTTTGAGAGTTGTGCCGTGGAACGGAAAATGGTATGATTTAGGTAATTAATCCGTAGTCCCAACAGCAAGTAAGAAACGCGGCACGCTCGTACTTTAGTACGATGCGCTCATGTCGCAGAGCGTAGCGGTACATAAGCGGTCACAGTACGACCGCAATGCGTCCCTTAGGACGCTATGGTACCGACGTCTGCTTACGGCCTGCTTATTCTTACTTGCTGTCGTGACTACTGGGTTATTCATTAATCAGGAAGGAAACACCAATCCATGGCAAATAACATTTACCGCGTTCCTACTATATATAGTGATATCAAAAAAACGACTGAACCTCTCTCAGTCCGGGTACCGGGTTCTAAGAGTATCACGAACCGCAGTCTCCTTCTGGCGATGCTGGCGGAGGGGAAGTCCACGCTGCGTGGAGTGTTGTTCTCGGATGATTCGAGACATTTTCTTAAGTGTGTGCAGGATCTGGGATTTGAGACGACGGTGGATGAGGAGAGTTATATCGTCACGGTAGAAGGACTGGGAGGAAAGCTTCCCTGTGAAGAGACTACGTTAAATGTGGGAAGTGCAGGAACGGCAGCGCGTTTTCTGACAGCTACGTTAGGTGTCTCGGAAGGTGTTTTTCACATGGATTCTTCGGAGCAGATGAAGAGGCGCCCCATGGATCCGCTTCTGTCCTCTCTGGCAGAATTGGGGTGTGAGGTCCGCTGTGAAGGAGAAGATGGGCATTTTCCTTTTACGCTGACCGCTCATGGGTTCGGACAGGATCATATCTCCATCGATATCGGGCACAGCAGTCAGTTTCTGAGTGCGCTGCTGATTGCTTCGACTTTGTCTTCGGAAGATTTTATGATTCAGGTAGAGGGTACCCATGGGATGGCGTATATCGAAATGACACAGAAGATGATGGAGCAGTTCGGTGTCTGCGTGGAGCGTCCCGCCGCAGATCAGTTCCGTATCTGCACCGGTCAAAAGTATCGTGCACTGGATTATCAGATCGAACCGGACGTCTCCGCCGCCTGCTATTTTTATGCAATGACACCGTTACTGGGTATTCCCGTATGTGTGGAGCATGTGCACTTTGAAAGTCTGCAGGGAGATGTGGAATTCTTACATATTTTAGAAAAAATGGGCTGTTCCGCACAGGAGACGGAAAATGGGGTACTCCTGCTGCCTCCCGCAGGGCAGACGGATACCGGAACGCAGGTTCCTGCCTTCCATGGCATCACCGTGGACATGTCTTCCTGCTCCGATCAGGCCATCACTCTGGCAGCTATTGCGCCTTTTGCTGACAGTCCCACCTGTATTACAGGCATCGGTCACATCCGTTTCCAGGAAAGTGACCGTATCCATGCCATCTGCACGGAACTGACCCGCATGGGCATCCACCGCGAAGAGACACAGGACAGCATCACTATCTATCCCGGCATGCCGCACCCCTGCACCGTAGCGACCTACGATGATCACCGCATGGCCATGGGCTTTGCCCTGACCGGGCTCCGGGCCGAAGGTATCGTGATCGACGATCCCGGATGCTGCCGCAAAACTTTCGAGAACTATTTTGAAGTGCTGGATCAGGTGATTGCGAAGATAATCGAAATGTAGGAATAGAATCATCCGTACTCACATAAACTATAAGTGGCTGCGCTGTGTTGCTTGCGAGGTACACAGCCAGGGGAGCCCATGCGTGGGCTCCTTTTTCACGTACAATTCACAAAGCATCCCGATATACCCGCATCACATTTCCCCAGAAAATCCCATCCAGCTGGTTTTCCGTAAAGCCGGCTGTTTTTAGTCTGTCCCACAATACCGGCATTGCCTCCGCACCGGGAAGAGCCGGATTTGTGGGGATGCCGTCGAAGTCACTGCCCAGACCCAGTATTTCCGTACCGCCGACATCAGTGATATGTCTTGCCTGCCGTATCAGTGCTTCCCACAGCACCTCTGGATCTTTGCTTCCGCCATCCACCAGAAATTTATCATAATAGTTCAGTCCCATACAGCCGCCCCGCTCCGCCAGTCTGCGGACCCGGTCATCCGTCAGATTCCGGAGGGACGGACATACAGCCCTTGCGTTGGAATGGCTTGCCACGAAGGGCTTCTTCGTACATTCCCATACATCGTCAAAGCCGGCATCCGACAGATGGGAGACGTCCGGGATCATTCCGAGACGCTCCATCTCTGTGACAAAATCGCGGCCGGTTTCCGTCAGACCACACGCCGCATCCCTGCCATCGGATCCACGTATCCCAGTCTCACCTTTCTCCGTCTCTATCGCCGTTGTCGGATTTTCCCCCGCACAGCTGCTCCTCCCGGTTCCCGGTATTTTCTCCTGAACAGATTTCTCCGTCAGTCTCCCATCTACGTTGCCCCTGCTCTGCCCCAGACACCGACGCGTGGCTGGCCACCCCAGTTCATTCCGATAATTCCAGGTTAACGTCAGCATCCGCACCCCCATGTCATACAGTTCCCGTAGCCTCTCCAGACTTCCGCCGCAGACCGCCCCTTCTTCCACCGTCAAAAGTGCCGACAGTTTCCCACAGGCTTCATTTTTCAAAATGTCTTCATAGCACAGTACCGGGACAATCCGGTTCTTGTTTTTCTCCAGCTCCGTCCGATAGACCTCATATAGAGCACACACCCGCTCCCAGGGTGTCGGTGTGCACTTTCCGATATCTACAAACAGGGCGAAATTCTGCAACAGATATCCGCTCTCCTGCATCCGCTTAAGATCCAGATGGCCGCTGTTTTTCCAAAGTTCCCCGCCCCGGTCCGCCAGTTCGGATATGGTGTCGCAATGCATATCTATGATCTTCATGTTTTCTCCTGATCCCCTATGAAAAAGAGAGCATCCACAGCTCTATGTTCCTGCCATGAATACTCCCTCTTACTTTCTTTGTTCAATTTATGCTGTTGTCAGCAAAAAATACCTTAGTTCTCTTCACCCTTGACTGCGAAGCATACGCCGGTATCGTCGGGCTTATCCTCATCGAACTTGTAGTCCTTGCCGGGCAGGATAGCGTTCAGGATAATACCGGTCAGCGCGCCGACTGCCAGTCCGGACAGGCTGATGGTGATCTCACCGATGTGGAATGCGATAGCACCTGCTGCACTATAGTTGATACCGATGGACAGTACCAGAATCAGAGCGGCGATGATAACGTTACGACTCTTGGTGAAATCTACCTGAGTCTCAACGATATTACGAACACCGACTGCGGAGATCATACCATACAGTACCAGGGATACACCACCGCAGGTAGCGGTAGGCATACAACCGATCAATGCTGCTACCTTCGGGGAGAAGGAGAACAGTACAGCAAAGCCTGCTGCAATACGGATAACTCTGGGATCAAATACCTTGGTCAGAGACAGTACACCGGTGTTCTCACCGTAAGTGGTATTCGCAGGAGCACCGAACAGGGACGCGATAATGGTAGCCAGACCATCACCTAACAGAGTGCGGTGCAGTCCGGGATCCTTGATATAGTTCACACCGACGGTGGAAGAAATAGCGGAGATATCTCCGATATGCTCTACCATGGTAGCCAGTGCGATAGGCATGATGGTGATCACGGAAGTGATCAGCAGGGAAGTGTTGCCGTCGGACAGTGCCCAGAAGGCGGTCTCATTCCAGTGAATGGGAAGTCCGATCCATGCAGCTTCCGCTACCGGTGTGAAATCCACACGGCCAAGGATGGCTGCCACCACATAAGAACCGATAACACCGATGATAATAGGAACGATCTTCACCATTCCCTTACCCCAGATATTGCAGATCACTACCAGTGCGATAGCAACCACTGCGATCAGCCAGTCTGCGGAACAGTTGTTGATAGCGGACTGGGACAGGGTCAGACCGATGGCAATGATGATGGGGCCGGTTACGATGGGCGGGAAGAAACGCATTACCTTGCCGGTACCGAAGATCTTGATTAACAGGGATAATACCAGATACAGCAGACCTGAGCAGGCCACGCCGAAGCAGGCATAAGGAAGCAGTGCGGAATTGTCCGCTCCGTCTGCCATAGGGGCAATCGCGGCATAACCGCCTAAGAATGCAAAGGAAGAACCCAGGAATGCGGGTACCTTTCTCTTGGTCAGCAGATGGAACAGTAAAGTTCCCAGACCTGCAAATAACAGTGTTGTGGAAACATCCAGACCTGTCAGCATGGGTACCAGAATAGTGGCACCAAACATTGCGAACATGTGCTGAAGTCCCAGCAGAAGCATCTTGGGCACGCCCAAGGATCTGGCATCGTAAATGCCGTTTTCGCCGAGTGTAGTCTTCTCGCTCATTTTTTTCCTCCTGTGTCATAGACATGTGAACATGTAACTATTTTTCGTCGCATAAATTCGGGCAGATAGTCCTCTATCTGCCCACACCTATGTGACCCTATTAGTTACATGATAGCTTTTCACCGTTCTACAGTCAAGAGGAAAATCACTCCACCGCATGCTCTTTCAGGAAATCCAGCCAGATAGGAATATACTGTGCCTTCAGGTGCACCCCGTCGTAAGTATAGGAAGCCACCATCCCTCCGGTCTCATCGCAGATCAGCGGATTCACATCCAGGAAAAATATCTTCTGATCATCCGCCAGCTCTGCAATTTCTGCATTTCTGGCTCCGATTCCTTCATTAGTAATATAATCCCCCTGTTCAGAGCGTTCCGTCGTTACTTTCATGATGGCCTGCAGATAGATCACCGCATCCGGCTGCAGTTCCTGCAAATGCTGAACCGCTTCCCCATAGGCCTTCATAAAAGATTCCACCGTACCGGTACCCATTTCGTTGATACCGATCATCAGATAGATCTTGGCAAACTGCTTCTCCGACAAGGCTTCCTCCACCGTGATCTTTTTCTTCTGTCCAGGCACCGATACAATGGCACTGTCGAACATCTTGTAGACTGTCAGTCCGGTGGAAGCATAAAACGTGGATGTCTCCTCCAGTCCGCCGTACTCATACATGCCTACCGTCCGGGAATCCCCGATAAATACCGCATCATCAAAATAACTGTCATCCACCGTGTGATAGACCACTTCCTGCGGTATCTCTTCCACAGGAACCGTCGCGGCGGGATCCTGCGTCTCTGTTCCGGTGGTCTCCGGCATTGCGGCCTCTTCTCCCGTAGCGGGACTCTGCACCGTACCCATCGTCTGATCCGTCTGGTTCCCGTCACTCACTGTATCTCCGGTCTTTACGTTTTCCCCCGGCACATTGCCGGATACGGATCCCGTTGCATCACTCTGTTCCCCGGATATTCCCGGCCATTTTCCTTCCACCAGCTGCTCCGCCAGAAGCACTCCTTTCGTATAGGTCTCCTGCAGCGGTTCCGTATATACCTGCCAGTTATCCGTCCAGGTAAAGAATACAATTCCCGCCAGCAAAAGACATCCCAAAAAGGAGTATTTATGCAATTTTTCCTTCATTTTCGACCAAATATTTTTATTTTCTGCATGATTCATTGCATAATGACCTTTTCCTAAAAGCTAAAATACATAAAAGGATTATTTCCTTCTAATAAAAGTCTCCAGATGCAATACCAGAAGAGCCCCGACAGAAGCACCTTCACCGGCAGCTTATCCTGCCACTTATGGTACAGCTTCTCAATGACCGGTGTGCAGGCCAGTCCGGAGACCAGAAGCAGTCCTCCATAGGTACTGAGTGCCTTCCAGGCATCCTCGTAACCGCCGCTGAAGCCCGGTACCAGCCACAGCATCTTATCCAGATAGACCTGTAACTGTGACAGGTCCGTGATAGCAAAGCACATCCAGCTCATTGGGATGACCAGCCACAGATAAATGTGCGGCAATACCTTCATTTTATGTACAAATTTTAATCTGCCCAACTGCCGTTCCAGTACGATGCAGATCCAGAGCAGTCCGCCCCAGCAGAAGAAGTTCCAGCCGGCACCATGCCAGAAAGCGGTCAGCATCCATACCACCAGGAGGTTAAAAATCGTGCGAAGCTCTCCCTGTCTGCTGCCGCCTAACGGAATATACACATATCGGCAGAACCACTGTCCCAACGTCATATGCCATCTGCGGTAAAAATCCCGGACACTTCTGGCCATATAGGGTCTGCGGAAGTTGGCCGGCAGTTCAATCCCCATCATCCGGCCCAGTCCCATGGCCATCAGGGAATAGCCCCAGAAATCAAAATAGATCTCCATGGAATAGGCGATGGCTGCCAGCCATGCTAACGGTGTCGAGATGCTTTCAAATCCGGTCACCTGCACCTCGTGCCACAAGATTCCCACCCGGTCTGCCAGTAGCACCTTGGCCGCCAGTCCCAGAATAAACAGCTTCATACCGTCTTCCAGCCCCCGCACCGTGAAAGTGCGCTCCGTCAGGCTGTCCGAGATATCACCATATCTTGTGATCGGTCCGGAGATCAGTTTCGGGAACATGCTCACATAAGTAGCAAACTTCAAAAAAGAATACTCCCTGCTCACCTCTCCCCGGTACACATCGATCTGATAAGACAATATCTGGAAGGTGTAAAAGCTGATCCCCAGCGGCAGCCCCGCAGAGCCTCCCCAGTCCTTGAACCAGAGCAGTACCGCCAGATTCGCACCAAGTGTCAGGATCAGCAGAAGCTTTTTCCGCCACAACGTCTTAGGACTGCGTTTTGCCAGATGAAGACCCAGAAAATAATTGCACAATATAGATATCATTAAAAGGGGAAGATACCTGACGTCTCCCATGGCATAAAAAACAATGCTTCCCACGAGCAGTGTCAGGTTCCTGTATTTGCGAGGTGTGATCCCGTAGACGATCAGAAAGATCGGCAGGAACCACAGCAGAAATTCAATGCTGCTGAATATCAAAAAAATCACATCTTTCTATTTCTGTTTATCTGTCTTACTATCATAGTAGCTTGAAACCGTTTCTATTACAACAAAACAATTCTTAATTTTAAATGACAGAATTTTACAACTGCTTAATCTTTTTGCAATTTTTCACCGCATCGTTTACAATAGTTTTAACACCACAGGGCTGCGCCCGAGAAAGGATATTTTCCATGAAAGAACAGTTATATACCATCCCTTTAAACGATGCCGTAAATGCACAGGACGAATGCCCTTTCTGCTTTATCCACCGCAGTATTGAACAGGATCTTCTGGATTTCGTGTTAGGCTCCGGTTCCTCTTATATGGAAGCGGACATCCGCGAACAAACCGACAAAGCAGGCTTCTGCCGGTATCATTTTCAGAAAATGTTCGACTACGGCAATACTCTGGGCAATGCCTGGATCTTAAAGACCCACTACCAGCGCATGATCCGGGAAATGCAGCAGGAATTTGCCTCCTTCCGCCCCGGCAAAAGCTCTCTCCTGGGTAAATTCAAAAAAGTCGAAGGCAATGAAAATACCATCGGCATGTGGGTCCGTGCAAAAGAGGATTCCTGCTATATCTGTTCCCAGTATAAAGATACCTACGCCAGATATCTGGACACCTTTTTCTACCTGTGGAAAAATGATGAAAACTTCCGCAATAAAGTCATAAACGGCAAAGGCTTCTGCCTGCCCCACTTCGGCGATCTCTGCGAAGCCGCTGACCGCAAGCTTTCCGATAAGGAAAAACAGGACTTTTACGATCAGTTGCTGCCGGTCATGGAATCCAACATGCAGCGCATTTCCGAAGACGTCTCCTGGCTGGTGGAAAAATTCGACTATCGCAACAAAGATGCCGACTGGAAGAGCTCCAGGGATGCCATCCAGCGCGGTATGCAGAAATTAAAAGGCGGATATCCCGCAGATCCCGCCTATAAGATGTCTAAATAGCCACAAAATTTTATTCAAAAATACGATGCAATTATGATGCTATTTTTCCGTAATTTCTTCGTCAGAGGGCTGTCCGGACCGTTCCGCCAGTCTTCTGCTTAATTGCAGATACTCCAGAATTTCCTCATACAGCATCTCCGGCTGAAAGGCATCTTCCAGGATTCTCTCGTTCATCAATCCCTTAATGGTCAGTTCCATCATCTTACGAAGTTTCACCACGTCTTCCGCAGCCGCATATTTTCCCAGATCCGCTCTGGCATAAATATTCTCATAAGCCTTTTCCATCTGCTGTTTTCGCTCTTCTACCGCCACCAGTGCCTCATTGACATTCTCTGCCTGTGCCCGGTTCAGGAACGGCTGCAGATAAGGATAGCCGCACATGGCATGCATTTTCCCGGTCTCCACCTGCTGCATCAGAGTGAACAGATCCGTCTCCTTCGCATCTACCGCTGTGGACAATTCCAGCAACAGATACCGTACACTGTAGTCATAGACAAAAGCATAGACTCCCAGCTTGTTCTCAAAATAATGAAATAATAATCCCTTACTGATGGCTGCCTCCCGCACGATATCATCCGTACTGGCATGACGGTAACCGTTCAGGGCAAATACCTTCAGAGCTGCATTGATCATCCGGTCCTGTTTTTCTTTTTTTAAATCAAAAAATTTCTCATTCATATCGCAACATATCCCTTTTCATTTTCATCAATAAGGTTTATTATGTAACTGTATGGGCATATGCATGAAATTCAGACCAGTTACATACACTACAACATGGAAGGAGCAACCCTATGGCTAAAAAATTTGGCAAATTTCTGCTGTTTACCGCAGCAGTAGGTACCGCAGCCGCAGCTGCTTACTACTATATGCAACAGAAAGATTCTCAGCTGAAGGAATCTTCCGATGCAGATGATGATTATGATGATTTCCACGAGGATCTGGACAAGAGTACCGAGTTCTCCCGCAATTATGTTCCTCTGAATACACCCGTGCAGACCTCTGCCCCGAAGGAAGAGACAGGCACAGAGTCCACACCGGCTTCCGAAGAGGCGGCACCCGCTTCCGCAGAGGCATCTGATTTCACACCGCTCACCGATCAGGCTACCGGATTGTCCGGCGAAGAGGGCGAGACCGTCGAAGACGTGGAAGAGTTCTTCGATGAAGAAGATGCCGAGGACGAAGAGCCTCCCGTAAATGAAGAATAATCGTTCTATTTCGAAGGTCTCAGAGCCATGCTTTTTGCAAGCGTCTGAGACCTTCCTGCATTTCCGCCTCATCAATACTTCCAAAGCCCAACAGCACGGTAGCTTTCCGCATTGTGGCTTCCACCATATTCTCTGACATCCCATAGGCTTTCACTTTCTCCGCCGCTGCTCTCTCCAACAGTTCCTGTTCCGTGACATTCCCTTTCGCTGTCAACAGAAGATGCAGTCCCGCATCCTCTCCGGAGATCACAAACTGCTTCTTAAACGGTTCCAGCCCGGCCAGCAGCAGATCATGTTTGGCCCGGTAGCGCATCCGCATTTTATTCAGATGCCGCTCGAAATACCCGTCCCGGATAAATTCATTCAGGATCCGCTGGTCGATTCTGGACACCGTGCAGGAATAAAAAGAGCAATCCCTGCGGTAGATATCCAGCAGATCCCCCGGCAATACCATATAGCTGACACGGATTGCCGGTGCAATAGCCTTGGAAAATGTACCGATGTAGATCACTTTTCCCTTTTCATCGGAAGATTGCAGGGAAGGAATAGGCTTGCCCCGATACCGGAATTCACTGTCGTAATCGTCCTCGATCAGATAACGATCCGGCTCCCTTTCCGCCCAGCGAAGCAGTTCTGCTCTCCTGCCGATGGTCATGACCGCACCGGTGGGATACTGGTGGGAAGGCATCACATAGGCCACTCTGACAGGCAGTCCCGAAAGTCTGTCCGCCCGCATTCCCTTATCATCCATGTCTACCGTGTGAATGCGATAGGCAAAAGATTCAAAGATGCGGTATGCCCGCTTGTACGTGGGATTCTCCATGGCAATGCCCACATGTCTGCCCAGTATTTTCTCCAATAGCAACAGCAGATAATCGTTTCCTGCTCCTACAATGATCTGTTCCGGGCGGCAGTTCACCCCCCGGGAAGAATGCAGATACCGGCTGATGGTCAGCCGCAGATCATAATCTCCCTGAGGTTCTCCCTGCGCAAACAGGTCACTGTTGTTGTCATTCAGAATATTCTTCGTGATCCGCTTCCATACGCCCACAGGGAAACCGTTCATATCAATACCATAAGGAGAAAAATCAATGCATCCCTCTTCCGGAACAGATTCTTCTCCTGAAGTGTCCGGCTCCGGTTCGTTCTCTTCCCGCGGTTCCATGGCAAATATCCCTTCCAGACGGCAGACAAAATAGCCCTTATAAGGTCGTGCCTCGATATATCCCTCGCTTAACAGTTGGTCGTAGGCATAGTCCACAGTGCTTCTCGCCACCTGCAGATATTCTGCCAGAGAACGCGTGGAGGGAAGCCTCTCTCCTGCCAGAAGCTTCCCTTCCCTGATTTCCTGTCGTATATGCTCATATATCTGCTGGTACAGACATTTGTCACTGTCTGTACGCAGCCGGATCGTCATATCATACATACGGTTATCCTACTTTTTCTGGTTCTTCAGTTCTTCCAGAATCTGGTCTTTTAACTCTCTTGCCTTGTCCTTGGTACGGGCATTGGCAGAAGGAGAAGTCAGGATCGTGGCTACCATACGGCTGGCCACATCATATTTCTGGAATCTGGTAGCAAGTACCGCAATCAGAAATTCTACCGTGATCTCATCCATACCGCACATGGGGAATCCTTCGGTCTGCAGGGCCTCCGTAAAACCAGTGTAAGCGTTCTTCAGATAAGTCTCCTCCATGGTCTTCACTTCCCGGAGTCTGGCCATATCCGTATCCCCGGACTCTTCCAGATGCTCCTGATAACCACGCATCAGCCATCCGCTCTTCAGACAGATATAAGCCTTTTCACTGGCATGGGCCCGTTTTACCACAGCGTTGGCCAGGCAGAGCTTATAGCGCTCAATGGCTTCTTCATAGCTGTAAATATCGTCATCGTAGGTATGCAGCTGCACTTTACTGCTGATATTTTCCTTGATCTGCTTTATATAAACCTTATTCAGGCTGTTGAAATACCGGTTCAGTGCTGCATAGCCGCAATGCGGACACAGAATAACATCATATTTCACCGCATCAATGCCTTCGTATTTTGCACGAAGATCCTGATCGGTACTTAAAAGTCTTGCCTTTCCGGTCTTCATGATCTTAGCCGGGAAATCTTCTCCGCAGACAGGACAGGTAAATGTCTTGTCAAAGATCAGATCCTTTTCTTCTATTTTTTGGGCCTCGGCTGCTGCCTTCTCTTCTTTTTTATCCTGTCCGTAAATATCCATGTTCTCCAGGTCATCCAGACCCAGACCGGCCAGTCCAAACAATTTGTCCGACATATGTCTCTCCTTTTCTTTTGTACTGTCCATTCCCGGTGACAATACGAATACAACTTTCCCGATTCCCCTTATCGGTTGTCCTACTGCTTACTTAGGCAGTACATAAGAACTCTTCAAAGATACGATACGGTTAAATACCAGTTCTCCCGGCTTGGTATCCTTGTAGTCCACGCAGAAGAAGCCCTGTCTTACGAACTGGAAGCGGTCATACGCCTGTGCCTGTGCAAATGCAGGCTCCAGACGGCACTCTGTCAGTGTGGTCAGAGAATTGGGGTTCAGATTCAGACTTCCGTCTTCATTGTATACACCCTTCTCTTCATCGATGATATTCTCATACAGGCGCACCTGTGCTTTTACAGACTGCTCTGCACTTACCCAGTGGATCGTTCCCTTTACTTTACGTCCATCGGGGCTGTTGCCTCCGCGGCTCTCCGGATCATAGGTACAATGTACTTCCACGACTTTTCCGTTCTCGTCCTTGACACAGCCGGTGCATTTTACGAAATAAGCACTCATCAGGCGCACTTCGTTGCCGGGGAACATACGGAAATATTTCTTGGGAGGCTCTTCCATGAAGTCCTCTCTCTCAATATACAGTTCTTTGCCGAAGGGAACCTCGCGGCTGCCCAGAGCTTCGTTTTCCGGATTGTTGACTACAGGCAGCATCTCCGTCTGTCCTTCGGGATAGTTATCAATTACCAGTTTCACAGGATCCAGAATAGCCATCATACGGGGTGCCTTTGCCTTCAGATCCTCACGGATACAATACTCCAGCATTGCATAATCTGCGGAAGACTGTGCCTTGGAGATACCGCACAATTCTACGAACTTCTTGATGGATTCCGGTGTGAATCCTCTTCTGCGCAGTGCTGCGATGGATACCAGTCTGGGATCATCCCAGCCGTCCACGATGCCCTGTTCTACCAGCTTCTTGATATAACGCTTACCGGTCACCACATTGGTCAGGTACAGCTTTGCGAATTCGATCTGCTTGGGAGGATGAGGATATTCCAGTTCTCTTACCACCCAGTCATATAAGGGTCTGTGATCCTCAAATTCCAGCGTACAGATGGAATGGGTCACGCCTTCAATAGCATCCTCGATGGGATGCGCGAAATCGTACATAGGGTAAATGCACCATTTGTCACCGGTATTCTGGTGAGACATATGTGCCACACGATAGATGACGGGATCTCTCATGTTGATGTTGGGAGAGGCCATATCGATGCGGGCACGCAGTACCTTAGTGCCGTCCTCGTATTTGCCGGCCTTCATATCCTCGAACAGTGTCAGATTCTCTTCTACGCTTCTGGTGCTGCCGGGATCTTCCTTGCCGGGCTCGGTCAGGCTTCCTCTGTATTCACGGATCTGCTCCGCACTTAAGTCAGAGACATATGCCTTGCCTTTTTTGATCAGCTTTACGGCTGCTTCATACATTTGGTCAAAATAGTTGGATGCGAAAAAGAGTCTGTCCTCCCAGTCTGCTCCCAGCCACTTTACATCAGCCTTGATAGACTCTACGAACTCTGCCTTCTCCTTGGTGGGGTTGGTATCGTCAAAACGCAGATTGAATTTGCCGTTGTATTTCTGGGACAGGCCGTAGTTCAGCAGAATACTCTTGGCATGTCCGATATGAAGATATCCGTTGGGTTCCGGAGGGAAACGGGTGTGTACAGTATCGTATACGCCCTCCGCCAGATCTTTCTCAATGATCTGCTCTATAAAATTCTTCGATTCCTTTACTTCTGCGGAATCTACGATTTCCTTTTCGATCTCGCTCATGGTAATGTCCTTGCCTTTCGTTTACTTAATACTGTTTTCGTATCCTTTATCTTACCACACAAGAAAACTTTTATAAACCCTTCTCTTCAAAATAATTCAGCAAATTCTGCTCCGTCTCGATGAAGATATTGTGCAGATCATCCTCACTGGCCGCCAGATAATCTCCGGCCCTTCCGGTCATATAGCCGTCCTCGTCCCATACCGGGAACACTTTTACCCCCTGTGTCACCCGGATGGCATAGATGCGGAACTCATCCTTCGGCATGCACATGCGCACATATTCCGTGATCAGATGATTTCTGCCGTCCGTACCGTCCTTGACCCTGGGAACGTATGTCATATTCCTGCAGTAGTCCTCGGACACCGGAGCGTCGGACAGTTCCAGGATCCTGTGGAACCGCTCTCCCGCCACCCTGTGAAGTTCACCGTTTCTCTCCAGCGTGTAGCAGATATTCTGTCTGGTATCGATGTCCATGGTGCCGTTCTGGGTGCGGACGGACACCACCCTGCCAAGCTCCGCCAGATCAGAGGCCCTCACACAGGCCAGAGGGATTTTCTTTCTCTGATATCTTGTGCCCTCACTTACCGGGAATGCCCGGTCTTTGGCGTAGAGGATCCGGAACGTATCGAAATACTGCGTCATGCGGTTATTGAAATACGCTTCGGAATGCAGTGTTGGATATTTTTCCTCATATAATTTCATACTGATGTAGCCGCCGGCCTTCTCGTAATGTCCGCCGCCGGAACCGATGCCCTCCGAAAGATAATCCGACAGTTCGCTGGCATTGACCTCCCGGATACAGCTTCTGACGGAAAATTTGTATCCGCCGCTGTCCTCATTATAGACCACGCAGGTATTGACGCCCGCCACCTGCAGGAGGAAGTCGCTGATCAGGCCAAGTACATTGGGATCACAGGGCTGGGAATGGATCACGGCGAACTGGTAATCGTCGTTATAATTGCAGCGCAGCATTGCCACACCGGCAATTTCCAGCTCTCTCAGGGAAATATTGGAATTACGGAACAAGGATATCTGGTTCTTATCAAAATTCAGACTCTCACGCATATCCATGTCCACCGGGTTCGACAGTTCGGAGAACTGGTTGGTATCCATATACAGGCCGTAATACAGCGCAGTTCCCAGATCTCTGTTTTTTCCCACGGGATAATGCATTTCCTGCAGCATTGTCCACACCAGGGTTGCACAGCTTCCCATATTGGGCTGCAGACGCATCCGCTCGGTACAGATGACTTCCAGTGGATGATGGTCGATGACAGCGATCTCCTCCGCCGGCAGCTCCGTCACATTACCCGCGCCATACTGACAATCCACAGTGATCAGCAGTCCGTCTACTGTATCTTCCATCTGAGGCTGGTACTCCAGCGGAATGTGCAGTTTCTCCACCATCAGCATCAGGTTGGCCTTTCTGACTTTATTCCGTCCGGAATACAGCAGCCTGGTATCCTTTCCCTTGTCCCGGAAAAAACAGTACAGCCCATAGCCGGAGGCTATGGCATCCGCATCCGGATTGTCGTGGCACTGGATCGTCACGTGGTCATAGCCCAATAATTCATCCAGCATCATTTCTCTGCTCTTTGCATCCCCTCGTCTGTCCATAACTACGCTTTCCTCTTCTTCCTCATAAAAATTCCATAACTATTCAGAACCACATTCGCAAAAACACCTTTTCATGGCTCTGAATAGTTACAGGCAGGTCCTGAACGCAGCCCTGCCTGTAACTATCTGTCTTAGTGGTGGAACAGACGGATGCCCGTAAATGCCATCACCATATCATATTTGTCGCAGCATGCAATAACATCGCTGTCACGCACGGATCCACCTGGCTGTGCGATGTATTTTACGCCGCTCTTATGTGCTCTCTCGATGTTATCGGAGAAGGGGAAGAATGCATCGCTTCCCAGAGTCACATCCTGCATCTGATCCAGCCATGCTCTCTTTTCTTCTCTGGTAAATACAGGGGGCTTTACCTTGAAGATACCTTCCCAGGTACCGTCCGCCAGCACGTCCATGTACTCATCGCCCATGTAGACATCAATGGCATTGTCACGGTTGGCTCTGCCCAGGCTGTCTACAAACTGCAGGCCCAGTACCTGAGGAGACTGGCGTAAGAACCAGTTGTCTGCCTTGCTGCCTGCCAGTCTGGTGCAGTGGATACGAGACTGCTGTCCTGCACCGATACCGATAGCCTGACCATCCTTGACATAACATACGGAATTGGACTGGGTATATTTCAGGGTGATCAGTGCGATCTTCATATCGATCAGGGCACTCTCCGGGATCTCCTTGTTCACAGTCACGATATTGGACAGCAGATCGCCGTTGATATCCAGTTCGTTACGCCCCTGCTCGAAGGTGATGCCGTATACCTGCTTGCGCTCGATAGGAGCAGGCTGATAGGAAGGATCGATCTGGATGATGTTGTAGGCGCCTTTTTTCTTCTGCTTCAGCAGTTCCAGTGCTTCGTCGGTGTAGCCGGGAGCGATGACACCGTCGGATACCTCTCTCTTGATCAGGCGGGCGGTATCGGTATCGCAGATATCAGACAATGCAATGAAGTCACCGAAGGAGGACATTCTGTCTGCACCACGTGCCCTCGCATAAGCACATGCCAGGGGAGAAAGCTCTCCCAGATCATCCACCCAGTAGATCTTCGCCAGAGTATCACTCAGAGGAAGTCCTACCGCAGCACCGGCCGGAGACACATGTTTGAAAGAAGTGGCTGCGGGAAGTCCTGTAGCTTCCTTCAGCTCTTTTACCAGCTGCCAGCCGTTGAAAGCATCCAGGAAATTGATATATCCGGGCTTGCCGTTCAGCACGGTCACCGGCAGATCACTGCCGTCTTCCATGAAGATTCTGGAAGGCTTCTGGTTCGGGTTACATCCGTATTTTAACTGAATCTCGTTCATCTTATTTTTCTCCTATTCTATTCTACGATATTAACTATTCAGAACCTGCATTCGCAAAACGCGTCTTCACAACCTACTTTACATATTCTTATTCACGATCTTTGTCTCATATTTACCGGTCTCGATATCAATGAAACGTACGAACAGAGAGACCTTGTTATCCTCATTCAGGCTGTTCCACAGCATGTCGGTAAAAGCATCCATATCATCGGGGATCTCCACTAACTTCGGTTCCCCCTGGAAGCTGGGCAGCGGATTGCCGTCGTGCATATAGGTATGGATGAAACGTCCCTCTCCGGGAAGCGGATTCTCGTAAGCATAAGTAAAACGCAGGCAGGAATCGGGATTGCCGTTGTCACTCTTCAGAATGGACATAGCGTAATTGTACTTGCCGTTCTCGATGTGCATGATACCGGAAATTCTCGGTGTATAGTTGGGGCCGTCCGGCTCGAATTCTCTGCTGCGCAGGGACTGCTCAAAGGTCAGCTGTTTGTCCATTCCCTCGTAGATAGTATCTGTCTGGTCACCGTTGGTCACGATGGTCTTGTTACCAAGGACACGTACAGGTGCGTAGATGATCAGACTGGGATCTTCCAGTTTGGAAGGATCGAAAGCCTGGGTACGGATTCCCTCTCCTTCTGCCACGAACACACGATTGCGGCTGTTGGCGCTTCTTCCCATGATGAAATAAGCGGTCACGGCATATTTACCGTTAGCAGAACGTCCGATCACGATACCTCTGCCGGGATAAGCATTGCTTTTCAATTCCTGTTCCAGTTGTAACATAGTTTTTCCTCCGTTTACTATATATCGCGTAACTATTCAGAACCATAAAATATTGCCGAATGTTCTTACGAATGTCAGCATTCGACGAACACCTGTCAATATTTTATGGCTCTGAATAGTTACAAAAAACCGCCTAAGCACCAGAAATAGACGGTGCCCAGGCGGTCGGCTTTCACTATTCTACACTCCCCGTGGGTATCTCCACTGCAGCAAGCTGCGCTCCGCCAGTCGTGTAGCTGTTTTAATAGTAGCATGGTTCCCCGATACTTGACAAGAGTGATTTTGATAATTTTGTTGCTTCCGTAACAGTTCTGCCCCAAAACATTCATAAAAGCGTCTGCTGCGCAGCCGTCGCTGCTATGCAGCTCATCTTTTATTCATGTTTTGGGCGCTCCGCCCATAGAATAGCAAAAGTGCCGCTCCGTGTGCAAGCACCCGATCGTCGCATTTGCTATTCTATGGCTGAACTGTTACTTCACATATTTTGCCTCAAAGGCATGTCTCTCCATAGGGCGGTCGAAATAATAGCCCTGAATGTATTTGACCTTCATACCCTGCAATACTCTGAACTGCTCCGGGGTCTCGATACCTTCCACGCAGACGCTGACGCCGATGGTCTCCGCCAGCTCCGCCACCATTTTGATAAAGGACTGGGAGTAGGCATCCTCCGCCAGATCTTTGACAAAGCTCTGATCCACCTTGATGACATCAATGGGAATCTCCCGGATATGATTCAGGGAGGAGTAGCCGGTACCGAAATCATCCAGAGCCAGCGAAACACCCAGAGATTTGATCCGGTTCAGGATCTCCTTCATGCGCTCCATATCGTTGATGGCGAGGCTCTCTGTCACTTCCAGGGTCAGATTCTTCGGGGACAGACCGGTGTCCGCAAGCGCCTTTTCCACCGTCTCCACGATGTCCGGCTGCAGGAGCTGTACTACGGAAAGATTTACGTTCACTTTATAATTCGGATAACCGGATTCGTTCCAGCGTTTGCAGCGGGTGCAGGCCTCGGTCAACACATAATTGCCGATGGGATTGATTAGTCCCAGATACTCTGCCAACGGGATGAATTCCGCCGGGGAGATAAATCCCAGCTTTGCACTGTTCCAGCGGATCAGTGCCTCAGCTCCGGCGCAGACATCCCTGCCGCCCTGAATATCAATGATGGGCTGATAATAGACCTCGAACTCCCGGTAGCCCTCCACCGTGGCATCACGCATGTTCTTTTCCATATCCAGGCGGCGTCCCGATACGGAATCAATGCCCTCGCGGTAGGTTGCCACCCGGTTCTTACCGGTCTTTTTTGCTTCGTACATGGCAATATCCGCTTTTTTGATCAGATCAGCCACGGAATCCCCGGCATCCGGGAAAGTGACGATACCCATACTCATGGTACAGTAATAGTCCGCGTCCTTCAAAAACCAGGGCTTGCTGAAGATCTTTTTAATATCTTCCACAATATTTTCAAACCGGGAATAGCTGTCGGGCGGGATCACGATGACAAATTCATCGCCGCCCATGCGGTAACAGGTATTCTCGATGCCGTTGATCCGTTTTAATGCATGGGAAATGGATTTTAACAGCACATCTCCGTACTGGTGCCCCAGTCCGTCGTTGATATGCTTGAAATCATCCAGATCCAGATACAGCAGAGCACCTTCGCCGCCGGTCTTCTTCGCCTGATCGATCTGTCTTGCCAGATCCCTCTCACAGCACATACGATTATACAGTCCCGTCAGGAAATCCGTATAGGCCTGCTGCTCGATGCGGCGCTGGTACAGTTTTTTATCTGTAATGTCATACAGAGAGTACAGATTGGCCTTTTTACCGTCCACCCAGGCAATCTCCTTGCACAGCAGATCGTACCAGGTCTCCTTCTCCGCATGGTAGACTACACTGACTGACTTGGTTTTTTCCTTGCGGACACTGCTCTGTAACAAAGCATCAAAATTGTGATCCAGCAGTTCCTTAGCAAAGGTATTTTTCAGGATCTGATTGGCAAACAGCATCCGTCCTGTGGTCTGGTCTGTCACATAAATGGCACAGCCCACGTTGTCCAGAATCTCCTCCAATGCTGCGTAGGAACCGGCCAGGGAATTCTTCTGGATCCTTCTGGTGAGGATGCTCTGCAGGATCTTCACTGCATCCGCTGTGAACTTGATCTCCGCCATGCTCCACACATGCCCCTGGGTTCTATGATTCAGAGACAGCACCATATTTCCGCTCTCCTGCTTCAGGATCGGGAAGATCATCACGGCCTTCATGCCGATCTCCTCGATTTCCTTCGAGCCGGCATTGCCCAGGCTGTCCGTGGATACCACCAGTGGTTTCTCAGCATGAAGGAAGGAATATACTTCCACTCCGTTTATCTTGTCAAAATAAGAAATCTGTCCCGGGGCACGCCATTCACAGACCACGTTCATGGTATCTGTGTCGGAATGCAGTTGAAAAATATCCGCAGTATCTACACGGATATGCTCTGACAGGATCTTCAGCCACTTATTCATGGCAAGTTCAATCTGTTCATCACTGTCTAAGAGCTGGACGATCTCCGTGGTTGCCTCAATAGTATGGAGATTCCGACTCATCTCTTCCTCAGCGGAACGGCTCCTTCTGCTCTCTGCCTCCGCGCTGAAGCAGGACATACGATCTCTGTACATATCTACGCTGGTATCCCGCAGCAGATCCAATATCTGATAAAAGGAAATGGTGTCGATCTTCTTCAGATCATACACCTGCCAGTACAGGATCGTGTTGTTCTCCACACTGACAGCCACTGCTGCCACATGTCCGCCGTCCGGCAGTTCTTCCACCACCTGTTCCTCCAGCGAACCGGCCTGCACTCTGTCCAGTGCCTGTGCTGCTTTCCTGCGATATTCCGTACTGATCGGGTCTTCCCCATCCAGTCTCTTCCATGTCTTGTCCACATACGGCTCCGTCACCACCTGATTCTCACTGTCCAGGCAGACAGCTGCCACGCCTGTCACCTTGCAGAATTCATTCTGCAAATGCTGCAGACGTCTGGGATCGATCAATTCTCGAAATGAAATTTCAGCCACTTTTTTGCTCCCCTGCTTCTCTTTTAAATATTCGGGGAATACGCCCTTCCTCGGCACCCGAACAAATATATTTTACCATGTGACGGGAAATTCATACAAGATATTATTTTACATTTTTTGCCATATTCGTTAAATTGCTTGAAAAATTGCAAAGTTTTTGTCAATTATTGCAAATATTTTGAGATTCAAATGATTTCTTTTTCCATAAAGAGGCGGTTGCAAGTCAGACTTACAATCGCCTCTTTCATTATAGCCTTATTTTCACAACTTATTTATCATCCACGCTGTAGTTCGGAGCTTCCTTGGTGATATGGATATCATGAGGATGGCTCTCCTTCAGGGATGCTGCAGAGATCTTCACGAATCTGCCGGTCTCCTTCAGAGTCTCGATATCCTGTGCACCACAGTAACCCATACCGGAGCGGAGACCGCCCAGCAGCTGGAATACGGTATCTTCCACGCTGCCCTTGTAAGCCACACGGCCTTCAACACCTTCGGGAACCAGTTTCTTCGCATTCTCCTGGAAGTAACGATCCTTACTGCCGTTCTCCATGGCTGCGATGGAACCCATGCCACGGTATACCTTGTATTTTCTACCCTGGAACAGCTCGTATTCTCCCGGGCTCTCCTCACATCCTGCGAACATGGAACCCATCATACATACGTTACCACCGGCTGCAATAGCCTTGGTGATATCTCCGGAATACTTAATACCACCATCAGCAATGATGGGAATACCATATTCCTTTGCCACGCTGTAGCAATCCATGATAGCGGATACCTGAGGAACACCGATACCTGCAACGACACGGGTGGTACAGATGGAACCGGGGCCGATACCTACCTTAACCGCATCTGCGCCGGCCTCGATCAGGGCACGGGTAGCATCGCCGGTAGCCACGTTACCTGCGATAACCTGCAGATCGGGATATTTTTCTTTGATCATCTTCAGGCAGTTTAATACGTTCTGGGAATGACCATGTGCGGAATCCAGTACCACAACATCGACCTTGGCTGCTACCAGAGCTGCCACACGATCCAGTACGTTGGCGGTGATACCTACACCGGCACCGCAGAGCAGTCTGCCCTGGGAATCCTTGGCTGCCAGAGGATATTTGATGGTCTTCTCAATATCTTTGATGGTGATCAGACCCTTTAAGTTGAAGTCCTTATCTACGATAGGCAGCTTCTCTTTTCTTGCCTTGGCCAGGATCTTCTTTGCCTCTTCCAGAGTGATACCTTCGGGAGCGGTGATCAGGCCCTCGCTGGTCATGGACTCTTTGATCTTCTTGGTGAAGTCGGTCTCGAACTTCAGATCACGGTTGGTGATGATGCCGACTAATTTTCTACCCTCGGTGATAGGTACGCCGGAGATACGGAACTTAGCCATCAGAGCATCTGCATCTGCCAGAGTATGTTCAGGAGACAGAGAAAACGGATCGGTGATGACACCATTCTCGGAACGCTTTACCTTATCTACCTCTTCTGCCTGTGCCTCGATAGACATATTCTTGTGAATGATACCGATACCACCCTGTCTAGCCATGGCAATCGCCATACGATGTTCGGTAACAGTATCCATTCCTGCGCTCATCATAGGAATGTTCAGCTTGATCTTCTTTGTCAGCCATGTGGTCAAATCCACCTGATTAGGGACTACCTGAGAGTAAGACGGTACGAGCAGTACGTCATCAAAGGTAATGCCTTCACCAATAATCTGTCCCATTTTCTTTCCTCCTGTGTTCATTTGATAAGATTTGTGAATGATATCTTGTTGTGCTATAAGCTGTAATTATATTACATATTCGTTGTACTTATAGCATTTTCATGAGTTTAGCAGAGTTTCGTAGGACTGTCAACCGGATATCTTATATTTTTTATCATTTAGCAATCATATTACTGCGTTTATTTCTGTTTCTGCAATAAAGAAGGTCCGGCGTATCATGTACACCAGACCTATATTTTTGACTCGCCAGGCATTCAACTGCTTTGATGCTGTTCCCTGCACCGGACTGTTGCGAAATATTATTCGCTGAACACTTTGCGGGGTGCCATGTTTTTGAGCACCTTGACCAGCTCCTCATTAGGGCTTAAGAGGATCTTCTCGCCACCTTCATAGTACATAGCATAACGTCCGTCCGGCTGCAATACCTCGCCGATACTATAATCCTTTTCCTTCACCTGACGGTTTTTGAAGTTATCCAGATGATAGGAGTAAACCGGTGCAAATACCTCCATGCGGTCAAGGCTGTAAGTACCGACACGCTTTCTCTTGCTCTTAGCCATGATCTTGTCCACGGACAGTTCCTTGTCCAGATAGAGGTATTCATATTCCAGATCGGTATACATATTCAGGAAATAAGCTCCCACCCCCGCTGCCAGTGCCACCGGCAGGAAAATGATAAACACGAACATTACCAGACAGCTCAGTACTGTCAGTGCGATCAATAATACCTTTAAAATTTTTGCCCAGGTGGGCTGTTTTGCTTTTACCAGACATTCTACGTAAGAATCACTCATTTTTTGTTTCCTTTTCTCTTCGTTTATTTTATGCAGAGCCTATTCCCTCTTAAGGAAAGCCTTCTCTTCCGGGCCGGTTCTGAAATTGCCCGCGCCGTTCTTCCGTTTCTTTGGGAAATCTCTGTTTACGGCTGTCCGGATTCTGTTTTCTCCTGACAATCGTTTTCTATTATGATATATCATCCTCACAAAACTTGCAAGGCATGCCCGGATTTTCCCGGCGATTTAATTGTTTTTTTAGATTCCCCTCACACTTCGTTCATTGACTTTCAGATAGCGAACCTTTATCATTAGTATATTGCGAAGAAAGTTACCCGGAATGTGGCGTTCTGCCATATTTCGGCAACAGAAAGGCGGATCTCCCCATGGCAGTAATGGATGAATTCAAAGAAGAACGAGAGGCATTGAAAAACGGTACGCCAAAGCAGAAACTGGCGTATTTCTGGTATTATTACAAGTGGCATGTGATCATTGCCCTGGTGGTGATCATTATGATCGTCAGTTTTGTAAAACAGCTTACAGACCGGAAGGATCCCGCTTTTTATGCCGTGATGCTGAATGCCAGCCTCTTAGATCAGATGACCTCGGAACAGCCGGATTTTGTTACGGATTTTGCAGAAAAAGAGGGCATTGATCTGAACACCAGCGATATCACTTTTGATACTTCCATCCGTATCGTGGAAGACAGCATGGATGAAACTTCTATCACTTCTTCCCAGAAGCTGATGGTGTATGTGGCAGCCAATGAATTGGACTGTATGATCACAGATTTCACTTCTTTCCAGAAATATGCCAACAGCAGCATGTTTCATGATCTGCGGGATATTCTCACTGATGAGCAGATACAGGCACTGGAACCTTATTTCTATTATGTAGACAGAGAAGTGGTACTGGCCATCGAAGCAGCCAACGATGATATGAATACCGATTATACCCCAGACTATCCCGATCCCCTCCACCCGGAGGACATGCAGGATCCCGTACCGGTAGGCATCTGCCTCACAGACTGCAAGGATCTGACTGATACTTATTACTTCCGTGGTGACGGCATCGTCATGGGCATCTATGCCAATGCGGAACATGTGCAGACCGCGGTGGATCTGGCGGAGTATCTGTTGAATAAATAGAAAGTTAGCATAGCTACGAGCCATGCAAAAATAGAGTGGAACACCTCGATGGGCGCTTGCGCACAAGCGAGGCTGGTTCACTCTATTTTTATACTGTGCGTCCAACGGACACACTCGACAGCCGTCTATGAAATAAGATTGACAGCGTTCTTTGCTGACAATCATATGAATAGCGTGGCTCATTGCGGAGGGTTTTATCTTCGGGACATAGTAGAAGAAAAATGTAGATTACGCCCCGCTTGTCGGAAACTTCCGGGGCTCAACAGAGAAAAAACACGGATTACGCCCCGCCTGTCGGAAACTTCCGGGGCTCAACAGAGAAAAAACACGGATTACCCCCCGCTTGTCGGAAACTTCCGGGGCTCAACAGAGAAAAAACACGAATTACGCCCCGCCTGTCGGAAACTTCCGGGGCTCAGCAGAGAAAAAACACGAATTACGCCCCGCTTGTCGGAAACTTCCGGGGCTCAGCAGAGAAAAAACACGAATTACGCCCCGCTTGTCGGAAACTTCCGGGGCTCAGCAGAGGAAAAACACGAATTACGCCCCGCTTGTCGGAAACTTCCGGGGCTCAGCAGAGAAAAAACACGGATTACGCCCCGCTTGTCGGAAACTTCCGGGGCTCAGCAGAGGAAAAACACGAATTACGCCCCGCCTGTCGGAAACTTCCGGGGCTCAACAGAGAAAAAACACGGATTACGCCCCGCCTGTCGGAAACTTCCGGGGCTCAACAGAGAAAAAACGTAAATTACAGGGCATTTCGTAACGTAGGCTATAATAAACGCCGCGATGCCCACTGCGGAAGGATGTTCCGTTTGCTGTGGACGTTCGTGGATTTGAAACTGCCATCCGCAATGAACCACGCTATTCATAAGATTGTCAGCAAAGAACGCTGCCAATCTTATTTCATATCGCGGCGTTCGCCGCATCTCGGCATAAGTAAAGACAGCGAATTGTGCGCAAGCGCCCATCGCTGTCTTCACTATGCCTATGCGCGGCTCATTGCTCGCGTAACTTTCCAGTTACAGCAGTTCCTTCAGCATCTGGTTGACGCTGGCGGGGTCTGCCTTGCCTTTCATGGCCTTCATGGTCTGGCCTACTAGGAAGCCGATGGCTTTCTCCTTGCCGTTGTGGTAATCCTCGACAGACTGGGAATTAGCGGCAATGACTTCCTCCACGACTTTACGCAATGCACCTTCGTCATTGACGGTCTTCAGTCCCTTCTCCTCCACATACTGTTCGGGATCTACATCTTCCTCAAACATCACCTGGAATACTTCTTTTGCTACAGAAGAGTTGATGACTTTGCCGTCTACCAGCGTGATCAGCCTGCTCAGATGCTCCGGTGAGAACCGGATGTCCTCCGGCTCCATTTCTTTTTCTTTTAACAGGCGCATAGTCTCCACCATCAGCCAGTTGGACACCTTCTTGGGCTGGCTTCCCAGTGCCACGGAAGCTTCAAAGATATCTGCCAGATGCTTGGAGCCGGTGATGATATCGATATCATATTCCGGAATATCGTATTCTTCCTTGTAACGCTTCATCTTCTCGGTGCGGAATTCCGGCTGTCTGCTGCGGATGCTATCCAGCCACTCATCGCTGATATAGACCGGTACCAGGTCGGGATCCGGAAAATAACGATAGTCCTGTGCATCCTCCTTGGAACGCATGGCGTAGGAATATTCCTTATTATCATCCCAGCGTCTGGTCTCCTGAATGACCTCTTTGCCGGCCTCCAGCAGATCGATCTGTCGCTCCCGCTCCCCCTGAATGGCTCTGGCGATGGCCTTGAAGGAATTCAGGTTCTTCATCTCGGTACGGGTTCCGAACTTTTCCGCGCCCACTTCTCTCACGGACAGATTGACATCGGCACGCATGGAGCCTTCCTGAAGCTTACAGTCGGACGCTCCCAGATACTGGATCAGCAGACGTAATTTTTCCAAATAGGCAATGACCTCCTCCGCGCTGCGCATATCCGGCTCGGATACGATCTCGATCAGAGGCACACCGGAACGGTTGTAGTCCACCAGTGTGCAATCTTCCCAGTCGTCATGCACCAGTTTACCGGCATCCTCCTCCATGTGGATCTCGTGGATACGCACCGGCTTCGTGTAAGCGTTGCCGTTCTCTCCCGCTACCTCGATTTCAACCGAGCCATTCCTGCAGATGGGCAGATACAACTGAGAGATCTGATAGTTTTGAGGGTTATCGGGATAGAAATAATTTTTTCTGTCAAATTTGCAATACTGTGTAATGGTACAATTCGTCGCAAGGCCTACTGCCACCGCATATTCTACCACCTGCTTATTCAGCACGGGAAGAGATCCCGGCATACCGGTACATACCGGGCAGGTGTGGGTGTTGGGTCTGCCGCCGAACGCCGTGGAACAGCCGCAGAATATTTTCGTCTTCGTGGCAAGCTCTACATGCACTTCCAGACCAATTACTGTTTCATATTGTTTTGCCATGTCGCTTACCTCCTCTGCTCATAGGTATATGCTGCACGGATCAGTGTCTTCTCTTTGAAGCAGTCACCGATCAGCTGCATGCCGATAGGCAGGCCTTGGGAATCCGTACCGCAGGGAACGCTGATACCGGGCAGTCCCGCCAGGTTGATGGAGATGGTGTAGATGTCTCCCAAATACATCTTGATGGGATCCGCCAGACTGCTGCCCAGCTTCGGTGCGGTAGTGGGTGCCACCGGTCCTAAGATCACATCGTATTTTGCAAAAGCTTCGTCAAAAGCCTTCTTGATCAATGCTTTCACGCGGAGTGCCTTCAGGTAATAAGCATCATAATAACCGGAGCTTAATACAAAGGATCCCAGCATGATACGACGCTTTACCTCGGGGCCAAAGCCCTGCGAACGACTTCTCTTGTACATGGTGTGCAGGTCCTCCGCATCCTGTGCACGGTAACCGTATTTTACACCGTCGAAACGCTCGAGATTGGAACTTGCCTCTGCAGCCGCGATCGTATAATAAGTGGGGATCGCATAGTCTACCAGACTTAAGTCGAACTCCTCCACCTCTGCGCCCTGTGCTTTCAATACTTCCGCTGCTGCCAGTACCGCATCCCTGACCTCGGGATCCAGTCCTTCCCCGAAATAGTCTCTGGGAATACCAATCTTCATTCCCTTCACATCCGCTACCAGTGCAGAGGTGAAATCTGTGTTCTCCCGCTTCATGGAAGTGGAGTCCTTAGGGTCATGGGAGGTGATGGCCTCCAGTACGGTGGCACAGTCCGTCACGTCCTTCGTCAGCGGTCCGATCTGGTCCAGAGAGGAACCATAAGCAATCAGTCCGTAACGGGATACCGTTCCGTAGGTAGGTTTCATGCCGACGACTCCGCAATAAGATGCGGGCTGTCGAATGGAACCGCCGGTATCGGAACCCAGTGCTGCAAAGCATTCTTCCGCTGCCACTGCCGCTGCAGAGCCGCCGGAGGAACCGCCGGGCACATGCTCCGGGTTTCTGGGATTCTTTGTCACTCCGTAATAAGAAGTCTCCGTGGTGCTGCCCATGGCAAACTCATCCATATTGGTCTTGCCCAGAATCACTGCGCCTGCCTTTTCCAGATTCAGCACTGCTTCCGCACTGAAGGTCGGCACAAAATTCTCTAAGATTTTAGAAGAGCAGGTGGTCAGGGTTCCCTCGGTGCACATATTGTCTTTGATAGCAAAGGGAACCCCGGCCAGAGGCCCGGTCAGTTCGCCTGCTTCAATCTTTTTCTGTACTTCCGCCGCCTGCTGCAATGCCTTTTCCCGTTCTACGGTCACATAGCAGTGGTAGGTATCTTCGCTGGCTGCGATCTTATCCAGAACGGCCTGCGTGGCTTCCACCGACGTAGTCTTACCTTCCCGGATCGCCTTAGCCAGCTCTACTGCTGTCAGGGATAAAATATCCATATCCATTCTCCTTTTTTAATGTCTGATGGAAAACCATTACCGCCTAAATGCTGTAACCAGATTATAAAGCGGTATTCTACCCGACTTCTAATCAAAAGTCTTTGGTACCACAAACATGTTGTCCTTCTCGCCGGGTGCATTGGCCAGGGTCTGTTCACTCTCATCCCCATTGGTCACCACATCCTCACGGAAGACATTCTGAACCGGGAATACATGAGACATAGGTTCCACTCCCGTTGTATCCAGTTCGCTTAGTTTGTCGATATAGTCCAGCATTCTGCCCATATCCTTTTTCGCCGCTTCCTTCTCTTCATCAGAAAGCTCAAGTTTTGCCAGAATGCCTACATATTCTATGGTCTCGTCACTGATCACGTTCGCCATACTGATCCTTTTTCCTTTCCATTCTGCATGTTTTCAGGTGCTTTCCTACGAAACTCATAGCACCCTGTGCAGTCACAAATTGACACGTACTATCAGAGTTTCTTCACGAAAGAGCCTCTGCTCTGAGTAATCAGAAGTTCTTTCCGCACTAATCTCTCACTTTAATGTGTACCTCACGCAGTTGCTGTTCCGTCACTTCGCCGGGAGCCCCGCACATCAGATCCTGTGCATTGCCGTTCATAGGGAAAGCGATCACCTCACGGATGTTATCCTCGTTCCGAAGCAGCATGATCATACGATCCACGCCGGGAGCCATTCCCGCATGAGGGGGTGCTCCGAACTGGAACGCCTGATACAGTGCTCCAAACTTGGTCTTTAATGTCTCTTCGTCATAACCTGCGATGGCGAAAGCTTTTTTCATGATCTCGATGTCATGGTTACGTACTGCGCCGGAGGAGAGTTCCACACCGTTGCATACGATGTCGTACTGATAAGCCAGGATCTCCAGCGGATCCATGGTGTTCAGTGCTTCCAGACCGCCCTGGGGCATAGAGAACGGATTGTGGGTGAATCCGATCTGCTTCGTCTCGGGATCCAGCTCAAACATCGGGAAATCGTTCACATAGCAGAAACGGTAAGCATCCTTCTCGATCAGATTCAGTTTCTCGCCCAGCTCAGTACGGATATGACCGGCATAGTAGTTCGCCTTATCCTCTTTGTCCGCAATAAAGAAGATGGTATCTCCGGCAGAAAGTCCTGCCATTTCTGCCAGTTCTCCCTTCATCTCTTCGGGAATAAATTTATCGATGGGTCCCTTGTAGCTCATATCCTCTGCCACTTCGAGATAACCAAGTCCACCCATACCAAGAGAAGTTGCAAAGCTTAGCAGCTTCTCATGGAAGCCTTTGGACATCTCCGCATGTACCTTGATGGCACGGACGGTTCTGCCGATAAACGGCTTAAACGTACATCTCTGGAAGAACTCCGTCACATCCATAATTCTCAAAGGATTGCGCAGATCCGGCTTGTCACAGCCGAACTCCAGCATGGCCTGTTTGTAACTGATGATAGGGAACGGTGTCTCAGTGATCCTGCTGCCTTCGGGAGCAAATTTCTCAAAGGTATCATGCAATACTTCCTCACCGACCTTGAAGACATCCTCCTGGGTCACGAAGCTCATCTCGAAGTCCAGCTGATAGAACTCTCCGGGAGATCTGTCTGCTCTGGCATCCTCATCGCGGAAGCAGGGAGCGATCTGGAAATACTTATCGAAGCCGGAAGCCATGAGCAGCTGCTTATACTGCTGCGGTGCCTGGGGCAGCGCATAGAATTTTCCTTTAAATTTTCTGCTGGGAACAATATAGTCTCTGGCGCCCTCGGGAGAAGAAGCACACAGGATCGGAGTCTGGATCTCCAAAAATCCCATGTCTGTCATCTTCTGACGCAGATAACTGATCACCTTGGAACGAAATACAATGTTATCCTTTACTTTTGCATTTCTAAGGTCAAGATAACGATATTTTAATCTGACATCTTCCCGGATCTCTTTAGACGTCTGGATCTCGAAAGGAAGCTGTTTATATACTCTTCCCAACACATCGATCTTGTGTGCTTCCAGTTCGATGGTGCCGGAAGGAATCTTCGGGTTGTAGGTCTCTTCGTCTCTGTGTTCCATAAGACCGGTAATGGACAGGCACATTTCCTTGGTGATGCCCTTTAAAAGCTCCGGCTTACGGATGACCACCTGTAACACACCGTACATATCCCGCAGATCGATAAAGGATACGCCGCCGTGGTCACGGATGTTCTCCACCCAGCCTGCCACCTGCAAAGTCTGTCCGATCTGCTGTTCACTGATCTCTTTCATTGTTAAATCTCTGTACATATCGCACCTCCTGTTATATAGTGTCCCGAATGTGCGCTCCCTGTACAGCTTATTTTTGAATACAAAAAGCCCCGGGACATGTTAAAACATATCCCGGGACGAATCATCTAATCCGTGGTACCACCCGAATTGACAGGCGCCTTTGCCTATCCACTCTTGTCACTTAACGCGTGCAACGTGTCATCCTAGCTACATGTGATATTCTGCAGTTCAGATCACCTGCTCCGGAGTGTTCCCTTCGCCAGCTTCCGCAAACAGCGCTCTCAGTCGGTGACGCTGTATTCCTGTCGTTTCCCTTGGCAAGAGTCTCTTTCATAGCATTTACAAAATAGTTTTTCAACTTAGATTTATAATATTCGCACAAATCAAATCTGTCAAGCGTTTTTTATTGTAACAGTTCAGCCATGGACATATCCGAGCGCAAAAATCATGCTTGCATGATTTTTCGAACGAATATGTTCATGAGATGAGCGCCGGTTTATAAACAAAGGTAGTCACGAAGTGACGGAAAGCGTGTCAATGCGACTTTGCGAATGGCGCGGGCTGAACGGAAGATTAGTTGCTGCAACTTTAATCACACGCACTCTTGAACTGATTCCAGATCTCCGCATGCAGATCCTCTGCCTCCTGGGAGATATTCTGCACGATCTCGCCCTCCGCTGCATCTTCCGGCAATACGATCATTTTCTTCATGTCGTCGGAAATATACTCTTCCGCAGCTTTGTTGGTGCAGTAGTAGCCGATATACTCATAGCATTTCGCCGCATTCTCAGGATCGTTGATATAGTCCAAAAATGCATAAGCCGCATCTGCATTGGGTGCCTGGGAAGGTATAAATCCGGCCATGATGCCGAAGCCCAGTCCCTCCTTGGGATATACCACTTCCAGATCCGGTCTCGCCTGCAGTGCCGCAGATACCTGGGAAGTATACAGGAACGCTGCTGCCACCTCGCCGCTGATCAGATAATCCTGCGTATTATTGTCATTGATCACACGGATATTGGGAGCCAGACTCAGAAGCTTCTCTCCTGCTGCCCGGATCACATCCAGATCCTCGGTGTTGAAGGATTCTCCCATGGTCTTTAAGGTGATGCCGTCGATAACACGATAGTTTGCCGTCAGTGCCACGTTATTTTCCAGTGCCGGATTCCACAGATCCTCATAGCCTGTGATCTTCACATCCGTCAGTCCCGGATCGTATACGATCAGAGGAATGCCCGCTCCGTAGGGCACGGTATATTCGTTCTTCGGGTCATAGAACTGAGACATAAATACTGGATTCAGGTTATCATAAGTACTGATCCTGGAAGTATCCAGCTTCTGAGCCAGGCCCTCCTGAATGGCCAGCTCAATGATATAGTCATCCGCAATGACCAGATCGTAATCACCGCCCTTGGTTTCTTCCAGCTTCGCCAGCATATCCTCATCATAGTCAAAATTAGAATAATTGATACGGATACCGGTCTCTTTTTCAAAACCATCTAAAATCTCCTGGGGGAACATACCGTCCCAGGTATAGAGATTCAGTTCTCCCTTATCTTCTTTACCGCCTGCTCCACAGCCGGTAAACAACGTTGCCAGCATGGTCACTGCCAACAGCATTGCCAGCTTTTTCTTCATAATCTCCTCCTTTGATACAGTTCTCCTGCATCATCTGCTATACATTTTTATGTTGTTACTTATCCGCAATTGTATTTGCGGAATCGTTCTTTCCTCATTTTCCCCCGGCAGCTTTCTCTACAGCTGTCTGCGACTTACGTCCCAGCACATACGCCCCCGCCAGACACAACAATATCACAAACAGCATGACCGTGGCAAGTGCATTGATCTCCGGTGTCACACCGGTCTTTAATTTCGTGTAGATCTTCACCGGCAGGGTATTGACCTTCGGTCCAGTGACAAAAATACTGATCACCACATCGTCGAAGGACATGGCAAATGCAAGCAGCACTCCCGACAGGATCGCCGGAAGAATCTGTGGCAGGATCACATCCCTAAATACCTGCCACTTCGTAGCTCCCAGATCCAGCGCCGCCTCTTCCAGAGACCGGTCCATTCCCACCAGTCTCGCCCGTACCATAGTGAACACATAGGGCACACAGAACGTGGTATGGGCGATCACCAGCGTGACCATACCAAAGGGCAGTCCCATCAGGGAAAATACGGACAAAAATACCATGCCCAGAATGATCTCCGGGATCATGATGGGGAGTGTGGACACATAGGCCACGGCATCGTCCAGTTTCCGTTTTCTGCGGCTCATCCCCAGTGCTCCCGAAGTGCCGATCAACACCGCAAAGGCACAGCTAAGTACCGCAAGGATCAGGCTGTTAATCAGTGCTTCCCCCAGATCTCTGTCCCGGAACAACTCCCGGTACCATTTCAGGGAAAATCCCTCCCACACAGAGGTCAGTTTGGAAGCATTGAAGGAATACACCACCGTCAGCAGGATCGGAATATAGGTCAGCACTGTGATCACCGCCACATATACAAAGGGCCATTTTTTCTTTTTCATACGCTACATCATCCCTTCCAGCTGTGAGGTTCCGGTGATCTTGCGGTACAGGCGGATCATCACGGAAGTCAGTATCATCAACACCGCAGACAGCGCCGCCGCAAAAGGCTGGTTCCGCCCCTTGGTGATCTGTTCCTGAATCACACTGCCCACCAGCACGATCTTATTGCCGCCCAGGATATCCGCTATGAAAAACAGTCCCATGGACGGAATAAAGGACAGCACCACGCCGGACAAAAGTCCCGGCAGCGTCAGCCGGAAGCTGACGGTCCAGAAGGCTTTCCACGCCGAGGCTCCCAGATCTCTGGAGGCTTCCACCAGAGAGGCATCCAGCTTCTCCGCACTGGAATACACCGCCAGGATCATAAAAGGCAGTAGCGAATAAACCATTCCCACTACCACTGCCGGATAAGTGTAAAGCAGCTTTAACGGCTGCTTCGTCAGGTGCAGCCCCATCAGGATCTTATCCAGTACACCATTGCTGCGAAAGACAATAATCCAGCCGTACAGGCGGATCAGCGCACTGGTCCAGAAAGGGATCATAATGAGCAACAGCATCCTGCGCTTCCAGACAGCGTTCATTTTTGCCATGAAATAGCCGTACGGATATCCGATCAGCGCCACGAAAAAGGTGGCGGTAAATGCCAGCTTCAGAGACTGCCAGAAAGTATCCAGATACAGCGGTTCCAATATTCTTTTGTAATTGTCCAGCGTGAACGTAAAGTCCACACCCCAGACCTGTGCTCTCTGTAAAAAGCTTAACAGAAACAGATACAGGATCGGCAGTGCCACAAACAGAATCGTGAACACATACATAGGGATCATCAGTCCGACATTCCCGCTTCTCCTGCGTCTGTTACTTGTGATTTTCGTCTTTGTCATTATCTATTACCTTTACTGCGTCTTTCGCATCCCAGCCGATCTTCACCTGCTGTCCCGGCTGTAAGTCATTGTCGATTCCATAGCGGCTGGCGGTCAGAGTCTGTCCGTCCGGCAGGCCAAACAGAATGCGCAGCTGCCCTCCGGCAAAGCTTTTTTCCACCACGACAGCCTCCTGTGTGCAGACTGCCTCCCCGTTCATCAGAATGTTTTCCGAGCGGATGGCAAAAGTCTCCCCATTTTTATGCAGAATATTCGCATTTCCCACAAAATCCGCCACATAGCTGGTCTGCGGCTGATAGTACACCTCATTGGGCGTCCCCAGCTGTTCCAGGATGCCTTCGTGCATGACACCGATGCGGTCCGACATATTGATGGCTTCTTCCTGATCGTGAGTGATGTAAATAAACGTGATCCCCAGCTGCTTCTGCAGACGTTTCAGTTCCAGCTGCATCTGCCTGCGCAGCTTCAGATCCAGTGCTCCCAGCGGTTCATCTAACAGCAATACTTTCGGCTCATTGATTACCGCTCTGGCAATGGCAATACGCTGCTTCTGTCCACCGGACAGCTGATCCGGCATCCGTTTTCCATACCCTTCCAGCTGTACCAGACGAAGGGCCTGCTCCACTCTCTCTGCAATCTCTGCCTTGGGAACTTTTCGGATCTTCAATCCATATCCTACGTTGTCCGACACATTCATATGCGGAAACAGGGCATAATTCTGGAACACCGTATTGACATCCCGTTTGTTCGGCTCACGGTTCGTAATGTCCTGTCCTTCCAGGATCACCTGTCCGGCATCCGGCAGTTCCAGCCCCGCAATAATACGCAGCGTCGTGGTCTTGCCGCAGCCAGAAGCTCCCAACAGGGTAATAAATTCTCCCTGTGCCACCTCCAGATCGATGCCTTTTAATACTTCTGTATTGTCAAATGATTTCCGGATCTGCCGAAGTTGTAATATACTTTCGCCCATGCACCGGCTCCTTTCCTCATTTTCGTATATCATTTTTGATACAGATTCTACCGTATTTTTTTATCTCAGTCAATCCTTTATCCCCAGGCAATAAAAACGATAAAAACAGGCTGCCGGCTTCAGAGCCGCCAGAATATCAGGCATTAAAAAAATGCCAAGCCACAGGTTTTCATCCTGGGCTCAGCACCATATTTTACAACTCAACAACCCGGTCATTCACCTGTGTAAAGCTGCCTCCGTCCATATTTTTACGTACAAAGGGAACCCCCCTGCGCACATAGTATACATTATCCTGAAGCAGGGCATCCGGATTCTCTGACGGGCTGATCGTACCACCGAGATCATCATAGCTGATATTATCGCGGAAGGTATTATGGATCGCCTCCTGCAGACAGAACATCACACAGCCTCCCTCATTCTGCCTGCTGTAATTGGATTCATACACCGTTCCGTCCCCGGAATCCGCATCATATGCCATGCCGTCCTGATTGAGTCTGGTGTCCGTGACTTCATTATAACGAAACAGGGCATCCTTGCATTTCCAGGGCCAGATCCCGGCTGCCACTTTTCCCATCCGGTCGCCCGGCTCGCAATAGATCCGGTCATTGATCTCGCAGGCCACAGAGTCTGCCATATTATGCTCCACCAGAGGACGCAGGGCATACATCGGCGTGATCCCATCCCCACCGGCCTCTTTTACATAATTATTCCGTATCTGCATATTTTCATGTCCATAGTTCAGAAAAACGGCTTCCGTAAGCTCTGCCCCCCGGAACTTATCATGGGCATAGGTATAGCCTGCTGCAATTCCCCAGCGGCTGACCCGGTGCACGAAGCATCCTTCAATAACGATATCCCGATACCGTGCCACACCCGTCAGTTCCTCACATTCCGGACGGAGCGCTGTCATATAGATCCCACCGTTGTTCATGTGTTTATCGTAGACATTCCCATGGACATCATGGATCCACAGATTCCTAAGTGTGATGCCACTCCGCACCCCTTTGTCCTTAGCCACCACAGCCACACCGGTACGGTTCATTTTCTCACCCAGACTATAACGCTCTCCCGGGATCATGCTGCCTTCATTCGTGATCTCCAGATCCTCGACCACAATATGCTCCGCATCGTACAAAAGCACTGCGGAAGATACATAGCCGTGATACACATGCGTAGGTGCATCCAGCGGGGTCCCATAATCCTGATACCAGATCCCCTGTCCGCAGGCATCGATCCGCGGCGGTGCATCTGCTGTGCCGTACGCTCCGATCACGATCGGTGCCTCTTTCGTACCGCTGTCTGTCACATGCAGATATTGTCCGTAAAATACACTGCCCCGCTCCAGCAGGACACGGTCGCCCGGCTGCAGGTGTCTTCGATTGACAGCAGACAGACTGGCAAACGCCGTACTGCATGTGCGTCCGTCATTTTCATCACTGCCTGTTCTCTGACTCACATAATATGTCGCAGATAAGCTTGTCATATGCATCCTCCCGTAACCGTTTCTCAATGATCTGTGACACCTCCTCATAGGTAAAATAATCCCCATGATAGCGTCCGAACAGATCTCTGTTCTGTTCGTAAAAATCCCGTTTCTCCTGCTCCGTGAAATCCGGGCAGAAGCCACCTTCCCGGACCTTCTCACACGGCTGCACAAAATCCAGCTTCAGGCGGGTCAGCTCATATTGCAGATACGCCGGTGCGGAAAAATAATGCGGTCCGTAGAACCGCTGTCCTTCCTGTTCCATTCTCCGCAGCTCTTCATTGTGCTTCTGTCGTCGGGTCTCCAGACCCTCCATGGTGGGATCCTCGATCAGGCCCATTCTATGCGCCAAAAGGAAGGCTCCCTGAGCCTTCCTGATATGCGCCTGTGTCATAGTTTCCTGTTTTGGCATTTTCTGTTGCATTATTTCACTGCTCCCGTAATTCCATTTGCAAAGCTCTTCTGTAAACACAGGAAGATGATCGCTGTAGGAAGTGTACAGATCAATACTCCCAGCATCAGCATACCATAATCCACACTGTATCCACTCTTCAGATTGGCTACTAACATCGGCATGGTGATCGCCTTGCTGTCCTGTAAAATGATCGTCGGCCACAGATAATTGTTCCACGCATTCATAAATGTAACCGTCATCGCCGCTCCATAGGTAGATTTCATCACCGGGATGAACATCCGGAAGAAAATCTGTATTTCGCTCAGACCTTCCAGTCTGGCAGCCTCGATAATATCATGAGGGAAAGAACGTGCCGCCTGTCTGAAAAGCATGATCATAAACGGAGTCGAGATGGATGGCAGTGCCAGTGCGATCCAGGTATTTACCAGCTTCCAGGAGGTAAACATCTTGAACAGGGGGATCATGATCGCTACGAACGGAAGCATCATTGCCAGCAGCAGAATACTCATCAGAATGTCCTTGCCCTTATCATGATAGATCTCAAATCCATAACCGGCAATGGAACAGATCAGCAGTGTCACAACCGTGATCACGATCGCATTGCGGAAGGAATTAAACATTGCAAGTCCGAGATTCTGCATGTCGACCAGGGTCTTGAAATTCTCGATCATATAGGTACCCGGGATCAAGCGTCCTCTTACCACATCAATACTCTGGTTAGTCGCTCCGCACAGCATATAATACAGCGGAAATGCTGACAGAAAACTTGCTATCACTAAGATCGTGTAGGAAATCATTTGTTTGAATTTAGTCACGTTTGTCACCCACCTTCATCTGAATTGCAGACAGAACCGCTACCATCACAAGTATGCATACAGACAACGCTGCCGCATAATTAAATTTCGGTGTCTCCACAAAGGAGATATTGTAGATGTAATGCGCCAATGTCATTGTAGATTTTCCGGGACCGCCTGCTGTCAGGTTCATAGACTCATCGAACAGCTGCAGTGTTCCCGAAGTAGACATGATCGCCGTCATCAGAATGGTCGGCTTTAACAACGGTATCGTGATCTTCATAAACTGCTGGAACGGTGTCGCGCCGTCGATGTAGCTTGCCTCATATACAGAATAATCGATATTCTGTAATCCTGCCAGATAGAATACCATATTATATCCGGTCCATCTCCAGATCAGTGCGATCACGATGACCCAACGCGCCGGCCATGTACTCTGGAACCAGTCCACAGAAGACAGTCCGATGGCCATCAGCACTCTGTTGACCACTCCATCCGGAGCAAACAATGACTTAAATATCATGGAATAAGATACCAGTGACGTTGCACACGGAAGAAAGATCAAAGTGCGGAAAATACCTTTCCCTTTTATCTTAGGATTATTCAGCAGCTGCGCCAGCATCAGTGCGAGCACAAGCATGATCGGTACCTGAATCACAAAATAAAAGAAGGTATTGAACAAGCATTGCTGGAAGGTTTTATCCTTGAAGATCCTGGCATAATTCGCTACACCATTAAAGACTCCTCCTGTCTTCCGGAAAGAAAGAAGGATGGCCTGTGACATCGGATAGAAACAAAATACAAATATTAAAATCGATGCCGGGAGCAGGAATGCCCATCCGGTCAGATTATGCCTTTTTTCCAAACTTAATTTTGCTTTCTTCTTTTCCATGTTTCTCTCCTACAACAGTACCGGGAACGCACTGCTGCACCCCCGGTACTATCCAGTTTCCATACTCTGGTGATTATTCAGCGATATTAAACTCTACGGTATCCTGAGCGTTTTTGATCTCTGTATCGATATCAGCGTTCTTCTGGACAACGTTGGTGATTGCATCTGTCAGTGCGCTTCTGATGTCAGAGTAGTATGCACCGTAGTCAATTCCGGGAACATGTCCGGCGAACTCTACGATATCCTTGTACACTGCCTGACCGCCGTAGAACTCATTGCCCTCATTATAGGTCTCAGACTGTGCTGCGGGCAGGTAACTTGCGATCGCTCCTGCATTTACCAGCAGATCATCGTATAAATCTACATCCGCACCAAAGGTAGCGTTCAGGAAATCAAATGCCAGATCGGTATTTTTGCAGTTAGAAGATACTGCCCAGCTTGCACCACCGCAGTTAGCGTAGTTGGTTGCGCCTTCTACATCATCTAACTTAGGCATATTCACGATTGCCCATTTACCTGCCTGATCCTCTGCTGCCTGAATGGAGGACATGATCCAGCAGCCCTGGATAACGCCTGCTGCAGTACCCTTATTCATGGAAGCGATATACTGATCCCAGTCGGTATAATCTGCCATGATTCCTTCATCGATCAGCTGCTTATAGGTCTCGATTGCTTTCTTCAGTGCTGCGTTGTCAACCAGTGTCACCTCTCCATCCACCATGGGAGAAGCGCCTGCAGACTGTAACATCTCGATCACAATCTCAGAACCGCCGGAGCAGGTCAGCATGGGAACATCATTCGCAGCCATTACCTTCTTGGACAGCTCCATGAACTCAGACCATGTGGTATCCTTGAAATCTTCTACCTTAAGGCCTGCTGCTTCTACCATATCGGAACGGATCGCCATGATGGTAGCACCATTATCAAAAGGAATACCATAATGTGTTCCATCTACAGTGGAGTCAGCCAGCTTACCCATAGAGAACTGGGAGAAATCAATTCCGCAGTCATCCAGTGCTGTGAAGATTCCGGGATAATTGGTTGCATTTTTGTGGAAGGAATAATCCTGCATCAGGAAGATATCAGGTAAAGTGCTGTAATCACCGGCTTCAGCTGCTGTGATCAGAGCAGTCTCGATATCGCTATATACCTTCTCCTGAATGTCTAACTTGAAGTTAGGATGATCCACCTGATATGCCTTCTCTGCCTGCTTCATTGCATAGACATTGAAGTTAGGATCCCAGCACCATACGGTCAGTGTCTCGTCTTCTGCGGAAGCAGTCGTTTCTGCTGCTGCCTCTGTTTCCTTGGATGCCTCGCTGGGTGCTGCGCTCTGCGCATCATTTCCGGCAGGCTTGCTGCCACATCCGGTCAGCATGGACATAGCCATTGCCGCTACTAAGAGCACGCTTAATACTTTCTTTTTCATCTTAAATAACCTCCTTATACTTGTAAAGTACTACCTTATAAAATATGAAACGCTTTTTGCTTTCCATAAGTTACCTGTCTTCCATATCGTCCACCCAACGCATTTCGCCGGGCTTCAGATCCAGCACATACGCACATTTTCCTTTGATATACAGCTCTGTGTGCTGTGCCTGTGCAGAGTTGTTGATCACTGCGATCTTGCCGGTCTTCTGGAATACCGTTACTTCGGTATCCACATTCGTTACATAGTAACGTTTCATCTCCTGCTCCATGCCGGCTGCATAATAAATTGCCCGAAGCAGAAGTCTGCAGTTCTGGGGAGAATACGGAAGACCTGCAAAATATACGCTGTGTCCTCTGCCATATTCATTGACTACCAGCTGGCTGTATTCCCCATCCATCGCAAGGATCTGATAATGTCCGCCCTGCGCATAGACGCGGCTGGTGCCCTCGCCGAAATCCAAGGCTCCTTCAATATCCTCTAAGATAAAGTGATCGTCATTTTTCTCATTATATTTGTCCGTACTGAGAGAGAAGCACATCTCGCGGTCTACACCGAGCACATCGGACAATTGGAAATATCTTCCCTGATACTGATAAGCGGTAGGCTCACCCACACCGATGAAGCCACCTCCCTGATCCACAAAGCGTCTGATATTGGTCAGGACCTTTTCGTCGATCCAGTTCTCCGCGCCGCTGAATGCTGTGTACGCATCCCCGACATTAATGATGACCTTGATTTCCTCAGGGATGCCGTTCCTGACATCATCAAAGGAAATGAACTCGACCTCAAAAGGCATTCCGCTTAAGCATTCCAGTACTCCCTCTGCGGAATAAGTTTCCCTGTGCCAGATCGCATGATGTACCTGATTGGACATCCACCTTCTCTGACTGCCCCAGCAGTTCAGGATCGCCACCTTGAAAGGTGCCACATAGGAAGCTGTCCCCTGCATATTTTCATGGATCTCCCGAAACTGCGTTACTACATTTTGTATTTCATCAATGAAACCGGGCCAATTACTTGCCAGCTTCAGATAGCCGCCATATCCAATCCTGTCCAGGGGAGACCTGAGTAATGCACGCCTTGCTTTTCTCCAGTTATCCCTTGCCTCTCCGATCGGGTCACCACCCTCGCAGAACACATCCGGGAAAAAGTAAGGTAACAGCCGTCCTTCGGTATAATCCACTCCCTTGATATCAGAGATCATGCGGAGTGTCACACCGCTTCCGACAGAGCCTACCACTGCATCCAGTCCGATGCCTGCGAAATATTTACCGTAGGGCTCTGTTCCGATCCAATGATCTCCGAGGAACATCATAGCTTCCTTGCCATAAGAATGTACAATGTCTACCAGCTCCTTCGCCAGCGCACATACCTCGATCTGCTGGAACTCTATGAAATCCAGGAACTGTCTGCTGGGAACACGGAACATGCTGTTGTGATATCCCTGATCCACAATGTACTCCGGGCGGAATTTGTAGCCTGCCCATTTCTCAAACTGTTCCAGGATATAGGGGCTCACACTTGCGCTGTATCCAAACCACTCTACAAATTTTTCTCGCTTCTTGTCATCGAAGGTCAGTGTAAACTGATGGAAAAAGGTAGTGAAGCGGACCACATCGATATGAGGATTGTCTTCACACCATTTTCTCAGCTTGTCTTTGACATACTGTTTGGTCTTGGGCTGTCTCACATCGTAAGTGAGCTGATGCGGTGTATCCTTCCAGTCATTCGTGATGAAATTGTACATGTGTACCGGATCCCAGATCAAAAATGCCAGAAAGCTTACCGTATACTCATGATAGGGGATCGTACGGATCTCCACTTCACCGGATGCCTCATCAAATTCCCATGCATCCGTCGGCACCACTTCACCGGTCGTTCTGTCGATCACTTCCCACCAACGCTTCGGATCGTCCAGCGTATTGACCTTAAGCTGCTCCGTATGGAAGCCTTCCATCAGTCGGATGCGGAGTGTTTCCCCTCTGGCGGTGATGCGGTTGCTGATCAGGTATTCCTGCTGGATCTCCTCCGGATGCTTCATCGCCCACTCATTATCCTTTCGCGTGGTATAATAAGTTGCATATTTCTTCACCGGCTCTGACAAAAGTGCTTCCGGCATTTCGGTTCCGTCACAGTCTCTCAAAGCATCTGCGCCCAAAAGATTTTTTAACCGTATTGTTTCGTCAATGATGTCTGCATCGGTCGGCAACGTCAGTCTTCCTGTCATCGCATGTTTTCCTCCCCATCGCTTTTGTACTATCTTGCAGCTGATGATTAAAGTATATCGGCTTCCGTACCTGATATCAATTTCTTTGTTGCTTGTTTTATTATGTTTATTGCTATTTTGTTACTAAAATAGTGGATTTTTTGAAATGATTATGTATAATATGCTTATCCCAATCATACAGATTTTTATTTTTTCGTCTTTTTTACGAATGTTTTTGTAAAATATTGTTCTTTTTATATATTCATTATAAAAAATACTGTGAATTTGAAAAAGTGCACAATAAAATAAGATAAAGAAGGTATCTATTTATGAGTAATGAATTTATCAATATCGGATCGGCAAACAGTTCCCCGGAACATTTTCAGCTTCGTTATATCTCCATCTCCAAATACGAAGGTGACTGGCAGTCCCTTCCGCATACCCACCACTTTTCAGAACTGTTCTATGTCCTGCGGGGTGAGGGAGCCTTCTATATAGAGAACGAAAAGGTGCCTGTGAAGACGGATGATCTGGTCATCATCAATCCCTATGTAGAGCACACGGAAAAAACACTTCCCAACGATCCCATGGAATATATCGTATTCGGTGTGGACGGACTTGCATTTTCTTTTTCCGGTGCAGGGCAGGACAATCCGAAGGGATACAGCTTCTATAGCTACGGCTCTGACAAAAAACAGTTCATCAACTTTGCCCAGCTGATGATGCAGGAATTCCGCGACAAGCTTCCCGGCTTTGAACAGGTGTGCCACGGACTGCTCCAAGTGCTTCTGGTATATATTTCCCGGAAGCAGAATCTGTCCGTCATCTCTGACTCCTCCTTCCAGTTGTCCAAGGAATGTGCTCTGGCGAAGCGTTATATCGATTCCAACTATTCCCAGAACATTACACTGGATTCCCTGGCGGAGATCACACATATCAACAAATTCTATCTGGCACACTCCTTTACCGAATGTGTCGGACAGTCTCCGATCAATTACCTGACAGACCGGAGGCTGGAAGCCTGCAAGGGGCTTCTGGTATCCTCCAATCTGTCGGTAGCTCAGGTAGCCACCAGCGTCGGCTTTTCTTCGCAGTCTTATTTCTCGCAGATCTTCCGTAAAAAGACCGGCATGACACCGCGCCAGTACCGGAGCCGGTATGCCAGAAAATAATGTGTACACTCATAAAAGACCTCACTGCCGGCGCATCTGCCGACTGTGAGGTCTTTTATAATGGACATTTATTCACTTATTTGATCCAGCCCCAGCATAATCCCAGATATTCCACCAGAAAATACATGCCCCGCAGCCATACCAGCACGGCACAGCCATAGAACATCCAGGCATTTTCCTTCTGTCTGTCCACGATTTTTCCCGTCATGGACAAAGTGGCACAGATGAGTAATGTCATCGTTCCGAAAGCCGACCGATCCGGATAGTGTGGGGACAGGATCATGGCACCCCAGGACAACAGTGCCCCCAGCAATAACAGCACTGTATTTCTGCCCAGGTTTTCTTTCAGAATGCCTTTGCAGACGATCAGTGCAAATACCGTAAGCAGCAGGGCAGGGAACAGATACTCCATAACTCCCTTCGCTTCTGCGTAGCAGCGCAGATACATTCTCCACAGCAGGCTGTAGGCTTCTTCCCCCGTCTCCCCGCTGCGGACAAAATTGCCCGGTGCAGCGATCATCAGAATGGTTCCCGCCAGGCAGCTGATGTTTCCCAGATACATCCACACCGGAGCTTTTTTGTGCTCTCTGTGTCTTAACAGGATCACCAGAAGACTCAGGAGCCATACCGCAGGCCCCATATTCTCATTGCTCCAGCCTGCGATCAGTCCCAGTGGAAGGATCCAAATGACGATGCCGGGAAGATTTTTTTCCTCATATTTCAGGTAACAGAACAAAAATGCCAGCAGAAAACCCGCCATATACAGATAATTCGCTGCTCCGGCTTCCCAGAACATACTCATTTTCCAGTTGGCATTCAGCCCCAGGATCATCCCCAACGCTGCAAACCAGTACGGGAGCTTACGTCTGTCTGCTATCATGCAGGCCAGCCATCCCAACAGCAGTGTCATTCCTGTATTCAGGATATCCGCCCAGTGTTCTCTGGCCAGCAGGATCAGCTGCAGCAGTGCATGCGCCATGCTTCTGCCGCCCCAGTTAAAATAATGCCAGATCTGCGCACGGATAATGTCGCTGAGATTCCGGATCGGTGTATCCGCATACAATACCGTCGAATACCACTCATCATCCATCATAAATTCGATCTCATAGTTGACGCGCCACACGATCAGTGCTGTCAATGCGATCAGCACCGGGCTGATCCACCGGATTGCTTTTTTCTGCTTTTCCTGCATATATCTGCTCCATTCCTCTTATGGCAAAGAACGGCTGCCTATAACTGAATCTTTTTCAGACGATCCACTGCCTCCACGGTATTCTCATAGCTTCCGAAAGCCGTCAGACGGAAATAATGCTCTCCGCTGGGTCCGAAACCGGATCCGGGCGTACCCACCACGTTGACATTCTCCAGAAGGTAATCGAAGAACTCCCAGCTGGTCATGCCGTTAGGCGCTTTCAGCCAGATATAGGGAGCGTTCACACCGCCGGATACCGTGAAGCCCGCTTCCTGCAAGCCCTTCAGGATATACTGTGCGTTGTTCATGTAATAAGCAACCTGCTCCTTCAGCTGTGCCTTGCCTGCTGCAGAGTATACTGCCTCACCGGCGCGCTGTACGATATAGGGTGCTCCATTGTATTTGGTGCCGTGTCTTCTTGCCCACAGTGCATGGAGGCTCACATCCCCGCTCTTTAAATCCTTGGGGATCACGGTAAAGCCCAGACGCACTCCGGTAAAGCCGGCATTCTTGGAGAAGGAACGGAACTCGATGGCACAGGTTCTGGCTCCTTCACATTCATAGATACTGTGAGGCACATCCGGTTCGGAAATATATGCTTCGTATGCCGCATCATAGAGAATGACAGCGCCTACCTTATTGGCATAGTCCACCCACTCCTGCAGCTGCGCCTTGGTAATGGTGGCACCGGTAGGATTATTGGGGAAGCACAGATAGATCAGATCCGGGGTCTCCTTCGGCAGCTCCGGTGCAAAACCGTTCTCTGCCAGACAGGGCATATAGATCACATCACTCCAGGTCTCGGACTTCGGATCGTAAGTGCCGGTTCTGCCCGCCATAACATTAGAATCTACGTATACGGGGTAAACGGGGTCACATACTGCAATCTTGTTGTCCAGACTGAATATCTCCTGAATATTGCCACAGTCACATTTTGCTCCGTCCGATACAAAGATCTCGTCCGGTGCAATGTCACAGCCTCTTGCCTTATAATCATTCTCTGCAATGGCATTGCGCAGGAATTCATAACCAAGGTCGGGAGCGTAACCATGAAAAGTCTCCGCTTTTCCCATCTCATCCACTGCACCGTGCAGCGCATCAATGATAGCGGGTGCCAAAGGCTGTGTCACGTCACCGATGCCCAGACGGATGATCTTCTTGTCCGGGTGTGCTGCGGAATACGCACTTACCTTTTTGCCGATGGTGGAAAATAAATAGCTTCCGGGAAGTTTTAAATAGTTGTCGTTTACTTTAAACATAGTACGTTCTCCTCTCTATTATCCCTGGTGCAGTATTGCTGTCACCTTGCTGTCGTAAATAAGCAATTTTTCCGCACTACGTGCTATCAGATGGAGTACGGGTCCACTTCACCTTCAAATACGATCTTCGCAGGACCGGTCATGTAGACCAGATTCTCCTTGCGGTCCCATTTGATGTGCAGTTCACCGCCTAATAGTTTAACAGTTATTTCCTCGTCCGTCAAACCATTTAGTACACAAGCCACCGCCGTGGCGCAACATCCGGTACCACAGGCAAGGGTCTCCCCGGTGCCTCTCTCCCAGACGCGCATAAACACATTTTTCCGATCCAGAATCTCTACGAATTCGGTATTGGTCCGGTTAGGAAAACAGGTATGATGCTCAAACTTCGGGCCGATCTTCTCAATGTCAAGATCCTTTACCCCTTCCATAAATACGATGGCATGGGGATTGCCCATGGATACACATGTCATGTGGTATTCCGTGTTGTCTACCATGATGGGAGCATTCACTACCGCCGGTCCGTCTGCCGTCTCCTGTGTGGCTTCCACTGTTACCGGCACCTCTGCCGGAGCAAGGATGGGATTTCCCATGTTCACCTGTACCAGCGTCACCTGTCCTCTGTCCGTGGCGGTCTTTCCCTCCACGGTAAGTTTCAGATATTTTATTTTTCCGGCGCTGACGATGGTAATGTCCTTCTTGTCCGTCAGTCCCTTGTCGTAGACATATTTTGCCACGCAGCGGATGCCGTTGCCGCACATCTCCGAACGGCTGCCGTCCGCATTGTACATTTCCATCTCAAAATCCGCTTCTTCCGCCGGATTGATAAAGATCACACCGTCGCCGCCGATTCCGAAATGTCTGTCACTTAAGCTTCTTACGATCTCCGGCTTCTCTTCCGGTGAAAGCTTCTCCGTAAAGCCGTTGACATATACATAATCGTTGCCGCAGCCCTGCATTTTTGTAAATTTCATGGATTGCTGTTCCTCCTGTTGTTCTCTTTCACATATCATGTCTGTAACGCCCGGATCCCTGTAATCATTTCCGGGCCGTCCTGCTTACTCCATCATCATGGACAATACCATCTGTGCCGTCTCCACCAGATTGGTACCACTGTCCATACTGGTCTTCTGAAGGTAGCGGTGGGCTTCTTCTTCCGTCATATGATTTCGTGCCATCAGTAATTCCTTGGCATCCTTGATTGCTTTTTCATCCGCTGCATTCCGCACTTTCGGCTGCATACGGCGTTTTCTTCTGCGGCGTTCCACACCTTCCACCATCAGGTTCACGGTATTGATCAGGTCCTGTACCTTTAACGGCATGGAAAGACATACGATGCCATTGCCATAGCATTCACTGATCAGATTCTGGGATGCCATCAGCAGCATCTCGAAACCTTCCGGCAGATCTTCATGTAGTTCTGTGTATATCATGTCCGCCAGCTTGTAGCTGCAGATCACAATACCGTCGTTCAGACCGTCCGCCTGACTGATAGCCTGAGTGCCTGTGGTACAGATACCCGTGACCTGAAAGCCACTGCGCACCAGAATATTCTTGACGCCTTTGGCTTCCTCCAGCTTCGGCAGTACGACAATAATGTTCGTCATCGGCCCACCTCCTTTCTTCTGTCTTGTTGATTCATCTTGTAACTATTCCACCCCTCGCATTCGCAAAACCACACGCTTCTATGCAGCTAGTTTTGCTCATGTACGTGGCGGTGACTCCATTCGAGTCACTTTACGAAGAATAGTCACTCCATTATTACAAAAGAAAGGAATATTTTAATACTTGTACAGATACTCCTGAATCTCCCACTCGGATACCTGAGAACGGTACTCATGCCACTCTTTCCGCTTGGCATCGATGTATTTTCCGGCAATATGATCTCCAAGCACTTTCTGAATGAAAGTATCCTTCTCCAGTTCCTCCACTGCCTCCAGAAGTGTGCCGGGCAGCTGATCGATATGCAATTCCTCACGCTCTTTTTCTGACAGGGCAAAAATATTGGCATTGATGCTCTGAGGCGGCTCTATTTTCTCCCGGATGCCCTCTAATCCTGCACTCAGGCAGACTGCCAGTGTCAGATAAGGGTTAGCAGCAGAATCGGGACTACGCAGCTCGATACGGGTGCCCTCTCCGTCTGCAGCAGCCGGAATACGGATTAAGGGGCTGCGGTTCGTCGTGCTCCATGCAATGTAGACCGGTGCCTCGAAACCGGGTACCAGACGCTTGTAGGAATTCACCAGCGGATTCGTAATGGCTGCCATTCCTTTGATATGTCTCATGATACCGCCGATGAAATAGTAAGCCTCTTCGCTCAGACCATTGGGATCGGAAGCATCCTGGAAAATGTTTTTTCCATCCTTCTGCAAGGACATATTGATGTGCATGCCGGAACCGTTGACACCGAACTTGGGCTTCGGCATAAAAGTAGCGTGCAATCCATGACGTCTCGCAATGGTGCGTACGGCCATCTTGAAGGTCATGATGTTGTCTGCGGTATTTAATGCCTCATCGTATTTGAAATCAATCTCATGCTGGGCCGGAGCCATCTCGTGATGGGAAGCCTCGATGACAAATCCCATATCCTCCAGATTCATGACAATGTCACGACGGGCATTTTCGCCGAAATCCAGGGGACCGATGTCGAAATACCCTGCCTGCTCATGGGTGTTGGTGGTAGGCATGGTATTTTCGTCCGTATTAAATAAGAAAAATTCACACTCGGGGCCTACCTCAAAAGTATATCCCATGTCCTCTGCCTGCTGCACCGCACGCTTTAACACATAACGGGGATCTCCCTCGAAAGGCTGTCCGTTGGGACGATATACATCGCAGATCATACGGGCCACTTTGCCCTGCTGGGGTCTCCAGGGGAAAATCTCCAGTGTCGACAGATCCGGATACAGATACATGTCGGATTCTTCAATCCGTGCAAAACCGTCAATAGCCGAACCGTCAAACATACATTTATTGCTCAATACGCGGTCCAGCTGGCTGGCTGTCACCGCAATATTTTTCAGATTGCCGAACAGATCCGTGAACTGCAGACGGATAAATTCCACATCCTCTTCTTCCACAAGACGGATGATGTCTTCCTTGGTATAATTATTCATCGTTACCCTCGTTTCTGCGCCGCCTGTCTGCTCCTTTTCCACGGGGCGGACGCATCCGTGAAAAATACTTGTCTTAACTATAGCAATGCCCGTTTTGTCTTGTCAATGTGAAGTTCTCCTTATTTGCTGTACTATGAGTACCGGCCTCCGCATACTATTTATAAAGATCATCCCATCATTCCAAGGAGACTTAAGAATGAGTGCAAATACAAAGATCGTTGTCCTTCGCAGAAAAGAGCTGCTGTATACCGGAATCTTCGCTGCGCTGGGAGTGCTGTTCGTCATATTACTGTTAATGTTATTGCTGCCCGGAAAAGCTGCGGATACCTCCGGGACACCGGATTCCCCTGACAGTACTGCCGAGACCGCTATGCCGGACAATGTGGCGGATCTCGGACGTATCCCGCAATCCGCACAGACGGAGGATGTCTCCACCGGGGCCGTTGCCGATGCCGATGCTGTTCTGGATAATGCTTCCGGGCCTGTCGGTACTGCCAATACATATATCCCGGGGATCTACACCACGGAGCTGATCCTCGGCAGCGAGACCGTGAATGTAGAGGTCATCGTAAACGACCACGCCATCACATCTTTAAGCCTGGCAGATCCCGATGAGACCCTGACCACCATGTATCCACTGCTGGAGCCCACCATGGATTCCCTGAGTGAGCAGATCTGCGAGACGCAGGATCTGAGTCAGGTGACGTATTCTGCGGAGACCAGATATACTTCCCTGGTGCTGCTGGAGGCTGTTAAGGCTTCACTGGAAAAAGCAAAGCCCAGTGCCACGCCGGAAGCAGCCTCCACCCCGGCAGCTTCCCCGGAGAATTCAGCGGCCACTTCACCGGAAACGGATGGGAAAGCAACGGAGCCAACAAAGGTGCCGACGGCGGATATCAATCCTGCGGCGTAAACACTTAGAAGCCTTGGCACACTACATCCACTGTACACAAAAATAAATGCTGACGCAAAAAAGGGCGCATGCCTCCCGGCATGCACCCCGTTGTGCGTTTTATTGTAATATTTTGTTTGCAACACTGAGTTTATTTTATACTATTTGTGGGGGAGATGCAAGGGAAAATTATTTCTCTTATTTGTATATATTGCAACATTTTCATTAAAAGTATTTTTGTTCAAATTAATTTTAATAAAATGCTTTTGAATAAATCTAAGTACAAGGTTTTCCTTGCCATTTTCGTATATATGTCCCATAATATTTTTATCAACATACAAAGGGGTTTCCCGCCTCAACACGGAGATTTCCATGAACATTTTATTTTACGATATGGGAAGTTACACGTATCAGGATACGCTGTATTATCTGAAGCAGCTTGGTCATACCTGCAAAACGTTATATTACCACTTCCCCAATAAATTCCATGACGATTTTTTCTGTGACCGCTTTGAGAAGCAATTGCAGTCCGATTCCTACGATGCCGTTATGAGCATTAACTTCTTCCCGCTGGTCGCAACGCTGTGCCATGCGCATCAGATTCCCTATCTGGCATGGTGCTATGACAGTCCGCTGGAAGAAAAATTGGAAGAGTGCTTCTCCTACGATACGAATCGCATTTTCCTGTTCGACCGTATCGAAGCCGAGCATTATCAAAGCCTCGGATATTCCCGGGTGTATCACCTGCCCCTGGCCGTCAATACGGACCGGTTGGACAGACTGCAGTTTTCCCCTGCACAGATGCAAAAGCACCGCTGTGATGTCTCCTTTATCGGCCATCTGTACGAATCTCCCCTGCAGGTACTTCTGTATTCTGCGGACGATTATATCAAAGGTTACATCGAAGGAATCCTCCAGGCTCAGCTGCGGGTATACGGGTATTATTTTATTGATGAATTGATCACGGACGAGCTGTTGGATTCCGTGAATCAGTCTTTCCGGAAAATAGGGCAGACTTCCCTGACCTTGAACCGCAGAGGATTATCCTTTGCCATAGCCTCAGAGATCACGAACCTGGAACGGTGTTTCCTGCTGGAGCAGATGGGCGAATTGTTCAACACCCACTTCTATACTACGAAACCGCATTCCCTCAGTGACCATGTCATCTCCCTGGGTCCGGTAAAATATATGGAAGAAATGCCCTGTGTCTTCCGCTACAGCAAGCTGAACCTGAACCCCACACTGAAAAGCATCCAGTCCGGTATTCCCCTGCGTGCTCTGGATATCATGGGAGCGAAAGGTGTGCTCCTGTCCAACTTCCAACCGGAACTCGTAGAATATTTCGAGGACGGCCAGGATCTCATCCTCTACAGCAGCATGGAAGAAGCTGTGGAGAAGGCTGCGTATTACCTGGAGCATGACGATATCCGGGAACAGATTGCACAAAATGGGTATGAGAAGATAAAAGAATACTTCACCTATCCTGATCGTATTCAAAAAATGCTGGCGACTATTTAAAACCTAAAAGGACATCATCAATCCCACTAATGATGTCCTTTTTACTACAATATGTAATTATACAATGTCTACTTCAGTAAATCCGCCAGATATATCTCTCCTTTTTTTAAAATCCTTTTTTTCTTGTATTCCTGAATCGTACTAACCAACATATCAATATCTGCAAAATACTCCCGAACAAATTCTCGGCTTTTAATCTTGTCCTTCATTTTTAGTACCTGTTTACAAAAAACACTAGGTGACATAGAACTGGACTTTTTCATGTACTCTTCGTATTTATCTTCCGCCAAAATTAATAGCATCTCAATTTCAGGAGATGTTACCACATTAATAATGTTATCCACTTTGTGTTCATATGCAGGACTTAATCGAAACCCTTCTGAGTGCGAATCCAAAACCCGAAGTACTGTAATTTTACTCTTAAATTCTTTTCTTAAATATCGCTGTTCAAACACTTTTGCGCTTCTGCAGCGGATAACTTCTTCATTCAGCATTTGTTCCCGCGTGAAAACAAGCAGGTTATTGTCCACAAGCATATCAATAATAGCAGTCTCAGCACCACCTTCGCAGATACATGCAACTATTGGAGATAAAGATGATTCTATCATTTGTTATCCTCCACTATAGTACCTGAAGCCAATGTTTTCTTCAATCTCATAGATGCCTCATAGGAAGGAACCGTCCCTTCCAGCATTCCACTCTGAAATACATCACTTTTTTTAATGTCATTTCGTTTTAAAATATGATGTAATTTTTGGATTGAAATTCCATCGTTATTTTTGGTCACGTAAATTCCGTCATTTCTATCTAACTCATCCAACAGCTCAACGTAATGAGTAGAATAGATTAATGTTGCTCCTCTTTTATTGACTTTCTCGTCCATGAAAAATCTAATCAGGGTTGCGACAATCTCCTTATTGAAATGATTTTCAATCTCATCAATGAGAAAATATCCACCTTTAATCAGCGCCATCCATGCCTGCATAAATACGTTCAGTCCCTTAATGGTGCCCGACGACAAATAGTGGCTTATGTTCTGTATTCCGCGCATAGAAATCGGCTCTTTATATTTCTTAAATTTAACAATTAATTCTGTTTCATTCGGATTAAATTTAATATATTCTATACTAGGATCAAGAAACTGAATTAAAGCAATCGGAAAATCCCCGAATGAATTCAAAATATTAAAATCTGTCCATTCTGTCATATCTCTAAAGAAAACATTTCCGGACTTTCCTAAAGCAATGACTATGCTAACATCATCCTTTAAAAACAAAAGCTGCTCTTCCGACGCATCTCTGGATTGATATAAATCATTATTCGCAAACTGAAATAAATTTGCCTTGGAAGTTATGGATCCCGCCTTACGAATATAAAGTCTCTCATGTAAAATGGTATATCTATCGACCGCGCCCTCCTCTTTTGTTACACCGATAACTGTCTCTAACAAACATACACCGGCTTTTTCATCATAAAAATATGTCTTTAATACTACTTTTGTAGATTTTTCCAAAATTACTTTGGTATCAATGGTATTGATTGCCTCCGCATTAAGCAAACTCATAACAAAAGAAATTAATTTAAGGGTGGTCGTTTTTCCGGATGCATTAACACCAACAAATGATAAAACATTATTTGTATAAGTATTCCCAAATGGATTATAAAGCATTGCTGCATTATCCGGGTATACTCTCTGCTCCGCATTAAAATCAATCACCGCTTTACCTTCAAAAAGAAAGATCCCCTCTGCTTCAATTCTCAATATTCTCATCTTTGCGTCTCCCATTATATCTACATTAATTATGATTTTGTTCTATCATTTTATCATTTTTATTTCTATTTTTCAATACATAAAAACGTTTTTTCTGTTTTTATTATATCCGTATTTTTAAAATAAATTCATCAAAAATGCTGGTGACTATTTAATAGTCCCAGCATTTTTATGTAACGTAATGTTTCTAAACCAAATGGCATTCCGCCAATACTTCCTCCACCGCAGATCTCATAGCAGCCTCCACAGTCTCCTCTGATCCCTGCAGTGATTTCAAATACGGAATATCCGGATAGTGTTCTCTTAAGTATGTCACGTATTTCCTGTCTGCGCAGTAGAAAAACATAGAAAGACTCAGTTGCTTGGATAAGTATTTCTCGTTCTGCAGGTTCTCATGCAACAAAAAGTTCACGAACTTACTGTTGACCAAATTGTAGGAAATGCCGCCCATCAAAGTCGTCTGTTCAAACCCGACAAGATCAAACGTGATGATCAGGTCGAAGGGGTCCTTGGATAACAGTTCATGGGGATAATCTTTTTCGGAATTGCATGTTACGAGTTGCACACTATAATTCTGTTTAAGGTCATCACATAGTTTTTCTGCGTCATACAGGATTTTGGGTGTAATAATTAGTATTTTTAACATTAAGTCCGCTCCTATTTAGACATTGCATGATCCAGCCATTTCTGCGATCTTTCTCTCTCCTGTCCTAACTTTTCACACACAATATCATAATTGATTTTTTCGAACAGTTTGTATTTGAAATACTTATGCTACTCTTGGCTTTTCTCCATGCTATGGACATCCATAAAAAAACTAATTATGATCAACAAAATGATTATGCCTATCGGAAACGCCGCAATAATAGACACCGATTGTAAACTATACATAGACTCTTCACTGAAAAGCAGTGCAATCGGAAGCAAAATAAATACAATTGCCCAAAATGTTCTGACTTTCTTATCCGGTTCTACATCTGATTTGATTTTTTTATAAGAATATACCGATATTACCATCGTAAGTGCATCAAATGTCGTTGCATAAAAGGCAATCATCGTCATAGACAATAATACTAATGCTACTTTAGGTAGTGGCAATGTCTTAAAAATGCACATAATAGCTGCCGAATAATCTCCGGTATCAGCAATCATTTGAGATACCGGAAGACCATACTTCATCTGCTGCGCTAAACCATAGTTTCCCAAAATAATAAATGAGGAAAAAGTTCCTAAAAGTCCCCACGCATAACCTCCCAGGATTGTTTCCTTAATAGTTCTGCCTTTGCTGATTTTACCTATAAAAAAGGGCGTTGCAACACACCAAACCATCCAATAAGCCCAATAATATACCGTCCAGTTCTGAGGAAAACTTGTTGTTCTCAACGGATCCATCCATGTAGCCATTCCTATAAAGTTCTGAACCAGGTTTCCTATTGCTGAAAAGCCTGTTTCAAGAATATAAGTGCATTCTCCCCCTCCGATCAGCACATAGACAAGCAATGTTATAAATAAATAGGAGCAGCTAGCTGCAAGTTTAGAAATTCCTTTCATCCCAAACCATACTGTCATTGTATAGATTGCTGCAATCACAAGCAATATTATCACTGTAATATTTGTACTTCTCTCCCAATGAAATACATAACATATTGCACTGGACAGTAACGGTGTTGCTAGCGAAAAAGTAGTTGCTGTTCCTGCTATTAACGCAAAAACAGCGACTAAATCAATTATTTTTCCCCATATACCATCTACTTTATCTCTAAGCAGAGGGCGACAAGCTTCCGAAAACTTCTGTCTGTTTCTTCCCCGCACATGAAGCATAAATCCAAATGCTACTGCTAATACGATATATAAACTCCATACAATGGGACCCCAATGAAACAGTGGATATGTTGATGCCCACTTCTGTATTCCACCCAATTCCTCTATATATGGTTCATTCGCATATAATGCCCATTCACACAATGAATAGAACAGTATATCAGCTGCCATGGTAGATGTAAAAATCATCATTCCCCATCGCACGGAAGAATACTGATTTTTGTCTTCCGGTTTTCCTAATAATATCTTGCCGTATTTGGAAAACGCAATATATATGCTACAGAGGAATATTCCTAATCCAAGTACCGCATAATAAAGTCCACATCTATCTCCTAAAAATACTCTGACTGTCTGTATTGTTTCCGTAGAATTTTCAGGAAATACCATAAATAAAATACTGATTATTACCACCCCCAATAATGGGGTGATTACAGCATACCAGTCAATTTCCGTTTTCATAGCATTTTCCTATATTATGTATTTTAAATAGTTCTTATCTATAGCTGCCAGTTCTTTTATATTGTCTATTTCCTTAACATCCTGTCTATTCATAGGATATATTTCCAACTCATACTCACCAAAATAGCAAAACATCGGAACATCATCCCAGTAAATCTGTCGGTTTCTGCGAATTTCAAATTCTAACTCCAACTGTTCTTTTAATTTTCTGCCATCCTCTCTCGTCCAACGTGAAATACTATATAATTGCCATCCTTTACTTCCACCGGATCTGCTACATGATACTATCCTATTCCCCTCGGCTGAAAGCAACCATTCCTCTGTATAGTCTTCCGTCCAGACGCAATTATAACCGGAGCAATGAAAATTTGGAGAAAGAATATCCTTATTATAAATAATCTGATCTCCATCCAATATCATTGCCTCTTCCAAGTGTTCTCTTGCAACATACAATGAAGAAATATTATTGCAGCTTTCAAAATAAGGATTTTCAATTAATGACACCATAGGATATTTTTTAGTCAGCATCTTAAATTGCTCTTTTAAATATCCCACTACAATATATATTTCCTCTATCTCATTTTTCAAAAGAGCTTGAATGATCGTCTCGATCATTGAGATGCCGTTTACTTTTATTAATGGTTTGGGAATAGTATGAGTTATCGGTAACATTCTGTTTCCGTAACCTGCCGCCATTATGATTGCCCTTTTGACTCTATTCATTTATCTGTATCTTCCTTTTTTCTACTTCTGCCTCTACGGTTTTAAGATAATCTTTTGCATACTGGTACTGCCTAAAAGCATATTCTCCAAATTTCACACCGCACATCCTCTTATACTCGCACCAGTTGCTCCAAAGAAGTCCGCATATTGCAACATAACAATATATCTTTAATCTCACCGCATCTGAACATTTCCCTTGAAAATAAAAATCTATCAAATTATCTATCTGCTCTCTGTTATAAAAGGAATAAATACCGAACATTGCAATATCTACATGCGGATCCTGCATTCCTGCATATTCCCAGTCAATCAAATGAATATTGTTTCCCGCAAAGAGGAAATTATCAGGTACTGCATCAATGTGGCACAGACAAAATTCGCTTTTATCAACAGTAATATAGTCTCTTAATTGAAAGACTCCTCTTTTTACAGCCTCATAGTCCGCATATATTGTTTTTTCTGTCCATAAGGATTCGTAATAATTTATTCTTTCCCAAAGATCAAATACATGGCTTACGTAAAATTTCTTTTGATGGAAGTTCCTTAAAAAGACCATACAACGTTTTACATCATCTTCCTTCTGTGGATCACAGACATATGCATTTCTATAATATTTCGATATTTTATAACCAGTATCCGCATCAAAGTAAATAATATGATCGCAAATGCCTTTATTCTCTAATAAAGAATAGACCTCCGCTTCATATTTTCTATCTAACAGCACCTCTGTTCCCACACCGGGAATTCGAAGAATATATTGTTCATTTTCATAAGAAAATAAAAAAGACTGGTTTGTCATTCCTTTTTTTAAGACCGAAATATTGCCTATTTTAGCCTTTGGAATTTGCATTACATTTGAAATAATATTGCTCAATTCCATATAATACCTTTTATTCTTCCTTAGTTATTTCGGAAATGTCTATACCATATTTTTTCAATGCCATATTTTGTTCCATTAATTTCATTTGTTTCTTATAAAATGGATAATCATGCTGTGCAGCCCCCTGCACGGGTGTCATATAGTCTCCATACCAAGCCGTTAACACTTCATGATAAAATTTAGGTACCGGCAATTTCATTGTCTCAAAGTTTTTCCACTCCGTTTCCTGATACCAAGCCTTTTTTTAAATAATATTGCTATCGAAAGATAGCATCATCAAATCGGAATTGTCTGTTCCCATATATGATTTGCAAATCATTTCTGCTAACATGCGCAGTTGCTTTCCAATATCATCATTTCTATCAATCTTATACCGGCATAATTCCTCTATAATATTTAAGTTATCTCTGACTTCTTCCGGATATTCTTTCTCTTGATGTATTGCATTAGCGAGAAAATGATATAATTCTATTAATGCATTTCTTTCTCCTTCGGCATTTTGAATAATGTCCAACGGGAAAATATCTATTCCTGTTATATAGGGACATCCGTGAAATTTAAGAAGGTCTGTCACTTCAAATGAAATAGTATCTGTATTTAAGATTTTCGTAAAAGGCATGGTATAATTCCCAGTTTCTCCCGGAATTTTTAATACATACTTGTCTTTCCATTCCCTTTTAATTATTTCAAGAAATCTATCATAATCCGGTCGTAACATTGCAATATCAATATCATCATCCCATGGGATATATCCCTGGTGACGAATTGTCCCCAGCAGAGTTCCTCCGTCTGCAAAATATTGGATATTATTGGCTCTACATAACTTTTGGATATCCTCCAAAACATCCATTTGTACTGCCCACGCACATTTCATCATGGGTTCTATATAAAATCCATCCCTTATTTCTCCTTTAAAAAAATCCGGTTTAAATTCCATATGCACCTCTTTTAACTCATAATTCAGGATGAATACACATAACACCCAGGGATTACATCCATAATATTTCGGTATGCTCGAATTCAATTCTTTAAGTACTCTTCAATCTGTTTTTTCATCATATTATAAACATTGTCATCTCTACTATATGCTACAATCCATTCAACAGTTTCACTTATCATTCTCTCAGCATCCCAAACAGGCTTCCACCCTAATCTACTTCTAATCTTAGAGCAGTCCAGTTTCAGAAAATTAGCCTCATGAGGTCCCTTCCTATCCTCAACTGTATAAACAGGTTTGACTCCCGTCTTATCTCTCCAATGCCAACAAAATTCTGCGACCAACTTTTCCGTCGTTAAGCAAGACGATTCTTCAGGTCCAACATTATATTTTCCTGCATATTCTGAATTTTGATACTGTTTCTCTGCAATCAACAAATACGCCATAATTGGCTCCAATACATGCTGATATGGCCTAGTAGATGTCGGATTTCTTAATTCAATCGTCTGTCCCTGTAAGACAGCGCGCATGCAATCCGGAATGATTCTATCCGCTGCAAAATCTCCTCCTCCAATTACATTTCCTGCCCTAGCCGTAGAAATTGCTACATGCCCATCTGTAAAAAAAGAATTCTTATAACTTTCTGTCACTAATTCAGAACATGACTTACTATTAGAATAAGGGTCAAATCCGTTTAATTCTTCGTTTTCACGATACCCCCACTCCCATTCGCGATTTTTATACACTTTATCCGTAGTCACGTTCACAAAAGATTTCACAGAAGAACTTCTCCGAACACATTCAAGTACATTTACCGTTCCCATAACATTTACATCATATGTATAAACCGGATTTTTATAGCTCTCTCGAACTATGGGTTGTGCTGCCATATGAATCACTATTTCAGGCTGTACTTCTTCAAATACTTGAAGCAAATGCTCTAAATCTCTCACATCCCCCTCTATTGAATGTATTCTCTCCTCCATTCCAATAAGTACAAATAAACTAGGTTCCGTCGGTGGTTGCAACGCATATCCCGTAATCTCCGCGCCTAATTCCAACAGTACTTCACACATCCAAGTTCCCTTGAATCCGGTATGTCCAGTAATTAGTACCTTCTTTCCTTTATAAAAATTGCCGTCAAACATATGTAATCATTCCTTCTCAAATTTCCTGCTTTATGGCATTTTTAAACATTTTCACCATATAATCCAACATTTCTTTTGTCATTCCTGGATATACACCAATCCAAAATGAGTCTTTCATAATTCGATCTGTATTTTTCAAGTCTCCTACAATGCGATAACCTGTTCCTTTTTTTCTCATTACGTCAAAACATGGTTGTTTTGTCAAGTTTCCAGCAAAAAGCATTCTTGTCTGCACTCCATGTTTTTCCAAATATTGTACAATTTTATTCTTATCCATACCAGCCTGACAGGTAATCATAAATCCAAACCAACTGGGATCTGATTCTTCGCATGCCTCTGGAAGAATAAAAGTATCCGTCATCTCCTTCATCTGCGTCCTCAAATATTTAAAATTTTCTTTTCGCGCTTTTACAAAATCAGGAAGCTTATCAAGCTGTGCACATCCTACTGCTGCCTGCATATCGGTTACTTTCAGATTATATCCAAAATGAGAATATACATATTTATGATCATATCCAAACGGAAGTTCTCCAAATTGCCTGCCAAAACGGTGACCACATTGATTATCCCGTCCCGACGCACAGATGCAGTCTCGACCCCAATCTCTCATAGAGCGTATAATCTTATGTAGAAGTGGTTGATTGGTATAAACAGCACCACCTTCTCCCATCGTAATATGGTGCGGAGGATAAAAACTGGATGTACCAATATCTCCAATAGTTCCCGTATACTTCCATTCCCCATTGATACAATATCTGCTGCCTAATGCATCGCAATTATCTTCTACCAACCATAAATTATGTGTATCACAAAATTTTTTTATTCTGCATAAGTCAAACGGATTTCCCAGCGTATGGGCAATCATAACTGCTTTGGTTTTTTCTGAAAAAGCTTCTTCCAGTCTATTCGTATCAATATTGTACTGTGGAATTGTTATATCCACAAATACCGGTACTGCTCCATACTGCAACATGGGCGTTACTGTGGTTGGGAAGCCGGCAGCCACCGTGATCACTTCATCCCCCGGCAAAATTCTACGTTCTCCCAAAAGAGGAGATGTCAGCGCCATGAATGCAAGGAGATTGGCCGAGGATCCGGAATTGACTGCTGAACAATATTTCACCTGTAGATATTTTGCCAGTCCACGTTCAAACTGCTCCGTGTATCTGCCGGAGGTCAGCCAAAATTCTAAGGAGGAGTCCACTAGATTCACCATTTCCTCTGCATCATAAATGCGTCCTGCATAAGAAATTTTATCTCCTGTCTCGTACTGTTTTTTCTTATGATATTTATTACAATACTCTCGTACCTGCAAAAGAATCTGTTTTCTTGCCTGTTCCTCTGTTTTTCCTTTAAAAATATCTGTCTCATTCATGCTGATTTATTCCCATACTTTCCAGGGAGCCTGTCCGCCACTCCACAAATCTTCTAATAGCCTTTTCTCGCATTGATTGTCCATACATTGCCAAAAACCTGTGTACTGATATGACATCAGCTCACCTTGGTCCGCTAGTTTTTCCAATACATCTCTCTCAAATGCAGTATCGTCGCCATCTATGTATTCAAATACCTCTGGCTCTAATACCATATAACCTGCGTTGATAGGAGAATCATCATGTGCATTCTTTTCGCGGAATGCCCTTACGGAGCTATCCATTCCAATATCTAAAATTCCTTTTTCCTGCACTTGTTTTACAGATGTAAGGGTTGCCATCTTACCATGCTTCTGATGGAATCTTACAATATCTGCAATATTTACATCGCAGACACCATCACCATAGGTCATCATGAAAGTCTCATTACCTATGTATTTCTGTACACGCTTTAATCTCCCACCCGTTAAAGTGTTTAATCCAGTATCAACCACCGTAACCTTCCACGGTTCCGTATGCCGATCATGAATAATGATGTCATTGCCCTTCGTCAAATCAAAAGTAATATCCGAGGTATGTAGGAAATAATCTGCAAACCACTCTTTAATAATGTGCTGCTTATATCCAGCACATATAATAAATTCATTAAAACCATAATAGGAATATTCTTTCATGATATGCCATAGAATTGGCAGCCCTCCGATTTCAATCATCGGCTTAGGACGATATCCTGTTTCCTCAGAAATGCGAGTTCCCATTCCACCCGCTAACAGAACCACTTTCATGTGTACCTCCTTGTCTCTTTAATTTATCTCCATATAAACATTTGACAGTCCTAATTCATTTATTTGCAAAACAATATCCTTACTATTTAACATAGAGCATATAAGTATCGGATACTTATTCTTATCTTGTAATAATCTCATTGGAGAAAAAATATCTTTACCAGCTAATTTTTCTCCTTGTTTCATACAATTATTATCTACAAAATAAGCAATCTTTTCTTGTAACTGCGGAATTTCTGCCAACATTTGCATTGTGTAGCTTCCCGTTCCCCATACTACAACGCTCTCATATTCATCAAATATGTTATTAAGTTTATCAATTATCTCTTTATTCTTTTCATCTATTGCTTTAAAGTAATTGCAAATAGAACGATATGCCATATCATCTACTTCGAATTGTTTCTGCATAGAAAGCAATGACCGTTGATATAATGCTTGAATACATAGTTCTGGTTCATTTTGATTAATGTTTTTTATTGGTTCATAAGCCTCTATCGGTGTACTAATTCTTGTATAATTACTTTTTAAAAATAAATTATCCAAAGATCTTAGACTAAAATAATTAATATGTTCTTGATTAAAATAGTTGGGCACTGGTGTTATGCATCGTTCAAATCCCTCAACCGCTGGAACATCTACAAATATCTTTCCTGTATTTTTCAAATATGCAGATAATCTCTCTACTATATTATCTAAATCATAAATATGTTCTATTACTGCTGTAAATGTAACAACATCAAAAGCGCCACGTAAATCATCTGGCTCTTTTTCAAAAACATTTCCAATTTTTCCATCAATTCCTCTTTTATGTAATACATCTATTGACTCTCTTGACGGATCAACTCCATAAATTTTTGTATATCCATGGTCTTTTAGGAAAGATAAAAACGCTCCATCCCCACAACCCATGTCCAATATTCTCTGATCTTTTTTATATACTTTTTTATAAGTTTATACCGCATTTCACATAATTTATGAATAATTTCATTTTTTAATTCTGAGCTACTGCTATACATATTGAAATTCTTATAGTATAAATCATAATCAGCTTGCTTAGCATTTACATCAGCAAAACTAAACCCACATTTTCCACACGCCACAACCATATATTCATTGGGTAATGGAACACCTTTCGGTAACATCATTTTTATAATTCTAATTGCTCTTCCATATTCACTTCCACAAATTGGACATTTTCTATACAATTTTTTCACTTTTTATCTCTCCATATTTTGTGATAGTACGTGCTCATGCAAACATTTGTTATTAGAACCATTAGACCGCACAGTAAAATTCTAATTCCATGGATACCCCAGGAGCATGTCCTACATATATTTTATAATTTTCATTAATTTTCCATATTGTCTCTGGAATTTCCCATAAATCTTCTATTTTATGATATCCAGATATCATAAGTTTGGGATTATTTTTTTTAATAACATGCCCCCCACCTACTAAAGCAGCTTTTTCTTCTCCTTCTATATCCATTTTTATGAATGTAACTTTTTTATCGACGAACAAACTATCTATTGTTTTTACATAAATATCCTGTTGTACACTACCACTTTGGTTTAATAATCCAATTTCCATGCCGTCAGCGCTTTCATCGTAATGAATTTTTGTCTTCGTTTCCTCATCTGCCACAGCACAACATAACGGTTCAATTTTATTTTCTAAATGCTTCTGTGAAATTCTTTGCACCATTTTTTCGTAATTTTTTAAATAAGGTTCGATTGCATACACGTAACATTCTCCTTTAAGTTTATCAACATATAACTCAGCTGTATCCCCAGTATATGCACCACAATCAACAATTTGATCCCCCTTTTGAAACACCACCTTTTCTGTATATTCACCAAGTACTTTTGAATTTGGATTAGGTTCTAAGTACATAGGGTTTCTTGTCAACCTGGCCATAACTGAATCTATATAGTATTTTTTTGATTCGGCATCTGCCAATTTTTCTGCACATGCTAATGTTCTATGCCAATTCTTTTCTATTAAATCAACATTATAAACATATTCTTCATACCACTTAGACGTATACATAAAAACTTGCTCCTTGGGAATCTGCATCTGTTCACATAAGAACTTCGCAATTTCATATTGATTTCTGATACTAGTAATTACTACTACCGAATCATCAATCATTTTTTCTCTCAATTCCTTGGGTGAAATAATAACATTTCCGTCTATTATTTTTCCAGTTTTCATCTCGTCACTATCGCATAGCAATAGATTATACTTATTGAATAATTTATAACTTTCTTTAAATTGTGCTCCTATCCCATATAATACAATTTGTTGATGCGCTATTATATCGCAATATTGTCTATACTCGCTCTTCATTACTTTACCTCCTATAATAAACCTGTTCTCTCTTAATTATTCTCTATAGAATATTGTTCATATACTATAATAAATTAGCATCAATTTCCTGCTCATGTGCTTGATAATATGTTACTAGTTCCTCAATAGTTTCCTTAAATGGTCTAAATGAATATCCTCCGATTTCCGATAAAAGTCTTTGATTATCTCCTGAATACTCCAACTTATACCCTTCTTGGTTAACTAATAATGGATATTCTATCCCCATAACCTCTTTAATAATCATTGCCAATGACAACAAATCAATATGGCTTCCTCTACATACATTATAATGTTTATGCGCTGGTTCATGCTCAATAAACCAACACATTATATTAAATAAATCATCTATATAAATATAATCAAAAAAGACATTTCTCGATAATGTCATTGGCTTTCCTTTTAAAACCCTGCATACATTATTTGATATAAATCTTCTCGTCCAATCCTCGTATTTCCCATATACACCAAATAGCCTTAAATCATATATATTATCTTTTAACATACATTGTTTTGATAATAAGTATTTATAAAATCCATATCCATCTTTAGGAATATGTTTTCCAAAATAATCTTCCTTCATAAAAGGGCGATAATATCTACTGTCATACTCTGCTCCAGAACCGAAATAATACATTTTATCATACAAATGACTACATCTCTCAAGATTAGCATACATTCTAAGACCATATTCAAGTATCGTACTCTCTGCACATTTTTGTCCTAGTTTCCCCCTATAATTAGCTGCATGAATAACAATATTTATTTTATGAGAACGGAAAAATTGTTCTACTTTATATTGATCATTTAAATCCAGTTCATCTGTTTTGGGTGCATATACCTTATATAGAGCAGAAAGTTTCTCCGCCAAATTCTTTCCTATAAATCCACTGGAGCCAGTAATTAATATACTTTTCTCGCTATTCATTACTATTTATGCATATATCCTCTCTACTAAAAATAAGATTTTCGCCTTAGATTAATATTCGCCAAAGTATCAATGCCTCTCAATCAGTTCTAGCCAATTTCCCTCCGGATCTATTGCAAATGCAAATCTATTTCCATTTGCATGTGTAACTATGTTCGTCTTCGAGCGTCCACCATTTTGAGCTATAAGATCTATCACCCGATCTATGTCCTCTACTCCAATTGCAATATGCATCATCCCAGTATTATAAATCGATGAAGGAATTCTTAAGTGTTCCACATGAGAAACAATCTTTACCAGTTCGATCATATCTCCCTGTCCATTTTGTTTTCCAGCAGGAGTTATTAATTTTGTAGTTATTATTTCTGAATCTTCATGTTCCAACAATTCGTCTAATAATATATTTTTATCTTTCTGCTTTTCAGAAACAGCTATCATTTGAAAGCATTTCTTATAAAACTCACTTTCTTTCTCGATATCTTCTACATAGATACCTACATGTCTAATATTCAGCATTTATTATACCTCTACGTTAATGACGCCCCACCATCAATCGGTAAAACAACACCTGTCAAATAAGCAGCATCCTGTGACGCCAAAAACAACACAACTTTTGCGACATCATCCGGCTGTCCTATTCTTCCCATCGGAATCGTACCATCAAATCTGGAAAAGTCCCGGTTTTCGAAAATCTCTGTTTCAATGATTCCCGGGCATATACAATTAACTCTAATACTGTTTGCATAATTTTTAGCCATTAATTTTGAAAATTTTATAACAGCTGCTTTGGTTGATGCATAAACATATTGCCTGCCTCCACTTACAAAACTATCTAATCCTCCCATAGATGCGTTATTTATAATACATCCTTTTGCTTTTACAAGCATCGGCAAAAAATATTTAGACATAAATACAACGGAATCAAAATTTGTTGAAAACGCTTTATGAATTCGTTCTGTATCTACTTCTTGCAACAAAAAAGTAGTCCAAATTCCTGCATTATTAAATAAAACATCTATTTTTTCATATGATTCACTAATAACCTGATATAACTCCTCAACATTTTTTTCAATGGAAATATCGCAAAGATATAACTTGGCTTTTTCACCCATTTCCTCTATTTTCGCTACTACCTCATTTCCACGTTGCTCATCTCTTCCAATCAGTATAACCTCTGCGCCTTCCTGCGCAAACATAATAGCCGATGCTCTTCCCATGCCTGAAGTTGCACCTGTAACCATTACCGTTTTCCCGACCATTCGCTTCATTATCATTTTCCTTTCCATTATTCCACAATTTTAATGTACATATTTCCCTTTAATTCTTCCCTAGGCAAAAATGGATACAAATCCTCTAGTGGAGGGGAATATAATGTACCATCCTCTAATCTTTTGGTTGCTGATTTCGGTTCAAATTCCTGTTCTTTATCACAGAAGATTTCTAACATTGCATATCCGTCCTGCTTGAGAAATTTCTCTAATACTTCATCCATTTTTTGCATATCAGAACATTCATAGTAAGGAATCCCATATGCATATGCCAATTTACTAAAATCGGGAAATCCAAGATCGTTGCTCTCCGGTCCTATTCCTACATATTTTTTTTCAAACAAATTGGTCTGTGTAAGTCTTATCTGGTGGTAGCCTTCATTGTTAATAACAATTGTTTTTATTGGCAGTCGATTGGTAACTATCGTTTGCAGTTCCTGCAAATTCATCTGGATACTGCCATCTCCCGCAATACATATAATGTCCTTGCAATACTTTTCATCCCATTGTTTTACTGCACAGGCAGCGCCAACTGCTGCCGGAAGATCATATCCCATCGATGACAATGCACAATTCATTATAAATCTAGTTCCACTCTTTATGACATATGCTGCGCTTCCCACCACGGAAGCCGAGCCATTAGCAACAACAGTTACCGTTTTTTCAGGTAAAGTTTTGCTCAATTTGTCAATAAATGCATAGATATTAATTTTGTCTTTTTGCTCATACTGTTTTTGTGTTACCACAGGATAACGTACTTTCCACTTTTGACATTGTTTCACCCAACTGTTCCATTTATCATTATTCACTTTTACATGTCCACTTTTTTTAAGCAATTGCTGTAAAAATTTTTTTGCATCATAGCATATCGGTAAATCAATTGAAATAGTAGGCTTCACCAATTCAAGTGCATCTATATCTACCATAACCTTATATGCCTCTCGTGCCCATAGGTCATACTGATACCCTATCTGATAAACATTTAATCGGTTACCAATGCATAATAGGAAATCACTGTTCTGTACCGCAAAATTTCCTGTTCTGTCCCCCATTATGCCGGCTCTTCCGGCATAATATATACTATCTGTCTCTATCAGGTCTATGCTGTCCCAACATGTCACTACCGGGATTCCATATTGCGCTGCCAACTCATTTAATTCCGGTTGAGCTCCGGCAATCCGAATTCCATTTCCTGCATAAATAACTGGTCTCTTGGATTTTTCTAACTGGTCCAATAAATTTTTTATTTTCTTCTCTATTATCGTTCCAGCATCCACCCGTATTGCTTCCGGTAAATAGCCCTCCTGCTGTTCGGGATCGATGTTTGCGCCCTGGATATCAATCGGAATATCCAGCCAACAAGGTCCCGGTCTTCCGTTACGCGCCAAATAAAAAGCTTTTTCTAAACAATATCTTACCTTTCTGGGATCTGTTATGGTCTCTGCATACTTACAAGCATTATCTAATGCCGATACGATATCAAATTCCTGATTTCCAAATGTTCTAAGTGGTAACCCACTGTATTGTGTTCTAAGAGTCGTTTTTGTCTGTCCTGAGACAACAATCATCGGAATAGAATCCTGATAAGCTCCGATAACTCCATTTAACGCATTTATTGCCCCCGGACCACTAGTAACACACACACCCGCCATCTCATTATTGATACGGCAATAAGCTTCTGCCGCAATTGCACATGCCTGTTCATGATGGTTATACACACAGTGAATTCTCTCATCATGACCAATTGAATTATTCAAATGCATGGCTCCGCCACCAACAATGGTAAATACAGTCTTTATTCCATTATTTACAAAAAAATCAGCAACATAATCAGATACTTTCATTTTCCAATCCCCTATATGTTAAATCAATAAATTCCTTTATTCCCTCTGCCGTTTCATTCTCGACAAGATAAACCGTTTGAATATTTTCAAATTTGGATAATACCTTCGTTCTTAAATATGTATTTTTATTCAAAACGCCACCTGAGATGAGAATGGATTTTACAAATGGTTGTCCTAATCTCTTATAAATTATCTCTACATTCTCCGCTATCTGAGTATAAACAGAATCGAACAAATTCCCTATTCTAAAACTATTTTCACTTATATTTTCAATTGCTCCACTTCTGTGATCTGTTATAGGATTAGAGAAAAAACTCATGTCAATTTCTAAATTAGGAAATTGGTTTTGCTCTGCCTGAGAATTAATATAATTCCATAATTCTTCATCCTCCACTGTTACAAATCTATTCACTATTTCTTTCACAAAATTAAAATAAATGTTCAATACCCTTCCGGAAGGAATATGTGGTATCGTTTTGATATAGTAACCATTAAAATAAGGTCTAATCTGAAATCTACCGGAATATACTATGTCTTTTGTCAGAACGCTCATCTGTGCACCTGTTCCAAAGTTCAATGAGAGCTCCCCTTCACCGATCAAATGACTTCCTAATAGTGCCGCCTGCTGATCCCCCAATGCTGGGAAAAAGTAATAAGTAATTTTGTCTTTCTCTAGGACTATCGGATCCTGCCCTGCATATATCTCAGGAAATACAATACTTTTTTCCATATCTCCTAAGATACTTCGGATCAATGAAACATTCCACTTTTTTGCAAATAGATCATATAAACCTGTTGCCGCCGCATTAGTTTCATGAACAGCCGGCTGACAGCCCGATAGAGTTCTAATATAAAAGTCCCCTAATGTATAAAAATAAAGTCGTTCATACTTCTCTATCGGAATATCTTTTTTCAGGTAATATAAATTAGTACTTGGCAAGCCTAATTTTAAGGGCATCCCTGTTGAAGCAATTTGCTGCTGGTCCAGTTTTTCGGCAATTTCAGGCAAATTTCCCAGTTCTTTTTGCCACGAAATATAAGGCATAACAGGTACACCATTTTCATTTGCAAGCACAAATCCATGCATCTCATTGGAAAAGCCTATTGCAATTTCAGAAACGTCATTGCTTAACTCTTCTATCATTGCTTTAATCATAGATAAAGACTTTTCCAACTTGTCAGCATCCGTATCCAACGGTGTCTTTTGTCGTATACTGCGAAATATCTTTCCATTTATAAATCGAGTTGCCTTAATAAAACTGGCTCCGCAATCAATCGCTATAATATCCATGCGTTTCCTCCAGATACTGTGCAAAAAGATTTTCCAAATTTTGATCAAGTTCAACCGTCTGAATTCGTAAATGGCTCAATCTCTCCAATAATATCAGATATACCGTATTATTTTTCACCTTTTTGTCAGTGCTTAAAATGTGCATGAATCTATCAACATCATCAATTACAATCTCTTCTTTTATAAAGGACTCTTTAATTAATTTCTTGACCTCCTGGTATGATGTAGTCATAGACCAATAGCAGTCTTCTACATCATTATTTAATCTATATCAAGGTTGGTAGGAGGATTCTCCTCTGATTTCATTCCAACCAAAGATACGTGTATAAGTTACATGTTTTTAGTATAATTATTCACTCCTAGACTTCGTCTGTTACATAAGGTATTATATTCCATTGAATAGGGAAAAGGACGTTCGCCTCCTAGGGAGCTGGCTTATGTCCAGCAATACCCGTAACTTTAGACAGTCATTCCATCAATGAAAATTTATGTTTTAGGCTGGTTGGGAGCAATTAAGCTATACCCGTATCACGTGCCAGGTAGTGTATTCATTGTTTTTATGGAACCCTATCGGAAGGAGCTTACAATGTACAACAAAAACTATATTTCCGTCGGTATCGATGTCGGTTCTGCCTTTAGTTTCATGACCATCGTTGCACCTGACGGCTCTGTAATCCAAAAACCTTTTAAAATTACACACAATAAACCGGATTCTCTGGAAAAGGCCGTTTCTGCCATAAAAAAGCAGAAGAGCTACATTCCTTAGAAAGTCGCACCTTTCTGGAATCCACTGGGATCTATCACTTCCCGCTCTTCTGCTACCTTGTTGATTGTGGTTTTCACGTCTCCATAATCAATCCTATTATTACACATTCTGCGAATAATACAAGTATCAGAAAAGTAAAAAATGATAAAGTTGATTCCATTGGTATTGCAAAGCTGGGATTATCCGGTGATATCCCTGTATCTCAATTCCCAGCAAAGCTGGTCCTTGAGATTCGATCCCTTACACGCAAGTATTATGATCTGACCGATGAACGGTCTGCTCACATCAACAAACTTAAGGGCGATCTGCATACCGTTTTTCCACAGTATCTGGACATCTTTTGTGATGTCACTGGCAAAACATCTACCATGATTCTCCGTCAGTATGGTACTCCGGATAAAATACTCCGTGGTCATAAAAAGACCATGATTGAAAAAATATCAAAAGCCTCAAGAAAAGGACTTTCAAAAGCTGCCGAGCGCTATGAAAAGCTCTGTGCCGCCGCAACAGCCGCAAAAACTTTCGGATGCCAGATTGATAGTATCTATTTCAACATCTCTCTGACTCTTGACCTTATCGAGAAGCTTGACTCTGCCTTGGATTCTATTTTGCAGCGGATCCATCAGCTGGTAACGTTCAATAAATCCGAAAAGTTTATCCAGCAGATTAAATGGCTTGATACCATTAAAGGGGTTGGATTTCTTACTGCTGTGACCATCATGTGCGAAATCGGTGATTTTTCAGCATTCCGCAATCCAAAACAGTTATTCGCTTACTTCGGACTTGATCCGGAAGTAAATCAGTCTGGTAAGTTCGTTGGCACTGAAATGCATATGACCAAACGAGGCTCCAGAATCGCCCGTCGCGCTGTCTTCGCAGTAGCACTGGCATCCATACGCACTAAACGCAATGGAGAAGGCATTAACCCATATCTTCGTGAATACTATGAGAAGAAATCCGGGCAAAAACCAAAGATGGTAGCTCTTGGTGCAGTAATGCACAAAGTGTGCAACATCATCTTTGCTGTTCTTCGTGATGAGAAAGAATTCGAATTACGGTCTCCCGAAGAACACTGCAGGCAGTATCAACGTCCTGCTTTACAGGCTGCATAAACATTCATCCTGTGCTGTATATAACCATCAACAAAGCGAAAATCCAAAGGATTTACGTTTATTAAAGTTACTCATTTTTAGGTTTCAATAATCAATAGAAAAAGTTCTATTTTTTATCATTTAGGGCTTGACTATAACTAGCTGGTCTGATAAATATCAGGATCAAGGATTCCAAGTTTCACCGAAATATAGTTTACGACGTCGATTCCCCAGATTACTCCTTTCCCATGTGGGATCTCATTGTGCGTATATGCCTCTAAAGCATGGCCAAATGTATGTCCATAATTTAAGATTCTCCTTAAATCACCATCAAATTCATCTGCCTCAACTACGTTCTTTTTTACCAATAATCCTTCGTACAAATAGTCATTAATATTGGGGCACGGAATCAATTGCTTTTCATTTTCTATTTCTTCAAAAAATTCTTTGTTCTCTGTAAGTGAAAATTTTAGTATTTCTCCCCAACCGTTAATGTAATCTGCCTCTGACAAAGTATCCAAGAATTTTTCACAGATATATATTTTTTTAGGAGGATAAAATACTCCCAGCTGATTTTTCAGTTCTCCCATATTAATACCACACTTTCCGCCAATACAGGAATCCGACATAGCCAGTAAAGTAGTAGGAAAAAAGTACCAGTCAACATTTCTTAAATAGATATTGCTGGCAAAAGTTGTAATATCCTGTGTGATTCCTCCGCCCAAACATATTATCTTCCAATTTTTTTTCAAATGAATTGATTGCCAGAAATTAATTAAATCCATGCAGGTTTCGATATTCTTTTTATGTTCCTCTGCATCAATAAAATAAATATTATCAATATCTATTTTATGAAAATAATCCTTATATAAGTTATAAACATTTCTGTCAATGACATATGTCACTTTTTCTTCTTTGTTAAGCCGGTCTATTTCCTGTTTGACATTATCTATAAAGAACACACTATAATTATATAAACTGGATTTAATATCTATCTGATTCATCTTCTATTCTCCATATATGCTTTGCGTTAAAAATGTTATTTTAAGTTTAGTAGTTTCCTGTACATCACGAAACATTTCCTTTATTTCTTCATTCAGTTCATCCCATTTACCATCCGGATTTAAAGTGGGCAATGCTTCATCCGCATAGCTTTCATTGTAATGATTTTTAAATCCATCAAAACCCGCAAGATATACTTCCTTCACATGGATTCTATCCATAAGTCTTAATGCACAGATCACAGCATTATCAAAATGAGGCCATCCTCGTTTAATAGCCCGGTTATAATTCACAATAACCTCTTGTTCCCCTGCGTGTGATTTAATATTCGAAAGTAATATTCTGAAAGTCTCCTGAAACTTCTCCGGATATGCCGTTTTTGCATATTCATATCTACCGGCATTGGTAACAAACATGCAATCATAGTTATATTCCGAAAGTAGCGCATTTACCGCAATGACATAGGGGGTATTCTGCTTTATAAATTTCTGAATTTCTTTCTTATAAGTTAATGCAGATTTTCCCGGTGCCACAAGCAATATCTTCACAGGATGTTCACCATTCACTTCCAATTGTTCTCGCAATATAGCCATTGAATCTTTATCATCAATCTGTCTATCCTGATTTTCAATATACTTTTGTTCCAGAAGGTCATAATCATATTTTTTTCGCGCATCAGGTTCCAGTGATTCAATGATATTACGCATATCTCTGGCATTGGTTCTATGATGATTTTGTAAATACGCAATATTATTGACATGGCAACAATACATTCCTGCAATGCAATAGGCGGTGGAATATCCCCAACTATATTTTTCCTGAAACCCAGTCATATAAATATCTATAGCATCCATAATAGAATCCAAATCATAGTTATGCTGGCATTTTCTATTCAGGAAATTAACCATCAGTTCTGTTGTCGCATTTCCGGCACCTCTTCCCATTCCGCACAAAGAAGCATCGACAATCATATCTCGTCCAGTCTTCATCAGAATTTCCACAAATTTCATAGAATTTGCGAATGCCATTTGCTGATTGTTATGTGAGTGAAAACCAATTCTTATGGATTTATCAATTTCTGAATCTAGCACTTGTAAAATATGTGTTAAATCTTCCTCATACATGGCACCGAACGTATCTACAATAGAAATTCCATCGGGTCTCACGCTGTTTATTTCCTTTGCCAGTTTCCTCAAGTCATCATCTGAATACGCCAATGTATTTGCCGCCTGGTAAAAAATGCGGTAACCCTTGTCCTGTATTTTGCGCCCTACTTCTATTCCTTCTTTATATTTCTGGTATGGAAATACCACTCGGATAGCATCTAATGTCTTCCCATCGCATTGCGGCAAATAATCTAAATTATAACGATCCCAGTCTATCATTGCCACATACAAAGTATCTTTATTCTTCGGAGCAATATATTTCAATAAATCATTCGGCTCATGATAATAGGTTGTACCTAATGTATATTCTGCATTTTTTAACCAGCCACATTCAATCATATCAACCCCCGCATTCTGAAGCATTGATATAATCCCCTTAATGGCAGACTCTCCAAATTTGCCATCTACAATATATGCCCCATCCCTTAAAGTGCAATCCAATAATTTAATTTCTGCCATATTTTTTTCCTATTTTACTTTCACTTGTCTGTTCTGAGTCTAGATACACCTGCCCAGGTTATTACATATCTATTAATAATACCTAAAATTATCTTCCTTTATCACTATCGTTTTATGTCCTCGAGTAACTACTAAATTAAATCTTTGGATTTCTTTCAAAAACTTTTAAAATTTTCAATATATAGTTCTTATCAATGATATACACGCTAAACTTTATCATGCATTTTGTTAAATCCACTTTGACTTTTTTAAATTCATCTATATTTCGAATCATTATACTACAATATCGCATATTCATTTCTTTTAGTAATAATAATTGAATTCAACATTTAGCATTTTAGAATATCATCCCTAGACACTCATCTATAATGATAAAGGAAATAACTTTTGCCTTTTTTAGCTGTGATACATATTCAATATAGTCTGAAACTTAATCAAAAATGGGACAAATTTATCACAAAGTGCATTTACATCAACATCTTCTCTATCCAAAAGTAACATCATGTCGCTCCATTCCGTTTCTTCAATGCCATGATCATAACTTAAGAAGTCTGTCCAAATCTGTTCAAAAATATTGGCAGCTTTTTTTATTCCATAAAACACTTCGTATAACATTGCCATTGAATCATGATTCAAACATTCTTCTAGCAATACAAGAAATTGCTGAATATATTTTCGTACGGCATCTATCATTTCTCGTGTATCGACTCCTAAATTTTGATACACCAACGACCTATAAGTCTTCTCACGTACTTCCTGTGGCAATTCGACCGTCATGCAAGTATACATCGCCTGCATATATACGTTCTGCATTTCCATGGTTCTTTTCATATCCTGCACTTCTTTTCTTTTCAGATTTTGCATTCCACTTCCATGAGTCATGCAGTACTGTTGGAATTCCATGTACGAATAATCATAGTATTCTTCTAATGCTTGTCTCATTAAAAAAATATTATTCTCATTGTATGTATTATTTCTGTAATAAAAAGAGATTACTTCCTGCTCCAAATCCGGAACCGATTCTGCTAATTTCATAAGCATAAAGAATCTTTCACACAACACTTGTTCATGCGTAGTAGCATTTTCTTTTCGAAAATGCTTTTTAAATACTCTAATAAACAATTCATCCTGCATATTTTCCACAAATGTTTTTGCAATATCAATTGCTTCATTGATTGTACGTATATTGTTTCCTACAGTTGGAGCGCTCATATTAGCATTATTCCCATTCGGATGCCATAGCATATATGTAAGTGTTTCCTCAATAACATATATATCTCCCTCCAAAAGGACATTAATCCATCTAAATTTGTCATTCAACTGATAATACATTTTTTCTCTTACAACAATATTGAAATAACAGTTTCTTTCGATTAATGCTGAAGGATAACTAAGACAGTTTGCCCCCATTATTAACTTTTCAAGCCATTGTTCCCTAGTTTTATTTTTAGCTGCAAATTCCGTTTCTTCCGCCTTTTGTACTACATTATAATTTTCATCTATCTTCGCTGCCCATGTAAAGCATGCCTTTACATTTGAATTATTCAATAGTACATTCATCTGCTTTTCAATCTTATCGAGTGCCCAACAATCATCCGAAGTAGTAAATGCTATGTAGTCCCCTGTAGCTTTTTCTTGAAGTAAAGAACCACATTTTGTAATATCATTTTCATCAATATGGAGTATCTGTGTAATTTGTCCGCTATATTTTTTTATAATTTCATAAGAGTTATCTGTTGAGCCATTATCCAAGACAATTAGTTCTATATTCGGATATGTTTGATTTAAAATGCATTCTATAGATCGTGCAACATATTTTTCATGGTTATAGCAAGGCATTAAAACACTTACTTTTGGGATTTTTTCCTTATTATTCATATTCCAATATTTCTCCTACAATTTTCAAAACATTCTTTTTAAATATCTTGTTTTAAATATTCATTTACTTTTTCTTCATTTAACGCACTGTGATAAATAACTATTTTTGTACTTTCCGTTAAATCAAGCAATTTGATATTATTTTTGTAATCTCTTTCTCCCTTTCCCTGCTCTATATGCCAAATTGCAAATTTCATACTAATATATTTCTTTTTCATTTCTTCCCATGTTATTACATCATGAAAAAAACCTGTGTCATAAACATTATTTTCTAATTCCTTTTTTCCTATTTCTGTAATATTTAATGCATACTGTAAGTCATTATTGCCTATGCTGTGTCCATTTACCATAGTGTATATACTAACTGCCAGTTCTATGTTTTGACTCTCTAAAGCACTTTTCAACAATGAAAAAATACGCTTCTCCATTTGCTCAGCCTCGGGATTATATTGCTGTTCAAACGAAGCATCAAAATATTCTTTGTACTCCATTAAAAACCTTTTGCGTGCTTCATCATATTTGGAAAGTTTTGAATATCCACAATCATGCATGCACCAGGGAGATTCTTGTCGTGCAACACCCACCCTGTATCCTCTCCTACGGAATTCCAATGCCTGAGATACATCATAAAAATCCCATCCCAGTTTTAAATCCTCTCGCCATGGGATATCATATTGCGTTGCCATGAGCATCCCATCCACAGCTTCCACTTCTACATAATCTGTCGTTATAGAATACCCTGTCGTGACTAACAATCCTTTTTTGTTATTGCAAGCATAGGTCCATCCCCTGTTCCATGCATTCCATACTACAGCATTCTGCGGCAGATTAACGCCTCCCAATACCCCTAATAATCCTAATCCTTCATGCATTTGAAATATATTAATCAATTCTGCAATGAAATTTGTATTGTAGATAAATACATCCTGATGCAAATACACTTTATATTTTGCATCACTACTTTCCATTGCAGCATTATATGCTTCTGCTATGCTGTCCGCATCTCCAATACTGATAATATCTATTTCATACTGTGAAGGAATAATCAATTGTTCAATATACCAAACACACTCCTCAAGATATTGTTCATTATTGGCGCAAATGATAAATGCAATTTTTTTCTCATTGATTTTTTCTTTCATATATTTTATAAAATAAAAAAGGGAACCATCCGCCGGCTCCCATCTTTGCCAGCAAATTTATTCATTAATTCTTTTTTGCTAGCATCGCATATTTTATCCTCCTTGACCTTAGTTGCTTCCCTGCATATTACTATTATTCATATATTATATCGGTTCTTTTAAAATTATATTTAGTACCAAGGGAAATACTTTCATAGTACTTATTATTTTACTCAATTGCCAAAGTAAATTCCGGCCGTTCCATCCCCAAAGCTGAAGTAACTTCGGCAAATCCTAAAGTGGAAGTTACTCTTGCAAATTTTACACCTCTGGCTTATTTCATGTTATAGTTTAGCTGCTGTGTCCCGGTTCTTTTTCGGGAGGTGTTCTTATGAGTAAAAATAAACACTTGAATCTGGATGACAAATGTAAAATTCAGCTGATGCTCGATAACAAAGAGTCTTTTTCCTCGATTGCTGCTGCACTGGAAAAAGATCCAACCACTATTTCAAAGGAGGTTCGAAACCATCTCCAGTACCGTAAAGTGGGCGCTTATCATCTTACCTATAACGCCTGCGCCAAACGTGTTTCCTGTCCGAAATCCCATATCTGCACAGAATGCCATGCTTCCAGAAAGTATACCTTATGCAGGCGCTGTTCCTTATGCAATGCTTTCTGCAAGGATTTCGAAAAAGAAACCTGCAGACGTCTTCTAAAGCCGCCCTATGTCTGTAACGGCTGTGGAAAACGCTCTGTATGCAGTCTGGAAAAACGGGTATACAACGCTGACTTTGCACACCGGGAATACCGGGATGTTCTTTCGGAATCCCGCACCGGTCTTTCTTATTCCGAAGATGAGATCCGCTGTCTTGATGAATTCATTTCTCCTCTGATCCGTCAAAAGCAGTCTCCGCATCATATCTGTGCAACCAATGCGGATTCTCTTACTGTAAGCGAAAGGACCATTTATCGGCTGATCGATGCCAGCATTATTTCAGCCATGAATATCGATCTCCCCAGAAAAGTACGCTACAGTGCACGCAGAGTAGAGCGTCACCTGAAAGTCGACAAGGCCTGCCGCATCGGACGCACTTACGAGGACTTTAAGGGATATCTTCTGGAATATCCTGATCTCACAATCACCTAGCTGGATTCGGTGGTGATCCAAGCGCTCCCTACCAGAAAGACTCCGCAGAACGTAACCATGAATTTATACGCTGTTTTCTTCCGAAAGGAACTGACCTTGCTCCCTATTCGCAGGAGGATATCTGTCTCATGATGGATCATATCAACTCTTACAGCCGGGAAAGTCTGGGAAATAAATGCCCTTATGATGTATTTTCTTTTCTCTATGGACAGGAGATTCTGGATCTTCTTGGGTGCCACAAAGTTCCTCCCCAGGACGTGACACTCAATCGATCCATTTTTCACAAAGAGGGCAGCCATGAGAGTAGATAAGGATTCCATTGATTACCAGGTTAATTTAGTCGCCTTACAGGAGATGGAAGAAGCCGTTCCCATGACACTCAGGGAACGACGGTGTCTCCGAAAGTGGGTTCATAAAGGCAATGAAGTCGAATCAAATCCATGGAACTACATGAATTCTGACGGAATGCCCCTGAACTACCTGCAGGCTTTCCGCATCAGATTTGGCTATTCCAACGGTCCGTGGGACTACTGGAGAGGCTCTGACACAGAGCTTCTCTGGGATGAACAGCGCCACTGCTTTCTCTCCAGAGATGAATTCTTTTAACTGACATGACAAACCGGGACACAACTGCATAGACCTGTTCATACGGGTGGAATTTACTAAGGCGAAAAAACAGGAAAATCCCACTTGCGTTTTACTATGCCCTTTTTTCCTTGTTTAAGATCTATTTTACGCTATATTTTTGGAAAAATCATCTGTTTTTAAGCAGTTTTCACACAGAAAAATCCCCGTCCGACATGCGGGCAGGGATCGACTAGAGATTTACTTCGGCAAACCGGAATTCACTATGTCATTTGAGCTACTTATTATTTTTCAAAGTAAATAGCCCTATTCCTCTCTGGCATGGTATCATTCTTTTGCTGTACCCCGGTGTAAAGGAGAGAGGTACCGCTATGAATAAAAATAAACATTTACTTTCTTATGAAAGAATAAGAATTGAAGAACTTTTGAAAGAAGGGCGTTCCTTCAAAGCAATCGCTAATGAACTGGGTAAAAGTCCTACCACTGTTTCCAGGGAAATCCGTTCCCATACTATTACTAAAAATGTGGGTTCTCCCGGCTGTCTGTAAGCACAGATTTTCGTGTTCTTACAGCTTTCTCTGCAAAGAATGCGGTTTCAGACGTTTTCGCTCTTACTGTAACCAGTGTAAGCTTTGTAATTCTGTATGTTCCCAGTATGTCCCTGATTCCTGCCGCCTGCTGGGGAAACCTCCCTATGTTTGTAATGGCTGTCCCAAACGTAACCGCTCCTGTACTTTACAGAAGCATCTCTATGATCCTGTTTCTGCGCAAAAGCAGTACCAAGAGAAACTGTCTGAAGCCAGATCAGGTATTTTCCTGACAGAAGATGAAATCGTCCACCTGAACGGCATTGTTTCCCCTCTTTTGAAAAAGAAGCAGTCCCTGCATCATATTTGTGTTAACCATCCGGATTCGGTTATGGTGAGTGAAAGTACTATGTACCGTCTTATAGATTATGGCCTTTTTGATGCAAAAAACATTGATCTTCCAAGAAAAGTCCGTTATGCCCGCCGTAAGAAAAAGAAAGTATACAAAGTAGATAAGAGTTGCCGTCTGGGGCGTACCTATGCTGATTACCAGCTTTATATCCGGGAGCATCCTGATCTGCCGGTTACACAGATAGATTCTGTGGAAGGTCGTAAAGGTGGAAAAGTTCTTCTTACCATTCATTTCGTAAAAGCCGAATTCATGCTTGCTTATCTCAGAGACCACAATGATTCCCAATCTGTCATTGATGTGTTTGAACAGCTTTACTTTGAATTGCGTCCGGACAGATTTATGTCACTAATGCCAGTCCTTTTAGGCGACAATGGAAGCGAATTTTCCAATCCCAAAGCTTTGGAATCCGACAGGCAGGGAAACCACCGGACAAAGGTCTTTTATTGTGATACATCTGCCCCACATCAGAAGGGCTCTGCTGAAAGGAACCATGAATTCATCCGTATGTTTATTCCCAAAGGAACTCCCATGGATGATTTCTCTCAGGATGATGTAACCCTCAGTCCTTCCGTTTTCAAGAAAGAAGGTGAGCAAAAATGAGCCGCCCACTTTCGCCTATAGAACGTATGGTCCTACATGACAGACTTCTGGAGTTTGAAACTTTAGTTCCTATGACAGTTTCCGAGAGGAGTGCCCTGCGACGCTGGGTAAAAGGTGTCCACGATATCAATAGCAATCCATGGAATTTTTATGATGCTGATGGATGGGAAATGAGCTATCTGGAGGCTTTCAGAATGGATCTTGCAGAATATGAATTAATAAAACAGATGGCAGCAGAAAGATAGTCCCCACTAATCGCTTCTGCCATCCACACACCGGGATACAGCCCCATACACTCTTATCAGGGGTGGCTTTTACTATGAAAAATTTTTCATATAAAAATCACTTCCGGGCGGTTATGCCCTTTTTTAAGCTGTATTCCTGGAAACAAGACTTATTTTACGCTAAAAAGCATAAAAAATCATCCTTTTTTTATTTTTAGCAAAAGGGATGATTCACAACTGCATTTACTATGAGAAAGTGGCATTTCGGAAAAAAATTGAACAGGAAATTCCGATCTAAATATATTTCTACTCTATCATTTTTATACTTTAGATGATAAAATAAATAGGAAACTGAGCAATAGGAGGGTTAATATGCTTCATCATAATCTTGAACAGGAAGCCGAAGAATACTTTCGTCAATTACATAATGAATACCCTTTGGCATTAAAAACCTATGATAACATTCTGTCTTCGCTCAGTGCCCTAATTAAAAATAATGATTATGATAACATATCCTGTTTGATCGAGTACATTGAAAAGGGGGACGGTCACTACGCCTTCACCTATATCGGATCAACACACCGTTTGCTAAGAACCCTTTATATACTACAAATAGAAAATAAATATCTCGCACCTTCCCCTTTTAGTTCAGCGTGTGACGATGCAAATGAATTAATCGATAAATATATGTTAACTCTTTTTGCTTTAAGGCGTATCCTTTTTCACTTTACGGAGGAATCACTTACAGATGCTCTTACCTGGCTTCAATGTAACGCTGTCTCCTATATAGCAGTCCAGATTATTATACAAGGAGAACATATTATCCCAGATCAACAATTTTATTCGTACTTAAATATTATATATCCAGGAGCTGCCGATGGACAATCATAAATTTGCATTTATTATTTGCAGTAACAATTCCATAATGCTGAACGAATGTATTTTTTACATTCATCAGCTGATAATTCCCAAGAATTATGATATAGAGATTTTAACCGTTGAAAATGCTTCTTCCATTACCTCCGCGTACAATGAAGCTATGGTCTCTTGCAATGCAAAATATAAAATTTATATGCATCAGGACGTATTTATTCTCAATCGCAATTTTTTGAATGATGCACTTTCCATTTTTTAAGTGATCCTAAAATAGGGCTTCTTGGCATGGTCGGATATACAAAAATTTCTCCTGACGGAATTATGTGGCATATTCCCCGGTGTGGTAATCTATATCTGTCCTCTTCCGCACCCGCTGTCCCCTATCCACCGCTTGACACTTATTCCTATTCTTTGGAACAAGACGGCTACTCTTCCGTAGCTTTAATTGACGGTTTTCTAATGATGACTGCTTACGACATTCGCTGGGACGAAGAAACACTTACCGGTTGGGACTTTTACGATGCTTTCCAAAGTATTAACTTTCTCGAAAATGGATATCGCATAGCTGTTCCGACGCAGTTATACCCATGGTGTCTACACGACTCCGACCATTTTTGTAACTTGATTCACTATGATGAATTCCGTCAATGTTTTAAGCAAAAATATCATTCTTTGCTTGGAAAAAATATCAATGAAATAGTTGAAAGCATGTCGTAATTCAAAAATTATTTTCCGTTATTGGTTTTATTGATTTACTCACTTTTCGTGCAGGATTCTATGTGCATCTTTAAAAAAGCTTATTATAATCAACACAATAACTATCCCTATTGGGAATGCTGCAATAATCGATACAGATTGCAAACGGTACATAGATTCTTCACTGAAAATCAGCGCTATGGGAAACAGTATAAATACAACTGCCCAAAATGTTTTTATGCGCTTATCCGGTTCTGCATCTGCTTTGATTTTCTTATAAGAATACACCGAGATCACCATTGTAACAGCTAATAGCAATAAAGCAATTCGTGGCAATGGCAATGTTTGGGAAATGCACAGGATAGCTTCCGCGTAATCTCCTGTGTTTGCAATCATTTCCGATATGGGTACGTCTCTTTTCATCTGCTGTGCCAATCCGTAGTTTTCCAATATAATGAACGAAGATTTGGTGAAAATTCCGAAGAAAAACCATACATCTTTTTAAATCGTTATCATTCCCGGCATTACAGACGCGTGCATTTCTATAAAATCTGGATATTTTATATTCTGTCTATCAGCATAGACGTTCCTGCACCCGGAATTCTGAGAATGTATTCCTCCCCGTCACAGGAAAATAAAAAAGACTGATTTGTCATACCTTTTTTACTTCAGATATGTTACCTATCTCTGTTTTCGGCAAATTCATAATACCCGAAATAGTGCCTCTCACATCCATATTAAATCATCTAAACCTTTGCAATTCATATATTATCTATTGTATCATATATTCAATTCTCCGTATATAAGCCCTGTCATTATTTTCTTTTTCTATTTTGCATTTTTTATCCATCTGTCTCTATCTTTTTATGCTCAGATATGCTATGCTTGATTTGATTTTAACGATACGAGAAAGGGCTTTTGTATGGCTAATTTTCCCCCCAATTATTTTCAAGGTGAAATCCGTGATGATTTTTATATTGAACCTATGATGAAATGCGCCTGGGCCGCTGAGATCGAGGTATTGGAAGTTGTTGCCGAGATATGTAATCGTCACAACATCCAATATTTTGCTGACTATGGCACACTTCTCGGTGCCGTCCGCCACAAGGGATTTATTCCATGGGACGATGATATTGATATTAGCATGTTCCGCAGCGATTATGAACGTTTTCTGAAAATTGCACCTGCGGAGCTTCCTTCAGGATGGCAGATTCTGAACATTCACAATAATCCTTTTCACCACCAGCTTCACACCATTGTGCGAAGCGGACTTAAAATTAACTATTCTCCGGATTATCTGAATCGTTTTCATGGATGTCCCTATTCTGTGGGTTTAGACCTCTTTCCTTTAGATGTTCTTGCACCGGCTCCGGATGAAGATCATGCCCTGTGCGAGCTTTTACGAATTCTTGTATATACTGCACAGGTATCCGAAGAGAATCCAGAACAGACGCTTTCTTTATTGCCGGACATTGAGAATTTATGCCATATCACCTTGGATCCTTCGCAGAAATTAAAACCTCAGCTTATGAAAGCTGCTGATTCTCTTTCCCAAATCTATAATACCAGTGGGGGCTCCGATATTTCTCATTACGCCTCTCACGCTGACAGCGGAGAAAAGTTGCGCCTTAAAGCCGAATGGTATCAGGAATGTATTGTACTTCCCTTTGAGACGATTACCGTAACAGCCCCTGCCGGATATGATGAGGTTCTCAAAGTAAATTATGGGGATTATATGACTCCTGTCCGTGGTACTCAGGCTCATGACTACCCTTTTTGGAAGAAACAGGAGCGAATCCTGGCGGAATGCCTCATGGAGCAAAACAATACGAAGGAGAAAGAGTGAAAAATAAAGTAGATTTTTGGGCGCACTTATATAAGGGTTCATAAAACCCTGTTTTTACAAGTATAGAAAGCAGAAAAAATGTTAGTTATCGTTGCGTTTCACTAACTTAGAGCTGTCGTAACCAAGGCTTTCAAGGTAAGCAAACACATTGTTCTCATTCAAGACGACACTCTCTACATGATTCTGAGGGTCCATCAATTCCTCATAGTCAGTAGGGGTAAAGGGCTTCTTTTCTGAAACCATGTGGTAAATACAGACCATCATCATTCTTGCAATGGCAATGATTGCCTTTTTGTGTCCACGTCGCTTTTTGATTCGACCATATTTGATTGCAAAATAAGGCTGCTTTTTGCTCTTAATTGCAGCAAGGGCACATTGAACCATCATTGGTTTCAGGTAATCGCCTGCTTTGGCAATGCGGACAGACTTTTTCTTACCAGCGGATTCATTGTTGGCAGGAGAAAGTCCGCACCAGGAACACAGATGTTTTGCATCATCAAAAATATCCATATCAACGCCTGTTTCTGCAAGAACAATCGTGGAACTTAACTCTGTCATGCCGGGCATGGTACTGACAAACTCCACGAACTCGTAATAAGGCTTGATGCGGACATAGAGTTCCACTTCGGTCTGGGTAATCATATCATCGAGATATTCCAGATGCCCCCGGGCAAGCTCTAGTTTTTAGCCTGATCTGTTTCAATAGTGTAGCCTTTGATGGCTTCGATGATTTCATCAGACTTGGATTTAGCCCCTTTCTTTATGAGTTTGCGAACAGCTTTTTCATCCATGGAATCGGCAGTATGCTCCAATAGATAAGAGATGATTTCAGTTGCTGTCTTGCCAAAAGGATCAGAAAGAACACTGGCAATGCCGACATTGGAAATGGTCATACAGTTCTGGATGCGATTCTTCTCGGAAGACTTCATGCAGACCAGCTTGAAACGGTATCTGGAAAGTTCCCTAAGCTGACGAAAATCTTTTGGAGGAATAAAGGAACATCTGACAAGATCAAATTTGTAGAGGTCGGCAATCCATTTAGAATCCTTTTTGTCCGTTTTCTTGCCTTTAATGGCTTTGACATACTTCGGATGTGTAAGGCAGACATCAATGTCATTTTCGAGATAATTAAAAATAGGAATCCAATACTTTCCGGTGGATTCCATACAAACATGATAGCAATTATTCTCGATAAGCCAGTTGTGAAACCTTTGAATATCTGAGTTGATGGTTGAAAAAGATTTTTGCAGATATTCGGATATGCCGTCCTTATTGGTAGTTACGATGGTTGCAACGATAACATTTTTGTGGACATCAAGTCCACAGCAGATGGAGTATTTTAACTTCATCATTAAGTATCACCACCTTAATAAAAAAGGGAATAGCAACATTGACTGTCATCCTGCGACTGAATAAACATGGTTTATTACCAATGATAAGAGTCCGGGCTCAATGTCCCACTTGTTTGTGCTTGTAAGGATGACGGCACATATAACTATACGGGGTCGAAATAAATTCGCCACTTCTCCTTCCGTGCTCTGTAGTGTATTGCTATTCCTTGAAAGAATTATAAATCAAAGAGTGGAGGGGCACAACATTTTTCATAACTTGTTTGTGCCTTGAGCGAAGCGAAAGGAATGACAAAAACTATGTTAACATTTGATGATTCCTACTTTTTAGGAGAAACCAGGGATGGTTTTTATATTGAGCCCATGATGAAATGTGCCTGGGCAGCACAATTAGAGGTTATGTGTGTCATAAAACAGATCTGTGAAAAAAATGATATTCCTTATTTTGCATATTACGGAACTCTACTGGGTACCATCCGGCACAAGGGCTTTATCCCCTGGGATGATGATATGGATATCTGTATGCTTCGTAAAGACTACCAACGTTTTTTAGAGGTTGCCCCTCGGGAGCTTACCGGAGAGTATCATATCAACAGTCCTTATACTCAGGATGAATATACCTATGTATTTTCACGTATTTTAAATGCCAGCAGTATTTCTTATGATCCGTCGCGGTTATCGCAATTTCACCGGTGTCCCTATATTGTCGGAGTTGATATTTTCCCTCTGGATGCTCTGCCGACGAATCCCAGTGAGGAATCCCTGTTAAATCAGCTGATTTATATCCTGATTTCCGTTGTTGGCCGATACGATGACAATCCGGAAGATATAATGGCGATGCTCCCGGAACTGGAACAACTATGCAATATTAAGCTGGATACACAACGCAGTATCAAAAATCAATTGCTCCGCATAGCAGATTCATTATGTCAGACATACAATACCTCCGATAGTTCTATAATTTCCTATATTCCCGAAGATTCGCAGAAGAGTATTCATTTGCAGCGAAAATGGTTTGACTCCTATGACTATCTCCCTTTTGAAAACATTTTTCTGCCGGTTCCTAAGAACTACGATGCTATACTTACCGCTTTGTACAGTGACTATATGACTCCCATACAGCACTGTGCCGGTCATGATTATCCTTTTTATAAAAAGCAGATCACTGCAATGGCTCAGACAATCACACAGCGAATTATAAACGGTGAAAAACCTTTTACCTTCTAGGTCATACCACTCAATTTAAAATATGGAGCCTATGATCTCTTGATCATAGGCTCCATATTTTAAACACTTAATCGTCTCTATATAAAAGGAGCTGGCTTCACACCAACTCCTTCTATAATAGCTAATTGTAATATACTTACGATTACTGCAGTAAGGAAAGTACTCCCTGGTTAGCCTGATTAGACTGAGCCAGCATAGCCTGACCTGCCTGAGACAGGATGTTGTTGTTAGAGTACTTAACCATCTCAGTAGCCATATCGGTATCACGGATCTGAGACTCTGCAGCCTGAGTATTCTCAACAACGTTGTCCAAGTTGTTGATGGTATGTTCCAGTCTGTTCTGGATAGCACCTAAATCAGATCTCTGAGAGTTCAAAGTCTTAATTGCATCCTTAATAGTAGTGATTGCATTTTTTGCACCATCTACTGAGGATACATCTACGGCATTAACATTAAGACCTGTTGAATCCATGGATGCGATAGTTACTTTAATCTGGTTATCTGTTGCTGCCTCAGCACCTACCTGAAGAGCAACGCTGGAGAAAGTACCATCTAACAGAGATTTCTCATTGAAAGTAGTAGTAGCAGCCACACGGTCAATCTCATTAATCAGGTTGGTTACTTCGCTTTGGATGTAAGACTGGTCCTCAGACTGATTGGTACCATTTGCGGACTTAACTGCCAGTTCATTCATTCTCTGCAGCATATCATGAACTTCGTTCAGAGCACCTTCTGCGGTCTGTACTGCAGAAATACCATCCTGAGCGTTAGCAGAAGCCTGAGTCAGACCTCTTACCTGACGACGCATTTTCTCGGAAATTGCAAGTCCTGCTGCATCATCTGCTGCTCTGTTGATCTTGTAACCGGATGATAATTTCTCAGTAGATTTCGCCTGAGTCTTGGTGGTCAGACCTAACATTCTGTTAGAGTTCATAGCTGTAAGATTGTGTTGTACTACCATAATATATTCCTCCTTGAATTGACGAGCGCTTCCCTGCGCTCCGTTATTTGCTTTGGCAATGTCTGCTCCGGGCTCGCACTTCCCTTTACTTTCATCGCCAGTATCTTCCGTATCTCCGGCGTGCGAAACTTTTGATTTGGAAGAAGTTGTTAGGTAAGCTTTTATTTGCTTTACTTGTTAAGTATATCGGAGAGTATTTTAGAAACTTAACCCCTTTTTATAAAAAATGTTGACTTTTTTATTTTGCTAAGATATATTATATAAGAAGGAAGCAGTTTTTTACCACTTGTTTACTATGTATTCTTGAGTGGGGTACTTGCTTCCTTTTTTATTTCCACCAAATCATATAAATACAATTTTCCGTCTTGTGTCCTATTTACTACCAGCCTCCCCATGTAAGCATTATATTCTTCTGTCTTTCTATTGTTATCATAAACTGGTAGCGCAAATCTGACCGTATAATAGTTCCAGCCACCTTTTGCGTCTTTCTTATGTTTACTCTTCTTATTTTCACTATGTATTTTATTGGCGGCTGATTCTACCAGTTCTCGGATTCCTTGTGCTGCATTTGCCTTGGCTTTTGCCCGTGCTCCCCTTATATGTTCTGAATACTTTGAGCCCGTATACTCATCTGCGAATTTAGTTCCTATTTCTATTTTTTCTTTCGTTTGTTTATTCTCAATTATTTCACCAAGGTACTTCTTTAGAATATCCAGCCGGCATGGATCCAGCGGGTGGTTCCGTTCCACTGGATCTGTCATCATACACAATCAGCTTCTGCTTCGTTGCATCCATGGTCAACATGGTATAATGATTCCTTGGATTGCCATTATCCGTTCCCCGGATGATGCGTTCCATTAATTCTTCCGCCGTCGCAACACCATTAATCCCCTCAATTGCCAAAGTAAATTCCGGTCGATCTATCCCCAAAGCTGAAGTTACTTCGGCAAATTCTCAAGCGGAAGTTACATATGTCCCTGTCTGATATTCAGGCAGGGACTGTATTTTAGATTATCCAGACCGGTACGATATAATTGTCTCTGTCTATCGCACTAAGTCCCGGTTTCATGCAGATAACTGCGCCCTTCGCACGAGGTGTTGATGCCTTGTCGAGTAATTCAAATACCTTTACCAGCTCTGTTCCGGGATTTGCAGTTTTCTTAATCTCAATCGGATTCAATATTCCATCATGTTCCAGGACAATATCAATCTCCCTGGCATCTTTATCACGATAATAGTACAAATACGGCTCTTTTCCACAATTCAGGTAGGTTTTCCGAATTTCCGCGACCACGTAATTTTCCAAAATGGCCCCGTTCATAGCACCGCATTCTAACGTTTCCGCACTGCTCCATTTCGTCAGGTAACACACCAGACCCGTATCGTAGAAATACAGTTTGGGCGTTTTCACAAGGCGCTTCAACAAATTATTAGAATACGGATGAAGATAAAAAATAATTCCCAGCGTTTCCAGAATTGTCAGCCAATCCTTCGCCTGCGTCTGATTGATATCTGCATCTCTGGCAATCTCTGCTGCATTAACCATCTGCCCACATCTTGCTGCCACCGCAGTAATAAACCGAAGGAACTTAAGCGAATCTATGGCATCCGATAATTCTCTTACATCCCGCTCAATATAAGTAGACAGATAACTGCTGTAAAAAAGCTGACTGTTACTGTTAATACCGCTTACGATCGCAGGCATGGAGCCTTGATAAATCCGTTCAAAGATCTCTCTTGTATCAGCTTGCTCTCTCTCTTTCTGCCTCTCGTTTAAATCCTCCAGATCTACCGTAAACGGTTTCATCGTTCCTCCGGATATCTCTGCCTGTGACAGGGATGTAAGTGAAAGTACTGCCACTCTTCCTGCCAGTGACTCCTGTACTCCCTGCATCAATTTGAACACCTGTGATCCCGTAAGCCAAAATGCTCCCGGCTCATGGTTTTTATCTACATTTATCTTGATATAAGTAAACAGTTCCGGTGCATATTGAACCTCATCAATCAATACAGGTGGTTTATGCAGTTGCAGAAACAGTTCCGGATCGGTCTTTGCAATATTTCTTTCGTTTAAATCATCCAGTGTTACATATCCCCGCTCCGTTCCCTCCATCAGTTTTTGGAGCATTGTCGTCTTTCCTACCTGTCTCGGTCCCGTTACCAGGAGTACCGGATATTCCCTGGTTACCTGTCTTACTACATTCTCCAGATTTCTTTTGATATAACTCATAAAAGTCCCTCTTTCGGCTAATCTTTTTTATGATTATATTTTAGCCGGATTGTTTTAAAATATCAAGCATTTTCCGGCTAATCTATACTCTGATTATATTTTAGCCGAAACCACATTTTTATTCTATCACATTGATTCCGTCATAAAAAAGGGAAGCCGATATCTCTATCTGCTTCCCTTTATCCGTTGTATTTATTGTTTATTGTCGTACATCTGGGGCGGTACATATCCGGCGCCGCTCATGCTCTTGTAGTAGTCAAAGGCGCTCTTGGCACTCTTGCGTCTCTGGCCGATTCCGGCACGTTCTCTGGCGAAATAATTCTCGACCAGTTTCTTGTTCCGGGCTTCCTGTGCCTGTACGGACACGCTGAGTTCTGTCACCTTGGCTACCTTGGCCTGCATTTCCTTGATCTGTGCTGCGTAGCGCTGTCTGTTGCCCTCCAGCTCTTTTGCCAGCTTTTCATACAGAATTTCAAAGCCGTCATCCAGGCGTACCACTTCATCGATCAGGTGCTGTTTCTCCTCCACGGCAGCATCGAACTGACGGATATCCACCTTCTCTGCGGAAAAAACTTCCTCCTGGCGCTTATTATATTCCTGAATCTTCTGTAATACCTCCAGCTTCCGATCCAGGCTCTCGGACAATATCGTCAGCTGACTTTCCATCAGATAGCCCCTTTCTCACGGTTGATGCGCATGACTTCCTTCCAGTTATCTCTTACGGAATGAAGATGCATATTGATCTCCTCCAGGATCTCTTTATCTTTTTTTACATTGGCTTCCACCAATCGTTTGCCGAGGTAGTCATAAATATGGATAAAGTCCTGTGCTACCGGATATTTCGTATCCAGGGTAGACTGCAGGTATCCGATGATATTCTGTACCTTGCGGATATTATTATGTGCCTTCTCAACATCTTTTTCTTCTATTGCCACTTCTGCAATATTGCAGAACTTAATGGCACCTTCATAGAGCATCAGTGTTAGTTCTGCGGGAGAAGCTGTCAATACTTTGCTGTTATTATACTGTGCATAGGCATTGGGTAACGCCATATCATGATCCTCCTAACAAGCTCGTCACCGCACTGGAATTGCTCTGCAGCTTTGCGAGAGCTGTCTCCATCTTGGAGAACTTGGAATACCACTTATCTTCGTAATCATTCAGCTTCTCTTCCAGTTCGGATATCTTCGTCTTATAATCATTATAATCCGAAGTCATCTTCTTGTCATCATAAAAGTTTCCATAAGAACGATATCCGTCTACAGATTTGGACAGATCACTCATTTTGGTATATAAGTTTTTAGACAGAGAAGAGAAGAAAGCGATTACCGTATCGGGATCATTACTGATCATGCTCTTCAGCACATCCGATTTACCGGAGGTATTGGCATCATCCCGGATCACCTGCAATGTGATAAGCATTTTTCTCATTGTCCGGTGCCTCAAAGTAACCCAGGGTCTCAACACCGAAATCACTGAGGTACATAGTCTTGCCGTTCACGTCCACGCTGCCGGACATAATACTCTTCAATGCAGAACTGATGGTAGACAAGTTACTATCTCTGCGAAGCAGAGCATCCTTGATCTTGGTCTCGTATTTCTCTACCTCAGAGTCAGACATAGAATCTTTCTCATCATCTGTCAGGGGTTCATACCCTTTGGCAGAATCCGCATTGTACAGTTTGTCCATCTCATTGATGATGGAATTGTACTCCTTCAGGAAGTTCTTCACCATATCATAGATGCCATCTACATCGTCTTCTGTAGTAACAGTGATATCCTCACCGTCTTTCGTCTCACTGAGCGCAGTGAAAGTCAAGCCGTTGATTTCGAAGACATTGCTGTTGCCGGTGAATTCCGCACCATTTAATGTAATCTTGGCATCCTGACCACTGATTTTAGTAGCTCCGGTAGCCGTATAGGTTCCGTTATTGATGGATGTTACAACATCGGACGCGTATTTTGCCTGAGACAGATAGCTGTTATTTACCTGGTCCTTCAATGTCTGTGTGGCTTCTGCAGTATAAGTTGCATTACCGTCCGCATCGGTACCTTCTGTTACAGTAATATGCTTCTGTATACCTGCGATCTTTGTATCTGCATCGGTGATACTCTTCTGTGCGCTTTTCAGAGACTGGGCATCCGCCTTCTTTTCAGACAATGTCTTAATCTTCTCATTCAGCGTATCCAGTTCCTTCTGTGCAGTATCTTTTTCATCACCATCTGTCAGATTCTTGATCTTTTCTTCCAGCTCTGTCTTCTCTTTCTGCTTTGCTTCCAACTGTTTCGTATAGTTTTCTACAGTATCCAGGCTGGAATCCTTATATTTTTCATTGATCTCATCGATCTTCTTCTGTGCATCACTCTTAGTGCTGAGCAGAGACTTATACTGCTCCAGATAACTGCTTACTTTGGATTCAATATCCTTTGTGATACGGCCATCCTTGTTAATATTTGCAAGAGTAGCTGCATCATCTCCGCTTACATAGAAAGCCGCATACTCCTTATATCTGTCCAGTGTTGCCTGATCCCCCTTATCGCCGATCAGACTTGCCTTCAGTCCCAATGCTGACAGCGCTGCGTCACCGGTGCTGTCCGATGCGGTAATACTGAAGTCATTGTCTCGCCCGGATGCGGAGGCACTGACGAAGAATCTCTGGTTCTTCGCATCAAAGTTGGCATTGACACCTGCTTCCTTGATCTTATTCAGCACATCGGAAATGGTACTGTCACCATTTACCGTAATATCCACACTCTTTCCACCCGCAGTGATATTGAAGGTACCTTCTCCGGTCACTCCCAGTTCGCTTAATTTAGATGCAGCAGTCAGACTTCCCCCATCGGCAGCCTTGATCTGTGCGCCGGTGAGATAACCGGTCTTGGCCAGCTTGTTGATCTGCAGGGACTGTACTCCCTTGACGGCATTTTCACCGGTGATCACGCTGACTGCATTACTGTTGGATACTTTTGTGGTCCTCTTGCTGTAAGAAGACGTAAAACGCATATTAGCGATATATTTTGCCTGCAGATTTTTCAGTTTAGTATTTAATTCTTTCCAGGCATCCTGCTTCCACTGCAGTTTGGTCTGTGCCTTTTTTGCATCATCCACCTTGGTCTGTTTGGCAGATACCAGTTCCTTAATGATAGTCTCTGTGTCCATACCGGACATCAGACCAGACATTCTCATTGCCATAATGTGTTCCTCCTGATTCTTACTTCTTATCTCTTCTCATCTACCAGGATACCGGCTAATTCCCACACTTTGGCGATCATGTCCAGGGTCTTCTCGGGAGGAAGTTCCTTGATCACTTTCTTGGTATCCTTATCTATGATCTTGATGGTTACGCGGTTGGTTGCCTCATGAATGCCGAAGACCGCTTCGGAATGAGACATCATGCTCTTGTTCAGCTTCTCTACCGCTTTCTTGATCTGCTCATTGGTCACATGCTGTTGCTGCTCCCCATTGGGATCGGCAGAGGTATTGCTCTGCTCCTTGCCCTGAGCATTCTCCTAGTTATAGTCAAGCCCTAAATGATAAAAAATAGAACTTTTTCTATTGATTATTGAAACCTAAAAATGAGTAACTTTAATAAACGTAAATCCTTTGGATTTTCGCTTTGTGGATGGTTATATACAGCACAGGATGAATGTTTATGCAGCCTGTAAAGCAGGACGTTGATACTGCCTGCAGTGTTCTTCGGGAGACCGTAATTCGAATTCTTTCTCATCACGAAGAACAGCAAAGATGATGTTGCACACTTTGTGCATTACTGCACCAAGAGCTACCATCTTTGGTTTTTGCCCGGATTTCTTCTCATAGTATTCACGAAGATATGGGTTAATGCCTTCTCCATTGCGTTTAGTGCGTATGGATGCCAGTGCTACTGCGAAGACAGCGCGACGGGCGATTCTGGAGCCTCGTTTGGTCATATGCATTTCAGTGCCAACGAACTTACCAGACTGATTTACTTCCGGATCAAGTCCGAAGTAAGCGAATAACTGTTTTGGATTGCGGAATGCTGAAAAATCACCGATTTCGCACATGATGGTCACAGCAGTAAGAAATCCAACCCCTTTAATGGTATCAAGCCATTTAATCTGCTGGATAAACTTTTCGGATTTATTGAACGTTACCAGCTGATGGATCCGCTGCAAAATAGAATCCAAGGCAGAGTCAAGCTTCTCGATAAGGTCAAGAGTCAGAGAGATGTTGAAATAGATACTATCAATCTGGCATCCGAAAGTTTTTGCGGCTGTTGCGGCGGCACAGAGCTTTTCATAGCGCTCGGCAGCTTTTGAAAGTCCTTTTCTTGAGGCTTTTGATATTTTTTCAATCATGGTCTTTTTATGACCACGGAGTATTTTATCCGGAGTACCATACTGACGGAGAATCATGGTAGATGTTTTGCCAGTGACATCACAAAAGATGTCCAGATACTGTGGAAAAACGGTATGCAGATCGCCCTTAAGTTTGTTGATGTGAGCAGACCGTTCATCGGTCAGATCATAATACTTGCGTGTAAGGGATCGAATCTCAAGGACCAGCTTTGCTGGGAATTGAGATACAGGGATATCACCGGATAATCCCAGCTTTGCAATACCAATGGAATCAACTTTATCATTTTTTACTTTTCTGATACTTGTATTATTCGCAGAATGTGTAATAATAGGATTGATTATGGAGACGTGAAAACCACAATCAACAAGGTAGCAGAAGAGCGGGAAGTGATAGATCCCAGTGGATTCCAGAAAGGTGCGACTTTCTAAGGAATGTAGCTCTTCTGCTTTTTTTATGGCAGAAACGGCCTTTTCCAGAGAATCCGGTTTATTGTGTGTAATTTTAAAAGGTTTTTGGATTACAGAGCCGTCAGGTGCAACGATGGTCATGAAACTAAAGGCAGAACCGACATCGATACCGACGGAAATATAGTTTTTGTTGTACATTGTAAGCTCCTTCCGATAGGGTTCCATAAAAACAATGAATACACTACCTGGCACGTGATACGGGTATAGCTTAATTGCTCCCAACCAGCCTAAAACATAAATTTTCATTGATGGAATGACTGTCTAAAGTTACGGGTATTGCTGGACATAAGCCAGCTCCCTAGGAGGCGAACGTCCTTTTCCCTATTCAATGGAATATAATACCTTATGTAACAGACGAAGTCTAGGAGTGAATAATTATACTAAAAACATGTAACTTATACACGTATCTTTGGTTGGAATGAAATCAGAGGAGAATCCTCCTACCAACCTTGATATAGATTAAATAATGATGTAGAAGACTGCTATTGGTCTATGACTACATCATACCAGGAGGCTGTTTTCCTCATGGTATCTGAAAAAAGAAGTAAGGTTTTCAACAGTTATTACCTTCTGTATTCTGCTGAAATCCGAGAAACGAATGTTTTCAATATCCTCTCCCGAAATTCCAATTCCCTGCTTTAAAAGGGACAAATTCATCTCCTCCCCTTCCACCAGCAGGCGCACATCTCCCTTAAAATACACAAAATCAGGGGTTTGATAAATTCCATATTCCGCCAATAGTTCCACTGCATCCATTTCCTTATATTCCTCATCGAACTGCCGAAACACTCTGATAATCCTGCTTTCTATCTGTTCAAAATATTTAGAATCCTGAAAATGTTGAATGGAGAACTCTCTGATATAACAAGGTGTTTTATTTTGTTCTACAGATACACATGCACGAAGAAATTTTTCTGTTTCCTGCAGATTTTCCAATGTTATGTATTCTTTTACCGACTTGTGGTTTTCCAGTCGTTCCAACAGATATCCTACAAAATTTACCGTGACCGGAGCATCTTCATTCAGATATTTTTGAAGAAAGACTCTGTTTTCTTCCTCCAGACCATGCTTTGGTTTTCTTCCTGTATACCGGTAAATTTCATCAATTTGATCCGCATTCATCCGAACCTTTTGTATGAAATGTCCCTGCTTATGGTCCTTCCAGATTACAGTTATCATATTTTTATTTTCCAGTGCATTCATCAAAATATGAATTTTTTCATATTCTGATGAACTCTCATCATAATATGCCGGTATAGATGTTCTCGTAAAACGAAACTCTATCTGTACCTTTCTCCTGTTCTCTCCAATTGACAACAGACTGTTTTCATAGGTATCCAGCAAATGATTTAAAACCATTCTGTCATACTGTACCATTTACATACCTCTCTGCATAACTGATTTTTTCATCTGTCATTACAAGTAATGTCTCCTCCACAAAGGGACTGATATACTGTATTTTATCCGGTGGTGCAGCAATCAATATCTGTAGCGGCAACCGCCGCAAAAATTCCAGAACTCCGCCTATTCTTTCATCATCCATATTATTAAACGCTTCATCAAAAAGCACAAGTCCCACTGCCTCTCCGCCAATATTGTTCTTATACAGCTGGACAAAAGATGCCGCTACGGTGACGTAAAAAGGTGTCTGTGTCTCACCACCGCTCTTTTCCTCACACACCTTTGAATATAAGGAATAGTTTCCATCGCTGTGTATAATGCGTATATCATAATCCATATAAGTACGATAATCCGTAAATTCATCCAGTGCTTTTGTACTATTGTCATTATCAAGTGCCAGCCGTTCGAACAGTTCTTCTATCACTACCTTATGATTCTCATGAAACAGTCCACTGAAAATAGACTCTCCCTGCATCGCATTAAAATCATCCATGATCATTTCATAATATTGACGGTATTTCTTACTCGGCATATACAGGAATTCATACTTTTCATTGCTGAACGTAATATCATTCAATGCCTTGTTTAATTCCTTAAATTCAGACTGGGCTGTCTTCATATTTTCCTGTAGCTTAGACAAAAACTGCTCTCTGAATTCTTCTTCCGCTGCACTTCTGGCCGTCTCCACCTTATCCTCATACTGCAGCAGTTCTGAATTTTTCAATTTCAAATACTCCGCTTCAAAATCCCGATATCCTTCCATCGAAGCAGGTGCACCAAAATCATGCGCTGTTTTATATTCCCTCATTACCTCTTTCATAGAGTCCGTTGCCTTATCAATCAGTGTCTGGTTTGCTTTTCTCCTTCGCAAATAATTATCTCTGAACTGTGCATAAGACTTACCCTCTGTCTGTTTCTCATATTCCTGTCTCCAGATTGGCAATAAATCTGCATCGTCTGCCCCAAGTTTTTCATAAAATAGTGCTTTTTCTACATGATTTGCCTGATTCTCTGCAATTTTCTGTTTTGTCAGGCTGATTCTTTCCTCCGTCTTACCGGCAGTTCTGTCTAAATTACTCCTTTTTACCGTCAGTTCCTCTAACATTTTTTCCAAAGTAGACAATTGCAGCTGTTTCATGATCATATTGGAATTTTTCTTCAATGTAGCAATGTTTTCTTTGCATTTGTCAATTTCCAGAGAAACCTGCCGCAAATCACCAATAACGTCCAAACGGTACTTAATATCTGTATCCTGATCCGTATTCAGTGGCTCCAGTACATATTCCAGTTGTTTCAGCCTGCTTTTCAAGTCCGCCAGCTGTTGCTTCAATTCCTCCCGCTTCTGTTTTGCCTGTTCCAGTTGTACCTTTATGGCATTCTGTCCAATGTATGGTGTTTCAAAAACGGATGGTTTAATAGCACTCGCTACGTTGTTCTGATACTTCATGCACTCTCTTGTGATTGAGATCCTATAAGTTTTTAGTTCCCGATAATGCTCACACATATGAACTTTTCCGAGAATCATATTGACATAACGTTTTGCGTATTTATTTTTGGAAGACACTACGGTAGCCAGAGATCCTTCCGGTGCGGTATCATATTCTTCCAGATTCTGTGTGTTAATAAGGCCTACTCCATATGCTTTTTTCTCTTTTCGAAGCCTGTCATAAATCCCCAATGCAATATCAAAATTTTCAGGCTCCACCAGAATATAAAATCTCTGCGTGTTTAAATAACCTTCCACAGCATTTCTCCAGGATCCATCTGTAATCTCCAACATTTCACATAAAATACGCGGTTCCGGAGTCCGTCCGATACGTTGAAACTCTTCCTTAATTTCCATTCTTACACGTTCTACATCTTCAGAATACGAAAATTTTTTCTTCATTAACTGTTCAATTTTCTTGTCCAGTTCCTGCTTTTCATCGCTGATTTCGGCTTCCTTTGCTATCGTCTCTGCTTTTTTCTGTAGCACTTTATTTCGCATTAGATTTTTGTAGGAAATAGCCTGCAAAAGTGTGTCCTTTGTCTGCGCCAGATTCATATCATTGTCTGGCATGCACAAGTTTCGATAATAAAGTTTTATAGATGTGTCCACATCCTTTACTTCCAGCAATTTTTTCAACTGCATTCTGGCAGAGTCCATGCTTTCCTGAAGGCTTTCCCGCTCCTTCAGCAAATCTGTCTTTCTGTTCTCCAATAACTGCAGTCGCTTCTCCTGTTCGTCTTTTGCCAGAAAATCTTTATCTGTTGCAAGTTCCGCACGCAAATCATCTCTGATCTGTTGTTTTTCCATCTGTTCTTTTTTCACAGTCTGGATCTGACCGTTTTGTTCTTCCAACCGCAAAGTATCCGTCTGTATCTCAGCCTGCATCTTTTCTATTTCTTCCAGGATAAGATCCGCTTCTACTCTCGCAAGATAATATCCATATTGCTTATCCTTCTGTAATCCATCCGCTGCCTGGGCATGTAAGGAATTGATTTTTTCCAACCTCTCGATACGAATTTTTACGTTTTCCAGTGTACGCTGTAAATCTTGATAAGTCCGGACATTTTCACGTAATACATCAATATTGACTTCCTTCTCATCCAATACATAGGAATACACAAAATCTTTAATATCATCAATCGGTCGAAAAGCCAGAGCCTTGGGAATCAGCCGGAAAAATTTATCTTCGATTCGTCCAAAGCGGTTTTTGATCATTGATCTTGCTTCTTTATCTGTAGTACACCATTGTTTTATTTTAGAACTATTCATTGTCCGAAACTGATTGATAGACTTTGGCGCTTTTCCTTGAAAAAACATAGAGTCCTCGAATCGTACTCCGTCCATCAAATATCTTGCCGTTTTTTCCTGTCCCTCCGAAGCAGAGTCTACCACGGCACCGATCACAAAATATTTATCCTTTTTCTCTTCATAAAATTCCAGTGCAACATGTGCACTGATCTCTCCTGTCCGTTCATAAGGTTTATTTTCTCTTCCGGTCTTACAGCGAATATACCCGGTCAGTTTTCTTTTCCCGTTTTCATGAGCTGCCTTATTAAAATAATTGGTTGAACAAATAATCACGAACTGAATAGCGTCCAAAAGAGTGGATTTTCCAGCTCCGTTTTCTCCGGAAATCAGTGTAGATTTTTCAAGATCTATTGTTGCATTAACAAAGCGATGCCAGTTAATCAATTTCACTCTCGTCAGTTTCTTCACTGTTTTTTCCTCCTCTTTTGTAAATTTCCAGCTTTTCATAAGCTGCCTTAATATCTTCCACGCGAACAGCCATCAGAATAGAGTCAAAGATAATAATCCGGGATTCTTCCTCCGTAAGGCTGGTATCCAATATCTCTATGATCTGAAACCTTTTCAATGTACTGATTGCATTGCGAAAAGTTGTCTTGTCTATCATTTTCTCTCTGATCTTCAGGCTTAAGAATTTTTCATGAATATCCCCCACATTTACAATTACTTCCTCTGTAGTAGAAAGTTCCCTTCTCTTTTCATCATATAAAATTCTGAGAATTAACAAGAGAACCGATTCAAACAGTTTCATATTGTAGCGGTTATAGTTTTGTGGATTGGTTAACTGAACCACACCATATTCTTCATTAATTTCCAAACGGTAGCCCAATAGTGCAAAACATTCCGCAAATTTTTCCTTGTATTTTGTTACAAAATAATAATCTAATCTGGTTGTTTCATTTCTTTTACATAAAAAGCAGGAACTTAGCAGCCGGTTACATATCCGTGAGAAATTATCCCTGTCTTTCTGCAACATTCCGTTTAAAATATCCATCCTACTTTTGTACCTTCTTTCGTATTGTAAAATCCGTAAATTGGTAACCTTCCTTCTGTATGGTCTCTCTTACACTCACTACATACTTCATGTTTTTTCTCTGACCGTACAATCGAACATAAATCATCTTCACGAAATCATCCGTAGTATCTAACGGTAACTCCGAAGCTAACATTTCCGGTCTTTCTCCAAGCTGTTTTTCTACATATCCATCTATTTTCTCCGGGTTCAGGACTCTTGCCAGCTTTTCAAGCATTTTCCTTTTCTTCTCATTCCTGAGTTCAGTGTCCGGTTCCTCCTGTTGGATTATTTCCGGTTCAAATGTTTTCTTTCCTTCAATCGGAGTATAAAAAGATTTCTCATCTATAACTGCTGAACTGTATATCCGGATCAGATCATCCAAAAATTCAATCCTGTAAATTCCACCAAGATCCATGTTTTCCCGATTGATTTTCTCATTCATTTCAGAAAGAATATCCTTGATCTGCCCCCTGACATCCTCGCCGCCAATCAGATAAAACTTGGCACGATTGATAGCTGCCCTCTGATATTGCGTATTTTTACGATTGATTTCTGCCAGGATTTCATCCATATTCTGAAAAGCATCTATGACCTGATGAATATAATGATAGACCAGTTCTTCTGCTTCTTCCGGCGCAATTTCCCGAATGGAAGCCAGTTCCGCACCTGCTTTTTCCACATAAGCCTTACTATGGCTTTTACTTTCCAGTCTCTCTATAATCTCCGGTCGGAATTTAGAGACATTATCTGAAGTGAGCAATCGATGATATGCTTTGTCTACAATATTTTCTATGTAATCGTTGAATAAAACATCCATAATTTCCGCCGGAGTCTTATACTTTGTCAGTTCATCAATATAATGCTTGATTCCGGAACTCAGGTTTTTCAGACCGGTAATCAACATATCTGTATTTTCCACAATTGACAAAAGAACGATTCCCGGATTGTCCGTTGTACCTCGCACCAGGCTATATATAGTGTAAATATATCCCTGATATTCGATTTGCTTACCTTCTGCAATTTCCAACAATGTCTTTATAATCTTGACGGCATATTCCTTAAAATTAACTCTTTGTACATAACTTTTATCTGTCTCGATGTCTATCCATCCATAATTTTCCAGTTTTCGCAACATCCAGTTTGCCTTATCTCTTGCATTTTTTCCCTGGAATTCTTCTTCATCAAAATCCGCTGCCTGGGTCTGTTCAAAATAATATTGCAGTTCCTCCACCACAACATCTCTGTCCACTCCAAAGGAAAGCTGATGATCCATGACGGAAAATAACTTGCAGATACATTCCCAATATACTAATTTATTCGGAGATGCCAACGGTACAAAAAAACGTTCATCTATAATATGAAACACACGTAATCCCTCTTTATTTATGCTTTGTATGGAATCTACTGTCCTAAAAACTATAAGTCCAGACTATTTTCATTCAACAGAAAATCAAAAATACTCATTGTCAATATTCCGTCATCATCATTCCATGGTTTAATAATATCTTTTACAATGATAATCTTTTTAAATGAATCACCTACATTTATCAGGGATGCCTTTTCCTGCATTCTCTTCTCATCATCCGGAATACTGAATGCTGATTGAATATAATATCGTTTGCTTCCCTTATTTGCTACGAAATCAATTTCCAGTTGTTTTTTTTCCTGCACTCCCTCTTTGGTTCTGTTCCGTTTCATAACCACACCAACATCCACATGAAATCCCAGAACCCGGAGTTCATTATAAATGATGTTCTCCATAATATGAGTCTCTTCTGTCTGTCTGAATCCAAGTCTGGCATTTCTGAGACCTACGTCTTCAAAATAATATTTCAGTGGAGTTCCAATATATTTTCTTCCTTTTACATCATATCGATTGGCCTCGCTTACAATAAAGGCATCCTTAAGGTACTCAATGTAGCTCCGAATGGTATTCAGGCTGATATCTGACTGAATCACACTTTTAAATGTAGCTTCTATTTTCGATGCATTTGTCAGTGAACCGATTCCTGATGCCAGTATATTAATCAAGTCGTTTATTTCCTGAATTTTTTCTATATGATTACGTTCAATAATATCTTTAATGTATGTCTCTTCAAACAATCCGGTAAGATATTCCATTCTCTGCTCATCTGTATTCATCGTAATGGTTAACGGAAGCCCACCAAAATTAACATAAGAACTCCATCCTTCATATTTATCACCATCGAATACATCCATATATTCCTTAAAACTGACCGGAAAAACATGTATTTCATCTCCACGCCCTCTGAACTCGGTGATAATATCTTTTGACAAAAATTTAGAGTTGCTTCCCGTTACATAAATATCTGCATTTTTTATATGAAGAAGAGAATTCAGAACCTCCTCGAACTCTTCCAGGAGTTGGACTTCATCAAGGAAAATATAGTAATCTTTTTCATCTGTTATCCGGCTTTTAATATAATCCAATATTACATAGGGATCTCTATACCTTTTATTTTCCAACATATCCAGTTCTATCGCAATAATATGATCTTCCGGAACATTTTGGGATATAAGATAGTTTTTAAATATGGTAAACAACAGATATGATTTGCCGGAACGTCTTATTCCCGTAATAACCTTTATCATTCCATTATGCATTCTATCTACTATTCTTTGCAGATATAAGTCTCTTTTTATTTCCATGTTTTTCTCCACTTTGATATTTTGAGAACATTGTGCCCTCTTTTTTCAAATTATACTATTATATCTAAGTCCTTTCAATGTATTTTTATAATTTTGGGAAATTGTGCCCTCTTTTTTCAATATGCGTATTCAGAAAAAACTCCGGATTGCATACTCCGGAGTCTGTGTCATTTCCATTATTTTCTTTGTTTTACCCCAACAGGTTCTTCAGTGCTGCCATACCTTCGGCATCCACAGCGGCCTTGTTGGCCTCCTGGATCTGGAGGTAGACTTCCTTGCGGTAGATGGGCACTTCCTTGGGTGCGGTGATGCCGATCTTGACCTGATCACCTTTGACCTCCAGAACGGTGATCTCGATATCGTTGTTGATGACGATTGCTTCGTTCTTCTTACGGGACAATGCCAGCATCTTACTCACCCGCCTTTCCGGATTTCAGGATGTCGTATACCGGATATTTTACCGGGTATTTATCTCCCTCAAGGATGATCTGGCAGGCCTTGCGTTCTTCCACGTTGATCACAAAGGGACCCTGCAGGTTCACCGTCATCTTCGTCAGGTCAGCAGGCACCGTCACAGTGACCATGACCAGAATGTTCTCCGGAGTCAGATTGCCTACACTAGTGAGCAGTTCGTCATCCACTTCCGGATCATACTGAGGGTTGACCAGCAGCGGATCCATGACCGGCATGGCGAATCCGGGTTCTTCCAGAGACTGTAAATAGCGGATTCCTACGTTGCTGCCCTTCTCCTCATCGTGGAGCATGGTAAAATGCTTCAGTTCCGGGAATCCGATAATACCTTTGTCAAAAGTGATGATCTTGTCATCCGCAATCTCAACTTCTCCAAAAAATTTTGTATTGATCTTCATAAAATACCTACGCCTTTCCGTAACCTGTTGTTCTAGATGAAATTCAACAGTGTGGTCTGCATTACTTTACCGGTAGCCATCAGTGCCGCTTCATAGGTCATTTCCGCACTCTTCAGATCAATGACGGTCTCGGTAACATCGATATCCTCGTTTTCACTCTTTAAGGTCTCAAAAGTGGTCTTCTGGCTCTTCATGCGGTTATCGATCAGTTCCAGTTTGCTGCTTCTGGTACCGCAGTTGGTAACGCACAGGTTGGCATCATCCAGATATCCCTGGAACGTAGTAATGCCGCTTTCGAACATCTTCTGGCATTTGTCCTTTGCCAGAGTCAGTGCTTTTTCTACTGCTTCCATCTGCTTCGTCAGGGTCTCTGCATCCGTACCGGTAGCAGTCTCCTGCAGTCCCTCGATCTTGGTCTTCACATTCTCCAGATCCACCACATCCTGCATGGCCTGTACCAGATCGTCCACCGTACGTCCGATACCGTGCTGGAAGCACTCATCTGCAGTGGAATTCACCTGAATGGTCTGGTTGAAACCTACATCATATTCGATGACCTGTTTTTCGCTCTTGCCGTCAAGATAGGACTTGTTATAATCCGTTACTTTTCCGTCTGCATCGGTACTGGTACATGCAAAATAATGCTCGGGTCTCAGATCACCCTTGACCCAGTGATCCTTTTCATAAGTTATCTGAATCTCACCTTCATTTTTATCGGAAGTTGCAGGATCATCCTTGCAGGCCATCATTTGATTGTAAAGGTCTTTTCCAATCAGCAGTTCTCCGGTATCTGCCACATAGATTGCACCGTTCGGATATTTTTTGATGTCTGTATATGGATCGGGATTCGCGGTAGATGTTGTCGCTCTAATGGTATCCGCTGTAGACAGTTCGGTGGTACCGAATTTGATCTTGACATTGCCCCCCTCTTTACAGTCATCATAAGCCAGCCGGATACGATACACATCTATGGAGCTGACTGAATTTTCCGTAATATCCTTGTAGTCCTGATTCTGATCATTATAGTTATTCGCCGTAATATCCAGCAGTTTTCCGGTATTCACCTTTGTCAGCTGTGTGATGGAGCTGTTGTCCAGCTGCTCGGTGATCTCATATTTCGTATTGTATTCTTTATCAAAACTCAGAGAAGTATCGGTACGATATCCGGTAAACACATAACGGCCCGCATAGTCTGCATCGCCGGTGCTGTACACTTCATCTCCCAGGGCTTTCAGCTGTTCCAGAATGATCTGGCGGTCTGCGGATTTCAGATCTCCGTTAGATGCCTTGGTGCACTGTTGGATCATATTCGTGATGATCTCTGTCAGGTTCTTCAGTGCATCCTCGGTTACGTCCAGCCAGCTCTCCGCATCCGGAATGTTCTTGCTGTAATACTGCGTCACCTCGGTCACATTGCTGCGTAAACGCAGGGCACGGATGGATACCACAGGATCATCGGAAGGACGGCTGACCTTCTTCTGGGTAGACATCTGGGTGCTCAGCTTATCCTGATATACTTTGTTCGTATTGATATTGGACAGATTATTACGCTGCATGATCTTGTTCGTAATTCTCATTTTCTCCGTAACTATTCAGGATTCTAAAAATCAGAATAACTGGTATGTTATGCTTGCATATAAGTAACAGTTTTCTGATTCGAATGGTGACTCGAATAGAGTCACCACACACGTGAGCAAAATTAGCTGCGTAGCAGCGAGAAAGCACGGATACGTGCGTTTTTGCGAACATATGTGGGAATCCGAATAGCTGCCTCCTTTCTAGTTTAGACTCCGGTCTCCAGAATCAGTCTGTCATAAATCTCCGTCAGTGTCTGGATCATCTTGGATGCCAGATTATATCCATTCTGGTATTTTACCAGATTCACAGCTTCTTCATCCTCATCCACACCGGAGATGGAGATTCTCTGGTTGTCGATGGTATTGGAAATGTCTTTAAAGCTTGCATAGAAAGTATTGGCTCTGGAAGCATTCAATGCCACATCCGATAAGATACACTGTAAAAATTCGGAAGCATTACATCCGCGGAAGCTCATCTTGCTCTTATCTGTGGCAAGATTCTTCAGATCGTTCAGCAGGTCATTCTGTTCCACACCGTCAGATGCATTTTTTCGGTTTGCCATCAGGCTGGGATCCTGCTCCATGGCATCCAGAATATCGAAATTCTCCGCTGTCAGACGATAGTAGCTGTCATCGTTGACTTTTACCGTAACTTTACTGTTTTTCTTCTCCTGCTTGTCATATCTCTTGGCTGCATCATCCAACAGAAACTGCTCACTGCTGGTTGCCTTATTGCCGGTGAACATCTTCACGCCGGGATCTCCGTTTCCGCTGTAGCCGGAGGTGAGAATATCGTTGAATTTCTGAGAGAAGGTACGGATCCACTCATTCATCTGGTTCATGTAATAAGGGATGCCCTGATAGGACAGGTCGGTACCGATCTCTGCCTTTTTCCCTACACGGTCATTGGTAATTCCCCGGGGATTCTTCTCACTGTCCGATAAGGTAAAAGTATACGTATAAGTGGCGTTGCCGTTCGCATCATATTCGCAGGTATATTCCCAGGAATCATAATAGAATTCCTGATTGCCCAGATCGATGATACCGCCCTGATCCGACAGATTACATTTATTCAGGTCCTGCAGATAAGCCTTGGTTACTTTTACGGTTACGGTATCGTGGGTCTTGCCGTCTGCCGTGGTCGTCGTGCCGGTGGCGGTCACCTGTCCGGTGAAATTCTCGCCGTTGTTACCGTCACGCATCTGGATCAGTCCCGCCAGATCACCGCCCATGGATGCATTGTACAGGTTGAACTTCTGCCCGTCCGCCCAGTAGACTTCATAGAGACCGTCGATATCGGTCTGGTTTACTTTCTCATAGGAGGTTCTTGCCACACATTCGAGACCGTTGTAATCACTGCCGTCTACCAGCATCTGGCCTCCGGCGATCTTGACCATGTATCTGTTGGCTCCAGTCTCACGGTTCTCGTTGTTGGCATCGATGATCGGAGTCTCCTTGACTTCCACATCCACGATCTTGGATAATTCATCGATCAGCAGGGTTCTGCGGTCACGCAGCTCATTGGCCTTTGTTCCAGCCAGTTCAATGGTGTTGATCTGTTTATTCAGGGAGGCGATCTCACCGGCAAGGGAATTGATCTGATCCACCTTCAGTTTGATCTCTTGGTTGATATCCTTCTGTACTTTTTCCAGATTGCCCGCCATACCGTTGAAATACTCTGTCAAAGCTCCGGCATAGCCTACGAACTGGGATTTGGCTGTGGCACTGTTGGGATCTTTTAAAAGAGCCTGCATACCGGTGATCATCAGCTGATCGAAGATAGTCTTGAATCCGGTACTCTTGCCGTCATCATCAAAATACGTCTCCAGCTGCTGCATGTAATACTGCTTCATATCGTATTCGCCCAGCTGTGCATTGTTATCCCAGAATCTTCCGTCATAGAATTCATCCCGGATACGCTCAATGGCCAGTGTCTCTACACCGGCACCGGCACAGCCGTAGGTCTGGAATACACGCAGGGCATTGGATGCCTGCTGTGTTACCTGCTGTCTGCTGTAGCCTTCCGTCTGTACATTGGCGATATTATTGGAAGTGGTATTCATGGCAGCATTACTGGCCAGAAGTCCCGTATATGCAATATTTAATCCAAAAAACTGTGAGGGCATAACTTACCTCCTATTTCTTACACATTACACACCCAGCGTGGAAAGAATGTGTTCCAACATTTCACTGATCACGTTGATATAACGGCTGGATGCGTTGTATGCGTTCTGGAACTTGATCATATTGGACAGTTCCTCGTCCGTGGATACACCGATAACCTGTTCTCTGGCGCTCTGTGTAGCTTCCACGGTGCTGACCTGATTCTCATAAATACTCCGGAATACATAGCCGGAATTGGATACCTGCGATACCAGGTCGGTATAATAATCTACAAAAGTAGTCTTTTTCTGTACATTAGGATTCAGCGTGTAGGCTTCCTCGGTAAATGCCGCTTTCAAAGCATCTGCGGTCTCCTTATCCTCGGAACCGTCTGCCAAACGGAATCCAAGCTTGGAAGGCTCCTTCGTCAGCGCCGGATTTACCTGAAGATTGCCGATGGTATACAGGCTCTCAGGGCTGTCCGGATCTTCTTTCTTCATGACCCAGTAGTCCTTAAGTGATCCGTCCGCTTCCTTCACACTTACTTTCTCATACCCATCCGTTGTAACCTTGGTGAACAGCTGGATGGGGCTGCCATCCTCCATGCGCATGTAACCGTCCGGGTCTACCGTGCAGTAACGGGCATTTTCTAATTTAGTGCCGTCTGCCAACTCCAGATCTCCGGTCTGTACTCCTGCAGCCTTCGCCAGAATATCGTTCACCTTCGTCACCACGTTGTGGATCATCTGGTCGAATTCTGCCTGGATGTTCATGACAACGGACTGGGATACCCCGTCATATTTTCCTTCGGCCAGATCCGTGTAATTGGCTCTGTGATCTCCTCTTGCCAGAAGCATGGCTTTCAGTCCGCCGACATCTGTGTTCAGGTCGGAAGAAATCTCCACGGAGAGATCAAATACCTCTGCGCCGTCAATATTATAATCTCTGGTGCCGTCAGCTCTGACGGTGTAGGTGGCATCCTGCGGCCAGAACGGAGTGTAGAAGCCGGTGGCTTCATCCGTCTTCAGAGCGATCTCATAACAGGTTCCGTCCTTTACGAAATCCACGCCCTCGATCTGTACGGATACACTGCCGTATCGATCTTCGGAAAAGGTCATGTTGGTCAGCTCTGCCAGTTCATCCAGAATCTGATTTCTCGCGTCTCTCAGGTCGTTGGCATGTTCAATGCCGCCACTCTCAATGGCACGGATCTGATCGTTCAGCGTTAATAACTGGTTGCCGTATTTATTGATCTTATCTACATTCTGCTTAATCTGTGTGTTCAGGTTGTTCTGGTAGGAGCTCAATCCGCTGTATACTGCTCCGGCTCTCTGTACGAATTCCGCCGCTCTCTGCACCAGCATGCCCTGTGTTACAGAACTGCTGGGATCCTTGGAAAGCTCCTGAATAGCGGTCCAGAAGTCTGTCATGGTGGTCTGGAATGCCTCGCCGTTCAATTCTCCCAGCTGGCTCTCTACCTCTTCCATGACTTCTGTGGACACTTCATAGAACATACTACGTCCGGATTCCTTGCGGTATGTCTTGTCCAGGAAATAATCTCTGACCTGTTTTACGCGGGAATATGTGACACCCAGACCTGTCTGTTTGTTGGAAATAGACTTAGGGTCTGTCGATAATGTGACATAAGCTCTGTTAGACTGCTGTACCTGTTGTCTGGTATAGCCGGTGGTGTCCACATTAGAAAGATTATGCGCTGTGGTATTCAGCGCATTCTGACTTGTCTGTAATCCGGACGAACCTATATATAAACTACCCATTAATGGCATAAACTTTCACCTCTGTATCAGGGGATCCTCAGATCCCCGGGATCCGGTCTTACTGCTTGGCATCGAATCCATGGTCAATGACCCCCATGGTATTGCCTGCATTGTAAGCTCCCCGGTTGTAATTCGCTGTCTCGGGTGCAGCCTTGGATGCCTGGAGGAGATTCATCTCGAATTCCACCATCTCCAGCGCGCTGTTTAACAGTTCACTGTTCTGCTCGTTCACGCGCTTCAGTCCCCGGACCGCTGCCTGTAATCTGTCGTGGGAATCCGCCAGTGCCTGCTGTTCCGCAGGCCGTGCAGATAACATAGTGATCAGATTCGGCAATTTCAAGTCGTTAACATCCCTGTTCAATACATCGGCTATGTCCGCAGTCACTCCCGCTCTCTGCTTGTCCAGATTGTGGATCCTGCTGACCAGCTCCTGCTCCTCGTCCGTGATCTTTTGTAACTCTGCAAGATCACCGCCTGCAATAATCGGTGTCTTGCGCTGTGATAACTGAAGCAGAGCTTCGTACTCCGTACTCTCTCTGTCCAGTACATCTATCAGGTTTTCCATTAAACTAGCCAAGGAACTACCTCATTTCTTCCTGCTTTTGAAGCAGCTTCTCCGCAAAGCTTGCATTATCCACTCCATAAGTACCGTTCTGGATTCTTGCTTTAATGGGAGCCGTTAACTCTTCCCTGATGTCAGGTGCTGCTGCCACTGCTGCCTTAGCGGTCTGGAAATCCTTGCCCTGGCTGCTGATCTGCAGTCTGTCCGTGTGTGACGCTGTCTGAGTCTTCTGAGTTCTGCTGACCTTCTGTGACTGATACAGCTGCTGTACCTGTGTATACGCTTCAATACGCATATCGACTCCTCCTTCCCGAATGTCTTTTGATGTTTCACAATATGTATCGGACGGATTTACAATTACTTTAGCCCTCATGGAAAAAAAGTAACGATCCGGACCGCCTGCAGGGGAACGTCCGAATCGTCACAAAATCTGTCAATATGCATTTTCGTTGCGGATCTCATCGTCTACCCGCCGTACCCGGTAGGTCTTGTCTCCCACCGTCACGGCGGTCACCGTATCGTCGTGGGCATACAATCCTTCTTCCACATAAGAAAATTTTTCCGGTGTCCTGCCATCTTCCAGGATCTGGATCAAAGCCTCCACCCTGGGGCCATGCAGCGGATTGCATTCTCCGATGCAGGTGATCTCATCCTTCAGCACGCAGTCCATGGATTCTGTGCTGACACCATCAAAAGACAATATCATAATATCTCCTGCCGCCAGATTGCTGCCGACCCTTTTTCCCGCCGCCCGGATCGCTTCCATGGCGCCAAAGGCCTCATTGTCGTTTTCGCAATAGACCACATTGATATTGTCGTATTTTTTCAGGAAAGCTTCCATGACTTCCTTCCCCTTGGCCTGGGTAAATTCTCCCGATACCTGGTCTAACAGATCCCAACCGTATTTTGCCGCGCCCTGCTCCAATCCTCTGGTACGTCCGATCTGGGCGGAAGCTCCGATATTTCCCTGAATATTTACAATATGAAGATCCTCCGGTGCAATTCCCTTGCTGATGGAAAAGGAATTCAGCCACTCCGACATTTTCAGGCCTTCCAGTTCAAAGTCCGAACCCACGAAGCAGGTGAACAGACTGTCATCCTCCACATCCACCTTACGGTCCACGATGACCACCGGGATCCCGGCATCCTTTGCTTCCCTGAGCACCGTGTCCCATCCGGTCTCCGTCACCGGTGCCAGCACGATGTAGTCCACCTCCTGCTGGATAAAGGTTCGGATGGCCCGGATCTGGTTGGCCTGCTTCTGCTGACCATCCTCGAAGATCAGGTCGTACCCGGCCTCTTTTGTAAAGGTACTTTTCATGGACTCCGTGTTGGCACTGCGCCAGTCGGATTCCGCTCCCACCTGGGAAAATCCCACCACAATACGGTCTGTCTGTGTATCCTCTGGTGTTGCAATATCCTCCGCAGTGCTTTGTCTGTCGCCGCATCCTGCAAGCAGGATTCCCAGCCCCAGCAGCAGACCCGCCATCCATCGTCTTCCTGTTCTGCATTTCTTCATATCTGTAATGTCATCCTGTTCTGTCATACTTCCCGCCCGGAAATCGCTCTGTCATTCTCTCATTTTCCGGCAGGTTCTTTCTCTGTATGAAAATACGCAACAGAGCTCTCCAGTTCCCCGGAGATCTGTTTCATTTTATCACAGTTTGCGCCCACTGTCTGTATCTGTGTCAGAATTTCCTCAATGTTTGCATTCACCTGCTGATTGTTGGCAGCATTTTCCTCACTGATAGCACTGAGGCTACCGATATTGCCCAGAATATCCTCTTTCTGCTGTGACAGACGTCCGGTCTCTCCGGCGATCTTGCGAATCTCTTCCGCAGAATGTCTGATACTTTGCTCTAACTGCTGATACTGCTCTCTGGTTGCAATAATGTGATCCTGTTCCTCCCGGATGATATCCTTTACCACATCCGCCTGTTCCACAGTCTCACCGGATTTCTCCATAATGCCCTGGGCCAGATTTTTGATCTGCTCGGCACCGGCAGCGCTCTGCTCCGACAGTTTGCGGATCTCTTCCGCCACCACGGCAAAGCCTCTGCCCGCCTCTCCGGCTCTGGCGGCCTCGATGGAGGCATTCAGACTTAACAGATTGGTCTGTCCGGAAATGGAGAAGATCAGAGCTACCGCCTCATCGATCTTTTCGATATAATCGTTGGTCTCATGAATCTTCGCTGTAATGGTATTCACGGATTCCACAGAACGATTGCTGCCGGTCATGATCTTTTCCATGCCTTCCCCCGCCTTTTTGCTGTTGTCCTGTATTTCTTCCGAATCCTTCTGCAGCTGTCCGGCACTGACACTGATGTCATTGACCGCCTCTCCGATCTCATCCATACGGTCACTGATATTCTGCACATTTTCCGCCATTTCCTCCGCTGCGGAAGACAGCTGCTCCATCGCCTGACTGATCTGTCCAGCCTGTTCTGTGGTGGCATCGCTTCCCTCTGCCACCTGCCGTACACTGTTTAGAAGTTCTCCGGATACCTCCTGTACACCGCCGATGACCTGTGCCAGATTCCGCTGCATCTGTGAGGTATTCCGTAACAGATTACGGATCTCCCGGACAATACTGTCGGATTCTTTTCTGGCACTCAGATCACCTTCCGCCAGGGCATCCACCCTGCTGCCGGTCTCTTTCATCTTGCTCGACAGTGCTCTGCTCAGGAAAAAGCAGATAACACCAAACAGGATCACCATGCCCACTGCGCAGACCAGGAATACAACCTTGATCTCCCACAGGGCATCGGTGATCTCATTTTTCCGTTCCGCTGCAAAGGCCACCGCAGTGATGCGTCCGTCATTCATGATCGGGATATAATAACCATAATAAGTATTTCCCTCAATCACTACATTTTTATCATAATATCCCTCCGTCCCACCGGCGGACACAAGATCCTGATCCATGGGGATTTCACGGATACGATAGTCATTTTCATTTTTAATGGATGTGGTAGCCGGAATGCCGTCTGCAAGAATGGCCATCTCCAGGTCTTCTTCCTTCAGACTGTCCAGGTACTCATAATAACCGCTGGCATTCATTGCCGTGATCTCATTTTCCTTACAGTATTTTGCCAGATTATCCGCAGTTACATGCAGTGTGGTCTGCACACTGCCTTCCAGATTCGTTCTGGTCAGACGTAAAGATGTGGTACTGAGGATCACTGTTGCCAAAACTACCGGTGCCAGTGCCAGCAGCATCAACAACAGGAACAGGCTGCATCCCTGCTTTTTCAGAGTTTTCTGCTTTTTTACCTTCGTTTTTTTCATAACTTCTACCCCCTGATATTCGGTGGATTCCTTTTACTAGCGGAAAAAGAGTGTGACTGCACACCAGCCACGCTCTTTCCGCTCCTCCCTATTTTCAGCTGCTTTTATTTGTTCTGCAGCATTTTCTTTTTTCTTGCGATGACCACACTCTGTACTACCAGGAACAGACACAGCATAGCTGCAATGGTGATACCGGTCCACCATGCCTGATCCAGACCTGCACTGGATACGATATTCTGGATGGTGCTCAGGGACAATACACCGAAGAAAGTTCCGATGATATTGCCGACACCACCAGTCAGCATCGTACCGCCGATGATGGAGGATGCAATGGCGTTCATCTCCATGCCGCTGGCATGAGAAGCAGATCCGCTTCCTACATGCAGGAAGTACACATAACCGCCGATACCTGCCAACAGTCCGCAGAGCAGATGGGACATGAACTTGGTTCTCTTCACATTGATACCTAACATCAGCGCGCTCTGATTGTTACCGCCTACCGCATAGAAGCTGCGGCCCATCTTGGTCCAGCGAAGCATGATAAACATCAGAATGACTACTAAAAGTGCCACAATCACACCGATCTCCACATAAGCATTGACGTAATTGCCCAGTTTGTTCACGGAGCCCATTCCTGGAACGATCACACGGGTTTCCTTCAAAGCAGTGAAACTTTCGTTGGCTACGTTGAAAGGTTTGGTATTTACGATCGTTGTCATACCTCTGGCGAAGAACATACCCGCCAGGGTCACGATAAAGGGCTGGATATCCAAGTATGCTACCAGGAAGCCCTGTACGATACCGAAAGCAAGGCCAATGGCTACTGCCAGTAACATGGATACAAATACATTACCGCCGCCGAAGTCCAGATATACGGCGCAGCTCATGCTGACCAGTGCCACCACACCGCCGACGGAAATATCGATTCCACCGGTGATCATGACTAAACTCATGCCGCAGGACAGAATGATCAGTGCTGCGTTAGCGTTCAGAATGTTGAAAAATGTCTGAGGTTTTAAGAAGCCTTTTCCCTGGAACACGATGGCTCCGATATACATTACGAAGAATACTACGATCGTGATGGTCAGCAGCAGATTGGTATCTGTCATATTTTTTAACTTCTTACCCATATCAGCCAACCTCCTTTACAGCCTTGCCCTGCTTCAGCTTCTTGCCGAAAGCGGACAGCCATTCTCTTACCTTGGGAGTACTTAAGACTACCAGCAGGATAACCACTACCGCCTTGTAAGCAGGAAGTGCATCGGACTGTACGTCGAATTTGTACAAGGTGGTGGTCAGGAACTGGATGACATAAGCACCCAGAATGGAAGCTGCCATGTTGAACTTACCACCGCTTAAAGAGTTGCCTCCCAGAGCTACTGCCAGGATGGCATCCATCTCGATATCCTTTGCAATAACGGAGTAGTTGATGGAGGACAGACGGCTTACTTTGATCAGTGCTGCTACCGCTACACACAGTCCCAGGATCACAAAGGTCAGGAACTTGATAAATGTGGGATTCAGTCCGTTTAACTTGGAGGAATTCTCATTGATACCAACAGACTGGGTGTAAAGTCCCAGTGTTGTGAACTTCAATACCAGGAAGATCACCAGTACACAGACCGCTGCAATGAAGAACGGTGTGGGAATGGGAATTCCCGGAATAAATCCACCGAAATAGCTGAAGGTCGGATCACTTACAATAGGAAGCTCGTTGTTGTTGATCCATGCGGCGATGGAGCGGCCGGCGGTATAGAGGATCAGGGTCGCGACCATGGGCTGGATCTTGAAATATGCTACCAGGGCACCGTTAAAGGCACCGAAGAGCATGGCTACCACACAGGCTACCAGAAATGCTACGATAATGGGAGCCTGCAGGGTATCGGGTCTGGAATTCGTACCACACAGTACTCGTAAGATCACGCTGCCTGCGATGGCAATGGCAGCGCCCACGCTGATATCCTGTCCGCCGGAAGCCGCAGTGACCAGCGTCATGCCGATGGCTAAAATAGCCAGTTCGGAACCGTAGTCCAGGATCGTCATCAGGTAACCGGACAATACCGGATCTCCTGCGCTGTTATATCCCAGTGTGATCTTGAAGAAACTGGGGTCTGCGATCAGATTGAATACTGCCAGGATTATCAGGGCTGCAATGGGAATGAAAATCTGCTGCCGGAACAATCCGCTCAGGAAATTTTTATTACCTTTTTCTACTTTCTTTTCATTACTCATGCTTACTTTCACCTCCGGCAATCGTACTCATAATCTTGGTCTGGGTCAGATCTTCTCCGGACAATTCTCCTACCACCTTGCGGTCTCTCATGACTACCAGTCGGGAGCAGGTACGGAGCATCTCGTCGGTCTCGGAAGAGATGAAGGTCACGCTCATGCCTTCACTTGCCAGCTTCAGTACCAGCTTCTGGATATCCACCTTGGTACCGACATCGATACCTCTGGTGGGCTCATCCAGAATCAGATATTCCGGATGGGTCAGAAGCCATCTGGCTAAGATTACCTTCTGCTGATTACCGCCGGACAGCGACTTGATGGGTGTCTCGGCCGATGCCGTCTTGATATCCAGCAGTTTGATGTATTCGTCTGCAAATTTATTAGCTTCCGCCTTGGAAATAGGGTGGAAGAATCCACGAAGCACCTGTAATGCCAGGATAATATTCTCTCTTACGGACAAGTCACCTACGATACCGTCACGCTTACGATCCTCCGGCAGATAGCCGATTCCACAACGCATAGCATCCAGAGGCTTATTGATCTTGACCTGCTTGCCGTTCTTTTTCACCGTACCGCCGATGACACGGTCAGCACCGAAAATAGCGCGGACGCACTCGCTTCGGCCAGATCCCAACAGTCCCGTAAATCCATTGACCTCGCCCTTCTTAATATAGAAGTCAAAGGGCTTGATTCCGGCATCGCTGCACAGATCTTTGGTCTCAAATAAGGGTTCTCCGTTCTCCGTCTTCTGTTCCGTGGGCTGCTCGCCTTTGATATCGGACAGGTCATCCAGTTCCTTACCCAACATTTTGGATACCAGTTGTACTCTGGGCAGATCCTTGATGGCATATTCACCTACCAGACTGCCGTCACGCATAACAGTGATCTTGTCACACACTTCATATACCTGATCCAGGAAATGGGTTACGAAGATGATACCCACGCCTCTGGCCTTCAGATCGCGCATCAGGCCGAAGAGCTTTGTCACTTCCTGCTCATCCAGAGAGGAGGTCGGCTCATCCAGGATCAGTACTTTACAATCCATATCTACAGCTCTGGCAATGGCTACCATCTGCTGTACGGCGATGGAACAGCTTGCCAGCTGCTGGGACGCTTTCGCGGGGATATCCAGATTCTGTAAGATCTTGTCTGCGTCCTCATTCATTTTTTTCCAGTTCTGATAGATCTTATTGGAACGTCCTATGTACATGTTCTCCGCCACGGACAGATTCGGACAGAGTGTAATCTCCTGATATACCGTACTGATGCCCAGCTTCTGTGCCTCCTGCGGAGAGTGAATGGATACGGCTTTGTCATTGCCGTCGATGAAGATCTGGCCTTCATCTTTGCTGTAGACACCTGTCAGTACCTTGATCAGGGTTGACTTTCCGGCACCGTTCTCTCCCATCAGCGCATGAATCTCACCTTTGTTCAGATGGAAGTCCACACCTTTCAGAGCACGTACACCGGGAAAGCTTTTGTGAATATTTTTCATTTCCAATACTGTGTTATTGTCCAAAAGTTTCACCCCTTAATCTGTAACTATTCAGAGCCATGTAAATATCATGAAATGTTCTTCGAATGCTGGCATTCGTAAGAATATTTTATGATATTTATAGGGCGAAGTAACCACATTCGCAATAAAGTGGGCTCTGAAAGAGCTTTTGCAAATGGGGTTCTGAATAGTTACTCTTTTGATAAAAGAAGCGCGGAGCTAGCATGCGCCGCGCTTCTGGTCGTTTACGTCAGATTAGATACCGTAGTTGTCTACATCTTCCTGAGTAATGGTGGTTGCATCGAAGCCTTTCTCATCCATGATGATGGTCTTCTCGGAGATGGTCTCGCCGTTCTCCAGCTTCTTGATGATTTCATCGATGTAGGAAGCCTGGAAGGGGTTGCACTGGCCGTCGTAGTTCCAGTTGCCTGCCTTCAGTTCTTCCAGAGCCCACTTGTTGCAGTCAAAGCCCATAACGATAACGTCTTTACCAACGCCGTGGGAGATATTAGCCTTATCCAGAGCTGCTACAGCACCCTTAGCCATATCATCGTTCTCAGCGTAGATTACGTTGAAAGGAGTACCTGCGTCGATGACGGACTGGACGATCTGCTGGGCAGTCTCGGCGTTCCACTCAGCGGTCTGCTGTGTTACCAGATTGAATCCGTCGTTTGCTGCTGCGTCATCCAGAGCACCGGTACGTCCCTGCTGTGCTGCGGAACCCATAACACCCTGTAAGTGGATAATGTTGTATTCACTTAAGTTCTGGCTCTTTAACCAGTCAACTGCGGTCTGGCCTTCCTTTGCCATATCGGATACGATGGATGCCTCGTACAGGCTCTCATCTGCATCAATGGTACGGTCGAAGAGGATAACTCTGATACCTGCATCCTGTGCATCCTTCAATACGGAATCCCAACCTGCGGTATCTGCTGCGGACAGAAGCAGATAGTCAACGCCATCCTGAATGAACTTCTGTGCTGCAGTGATCTGCTCATCGTTCTTTAAGCTGTATGCGAAAGATGCTTCGTAGCCGTTAGCCTCGGTAAAGGTATTCTTCATATCCTTATCGTTTGCGGTACGGTAACCGGACTCGTTGGGGTCGTTGTTGATGATGCCGACTTTGATCATATCTCCGGAGGAGCTGGAGCTGGTCGTTCCTGCGCTTGCACTTTCGGTTCCTGCGTTTTCACTTCCGGTTGTTGCGCTTGCACTTCCGGTTGCTGCGTTGCTGCCTGCATCAGAGGAGCCGCATGCTACAAGGCTGAATACCATGGTTGCTGCCATTACTGCTGCTAAAATTTTCTTCTTCATTGTGTAACCTCCCAATTTGTTTTTGTTCCCCAAAGAACTATTTCTTTGATGATCTTATTGTAAAGCGGATCCGGGGAAAAAACCATGAAGATACCTCTCGGAAAAGTTGAAATTTTTATGGTAAAAAAAACCACCGGCGTAAAAAGTTGATTTTTTTACGATAGTGGTTCATTTTTTTAATACTGTGGAAGCCGGACCGTGACACAGGTGCCCTCCCCGTAGGTACTGGTAATGGTGATACCATAGTTTTCGCCGAAATTCAGACGGATACGTTCGTTCACATTGTACAGGCCGTAGATATCGGTCTCCCGGGCCTTCCGGTTGCGGATGCCTTTCCTCACCTGCTCCAGCCGCTCCGGCGTCATCCCCTTGCCGTTGTCCGTGATCAACAGAATGCAATCCTCTCCGTCCAGTTCTCCTTCGATCCGTATCATGCCCTTGCCACGTTTGTTCTTGATTCCGTGGTACAGTGCATTTTCCACCAGAGGCTGCAGCGTGATCTTGGGAATCTGGCAATGGTTTAATTCTTCCGGAACACAGATCTCATATTGAAGGATGTCCTGATAACGCATCTGCTGGATCTCCAGGTAGCTGCGGACGTGCTGCAGTTCTTCTTTTACATCCAGAATATCCTGTCCCTGATTCAATGAGATCCGGAAAAAGTCCGACAGGCTGCCTACCATGCTCACGACCTTTTTCTGTTCTCCCGCCTCCGCCAGCCATACAATGGCATCCAGCGTATTATATAAGAAGTGCGGATTGATCTGGGACTGCAGCAGTTCAAATTCCGCCTTGCGCAACCGGATCTGCTCCGTCTTCACCTGCTCTAACAGTTCGTTGATCTTGTCGATCATGGTATTCAGTGAATCGCTGAGCACCTGAGCCTCCACGCCCCCCGTCACGTCGGAGCGCACCGTCAGGTCACCTTTTGCCACCTGATCCGTCACCTGGGTAAGGCGTCTTATGGGGCTCGTGATACTTAACGGTATATAATAGGATAAGAATAAAAACAGAGCCAGGATCAGTGTAAAGGCAATGATGGAGAAACGGATCATATTCACGAAGAAATCCTGATATTGCTGCCTGCTCTCCTGAATCCCCCGGATCTCGTAATAGATGTACTGGGACATGGTATCACCCACCAGAGACGTCACAATCTGCACATCATTTTCCCAGATTTCCATGTTGTCCTCGTAGCGGTTGCCTTCCCGGATATTGTCCTCGATCCTGCCGATATAGGTCTCCAGATTGTTCAGATATTTTTTGACACTGGTCAGTCGTTTCAGGTTCTCCTGAGATTCCGTCAGTTCTTCCAGACCGGCCACGATGTCATCTGCCTCCACCAGCATATCATGCAGACTGGACTCTTCCAGCGTCTTGTTCCCTACGATCAGCAGATAAGTCTCATAATCGAAATCCTTCTGGAAATCCAGGCTGAACTGGCTGGCCATGACGGAGGAATTGATCATATCCTCGTATCTGCGGTTATTGTTCCATAAATTATAGAAGCAAAAGATCAGGAACAATACAAAAGGCACCAGAAGGCAAAGATAGGAATATCTTATCTTTGCCACCAGTGTCGAATGTTCATACAATTCTTTTATCTTTTTTCTCATAGGAATCCCCCTTATCCATGGCCACGGCTAACTGGTGCCGCCCCGGTACTGGGTAGGGGTCATTCCCTGGGTCTTCTTGAACAGATAGGAGAAATAGTGTGGATCCTTGTAGCCCACCTCCTGGCTGATCAGGCTGCTGCGCTTGCCGGTGCAGCGCAAGAGTTCCTTTGCCTTGTTCATACGATAGTCTGTCAGATATTTGATAAAGCTCTGTCCGGTCTGCTGGCTGAAGATCATGCTCAGATGGTTTGGTGAGAAATTCACGTGGGATGCCAGCAGATTCAGGGAAAGTTCCTCGTCTGCATAATTCTCATCAATGTATTTCATCACCTGTTCCACCACATCATCATACCGGCTGCTGGCAGCCTTATCTCTGACTGCCAGTGCTTTCTGCAGAATTCTGGTAATGTAATGGATCGCACTATCGCTGTCCTGCAGGGTCTTCTCGTCCTGATTGGGTGTTTCCAGTTCCTGCGTATCCGTCTGCAGGCTTTCCAGAAAATCTGCCACACAGAAATAGACATCCATGGTAATATACTGCCTGAAAATATTGGACTGCAGTGCCTTGTTGCTGAGATCCCGGAAAAATTCTTCCACGAAGTAGACCACTTCCTCCCGGTCACCCTGTTTTAAGAATTCCTGGATTCTTGTGCGGTCGATCTGCTTTGGATTGACTTCCTTGATGTCAAAATTATCTTCCTTCTGCGCTTCCTCCGTCATATGTCCGCTGTCCAGGATCCGGCTGTCCTGCACCAGATATCTGTGGGCAAAAGCATGACTGGCCTGTTCAAAAGATGCCGGAAGCTCCCGCAGACGGTTCACCGGCTTGCCGATACCACCGAAATACCGCACATGCTCATAGCCTTCCATAATGTCCTTGATCTTTTCTATGTATTCCTGTTGCAGCAGCAATAGCTGTTCCTCGGAATCGGCTTTTAATAAGAATGCTTTTCCTTCCAGATTACGATCAAAGGTGATCACCGTCCTGCCGTCTTCCAGTCCCCGCAGTTCCTGTTCGATCCGGATCAGGCTGCCGGAATACTCATCCTGCGCATGACGCAGAGACTGGGTCTTGAACAGAATAATATTGTACCAGGGTGCCGACAGATCGATCCCCAGAATCTCTGCCGATTCCAACAGTTCTGCCACGGTGCTTTCTCCGGTGACCAGTTCCTGGAACAGTTTTTTCCGCTCTCTGAGATTGTTTTCCTCCATCTCCTGCAAATACCGCTCTCTGATCTGAATGGCTATGCGCTTCTCCTCGATCTTCGCCGACAATTCATCCAATTCCGCCAGCAGTTCCTCACCATTGATGGGTTTGGACAGATACTGGGCCACTCCCAGCTTGATAGCTTCCTTGGCATATTCGAATTCCTGGTAACCGGACAGAATAATGATTTCTGTGTCCGGAAGCTCCTTGCGGATCAGACGGCTCAGTTCCAGGCCGTCCATAAACGGCATCCGGATATCGGTGATCACGATATCCGGACGCAATTTCTGGATCATGGGATAGGCCAGTTCTCCGTCACCGGCCTCCCCACAGAACTCATAGCCATGAGCCTTCCAGTCAATATTATTTTTGATTCCTTCACGGATGACAAATTCATCCTCCACCAAAAACACTTTTAACATTTCCACGATACCCTTCTTCTATCTGCAGGTAACTTCTACCCGCAGATTCTGCCTGCAGATTTTTATTTCGTTCTCTGCAATACTATTTTCTATTATACACGAAAACAGATTTTTCGGGTAGCATATTTTAGCGGTAGAATACTTCTCCCAGCATCAGGTCTCTCTTCAGATCGCGGATCTTCGTATCCTTGTCGATGTATACAGCCTCGATGCCCATCATGGCTGCCCAGTCACCCATCTGCTCTGCGGTCAGATCGTAGGTAAATGCGGTATGATGTGCACCTCCTGCCAGGATCCATGCTTCCGCGCCGGTATACAGATCCGGTTCGGGAGTCCAGAAGTTGGTAGCGGTAGGAAGCTTCGGCATGGGTTTCTCCACTTTCTTGCAGTTCACATCGTTGATGATCAGACGGAAACGATTGCCCATGTCGATCAGGGAAGTAGCGATACCATGACCTTCCTTGGAAGTAAATACCAGTCTTGCAGGATCTTCTCTGTCTCCCATGGACAGGGGCTGGCACTTGATGCTGATGGGACCGTCCGCAATGGTGGGGCAGATCTCCAGCATATGGGCTTCCAGAATACCTTCCTTGCCCTTGATCAGATTGTAGGTGTAATCCTCCAGCATGGAAGTACCCTTGGCATCCTTTTTGCCTGCGGTCATGATCTTCATCAGACGTACCATGGCGGCTACCTTCCAGTCACCTTCTGCGCCGAAGCCGTAGCCCTTCTCCATCAGTCTCTGAATGGCCAGTCCGGGCAGTTGCTTCAACGCACCCAGATCTCCGAAGTGGGTAACGATGGCCTGATATTTCTTCTCTTCCAGGAAACGTTCAAATCCCAGTTCGATCTGTGCCTGTACAGCCACATGTTTTTTAAACTCTTCGGGGTCTCTTCCCTCTAATAAAATATTATATTTCTCGTAGTACTCGTCTACCAGTGCATTGACATCGGATGCAGATACGGCATTTACACTCTCTGCGATCTCGTTTACAGGGTAAGCGTCTACTTCCCAGCCAAACTTGATCTGTGCTTCTACCTTATCACCCTCGGTTACCGCTACATTGCGCATATTGTCAGCCACACGCATGACACGGATATGGCTGCTCTCCACCACGCCGACTGCAGTACGCATCCAGGATGCGATCTTGCCCTGTACCACAGGATCAGACCAGTGACCTACCACAACCTTACGCTCCATGCGCATGCGGGTCACGATATGACCGTACTCTCTGTCACCGTGGGCAGACTGGTTCTCATTCATGAAATCCATGTCGATGGTGTCATAGGGCAGTTCCTCATTGAACTGAGTATGGAAATGCAGCAGGGGCTTACGATACTCCTGTAATCCCAGGATCCAGGATTTTGCCAGAGAGAAAGTATGCATCCAGGTGATAACACCGGCACAAGTGTCATCCAGATTTGCTTCATTAAAAGTACGGCGGATCAGTTCGTTAGTGATCAGGGTCGGCTTCCATACCACCTCATAAGGTAACACACCGGAAGCGTTCAGGGCATCCACGATCTTGTGAGAATGCTCCGCTACCTTTGCCAGGCACTCGTCCCCATACAAGTCCTGTGATCCCGTACAAAACCAGAATTGATATTTTTTTGTCTGTAACATAAGTAATACCTCCTGTAGTTGAATACAATGATGTCGGGGTCAAAAGCCCCCGACTTTGATGCCTACGGATTGTTCCGTGCTACGCACTCCCACAATCCTACCCAATATTCGCATATCGTGGGATTATCATCCCACTTTTATGCTCATATCGGGCCGGGCCCTAAGGTCTTTCACCCACTTATGAGCAAGCTCATGTGGGCTTAGACCTTTTGACCCTGGCATCATACAATTTCGATATTACTATATTACAACTTGTATGCTTCTGCTAACAAGTTGTATTTCCTACGACAAGCTCTGGCTGGATGAGAATCTTTCTCTCTTCCGGTCCCAGAGATTCCCCATGAAGCAGTGACAGTAACAGCTGTGCCGCCATTTCTCCCAGTTTTTCCTGGGGATGAACGATAGTGGTCAGTTGAAAACCTCCGCCGATGGCCATGTAGGAATTGTCATAACCGGTGACGGAAATGTCCTCCGGGACGCGAATCCCCCGGGCCGTCAGCGTCGGGATGACCTGCATGGCGATCTGGTCATTGTAACAGACCACACTGTCGAGTCTGGTTCCCTTGGAGATCAGACGCCGGATTCCCTCCTGTGGGTGGACTTTACGATCCTCGGTATGGAACCAGATCACCTTGTCCGGATCGTAGAGGACACCTGCTTCCTGCAGGGCCTGTACATAGCCCCGGTGACGGTTCTGTCCCTGGATGTCATCTGCCTTGAACACTCCGGCAATATCGCGATGCCCGGTATCCAGGAGATATTTTGTGATCAGATGACCTCCCCTGCAATCGTCCATCAGCACCTGGGGCTTGTCTTCCATCTGGTCGAAGCAGCCTTGAATAAACACATAGGGAATTCCGTATTCTTCCAGCCGCTCATACAGATGCAGATGTCTGCAGCTGATCTGGCTCTTACTGGGTTCGATGATGACCCCGTCGATATCCTTCTGCAACAGTTCCTCCAAACACCGTGCCTCCTGGCTCCGGGAGTTTCTTGTATTTTTTAATAAAATGCTATACCCCTGTGCCGTAAGAACTTCATCGATGCCCTGAATAACCCGGGGAAAAATATAATCCGACAAATAGGTGGTCACCACGGCAATGTTGTGAGACTTATGCTCCGGGCGAACCCGCTCCGACACAAAGGTGCCTTTCCCGTGTACCGCATAGATGTATCCCTCCTGTTCCAGAATGGCCAGTGCCTTGCGGACGGTCTGGCGGCTCACCTGATAAGCGGCGGCCAGCTGGTTCTCCGAGGGAACACGGTCACCGCTGCGCAGTTCTCCCAGTCGGATCTGTTCCTGTAAATCATGATGCATTTTATAGTATTTCAGCTGTTTTTCTTCCATACGTATCCGTCCGCCCCGCTCCTTCTCTATCCGGTTTTGTGCAACTCTATTCCGTTTTCCGGGTATCGCTCCCCGGTGCATTTCAGTATTTTTCGCCTTCCAGCAGGATCAGCCGCCGGATTTCTTCCGCTCCGCTGACACGTTCCCCTTCTATGGTATCATTATGGATCACATAATCACAGATCTTGCGATTACGCTTCTCCGCATCGATAGACAGGATCCGAAGTGTCTTTTCCTCGGTGTCATAGTCGGAATCAATGATATCGGCGATCAGCTTTTCTTTATCTCTCGCCACATAGATAATATGGGTGGGAAAGGAACGCTTCATGGCAATGGCACCGCACATATCCACGGGGATCACCGCAAACTTTCCCTGATCCAGCAAGGTCTGAATGTCTTCCTTTCTGGTGCCGTACCGTACCCCGGCATAAGCCGTTTTTTCAAAAAAGTTCATCCGGTCGAAGGCTTCCTCCGGGACGTACTTGTGGCCGTAGCGCCCCGGTTCCGTGCAGTAGTTCACCGGGCGGACAAAAATCTCCCCACTCTCTGTCCTTTCGCTCGCGCCTGTCCCGCGGCTACCGCACAAAGCTTCCGTAATCTCCCGTTTGCCGGAGCCGGACGGCCCCACCAGGGCCAGCACCGCCGGAGCAGTGATCTTCTCTGTCTTAGAAGTGGATGCTTTCATGATCTGCTTCACCAGAGAGACAAATTCCGCCATGGTATTTACGGACAACAGCCCCGTCATTTTGGCATTCCAGGGCTTCCGCATCAGCACCGGATACTCCGCCTTGCTCTCCAGAATATTGTGGATGGCATCATCCAGCACAATATCAAAATGGACACGATCCTTGGCACTTCCCAGAATAATATTTTCCGGTGGAAGCTCCGGGAACTGGGTCATGATCTGTTCTGCCCGCACTCCCATAAAATGTGGTGACACCGCAGTAATGAAAAAAACATCCGCGATCTGCATCAGCCTGCGGATCCCTCGTTTCGTCTCCTCGGTCGGGATCTGCCTCCGGTACAGTTCCGGATCGTTATAGAATTCTTTGATCACCGAAGTCCGCCCTTCGTTGGCCCAGGAAGTGATTTCCTCCATGCGATAGGGTTCCTTCGGATGATATTTTTCATTTGCCATACGGATGGCGATACTGTTAAACGGGGCGGTAACATCGTCCCAATCAATACCGATGCTGGGTCTGAGCATGCTGTAGTCCTCACTCTTTCTATGTTCAATGCGATCTATCACACCATGTGATTTTAGTGCATTATGCTTTTTGCACATTGTGCATTCCCGTTTCCGGAATACTTCTGCTATTTAGCATAGCATAAACGAATACGCAGTACAATCCATACCGCAGCCGCTCTCTCTGGCTCTTCTACCGTTCCAATCGGCATTGTTTATTTTGCCGTACTCTTTTTCCTTGGATATATCATGTTTTTGGTGCTTATCATCCATTTATCATATTTTTTGTTGTAATAATGCACAATCGCTTTTTTCTCTATATTGCCCAATTGTCAGCACTTTTGAACTGTGCTAGTATACATGTACAGGAGGAGAATTCATGACCAACCGGGAATTATTAGAGACGATAGTAATTAAATTAGAAAGTATAGACCAACGACTGGGCAGGGTGGAGCAACGACTTGATAAGGTCGAACAGCGACTCGACAGGGTGGAGCAGCGACTTGATAAGGTCGAACAGCGACTCGACAGGGTGGAGCAGCGACTTGATAAGGTCGAACAGCGACTCGACAGGGTGGAGCAGCGACTTGATAAGGTCGAACAGCGACTCGACAGGGTGGAGCAGCGACTTGATTCACTGGAGCAAAGATTCGATTCTTTGGAACAACGTGTTTCCAATCTGGAATCCGGTCAGATTGCCATGGAACAGCGCCTTACCAATCTGGAATCCGGTCAGATTGCCATGGAACAGCGCCTTGCCAATCTGGAATCCGGTCAGCTCTCTATGGCGAATCGCCTTACCAATATGGAGTTGACTCTTGAGAATGAAGTCAGTCGTAATATCTGTACAATTGCAGAAGCTCATTTAGATTTATCCAGAAAATTCGACCGGGCCTTAAAAGTAAAAGAAGATGATGAACTGGTTCGCGTCCGGCTTAATGTATTGGAAAATGATGTCCGAAAAATAAAGCAGCGGCTGGAAATTGCATAGTTTATTCTTATCAGTACCTTATCTTAATGGATAAGGTATTTTTTTGCCCTTCTTTTTGTTGACTTATCAACATCCTTGTGTTACACTTCATAAAGTTGTTGCAGTGTCAACATTTTACAGGAGGAACCTTCATGCAGGATCGTTTTGAAAGATTTGTGGTATCTATCACAGAATTGCACCGTTATCTGCAAAAATTAAAAGAACTGGAAATGGGACAGATGGACTTAAAAGCCGGTTATACCATGTGTCTGTATTATCTGGGAAAGCACCCGGAAGGGCTGACCGCCACGCAGCTGACGGAGCTGTGTAAGGAAGACAAGGCCGCCATCTCCCGTACCTTAAGCCAGTTGAGTTCCAAGGGGCTGGTGTCCTGCGAGCTGCCGGAACATAAACGTTCCTACCGCACACTGTATTATCTGACAGAAGAAGGCAATACTGTAGTCAAAAAGATCAGTTCCCGGATCTATTCCGCACTGGCTCACGGCGGTGATGGCATGACGGAAGAACAACGGTTGAATCTCTATGACTCTCTGGAACGGATCTCCCATAATCTGGAGCAGTATCTTACAGAGTTTTCTGTCAAGCATCCCACAGAGAAATGATCCATCCGCAACTCACCCTGACCGGCTTTCCAACAGAATTAACAGCAAGGTGACATGAACGATGTCGTATGTCCATCCCGATGGATGCCCCGGCGCATTTCCGCCCGAAAGAATATTCATCATAACTATATATAGAAAGTACAGGAAACAATTATGGAAAAAATACGTTTTATCACGGACTCCGCATCCGATATGAACAATTCAAGAGAGGACGTCACGATTCTCCCCCTGCATATCCGCTTCGGTGAGGAGGAATATGCTGACGGTGTCACCATCAGTCATAAGGAATTCTATGAGAAACTGATCGAATGTGATACTCTGCCCACCACCAGTCTGGTATCTCCCGCAGTCTTCGAAGAAGCCTACGAAAAAGCTGTATCGGCCGGAGAAACTGTCATTGTGGTTACTATTTCCAGCAAGCTGTCCGGCACCTGCCAGAGTGCCCGGATCGCTGCCGAGGATTATGAAGGCAAAGTCTTCGTCGTAGACAGTCTGAATGCCACCATTGGGGAACAGATTCTGGTAGAATACGGCCTGCAGCTGAAAAAGCAGGGAATGACCGCGGAAGAGATCGTAAGCATTCTGCAAGAGCAAAAGCATAAGATCCACACCATGGGACTCTTAGACACTCTGGAATACTTGAAAAAAGGGGGCCGTATCTCCCCCACTGTGGCATTCATCGGGGGTGCTCTGGCCATCAAGCCCGTGGTAGCAGTCGTAGACGGTGAGATCATTATGCTGGGAAAAGCCCGTGGTTCCAAAAACGGCAGTAACTTCCTCATCCGTGAAATTGAAAAAGCGGACGGTGTGGACTTCTCCAAGCCCTTCTGTCTGGGCTATACCGGTCTGAGTGACGAACTTTTACAGAAATACATTCACGACAGTGAGCATCTCTGGAAAGATTATGCCAAGGAGCTTCCCGTCAGCACTCTGGGTGCCACCATCGGAACCCATGTGGGCCCGGGTGCTGTTGCCGTTGCATTCTTCGAACATTAAATCTATTACAATTTTTCCCATTTGCTCAAAATAGGACTAATTTTCCACAGCTGCCCCACTGACAAATTTCTCCTCTTATGGTATATTGTAAAATCATTTTATATTGTTTGTTCATTTTCTACATTACCAGAGAGGAGAATTTTTATGGGGTTGAACCTGTTACTATCCACAAATCATATCGTCATCCACAGTTACTCTCCCGTGGCAGATTTTCTGTTGGTGGTTATGTGTCTTCTGGCATTGTTACTGATCCGACAGACTTTCATTAAACAGAGCCGGACCTTTCGGATCTTCAAGTCCTGTTTTGCCTTGCTTTTCATTGCCGCAGTTTCCAATATTGCCTTTTATTATGCCGACCTTTTTTCCAGACAGAACACCCTTCTCTGGATCCTCCGGGCCGTCTACCATATCAGTCTTCTGTCCCTGTTCTGTCTCTATATTGCTTACCTGAAAATACTGATCGTCTTCCCGAAAAATATCGGCAGGAAATATACCTTTCTGTCCTTCGCCATCCTTGTGGTGACCGGAGTTGCCGATCTGGCATCTCCTCTGACCGGCTGGGGATTTCATCAGGATCATTACGGAATCTGGTATGAAAATATCCTGTCCACTCCTTTTATGGTCGGATATCTTCTGTATCTGGCGGTGATCCTCTTTCTGTTGGTTTGCTACCGCCGCAGACTTCCTACCGCACTGTTCCATATGCTGATATTTACTGAGACGGTCTGTGGATTGATTGTAGTCATGGAAGCTGCCATGAATACGACTTCTTTCCTGGCCACAACCTATTTTCTGCCGCTTCTGGTGGTATTGTACATGCTCCATGCCAACGCCTACGACCCGAAGACCGGTGCCCTGGGTTCCACATCCTTGGATGAATATCTGCGCCAGCAGCGACAGACCGCTCAGGATACCTACTACCTGTGCCTGCGCTTTGACATGGATTTCGAATACGTCATGACAGAGGAAATGGGAAAGCTGTTCTACAGCTTCTGGACGGATTATTTTCGAAAGGGTATGTTGTTCAATCCTTCCACCAGCTTCTTCGTACTGGCAGTGGACAGCCACAATGTCCCGGATGCCACAGAAAGGGCAGTATCCCTGATTAAAAAGGTGTTCCAGAAATATTATGAAGAATATAAGCTTCCCTACAAGCTGGTACTCTTCGACCATCTGGACTTTTGTGAGAATCTGGAACAGTTCTACGAAGTATTCAATTACTTTTCCGAAAAAGTAGCGCAGAATTCCTATCGTGTCTTCGGGGAAGAAGATTACCAGACTTATAAAGAAATGCATTATATCAAGTCCCAGTTGAAGGATATTGCGGAACACGGCTCCTTAGATGACGAACGCGTTCTGGTCTATTGTCAGCCGGTACGGAATGTCCACACGGGTACTTACGATACCGCAGAATCCCTGATGCGTTTGCGTCTGCCACAGACAGGACTGGTATTCCCGGATCGTTTTATTCCTCTGGCAGAAAAATACGGCTACATCCACCGCCTCAGCATGATCATTCTGAATAAGACCTGTAGACAGATCAAGCAGATGCAAGATGAGGGCTATCAGATCTCCCGTGTATCCGTAAATCTTTCTGTGGAAGAGCTGGGCGAAAAGGACTTCATGGAAGAATTCAAATCCATCGTACGAGCCGCCGGAATCGACTTCCACACCATTGCCGTTGAGTTTACGGAGTCCCAGAACGATACGGAATACGAACTGGTACAGGAATGCGTCAGTGAGTTCAAACAGTTGGGGGTATGTACTTATCTGGATGATTTTGGAACCGGTTATTCCAATTTCGACCGGATCTTAAGCCTGAAACTGGATGTGGTCAAATTCGACAGAAGCCTTTTACTGATGGCGGATCAGGATGCCAATTCCCGCTTCATGCTGGATTACTTCTCTACCGCCTTTGAGCGTCTGGGTTACAAGGTACTGTACGAAGGTGTAGAGACCGATGCCCAGGAAGAACTGTGTATCATCAGTCATGCAGATTATTTACAGGGCTATAAGTTCTCCAAGCCGATTCCCATTGAAGAATTGCCCCGGTTCCTTACGCGGGGCTGATATTGCGATTGCCGCATCCATTATTATTCCGGACACCGCTTCTGCGGTCCCCGCATACACAATAAAAATCCCGAAGGCCTTTCACAGTCTCCGGGATTTCTCTTTGCTTAACTTTATTTATCTTTTGTATCTTGCGCTTATATTAAGCAGCCTTCTTAGCCTTCTTCTCTTTCATCTGCTTAGCGAAGGTCTGTGCGCCTTCCACTACCAGGAAGATTGCCAGCACTGCCATTGCAGTTGCGAAGAACAGCTGGAACCAGTCACCCCATGCAGCGGTGCCGGCGCCGATAGCCTTACACTTGTTGATTACAGTGATCACCAGGCTGGTCAGGGTTGCAGCAAGCATGAATACCATAGGGAAGTAGAACATCTTGTTGTTCTTACCAACTTCACCCAGCCATGCAGCTACTGCCATCAGTGCGATACCTGCCAGCAACTGGTTGGCTGCACCGAACAGACCCCAGATCTGGCTCAGAGACAGACCACCCAGGATACAACCGATCAGTACCATAGAAACAGTACCGAACAGAGGATGAGCCAGCACTTTACGTGCGCCCTTGGCATCCTTGTAGGTAGCCTCGCCTTCCTTCAGGAACAGCTCGGAGAACATGAAACGGCTCAGACGGGTACCGGTATCCAGACTGGTCAGCGCGAATACGGATACAGACAGAGTTAATAGTGCGTAAATGGTGCCATATGCCTTGGAAGTCTCGGTACCGAACATGGATGCGATACCTGCAGCGAATGCAGCTGCGGGAGATCCGAACTCACCGTTTAAGTACTTCTGATATACTGCACCGACTGCTACCAGAGCGATGATACCCAGAGCAGACTCGATCAGCATGGAGCCGTAACCGATTGCCTTGGCATCCTTCTCGTTCGCTAACTGCTTGGAAGAAGTACCGGTAGCGATCAGGCTGTGGAAACCGGAACATGCACCACATGCTACAGTGATGAACAGCATAGGGAACAGGGTCTGTCCTGCCTTGGGCTCCCAGCTGGTGAAAGCTGGAATATCGAAAGCAACAGTACCGGTGAAAGCACCTGCAACCACACCGATGAATGCCAGACCGATCATAGCGTACAGCAGGAAGCTGGACAGATAGTCACGGGGCTGTAACAGGATCCATACGGGAACCAGGGAAGCTACAGCGATGTACACACCTACGAATACGATCCATGCGATACGGTTCATTGCAAAACCAACGTTCAAGCCAAGAACAGTGATCAGTACGATACCGATGATGCCACCGATGGTAGCGGGCAGAGTCTTGACACCCATTCTGTTGGTCACATAACCATAAATAACAGCCAGAACGATAAATAACAAAGAGATCATAGCGGTAGACTGGTTACCGGTAGGATTGGTCACAAAACCGAAAGCGGTCTTGCCGGCTTCGTCTGCCACAGTCAGGAAAGTACCTGCCACGATGTTAACGAAGGAAGCGATTACCAGAATCAATACCAGAAGTGCGAAGATGATGAAAAGCTTCTTTGCTCTGGATCCCATGGAATCCTCGATGATCTCACCTACAGATTTACCGTCATGTCTGATAGATGCGAATAAAGATCCGAAGTCCTGCAGACCGCCGAAGAAAATACCACCGATAATACACCACAGGAATACGGGAACCCATCCGAAGATGGAAGCCTGGATCGGTCCGTTGATCGGGCCTGCTCCGGCGATAGAGGAAAAATGATGTCCCATAAGTACGGCGGGCTTTGCTGCAACATAGTCTACACCATCCTCCTTCTCAATAGCAGGAGTCTTCTTGGTAGGATCAATGCCCCACTGTTTTGCCAGCCAGGAGCCATAGAACACATAGCCGGTAAACAATAATACGATAGCGGCCAAAACAATTAATAATGCTGTCATTTGTGTTTCTCCTTTTCTTATACACAGATTTCATTTTTCGCAAATACACGAATTGCTCCGCTAAAATCCGCTCTCGCAATTCTAAAACTGTTCGGAATCCGTTAATTTACTGCTTCCTCACAGTTTTTGGGTCCATAAATTCAAATATCTTACCATGCAAGCATGCACGATATTTGGAATTTCTGTCCCTTGTATTTACTGTATTGCCTTTTTCACGAGCTTCTTCAGAATCTGTCCGTGGCGGTTGTGGACGATCCGACCCGAAGATAACTCGGCGACAATCAAACGGTAATTACTCCAGCCATGAAATCCCCAGAGGTAACTCTGATAATGCTTGCACTTTTTCACCTGTGTAAGCGCATCCTCCTCTGCATGACCGGTCAGAATGATCAGGACAACATCGCTGTTCCGATGATTGGATGAGGGCTGCACGTTGGCAGTTCCCCGTTCCCAGGCGATGGAGTCCAGTTCCAGAAGGCGATCCTTTGATAAAGATTCCTCTGTGGCAAAATACACAGTCTCGTTGGTGTCAATATCTGCCACCTTAGCTTTCTTGATCAGAAAGTACTGCTCATTATGGGATCCGAAGATTGCTTCGGCTGCGAATGGCGGTTCTACAGCCTCTGTTTTGATATTGTAGTAGGTCTGATAAGATCGCAGGACGCGTTCCAGCGCTTCCCCGGGAGTAAGTGTCTTTTGTAATTCCATTCTGCTTTCCTTTTAAGCATGCGTAATCGATTACATTTACGTTCATGCTATCGATAGCTTTAGCACGTCGAAGTGTCAAATGCAACGGATTTTTTAGCATTTCTTTACACTTTTTTATAAATACATACTTTATCGTTATATGTTAGTCCTCTGACAGCTTTTTTCCAAGGTGCAAATTTAACCTATATACCATTACAAATTTAATCTCTTTATCTGGATAAACTTATTGACTTTTGTTGGGTAACCGGAAATCATTCTAAAAAAAAGCAGCCGATTTTCATCAGCTGCCGATTTTTAGGAATGATTCTTCTCTTCCTTGATCTCCCAATGGATCAGGAAAGTCAGTGCCGCACGAAGTCCGATGATACCGGCTACGGTAACGATCTCCTTCCAGTCTCTGACAATAACGGTCTTAAGGATCTCACTGCACAACTTGAATTCCAGCCCTACAGCAAGCCCCTGCGCCAGGGTGATCTTCATATCCGGCACCCGACGCACATAATTATAAAACCCTTTCAGACCGGAGAGAATAATAACGATCACTCCGACAAATTCAAAGAACAGTATTGCCACCTGGACAATATTGTTCATCACATTTTCCAGGAATTCAATGATAAGCTCTATGTGGAACATGCACAGCCCCCCGCTTTTCTTACACTTCTTTTTTCATTGTAGCGTATCCAAAAAGGGCGTGCAAGATGTATCTTTATCTTTTTATCAGCTATTTTTCTTCTGTTTTCAATAATTCCTGCATAGTATGCCAGCCAAGCACCGCGCATTTTACCCTGGCAGGCATGTGGGCGATATCCTGCAATACGGAGGCTTCCTCCAGTTCTTCCCTCTCTTCCTCGGTAATACTTCCCTTGATCATCTTGAGGAACAGGTCTGCCAGATGCAACGCTTCCTCCTTGCTTCTGCCAATGACCAGCTCCAGCATCATGTCCGCGGAAGCCTGGGATATGGCACAGCCGTCGCCTTCGAAGGCACCGTCAACTACCACACCATCCTCCACTTTCAGCTCCAGAAAAATGTCATCACCACAGCTGGGATTAACGCCCTCCAACACCAGATTCGCATCCTCCAGCTTGTGCTTGTGATACGGATGCAGATTGTGCTCCGTCAGGATTTCATTATAAAATGTCTTATTCTCCATAGCCCATCTGTCTCCTTATCTTTGCAAGGCTTTCTAAAAATGCCTGAATCTCTTCTTCCGTATTGTAGACACCCAGGCTTACTCTGGTGGTGGACAATACTTTCAAATGTTGCAATAACGGCTGGGCACAATGATGTCCCGCCCGGACCGCGATATGATCCGCATCCAAAATAGAAGCCACATCATGGGGATGCACACCGTCCAGTTTGAAGGTCACAATGCCGTGATGGTCTTCTGCTTTCTGTGAGCCCAGAATGTGTACTGCGGGAATCTCTTTCATGCCATCCATCAGCATGGCTGTCAGCTTCGCTTCTCTCTCTTCGATAAAGTCAAAACCGATCTTCTGCACATACCGGATTGCCTCTGCCAGTGCATAGGCTCCGGCACCGTTTACCGTTCCTGCTTCGAACTTATGTGGCACTTCCGCCCACACGGCTCCGGTACGGCTGACGGAATCGATCATTTCCCCGCCGCACAGGAAAGGAGGCATCTGCTCCAACAGTTCTCTCTTCGCATATAACGCACCAATTCCCATGGGAGCATACATCTTGTGTCCGGAAAATGCCAAAAAATCCACATCCAGATCCTGTACATCCACTGCCATATGGGGAACGCTCTGGGCTCCGTCTGCCACGAAATAAGCGCCTGCCTCATGTGCCAGCTGCGCAAAACGCTTGATATCATTTTTGCAGCCCAGCACATTGGATACCTGGGTCATAGCAACGATCTTCGTTCGTTCGCTCAGTGCCTCCTTAAAAGCTTCCTCGGTATATTTTCCGTCTTCGGTGCACTCCAGATACTTCACCACTGCTCCGGTTCTGGCTGCCGCCTGCTGCCAGGGCAGGAGATTGCTGTGGTGCTCCATAATGCTCACCAGGATCTCATCTCCCGGTTTCAGTACCAGTGAGCCGAAACTGTAGGCCACCAGATTCAAGCCTTCCGTGGCATTGCGGACGAAAACGATCTCCGCCGCCTCTCTGGCATTTAAAAACTCCCGGACCGTCTCTCTGGCTTCTTCGTATTTTTCGGTTGCCGCCTCTCCCAGCTCGTATAATCCGCGCAGGGGATTGGCATTGTATTTTTCATAAAATGTTCTCTCTGCCTCCAGAACACAGGACGGCTTCTGGGAAGTCGCCGCCGTGTCCAGATAAATCACATCGTTACTCATAAGCAGAGGAAAATCCTTACGGATCTCGCTGATTGAAGTCGTCATACTTCCTCCTGTTATCTTACTCTTCCGCTTCCTCTTCTTCCCCGGCTCTGCCAAGGAACTCCTGTACCTTAGCCCGTGTAGCTGCATCAGGAATCTTGCGGCAGACCGCATCCACCTTGGCCATAGCCATCATCTCATAGATCTGCTCTCTGTTCATGCTGCGGCTCTCCAGGTAGAACAGCAGCTCATCGTCCAGTTTGCCAATGGTGGCGCCGTGATTACCTTCCACATCTTCCTCCGCACAGAGGATCAGGGGAATGGTCTGGTTCACCACATCGTTGGATAATAACAGTACATCCTCTTTTTCATTGCCTACTGCGCCTTTAGCCCCCCATTTGAAATCAATGGTGCCACGATACAGCTTGAAAGCATGATCCCGCAGAACGCCGCCGGCCTGCATATTGCTCTGGGTCTTTTTGCCTTCATGCACAGCTACATAGTTCATATCCAGTCTTCCGTCACCGCCCACGATATAAGCGGTGTCGGCATTCAGGCTGCTCTCTCTGCCCTGTAAGGTAGTCTTGCATCCAAGGTAAGTATTCTTTCCGCCGAGGATCAGCTGGATCACTTCCAGGGAAGCCTTCTCTTCACACAGGGCTCCGATATCATTCATAAAGGTAAATCCATTGCCCAGTCTCTGAATCTGGATCAGGCGGATCTTCGCTCCCTCTTCCAGATGCAATCTGGTGGATACTGCCGCCTGCCCTGCTGCCTCCCTGTCGGAAGCAAAATCCTGGATCACAGTGATTTCACTGTTTTTCCGGGCTCTCACTGCTACGGCACCGGCCTGTAAACTATTTTGTACGTAGGTATAATCCAACAGCAACGGCTGTGCTTCTGTGGTTTCCTCAGACACCTCATAATGTTGTGCCTTCACTCCCGCTGCTGTCAGAAGACCGTCCATGTCCTCTCCCATGCCGGATGGGATGCCTGTAAAATCCGCATTCCAGGGCTGGGATCCCTCATTTTCTGCTGTTGTTATTTTTTCCGGCAGGCTTACCTTTACCCCTCCTGCCGTAGGTACTTCTATCTTTTCCAACTGCGTCTCGTTCATGCGAAGCCAGTTCCAGGTCTTCGCCGGCAGTCTGTTAATGGTCATATTATATTCTTTTTCCATACTGATCTCCATTCCTCCTGCCACATTAACCGATGCTGCCCTTCATCTCCAGACGGATCAGGTTGTTCATCTCTACCGCATATTCCAACGGCAGCTCCTTCGATACATTGTCCGCGAAGCCGCTGACGATCATGGCTCTGGCGTCCTCTTCGGAGATACCGCGGGACATCAGATAGAACACTGCCTCGTCGCTGATCCTGCCAATCTTCGCCTCATGCCCGATATCGGCATCCTGGGTACGGATATCCATCGCCGGGATGGTATCGGAACGGGATTTGTCGTCCAGCATCAGGGACTGGCAGGATACGGCGGATTTACTCTTTGCCGCACTGTTCTTCACCACTACGGAGCTTCGGAAGGTACTGATCCCGCCATCCTTGGAGATAGACTTCGTGTTGATATAAGAAGTGGTCTCCGGTGCATTGTGAACCACTTTCGTACCGGTATCCAGATTCTGTCCGGCTCCGGCGAAAGTAATACCGGTGAATTCCGCTCTGGCCCCCTTACCGTTCAGCACGCTCATGGGGTACAGATAGGATACGTGGGATCCGAAGGAACCGGATACCCATTCTATGGTACCGCCTTCTTCCACCAGCGCCCGCTTGGTATTCAGATTGTACATATTCTTGGACCAGTTCTCGATGGTGGAGTAACGCAGTTTTGCATTTTTCCCCACGAACAGCTCCACACAGCCGGCATGGAGGTTTGCCACGTTGTACTTTGGGGCGGAACAACCTTCGATAAAATGCAGGTATGCACCCTCGTCCACAATGATCAGGGTATGCTCGAACTGTCCGGCTCCCGGAGCATTCAGTCGAAAATAGGACTGCAAAGGGATCGTCACGGACACTCCGGGGGGAACATATACGAAGGAGCCGCCGGACCACACAGCACCGTGCAGCGCTGCGAATTTGTGGTCTCTGGGGGTCACCAGCTTCATAAAATGCTTCCGCACCATATCCGCATATTCCCCATTCAGGGCACTCTCCATATCGGTATAGACTACGCCCTGGGCTGCCACTTCTTCCCTGACATTGTGATATACCAGCTCGGAATCGTACTGGGCACCCACACCGGCGAGGGACTTCCGCTCCGCCTGCGGGATTCCCAGCTTCTCAAAGGTATCCTTGATATCCTCCGGTACCTCGGACCATTTGGCACTCATATGGGTATTGGGTTTTACATAGGTTACGATGTCTTCCATGTTCAGACCCTCAATAGAGGGACCCCAGTCGGGGACTTCCATCTCATTATAGATCTGCAGAGACTGTAATCTGAAATTTGCCATCCATGCGGGATCCTTCTTTTTCTCGGAAATCTCCGCCACAATATCGGGAGTCAGTCCCTTTTTAATACGATAGACGTCCTTCTCCTCATTACGGATATCATAAATGCTTCTGTTGACGTCTTCCACGTATGTCTTTTCACGTTCACTCATTCAGATCGTCGACCTCCTTTACGCTTCCAGAAAACGTTCAAAACCATGCTCGTTGATCTCGTCTACGAGAGAAGCATCGCCGGATGCCACGATCTTACCATTCACCAGTACATGGGTCTTGTCCACATGGAGAGACTCTAAAATTCTGGTGCTGTGGGTAATGATCAACAGCGCACCCTTTTTGTCCTTCTGGTACTCTTCCACGCCCTTGGATACGGTACGCACTGCATCCACGTCCAGGCCGGAATCCGTCTCATCCAGAATGGCCAGTGAAGGCTTCAACATAAGTAACTGCAGAATCTCTGCCTTTTTCTTCTCGCCGCCGGAAAATCCGACATTCAGGTCACGGTCACCGTAGGAAGGATCCATCTGTAAGACTTCCATAGCTTTCTCCAGTTCCTTTTTAAATGTCCACAGCTTGATGCGGGAACCACTTCTCTGTTCCACCGCATTGCGGATAAAGTTCCGCAGAGAGACACCGGGAACCTCCAGCGGATTCTGGAAGGATAAAAAGATACCGTCCTTCGCTCTCTGGTCTGCAGTCTCCTCCAACAGCTCTTTTCCTTTGAACAGGATCTCACCATCGGTCACCTCATAGCGGGGACTTCCCATGATGGTGTAGCCCAATGTGGACTTGCCGGCACCGTTGGGTCCCATGAGGACGTGGGTCTCTCCGGGACGAACCTCTAAATCTATTCCATGAAGGATGGGCTTGTCCTCTACACTTACGGACAAGTTACGCACCTGTAATAATTGTTCTGACATATACTTCCTCCTATCTCTATCGTTCAACTAGGAATTACTATATCATTATATACACGCATCTGCAAATATGCAACATATAATTCCTACAAAAGTACCGTACATTCTCGGCAAATTGTATTACACTTTGTGGTTAGTCCAAACTTACTATAGAGCAAAATGCAGGCCACTGCAAGGGGAACTCATCCTTCCCCTTACAATGGCCTATGTTTTTTTCTTTATACTTCTTCTTTGTCCAGAAGGTTCTTCATGCTCTTGGTGCTGATCCACAGGGTAGATGTATTATGCAGAAGAGCGGACGTAGTGGGAGGAATGATTCCTGCCACACCTAAAATGATCAGTCCGGTGTTGATCCCTACGATCATGCGATAATTTTTATGGATCCGCTCCATCAGAGAGTTGCTCAATTCCTTCAGGGTAGCCACTTCATACAGATTGTCTGCGCCGATGGTCACATCCGCGATCTCTCTGGCGATCTGTGCACCCTCGCTGATGGCAATACCAACATCTGCCGCAGACAATGCCGGGGAATCGTTGATGCCGTCACCGATCATAATGACTTTATGACCTGCCTGCTTCTCATGCTCCACGAACCTTGCTTTGTCCTCCGGCAACACCTCGGAATAATACTCATCCACGCCGACGGTACCCGCAATTGCCCCAGCGATACGGTCGCTGTCTCCTGTCATCATGACTACCTTGTGGATTCCGAGACTCTTCAGCTGTCGGATAACCTCCGGAGCCTCTTCTCTGAGAGGATCCTCGATGCAGATCACTGCAGCCAGCTTGCCGTCAATTGCCATATACAGGCGAGAGTATTCCTCAGGCAGCTGATCGAACAGCTCCTGTCTGCCCTCCGGGATCTGTGCCTGCTCATCCTCAAATACGAAATGGTAGCTGCCGATGATGATCTTCTTGCCGTCCAGAGTAGAAGAGATTCCATGGGCTACGATATATTCCACTTTGGTATGCAGCTCTTCATGTACCAGCTCCTTGCGGGCTGCTTCCCGCACCACTGCCTTTGCCATGGAATGAGGAAAATGCTCCTCCAGGCAGGCAGCGATCCGAAGCAGTTCCTCTGCGGGTTGTCCGTTAAAGGATACCACATCCGCCACGGTGGGCTGTGCCTTGGTCAGGGTTCCGGTCTTGTCAAATACAATGGTGGTGGCATCTGCCATAGCCTCTAAGTATTTACCGCCCTTCACCGTGATCTCGTAGGTGCTTGCCTCTCGGATCGCAGACAATACCGCTAACGGCATAGACAGCTTCAATGCGCAGGAGAAATCCACCATCAGCACGGATAATGCCTTAGTCACATTCCGTGTGAACAGCCATACCAGACCGGTACCTAAGAACGTGTAGGGTACCAGCTTATCTGCCAGGTGCTCTGCCTTACCCTCCAGAGAGGATTTCAGCTTCTCGGATTCCTCGATCATGGTCATGATCTTCTCATATTTGCTGGAGCCGCCGTTTTCTTTCACACAGATAGTCAGCTCGCCTTCTTCTACCACAGTTCCGGCATAGACAGTTCCACCGGGGATTTTTCTCACGGGAACGGATTCTCCGGTCAGAGACGCCTGATTCACCATACCTTCTCCGTCCGTCACTGTGCCGTCAAAAGGAATCACATTACCCATGTGGATCCTTACCAGATCTCCTGACTTAATGGATGTGGACGGCACCAGGATCTCCTGTCCGTCGCTCACAACCCATACCTTGTCAATGTTTAAGGACATGCTCCTCGCCAGATCACCGACAGACTTTTTGTGCGTCCACTCCTCCAAAATCTCACCGATGCCTAACAGGAACATCACAGAGGCTGCGGTGTTGTAATCACCACGCAGCACAGATACACCGATAGCAGTGGCATCCAGTACCGGTACTTCGATCTTGCCCTTCGCCAGAGTCTTCACGCCGTGCCAGAGATATTTGAAAGACTTCACTGTGGTGATCACGGAACGGATATCCATGGGCAGAAACAGCCTGATCCCATAATGCATTACCACTTTATTGATCAGCTGATCCTTATATTCCCGGTTCATCTCTCTGCCGGAATTGGCCAGATAGTTCTCCGGCACTTCCGTACTCTGATACGTAAAATTCTCCAGTGTCTTCAGTGCCTCCTCCCTGGAACCGGTATAGACTACCGTGACATCCAGGGTGCGCTCCTGAATTTTGGCACTGACAATATTACTCTGTCCATCCAGATAGTATTGCAGTGTATCTGCCTGTGCAAAGCTCATACGGCTCTGCAGAATGTGAACCCTGAGTCTCCCCTTTATCTCATGTTTGATCACAAATCTCATAATTTATGCCTGCTTTCATGAAAACACCTGCGATGCCGAAGCATGCAGGTGTCATTTATTCTGTGTTGTAAGATTCGATGGATTATTCAGCGTCTGCTGCAGTCTCTGCTGCTTCTGCCTCAACCTCGCCGTCAAACTCCTGAGCTGCCTTTGCTGCTCTGTCCTCGTTGATCTGCTGAGCTTCTGCGTAGATATCCTCTGCGTTCTCCTGGATGGTGGTCGCAGTCTTCATGACACACTCTTTTGCGCGCAGAACTGCTGCGGTGCAGTTGGTGTACAGCTTCTTCGCATCCTTGCTGGACAGTACTTTGATGCCTGCGGTTCCGAACAGAACGCCTGCTGCGAAAATACCGGTTTTTGCTTTATCAATCTTTTTTAAACATTTCAACATAATTCATTTCCTCCTGTGCGAATTCTTTGGTTTATTCTATTTATGAATGAATATTATAAACACCTATTTTTCCTATTTCCAGCTTTTTTCGTTTAATGAAAAATTTTATCATTTATCAAAAACACAAAAGGCCAGTGGATCAAAATCCACTGACCTTCTTGTATTCCTGTAATTTTTCTTTTGCTGCCGGGGTCAGATTCTTAGGCACCTGAATCTGGATCACGACATACTGATCGCCGTGGGCATTTTTATCCTTCATGGATACCACGCCCTTGCCTTTCAGACGGATCTTACTTCCGGACTGCGTACCTTCCTTCACTTTGCACATGACATCACCGTACAACGTGGGTACACGGATCTCGCCGCCCAGGGCTGCGGTAGTATAGGGGATATTGACCGTGGTATACAGATCCTGTCCTCTACGCTCCCAGCCCGGCTTCTCCTGTACCGTCACCTTCAGATACAGGTCACCGCTCTCACCGCCGGAGTAACCTTCACCACCCTTACCTTTCAGGCGGATACTTTTACCGGTGTCGATACCTGCCGGAATATGCACCTGCACGGATTCGGACTTGCCGGTAGCCGGATCTCTTAAGGTAAAGGTCTTATCGCAGCCATGCATTGCTTCGTCAAAGCTGATGGTGATGCCGGATTCCACATCCTGACCTTTACTGCGGTAGTTCGCCCGGCTGCCCCGTCCGGAGCCTTTCTGTCCCTTGAAATACTGACCGAACAGATTGTCGAAAATATCCTCATCCCCGCCGAAGCCGCCAAAATCACCGGTACCGAAACCGCTTCCTCCGGTGCTGTAATGGAACGTGCCGTTGCCAAAACCGCCGAATCCATCGGTGCCGAATCCGCCTCCGTTCTTAAACTGCTCCTGATACTGTCTGGCTGCCTCCTCATTAAATCCCTCCTGGAAAGCAGCAAAACCGTAAGTATCATATAGTTTCTTCTTTTTTTCATCCCCCAGCACATCGTAAGCCTCGTTGACTTCCTTCAGCTTCTCCTCTGCCACAGGGTCTCCTGCATTGGTATCCGGATGGTATTTTTTCGCCAGTTTCCGGTATGCTTTTTTTATCGCTGCGGCGTCCGCTGTCTTGCTGACACCCAGTACTTCATAATAATCTCTTTTTGTTGTCTTCGTCATATTCCCTCCATTCTGCCCAACCGGTGAGCCACACAACCAAGACGTTCTCCATGTAAAAATCAGCCGACACAGTTCCCTGCGCGGCTGACCACTTCACATCTCTTTTCAAACAATTGTCTGCTGTTGCAGTCGCTTGTTCCTCTTACAGAGATTATATTATCACTACTACTTAGCACTCGCAAGTCCCGAGTGCTAAAAAATATATTAAATAATCATAAAATCCATAAACCGGCTATTACAATTTGCCACCCTTAGAACCGCCAAAGCTTGCGGAATTCAGGATATTGGTGTCAAAGGTAAAGGTCAGTCTCTCCTCGGTGCGGGCTCTCTTCAAAGACAGCTGGATCATACGATCCAGAAGCTCTTTGTAAGGAACTCCTACCGGCTCCCACAGATAAAATGCCAGAGATCCCGGGATGGTATTGATCTCGTTAAAATACAGCTTGCCGTTGTCCTCATCGATCATAAAATCGATACGGGACACACCGTTACAGCCCAGTGCTTTAAAGGATCTGACTGCCAGTTCCCGGACTTCCTCTCTCTTCTCCGGAGACAGTTCTGCGGGGATTTTGCGGGATACGCTCGCCATGCCCTTGGAGCCGCTGCCCTTGGCATTGCTGACGTATTTATCTTCATAACTTAAGATATCTTTGGTGTGCAGGGGTTCTTCGCACTCGGAAGCAATAGCGTCATTCTCATCTCCCAGTACCGAGCAGTTGATCTCACGTAAATTGGTGATGGCGTGCTCCACCAGCACTTTGGTCGCATACTTGAACGCATCATCGACGGAGTGGGTCAGTTCCACACGATTTTTAGCTACACTGATGCCTACGCTGGAGCCTAAGTTGACCGGTTTTACGATCACCGGATATCCCAGTCCTTTTTCCACTTTGTCGAGCAGAATCTCTATCTGCGCATAATCCGACAGAGTATACAGCTGCGCATCCAGTACCGGAACATCACACTCCTTTAATACAGCTTTCATGATGTATTTGTCCATACCAATGGCGGATGCGGTCACATCACAGCCCACGAAGGGGATGCCCATGGTCTTCAGGTAACCCTGGAAAGCGCCGTCCTCTACGTTGGTACCATGCACTACCGGGAAAGCCACATCGATCTCCACGGCTTTCTTTCCGCCGAACATCTTCACCGGGAACGGAGTCAGGAATACCTTGCCGTCCTCGTTGGTCATGATGACTCTCTGGGACTTTTTCAACAGTTCATCGATATTTTTATAGGATTCGATCTTGCCGATCTCCTCACCGATGTACATTTCATTGCGCTTGGTCATATAGACCGGGATTACTGCGTATTTGTCAGTATCCATGTTCATGACAGCCTGGATACCGGAGATCACTGATACTTCGTGTTCTACACTCTTGCCGCCAAACAGCATTGCTACTCTTGTCTTCATTTATTTTCCCTCCTGAATTTTCCTACTCTCTGCCAACTATCCGGAACCTCTTTCACAAAATTGCCTCTGAATCTTCTAATAGTTATCCGTCAGGTCATTCTCTAATAAAATATACTTATGTCCCTGCCCTTTAATGGCATAGGCGTAAGATACAGCTTCCTCCAGCTTGTCGAATACCAGGCATTTCTCTTCCGGAAATCCCTTCTCCAACACGCCCTCCCTGATGGGCTCGGTATGTCGTCTGCCCACTAACAGGATGTAATCGCAGCAATCCGCTACGTAGTTACCGAATTTATGATTGTATTCCGCTTCCTTATCACCCAGCTCCACCATGCCCGGCGTGATCAGGATCCGGATACCGTCAAACATAGCCAGCGTCTCGACCGCTGCCCTGGAACCTACAGGGTTGGAATTGTAAGCATCATCGATGATCGTCACCAGACCGTGCTCCCGCATCTGCATACGATGGGGTACCGGCTCGATCCGGCGTACCGGGATCCGCAGTTCCTGCAGCGTCATACCCATTTTATGAGCGACCGCGATAGCCCCCACCACATTGATGACATTGTGGGCACCGATGAGACGCATCTGGAATCTCTCGCTCTCGCCGTCCGGGGTCACTACGGTGAACTCCGTACCTAACTGGGATACCTTCACATCTTTGGCACAGTATCCTGTCCCTTCCGTTTCGGAATAATAGAATATCTTCTCCGGGGTCTGATCATACGCGGGAGAAGCTGCCTGCTGCTGAATATAATCGTTGTCACCGTTCAAGAACAGCATGCCGCCTTCCGGCAGGGCATCCGCCAGCTCGAACTTCGTCTTCTGAATATTCTCCATGTTAAAAAAGGTCTCTAAATGCTGCGGTCCGATAGATGTGATCACACCGTGATCGGGATGCACCATATCGCAGATCTCCTTGATATCGCCCACATGGCGGGCACCCATCTCACAGACAAAAATCTCTGTGGTAGGCTTCAGGGAACCGCGGATGGTCCGCACCACACCCATAGGCGTATTGAAACTCTCCGGTGTCACCAGTACATTATATTTTTCCTGCAATAATGTCTGCAAATAGAACTTTACACTGGTCTTGCCGTAGCTGCCGGTCACACCGATGACGGTAAGTCCCTGGACGCTTTTCAGCTTTCTCACAGCATCATTGATATAATGCTGATTGATCCCCGCCTCCATGGGATGATTGATGACATTAGCCACAATATCCAGAAACAGATTCACAGATACCAGGATCAGGCACAGTCCCGGGATCCGCTTCATTCCGCCCAATCCACACACCAGAGCGAATACCGCAGCCGTAAGGATCAGCTCCGTAGTGAGCAATCTCTTGACCCGGGCAGTATACACCAGCTTTTTCTTCGTATTCATCCGCTTCATGGCACGATATACCACGATGATCACAAACAGTACCAGATACTCGAAGATTTCAAGGGCAAGGTACGGAAACACACAGGTTACAATGCCCAGTGCCAGACCAAAATAGAGAATCCATTGCAGCCGGAATTTCTTCTTCAGCCAGTGAATGTGTTCTTTATTCTTATAGCCGTTCTGCTGGAACATATGAATGTTATACCGCATGGTATAAAAATATGCCGGAACAGCAAGCACGACCGCTATCAGCACACGTATGATCATTGCAAATATGCCTCCATAATTCCCCGGAACTGTGCCGGTTTCTCAAGGAAAGAAAAATGACCGGTTCCCGGGATCACTGCCAGACCGCAGTTGGGTATCTTCTCTTCCATAATATGTGCATCCCGGATAGGAGTTGCCGTATCCTGATCTCCCCAGATCAGCAGCACTTCCTGACGGATCTTCGGAAGCAGCTCCGTCAGATCCTCATTCACCGCCTTCACCATACACTGACGCATCATGGGTGTCGCATTGCGGTAGTCTGCCGATCCCTGTCGGCTCCTCCAGTCATCGATCACCTCCGGGAACATGGCATAGATCAGCTTCATGTTCAGGAATTTCTTCAAAATCTTGTACTTGCGGATCTTCCATTTCTGTGCAGTAGTCCGCACCGGCAGGACACCGGCGCTGTCGATCAGGATAATATTCGTGATCTCAAAAGGGATGCTCTCTCTGGCTGCCAGCTTGATGATCACGCGTCCGCCGTAGGAATGCCCGATGAGGGTGGCCTGCTTTACCTGCATTACTTCCATAAATCTGCAGAAAAAATCCGCAAATCCGTCCACATCCCAGGGTTCCTTCGGTTCATCGCTGCCGCCGAAGCCCGGGAAATCAAACTGGATCACACGGTACCTGCTGCCGTCTACCACACCGGCTACGGAATCATACACTCCCAGATCCGTACCCCAGCCCTGTAAGATCACGACTGTCTTATCGCCGGTACCGGTTGTTTTATAACATATATTATATCCGTCTACTACTATATTCATTGAAAACCTCAATTCAGTGTCATTGCTGTTACAATCTTTTATTATAATCGGAATCTGCTACAATGGCAACCGAAAACAAATCCGTTTATTTCCTCAGGTTTCGTCCTCCGTGTCCAGTCCCTGCATCAGAATACGATTCCATTCCGCATTATTACTTTCCAGTTCTTTCTTCTGCATAATACGATTGCGGTCACTTAAGATCGCCAGCATTTCGTCCGCGATCTCCTCCGGCGGCAGATCAGAATAATGACACAGATAACCGATCATACGGCTCGCCGTAAAATCCGTATTCAGATTCTTCGTCACCAGATCACAGAAGGACTCCGGATACCCGCGGGATAGGAGCATTTTATATAATTGCATACTTTGGGGAGATCTTGGTTTCATATTTATTCTACGCCTTCTTAATATGGAAGATCACGCCGCTCTTGGGGTAGATCCACTCGTCCTTGATCGCAATGTCATAGAGTCCGGCTCTCTGGATGCAGGCTCCGACATTGGCAGTGCTTTCCTTATTGAGATAGGAATACATAGTGACATCCATTCCATTCTTGTATTTCAGCTTGATATGGGGCTCCTTGGTCGGATCCACCAGAGTCACCTCGAAAATAGAGTTCCATACCCGGGGCATCTTGAAATAGATGCTGACCAGATGCTCCCCGCTTGCCTCGTTGCGGTCAAAATCCAACTTGAATTTCAGGATAAATCCGTTGCTCTTGCGTTCTACTTCAAACTGCGCTTCGTCGTCATTATCTCCGCTGTTGTCAATTCGCAAAATCGGCATGAACAGATCATTGATCACATCCCGGACCTTGTCCGCGGGAATACTGTTGATGAAGTCCACAGCCTCCGGTTTCACCACCAGATCCTCATTGAAAATGCTCTTGGTAAAATCCGCATCCTGTCCGGTCTCCAGCAATCCACCGTCCAGACTCTTTTTATCATAGGCAAATCCAAGTCTGATCACATCGCCCGTGTAGTTCTCGTCTGTTCCTCCCAGACATTTTACGCTGAACTTCAATTCCTCATCGATCAGGTAATACTTTCCGTCTGTGGCTCCGGGGAAACCGGCTTTCACATATTCCTCTGTCAGATTCGGCTCCAGATTGATCGTGTAATCGAACATTTTCCGGATCCTGGCGCCTCTTGCCCTGTCAAAATATTTCTCCATATTGGTAGAAAGCATATCCACCGCATCTTCATCCTTTATCATGGAGGTAATGGTGGATTTCAGGAAAGTCTTTTTATCTTCATCGCTGAAGGAATCCAGGATCTCCGGCTCCCCCATCAGCGTCTTGGTGATCTGCTGGGAGGTCTCTCTGGCGTAGGCATCCTGGGTCAGCTTGTTATTCAGTATATCGAATAACAGAAATGCCGCCAGCACACCGATGAGATTCCCCACGATATTGTCAATCAGGTCATCCAGCGTGTAACCGTTCTTCAGTGCCAGATAGGTATATCCCACAAACACCAGCAACAGTGCGATCAACACCAGTACCATAGTGGCGGACAAGGTGTCCATCACACTTTTTTTCTTCTTTTGTTTCTGATTATCCATGAATTTCCTCCCTCGTAAATACACCCTCATAGATGGCCGGCTGTTTCCTGTAATATGCCCAGAACCGGTCACCGTAATCATAATGCCACCATTCCGACGGCAGATTGGTAAATCCCGCATCTATCATAGCATAATAAAGCAGACGGCGATTTTCACGGACCTGCTCGTCCTCTGCCCCCTGTACATGCTCCGGTGCCTCAAAATACGCTGCACAGGTCTTATCCGTAAAAGCATCGAATCCACATCCCATAGGAAGCTCTCTGCCCTCCGGATCCAGAAGCGTCAGATCAATGGCTCCTCCGGTGGTATGGGCGGGAGGCACCTTTGTATCCGGTACCGGGTCCGAGACAAATTTGCAGATCGCAGCTCTCCTTTTTGCCTCCGGCAACTCTTCTAAATGAAAATCCCGGATGATGTCCACAGAATACTTTTCAAACAATTCATGCTGCAGCGCAAAGGGGCGCCAGGCATCCCAGATGCGGAACCGGTAACCATCCGGCAGATTCCCCGCCGCCTTCACCAGCCTCTCATACATCTCCTTACGGACGAAGCACTTCTCTTCCGCATGGTCCATATGCAGGATCGGATACAGCATTTTCACATCCCACAGATCACAACTTTTCAATTCTATAAACGCGGAATCCACAAACGCACTGTCTATATAGCGCTCCGGATCCCCGATCACCGGTATCGGCCTCATGGGATCAGCCTCCTTATTATTTATATTTATCATAATACCCCTTTTCCAATAAATATGGCAAGTGTCTGGTGCATTTCATATAATCAGATGCCCGGTGTTGGCCTCGCTCCGGTCAAAATCAGTATTTGCAGCCCTGTTTCGCTGACAAATTATATTTTTCTTTTATTTTTTGATTTTAATAAGTGCCGTTGGTGATTTTGGCTTACCATCCCTATATATCTCCCCTGATTTCATAAGCGGATTTATAACTTCATTTAAGAATTGACTTCTACTCCGATAGTTAAGAGACATCTGTAGTTCCTTTATAGGCTTTGGTCCTTCCATCTTAAGAATAGCCATAACTTTTTCCGCATCTGTAAGGTTTTCTAAATCCAGTTCTATAGCCTCATCTCTAAATAATCTGTCATATAATCTCAAATTCAAAAATCCGGGATATATAGATACTACCGGCTGTAATTCATCTGGACTGGACTTGTAAGATTCCATCATGGTTTGAAAACCAGTTCCACCTCTCTCCATCAGATTTGCCACATCCAGACAAGCTGCTATGATGGCATTTCTTCTGATAGACGGTATAGAACCGGCTGGATATGCATTGTAATCTTTTGGCAGTAACCATGACCCTGGTGAAACTATTTCAATTCTGTCTGAATAGATATCAACATCAATCTGTGTTCCCGAAATAGAATAATCCCTATGGGCAATGGCATTTACCAATGCCTCTCTTACAGCTTCCTTAGGATACGATCTGATTTCATCCCGTCCACCCTTTTCTGTTTTTACCCAGCCTGTTTTGGTGTTTCGTTCAATAAAGTTTAATGCATTCTCAAATACGTTTGCAATAGAACCTCTTAATCTGCTGCTATCTAAAACAATACCTGTCTTGTTTTTCCCTTTCCATAAACGGCAGCATATCATTGTGTCATCTTCATTATAGTTGTCTGAAAACATTATAAATCCTGATTTTGCATACCCATCTTTTGAAACTATTTCTTCGTTCTGCAATTCTTTCATTGTTGGAACAGATTTATCTTGTCTGTATTCCTTACAAAGATTAAGGTATTCTGACCACTGATTATCAGTATATGCCACCTCGCTTGTCTCATTATCTACACCATATTTTCTCTTTGAAAGTGAAATAATTTCTTCCGGTGTTGCAGGAGTCGCATTTCCATCTCCCTTTATAAAAACTGTTTCATTGTAATCTCCTTCTCTATATCTTATTACAGAATCTGCAGGAGCAACTTTAACAGCTAATACAAAATGTTCCGCATTAGAATCCACACTTCTCATCATATATGAAATCTTAATGTGTGGAAAAATATGTCTATCATTAATCCTTGAAATTAATAGTTTTGTTTTATCAACTTCTTCAAGATCAATTCCAAAGGCCTCCCCATCGTTTGATACACCTATAAATAAGGTTCCTCCTTTATCATTTGCATATCCAATAAGAGTTTTTGCCCATTTAATGGGATTATCCGGATTCAATACTGCTTTATATTCATAACTTGTATCTTCTGTAATAACATCTGGATATATCTCTTTGATTTTCATGAATCTCCTCCATATAATAATGTTCTTGGCATAACTATATCAAACATTACTAAACATTACAACAACATTACAATTACATCATAGGTGAAAATTTACTTGCATTTCTGCCTATGATACAGTAGGATAAGGATTTTAAATAATATATGACATTATATAAACATTATTACAACATTATTACAACATTACTTAAACATTATTCACTATAATGACAGGTACAAGTCCCATTCGTAGGCATCAAAGTCGGGGGCTTTTGACCCCGACATCATTAAATACAAAAACGGCATGCGAGTGCCTATTTCTCATAGAAATTTTAACATTTGCCATTTCCCGCAAGGCTTGTTAAAATAAGGATATGAAAAAGAAAAATTTATGTAAAACGTTATTAAAAACCATGTGTATCTTGCTGGGGATCCTCATCCTCGCACTGTTGGCTTACATCGTCTACCTCTATGCCAGTTATTACAGGATCGAGGACAATCAGGAACTGGTGGTGGAGGCACCGGTCGACGATACCACCACAGGTGCGGCTGCGGTGCTGGCTACGGATACGGAATATTCCGCAGTGACCTACAACATCGGTTTCGGTGCTTATCTGCCGGATTATAGCTTCTTCATGGACGGCGGTACCTCCTCCTGGGCGGAGAGCCCTGAGACCGTACAGTATGCCATAAACGGTGCGGGAGAGCTGGTGAAGTCATTAGACCCGGATTTTGCGCTGATCCAGGAGATCGATCTGGATGCCACCAGAAGCTATCATACGGATGAGTACGAGATGCTGCGCAACATTCTGCTGGAATATACTACTGTATTTGCGCAGAATTATGATTCCGCCTTCCTGTTCTATCCGTTTACACAGCCCCACGGCAGCAGCAGGGCAGGACTCGGACTGTTCTCGAAATATCCGGTGTCTTCTGCTCTGCGCCGAAGCTTCCCCATCTCCACTTCCTTCAGCAAGTTCTTCGATCTGGACCGCTGCTACAGCGTCTCCCGGATCCCGGTGGACAATGGCAAGGAGCTGGTGATCTTCAATCTGCATATGTCCGCTTACGGCAACAGCGATGCCATCCGCCAGGGACAGATTGAGATGCTGTGCAATGATATGGCAAAAGAATACGAAGCCGGCAATTATGTGCTCTGCGGCGGCGACTTTAACCACGACCTGAAGGCTTCCGAAGAGGATACGGAGAGCTGTGAGTCCTGGGCATTTCCTTTTCCCAGAAGTGAGCTTCCAGAACATTTTACCTTCTGTCTGGATCTGTTGACCGAAGAGGAGCAGGCAGCCCTTTGGAACAGCGCCCGTAATGCAGATATGGAATATGTTCCGGGTGTTACTTATACTGTGACACTGGACGGATTCATTATCTCCGACAATATCGAGTGCCTGTCCTACGAGAATGTAAACACCGGCTATTCCTACTCCGACCATGATCCCGTGAAGGTGGAGTTCATGTTAAAATAGTGTCAAGATTTACAAAGTCTGTTGACAGTGCTTGTCCTTTTTTTGTAGAATGAGGGCACAGTTAAGAGGGAGTAGTTCCCGGATGGTTTCTGATAGAATGGTAACCTGGAATGGTAACCGAATAATACAGGCAGCTGTCCGGAATGATAATCGTCATCACGTCCGTCGGACCGGTTATTATTGTAAGCAACGAGACTTTTATCGATCATTTTTGATGCGGTAAAAGTCTCTATTTTTATACTTTTTTCTAAGAATACAGACGCTTGCTGCAGGAAAGGACAGCTTATGGAATACATATTGTTACTCGTAGGATTTATACTTCTGATCAAAGGTGCAGACTTTTTCGTGGAGGGAAGTTCCTCCCTGGCGGGGATCCTGAAGGTCCCCAGCGTCATCATCGGACTGACCATCGTGGCCATGGGCACCAGCGCGCCGGAGGCTTCCGTCAGCATCAATGCCGCACTGGCTGGCAGTAATGATATCGCCATCAGTAATGTCGTCGGCTCGAATATCTTCAACGGGCTGGTGGTGGTAGGTATCTGCGCATTCCTGCACAGCTTTATGCCCCACGGAGAGATCCTGAAGCGGGATATGCCGTTAAATATCCTGGTAACCGTCGTATTATGTCTGATGTTTTTAGATGGCAGATTAAGCCGCATTGAGGGTGCAGTCCTGCTGCTTGGCATGATCGTATATCTGGGATTTATGATCTATTCTGCCCGGAAAAACAGAGAAGAGGGCGAACCCGGCAAGATCCTCTCTCTTCCCCGCAGCCTTTTGTATATTGCCGGAGGTCTCGCTGCCGTTATCTTCGGTGGGGATCTGGTGGTAGATAAAGCCTGCATCATAGCTACGAATTTTGGTGTCAGCCAGAATTTCATCGGACTGACCATTATCGCCATCGGCACCTCCCTGCCTGAGCTGGTGACCTCCATCGTTGCCACGAAAAAGGGAGACAGCGGGCTGGCGCTGGGCAATGCCATCGGCTCCAACCTGTTCAACATCCTGTTTATCCTCGGAATGTCCGCGGTGATCAGCCCTCTGCATGTCCTCGGAGAGTCCGTCATCGACACCGTACTGCTCCTTGGCAGTGCCATTCTGCTCTTCGTATTCGCCCGTACCGGCAGACGCATGACCCGCAGTGAGGGGGCTGCGTGCGTGCTTCTGTATGTTGCATATACGGCTTACCTCTTCGTGAGGTAACAGTGCGGCTATAGACGCACAAAAAAGCGCACCTAAGGGGAGGTGCGCTTTTTTGTGCTAATATGTTCTTTCTAAAATCAATTTTGGTTTTGCATCTACCAACATATGTAATACTCTCAGTACATATACTTTCTTCGCTGATTCATCAATATAAAAGTATATTTTGTATCTTCGGTAATAGCATTTGCGAATTCCCTTTATTGCAAGTTCTTTATCGTCATCCAATGCATGCGCTTCCGGCATAGATTCAAGTTTGGCAATTGTCTTATAAAATCCTCTTGCCAATTGCAATGCCGTTTCCGGTGCTTTTTTAGCAAATGCTATATAGTCTGTATTAGCACAAATATCCTCTTCCGCCTTGGGAAGAATTTGCACTTTATACATTATTTTCCGTTATACCTGCTTTCCAACTCTGCGAAAAAAACTTTGTAATCTCTACCTTTTCCGCTCAACATATCTTGATAGCTATCCATTACTTTTTGGCGAACTACATTATTATCTACTTTGCTATCCGAATCGACAATATGTCTGTTCCCTTGAGCCATTACTTCCATAGCCTACATCCTCCTTACCTTAAAATCAAATCCGGTCTAATATGTTCAACGGTATTCTCACACATTCCGATTTTATTATATCCGACTCTTCACGTTTAATCAACATATAATCACTGAATTCAGATCTCATGTAATACAAAAGAGCACTCCCGCATGGGAATGCTCTTCATTATTTGTGGCAGATATCTCTCCACTGGCAGTCTCCGCAGATGACCTTGCCATATCCCGGCTGCAGAATCTTCTCTTCCACAATCCGCTCAAATTCCGCAAAAGTCATTTCCTGCCCTGCCTTTAATCCGGTGTATTTCAATACACCCGCATCATACCGGTCTACCTTCTCCGCAGACTCACAGCTGCCACCCTTATTATGGGGGCAGGCGCTGCAGATCTCATCCGTCGCTCCGACCAGCTGCAGGGATGCCGGTCCGTTTTTCCCCAGAAGCCATTCCTTCACCTCCGCCATATGCTTAGTGAACCCTTCACTGTATCCCTTCCCTTCGAAAAAATACAGGCACATGCCGTGGTGCGGACGGATCCGGTAAGTTGTTGTTACTTCCATATCCGGTGTATCCTTTATTCCTGTCCGTTCAGCTTCAGAGCCTTAGACAATCTCTTGCTCAGAGTCAGTGCCAGTGCGATCTTCACCAGATCTGGAATGATGAAAGGAATTACACACCAACCCAGTACGGTAGCCAGACCGACAGCTCCGGAATTCTGCGCATATACAACCATGAACCACACCGTTCCGATAGCATAGCACACGATCAAGCCCAGTACCATGGAGATACCCAGCACCCATGTCTTACGTCCGAACAGCTTCTCGATCAGCCACATCAGCAGTGCGGAGAATAAAAATCCGATAATGTAACCGCCGGTGTTGCCCAGCAGAACACCGATACCACCAGAGAACCCGGCGAATACAGGAATACCTACTGCACCCAGTAAAATATAGATCAATACCGCAAGGCTTCCTCTCTTACCACCCAGTACGCCGACTGCCAGGAATACTGCGAAGGTCTGTAATGTAAAAGGAACCGTCATCGGGATGGAGATCCAGGAGCAGATCGCGATCAGAACCGCAAATACCGCAATGTACACCATGTCATAAGTCTTGCTACGAGTTGTTGTCTGTGTTGTCATAATAAAAAACCATGCCTTTCTGTCAGATGTCTTTTGTAAAAACCTCTGTTAGAATAGCATGGTGTTTTTCAATTGTCAACCTTTTTATAATATGGTTAACAATTAAATGGATTCTCTGGTCAGGACTGCTTCATCGCCTTCTTATTCCGGTACATATCCTCATCTGCACGCTCACGCACCTTCTCCGGATCCGTATCATCCGCCGTGAATACAGCATACCCATAGGCAATTCCCACAGGAACGGGAATGATGTTCTTATGATTCAAGATCTCTACATCCTGATCGATCTTATGCATCACACGTTCTATCTTAAAATATCTTCCCTTCGGAATGATACAGCAGAATTCATCTCCGCCAATGCGATAACATTTCCCATAGCGTTCAAAATTGTCCTCTATGATATGTGCCGCGTTGATAATATACTCATCCCCTACCCTATGGCCATATTGATCGTTACACTGCTTAAGATTATTCAGGTCAAAGGTCACTATGACATACCCTTCAAAATCCTTCTCATTTTTCACAAAATAATCATAAGCATTTCGATTGTACATGCCGGTCATGGAATCATTCAGGGCAAACTGTTCCAGCTCCTCCACCCTGCGACCTTTTTTCAGCCGGGCAACCGTCTGTCTGGCGGATTCTATTCCCAGCACCACAATAAAGATCAAGAAAGAGATTCTGCCAAAGACACCTACATCATTGCTGGTTTTATAATAACCACTCACATCTACAATGGTAGCAAAAAATACAAGCAGCAGTGCCCCTACACATGCCTTCAGCCTCTGATCCAGCTGCCTTCTGGCAATTTTGCTACAGATGACCACCAGCAGGTATAGAATCATCAGAATGATCAACGCATGCGTCATCCACAGGCTTCTCCGGAACTCATATATCCCTGTTGCATTCAGTATATGCGTCAGGACGATCAATGCCAGATTAGCATTACAGATAATTCTACAAAACCGGTCATTCCTGATCTCCAGAAAGCTCTTCACAAACAGGATAAAGGACATCGGCAACAGCATGAGCGTAGCAAATGCCAGATAAGAGCATCCCTGCCTGTTGGTCAGGAGCAGCGTTGCCACATCCGTCTCATTGGCCGACCATGTTCCCAGCAGGATCGAAAAAATACCCAGATACAATAAGGTTCCGTCGATCCGGCTTCCGCAGCGGATAACGATCCAATAAATACTAATATACAATCCTACCAGTATCACCATCATGCTGACGAGAAAGGCAGGCATTGCCCGGCGCATCACCCAACGATAGCTATTATAGCCGCCACCGATATAAAACGTCTTCTGCTGGCCTGCCGTTTCCGGATAACAAGGGGTGAACTGTACCTGCAAGCTGCTCACATTACTTGAAAACCTGACAATATTCCAGGTCCAGCCCGGAGTATTTCCCCATATGCCGGGTACAGCATTCAGCTGATAGATCAGCTTCCCATCTGCATACACCACAATCTCCTGATGTGTCGAATAAAACACGATCGAGTTCGTCTCATCATCGTTTTGATCCAATATAAAATCGTACAGCTCCCTGCCGTCATCCAAGACGCTGACTGCGTCCGGCGTACACTCCTGTAATGACTTTACCTCCGGCACACTGTCTGAGGTGCAGATCATGCACAGAAGCACCATAGCAAATACGACTGATACAATTATAATAAGCTTTCCCTGTTCCTTCTCCATTACTTCCCTCAATATCCAACGTGTTGTTTGGTACTATAGTACTAGTTTCCTTATCATTTGTCAACGCAATGTCGTATCTATCTCACGTTTGAAAATATTATAATTCTGCTCATCCCGCAGCCGCTTCATAGCTTCGCTTCTTCGACACTATAATTTCCGCATCCTGCAACTGCACTTTCCTTCTGCTCCAGCGGCAGTATCGCATAGTATACCAGCGTGTGCTTGTCATCCGGCTGACAGTCCCGGTGATAATGGCCGAAATACCAATGCCTGTAATGCAGCTTCTGTTCCAAAGTCTCCAGATAGTCCGTCAGCAGATCCGGGGCACAGGAGCGTTCCGTCCCGGCATTGATCCGGTCCTGCAGCGTGCTGGCACAACAGTGTGTGATCACATAATCTACCTCGTAGTGATATCGTTCCAGATTGCGCAGGCCCTCCTGCAGTTCTCCCTCTGTCGGTAGCTCCTGGGGCCACCAGCTTTCCTGAAGGATCCGGTAGGGAAGATAATTCCGGTCTGCCCTGCGCTTCTGTTCTGCGAAATCCACCGTCTGACGATCCAGAATTCCTCCCTGAATGTCATGGGAAGATGCCCCTCCGAAGGTGAAAAAGGTCTTGCCGTCAATCTCGAAGACCTGTCCCCGTTCCAGCAATATCACCTTGTCCCGGATAATGTGCCGCACTTTCCCGCCATGCCATTCTTCCAGCGGATATTCCCCGATCATATCATAGTTTTCATGGTTTCCCTGTACCCACAGAATGGTGTAAGGTTTCTCCGCAAAATTTTTACAATGATACTCAAAAGTTTTATCCTTCGCCCAGCACAGTCCAAAATCTCCGCAGATAATGATGTAATCTTCTTTTGTCAGTTCCATGCCGGTTCTCCGTAATCTTTTCGCGGAAAATCTTGTGAAATCCCCGTGGGTATCTCCCGTTATGTAAATCATACTGCTCTTCCTGTGCACCTTCTCTTCCATTCCGCACTATGCGGCATTTCCCCAGATATGACTAGAAGAGGGCACCAGGTCCTCTTCTACCAAAAGCTCCATCGGGCTTACACGATACAAAATAGCTAAAGGCAATCAAATTGTCGGCCTGGGGAAAGCACTTTCCGGCTTCCCATTTATACACGGCCTGCGTAGATTCAAAGCTCATGTATTCCATGACCTGCTTCACGGAGATCTTCCGCTCCTGACGGATTGCTCTCATCCGGGCGCCGCTGGCCACAATGTCAAAATGCGGTCTTTCCATCATACGCCTCCTTCCGATGCCGTACAGCATCCAGTTGCATATCAGTCTTTCCGTAGACTTTTACTATAACACAAAGAATCTCTTTTGCCTATTAACCGTTGGTTAAATTATCACAAAATTTCCTACCAGTACTGTTCTCCCCAGTATCTGGCCAGAATCCTCTCCATGTTGGCTCTCCCCACCGGGTTGGCCGTATGGATCTCCACCGGATAAAAGGTCTCACGTTCTGCCAGCCATAATTTCATAGTCCTCTCTCCCACATCATTTCCAGGTTATCTTCCGTTCCGGGCAACACTGCGCGTATCCTGTCCGGTAACAATATCACGCGTTTCCCGCACTGAGGGCATACTGCCGTATGGAATGTCTCTCCGGTCTCTACAGACCGGTATTTTTTGATCGTCGGTCCCTCTTCGACATCCATCCACATGAAACGATGGCTGCAGGAAGGACAAATCACTTCACGTACCTGCATTTTTGTTCCTCATCCTATGGGCTCTCTTGCTCTCTCCTTGCTGTAGGATAATATTAGCATACTGCATGGAAAGAAATACTGTTTCAGGTAAAGTTTACAGGAGTTATTCCAATCATTGTGTGTGATGAACTTCCATACCTGACTTGCCAATGTTATATCACCACACCACAACAATGATCTACTTCATGCTGGATGATCTGGGCTGTCCAGCCGGTGTATTTGCCATGCTGTTTCCTGAAATTGCTATCCAGGTAATCCACTTCAATCTCTTCGTATCTCGTGCAGGGTCTCACACCTTCCAGTGACAGACATCCTTCCTCTGTCTGGTACGGACGCAGCTTTTTCGTGATCACCGGATTGATCATGGCAAACTGAAATGGGCCTGCTGCCACTGCAATAATATTTTTCCGAACCCCTATCATATTTGCCGCCATTCCGACACAATGATCCAGATTCGCTCTCAGAGTATCCAGCAGATCTGTCACTACCTGTGCGTCCACCTCCGTGGCATTCTCGGATTTCTGTGCTAAAAACATCGGATCTCTCATAATTGTTTTAATCATTGTCCCATTCCTTCACGTTTCCTCAGTTCCAGCCCTTCCATACCTCCGGCTGATAACCGATGGTAGACTGTTTCCCGTTTCTGACAATCGGTGTGCGGATCACCGATGGATTTTCCAGCACCTTTGCCAGCTTGTCCTCCTCCGCAATGTACCGGATGAGAGCCAGCGTATCCTGATCTTTCCCCTCCCAGTTGACCATGTTCTCCAGGCCGCCGTTCGCCTGCGCAACGGAAGTAAACTCTCCCTTGCTCATGCCTTTTTCCTTCATGTCGATGAATTGGTATTTGATGCCGCGCTCCTTGAAAAAACGCTCGGCCTTCTTTGTATCGTTGCACTTTTTTGTGCCAAAAATCTGGATGTTCATTTGAATCTCCTGCTATCTTATTCCATACTTCTCCTGCATTGCATTCATTACTTCCGGATCATCCAGCGTTGCAATCTGGTCCGCATCTCCTCCGGCACTCATTTTTGCAATCAATGCCAGCAGTGACTTTCTCTCCTCCATGCGTCCCTGCTGCAGCCATTCCTTTAGACCTTCCTTTAGACCTTCCTGTAACCCCTGTTGTAAACCCTCTTCCCGTCCACACTCCCGTTCAGCCTTGCGGAGCTTCTTTTCTTCTTTTTCTTTGTCATACTCAAATATACTCACTTTGTATACCTCCGCTCGATTTAGTTATTTTTCTCAAACTCTAATGTCTGTCTGATACTGTATCCATCCTTTTTCAAATCAGAAAACAGCGCATCTATCCTGGCCGGTGTCACACAGATCAGGTTCATGGGATGCTCTAATTTTTTCAGAGCCTCCAGTGGAATCTTCTTGTATTCCGCGTGGGCATTGTAACTGTCTGAAAACGGTTCTATGATCTCTGCCCGGCCCATGATCTGCAGGCTTTCCAGATTACCAAATCCATCATACTTGTCAAAAATGGCCAGACTTACATTTGCATTCTTCTCCAGACCTATGAATTTCTCGCCGCCTTCGGAAAATATCCAGAATTTCTCATCGTGGTAACTATACTCTATCGGCGTGCACCTGACATAATCACCGCTTCCCGTGGCAAGCGCACAGGTGTTGTTCTCGTGAATATATTTTTCTACCGCCTGCTTCAGTGCCTTCTCCGGCATGGTGATCTTTTCCTTCTTGTTCCAATATTGAGCTGCCTGTTCAAATTGTTCGTGGGTCATAATGCCATCTCCATACTCCTGAAATTCACACTTTTATTCCAGAAAAACTTAATAAAACCCTGTTCTGTATATCCCTTTAAACTTTTGTGTCAAATCTTCGCCTTCTGACTCGAAAGCATGCCTTACGGCCTTATTATATACCAGTTTCCCCGTTTCGACATCATATTTTCGGATTCTGCTGTTATATACGAAAATCAGCCGGTTGTCCCTCAGCAATATTTTTTGCAAGCGTTTGGTAATCACTCCCTGATGTGGAATGGGTTCCAATTCCCCTCTATATTGCCACTCTCCGTTGGCGAACCGAAACAAAAATACCCCGGCCTCCAGTCCTCTTGCCACCAAAAGTAACACCATACCGCTGCAATCAAAAACAGCCCCGCTCATGTATGTCAAAAACATTCTGGAACAGCTGCAACTGTTTGCTGTTCTATCAATAATATTGACCTTCCTGCCCTCGCGGACAACCTGCCACCTTCCATCCTCAGAGGAAGCCAATACCTTCCGATGCTTAACATTTGCCTTGGACTTTTCCCTCTTATTATCCGCCAATAATGTTACAGGAATCGTATCCGTCCGAAAAATTGCGACTTGATCTTTATTTATCCCAAAGGTATTGATAAAAGTCTGTACCCGCTCCAGATCTCCATTTCCATAACAGCCAAAGAACCATTGCATCCGGTTCCTGTCTTTATTACACTTTATGATCTCTGCAAAATAATCCCAGTCCACCGGATACAACGAATGCCCTATGGTGACTATCTGCCGGATATCCGCTAATCCATCAAAAAAAGGCTGATTGCTCTGAATGATCTCCTTACATCTTTTCGTCAATGTATCATCAGCCTCCACAACCATCTGCAAAGCGATCTGCTGCACATCGTATAATAGCTGGGCATGCTCATCCAGATTATCGATTGCAGAGTAATCATCTTCAAATTCATAGGCCGCATCATTGGCTCCCGGAATATGCCCCAGAATCAACCTTTGCCGTCCCCTGTCGGTCTTCTTCCTGCAGCCATGGATATAGCAAATATTCCCGGCATCCACGCCATACAAATCTTCCACGAATTCCGTATAATTAAAATTTAATACTTTCCCGTCTTTGATCACATTGCATAACGGTCTGTCATTCGTATTGGTATGCAGACTGCCGATCCATTTACGGAACCGGTCCATTAATTCCGTTGACATGGAAATAATCGGCTCCACCGCCATTTCTGCGGACATATAGATCTCGGCTGCACCTGCATCCTCATCGTATGCCCCATTTATGTCCAGAAAATTATCTATAATATACGGCTGGCACATAGCCTCTATGTTGATCTTCCCCAATGCCCCTTCAAAATCCGCCCACAGGTCATCGGTTTTCAGATATTTTTCCAGATAAAACCGGACAGAACTTCTCTTTCCCAGAATCCTGCTGAAATCGTAATAACTGGATCTGACGCCATGCAGCATATCAAATCCGTTGCCAATCACATAAAGAGAACCCTCCTTAACAGATTCCCCCATCTCTTCCAGAGATAACAGATTCCATTCTTTCAGATTCTCTTCAAAACTTTTACTACGTTGAAATTCTTCGTTGGTCATAAATAGTTTTTCTTATCCTCAAGACATACAGCTTTTGATCTTATCAATCAGTGTCACATCCGCCGGAAGCCACTGTACGGAATCCAGTTCTTCCTTCGTCAGCCACCTGGCGGCTTCCGCCTCAAGAAGCTTCAGTTCTCCCGACGCAACCTCACACCAGAAACAATCCATGGATAAATGGAATGCCGGGTAATCGTACTCTATGGTGTCTATCAGGTCTCCGACTCTGACCGTAGCATCCAGTTCCTCCCGGATCTCTCTGACAACCGCCTGCTGTGGAGTTTCTCCGGCTTCGATCTTCCCGCCTGGGAATTCCCAGCCACCTTTGAATTCTCCGTAACCTCTTGCCGTGGAAAAGATTTTTGTTTTGTGCTCTATGGAATCGCAGATTACGGCTGCGACTACGCGAATGGTTTTCATATGGTCTTGCTCTTCTTATAAATCAAATTCTTTACTTAACAGATCTACAAGGAATTTTGCACTTTCCTTATCAAACTGAATAGACTGACTGATCTTCTCGGGTATTGCACGATCGTTCTTCCCGTAAGTATCAATCTGCACGTAATGTTCTCCGTCCACCGTGTCAAATACTGTATAAGTGGCAGTTACTGGTGTATGAACTGTGTTTCTATCTTTATCAAGTTTTTTATTGTGTCTAAATTTATTCTTGCCATTTTATCATCTGCTCCTTTTCCATCACTTCTCCATTTTATGGCATAAGCAGCAATTTTATTATTTTGTAGAAATATATCCTTATATGTATCTTATTTCCATTTGACAAATCAAAGCATATTGCATATACTAATTGTGGTCAATTTGTGACGGATAAAAGCTGGGTTCCCGAATGGGAGTAAGTGAGTTTTCGCTTAGAATCCTTTGCTCCTGGGGTTGACTTTTTTATTTTGTCTTTAATACTCCAACTACCGTCAGCAGTCATACTGCCATTCACCATCCGTCATATCAATTCCCAGTTCATCAAATATTGTCTTGCTCCTATCTACAGCATCCCATAATTTGAATTCCAAATGTTCTGCTTCAGACTCCTAAACAATCTCTTCAATAAGATCCTCAAATAGCTCTGTACCAAATCTTTCTATTTAGCATTATCCATCAGTTAAATATAACCATATCAAACTGGACAAAATTGTTCTATCAGTGCAGCAAGTTGTGATATCTGAAACATGATAAATAAGTTTTTTTATTAAATCAGTCGCGTAAAATGATTGAAGTTGTCTTTCCTCAATCACTAATTCCGATAGACTTTGCTCTAAATTAACAAGTTGAGCATCTTATTCTATTTTGACGCTTACTTTCTTTCCGGAAAACACTATTCCAAATTTCAAAATATCCTGAGTGCCATTTTCCTTCATTTCTACATCATATCTTTTCTTACCAATCTGGGCTAACGCTTCATCTGCAAGTTCTGAAAGTTCATCCGCACTCAGGTTCTTTTTCCACTTAAGCTCCATAAGGATTCCGGGATATCTGTCTTCCCTTGGGAATAGGCCAATGTCATATCGGCCATCTCCGGACTCTCTGTTTGACTTAATCTTATACTGATTATCCATCAAAGCAATTAACCCAAGAACTAATCCATGATAGAAACCCTCTGCTCCGGCATCATAGAAGCTGACTGATTTATCCATATATTCAGCAATTGCTTTCTGCAGGTTCTTATAATCATTCGCATAGAGACTTTCTGCAATCTTATTGGCTGTCGTTCTTGTGATTGCTCCAATCTGTAACAAGTGTGACAAAACCTCACTCTTGTATACAGCAGCTATTTCCCTATTTGGAATAGATACCTCACACAGATAAGAACCATCTGCCTGCAACTCTTTCTTTGGTGTTTTCAAATAACCAGCCACCAATAACAAGCTATAAATATTCGCCGGATCCTCAGAAAGAGATCTGTAAACGACATTCTGATCAATTCTTGCAATAACTCTTTCACCTTGCAGCAAAGAATAAAGTCTTTCTGTAATATCCTCCGTTGCCACCTTAAGGACATCTTCCAAAATTTCATTCTTTCCGGTATTTACCCAATAAGCCTGCGGAATACATCCCCTTGAAATATAATTGATTACAGACCACGGATTATAGATTTCTGTACTTCCAAATAAATATCCATCATACCAATCCTTAAGTTCCTCCTCTTTATCAAGAACTCCATAATACTTAAGCATTTCTCTCACTTCTGAAACTGTAAATCCAAAGAACTGATCATACTCTTCATCCATCACAGAATTCACAGTTAAATTATTCAAACCACTAAAGATACTTTCCTGAGCAATTCGAAGAATACCGGTCAGAAATCCATAAGTAAGATTCTTATTATCTTTAAAAGCTCCTGAGAAAAAGTTTCTCATAAACCCAATTATCTCATCGTAGAAGTCTTTGGAATAACCTTCCTGAATCGGCGTGTCATATTCATCAATAATAATGATTGGTGCTTTACCGTAATGCTTGGTAAGCATCTGAGACAGCTTCGCTAATGATGCAGTCAAATCAACTTCTGAAGCATCGCCGTTTATGATTTTTGCAAAATATGTCTTTTCATACTCTGCTATTCTTTCACTGGTCGCAAGCTCCTGATGTCTTCCAAACTCCTCCTGTAATAGATCTCTAATCTTATCGAGAGTTGCCTTCCAGGAATCAAACTTAACATCCTTGAAAGTAAGAAATACAACCGGATATTGCCCCTGCTGATTGCGGTATTCTTCACCGCATTGCCAAATTGCTTTATCCTCGAAATATTTACTTGTATTCTCCTCTGAAATCTCAAAAAAGACTCTGAGCATATCCATATTCAATGTCTTTCCGAAGCGCCTCGGTCTTGTAAACAAAGAAACCAATGGCTTCTGATCAAGGAATTCCTTAATCAACATCGTTTTATCTACATAGTAATAATCTGCCTGTGCTCTGACATAATCAGAAATGCCAATAGGTAATGGCTTTCTTGTAACTCCTGCTGAATGTCTGACATATTTCCCGGATGTGATTCTTCCATCAATTGGCTTCTTAGCATCATCTGGAATCTTCCACATTTTTCCTACCTTTATAGCACCATCAATCTTATTTTTTTTACAAAGGTCATTAACAGTACGTTCTGATAATCCCCATTCTGTCGCTATTTGTTTACAGTTCTTCATCTAATCAGGCTCCCATCACTTTACTGAAATTACGCATCTCCTTTCCGTATATTATACGCATTTTTCCGCAATATATCAATATCATTTTGATATATTGCGGAATCATATTGCTGTTTAAATGTAAGTTTGAGCTTTATCTGTCTTTTATTCTATCCATATCTTCCAACATATCTCTTAATATATTCTCCTGATACCCCGCCTTTTTCTTCTTTCTTACCTCTCTTGCCGTCTCGCGTAGAACAGGATTCTCTACAGCGTCCAGTTTTTTCATGGATATTTTCCCAATCTCTTCTTCCGAAAGACTTTTCGCATAATCCTCCTCCGACATTCTCCACACATGGATCCGGTCCCCATATTTTCTCCAGAGTCTGTCGGCAATCCGGATCCCGTCCGGATCGATGTCTCCGCTATAGTAGATATCCGCTCCACTATTCAGCAGAAAGGGAATCAGTTTCACAGCGGCGCTCCGCAGCTGGCCGGAAGTACATAGTAACGTCACATTCCTTTGTTCCAGATGCTTCAGCAAGTAGCTGAACACCATCTCATTTTCTACAATATAAACCTTATCTCCTGTCGGTTGTACCGCTGTCAGCTCCTGCAGATTTTCCATGGTGACAGCACAGGGCTCCTGTCGTCTGCAAAAGGTGTCATATGCCGGGTGCCAGTCACCGTCAACCTGTAATCGCAATCCATAGATATGCACGATAGAGGAAATATTATCCGGTACGATTCCGTTGGACAACAGTAATTCTCTCCACTGATGGGCATTTGCCGGATAATCTTCTTCCGTGGCATAACACATCCCGTGAACCAATAATTGTCCTCCGGTTGTTCCCTGATCAAAGTAATGGGGATTTCCAGATACTTCCGCGGAAAATACCGCCAGGGGATATTCCTCTTCCGTCTCTCGAATATCTTCCAGCAAAAGGATCGCCTTTCCCACAGTTTTCAACAGTTTTTCTGTCTTTTCTCTGTCCCTTCCATATTCTCTGATTACTGTCTGATAGCCATACTTTTTTTGAGAAAACATATCCTGTAGCCAGGAGACCGCAATGGAATCCGGACCTGTACACTCTGTCAGATAGCTCTCTACAGTTTCAAAAAAATCTGCCTTTCCCCGCTCTGCCTCCTTCTGTCTCTCCTGCGTGGTCAGCATTTTTCTGCCGAAATATGCTTCCAGTACTTGTTCAAAATCCACAGGAGCAAATTTTGTGTATTGCAATCCCTTTTCAAATTCCGCAAAAGGAAAACGTATGGTATTTTCATAAAATGTCTTTCCAAGTATCCCACCGATGGCTCTCCGCTCTTCTTCGGAAGTATTTTTCAGTGTAATGATCCCTGTTACTTTTCCGTAAGTTTTCCATTTCTTTTCAAATTCCGAAAAGCATCTCCGGTACGCAGAATTTCCTCTAAAATATTCCGCACATGCTTCATTATTGTTCATCTAAAATCCTCTCATGTCCGTTCCACGTATACCGGATCACCGATACCACCTGGGAGTTCTCCGGACGATGAAGTTCCGCAATCCGAAGGCCTTTGACCGTCTCAAAGCATCCCCACAGTGCCTGGGAATTCATGATATAGTCGAAATCCAGCTTATGAACCAGTTCAAACATACTTTTGATATTCTTGTCGTCGACACCGGCAAATGCCTCATCCAGTGCAATAATTCTGGGATGATCTTTATTGTCTGCCTTTTTATACTGTGCATTTACCGCTCCGAACAACGGCACATACATGGCCATTGCTTTTTCGCCTCCGCTGAAACGGTTAAATGCGGCATTTGTCAACGGCTTTTTCGTCTCTTCGCCGCGCCGGAAAAACATCTGGAATTCAAACCATTTCCGGTAATCCAGGGCATCTCTTACCAGTTCCATGTAATTGATGATCGTTCCCGTCTCTTCCAGTTTTGCCTTTTCTGCACGTATTTTACTGCGGAAATGCCCTGCTACTTTTTCAATATCATCCAGGGTAAGCAGCTCCCGGTCACGCAGAAGGATCTGCTCCAGATCCGCTGTATCCAGTTCTTTTTCGTTGTCAGCTTTGCAGGGCTTCCATTCCAGAGAAAAACGAAGTCCCATGGAGGTATCGATCTCCTGCATGAGCTTTGACATGTCTTTTGCCCACTTTCTGCTCTCTGCTATACGATCCGTAAGCTGCTGGCTGATCGTCTGGGATAGAATGTCTTCAAAAAGTTCCCGATCCTTTTTCTGTATCAGCAGTTCCGTCTCTTCGATTGCGGTCTTCAGAATATTGTAAAATTCCTCCAGGTATACCTTTTTCCCGTTCCAGGTAGAAATAATACGTACCCGCTTACGCACAGCATCGATGTCCCCCGTATCGCCGAAGCATTCTTCCATGGAAGTTCCGTAGCTTGCCAGACTTCCGTTATGTTTCAGATATACTGTATGCAATGCCTGTAGCAGTTCTCCGGGTTCTCTGTTCTTATCGCTTTCCCGCAATATTTTTACAGCTTCTCTGGCACATTCATAGACTGTCCGTCCTTCCCGGTTCAGAATCAGTTTCAGATCCAGTTCCTCTTCAAAATAGTTTCTGAGCGTGGTTTCTTCTATAATGTACTGTTGCAGCTTTTCTTTTTGTTCCGGCAGTTCTTTCTGTAATGTCTGTAACCTTTCTTTGAGGGTGGCTCCCAGAAGTTTCAGGTCCTCCAGTTCCTTGTCGATCTGCGAAAGTTCTTCCTTCAAACGTTTCAGCCGGTTTGCCTTTTCCAGCAATTCCGGACTCCTCAGATACTCTTCCAGCTGACGGATCTGAATCTCACTGGCTTTTGCCCGGGTGCTGTAAGTTCTTTTTTCCGTATAGGCTTCTTCCAGATTCTCCCGGTATTGCTCTATCCGTTCTTTTCTGTCCAGACAGCCGATCTGTTCCGTCTGTATATGCAGCAGTTCCTGCCTTGCGCTCTGCCATATCCTTCCATATTCTTCTGCTGCACCGCAGGCTTCCTCATAAGCCGCCACTGTTCTGCTATAGGGCAGCATTTTACAAGCTTTCAATACCTCCTGATATTGCCGGTTCTTCTGCTCGGAAAGTCTGTGTTCCTGATCCTGTTGTTTCAGATATTCGTTTTCCAACGTCTCCAGAATACGTTCCAGCTCCCGTTTCTCCGACAATGCGATCTGAATCTCCGAAAAGTCAGGAATCTCCTGATATTCCACCTGTAATCTGTCCATACGTCCCTGCAGTTGTGCAATTCCGGTGTTCCACTCTTCTATGGTCCTGCTGATGCTTTCTATCTGCTCCTGCAATTCCCGGATCTTTTGCTCTTTTCTCCGTTTTCTCGCCAGATATCCCACATATTCTGCCGCCTGCTTGTCCGCTTTACCGGCTAAGATTCCCTGCCGGAAGCTGCCATCTGCACCGAAACAGATTCCCTGTGTCTTTCCTTCCTCTTCATAAATATTGCTGAGGATTTCCAATACCGGAGTTCTTAATTCCTGCGGTAGATCGTCACTTACTGTCAATCCGGAAAAATGGCTGTTCCCCGGCCCGTCCGTCTGCAGGACAGCATCCAGGAACTCCGGATGGTCTGCTTTTATTTTCACAAAATCTTCCGGTGTCACCACCAGGGCATCCAACATTCCGGTCATTTGCATTTGTGCTTCCAGTCTCGCACAGGCACTCTCCTCCAGATCTTTGGCAAACTCTACCGTTCTGTAGAACGGAATGGCTGTGATTCCTGCCTGTGCCAGGGATACTCTGGATTTTTCGACTGTCTCATCCCGTTCTGGCTCCAGTTCCTGCTGTTCCTGCACCTTTTTAAGCTGTTCCCGGACATCTTTTAGGATTCCTTCCTGAATTTCCCTCTGATACTGTTTCTCATTCTTTGCGTCTGTAAGCTGTTGACGCTGTCTTTCATAATCTGCGCGGAAATCCCCCTGTATCTCCACGCCATCCGCTACGGTATCGTATCGTCTTGCTTTCTGCTCCGCCTGCAGGAGAACCTCACGTTCCGGATGCCATTCCTCAGATGTTTCCGCTCTGTGAAAGACTTCCGTGATCCATGCATCGATTCTGTCGGCCACCTGTTCTTCTGCCATCTCCAGCCGTTGCTCTTCCGCTGCTTTTTTCTTCTTCGTCTCCTCCAGTCGGCTGGCGGCTTCCTCGTATTGTCCGGATATCAATTCATATTGACTGAGTGCTGTTCTTCCTGTCGTCAGCTGATTTTTCCATATTTGCAGATGCTCCGCAATCTCGTCTCTTTCTTCATATTCCTCCAGTCCGATTTTCTCTTTTGCCTTCTCATGATGTTCCCATTGCAGAATTTCCTGTTGTTCTTCCAGATCTTCCCGCTTTTCCTTTAAAGTATCACGACGCAGTTCCAGCTGTTCCTCCAGCTTTTTCAGAACAATCTCTTCTTCCCGGATCCGCTCCCTGCCATCTTCGATCTTTTTCTCCCAGCGTTGCTCTCCATCCACAGCCTCCTGATGCTCTGCCTTTAATTTTTCCAGTTTCCGATCCGCATCTTCGAGTTCCGGATCCAGAAGAGCGTTGCGTTCCGTTTCTTTCAACTTTTTCTCTGCTGTAAGTCTCTCCGTATCCTGCACTGCCCGGTTCTGCTCTTCCAATGCCTCGCTCTGCCGCTGTTCCTGATCTGCCAATATTGCCTGTTCTTTCTCCACTTCCTGCTTCTTGCCCAGATAACCCTGCGCTTTCTTCGCAAGCATATATTGGTTATATCGGGTATATTCGTTGCGGATGATCTTCACATCATCGAAGGCGCGGTTGAGCATCTCCAGGCTGTCCTGGATCTCGTCCATTTTTTCCATGGCATCTACCATGGGCCGCAGCTCTTCGTCCGTCAAAGTCTGCAAGGAATCATTCAAAATATCATACACTTTGGTCGGTTTAAACTCTTTGGAAAGCTTGGGAGCGCGCACCTTCACCAGCAGTTTGATGAACTGCTCATACTGTTCTTCTTTTCGGAAACCGAAAATATATTGGTTGACATGCTTTTTGTATTCCGACGGACTGTCTGTGAAAAAATTGTCCTCCCCCAGTTCCGCCTTCATCTCCCGCTTATCCCGGGGAATTTTATTCGATCCCACTTCCTTATACAGCCACAGATCATATCCTACTCTGCGTCCGTCCAGAATCACGAAGCCCCAGAAATCCATCGGTTTCCCACGTTTTGCCTTCTGACCGATTCCTATGGTACGATATTCTCCGGAATCCTCTTTCCAAAATTCCAGAAACAGATAGCCGGTAGACTCCTCCTTGCCCTCTTCTCCCAGAAAATAATATTCCATCCGGCGGTCACTGGAGCCAAAAGGATCCAGGCGGCTCGGTGTACGGTCTCCATCCAGTACAAACGGGATAAAACTCTGTGTCGTAATAGATTTTCCGGATCCATTCTGTCCTCGGAGAAGGAGTTTTCCATCCTCGAATTCAAAGTCCTCTTCATCATATAACCAGAAATTTACAAAACCGATCCGGTTCATTTTCCAACGTTCACTCATTCTTCTCCGCCTCCTTTGTAGTCCGCCGGGTACTGCCCTGCCAGTCTCCCTACTGCCGGCAATATCACAATCTGATTCTCCCTGCGGTCAGCCATCATCCAGTCTTCCATATACTTCAAAATGGTTTCCACAAGCCTGTCTTCATCCATTTCGCCGTATTCCTTGCTCCATGCATCCTTCCATTTACGTCTGCTGCCCACGATGATATCCCTGAATGTCGATTCGGGCATGGCAATACATTCGTCTTCCTGTAATTCTATGTTTCCTTCTTCCAACCGCCTCTGTATCTCTGCACAGATCAGTAATACGCTTTCCGAAATCTGGGCCTCCCGGGGATGTACGGTTCCGTAGCAATCGTCTGCTTCCAAAGCAAAAAATGCTGCATTCCGGTAGATTTCCAGATTTCCTCCCATGTTTTCCCGCAGATATCTGCCGACCCATTGTCTCTGATTTTTCAAGTATAATGCATCAGCGTCCTCTGTACTGTCCCAGTAAAGTGCCGGGCAGACTGCCAGCTGCCGGTATACCCGGTTAATACGCCGTGATCCTCTGTTTTCCTCAAATTCCTCAAAATCTGTCTTTTCAAAATCCTTCCAGGATTCATATCCGGAAATGTCGGTAGTAAAGCTGCTGGTAAAATATTTCGAATAGCCTGTATTTTCATACAGTACTTCCTGCCCGGCTTCCTGGCTGAAGGATTCACTTTTTCCTTCATACACCCTGAGCATCTGCAGCCGTTCCATATACTGCAATACCCGGACCAGTGATTTTCTCTGTGTAAAGGAGGTCCAGTCCACCGGCATGTAATTTTTCAGTTGTGTCTCCACATAGTCGATCAGTTCCGACAGCAAAAACTGCCTGCCCTCCTCGGCATCCTCCAGATACATCAGCACCACACATAGTATGCAGTAGTCCCGAATGTCCGTAAACTCACTGATTCCCATAAATGCTTCTGCATGCGCCGGCCTCTTCTCCAGTTTTAACAGCTTCTCTGTATGTATCAGCTTCCATCCCAGTTGTTCTCTGATAAAACGTTGAAAGTTCGGAATATCCCGTTTTACTTTATAAAAAGTCTCCTTGTCACTGTCCCGGCAGATCCAGAATTTTTCCATTAAGGTTCTGATTTCATTCATTTTTATTTAAACTCCAATGTATAATCCGGCATTTTCAAGTCGCCATCTTCGCATTTCAGGACACAGCTGCCGTCTTTTCTCTTCAGCTGATACTCCTGTCCGTATTCCGTCCGCCCCGTCTTTTCTGAGCTCATATTGGCCTGAGCGATCCACTGCAGGAAAATGGCTCGTGTGTCTTCGGAAACCACTTCGTCAATCTCTGCAAACCGGATCTTCTGCTCCCTGATATACCGGAGTACCACTTCCTTCTGCTTCTGCGCCTGTCGCAGGTAGCTTTCCCGCTGTGCCATTTTTTCCAACGATTTATCGGCAAAACCTGTTCTGTCTTTTCTCTCACGATACCCTCTCGTGTGAGGCTTCAGCAAAAACATTGCCGGCTCTTCCTGATAAACACTGTTATTAATGCCATCCTCGTCTCTCGGAATATTAGTCTTATAATGCTCGATCTGCTGCACTCCGAAGACATGCGCCGACAATTTATGGGCTTCCTCCAGATCCTCACATTTCAAGAACAATTCCAGAAATTTTTTATAATCATCCTTTCGGCTGATGCCCCAGTTCTGAACCTGTACGATCAGGGCTGCATTTTGAATAATGTTGCGTATAATATCACTGGTGATCTTCAATACTTTTTTAGCTTCGCATTCCTGTCCCCGTCCGTCCACGAACCAGTTTTTCAGGGAATACCATTTTCCGTATACATTTTCCCGGATGCTAGGCTCGGCATTTCCATGTATTTCCAACAGTGCATGGGGAATATCCAGTTCACTTGCCACAACCCGCTCCAGAACCGTATTCTCCATGCACTCTGTATTCTTTTCCAGCAGCTGTTCCATCCGCTTGGAATGCCGCTGTAATTCCTGCACAAATTCATTCAGATATTTAATAAATTTGTCCTTATGAACCATGAATTCCACGGATTTCATCAACTTTTCTGTTTTCCCGGAATAGAAATCCCGCAGATAGTCCTGATAGTTCTGGTTGAGTCTCTTGAAATCTTCCTGTAATGTCTGCCACCATTCGTTCACCGTGCGAAGTTCCGCGTTTTCCATCTCCTCCGTCTCATCCAGACTTCTCTCCAGACGAACGAAAAAGTTTGTCGACAGATTTCCCGATTCCAGAAATAAATTTTCCAGGCGTACCGTCAGACGCTCGATCTCCACGGCATATTCCGACATGGTATAGCGATATTGCTTATTTTTATAGTCCGCTATCGTGTACACTTTTCCGGGATCCTGTATCGGTGTAAGATTTTTCCACTTTACAAGTGCTTCCAGATCCTGAACCAATTGTTCCATGGAATACAGTTCAAACGCGTCATCTTCTTTTAAAAATTGAAAGATATCCTCTTTATATAGCTGAAAATGCATCTTTTCATATTCCCGATAAAAGCACCTCATAATTTTTCGATATACAGGTGCATTCTGTACGGATAAATAGGAAGTTTCATTGATCTGTTCAAAATGATCCATCCGTTTGTTCCCCTCTCAAGTATCTTATTAAGTACTATTATCTATATTTTATGTCCTATTTTCAGTACTCTATTGTGTTGCCTAAATAAATGCAATCATATACAATGGCAATGTCACAATCCCCTCTTCGCTCACACCTATGTTGCCATCCACAAATTTGTATCCATAAGATATATCTTTGTTATTTTTCATCAACCATTTTAATGAATTTGCCCGGGTATTTCCGCTCTTGACTTCAATGGGAACCACGCTCCCGTCTTTTTGGATGATAACATCGATTTCTCTTTTCGTTGTCTCATTTTTATAGAAATAGATCTGATATCCCTTCTTATAAAGAGCATCCGCTATTGCACATTCATAGATACCACCTTTTGAATTTCCTGCTAATGTGTTTTCCACAATATGTTGCTTTAAAGAAAAGTCCTTCATCGCCATCAACAGTGATAAATCTGTTGTATACGCCCGGAAAAAGTCGTCTCTTGCATAATCATCCAGATCAAATCTGACATCTGTAACCAGTTTACATAATTGCACCATATCTGCCCGAAGCAGCCATTCCACACTTGAATAATATTTTTGTGCCCTTCCACCATGCTCGATTTCTTTATATTGAAATTTATGATTTTCCTTATCTAATAGCTGCTTTGCCAGTGAAAGATAGCACTTCTCTGCCTTCACCTTTTCTTCAGCGGTTGCATAATATGCTATGTCATATTGATATCCCTGTAAGAGACTTCTTTGGACCCTGTCAACTTCTCTGAAATCCTTCGTATCTATATACTTCTGTACCACTTCCGGCATACCGCCTGTTGCAACATACTGTCTGTAGTAATTCATCATCTGTGAATGAATTGCCTCCGGTATTACTGTCTTTAAATGCAGATACCCGCAAAGATTCCCTATCATTTCTTCGGAAATCCCAATTCCCCAAAGAAATTCTTCGAAATCCATCCCGTACATTCTCAGATAATCAACATACCCTACAGGATAGGAAGATGCTCGTTTATAGTCGATTCCCAGAAGTGATCCCGAGGTAATGACATCATATCTGTTGTCTGTTGCCCAGAACTTGAGCGATGTGATCGCTTCCTGACATTCCTGAATTTCATCCAGGAAAATCAAAGTTTTCCCGGGAACAATTTTCTTTTCCGGAAAACGAAAACGCATAGCCATAATCATATTGTCTACTGTCAGATCTCCAGCAAAAATATCCATTGCAGATGGCATCTGCTTAAAATTAATTTCAAGCAGTTCCTCAAAGTTCTCTTCCGCAAACCGCTCGATGATATATGTTTTCCCCGTTTGTCTGGCTCCCTGGACAACCAGGCATTTTTTGTCCTTTGTATCCAGCCAGTTTTTAATAAACGTTGTTGCTTTTCTTTTTAGCATAATACACCTCAAATTGATAGAATTTATTACAATTAATGTTTATTATCAACATTTTAGAACGATAAAATGTTTTACTTATCAACATTTCAGAAAATTATATCATTCTTTTTGAGCTTCGACAAGACGCAGATGCATACATATTATTATAAAAAACAGCTCATTCCATGTTCTTCCACATTTCATGAGCCATTTTTCCATATATTCCCACATTTTATAAACTTTTATTTATTTTCACTTGTGCCCGAGCAGTCTTCCTCCCCCATTGTAAACAAAGATTTCCCATTATAGCAATCTGGACTGAACAGTCCCTGCCTATGGGTGACTGGGGTAAATACCTTCGTCTCCCCTGGAGCGATCTCCTCATGATTGAAGATCAGGCTGTGTCCCCTTTGATTTTTGATCACGGCCTGCTTAATATTATCGGACCAGTTGTAGGTCTCCATGACATCACCGAATCCCTTCGGAAAATACCGGAAATCCAATGCGCTGGGATCTTCTTCGGTGGCATATTTCATGTATAGTACACTGTCCTGAAACATTCCAATGTGAACTCCCGGTTTCACAATTCCCACAGCATCTCCCAGGTGGTATACCAGTGTGCTTCCACTCTGAACGCTGGATACTTCGATATAGACGCAGTCTTCATATTTCCCGGCAATTTCGAACAGGCGCTGTTTCTCCTGTTCTTCCATCTGCGCAATCTCCCGCTGTCCTCCTGTTTTTACTGAAAGTATACCAGATTCGGAGAATAATGTCATTCTACCGGTGGTTGATTTTTATATTCCGTATTTTTTTCTCAAAACAGCATATACTTTCTATTATTTATATGCAAGTCAATTTGTTGCATTTCTTGTCTTGCATGCAAGACAATATTTGTATATAATTGTTTCATATAAAGGAGATTTTCATATGAATCGAGACACACTGAAGCAAATAATGATCGACCAAAAAGAAAGCTACCTCAATAATCCCTTGATTCCCCGGAAGTATTTTCTAGAGGAGAATGTAAATTACTGTTTTGTGGGAATCAGAAGAACCGGTAAATCTTATATGATGTATCAGAAAATCCAATCTCTGATAGAAAAGGGGGTTCCCGTCTCCCAAATCGTATATGTCAATTTCGAGGACGAGCGTCTCCTGGAAATAACCTCCGACGATCTGAATATAATTTTGGAAATCGGAATAGAACTTTCCGGCACAGCCAATCGGCCTTACTTGTTTTTTGATGAAATTCAAAATATTGACGGATGGGAAAAGTTTGTCCGCAGAATGGCAGATATGAAATACCGGATAGATATCACGGGCAGTAACAGCAAAATGCTTAGTAATGAAATTGCTTCTACTCTGGGTGGGCGTTTTGTGATTCTTAATGTTTACCCCTATTCCTTTTCGGAATATCTTGTTGCTAATCACAAAGATAAAAATTATCTTAACGTGATCAGCACAAAAGACCGGGCAGAAGTTCTCAGTTTGTATCATGAATATATAACTTATGGAGCTTTCCCTGAGCTGGTCGATATCAGGAATAAACGAAGTTTTCTAAATAGCATTTATCAAACGGTGTATCTGGGGGATATTATCACAAGAAATAAGATTACAAATGATTTCGCAGTGAGACTGATTTTGAAAAAAATAGCAGAATCCGTTACCAAACCTTTATCTTTCAGCCGACTTACCAATATATTAAAAAACGCAGGAGCATCCCTGGGAAAACAAACCGTTATAAATTATGTTGGTTATATGACTGACTCCTATCTGCTTTTTACACTCCGGAATTATGCGGCAAAACTTATTGAAAAAGAAACCTCACCCAAATATTACTTCATGGATACCGGTCTTCTTGGTCTTATGCTGTTAGACTGTCAGTCCGCACAATTAGAAAATCTCGTAGCTATTGAACTGGTTCGTCGCTACGGAATAGAAAACGTTTATTTCTTCGAAAATAATGTTGAAATTGATTTCTATGTTCCCTCCGAGCAGCTTGCTATTCAGGTCAGTATGCAGATTCTTGACAACATTGATACGAAAGAAAGAGAAACCAAAGCTTTCACTAAACTCAAGAACTTTATTCCTGATATTACATGCCTTCTTATCACTAACAGTGAAGAAGCAGTTCTCGAATGCAATGACATTGTCATTGATGTTGTCCCTGCCTGGAAATGGCTGTTAGACGCAGCGGACACCTCCTCCCACTGATCACATGGCATCTTTCTAAATAAACCATAACCACCGGCTGGGCCGGTGGTTTTTTCTGCCCCTATAAGGGGCTGTTACCAGCACTGGGTGTTTATGATACACTAAAATTACCAGAAAAAAGCGTCAGAATTTCCTGAAATCAGCAAGGGATTTTCCTCAAAAAAGTCCGGCACCGCCGGTTGTTCAGGCACAGCCATCCAAGCTGGATCCGTTTAAGCCGGTTATCCAGGAGTGGCTGGAATCCGCGCCCACACGGTTGATATCCTTACCAGTACTCCTCTCCCCAGTACCTCGCCAGCACGCTCTCCATATTCGCTCTGCCCACGGGGTTCGCGGTATGGATCTCCACGGGGTAAAAGGTCTCCCGCTCCGTCAGCCAGTCCAGCAGTTTGATGGCATCGCCGCCCTGATTTGCAAAATCTCCCAGGTCATGGTCGAGATCCAGCACCTTGATCTCGATGCCGTTTCTCTCCGCCTCGCGGATCAGCGTCTTGGCTTCATTCACGGATCTGGCGCTCTCATATCCCCAGGGTGCCGGGCGGAGATCATCTAACCATATTTTCATTCTTTCTTCCTCCTCGGTATATCTCCATCAACATTTTGTAATACGAAAATGTACTTCCCATCAACATTTTGTAATTTTTCACTTCCATTCCTGCAGGCTGTCGATCTCGGTCCCGCAATATTCACACACGCCTTTAGTCACATCGATATTGGCATCGCATTTGGGGCATTTGATCACGTGGATCCCGCTGTCCATGGTCATGACTCTGTCATTGTGGCTGAGGGAGAAGGTATCCTTCTGATATGCGGATGTGATCCGTCCCTTCCGCAGATACACCAGTCTGACCTGTAACTCCACATCCACGCACAGTATGCCATTCTCCACATGCTCCTGCAGACCGGTATAGTCCATAATGTCGTAATCAATGACATCCGGCCGGGAATAGTAGCGTCTTCCGGCTTCGTAGTTCAGGTTATTATAGAACCGCTTTTTGTCGATGCCGGTGCCGGTCCAGAATTCCTGCTGCCGACGGTTCTGTTTTTCTTTGTATCGTCTGACAGGCCCCAGTACCGCATAAGCATCGCACAGGTAGAAAAAGTAATAGAGGATCATAGCCAGGATTGTGCTGTAAATGAAAATCTTGCCCACATCATAGCCATTGAAGGTCCTGGAGGTATTTATGATCCACAGGCTGCATAGCAGGAATGATATGATGTAGTCTATCACTCCCGTGACGATCCGGTAGACCGGGCTTTGCAATACCAGGTCATAATGGTGCTTGCTGCCCAGCTCCTTGTCTGCGTAGTCAATGTTAGAGGCGGCATCACAGCAGGGACAGCCGTTCACAAATTCCTTTACTTTGCCGGTAAATCCGCAGTTTTCACAGGTATGCTGTGCCTCTTCATCCATTCCGGATACATAGGTATATTCCATGCGGGAATCGAAGATTTTCTCTGTATGGAGCAATTTCCCCTGCCGGAAATACTCTTTGCGGCAGCGGATACCACTGTGCACATCATCCTGACAGGTTCCGTCTGTGGACCGGTACCTCAGGGTGCCATCGACGATGTAAGTAGTCTTGATATTGACGCCGCTTTCTGTAAGCCTGCGCATTTGAAGTGTTTCGGATATGAATGCCATTGCTTTCGTGTCCTATCTGTTATTGTTGTTATTATTGTTGTTATTGTTATTATTGTTGTTGGAAGAGGAACCACCGCTGCTGCCGGAGCCTGAGGATGGTGTGTAATGGGGGAACACTTTGCATTCCGTCCGTGACAGCAGGATTCCGTCAATGCTCCTGTCGGTGCAGTTCGCCATGATCACCTTCTGGGTTTTTACGGTATTCTGTCCGATGAGGAGGGACAGATTCTGTCTGCCTCCCTTGATGAAAGCCTCCGGCTCCTGCTCCAGGAAATGATAGATCTCCCAGAGCTCCTCCTCTGTCACCTCATAATATTTCGTCAGTTCCACGCAACGCTTCATGCGGATCAGTTCTTCATAGGTCTGCGGTTCAAAATTCATGGGAAGCCTCCTTGTCATTCTTTTGCTCCAGTGTCAGATAGTAAAATTCAATGTTCTGAAAGGGGAGATTGATGGCCTGTATATGGTAATAGGCATTATTTTCCTGCTTCCGGTAATGGCAGTCTCTCAGCTCCGTGGTGGTGCACAACAGATTGTTCGGGCTGCCCGTGGCATATTCCTTTGCATATTCGCGCAGGAGCCCGGAAATATCATATACATACCATTCTTCTTCGTTGTCCCCGGAATGGTCCAGCACCCCTTTATAAATCTGATGCGTGGCAATGTGCCGCTGCTTTGTTCTCCCTTCATCCCCGTAAGTCACGAGATCTCCGGACAACAGCATCAGGTACAATGCGTTGTTCTCCGGATAATCGCATTCTTCCTGCAGCATATGCTTTTTCATACGCAGCTTTACCGTACTGATGGGTGTCAGATATAGGATCTCCCTGGACTTCCTAAGAATCTGGGAGATCAGCGGATATCTGTCTCCATCCACGTCCAGTTCGAACACACCGCTGTCATAGATATATTTCAGCTTCGCATCTTGTGCAATGATCTGTTCCAGTGCAGGATATTCTGCGGATGTCTTGGCAGGCAGATACTTTTCCGGCTCCTCGAGGCGCATCTTCGTCACATATTCATATGTCGTCTCGTCAGCAGAAGCATCCGGGGCATAGCCGCGGTCCCGGTACATCTGCTGTTGCAGCAGGCAGGTGTAGCTTTTGCCGGATCTATATACGTTTTTCACAAAAGGACAGCCCGTTTTGCACAGATACAGGTAAGCGCACCTCGCACATTCCTCGGGAAACGGTTGTCTGTTATGGTTTTGGAAGATCTTCCGTGCAGCGGTTTTCAAAATGGTGTCCACCGTGTCACGGTAGATATTACCGTAGTAAAAATCTTCGTTCTTCTGACCTCTGACACAGGAATAGATGTCTCCGTTACGCTCCAATAGGAAAAATTTCTCTCCGCAATTATCGCAGTTGGTGCAGTATTCCGGTCCGAACTCATCGAACCATGCACCGTTGACCCCGGCATCCAGATTGGTCCCGTCAAAAGCCTCATGCATCCGCCGGTAGAAAATCAGCTGTTCCTCTTCACTCATGTGATGCAGCAGGCCACAGGAATTGTAGTCAAACCCGATCATGAAATTAAAATCATTCATGTCCAGGCACGTATTCCGGTCCAGGAATCTGATATCCTCGATGATCTGATCCAGCTGTTCGAAATGCTCCCGAAAGATCGTGGCAGATACTTTTTTCTTGTCAGGGATCTCCTCCAGCAGTCGGATATTATCCAGTATCCGTTCCAGGGTGCCCTTTCCGCCCTTGGTCACCCTGTATTTTTCATGCAGGGAAAGAGGCAGATCCAGGCTGCCCGATATGGACACGTTGAACTCCCGGATGGTCTCGATATGTCTGTCCAGTCCGTACAGATTCGTCTTGATGTGAGGATGCCCCACCCTGAAGCCGGCATCCGTGATGAGTTCACGCATGTCCTGATAGTATCTGCTGATATATTGGATCAGGTCGTGGAATTCCTGCTCCGGTAAAGTGGTCACCTCGCCGCCGTGCAGGGAAATATTAAAGGGTACCACATCCGCTTCACGGAATTTCGCGATGGCATATTGCAGGGTCTCCAGGCAATCTCCGCCCCGCAGGGTATCTACGGTGTGGTCCTCCAGATAACAGTACCGGCACTGCATGTTACATGCCATGGTCGGCACATATAACAAATGAATAAATTTAGTATTCATAGTAATCGATCCTTACAGGTGTCTCCTTGAAAGCACGTTCATTGACAGATACGCCCCGGGGCAGTGTGATCTCCCGCAGAGAATCACAGCACCGGAAAGCGGAAGACCCAATCTGCTGCAGCTTGCTGTCCGGGGAGATCACCACCTCTTCCAGACTGGTATTTCCATAAAACGCATGTCCGCCGATCCTGGTCACGTTATCCGGGATCTCTATGCGCAACAGGCTGCTGCATTCTTCAAAGGTATTGCCTCGGATCTCCGTCAGTCCCGCCGGAAGATTTACCTCCTCCAGGCTGCTGCAATGGTAAAATGCTTCCCCGCCCAGATACGTCAGATGCTCCGGCAATGTGACACTTTCCAGGCTTCTGCAGTTTTTAAATGCCTGCCCGCGGATCTCTGTAATGCTGTCCGGCAGCGTTACCTCTGATAAAAAGGGCATATTGGAAAAGGTGTTGCCGCGCAGGCCCACTACCTTCTCCCCCTGATAAGTATCGGGGATGGTCGCCGTAGTCATATTCGTCAGACCATAGACATAAAACCGCACATAATATCCGTCATCTGCCTGCTCATAGAAGATCCTGGGCTTACTGAACAACAGCTGCGAGCCTGCCACAGCCACCGCCATGAGAGCCCATTTTAACTTTTTGCTGTAATCCGGCACCATGGATGCCTTCACATTCATGACAATATTCGAGATTTTCTCCTGGGATCTGGATCTGATCTCCTTTTTCAAATATTTTATCAGCTGATAACGGCTGGTCAAAAATGCATATACCACCAGAATGATAAGTCCGATCACATAAGTTTTCATCGGAAAATGAAAGAAAAACAGAGATATGTATACGAATAACAGAACCGCCAAAACGGCATTCAGTATGTTTTTTCTGCGCAGCATATCCTCCGGGATCAGATTCTGTTCTTCCGTGATCCCGGCACGCTGCATTTCACGTTTTATAAACCCTTCGACACAATCCTCCTCGGACATGGCAAACAGCGGATCAAAATCCTCTGCATGCACTATCCTTTTCTCAGAAAGCGGCTCTGACGGTGTGGTCCCGCCTGTTACCGTTTCGTCAGCTGCAGGTGCATTGATCACTGTCTCAGCTGCTGTCTGTACCTTTTCCTCCATAGATAAAGTCATTCCCATACCGTTATTTTCCCTTCTTTTCTACTGTGCATAGCACCTTTTTCATCTCCAAAAGACTACGATGCTCTTCTATTTCGCGATTCTGTCGTTTAATATTCAGAGCTTAACAGGAAGTCCGCTATGTGCATCGTCTTGATGCCTTCGTAGTTTCCTCCCGAGAACTCATCCGTTGTGAGAACATATTTGGGGTAGTTGTCGTGGATTTCCAACAACCGGTCGAATTCCCGTTTTTCCGTTTTCAGAGAATGAAGCTCCTGCGTCACCTGCACATAGAGCTTTTCATTTTGCCGTACTGCGACAAAGTCGATCTCGCTGCTGCCGGATTTGCCGACATTGACAGTATAGCCTCTGCGGCAAAGCTCCAAGTACACGACATTCTCTAAACTGGATGCCACGCTGTCAGCGTTATAGCCGAGAACGCTGTACCGCAGGGCGGTATCGGCAAGATAGAATTTCTCCTGTGTTTTCAGGATCTCCTTGCCCTGTAAATCAAAGCGGGAGCATCGATGAAGCAGGTACGCCTTCTCCAGCTTCTCCAAATAACTGTAAACTGTTTCGTTGTCCAATGCACGGTGTTCCGCTTTCAGGTAATCCGAAATGGACTTTGCCGAGAAGGTATTTCCCACATTGTTGAAGGTGTACTTGACCACTCGTTCCAGTTGGTCGATCTTCCGCACCTGATTGCGCTTAACAATATCCGAAAAGATCGTGGAGTTGTAAATATCCCGCACGATGGTGTAGACCTCGTCCTGAGAAAACTCCTGCAAATGTGTTGCCGGGAAACCGCCCAAGCGTACATAGTCGGCAAGCTCCGCCTTCGGCTCTCCCACCTCGGTATATTGGCTTTTAAACATCAAGTACTCGCCAAAGGACAAAGTGAAGATGCGGAAAGATACATATCGTCCCGTCAGATAGGTTGAGATCTCAGAGGACATCATGCGAGAGTTGGAACCTGTCACATACAGGTCAACATCAAAGTCAGATGCCAGCGAATTGACAACCTTTTCCCAGCCCTTGATTTCCTGAACCTCATCGAGAAACAGATAGGTTTTTCCATCGGGCGAAAGACGCTCTTTAAGCTGTGCATACATCTGCTTTGCCGTCATATCCTCATATTCCATTGAGTCATAGCGGCAACTGACAATGCGCTCCTTTGGAATGTTATGCTGCGTTTCCAATCTCTCCATAATCATTTTCAGGATCGTTGACTTTCCGCAACGACGTACTCCCGTAAGGATTTTTACAAATGGCGTATCCACATAAGCCATGATCTTCTCTACATACAAAGGTCTGTAAATCATCGTGACCACCTCCGTTTGTAGATAGTATATCGCAATTCGTTCCAAAAGGCAATTTGTTTTGCGATTACAAACCGCAAAACTTATATCTCTTCATGATTATTCGCTCCTTTCGCTAGTCCTAAAATGTATGAGCAAAACTAAACTTCGCAAAAAATCGGCATCAAATCCATTTCTGAATTCAACACCGATTCTCTGCTTTTCCTTTTTTCTGTTGTAAGCCTTTCCACTCGGAACTGATCTTGTGACCGGATTCAGTTCTCCCCATGTTGTTCGCTGCTTAGCATAATATTCCCTCTGCGCTTTCTTACTTCTTTTATCAAGCGTTACATATTGCTTCATTTTCTCATCCTCGCTTTCGTGTCTTCTTCAATCATCTTTGCAATTTCACCACAGGCGGCAGGATAATCTTTATGTCCCAGTAAGAGCATTTTATCTTTAAGTCGTTCTAGAGCTTCCTCAAATCTTGCGACGTCCCTCTTTAGCACCTTACAGAATACAATGCAGTACGCCGAACCATCCTTGACCATCTCTCCCTTAAATTTCATAGTTATCTTATTCTGCACAAACAATTGATCCGCCAGATAAGAACTATGATCTACATAAGCATAAGGAACCGCAAATAACGAAAAATCACTCATTTTCCAATAATTCTTCATTCTCATCATCTCCAACATAAAGATAGCTGCAGAAGATCCGAAGACCTCCCACAGCCTGTGCTTATAACCGAACCTCCACACGCAGTTTCCTGCAGGTTTTCTACAAGGCCGCTGTTAAGAAATCTTGCATCAGATTTTAAAACCTACAATGAACATAAACCGATAACACATAACCCATAACAGACATACCCTTACCATAAACAAAAACTTCTGGGATCACCATCAATCTCATAAAGCCTTGTACGGAAAAATTCTTAGATGTCTACTTCAAACTGTACTGTTTGATTGTACTTAGAATACGAACTGCCACAGTAATGTAGCTTACGCGAAACAAACACCAGTCACAGAGCATAACGATCATCGGAACGGATGCATTACCTGATCCACGAAGTACTGCTGCGATGCAATGAGAAAACGCCAGCAGACAATAAAATAACGCAATTGTTCTGGACTGCATGACTCCATAATGTACAACATCAGGATCTCTGTTAAACGCTGTGATCAGTACCGGTGCTGCCACATATATGATAATACCGATCAACTCTGCAATAGTAATCGAGCAGAAAACTCCAAATCTTGCTCCCTTTTTCGCCCGGTCATACTGTTTTGCACCCAGATTCTGACTGACAAAGGTTGTCAGAGCCATTGTAAAACAGGTCACCGGCAAAAATGCGAATCCCTCTATCTTGGAGTAGGAACCACATCCTGCCATCGCCATTTTTCCAAATGCATTTATATTTGACTGTACAAAGACGTTCGCGATCGCGATCACTGAATTCTGAAAACCGGATGGTACACCATTCTGGATGATCTGCTTCAGCATAGAACTGTCAAAACGAATCTCTCGCAATTCCAGACGGTATTCTTCTTCCACACGCATCAGGTGGAACATACAGAGAATGGCACTGACAAACTGTGAAATTGCGGTTGCAAGTGCTGCTGAACCAACTCCCATGCCAAGACCTGCGATAAAGAAAATATCCAGAACGACATTGACACAGGAAGAAATAATCAGATATATCAGTGGATGGCGTCCATCACCGACCGACTGCAGAACTCCAACAAAGATATTGTACATGACAACACCCATAGACCCTGCAAAATATGTACGGAAATACACAATAGATTCCGGGAGCACGTCCGCAGGAGTTCCCATCAATACCAGGATCTTTGGTGCCAGAAGCATTCCCAAAACTGTCAGCGCAGCACCGGCCACAAGTCCAAATGCAACCGTTGTATGGATTGCCTTTTTCAGGCAGTCTCTTTTTTTGGCTCCGTAATATCGTGCAATAACAACACCTGCACCCATGGCAATGCCGTTAATAAAACCTACCATCAGAAAAATCAGATTTCCAGATGAACTGACTGCCGCCAGTGCATTACTTCCTAGAAAATTTCCTACGATCAGGGAATCAGCAGTATTATACAATTGCTGGAACAGATTTCCCAGAAACAATGGAATTGCAAAAAAAATGATCTTTTGGGAGATACTTCCCTCTGTCATTCTCAGACTCTTTTTCATAGCTAAAATTACTCTTCCCTTTCCCGTGTTCTTTGAATCAATAGAGATTATAAATTTTTTCCGATCCCCTCAAGTTCGTTCATGGAATCTTTGTTTTTTTCAAGTTCATCTCTGGCTGTTGCGTAATATGATTTTTGGAAAAGCATATCCCATGAAAGATATTTTGCCATACAGTCAAACTGCTTATCAATCAGCTCATACTGGATACTGTCTACGGGAGAACCGCCTACAACAATCGTGCCAACTTTTTTATTTTTTAACTGCAATCCACGGCAGTAGCACTTATCAATGATAAGTTTCAATTGTGCTGACATTCCCCACCAATAAACTGGTGTAGCAAAAAGAATCATATCTGCGGCAGCAATTTTATCAATTGTAGGATTTGTATCATCCTTATCGACGCATCCCTTAGAGCATTGACAGACACCACATCCCTTGCATGGTGCAATGTTGAGTTTGTCGGGTTCAATGATTTCAATTTTATTCTTTTCTGATGCTCCTTTTATAAATGCATTGATTGCTGCCAACGTATTTCCTTTTCTGGCACTTCCATTAATGATTACAATTTTCATGCGTGTATCCTCCAACTTCCGATTTGTATTTCTGTTTGTTTTAAAAATGGGCAACTCCGATTGGAATTGCCCACTCATTGTACTAATTATGCGATTTTTTCTTGCTTGCACCGATTTCTGCATCAATTGATGTAAGTTTGATGTAAATCGCTGTTTTTTTAGTTTTTTATCAAATGAAGTACGTCCCGTCTATTTGGTAAAACGGTACATCTTTACATCATCTTAATAGAGCTTTGCACCTGCCGGAATGTGGTCATCTACCATCAGAAGATGAAGCTTTTCTTCGCCTTCTTCTTCATGAATAGCACTGAGGAGCATACCGCAAGAGTCAATGCCCATCATCGCTCTCGGTGGAAGATTTGTGATAGCGATAAGAGTCTTTCCAACCAGTTCCTCCGGCTCATAAAAGCTATGAATACCGCTTAAAATGGTTCTGTCTGTGCCTGTTCCGTCATCAAGAGTAAACTGTAACAGTTTCTTTGACTTCGGTACTGCAACACACTCTTTAACCTTTACTGCACGGAAATCTGACTTGCTGAATGTATCAAAGTCTACCATTTCCTCAAACAAAGGCTCAATCTTTACTTTAGAAAAATCAATCTTTTCAGACTCAGTTTTTACATTTTTTTCAGGTGCTTCAGAAGCTGTATTATTTACATCATTTTTCTTATTTACACCATCTAAGGACTTCATTGTCGGGAACAGCAGAACATCACGGATGGCAGGGGAGTTGGTCAGCAGCATTACCAGACGGTCGATACCGTATCCGATACCGCCGGTAGGAGGCATACCGATCTCCAGTGCGTTCATGAAATCTTCATCGGTGGTGTTGGCTTCCTCATCGCCGGCTGCCAGTGCAGCTTCCTGCGCCTTGAAACGCTCTCTCTGGTCGATGGGATCATTTAATTCGGAATAAGCGTTACACATCTCACGTCCATAGATGAACAGTTCGAAACGCTCTACATAATCGGGCTTATCCGGCTTTCTCTTGGTCAGAGGAGAGATCTCTACCGGATGGTCCATAATGAATACGGGCTGGATCAGATGCTCTTCTACGAACTCCTCGAAGAACAGGTTCAGGATATCGCCCTTGGCATGACGCTCTTCGTAGTGTACGCCCTTCTCGTCTGCCAGCTTCTTCGCAGCAGCGGTATCGGGAATCTGGTCGAAGTCAACGCCTGCGTATTTCTTGACAGCATCTACCATGGTCAGTCTCTCGAAAGGCTTGCCCAGGTCGATGGTCTCTTCTGCATAAGGGATCACGGTAGTACCGCATACTTCCTGTGCCACATAGCGGAACATGTTCTCAGTCAGATCCATCATTCCGTAATAGTCGGTGTATGCCTGGTACAGCTCCATCAGTGTGAATTCCGGATTGTGTCTGGTGTCCAGACCTTCGTTACGGAATACACGGCCGATCTCGAAGACACGCTCCATGCCGCCGACGATCAGTCTCTTCAGGTACAGCTCCAGGGAGATACGCAGCTTCACGTCCTCATCCAGTGCATTGTAGTGGGTCTCGAAAGGTCTTGCAGCTGCACCGCCGGCATTGGATACCAGCATGGGAGTCTCTACTTCCAGGAAACCCTGTCCGTCCAGATAACGGCGGATGGCACTGATAATCTTAGAACGCTTTACGAAAGTATCCTTAACGTCCTGATTCATGATCAGGTCGGTATAACGCTGACGATAACGGATATCGGTATTGGTCAGGCCGTGGAACTTCTCAGGCAGGATCTGTAAGCTCTTGGACAGCAGTGTTACCTTTGCCGCATGTATGGAGGTCTCGCCGGTCTTGGTCTTGAAGACTTCACCCTCGATACCTACGATATCGCCCACATCGTACTTCTTGAAATCTGCATAGGACTCTTCACCGATGCTGTCTCTAGCCACATATACCTGGATATTGCCGGGCAGATCCTGTACATTACAGAAGGATGCCTTACCCATGACACGTTTGGACATCACACGTCCGGCGATGCGGACGGTCTTGCCTTCCAGTTCCTCGAAATTGTTCTTGATATCGGTGCTGTGATGGGTCACATCATATTTGGTGATCTGAAAAGGATCCTTGCCTGCTTCCTGCAGGTTCGCCAGCTTCTCACGCTTTACCTTCAACAGCTGGTGAATGTCCTGTTCCTGTACCTTTGTGTTCTGTGTATCTGCCACTTTTTTCCACTCCTTACTCTATCTTACTTAGTCAACATTACTTCTCTGGATCTCCAGAATCTTATATGCGAATACACCTGCGGGTGTCTCTACTTCTACGGTATCGCCGACCTTATGACCGATCAGTGCCTTACCTACGGGGCTTTCGTTGGAAATCTTACCCTTTAAGCTGTTGGCCTCGGTGGAACCTACGATCTTGTAATCCAGTTCTTCACTATACTCCACATCCAGAATCTTAACGATACATCCGATGTTGATCTTGTCCAGATCTACCTCATCCTCTACAACGACTTCTGCGTTCTTCAGGATCTTCTCCAGTTCTTCGATACGGGCTTCGATGTCTCTCTGCTCATCCTTCGCTGCATCGTACTCAGCATTCTCGGACAGGTCTCCCTGCTCTCTTGCTTCCTTAATCTTCTGGGCTACTTCCTGACGCTTTACCACCTTCAGATCGTGTAACTCTTCCTCATATTTTCTGAGGCCTTCGTAGGTCAAAATGTTTTTCTTTTCCTGCATGATACCGCACCTTCCTGTTTTCTATATTTTGTACTGCCGACACTCCCGGCAACTATACTAGCCTAATCAACCGAGTTATTATACCCATTTTTGCTGATGGTGTCAAGGTATTCCCTGGCTTTTCGAGGGTCTTTCCACTCTTTTTTCATGGAAAAATAACGGATCTGCGGACATTGTACCAGGGCCCGGTGCTCCTTGTCCTCCGATGCCGGAAAATCCAGCCAGATACTGCCTGCTGCCAGTCCGCCGCCGTAGACCTTTTCATTGTCGCAAAAATCCAGTACCACGCAGGGTTTCGTCCCCTGCAGCCGTACTCGTCCGTAGTCCGCATTTTCCGCAAGCAGCCGGATCTCCGGGATCAGACCGTACTCATCCTCCAGTTCCCCGGTCAGCCACTCTTCCTCCTCCCGGTATTCTCTTTCCGTAAGATACCATTTCATGCTCTGCAATCTGGCAGCATAGCGGAGCACGACATAAGGCAGATACGGATTTCTCCCCAGTAGGACCAGATCCGGCCACGCCGGATAGCCGCCCGGTCTCTCCCCGTAGCGCAGCAGATGTTCGATCCACTCCTGTTGCAGATAATCCCGGAATTCCCTTCCGAAATAAAAAGAAAGAGGCTCACGGCACACCACATAGGTGTGATCCGGATCCTCTGTCAGTTCCTGTAATTGTTCCCGGAGCTTTAGCTCCGTGAGCTTTAGCTCCGTGAGTGCCAGTTCCGCCTGTTTTTCTTCCATACCTTCCGTTCTGGCTACCGACACTCTGACCAGATGATAGTCCGGGAAAAAATATTCCGTCCGGCTCACAGTCACCACAGGGCGCCGGTCTTCTCCCTTTTTCCACAGAAAGGGCAAAAATTTCTTCAGTTTTCCCCGGCGCAGTTCCGCTTTTTCCTCCGGCGGTGTCCCGCACATCGCTGTCCGTCGCGCCGGATAGAGATACAAAATAGTGTCCATGCTTCATTGTATGCAGTCATCCCAATTATATGCACCACACCGCGCACAACATCATATCATGCAAGGTCTGCCTCATAATGCATTGCTGTATCCAAAATCCGCACTACACTTCGTCCGGAAAGATTTCCTGCACTCCCCGGATCAGTTCGTCCATTTTCTCCATGGTATTGATGGTCTGGCGGAAATGAGCGGAATGGGGCATTCCCACCGTATACCAGGACAGGTGCTTGCGCATCTCCCGGACACCGGTGTATTCTCCCTTGTATTCCAGCTGCAATGCCGCATGGCGCAGGATCAGTTCCCGCTTCTCCCGGTTCGTGGGCCGCGCCGGAATCGTGCCGTTCGCAAGATACGACACTACCTCCCGGAAAATCCAGGGATTGCCCTCTGCCGCCCGGCCGATCATGACACCATCGCAGCCGGTCTGTTCCAGAATGGCTTTTGCTTTTTCCGGGCTGTCCACATCCCCGTTGCCGATCACTGGAATCTTCACTGCATCCTTCACCTGTGCGATGATATCCCAGTCTGCCTGTCCGCTGTAGTACTGGGCTCTAGTCCGTCCGTGCACCGCCACTGCCGCCACACCGCAGGCTTCCGCAATCTTCGCGATCTCCACGGCATTGACATGGTCATCATCAAAGCCCTTGCGGATCTTTACCGTCACCGGTTTGTTGATGGCCTTTACCAGTGCCGTCAGAATCTGCTCCACCAGCTTCGGATCCTTCATCAGTGCCGAACCTTCCCCATTGTTCACGACCTTCGGCACCGGGCAGCCCATATTCAGATCCAGTATGGAAAAAGGACGTTCCTCGATCCGTTTTGCCATCTCCGCAAGGATCTGGGGATCTGAGCCGAACAGCTGCAAGGAAGCCGGCACTTCCTCGGGATGGATTTCCATGAGACTGTCCGTATTTTTATTGTTATAATATATGGCTTTGGCACTGACCATTTCCATGCACACCAGCGCCGCTCCCATCTCCCTGCAAAGCAGGCGGAACGGCAGGTCGGATACTCCCGCCATGGGTGCCAGGATCACCGGGTTGTCCAGGGTCACATTACCAATCTGTAATTTTTTCATGCTGTCCTTCCTATTTCTTTTTGTTTCTGTTTCCTTTCCCTGCTACTCACAATACCGCCTGCGATCCTTCCGATGCCACCCGCCAACAGACGGCCGTAATACTCCATACTGCATGCCGCGCAGGGCAGGATCATGACGATATAGGGATACACATAACGGCTCTTGGCCTCCCAGAGGATCGTAATGAAAAAGCCGCCCAGAAAAATAATCCCCGGAAGTACCTGTACACCTTTCAGTTTTCCCAGCAGGATCCTCAAATAATATCCGAAAACCGCCAGATATACCATTCCCTGAAAACGGTTCAGGAATGCCAGTGCTCTTTCATTGGCCTGTCCGGTATAGAGGTCTTCCACCCAGCCTTGCGGCCGGTACTGGTATCTGGTCTGGTTAAAGCTGCAATAAGTAGGCTCGATCCACTGGATCAGCAGTTTCTCCTTGAGAAACGTAACGGCTGCCACGGGATCCTCCTGCCATTTTGCCAGACACTGCCTGATATCTCCTTTGGCCACTTCTGCTGCCTCTATGCTGTCATACCCGGCCTGCAGATAAGTGTCCAGATTATAGTCATTGTAGGTTCCCGGCCCCTTCAGGGCGTCGGGATTCTCCTGCATTCCCATGGCAACCCACAGAACATACGGAGCACCGGAACCATATTCCCGGTCAAGCTGTCCTTCCGCCATGTGACAGAGAGTCGTTTTCCCCAGCAGCATAACTGCCAGTACCACACAGAGCGCCGGCAGTCCCTGCCATTTTTTACTGCGAAGCAGCACCAGGATCTGCATGATGACCATGGCGATCCATACCACCAGCAATACATTTCTGGTCGCATACGCCAGTCCCATGAACAACGCGACGGCACTCCACAGCAGTCCCTTCTGCCACACCTTTCCCTCCGGCCGGTTGGCCATCAGGTAACACCAGATGGCACACAGGACGCTGCAGGTTCCGATACTCTCACCATAGATAAACAAAGCATAGCAATACACCGGCAGGAACAAAAGCTCCGCCACAAGATACAGCAGTTCCGCTGCACGGCTTCCCGACAGTTCCCGCACGATCCTAAATCCCACATACAGCGTGATGCCTCCGCAGACCGCCTGTACCTGTTGGATCACGAGCCGTTCCGTGGAGCCTGCCACACGGAAGATTAAGGCGAAGATCTCCGCCAGTCCCAGCTGGAACGGATAGATACCATAGTAATCCTGTGCCAGCACCCATTCCGCATCACCGTCCGCCAGTGCCATAGCTGCTCTTTGCACATAATACTGGTCCGCAATGCTCTCCGCTCCGGCGGCCCTCGCAAGCCTTATCCCCAGAATCACTGCTGTCACAGCTCCCAGAACTGCCAACAGATGCAGTGCCCACGCCGGGATCTTTTTCATCACTCCGGACAGAGCCCCGCATACCGCCACCAGCACTACGCCGACAAGAGCATTCCAGAGGATACTGTCTTTTTCATCCAGATAATATTCCGGTTCCACCAGCCTCTTCGTATATTTCCAGGAATAAAACAGCAGGAACAGCATTACTGCTGTTCCGATGGCTGCCATAATCTTTGTTGCTGCTTTTTCCAGCTTTATCATGTCATTCCCCTATCAACGTCTGTTCTTGTCGTAGATGATCCGCAGTCCATCCAGTGTCAGAGAACTGTCATAGATATCAATGCTGTCGGTCTCGTCCGCAATAGCACGGCCTAAGCCTCCGGTGGCCACGACCTTCAGCTCCGCAAGCCCGCTCTCTTCCTTTACCTTACGGATAATGTATTCCGTCTGGCCGATCTGACCGTACATGAGTCCTGCCTGCATACTGGTAATGGTCTCCTGTGCCAGGATGGTCTTCGGCTTACGGATCTCAATATTCGGCAGCTTCGCCGTCTCTTTCCACAGAGCCTCCGAACTGATCCGGATACCGGGAGCAGTGATTCCTGCAGTAAAACGTCCGTCCTCTGTGATCAGATCATAGGTGGTCGCCGTACCGAAATCCAGTACCAGCACCGGTCCGCCGTATTTTACATAAGCTGCCACCGCATCCACGATACGGTCCGCACCGATGGCCCGGGGATCCTCGGTAGCGACCTTGATGCCGCTCTTCACACCGGGACCCACGATCAATGGCTTTAGCTTGAGATAACGGATGATGGAACTGGTCAGGGAATGCATCACATCCGGCACTACGCTGGCAATGATGGCTCCCTCGATGTCCGTCACTTCGATACCGTTATTTTTTAGCAGCTGGGTGATCATGATCCCGTATTCATCTGAGGTTCTGGGGGTCTTCGTCATGATCCGGAAGGTGGCTTCCAGCTTTTTCCCCTGAAAGACACCCATGGTCATATTCGTGTTGCCTACATCAATGACAAAAATCATTCATCGTCCTCCTCATCCAGCAATGCGGATACATCTTCTTTTTTGATAAACACACGGTAATACAGACTCAGGGACTCGAAAAGCTCCTGTCTGTTCCTACGGATCTCAGAGATCAACAGTCCGGAAGAGATCTCATCATAATAGATGTCATCATCATCCGCATTGGTCTCCATGACCACATTTCCATCCTCCTCAAAGGCAATGGTAAAGACACCGCCCACTTCCTCGGTGAAGAGCACGCAGATCACATGCAGCTCCTGCTTGATGGAATCCGGAATCATCTTAAATTGTTCTTCGTTAAAATAATATTTCTTCTCATAGGCGTTGGCGCCGCAGAGTACGATCTTGTTCTCGTCCATACTTCTATATCCTGTTCTGTCTCAATTCTGTCACGGACTATCTGTTCCGATCTTTTTATTCCGGTCTTTTCATCCGGCTGTCCGTCCTGCCTTCTGCCATCCCGGAAATGCTGTACCTGCCTACACATACCCATAGATTCCGCGGACCGATACCTCTCCGGCATAGACTTCCTCCACGGTGCCGTCCGGTCTCTCCACCAGAAGCTCTCCCTGGTCGTTGATGCCTCTGGCAATGCCACGGTATTCGCCCTTGGGATCCAGCACGCAGACTTCCCTATCCTGATTTACCAGAAGTTCCGCATAGGAGACCCGCAGACCTTTCAGGTCATGGGTCTGTAAAAAGATCTCATAATCTTCCTCGAAGGCTTCCATAATATCCGCAATCAGCTGACTGCGGGAAATGCGGAAGCCGCATTGTTCATCAATGGCTGCTGCCCGGTCCCGGATCTCCTCGGGAAATTCCTGCTTACGCACATTGATGCCCACACCAATCACAATATGTTGGATATACCCCTGCTCCATGCTCATCTCCGTGAGAATGCCGCAGACTTTTTTCCCGTCCACCACAATGTCGTTGGGCCATTTGATCCCGACTTTGGCTGCTGCCTCTTCGCTGTCGCGGCGCAGTGTCTGCCGGATGCCCTTCGCCACCGCCAGTGCCATGACTAACGTCAGCATCGGTGCACAGTCCGATGAAAAATCCGGCTTTAACATCAGGGTGTAATAAATATTTGTCCCTGCGGGGCTCTCCCAGCTCCGGCCTCTTCTGCCGCGTCCGGCGCTCTGCATATCCGACACCACCAACAGGCCGCTCTTCGCGCCCTGTTCCGCTTCCAGTTTGGCACGGATATTGGTGGAATCGATACTGTCAAAAAACTGTAAAGGATGTGCCACCCATTTCGTCTTTAATCTGCTCTGGATATCCGCCTGGTTGTAGACTTCCTCCGTCTGATCCAGCAGACGGTAGCCGCGGTTCTGTACCGCTTCAATGACATAGCCTTCTTTTTTCAGTTGTCCAATGGCTTTCCATACCGCAGTTCTCGATACACCGAACTGCTCGCAGAGCTCCTGCCCGGAGACATAGGCCTCGCTTTCCGGTGCTCCTGCTGCCACCCGATCCTTCTTTTCCCGAAGAAGCTCTAAAATCTTTGCTTTCATACTCATAAAGTCGCCGCCATCACTGCCTTAATCGTATGCATACGGTTCTCAGCCTCTTCAAACACCAGAGACTGGCCGGATTCAAATACTTCATCGGTCACTTCCATCTCGGTGATGCCGAAACGCTCACCCATCTGGGCACCGATCTTGGTCTTCAGATCATGGAATGCAGGAAGACAGTGCATGAAAATGGCCTGCTCGCCGGCATTGTCCATGACTGCTTTATTCACCTGATAAGGAGACAGCTCCTTAATACGCTCGGTCCATACTTCGTCGGGCTCGCCCATGGATACCCACACGTCAGTGTATATCACGTCCACATCCTTCGTTCCCGCCTTCACATCCTCGGTCAGGGTAATACTGCCGCCGGTCTGTGCCGCAATGGCCTCACACTCCGCTACCAGCTCCTTCGCCGGGAAATATTTTGCGGTGGTACATGCGGTAAAGTGCATGCCCATCTTCGCGCAGGCTACCATCAGAGAGTTACCCATGTTGTAACGTGCGTCTCCCATGTAAGTCATACGGATTCCCTTCAGATGTCCGAAATGTTCACGGATGGTCAGAAGGTCTGCCAGCATCTGGGTGGGATGGAATTCGTTGGTCAGGCCGTTCCATACGGGCACCTTGGAATATTTTGCCAGTTCCTCCACAATATCCTGTCCGAAGCCACGATATTCGATACCCTCGAACATGCCTGCCAGTACTCTGGCAGTATCGGCAATGCTTTCCTTTTTGCCGATCTGGGATCCGGTGGGATCCAGATAAGTCGTTCCCATTCCCAGATCATGGGCTGCCACTTCAAAAGCACATCTGGTACGGGTACTGGTCTTCTCAAAGATCAGCGCTACATTCTTGCCTCGGAGAGTATCTACGGGGATTCCTTTTTTCTTCTTATCCTTCAGGTCTGCCGCCAGATCCAGCAGATATTCGATCTCTTCCGGTGTAAAGTCCAGTAATTTCAAAAAATCGCGTCCCTTTAAATCCATAATACTCCTCTTTTCCGAAGCTTTCCGGCCTTGCGCCCGCAGCCTCTGTTTTCTGATTTTGTCCATTGATATCCCTGTTACGAACGTTGCCTGTAACAAGCTATATGTAATCAATATACTTCATTATTCTGTGTTTTTCAACCCCTCGCGTTTATCCCCCGTCATTGTTTTTTGTGAATCCGACATAAAAAAGCCACCCTCCGTATTTCCCGGAAAGTGGCTTTGGTTTATCGTTTTTTAGTTTACTTATTCTGCCTTTTTGCCTGCGGCTGCCTTGAAGGTCTCTGCCACGCTGGCAATGCCCTGCAGCTCTGCGGGCAGCAGGATGGTGGTGGCCTGGCCGTCAGCTACCTTTTCGAAAGCTTCCAGGCTCTTTAACTTCAGGACTGCGGCATCTGCGCCTGCTTCCTTCAGCATCTTGATACCGTCGGCATTTGCCTGCTGTACCTTGAGGATGGCTTCGGCTTCACCTTCTGCCTCGCGGATCATCTTCTCCTTCTCAGCTTCCGCACGAAGGATGGCTGCCTGCTTATCTGCCTCTGCACGAAGGATTGCGGACTCCTTGGCACCTTCTGCCTCCAGGATCTTAGCCTTCTTCTCACCTTCTGCACGGGTAACGGCTTCACGTCTCTCGCGCTCTGCCTTCATCTGCTTCTCCATGGCATTCTGGATCTCTGCGGGAGGGATGATGTTCTTCAGCTCCACACGGTTGACCTTGATACCCCAGGGATCGGTGGCGATATCCAGTGCCGCACGCATCTTGGTGTTGATGGTCTCACGGGAAGTCAGGGTCTGGTCCAGTTCCAGGTCACCGATGATATTACGCAGGGTGGTGGCGGTCAGATTCTCAATAGCCATCATGGGATTCTCTACACCGTAGGTGAACAGCTTGGGATCTGTGATCTGGTAAAAGACTACGGTATCGATCCGCATGGTTACGTTATCCTTGGTGATTACGGGCTGGGGTGGGAAATCCGCTACCTGCTCTTTTAAATTGACTTTTCTGGCTACCTTATCGATGAACGGGATCTTCAGATTGAATCCTACATTCCAGGTGGACTGATAAGCACCCAGACGTTCGATCACGTAGGCCTGTGCCTGAGGCACGATCTTGATACAGGATACACAGATCCATAATACTAAAACGACAATAATGATTAATGCTACCATTTTTCCTCCTTCTGCGTACATTCGTGTACGCTGCGTACCTCTGTACGCGCTTTTCCCTCATGTATCCGTGTTACACGATTCTTAATTCTGTGACTGCGGTACTTCCCCGATGACCTTCGTCATCTGCGGATCCACCTTGACGATCAGCTTGACACCACTGACTGCCACGATGTCTACCACCGTTCCGGGCTGTAGATTCAGTCCGTCTTTTTCGGTTCTGGCGCTCCACTCCTGGCCGCCCACCGTTACCTGTCCGATGCCCTGCAGATTGTCGATCTCACTGGTCACGATCGCCTGTCTGCCGATCATACTTTCCACATTCGTCCTTACGCGGTCTTTGTTGAAATATCTGACTGCGACAGGTCTGGTGAAAAATAACAGCAGCAGAGACACTGCAAAAAATAGCAGGATCTGCAACCAGATCGGTGCCTGCAATGCGGCGGCAATCACTGCCACAACGGCGCCTCCGGCGAACCAGATGCTCGTCAGTCCCAGAGTGGCGACCTCCACACCGATCGATACGATCAATACCACAAGCCACAAGGTTACCATTTCACTCATGTGATCACTCCTTTGGTTTTGTAGTTGTATCCAGTGTACTACAAATAGTCTTCTGTGACAACCTCTATTGGTGCACGATACAGGATTCTATTGTGCTCTTCTCATTCCTCATTCCATCCGGCGGATCGGCTCCTGCCTGTACGTTAAAAGACGGTACCCCTGTTCCGGGATACCGTCTCTGTTGTATGCGCTGTTCTTTTGTGTGCCACTTAGTAGAAGACGTGGTTACCGATGACCAGTCCGTCACGGCCATTGTTACGTCTGAAGTGGGTCATGTCTCCTACATTGGAGACACCGGAGATGGCTTCCTGGGCTGCCTGAACACAGCTTGCGGAGATCCTGCCGGATTCGTATACGGTATTTACCTTACCGTTCAGTGCTGGAGTAAACTGTCCGGAGGCATAGATAACACCGTGAATACTATTGGGATATGCTCCGCTTCTTACACGGTTCATAACTACGGACGCTACCGCCAGCTGGCCTTCGTAGCTTTCACAGCCTGCTTCACACTGTACCAGTGCGGCCAGCAGCTGCGTGGTATCCGCATCGGTGGTATATTCGCCGTAGTTGACGTGACGCTTTGCTTCACGCTCTGCGGCTTCTCTTGCCTTGATCTCCTCCAGTGTCTCACCGGAGTCGATCTGGAAATCTACAGTTACATATTCCGCAGCCACATAACCGTCTGCGCCTTCGTAGTCAATACAGACCCATTCCGGGTTGCTGTTGTCTACTACATCTGCGATGTCTCCCTTGGGAAGAAGTCCCAGGACACCGGCTTCCTGATCCGCTTCCGTTCTCACACGGAGGGTCTCCGTATTGATCTGTGCGATCATCCTGCCTACATCGTTGGCCAGTGCTCTGGCGTCATCTCCGAACAGGAGATATTCGTCCTTTGCCCAGCCGATCAGAGTGCCGGACTGGATCTTGGTCCAGCCGTCCTTACGCTCCAGGATGGTACCTCCACAGTCCTTGTAGAGTTTACCGACCTTGGATGCTTCCTCGCTGGCATCGCTTCTTACATTCACGGCATCCTTTACGTTTGCCATGACCAGCCCGGAACTGATCTCTTCCTCAGCGGGGAATGTCAGATTTAATTCCTTCACCGTTGCATTGATGACCTCGGTACTGTTTTTGGAACCGGGGTCTAAGATCGATGCGATACCACCGTTCAGATCATTTACATAATTTTTTGTATTGCCCGCCTGTGCGGTCATGCTCATCTGCATGCTCAGGAAGAGAGAACAGAGCAGTCCTACGCATACAACCAGCATTCTTCTGCTTTTTGTCATCTTGATACACGCCTTTCCCACAGGAAGATTCCCCGATGGGTGTGATACCTGTGGATCTCACCAGTGAATAGTATATGCTGAAATTATTAAGATTTTCACCGGTTTGTTACAAAAATATTAAATTTGTTACGCGAGATATCATAACAGATGACAAAATTTTTGTCAAGTTTTGGGACTTTGGGCGCTATTTAGCCATGCCAGCTCGGCTTGCGCCATTCGCAAAATCATGTTAACATGATTTTTGCTCTCGACTCTGTTCATGGTCGAACTGTCACTACATGCTTTTGGACTTCTCAATGCAGGCATCCATGGCATCCATGACAGCGGCGCGCATGCCTTTTTCCTCCAGTACCTTGACTGCCTGGATCGTGGTTCCACCGGGGGAGCACACCATGTCCTTCAGTTCTCCGGGATGTCTGCCGGTCTCCAGCACCATCCTGGCACTGCCAAGGACGGATTGTGCCGCGAATTCATAAGCCTGTTTTCTGGGCATTCCGGCGGCTACTGCCTCGTCTGCCATGGCTTCAATGAACATGAACACATAGGCCGGGGAGCTACCGCTGACACCTACGACTACATCCATCAGCCGTTCCGGTACCACACTGGCAATGCCGAAGGAACGTAACAGTGCCAGTACCTGCTCCATGTCTTCCTCCGTGACGTTTTCTTCCGCACAAACGCCGGTGCAGCCTTCCAGTACCAGTGCCGGAGTATTGGGCATGCAGCGGATCAGCTTCAACTCCGGTCTGCCGAAAGCCTCTTTCAGATAGTCCAGAGTTCTTCCTGCCGCAATGCTGACGATCAGGGTATCCTCTGCCACGACATCTTTGATCTGGTCGATCACCTCCGGGAAAAAGATGGGTTTCACTGCCAGGAACAGAATGTCTGCCTGTGCCGCTACGATTTTGTTATCCGTTGTTGTGTTAATATTAAATTTTGTTTTAACTTTTTCCACTGTTGTTTCCGTTCTGGCTGAACCAATGATGTCCTCCGGAGCTGCAATTCCTTTTTGCAACATTCCTCCGATCATGGCAGTGGCCATATTTCCCAGTCCGATAAATCCGATCTTCATGATATCTTTCCTCCTGTTCTGTCTTTCTTCTATTATTATGGTGTCGGGGTCAAAAGCCCCCGACTTTGATGCCTACGGATTGTTCCGTGCTACGCACTCCCACAATCCTACCCAATATTCGCATATCGTGGGATTATCATCCCACTTTTATGCTCATATCGGGGCGGGTCCTAAGGTCTTTCACCCACCTATGAGCAAGCTCATGTGGGCTTAGACCTTTTGACCCTGGCATCATTATTATATAATTATTCAGAGCCATGTAAATATTATCGGCTGCGCATCGAATGCCTGGCATTTGATAATATCTATAAGGCAAATGGGTCCGGGATAGTTACAGTCTTGCGCTTCGCTGTCTGTGGGCCTCGTACATCAGAAGGGCCGCTGCAATGGAGGCATTCAGGGATTCCACCCTGCCCTCCATGGGGATCTTGAGATACTGTCCTGCCTGGTCGGAGATTTCCTTGGATAAGCCGTTTCCTTCGTTGCCGATGAGGAACGCCGTAGGCTCCCGGAAAGAAAAGGAATCGTAGTATTCCTGTCCTTTCAAGTGTGCCGCATAGGTGTAGATACCTTTTGCATGCATCTGTTCCAGCACCGGTGCCAGATCCGGCACGTAGACAAAAGGCACCCGGAAAATAGACCCCATGGTGGCACGGATGGTCTTGGGATTAAAGATATCAACCGTCTGGTTGTTCATGATAACACCCGTTATTCCTGCTCCTTCTCCGGTACGGATCATGGTTCCCAGATTGCCCGGATCCTGCAGATTTTCCAGTATCAGAAATAAAGGATCCGGCTGTTCCAACAGCTGTGTCAGGTCATAGACCGGCTGTTCCAGCACTGTCAGAATGCCCTGGGGGGTCTGGGTATCCGCCATTTTGGCAAAGACTTCCGGGGATACGGTCTCGTAACCGGTCTGCTGCAATTTGTCCCAGAATGCTGTGTCTCCGTTCTGGGCATTCTGCCGGATCTTTTGCTCCAGTTCTTCCGTAAGGTAGACCTCCCGCACGTTTTTTACCGGAGCCTCCTCACACATTCTGACACCTTCTGCCAGAAATACGTGATCCTTGCGGCGCTCCTTTGCCTTGGTCTGCCACTGCACCACCTGTTTTACTTTTGCATTGTTGTTGCTTGTGATCATATCTGTCTGCTAACCGCTCCTAAACATCATAATAATATGGTTTCTCCGTTCTGCGAACTCTCGAAACCATAACAAGCATGCGTAATCCGGGCTAATCGCCCTACTTACTTATGTTTGTTTACTCCTCTCATAGAATGATCCCCTGCCTGCAAGCAGTCGTGATGCATTCTATGGATGAGTTTATTATAGTCAAAAAGGCGTTTCCACGCAATGGGAAACGCCTTTGTCTTCATATCCGTTCAGACACTCTTATTTATAAAAGTGCCTGCTTCGCAGTCTGAACTGTTAAATTAAATTAGATGGACAGCAGATGAGATACCTCGAACTGGTACTCATTGATGCCCTTCTGCATCTGCAAAGCCTCTTCGATATCGAAATCGATGAACTCACCGTGCTGATAACCTACGACACGGTTGGTCTTGCCTTCCAGCATGATATCTACTGCGTAAGCACCCATGATAGATGCATAGTAACGATCCTTGGCAGTAGGGCTTCCGCCACGCTGCATGTAACCTAAGATCGTAGCACGGGTCTCAATACCGGTAGCAGCCTCGATACGACGGGCCATGGAAGTGGAATGTCCGATTCCCTCGGCATTGATGATGATATGATGGGTCTTACCATGCTTACGGTTGGTAATGATATTATTGATAATATTCTGTTCGTTGTAATCGTACTTCTCGGGAAGCAGGATATCCTCGGCACCGTTGGCAATACCGCACCACAGAGCGATATAACCGGCATTTCTGCCCATTACCTCGATGATACTGCATCTCTCATGAGAGGAAGAGGTATCCTTAACCTTGTCGATTGCCTGCATTGCTGTGTTGACAGCAGTATCGAAACCGATGGTGTACTCGGTACATGCAATATCCAGGTCGATGGTTCCGGGAAGACCGATGGTATTAATACCAAGTCTGGACAGTGCCTGTGCACCACGGTAAGAACCGTCACCGCCGATGACAACGATACCGTCGATACCGTGCTTTCTGCAGATCTCAGCACCCTTCTTCTGTCCTTCCGCTTCCTTGAACTCCAGACAACGTGCGGTTCCTAAGATCGTACCACCGCGCTGAATGATATCGGATACGTCCTTGGCTTCCATATCTATGATCTCTTCATTCAAAAGACCCTGATAGCCTTTTTTGATTCCCTTAACCTTCAGTCCTCTTGCAATGGCTGTACGAACAACTGCACGAATAGCAGCGTTCATTCCCGGTGCATCACCGCCGCTGGTCAATACGCCGATCGTCTTAATCTCTTTTGCCATGACTGTTACCTCCTAAGTAAACGAACGAATAGTTTTCTCTTCTCGATTCCTTATTTTAATCTATTTTTGAGCGGTTTTCAATAGGTTTCGTTATAAATTTAACATTTTCTTTTCCGAACAGCAATGTAAGCTTTTCCATTAATGCCCCGTCGGCTTTTACCCGGAGATTTTGGGGCAGGATCTTAATATTTTTAATGTCCCGCAGATAGATCACCACATCGTCATCCCCGTCGGAATCCGCAATGGCCTGCAGCAGTTCCTGCTCTCTGGTCTTATAGGCCTCCATATTAGGGAACTGGATCCAGGCTCCCGCCGGCATGCCTTTTTTCTGAGGGGTTCCATTTGCCTGTGTACGCTGCCCGGGCTGCATTTGTCCTGCTGCCTGACCGGTCTGTCCCACCGACATACTACTGCTGTTCATACCGTCATTTTGGTATTGTCCGTAGCCGTTCCCGGCATTCCGGTATCCACCGGCACCGCCATTTCCACTTCCGTTTCCGTAGGATCCGCCGCGGCTGCTGCCGCCCCGGCCTCCGTAATTTCTGGGGAACAGGGGCTGGTTCGCCGCTCTCGCAGCCTGCGCATCCTCGAAACTGATGATCTGGTCGCAGATCAGCTTGCCGTCCTTGTCTTCTTCCAGGGATACTCTGCCCCGGATAAACACCTTCGCATCCTCCACAAGCAAGGTGCTGTAGCGCTCGTACACCTGTGGAAATACCACGACTTCCACATTACCGATCAGATCCTCCACATTCAAAAATGCCATGATCTTGTCATTCTTGGTGTATTTTACTGTCTTGTCCGCGATCAATCCTCCGATGATTGCATTGGCCTGGTCCCTGACTAACTGCACCTCTCCGGTCTCTTCATCCAGGGCAAAATCCCCGGCAGTATTGCTGATGCAGTTCTGCCACAGCTCCTGATATTCCTCCAGGGGATGACCGCTGACGTAGACACCCAGCACCTCTTTTTCGAAGCCCAGCAGCATCTCCTTATTGTATTCGCCCACATCCGGCATCCGGATATCAAATTCTTCCTTATCCTCTTCCCCTGCAATGTCAAACAGGGAGATCTGTCCGGCCAGATTGTTCTTTTTATCATGGGCAATATGGTCCGCGATCTGCACATAGACACTCATGAACTGTTTTCTCGTACCGCCCAGACCATCCAGAGCTCCTGCTTTGATCAGGTTCTCAATAGCCCGCTTATTCATCTCTTTTTTATCAGACATGCGGGTAATAAAGTCCTTCAGATTCGTGAAAGGGCCTCTTTCCTTACGCTCCTGTACCAGGCTGTCAATGATGGGACGTCCCACACTCTTGATGGCCGTCAGGGCATAACGGATCTTGCCATCCGATACGGAGAATCCGGCTTCTCCCGCATTCACATCCGGAGGCAGAATGGCAATATCCATGTTCCGGCAATTCAAAATATATTCGGATACCTTTTTCGGGTTATCGATGACGGAAGTCATCAACGCCGCCATGAATTCTACGGGATAATAGTATTTCAAATACGCTGTCTGGTAAGCCACCACTGCATAACATGCCGCATGGGACTTGTTGAACGCATATTTGGCGAAATCCATCATCATATCGTAGATCTGTCCGGCTGTCTGCTCGTCAATGCCGTTGGCAATACAGCCGGGGACATTTTCCTCCGGGTTGCCGTAGATGAAGTTGGCCCGCTCTTTTTCCATGACGGACTGTTTCTTCTTACTCATGGCACGGCGCACCAGATCGCTTCGTCCCAGTGTATAGCCCGCCAGATCACGAACGATCTGCATTACCTGTTCCTGATATACAATACAGCCGTAGGTGGGCTTTAAGATCGGCTCCAGCTGGGGACAGGCATAAGTTACCGCATCCGGATGATTTTTACCCTGAATATACTTCGGGATAAAATCCATAGGACCCGGACGATACAGGGAAATACCAGCCACCACATCTTCCAGATTCTGGGGACGCAATTCCTTCATGAAGCTCTTCATCCCGGCACTTTCCAGCTGGAACACACCTTCCGTTCTGCCGGTGCCGATGGAAGCCAGTACTTTCGGATCGTTATAGTCAATGGCATCCACATCTATGTGTCTGCCGGTGGTATTCTCAATAAATTTTACCGCATCATGGATCACAGTCAGTGTACGCAGCCCCAGGAAATCCATTTTCAGCAGTCCCAGTTCTTCCAATGTCGTCATGGTAAACTGGGTGACGATGGAACCGTCGGAGCCTCTGGACAGCGGCACGAATTCATCCGCCGACTTCTGACAGATGACCACGCCCGCCGCATGCATGGAGGTATGTCTGGGCAGTCCTTCCAGACGCTTACACATATCGATCAGATGATGCACCTGCTCATCCTCCTGATAAAGCTTTCGGAATTCCGGGTTCATTTCCAGCGCTTTGCTCAGGGTGATGTTCAGTTCATTGGGCACCATCTTGGCAATGGAATCCACGAACGCATAGGGCAGATCCATAACACGTCCCACATCACGGATGACACCCTTGGCTGCCAGGGTACCGAACGTAACGATCTGCACCACCTTGTCGTTGCCGTATTTTCTGCCCACATAATCGATGACTTCCTGTCTCCGTTCGAAGCAGAAGTCCACATCAATATCGGGCATGGACACACGTTCCGGATTCAGGAAACGTTCAAACAGCAGATTATAATGAATGGGATCAATGTTGGTGATCTTCAGGCAATATGCCACGATACTTCCCGCAGCGGAACCTCGTCCCGGTCCCACCGGAATCCCGTGCTCTTTCGCATAGTTGATGAAATCCCATACGATCAGGAAATAGTCCACATATCCCATTCTGCGGATGACACCCAGCTCGTAATCCAGACGTTCCCGCAGGGTCTGTCCGGTCTCCCCGGCAGGCTGGTCACCGTCACCGTAACGCTCTGCCAGTCCGTCATCGCAGAGCTTATTCAGGTAGCTCCAGGAATCGTACCCCTCCGGCACATCGTATTTCGGCAGCTTCGTCACGCCAAACTCTATCTCCACATTACAACGGTCTGCAATCCTCTGGGTATTCTCCACGGCCTCCCATGCATAGGGGAACAGTCCCTTCATTTCCTCTTCGCTCTTGACGTAATACTGACCGCCCTCATAACGCATGCGATCCTCGTCCGCCAGCTTTTTGCCGGTCTGCAGACACAGCAGAATATCGTGGGGAATCGCATCCTCAGCATAGGTGTAATGCACATCGTTGGTGGTTACCAGCGGAATGTCCAGTTCTCTGCTCATCTGGAGCAGTTCCATGTTCACCGTACGCTGCTCCGGGATACCGTGATCCTGCAGCTCCAGAAAATAATTGCCCTTGCCGAAGCAGGCCTCGTATTTGCGAGCCGCTTTTCTCGCTTCGTCCTTCATTCCCTTCAGAATAAACCGGGGCACTTCACCTGCAAGGCAGGCAGACAATGCGATAATTCCCTCGTGGAACTCCTGCAGCACTTCCATGTCCACACGGGGTTTATAATAATATCCTTCCGTAAAGCCACGGCTGACGATTTTCATCAGATTCGCATAGCCGGTATTGTTCTCCGCCAGCAGCACCAGATGATGATAACGTTCTTCTCCACCGGTCAGTTCCTTGTCAAAACGGGAATTCGGAGCCACGTACACCTCACAGCCCAGGATCGGTTTGATCCCCGCTTCTCTGGCTGCCCGGTAAAAATCGATCACGCCGTACATAACGCCATGGTCGGTGATTGCCGCGCTGTTCATGCCCAGCTCCTTGACCCTGGCTACGTACTCCTTGATCTTGTTGGAACCGTCCAGCAGCGAATATTCTGTATGAACATGAAGATGTGCAAATGCCATTTTGTCGTTCCCTTTCTAGTGCAGTTCTTTTGCTTTTCTGACACATTCCTCGTAGGTCGGTCCCACCTGTTCCCTGTGATATCCCGGAGACAGCATAGCCGCAAAATAAAGCGTCTCCAGCGTCTGCTCCTGTGCCGCCGTGGGATGGGACGGCACCACTACACGGGTACTCCATATTAACATACAGCCGGTATACTCCACCATGAAAAATATGGGCTCCATATTTTTCTCCATACGGCTGTTCAGTGTCAGTTTATCTTCGCCGGAGATTTCCTCCAGCTTTTTGATATGAGAAGGCTGTGGCTCTTCCACACTGCCGTCCGGCAGGATCACACACTCACAGGGCTCCATATCTTCTCTGTGTGCATTGATAAATTCCATAACAGTCATTCTCACACCTCCTTTGTTCCGTCTGTCAGTCTATTCTTCCACCCGGATAGCCCAACGCATCTTCGTGGAACGGGCTCTGCCGTTCTGTACACATTCCTCCGCAGAAGGGCGGATCACGTCTTTCGCATAATCTGCATAAATGCCGTTCCGGTAGCCTTCCTTCAAAGCCTGCTTTACCAGCTTATCCTCGCCGGAGTGGAAAGTCAGAATGGCTACCCTTCCGCCGGGTTTCAAAGCTCCCGGCAGCTTTTCCATAAATTCATATAACACTTCAAATTCGCGGTTCACATCAATACGCAAGGCCTGAAAAGTTCTCTGACAGGTCTTTTTGATGGTATCCTTTTTCTCCTTCTCCGGGAGGAAATCCAGAGTCTTTTCGATGACTTCCCTTAATTTTGTAGTAGTATCGATCCGGTGTCCTTTACGGATCTCATCGGTGATGGCCTTCGCCAGTTCCTCGCAGTAGGGTTCGTCGGAATTCTCGTAAAGCATTCCCGCCAGTTCTTCTCTGCTGATGGTATCCAGGCGCTCTGCTGCACTGATTCCTTGCTGCTGATTCAGTCTGAGATCTAGCGGACCGTCCACCTTGAAGGAAAATCCTCTGCTGGGATTATCGATCTGCATGGAAGATACTCCCAGATCCGCCAGAATAAAATCAAATCCTCCGACCTCTTTTGCGATCTCATCTATGGTACAGAAATTCTGTAATCTGATGGTCAGAATCTCTTCTCCGTAACCGGCCTCTGCCAGTCGTTTCTTCGTCTTGGCAGCCTCCTCCGGATCTACGTCTGTGGCATAGATATGCCCACGCCCCTGCAGCTGCTCCAACATGGCTTTCGTATGTCCACCGTAGCCCAGTGTTGCATCAAATCCGGTCTCTCCCGGCTGGATCTTCAGGAAATCCAGAATCTCCTTTACCATAATGGAGATATGCATGCCTGCGGGAGTGTTTCCCTTCTGAATCACATGGGCAATGGTATCTCCGTATTTTTCGGGCTGTAATTCCTTATATTTTTCCTCAAATTTTCTGGGGTATTTCCCTTTATAACGCACCCGGCGCTTGTGGGGTGTCTGTTCCTGATCCATTCCCATGGTTACCTCATTTCACTCATTTTGTTCCAGTTCTGTTCCCTGTAATTATATCGCATATCAGATATCCTTGTCCACTTCCTGTCAGAGAAAAAAAGCAGGCATCGTTGCCGATACCTGCTTTTCCAGCTGTACTATATTTTTCTCAATGTCTCAGCCGTTCTTATTCCTGAGGAAGAATAAACTTGCTGATCAGCTCATCCAGAGAGATTGCCTGTGCAGACAATTCCTGGCTGGTAGCGGAAGATTCTTCTGCGGTAGCGGAGTTGGACTGTACTACCTCGGAGATCTGGTTGACACCCTGCTCTGCCTGATCCATGGCATTGGCCTGGTCCTTGGAGATCTCGCTGATACTGCGGGAAGACTCTGCAATCTTGCCGATACCGTCTACTACGATCTCGATGGAAGCAGCAGCGCTGTCTGCAGCCTGGTTGCCTTCCTTGATCTCCTGCATGGAACCTTCAATCAGGTCTCTGGTATCTACAGCAGACTTGGTACTCTGCTCTGCCAGCTGACGGATCTGGTCAGCAACCACAGCGAATCCACGGCCTGCCTCACCTGCTCTGGCTGCCTCGATGGAAGCATTCAAGGACAACAGGTTGGTCTGGGATGCAATATCCTCGATTTCAGAAATGATATTGCCGATCTTGTTGGAAGTATCACTGATTCTGGCCATAGCATCCACCATAGCCTTCATCTCTGCTCTGCTGTTATCTGCTTCGTTTGCATATTTTCTGGCCTGCTCATAGGACTCCTGTGCCTGTTCAGCAGCCTGCTCAATATTGGAAGTAATGTTGGTAATGGTAGCCTGCAGTTCTTCTACGGCACCTGCCTGCTCGGTAGCGCCCTCTGCCAGATTCTGGGAAGCATCTGCCAGGTTAGCTGCACCTGCGGATACCTGCCTGGAAGACTCCTCGATGGAACGCAGTGTCTGAACCATCTGTGTCTTCATGTTACGGATAGACAGAAACAACTGTTCAAAATCACCCTGATACATATCCGGGTTCTTGGAAGTGATGTTGTAATTGCCGTTTGCCATCTGGCTCATAACTTCTCCGGTGTCGGCAATGACAAAACTCAGCTTTTCTGCCATTTCATTTGCAGAATGAATCATGTCAGCGATCTCATCCTTACTGTTCAGTGTCGGGAACGGATCGGACAGGTTACCCTGTGAAAAAGTCTCCAGACGCTTTGCCAATGCATCCAGCGGTGCTGCGATTCCCTGAGAGATTGCATGTTCCATTCTCGTTGCAATGATAATTGCCAGCACGATCACACCAACAATGATAAGCAGGAAGATAAATCCCATGATATTCAGTATGGAAGAAAGGGAATCTCCTTCACGGACATTCTCGTTCATAAGTTCACGCATGGTATCATAAATTTCATTATAAAGCGGTGCTACCTGATTCTGCATCAGCTCCTGTGCCTGCATACGCTTCTCTTCCATATCCACCTTACCGGTATTAATGGCCTGCTGATCCAGCTCCCAGTACTGCTGAATCTGCTCATTTACCTGATCATACAGTTCCTTCTCCTTTGAAGAAACAACAGTCTCGCCGACAACTTCCCAGTATTCAAGAAAAGCCTGCTTCTTCTCATCGTGAGTCGTGATCAGACCGTCCACCAGATCCGGGTCGTTATATCCTATGATTCCACGGGTTGCGGATCTTACATCCGTGAATACAGTCATGGCCTTACCGATATCTCCCTGTGAAAAACCGTAATTGGTCAATGCATGCTGATAGCGGTTCATGGTAACGATCATTGCCAGTGCTCCGAGCACTCCTGCAATAGATGATATAACTACAATAATGGCAAAAGCTTTTTTCAGGCGCTGCTTGATTTTCAAATTTTCGAACATTTTCCTCTCCTTACTATTGGTTGATAACAAGTCATATTATAATATTGTAACATTTTGTAAAAATATGTAAATAACTTTTTTAATTTCGATTATATTTTTATATTTTATTTGTCTTTTCCCTGTTTTCCGTGTGTGGCGGATCAATATTCTCCATTAAACGCATTCACTGTATACACAGAAAACTCTCCTCAACAGAATAACATCTGTCCGGAGAGTTTTTCATAGTAATAGTAATATAGGAGATTATAATGCTTTTTTGATGGCTGCCATCAGTTCGTCATAGGTCTCATAGGCTGGAAGCTCCGGATGATCTTTTTTGATCTGTTCGGTACTCTTGAACAGGAACCCTGCCTTGCTGGCCTGGATCATGCCCAGATCGTTGTGGCTGTCACCGCTGGCGATGGTCTGGAAGCCGATAGACTGCAATGCCTTCACCGTAGTGTACTTGGAATTCTCCACACGCATCTTAAAACCGGTGATTTCACCGTTGTCAGCTACCTCCAGGGAATTACAGAAGATGGTGGGGTAACCCAGTTTTTTCATCAGAGGGCCCGCAAACTGTGAAAAAGTGTCGCTGATAATGATGACCTGGGTAATGGAACGCAGCTCATCCAGAAACTCCTTCGCCCCGGGGATGGGGTCGATCTTTGCGATAGTCTCCTGAATCTCCTTCAGTCCCAGACCGTGTTCCTTCAGGATGCCAAGTCTCCATTTCATTAATTTATCGTAATCCGGCTCGTCTCTGGTGGTTCTCTTCAGTTCCGGGATTCCGCTGGCCTCCGCAAAAGCGATCCAGATCTCGGGTACCAGTACTCCTTCCAGATCCAGGCATACAATATTCATATCCATCCTTATGTCCTCCCTGTGTGTTCAAATGTATTTGTGACAAGTATACCTTATTTTGTTTCTTCGCGCAACCATTTGCTTTATTGTTGTACCGTGTTCTTGTAATGCAGTTGTAAATTTTTCTCAGATATATCATCATACGCACACAATTTTGAAACGAATATTTCCATGTGTTTTACATATTTTCGTTTCATGTCGTAGATGCCAAAGAGTGCCGCTTCACATTGTTTTCTGAAATTTGCTTGTAAATTCCACTTTTTTTCTGTTATTTTTGTGACATTTTAACTGTTTACTTTGTTCTATATGTGCTATAATAACCATAGTGCAAAAAGAACTTCTACAAGCTCTCATCTACACGAAACAAACGTAGAGATTGAGGAGGTCATCATTATGTTGACATTAAAAGCTGAAAAAAGAAATCCTGACGAAAAAGCAAAGAAATTAAGAAGAGACGGTTTTATCACCGGTGTTTTGTACGGAAAAGAAATGAAAGAGAATGTTTCCCTGAAATTCACAGAGAAGGATGCATCCGCTTTTATCAAGAATGCAAAAGAAGGCACCCAGGCTTATCTGGAACTGGATGGTAAGAATGTAGATGTTCTGGTAAAAAATATTGATTTTGATCCTCTGACCAAGAAATATATGGCTCTGGACTTTCAGGCTCTGGTAGCCGGCGAAATCGTATCCGCTACTGTTCCCATTGTCTATGTGAACGAAGACAAGGTACAGGGTATCTTCGAAGCAGAATTGTCCGAGGTGCATTACAAAGCAGATCCCGCACATCTGCTGGAGCCCGTTGAAATTGATCTGGCTGCTCTGCCCCAGACTACGAAGACCATGTATGTCAAGGATCTGAAGCTGGAAGAAAAAGGTGTGCATGTCACTACCTCCGGAGAACAGCAGCTGTTCCATATCGGAGAGTATGGGCAGGAAGAGACAGACGAGACCGAGGAGACAGAGGAAACCAAATAAAACGCCATGCTTCATTCATACATGTGCCGCATAAAAATCAAAACAGGAACTGTTCCCTGTGAGTAAACTCCCGGGAACAGTTCCTGTTTCATTTTTGCATGGCTCGTAACTATGCCAGGTATTTCTTCAATAAATCCACCTTGTCCAGCTTCTCCCAGGGCAGATCCACATCGGTACGTCCAAAGTGGCCATAGGAAGCGGTCTGCTTGTAGATAGGTCTGCGCAGATCCAGCATCTTGATGATGCCTGCGGGTCTTAAGTCGAAGTTCTCACGAATGATCTCCACCAGCTTATCATCATGCAGTTTGCCCGTACCGAAGGTATCTACCATGATGGAAGTAGGATGTGCCACACCGATAGCGTAAGACAGCTGGATCTCACACTTTTCAGCCAGTCCTGCCGCTACGATATTCTTGGCAACGTAACGTGCTGCGTATGCCGCACTTCTGTCCACCTTGGTGCAGTCCTTGCCGGAGAATGCTCCGCCGCCGTGACGTGCATATCCACCGTAGGTGTCTACGATGATCTTACGGCCGGTCAGTCCGCTGTCGCCGTTAGGTCCGCCGATTACGAAACGTCCGGTAGGATTGATGAAGAACTTGGTGTCTGCATCGATCATGTCTGCGGGCAAAACAGGGTCGAATACATACTTCTTGATGTCCTCATGGATCTGCTCCTGAGATACATGTTCGTCATGCTGGGTAGACAGAACGACTGCCTCCAGACGAAAAGGCTTGCCATTCTCATCATACTCTACGGATACCTGACTCTTTCCGTCGGGTCTTAAATAGGAAAGTGTACCATCCTTACGAACCTTGGTCAGCTGTCTGGTCAGCTTGTGTGCCAGAGAGATGGGATACGGCATATATTCCGGAGTCTCATCTGTAGCATAGCCGAACATCATACCCTGATCTCCGGCACCGATGGCATCCAGCTGTTCATCGGTCATGTGGCTTTCTTTTGCTTCCAGGGCCTTGTCTACGCCCATGGCGATATCAGTGGACTGCTTGTCCAGAGATACCATAACGGCACAGGTGTTGCCGTCGAATCCCTTTTCGGAAGAATCATAGCCGATCTCGGTCACGGTCTTACGAACAATAGCGGGAATATCAATATTTGCCTTGGTGGTGATCTCACCCATTACCAGTACGAAACCGGTATTGGTGCAGGTCTCACATGCTACACGGCTGAACGGATCCTGCTCCATCAGCGCATCCAGTACCGCATCAGATACGGCATCACAGATTTTGTCGGGATGTCCTTCGGTTACGGACTCCGATGTAAATAAACGTTTTTCCATTTGTCCTCCATTCTGCTTCCTTGCGGGAAGAGGGTCTAGTGTATGAGTTGCTAAAGTCCTGTCATTCAGAGCCTCATTCGTAAAATCAAATTTTCAATGCCGACAGCTCTGAATGATGCAAAAAAGTCCGCTTTCATAAGCGGACTGATTTATTGTGCGATCAAATCCTCTTATTGTTCGACAGTTATTCGCTCAGGTGGGCACCTTCCGCATTCTGCGGGGTTGCCGTGGCTTCATCGATCCTATGTATCTCCACCACTCTGAATAAGGGAAAGTCTATATGAACTTTTCTACGCTAATTAACTTACTATGAGTTACCTGTTTTGTCAACAGACATTTTTTTCAAAATGTCATTCTGTTGTGGTTTATGAGAAATCCACTCATTAACCGATCTTCAGCTTGAACTTCTGCAGGTCCCGCTCCGTCTCGATCAACTCGATCTGGGCTCCCAGTCCCTGTAATTTCAGGTGGAAATCCTCATAACCTCTCTCAATATAGCGGATATCATCCACAGTAGAGAATCCTTCTGCAGACATGGCAGCCAGTACCAGTGCTGCTCCCGCCCGCAGATCCGGTGCGGAAATATTGGCTCCGGTATATCTGGATACACCGTCGATGATAGCGGTGTTGCCTTCTACTTTGATGCTGGCGCCCATACGGGTCAGCTCATCCACATATTTGAAACGGTTCTCGAAAATACTCTCCGTCACGATACTGGTTCCTTTGGAAAGTCCCAGCGCCACTGTGATCTGGGGCTGCATATCCGTAGGAAATCCGGGATAAGGCAGGGTCTTCACCTGGGTATGCTGCAGAGGCTTGGACGCTACCACACGGATACAGTCATCCGCTTCCTCTACTTCACAGCCAATCTCCAGAAGTTTTGCCGTAATAGACTCCAGATGCTTCGGAATCACATTTTTCACCGTCACATCGCCCTTGGTCACTGCCGCTGCGAACATAAACGTACCGGCTTCGATCTGATCGGGAATCACGGCATACTCTGTGCCATGCAGATGGGAAACACCCTTGATACGGATCACATCCGTACCGGCACCCTTGATATTGGCTCCCATGCTGTTCAGGAAGTTCGCCAGATCCACCACATGAGGCTCCTTGGCAGAGTTCTCGATAATCGTGGTGCCTTCCGCCATTACCGCAGCCATCATGATATTGATGGTAGCGCCGACACTGACCACATCCATATAGATATGGCTGCCGCGCAGATGCTCCGCCTGTGTCTTAATCAGTCCATGTTCGATCTTCACATCCGCACCCAGAGCACGAAATCCTTTGATATGCTGGTCAATGGCACGGCAGCCGATATCACAGCCACCGGGAAGTGCCACTTCCGCATGCTTGTATTTACCTAACAAAGCACCGATCAGATAGTAGGACGCCCTGATCTTCTTGATATTTTCATCTTCTACTACAAGTTCACTGATGTTGGACGCATTGAGAGTCACTTTGTGACGGTCGGTTCTCTTTACGATCACACCGATGTTCTCCATGGCACTCAAAAGGACATTCGTATCTCTTACATCCGGCATATTTTCTATATAAACAGTCTCATCCGTCATCACGGAAGCAGCAAGAATAGGAAGTGCCGCATTCTTGGCACCTCCTATTTCAACTTCACCGACTAATGGATTACCGCCTTTAATTGCGTATTGTTCCATTGTTTCTTACCTCTGTCATTCTCAGATCAGAAAAACCTTCTTATGCACTTATACCACATTTTCGCACATTTGTAAATACAACGCCCTAATTCAGGTACTTCAACGGGTTCACCTGGCTGCCATTAATAAGGATCTCAAAGTGAAGATGAGGTCCCGTACTTACGCCGGTATTACCGCTCAGTGCAATACGTTCTCCCTGTTTTACCGTCTGGCCGACCTTGACGAGCACCTTGCTCAGATGTCCGTATCGGGTCTGTCTGCCGTCTTCATGGTTGATATAGACACAATAACCGTATCCACTTCCCCATCCGGCTCTGGCCACTGTACCGCCGCAGGATGCAAATACCGCAGTTCCGGTAGGAACCGACCAGTCCACACCCTTATGGTAGCTGCTGGCACCCTTGGTAGGTGACTTTCTGCGTCCGAAATTGGAACTCAGACGTCCACCGGAAATAGGCTTGATATAGGTCGGAGGAATCTTGGTGCCTCGTTCCACAATCTTGGGAACTGCCTCCATGACCACTTCTTCCTTCAGAATATCCCTGGTGACCTCTCTGTCATTCAGATAAGATACATCCGCCACTACCCGACGGAAACCGGCGGAGGGCTGCTGCAAAATCTTGGTCTGGGTCGTATACCAGGAATCGTTGTCCACATAAATTACATCTGCATCATAGATTTCTTCATAATAATTCTGCTCCATGCGCTCCACGGACAGCTCCGGCTGCGGCACGGTAATGATCAGCTTGTCCCCTACGCGGATCGTAGAATTTTCATCGGTCAGTGTCTCGCTGTTCATGGCGATGATCTGATCCATCGGAATATTTACTTTAATCGAAATCTCCGACAGGGTATCTCCGCTGACTACTTCATATTCTCCGGGGGTCTCCTGATCCTTGATCACATCCTCGATTGCCTGATCCAGCGGAGTCAGCATGCTTTCCGGAAGATAGGTCTCTACGATTTCCACCTTTTCCGCAAAGTCCATGGTCATCAGCCCAAGATCATAGTCTTCGAAATCTTTTTCCCCCTGCTGGTCTGCCTGGGAGCCCGCCTGATCCAGTACGGACTGTACACCGCCTGCATAGATGGATTCTTCCTTCTGTTCTTCCTGAGCGGTCAGTTCCTGTTTATTGACTACCTCGGTGGTAAGAACATTGAATTCCTTCTGTGCATCGTGAGTCAGTTCCACGCTGAATTTGTCTTCACTGTCGTATTTGTCCACTGCTGCCTGCAGCAGAGACTCCACATCCTCCACGCTGGACAGGTTGACCATATATTCATTTACTTTCATTGTATAGGATCTGTGGGAAGTCTCACGAATACTGCTCTCCAGTTCCCGTTCCATGGCTGCCAGCAGATTGTCCTCATTGTCCAGTGTTCCCCACAGCACTTCTTCACCGACCAGCTTTAAATCTGCGTCCATAAAGATCATATCATCACTCTGGGAAGCGATATTCCTTCTGGCTTCCTGCAGAAGCTGCTCCGCTCTGTCTGCTTCGCCCACCGTTCCGATCTCATTGCCGTTCAAGAACACGTGGAAGTAATTCTCTCCGGTCTTTTCAAACGCTGCATACCCTTTGAGGAAAAAGAGGCTCACAAAAAGAGTGGCCAGCGTTGTTTTCACATATGTATATTTTACTCTTTTCGAGTAAGATGTCAGTTTCTTCATGAATTCCTTCTCGATCTATCGTATCTGAAAACAGTATGCCCCCTTCGGGCATTCTGTATACCTGTCTTACTGTAATAACTTTGTAACATATAGATTCTATCAGCATTTATATGCCTTGTAAAGAAAGAATGTCTGTTCGATTTTTTTGTTTTCTCCCGAACCGATCTATGCTATACTGGATGTAAATAAAACGGTCTGATCCGGAAAGGAGACGCCATGAGGGAACCGGTCATTTTTCATATTGATGTCAATTCCGCTTTTTTAAGCTGGACGGCGCTGGCCCGTCTGGAACAGGGGGATCCTGTGGATCTGCGCACGATCCCTTCCATCGTAGGCGGTGATACCTCCACCAGACACGGTGTGGTGCTGGCCAAATCCATTCCCGCCAAGGCTTTCGGCATCACTACCGGTGAACCGGTGGTCAATGCCCTGCGCAAATGTCCGCATCTGGTCATGGCTTCTCCGGATCATAATATGTACCGTCTGAAAAGCCAGATGCTTATGGAACATCTGGCGGGTATCTGCCCCGACATCGAACAGGTCAGCATCGATGAATGTTATATGGACTATACGCCCATTGCGGCGAACTACGTCTCTCCCGAGGAAGCCGCTGCTTTCATTCGTCACTCTGTTTTTGAAAAATTTAAATTTACGGTAAATGTGGGAATTTCGGATCGAAAGGTTCTGGCTAAGATGGCCTCTGATTTTGAGAAACCGGATAAGACTCACACCTTGTATCAGCGGGAAATAGCGCAGAAAATGTGGCCGCTGCCTGTTTCCGCCCTGTTCACCTGCGGACATTCCAGTGCGGAGACTCTCCACAAATTAGGTATTCTCACGATCGGGGATCTGGCAAAGACGGATCCTGCGATCCTGGAAGCACATTTAAAAAGTCACGGTCGTTGTCTGTGGCAGTATGCCAACGGCATCGACGATTCCACAGTAGTCCTGTCTCCTTCCAAGGCAAAAGGGATCGGCAACTCCACCACTTTAAGCAGCGATGCCACCACCAAAGAGGAAGCCTGTAAAGTATTGCTGTCTCTGTGTGAATCCGTGGGCAGGCGTCTACGGGCCTCCCACCAGTTGGCAGGACAGATCTGCACGGAGATCCGGTACAGTGATTTCCGGAACGTTTCTCACCAAATGCCGATAGACATTCCCACGGCTTCCGTGAATCTCCTGTACGAAGATGCCTGTGCATTATTCGACGAATTATGGGATTCCACTCCCATACGGCTTCTGGGGATCCGCACTTCCAAGCTGGTGCCGGAAGACGAACCGGTTCAGCTCAGCCTGTTTGATTTTCCGGCTCCCCGTTCCGAGAAACAGCAGAAGCTGGATGCCGCACTGGATAATATCCGGGCAAAATATGGCAAGGATGCCATCAAGCGGGGGCGTTTTCTCTAACGCTGCGTGGTAATGATCATGTTGAGTACCGCCTTGGTCTCACCCACATTGTGATAGACATGTTTCCTGTCACAGGCAAAATAGAGAGAACCACCTGTCTTCACCAGAAAACTGGAATCTTCCAGAATCAGTTCGACCTCCCCGGATACCACCGTCAGGTATTCCCAGGTCTGCTCCCCGTGGGATTCGCTTTCCATCCGGGCATTTCTGGTCAGCTCGCCCTGATAGATCTCGAAATTTCTTCCGGCATCGTAGGGCAGCATCACATAGATCCGGTATTCCCCTTCCTTTGCCTTGCATACCGGAGCCTCTTCCGGAGACGGCACCACCATGATTTCTTTCCTATTATAAATCAACTGTTCAAAAGGTACCTTCAATCCCTCCACGATCTTCCCGATAGTGGACACCGTGGGATTGGATTCTCCTCTCTCGATCTGTCCCAGCATGCTTTTGCTGACACCGGTACGCTCCGCCAGCATATCCAGACTCATATTTTTGGATTTGCGGATTCTTTTCAGATTGAATGCTATGTTTTTATCGATCTGTGTCATATGCTTCACCCGGACTTTCCCATGATTGCGGTACCCGGCAGATATTTTCCCGCCACCGCATAAAAAAAGCATCAGACTCCCGTCTGATGCTACTTCTTCGTAGTAAAATTTACCATGTTCTTATTTATGACTTATGATACCGAAACGGAGGGCAAACGTCAAGTAATTTTTTACCTGTGTTACTCATCGCTTCTTTACACTATATCCGAAGGTTCCCAGCAATTCGCCACAGCCGAAATAGGAACCGTGGGAATAGATGATGGGTTCCGCCTGCTCCAGGTGGAATTTGTGCTTCTCATCCATATATTTTTCATCGGCATGTACTGCCACCACATCCGCCAGGAACATATCATGGGATCCCAGCGGCAGGATCTGTCGCACTTTACATTCAATGTTCACCGGACTCTCTTTTATCATCGGTACTTTCACCTCAGATGCCGGAATGGGAGTCAGTCCCATTTCTTTGAATTTATCCACGTCCCGTCCGCTTTTCACGCCACAGTAATCTGTGGCAAATGCCAGCTCCTTCGTGGTCAGATTGATCACGAATTCTCCGGTCTCCTTCAGGATCGGATAGGAATATCTCTCGGGGCGTACGGAGATCGACACCATGGGCGGATTGGTACATACGGTTCCTACCCAGGCCAGCGTGATAATATTGGGGCGGCCGTCCCGGTCAGCCAGGCTCACCATGACAACCGGCAGGGGATACAGCATATTTCCCGGCTTCCAAAGTTGTTTTCCCATTTCCGTAAAACCTCATTTCCGTTACTTTCTTATCAATTTCAGCATTCTTAAATGAATACTTTATCTGCCTTTTTAGAAAATGTGCAAAATACTCAATACATGAAGAACAATATCCGCAACCGTCAGAACTACTGCCGCAATGGATACTCCCAGCACACCGTTCAATTTACCGCCAAGGTTTTCCTTTACTTTTGCTGCGATGGCTTCGGTCTGCTTCTCGTTCTCTTCTACCACAACCGCCTGTACATTACGGTATACCTTTACGCATTCCTTATGTACATTCTCTTCCGTAGTGCTCAGTTTCTCATCCACATGCTTCTGAAGCTCGTCCAACACCTCGGTACTCTGCTGCAGTTCTTCCAGTTTGGCAGTATACTGCTGTCCCAGAGCTTCCAGCTTCTCTGTGTTCTCCTGCTGCAGCTTCTGCAGGGCAGCCACGCCTTCCTCGGAAAGCTTCGTCACTTCCGGAGCAATGGTCTCGGACATCAGCTTCTCCATCTCCTGATTGATCGCTTTCAGTTCCTTATTGACCTGCTGCATCTGTGCCAGGCACTCGTCGTATTCCCGCAGCTGGCTTTTCAGCTGATCCATCTCTTCGGCATCAGCCGCGGAATTCGCCTTGATCATTTCCTGGGCATTCAGCTTTTGTGCAAGTTTATCCATAAAAGTATCCATCCATCTTCCTCCAAACATATTTCGTCCCTCATGTTAACAGTTTCCCTTTTCAACTGTCCCTATTTTACCATGTTTATTTGGGCCCCCGTTACAACCAAAACCCCATGAATACTGTGTTTTCATGGTTTTCCCAATTTTCCTTTTTTGGCTACTTTTTTCATCAAGTTTTCACATCATGTTCATAATTTGTTCATAATTGGTTGGTATACTTTAGATGCAGGCAAACGTAAGACCCGATAACAAACTTTCATAATTTCCATCATTTTATGGGGATTTTCCTGTCATCATCTGTTTTGTATAGCGGAATCCGTGGTTTTTTCTTTTGCTTTTGTTCCTGGATCAGCCAGGCGCTCAGGCAAACGGTCTCTTTCCGTTGCGCATACACGTGGTTTTCTTTTTGCTGTTCCTTCGTTGCGCATACACTTCCTTCATCATCGTATGCCGGATATCCTCACACTTTTCCATGTACGGCTCCCAGATATGCCGGGTCACTACCTTCACATGATCCCTGCTTTCTGTGCACTGCTTCAGATATGGACATCCTTCACAGACGATTCCGCAGCTCTTGTATTCCCGGTATCCGGCACGGTTCGTCGTATGATAAGTCAGCACCTGATCATTCGGGCATACATAGCAGTCAAAATATTCATCATACACATACTCGGTTTTTTTGAAAAAACCATCTTTGGTCATGGGGCGTTTATACGGTAGAAGCGGTGTGATACCATCATCCAGAAGTAACTTTGCTATCGCTGGTGTTTTGTATCCTGCATCGGCTACCAGTGTCTGAATGCCAATGTCTTTTATCTTATCATACAGGGATTTAAATGTCCGGCTGTCATGCTGGTTGCCGGGATTTACACTATAACCCAGAATCCATCCGTTTTTGTCACAGGCTGTCTGCACGGAATACGCAAAAACATTTTTATGCTCACCCTTTCGGAACCATCCGCTTTCCGGATCCGTTGTACTTTCCTTGACCGTTTTTTCTTCTTTTCCATCAGAGCTGCCACCACAGGAGGGGGGATCTTTAGGATCTTCCTTCTTTTCTTTCAGAGGCTTTTTCCCATGCGCTTCCCGGTCTTCGTTGATTTCCTTCTTTAACTGCTCTTCGAAGAACAGTGCTTCCTCATCTGCAATCCGTTTCCGCATCTTTTTGCTGTTTGCCCGTGCTTTTACATGGGTGGCATCCACGAAGACCTCGGAAGGATCGATCAGTCTGTATTTATAGCATTCCTGCAGGATACGGGAAAAGATCTGTTCAAAAAGATCAGTATCCTTAAAGCGTCTGGTATAATTCTTTCCAAACGTAGAGAAATGGGGAACCTTGTCCATCATTTCCAGACCGAGGAACCATCGGTATGCGACATTGACTTCGATTTCTTTTACTGTCTGGCAATGGAATTTTAATGAGCATGACCGGATCCATGCTGGGACGGCCATTGTCTGCACTGTATTTATCGATCACAAGATCATAGATAAAACTCCAGTCGATTGCCTGGTCAATCAGGCGCAGCAGATGATCCTGCGGAACAAGGTCATCCATGCAGAACATCTGAATCTGTTCT